>VFQP010000107.1_pt1 | contig 231702 bp, 223 predicted proteins | sample 3512351 | NCBI WGS metagenome assembly VFQP01 (sample SAMN10412372, study PRJNA504923) | tailings metagenome | isolation source: Relicate 1 Philex TSF1 revegetated site | place: Philippines: Tuba, Benguet | collected 2017-08-29 | reverse complement strand
GGTTCACCAGCTCGCGCGTCGGCGCCAGGATCAGCGCGCGGGCCGTTCGCGACTGGGGCTTCTCGCCGATGTTCATCAGCCTGTTGAGGAGCGGCAGGCCGAAGGCGGCCGTCTTGCCGGTGCCGGTCTGCGCAAGCCCGATCAGGTCGGCGCCCGTCAGGATCACCGGGATCGCGGCAGCCTGGATCGGCGACGGCGTCTCATAGCCCTTCGCGGCAACGGCCTTGAGCAGAGCGGGGGAAAGCCCGAAGGCTTCAAACGTGGTCAATTCAATATCCTTTCGCGCCATGCGCTTAAGGCATGACGTCGTGGCCTCCGCTCCGTCATCGGCGCGAAGGCAGCTGCGGTTGCGGCCAGGAGGCATCATGCCCGATGGCCGTCAGAACCCCGCGTGAATTGGGAACTTGTGGGAAGATGCCACGCCTTTTGGCTGCGGCAGGAGCCGGCGCCTGAGCACCCCGGGTCCGGTGGACCGTTTGATGGGGCGACATGCTGCTCACGCGGCAGCGGGCCGAAATCTGCGCCGTATATCGCCTCTCGCAGCTGCGAAGTCAACTCAGTCCCTTGAACATCACCATCCAACACGTATTCTATACGTCAAGGAGAGCCGATTATGGTCCGAAAATTGACGATCACAGTCGACGAAGAGGTCTATCTCGGCCTGCATGACAAGATCGGGCGCAGGCGGATCAGCCGATTTATCAACGATCTCGCAAGGCCACATGTAACGTCCTCCGATCTGGAGGCCGGCTACCTCGCCATGGCCGCCGACGAGGCGCGGGAGGCGGAAGCGCTGGAATGGTCCGAAGGACTTATCGCTGATGTCGCCGACGATCCCCGCTGAGAGGCCCAAACGGGCCGAGGTATGGTGGGTGGACTTCGATCCATCGATCGGCGGGGAGATCAGAAAGACTAGGCCGGCCATCATCGTCAGCAACGATGCATCGAACAAGGCCCTGAATAGGGTTCAGGTGATACCCGTCACGTCCTCCGTCGATCGGGTCTACCCTTCGGAGGCTATCGTGACCTTTGGCGGCAGGCAGTCCAAAGCCGTGGCTGACCAGATCGCGACCATCAGCATCAAGCGGCTCGGTGAACGGATCGGGCGGCTGGCAAGCCAGGACATGCAGGCCGTGGAGCGCATCATCCGCCTGCAACTGGCACTCTGACCCTCAGCGCCGGATGATCGCCTTCAGCACGTCGCGGACGCCGATGGCGCCAACGAAGCGTGACTGCTCGTCAAAGAGCGCGACGGGGGCGGTGGCGGACTGGTGCATGGCGCGCATCACGGTGCGCAGCGAGGTCGAGGGCGAGGCCCAGAAAACCTGCGGCTTGTCGCCCGGCAATTGCTCGATGTTCTCGCAGCTGACCCAGATGGCGGGCGCACCGTTGCGCTCGGCATCGACGACCAGCATGTTCTCGTCGAACTTGAAGCGCGTCGTCTGACGGCGGTCGAGCCAAAGCCAGCCATCGCCGGCCGGCGTCAGATCGCGCGCGTCGCGCATGACGTTCCATGCGGTCAGCACGGACATCGGGTTCACATTGGCGATAAAGTCGCGGACATAGTCGTTGGCCGGCGACAGCACGATCTCCTCCGGCGCGCCGGTCTGCACGATCCGCCCGCCTTCCATGATCGAGATGCGGTTTCCGATCTTGAGCGCTTCCTCCAGATCGTGGCTGACGAAAAGGATCGTCTTTTGCAGCTTCTCCTGCAGCTCGAGCAGTTCCTCCTGCAGCTTGGTGCGGATGAGCGGATCGAGTGCGGAGAACGGCTCGTCCATCAGCAGGATAGGCGCCTCGGTCGCAAAGGCGCGAGCAAGCCCGACGCGCTGCTGCATGCCGCCGGAAAGCTCGTGCGCATATTTGCCCGCCCAGGCCGAAAGCCCCACGAGATCGAGCTGGGCGGCAACCCGCTGCTTGCGCTCCTTCACCGGCACGCCGGCAAGCTCGAGCCCGAAGCCGACATTCTCAGCCACCGTGCGCCAAGGCAAGAGCGCGAACTGCTGAAAGACCATCGCGACGGACTCGCGGCGGATGCGGCGCAGATCACTGGCCGACGCAGTCACGACGTCGAGCTTGCGATCGCCGACCTCGACAAGCACCTCGCCGCGCACCGGCGCGTTGAGCCGGTTGACGGCGCGCAGCAGCGTCGACTTGCCGGAGCCGGACAGGCCCATCAGGACCGAAATCTCGCCCTTCTCGACGACGAGGTCGCACCCGGCGCAGCCGAGCACGACGCCAGTCTTTTCCAAGATGTCGGAGCGACTCGCGCCCTGGTCGACCAGCGGCAGCGCGCGGCGAACGTCGTCGGGTTCACCGAACAGGATGTCGACCTTGCGGAAGTCGATTGCGGTGCTCACTTCGCCTGGCTCCTGCCGATGCGCGCCATCCGGTCGAGAATGATCGCCAGCACCACGATCGCGAGCCCCGCCTCCACGCCCATCGAGACGTTGACCGAGTTTAGCGCCCGCACCACCGGCCGTCCGAGACCGTTCGCACCGATGAGGGCGGCGATCACCACCATCGACAGCGACAGCATGATGCACTGGGTCAGCCCCGCCATGATGGTCGGCAGCGCCGACGGCAGTTCCACTTTCCAGAGCAGCTGACGCTTCGTCGCGCCGAAGGCATGGCCGGCTTCGAGCATCGGCTTCGGCACCGAGGTGATGCCGAGATAGGTGAGCCGTATCGGCGCGGGCATCGCGAAGATCACCGTCACGATCAGGCCGGGCGCGATACCGAGGCCGAAAAGGATGAGGACTGGAATGAGATAGACGAATGTCGGCAGGGTCTGCATGAGGTCAAGGACCGGCTGCATGACGCGGTAGACGCGCGGATTGTGCGCGGCCCAGATGCCGAGCGGCACGCCCATCGCCATCGACGCCGTGGCGGCGGCCACGACCAGCACGAGCGTCTCGACGGTCGCCTGCCAGAGCCCCTGGTTGACGATGAAGATGAGCCCGAGCGCTACGCCTGCGGCAAGCATCCAGGAGCGCTGGAGCAGCCATGCGATGCCGGCGATGATGGCGATCAGCAGGATCGGCGGCAGCCAGAGCAGGCCGGCCACCATGCCATTCAGCGCCCAGCTGAGCCAGATCGCGATGGAATCGAAGAACCAAGCGAAATTGATGGTCAGGAAGTCGAAGAAGTCGGCGCCCCATCGACCGATCGGGATCTTGGACGATGCGATCCAGCCGGAGATCGGATCCATAGGCGGCCCCCCTGCCCCTGTTCAAAAGCGGCCGCGACGGACGCGGCCGCTTCGATGTCGGTGCCGGTCGGCTCAGAGACCGAGCGACGACTTGACGGCGGCGAGTCCCTCGTCGCCCGAAAGCGTGGTCACGCCAGCAAGCCAGGTGTCGAGCGCTTCCGGGTTGGCCTTCAGCCACTCGGTGGCGGCTGCCTCCGGGTCGGCGCCATCATTCAGGATTGCGCCCATGATCTCGTTTTCCATCTCCAGCGAGAAGACGAGATTGTTCAAAAGCGCGCCGATGTTCGGGCACTCGGTCGTGTAGCCGGCACGCACATTGGTGTGCACCGTGGCGCCGCCAAAATTCGGGCCGAAGACGTCGTCGCCGCCGGCGAGATAGGACATCTCGACATTAGCGTTCATCGGATGCGGTTCCCAACCGAGGAATACGATCGGCTGCTCGGTGCGAACGGCGCGCTGCACGGCCGACAGCATGCCGGCCTCCGAACTTTCGACGAGCTCGAACGAGCCCAGGCCGAACTGGTCCGCCTCGATCATGTCGAGGATCAGCCGGTTGCCGTCATTACCGGGCTCGATGCCGTGGATCTGGCCGCCGAGCTGGTCGGAGAACTCGGCGATATCCTCGAAGCTCTGCAGGCCGGCCTCGTAGAGATAGGTCGGCACGGCGAGCGTGTACTTCGCGCCCTCGAGATTGGTGACGACCGTCTCGACCGAGCCGTCCTCGCGATAGGGCGCGATATCGGCTTCCATCGTCGGCATCCAGTTGCCGAGGAAGACGTCGATGTCGCCGTTCTTGAGCGACGCGTAGGTGACCGGCACGGCGAGCACCTGCGTGGTCGGCTCATAGCCGAGGCCCTTCAGCACGACGGTCGCCGTCGCGGTGGTGGCCGTGATGTCGGTCCAGCCGACGTCGGAAAAGCGCACGACGCGGCAGGAATCCGGGTCGGCTGCCTGCGCTCCGGTCACTCCGGCCGCGGCGGTGATCGCGGCGGTGGCAAGCATGAGGGCGGTACGCGACATGGGCGCTGGTCTCCGAAGTTGTTGGTATGGCGAAGTGCCGACCGGTCCAGGACGGCTGTAGCCTTAAGCCAAACACTAAATGCCCGCCGATTCAAGAAGCTGGCCGGTTTGCGACCGAAAGCGGCGTGTCTGATTGCCGTGGAAGGCTGACGAAAGCCTCTCGCGCTCCGGCTGCCTGCGGGTACATAGGAGGCGATGGCCAAGCTCTATTTCCACTATTCGGCGATGAATGCCGGCAAGTCGACGCTGCTCCTGCAGGCTGCCTACAACTATTCCGAACGCGGCATGTCGGCGATGCTGTTCACCGCAGCGCTCGACGACCGCGCCGGCCGAGGCCGTATCGCCTCGCGCATCGGCCTCGAAGCGGAGGCCGAGACCTACGGGCCGGAAGACGATCTATTCGCCCTCGTCGCCGAGCGCCACCACCACGAGCCGCAGCATTGCGTCTTCGTCGACGAGGCGCAGTTCCTGACCGAGGATCAGGTCTGGCAGGTTGCGCGCATCGCCGACCGGCTCGGCATTCCCGTCATGTGCTACGGCCTGAGGACCGACTTCCGCGGCGAGCTCTTCCCCGGTTCGCGCGCGCTTCTCGCGATCGCCGACCATCTGCGCGAGGTGCGAACCCTCTGTCGCTGCGGCCGCAAGGCGACGATGGTCGTGCGACTCGGTGCCGACGGCAAGGTCGCCCGCCAGGGCGAGCAGGTCGTCATCGGCGGCGAGGACCGCTACGTTTCGCTTTGCCGCCGCCACTGGGAAGAAGAAATGGGTCGCGCGAAGCCGGAAGACGTGATCGGCTTTGCTGCCGACGACGGCCGCGGCTGACCTCGCCCGAGAAGGCATCTTTCGGCATCCGGCATTCCGAGCCTGTCGTCATGTTGTGGAGCCGCTGGAACAGACATATCTGAAGGACAAGGCGGCTCTGCGCCGGCGGCTATTCGCGCTGCGCTGAGCCGACTGAGCCCGGCCTCGGCGCCGGCCATGGGGGGACACGATGCTGGATCCGATCGTCAATTTCTTCACGCGCGTCTTTCAGGCGATCGGTCGCGGCATCGGATTGCTCGTCTCGTGGATCCTCTGGCCCTTCGTCGCAGCAAGCGCCTGGTATGCGCGGCGCGGATGGCTGATCAAGGGCCCGATCGGCATCGGTCTTCTCGTTCTGATCGCCCTGTACGGCTACTTCTTCGTCCAGACCCAGCGATGGACAGGCTTCGACACGAACTACGTCGCGGCCTACCAGTTCGTGCAGAACCCGCAGGCGACGCCGGGCGAAGTCGTTCAGCCCGATGACGGTGCGCCGGTGGCCGAAGGCGAAGCCGCGCGCGGCTCCGAAGGCGAGGTGCGAACATGCACGAGTTCGGCGATTACGGAAGTCACCGCCGACCTCATCGACTTCAATGTCGACGAGAATGCCTGGATCTCGTCCATGATCCTCTACAAGCTCGGATTCTTCGGCTTGCCCTGGGAATCGACGCCCTTCTTCGACAACAAGGCGTCGTTCCAGCGCGGCGTCCATCAGGTCGTCCGCCGCACAGCCGTCGAACTCGTGGATTCGCTTGGCCGCGTGCGCGGTACCAGCCAGGTCGACAGCGGCCTTCAGGATGCGCGCGGTGCGGTTCAGTTTGACGAGTACACCTGGTATTTCGGCCTGAACCCGTTCGGTCCCAAGACCCCCTCGCCGTCCTTCTATCGATCGGCCGCTCGCGATCTGCGCGCCTTCAACGAGCGGCTCGTCGCCTGCAATGCCGTCTTCGACGCGCGCGCCGACAATCTCATCCAGTTTCTCGACCGCATCGCCAATGACATCGGCTCGACCTCGGCGATCCTGCGCGAGCGTTCCGAGCTGCACAATGGCGGCTGGTTCGACACCCGTGCAGACGACCGGTTCTGGTTCGCCTACGGACAGATCTACGGCTATTACGGTGTGCTTCGCGCCGCACGGCACGATTTTGCCGACGTTATCTCCTCACGTGGGCTGACCGCGCTGTGGGAGCAGATGGAAAGCCAGTTCGTCAGCGCGCTGCGCATCCAGCCCGCGATCATCTCGAACGGTCGCGAAGATGGATGGATCATGCCGACGCATCTGGCGACCATGGGCTTCTACGTCCTGCGCATCCGGTCCAACATGGTCGAGGTCCGGCAGGTGCTCGACCGCTAAAGCGCTTCCACCGCCAAGGGAGCGCGATCAACCGAAGACGCCAGGTCAGCGTCGGGCAAGCCTGCTCCGGGTCGTTTTTTGGCCGATCGTGCGCAGCGATTCTTGACGCGATTCCGCTCGAACCGTACACGTTAACCATGGCCGGGCGGGGATGATTCGAGACAATCGAACGAACCCGCGCGCAGCCGGCAGAAGCCGGGTGCAAGAGGCCGCGTAGACTGAAGTCCAGATAGCGTTGCGTGCTTGACGTGGTCCCGCTTGCGGGGCCGGCGTGCTGTCGCGATTCCATCGAGGGGGAAAAGCCGTGACCTTTCATGCCACGCGGGGGCTGAGCTCGGGGGAAGCCGAACCGCTGCTGACGCGCCGCGATCTGGCGACCACGATCGGCGCCGCAGCCAGGGCCGCCGGTGCATCGGGCTATCTTCTGGCGATGCTGGACATCGCGGATGATCGCATGTCGGCGACGGTGATCGCGTCCAACTGGAGCTTCGACGAGATCGAAGAAATCGGCACCGCTACGATTGCGGCGCTTGCTCAATCACGGCTGACGACGGTGCCTGGTGCCCCAGTCCGGATCGTCGAAGCTGCCGCCGCCGATCTCGTCTGGGTCGGCCTCGGCGCCCGGCTGGCGAACTGGGGCCATGAGCGCCTCGCTTGCCACCGCTTTGCGCAGGGAAACAGCCGTTTCGTTCTGGTGCTTGCCTCTTCCGCCGGCGCAGGCTTCTGCTCCAATGCGGCAGCCAGCGCGCAGATGACGGCAATCTACGCCGTATCCCAGTTTCTGTTGCCGGAAAGCGCGTCGGACCGCGCCGGCGACGCGCTTTCGGAGCGCGAGCGCGAATGCCTCTTCTGGGTCTCCGAGGGCAAGACCTCCGACGAGATCGCGACGATCGTCGGACTTGCGTCGAGCACAGTCAACGGCCACCTAACCTCTGCCATGCAGAAGATCGGCGCGCCGAACCGCGCCATGGCGATGGCGACCGCGATCCGACAGGGGCTGATCTGATCGTGACGGAGGGCCTCGCGGACCCCACAGCGCTAGCGAACCGCGACGAGATCGCGACGCTTGCCGGCAAGGTCGCCGAAACGCTTGGCGCCACCGGCTTCGTCGTCTGCAGCGCGATCCGCAGCGCGGACAAGACGCGCCTCGTCCCTCTCTTCGACGGCCCGATCGTAGGTCCTGCCCCATGGGTCCGGGCGATCACGATGGCGCATGCCGAAGGCTTTGCGCGCGCGCTGATGGGCTCGCGTCTGCCGGCCGTGTGGCCGGCCTATCCCAGCCAGGGGCGATGGCTGCGCACCATCACCGCACCAGATGGTCCGCCATCCGGCGTGGCATTTCCGGTCTCGACCGAGCACGGCCGCGAAGGCGCGATCGCCTTCTGCAATCCGGATCTTCCGATTGCGCCCGAAACGCTGATGGCGGTGCACGCCGACTGCCATGCGATCTTCGCCGCTGCCTGCGCGCTGCGCCCGCAGAAGAACCCGCGCGCGCCTGCGATGTCGGGCCGGGAGATCGATTGCCTGCGCCTCACGGCACGTGGGCTGACCAGCGACCAGATCGCAGCCCAGCTCGGGCTTTCGGTCCATACCGCCAATCGATATCTGTCCAACACGGTCCAGAAGCTCGATGCGACCAACCGGATGCATGCGGTCGCCAAGGCGCTGCGCGCCGGCATCATCGACTGATCAGCGTACCACCTCGACCGTCTTGCGGATGCGCGCCTTTTCAAGCGCCTCGCCCAGAAACGCCGTGTTGACGTCCGGGTCCTCCGACGGCTGGTCGAAGCCGACATAATTGACCTCGACCGAAGCGTTTTCGGCTTCCAGGTGGAGGTTGAAGAAGACCGTGGCGCCAGCCGGCCGCAGTTCGAGATCCAGGCAGATGCGCGGCGGCGTATCCCAGTCGAGCGTTGCCGACGCGCCATGGCCCAGCGCAAGCGTTCCCGGCATCAGATAGAGCTCTGCCGCCGAAGAGACGATGTCGGCGAGGTTCGCCATGCTTTCCAGCCGCACGAAGGCGACGTAATCGGCGACATCGACCATGCGCAATTCGCTCACCACCTCCTTGATGGCGTCGGCGACGATGACCTCCCGGTCGAGCGCGTGAGCTTGGCGGATCATTGGACGGACGGGCCTCCCGCCGGCCGCTTGCGGCCGGAATAGACGACGCGGACCAGTTCCGCGACCGCCTGGTAGAATTGCGGCGGTATCATGCTATCGACCGAGACTTGCTTGTACATGGAGCGCGCAAGCTCCACGTTCTCGAAAACCGGGATGCCGTGCTCGGCAGCGATCTCGCGGATCTTGAGCGCGACGAGATCCTGGCCCTTGGCGACCACGATCGGCGCCGCGTTCTCCTCGCGCACATAACGCAGCGCGATCGAGAAGTGCGTCGGGTTGGCGATGATGAGCGTCGCGCGCGGCACGGCCTGCATCATGCGGTTGCGCGCGCGGTCGCGCTGGATCGAACGGATGCGCGACTTGAGGATCGGGTCGCCGTCGGTCTGCTTGATCTCGTCCTTGACCTCCTGGCGCGTCATGCGCAGCTCCTGGCGCCAGTGGAACCGCGACCAGAGGAGGTCGAGCGCGGCGATCACCACCATGATCACGACGATGGCGGTGACCACCTGGATCGCCAGGTCCCAGACGACCGAGGTAAAGGCCAGCGGCTGCGTGATCATGCCCTCGAGCAGCTGCTCCTGCGCGTTGCGCAGCGTGAAGACGACGAAGCCGCCGACGACCAGCATCTTGACCAGCGACTTGCCAAACTCGACCCAGCCCTGCGCGCCGAACAGGCGCTGCCAGCCCTTCATCAGCGACAGGCGCGACATCTTCGGCTGGACGCGGTCGGCAACGAAGCGGGGGACGTTCTGCACGACTGAGGCGGCGATGCCGGCCGCCATCAGGAGCGCCATGAACAGCCCGAGCACACCAGAAATCTCGAAGAACACGGCGCGCTGCAGAAGCGCCGCGTCATGAGCGTTGCCAAGCTCCCACTCATGCGCCCTCTCAAGGAAAACTGACAGAAAATCAACGAGATGTGCAGAACCGCTCTGCACGAAGAAGAGCATGAAGACCAGGATCGCGATGAAGGTGGCCAGAGAGGGCAGTTCGCGCGCGAAGGGCACCTGGCCCTTCTCGATCGAGTCGTTGACCTTCTTCTCGGTCGCCTCTTCTGTTTTGCTGTCCTTGTCGCTTTCCTCCGACATAGGCTGGCCTTAGGCCGCCTGATTGATGGCGGCGACCGGTGTCAGGTCGATCGTGCCTTCGGAAGAAAGCTTGAGCGCGAGCGATGCGATCTGTCGGCGCGCGCGGTCGATTTCGTCCTGGCCGACTTCAGCGCCGCTCGAAAGCTCCGATTCGATCATGCGGCGCGAACGCTGGCCGAGAGCCGACAGTACGGCCTCGCGCAGCGCCCCGTCGGCCCCGCGCAGCGCCAGCGTGACGAGGTCGGACCCGAGCCCGTCGAACAGCGAGACGCGGGTACGCGGCGACACGAACACCAGATCCTCGAAGGCAAAGAGCCGCGAGCGGATCGCCGCGACGTCGGGCGTGCCTGCCGCTTCGAGGTCGCCCATGACTTCCTCGAGTTCGCCCTTGCCAAGTTCGTTGAGGAGGCCTGCGACGCGGATCTGACCCTGAGACGTATCCTTGCCGGAGCTTTCCGCCATCAGCTTCGCGCGCAGATGGTTCTCAAGCAGGATCGAGCTCGGTTCCTTGACCGGCGAGAGCGACAGCATTCGCTTGACGACTTCGGCACGGAACTGCCGGTCGAGCAGCACCAGCGCCTTGGCCGCAGCGCCGGTCTGAAGCCGCGAGAGGACGTAGGCCACCGTCTGCGGGTGTTCCTCGGTGACGAGGTCGACGAGACGAGCGCTGTCGAGCCTTTCGAGGCTTGGCCAGACAGGCAGCGCCTCGACCTCGCGCAGCGGCTGGTCGCCATCGAGCAGCGACTGCATTTCCTCGGCCGTGAGCGACTCGTTGAGGAGCGTGTCCATCTGGTCGCCGGAATCGAGCAGGCCGGCACCTTCGGTAAACTCGGCCTCGAATTCTGCGACGATCCGGTCGAGCTCGCTTTGCGGGATGGTGCGCAGCGAGCGCGCCGCCTCGATCAGGACCTTAAGCTCATCCTGCTTGAAGAACTTCAGCAGCCGGCCGGCAGCAGGCTTGCCCATGGCGACCAGCACCGCTGCCGCCTTTTGCGCCTGTGTCAGGACCAGCTTGCCGCTCAAGATCGCCTCCGCCTTCTAAAGGTCAGCTCAGGCGGACTTGGCCGCGTCGACCACATGGGTCAGGCGGATGCCGAAACGCGAGGGGTCGTGTTCGAGCACGGTGATCTCGCCGGATGCGACCTTGCGGCCGTTCACGACCAGATCGACCGGGTCGCCGATGCGCCGATCAAGCGCGACGGTCGAGCCACGCTGCAGGGACATGAGTTCGGAGACCGGCATCTCGGTTGAGCCCAGCACGACGTGGACTTCGACCGGGATGCCCATGATCAGCCCGTTTGCACCGGCATAGGATGTCGAACGGCCGGGCGCTGCAGGGATCGGCCCTGCGCCGCGACCTTCCTGAAGAACGTCGCGCAATTCCTCGATCGCCTTGTCGAGCTGTTCCTCGTTGAGGGCGGTTGCGGGTTCGCTGCTCATAATTCGTTCCTGGTCCTGCTTGTCCTACCGACGGGCGAGCCCGTCGATGAAGTCCTGTGTCGCATCGAGGGGATTCTTGATGCGAACCGTGAAATGATCTCCGAGCCGTCCGAACTCGCAGATGAAAAGCGCCTTGTTGCGCGAAGACAGCCGCGTGTCGGCATGGGCGTCCATCGGGAACTCGATGACGTCACCGACCGCCCACATGGCGACCTCGCCGAGCTTCACCTTCGGCAGCGGGATTGTGGCCTCGAGCTTTACGTTCGAGCGCATCAGCCCGTCGCTAAGCCGCGCGCGCCACTGGCCGGGATTGGCCGCGACCACATCGTCCGTGCGCCGCTCGACGAGCACGCGCTGGGGCACGAGGGCTGTCACGAAGCCGCCGAAGCTGCCAACGGCGAGGCGGAAAACGATCCGCGCGGCCGGCCCGTCGCGCAGGTTCTTCGCCGTCTCAGCAGCCGGTTGCGGCTCTGGCAGCGGGAAGGAGATCTCGAGGCCGCGCGCGCCGGAGCCGTTCAGCGCGCGCGCAGCCGCGTCGAAGAGATAGACGGCCAGCTGCCGCTCGATCGCCGACAGGCCGCGCTGCAGCCGGTAGGCGGCCACATCGCGGTCGCCGCCGAACGCCGCCTGCGTCAGGATCGAGATCGCATCGGCGCTGCACATCAGTGTCAGCGCGTCGGGCGAGGCAGCACCGCCAGCGGTCACCATGAGATCGTGGCCGTTCGCGCTGGGCGCAGCGTCCGCGATGCGCACGAGATCGACGGCCTGTACCGAAAGCTCCGGCATGAAGGAAAGGCGCGGCGAGAGCGCTTCGGCGATCGGCCCCAGCGCGCGGTTCGCCATGGATTCTGCAGCAAGCAGAATCCGATCCGGCTCGCCGGTATTGCCGAGCATGCGCTCGATGACGGGATCGCGCCCGAGCAGCGCGCCGGCGGAAGCTCCGCGGGGTGCGCCTGCGGGGTGCGTTGCGCCTTCCATCAGGCGGCCTGCTTGGCGTCGCCGCCGGTATTCATCGTCGACTGCTCGACGGCGTCGATGGACGGACGGTCATAAGACGAGATGGTCTTGCGGCCGAACTCGATCGCGACGGCCGGAAGCGAGCCGTTCATGTAGGCCAGCAGCGTCTGCTTGACGATGACGTAGAGCCGAACGCGCTTCTCGCGCACGATCTTCACCTTGGCCGCGACCGGCGTGACGATGCCGTAGGACATGAAGATGCCGAGGAACGTGCCGACGAGCGCCGCGCCGATCAGGCCGCCGAGGATTTCCGGCGACTGGTCGATGGCACCCATCGCCTTGATGACGCCGAGCACGGCGGCCACGATGCCGAGCGCCGGCAGCCCTTCCGACATCTGGACGAGCGCGTGGTACGACTTCAGCTTGTCGTGCTTGATGCCGTGCAGTTCCTCGTCCATCAGCGCCTCGATCTCGAACGGGCGCGCATTGCCGATGATGATGATGCGGCAGTAGTCGCAGATGAAATGCGTGAGGTTGTAGTCCTTCAGGACCAGCGGGTAGGCCTGGAAGATCGACGACTCGTTCGGATTGTCGATATGCGCCTCCACCTCGTTGCGCGGCTTGGTGCGCAACTCGCGCATCAGGCTGTGCAGCAGGCCAAGCGTCTGCAGGTAATCGGCTTCCTTGGGCACGTTGTTCTTGAAGGCGTCCATGATCGCCTTGCCGGAGTCCTTCACCGTCGTCATCGAATTGGCGATGAGGAAGATGCCCACGGCCGCGCCCCCGATGATCACGAGCTCGAAGGGCTGGATCAGCACGTCGACATGGCCGCCCATGGCCATGTAGCCGCCGAGAACGCAGCCCATCGTCACTACGAAACCAATCAGAATGCCCAAGGCCAACTCCAGCGCGCGACTATCGTTAACAAGTCCTAAAGAGGGTGGCTTGTGCGAGGCTGGTTAAGGCGCCCTCGCCTCAGCCGCCGGCGGTAAAGCTTCGCGCAAGGTGGCTGTGGGATTCTGGAGCCTGCGGAGACGTGTCCGCGGGAGACCGGCGTGATCAACACCCTGACCAGCTACCAGCTTCTGACGCGCGATATTGATCGCTCGCTGACGCAGGTCGAACGCCAGCCGATGGTGTCGCGCGAGACCGAGTACTACCTCGCCAACATCGAGAACGTGAAGTCGATCGACGAATTCATGGCCGATGACCGGCTCTTCCAGTACGCCATGAAGGCGCACGGGCTGGCCGACATGGCCTATGCCAAGGCGTTCATCCGAAAGGCTCTGGAAGGCGGCATCGACGATAAGGACAGCTTTGCCAACAAGCTGACAGATGCACGCTACAAGGACCTTGTCTCGACCTTCAATTTCGTCCGCAACGGCGAGAACACGACCATCTTCGAGAAGACGCGCCAGGGCGTCGTCGATCGCTATCTGCGCCAGACGCTGGAGGAAGATGCCGGCCGCCAGAACGAAGGTGTGCGGCTCGCGCTCTATTTCGAACGCAAGGCGCCGACGATCACCAACGCCTACGAAATCCTCGCCGACCCGGCACTCTCCAAGGTCGTGCGCACGGCGCTCGGCTTTCCCGAGGCGCTCGCCCAGGCCGACATCGACAAGCAGGCCGCCCTCATCGAGAGTCGGCTCGACATCGCCGATCTGAAAGACCCCGAGAAGCTCGGAGAACTGATGACGCGCTTTGCGACGCTGTGGGAGATCAACAACCCGTCCGCGACGATGGCATCCTCGCCGATCAACGTGCTCTTCACCCAGCAGCCCGAATTCGGCATCTCCACTGACGTCCTGCTGACGCTCCAGCGCATGAAGATCTGAGGAGCCGCCCGTGCAGACCGGTCTCTACGTCGCCCTCTCCTCCCAGGTCGCGCTCGAACGGCGCCTGGAGACGATCGCCGACAACGTCGCGAACGCCGGCACCGTCGGCTTCCGCTCGACCGGCATCAAGTTCGAGGACCTTGTCTCCGGCTCCGGCACCAAGGCCATGTCCTTCGTCTCGCCGGGCTCGACCTATCTGTCGACCGAAACCGGGCCGATCAAGCACACCGGCAACGCGCTCGACTTCGCGGTGAAGGGCGACGCCTGGTTCGGCCTGATGACGCCCGATGGGCCGATCGTCACGCGCGACGGCCGCTTCACCGTGCGCGAGGACGGCATGCTCGTCAGCGTCGAGGGCCACTCGGTCATGGATGCGGGCGGCGCGGAAGTCTTCCTCAACCCGGCCGCGGGCACGCCGACCGTCGGTTCCGACGGCACCTTGCGCCAGAACGGCCAGATCGTCGGCGCCATCGGGCTTTTCGAGTACCAGCCCGGCATCGAATTCGTCCGTGCCGGCAATTCCGGCCTGGTGCCGCCCGGCGGCGATCCCGTCGCCATCGTCGACCGCGCGGATGTCGGCGTGATGCAGGGCTATGTCGAGGGATCGAACGTCAATCCGGTGATGGAGATAACCCGGCTGATCACGGTCCAGCGCACCTTCGAGAACGTCACCGCGATGATCCGCGATTCCGAGACGGCGCTCGATGAGGCGATCCGCTCGCTGGGCTCGTAAGGAATGACTGTCCCAGCACTCCGCGAGGCCGACGCCGCCATCGATCCGCTGATCGCGCTGGAGAGGCTGTCGCGCCGTTTCGAGGGGGACCGCGCGATCCGTATCGGCGGCCGCGTCGACGAGGTCTCCTCTACGCATTTCCGCGTCCGCGGCCTGTCGCATGCCGTGCGCCTCGGCGATCTCGTCGAGGTCGTCCATTCGCGTGCGAAGCGACTTGGCGAGGTTGTGCGCATCGGCATGACCGATGTGCTCGTCTCGCCCTTCGACCGCGATGGAGAAGTGGCGATCGGCGACATGGTGTTCGTGCGCGGCGCCTTCACCATCTCGCCTGACGAGGCCTGGCGCGGACGCGTCATCGACGCGCTCGCGCGGCCCATCGATGGCGGACCGCCCCTGCGCGATGGCGAGGCCGGCAGCACACGCGGCGAGACCCCGCCGGCGCTGGAACGCCAGCGCGTGGAAGACGCGCTTCGCACCGGCGTGCGCGTCGTCGATATCTTCACCCCGCTCTGCTACGGCCAGCGCATCGGCATCTTCGCCGGCTCCGGCGTCGGCAAGTCGACATTGCTTGCCATGCTCGCCTGCGCGGACGCTTTCGACACGGTCGTCGTCGCGCTGACGGGCGAGCGCGGCCGCGAGGTGCGCGAGTTTCTCGAAGACACGCTCGGCAAGGAAGCGATGGCCCGCACCGTAGCCGTCGTCGCAACCAGCGACGAAAGCGCCATGATGCGCAAGCGCGCGCCTGACACCGCTCTCAAGGTCGCCGAGTACTTTCGCGACAAGGGCCACCGCGTCCTGCTGCTGCTCGATTCCATCACGCGCTACGCGCACGCATTGCGCGAAGTCGGCATCGGCACCGGCGAACCGCCGGTCGCGCGCGGCTATCCGGCCTCCGTCTTCACCGACCTGCCGCGCCTTCTTGAGCGCGCCGGCCCCGGCGCCGAAGGCACCGGCTCGATCACCGGCATCATCTCGGTGCTCGTCGATGGCGACGACCATAACGATCCGGTCGCCGATGCCGTGCGCGGCATTCTCGACGGCCACATCGTGCTCTCGCGTTCGATCGCCGAAACCGGTCGCTACCCCGCGGTCGATCCCCTTGGCTCCGTCTCACGCCTCGCCGGCAAGGCTTGGACGCCCGACGAGCGCAAGCTCGTCATGGCGCTGCGGTCCATGATCTCGCGATACGAGGACACGCGCGACATCCGGCTGCTTGGCGCCTACCAGGCAGGCGCCGACCCGGAACTCGACATGGCGGTGCGCCAGGTTCCGATCATCTATTCGGCGCTGGGTCAGTCGCCCGCCGATGGCGCCACGCCCGATCCCTTCGCCGAGCTGGCGCGCCAGCTGAAGGCAGGAGCAATGAATGCACAGCCAGCTTGACGACGACCAGATGCCGCCGACCACTTGGCGCGAGCGCCTGGCGGCACCGCTGCGGCCTCTGGTGGCCCGTTTCGAGCAAATCCACGCGCGGCTCGAAGCCGGCGCGCGGCGCATCGAGGCGATGATCCCGACGACCAGACGTAGCAAGAGCGACCTCGCCATCATGGGCCTCGGCGGCACGCTTGGTCTCGGATGCGCGCTGTTTCCCTGGTACGTCCTCTACAATCAGGAGCAGTTCGGCGTTCGGGAATTCCAGTTCTCCGGCGGCGGTGAATGGACCGAAACGCAGGGCGATATCTCTACGCCGCACATGCGCATCGGCCTTCCCTTCGCAACGGCCGACCTTCCGCGCCTTGAGCTTGACGGCATCTCGACGGGAACACTCGGACCTGCCGGCGAAGGCGCCAATCCCGATGAGGTCATGGACCAGCCCTTTCCGGGTGACCTCGTCGAATATCGCCTGATCCACGTCGAGAACGGCCGTGCGATGATCGCCGACGATGCCGGCATCTTCGTTGCACAGGCAGGGTCGCAACTGCCGGACGGCTCCAGACTGCGCGCGATCGAGCAGCGCGAAGGCCAGTGGGTCATCGTAACGACGCTGGATCGGGTGCTGGTGCTCGGCCAGTAAGCCTCGGGCGGACCGCGCAAGGTCCACGCAAGACTGGTCTCCTACCCTTGGCGAAGCTGCCCGGAGAAGTACCAGCGCTCGCCATGGATACCGTCAACCTCTTTTCCCTCGCTTCCGACCAGGCCCGCTGGCTTGCCGTGCGGCAGACGGCGGTTGCCGGCAACATCGCCAACGTCAACACGCCCGGCTTCCGTACCAAGGACGTCGAGCCCTTTCAGAGCGTGCTGGACAAGTCGCGCGTCACCATGGCGACGACGCACCCGACGCACATTGCGCTGGGCGTAGGCCCGGACAATCTGGCCGTGCGCGAGGTCGTCGACCGCGACGTGGCGCTCCTGCCCTCCGACAACACCGTCGGCCTCGAAGACGAGCTCATGAAGGCCGGCGAGGTCCGCCGCTCCTTCGAGCTCAACACTGCGATCGTGAAGGCCTTCCACCGCATGACCCTGATGGCATCGAGGAGCTGACGATGGACCCGTTGATGGCATCCATGAAGGTCGCGTCGTCGGGGCTCGGCGCCCAGTCGGAGCGCCTGCGTATCGTTTCGGAAAACCTCGCCAACGTCCAGTCGACCGGCAATTTTCCCGGCGCCGATCCTTACCAGCGCAAGACAGTGACTTTCTCCGTCGCGCTCGACCGCTCGCTCGACGGCGCGAGCCTGGTCGACGTTTCCGCGATCGGCCGCGACCAGTCGGCGTTCAAGCTGGAGTTCATGCCGGGCCACGAGGCCGCCGACGAGGCCGGCTATGTGAAGCTGCCGAACGTCAACGTGCTGGTCGAGATGGCCGACATGCGCGAGGCCAATCGCGGCTACGAGGCCAACATCCAGGTCATCAAGCAGGCGCGCGAACTCGTCTCGATGACCATCGACCTGATGCGAGGCCAGTGATGATGGAAGCCCTCACCATGCTCTCGCGCGTCAGCCCCACGGGCTTCGAGCGCGTTGAAACCAACACGAGCGCGGCACCGGCTGCGCTCACAGGCCCGGCAAGCTTCGACGCCGTGCTTGGCCAGACGATGAACCGCGCGGTGGAAAGCCTGCAGAACGCCGAGACCATGTCGGTCAAGGCGATCCGCGGCGAAGCCGAGACCCGCGAGGTGGCCGACGCCGTCATGAGCGCCGAGCAGTCGCTGCAGGCAGCCGTCGCCATTCGCGACAAGCTCGTCCAGGCCTATCTCGAAATCAGCCGCATGCAGATCTGAGGAAGACGATCCATGAAAGCTCTGGCTATCGCGGCAACCGGCATGAACGCCCAGCAATCCAATCTGGAAGTCATCGCCAACAACATCGCCAACATCAACACGACCGGCTTCAAGCGCGCGCGTGCCGAATTCACGGACCTGCTCTACCAGATCGACCGCATGCAGGGCACGCCCAGCCGTTCCAACCAGGCGATCGTGCCGGAAGGCATCAATTCGGGCCTCGGCGTGAAGCTCGCCGCCGTGCGCAACGTCCATTCGCAGGGCTCGCTCGCCGCCACCGGCAACCGTTTCGACCTCGCGCTTATGGGCAATGGCTGGTTCCAGATCCAGGGCGTCGACGGCGCGCCGATGTACACGCGCGCCGGCTCCTTCAACACCAACGCCAATGGCGAGATGGTGACGGTCGACGGCCTTCTCGTCAGCCCCACCATCGTCGTGCCGCAGGATGCGATCGAGGTGATCGTCAACGCCAGCGGCCAGGTCTTCGCGCGCCTTCCCGCGCAGGTCGAACTGCAGGAGCTCGGCCAGCTCTCGCTTGCCACTTTCGCCAACGATGCCGGCCTGCTTCCGCTCGGCGACAATCTCTTCCAGGAAACGGCAGCTTCGGGTGCAGCCGTCGTCGGCGTGCCCGCCGATCCCGGCTATGCCACCATCCAGCAGGGCTATCTCGAAAGCTCGAACGTCGACCCGGTGAAGGAAATCACCGAGCTGATCTCCGCCCAGCGCGCCTATGAAATGAACTCCAGGGTCATCCAGGCCGCCGATCAGATGGCCAGCACCATCTCGCAGGGAATGCGATAGACCATGGCCTCGCGTCTGGTCCTTGCAGCAATGGCAGCGGTGCTCGGCGCCGTGCCGGCGCTCGCCGAGACGCTGGTGGTCGTGCCGAACCGGGTCATCTATCCCGGCCAGACGATCACCTCCGACGCGCTCGACCTCGTGCCGCTGCGCCGCAAGCTCTCCGATCCGTCGGGCGTCCTCTACGACCGCGAGGAAGCTGTCGGCCAGATTGCAAGCCGCACGCTCCTGCCGGGCCGCATGATCCCGGTTGGCTCCATGCGCCAGGCCTATCTGGTCGAGCCGGGCAAGCCGGTCGAAGTGCGCTTCGTCCAGGGTGGTCTGCAGATCAGCATCACCGGCGTTTCGCTTCAGTCGGGCGCCGCCGGCGAGATGATCCGCGTCCGCAACGCCGATACCGGCGTCGTCTTTTCTGGCATCGTCATGGCCGACGGCTCGGTCAGGGTCAGCGCCTCGTGATCGTCCGCCTCGCCATCGCGCTTTGCACCAGCCTCGCGCTTCTGATGCCGGCTGCGGCCGCCTCGCGCATCAAGGACGTCGCGACGCTGCAAAGCGCGCGCGACAACCAGCTCGTCGGCTACGGCCTCGTCATCGGCCTGCCGGGCTCGGGCGACAATCCGCGCAACGCGCCCTTCACCGAACAGTCCATGCGCGCGATGCTCGAAAATCTGGGCATCGCCACCGCCGGCACGACGGCACGCTCGCGCAACGTAGCAGCCGTGATCGTGACCGCCACGCTGCCGCCCTTCGTCCAGTCCGGCGACCGCATCGACGTCACGGTCTCGGCCATGGGCGACGCGACCTCGCTCCAGGGCGGCACGCTGGTGATGACACCGCTGCGCGCAGCCGATGGCGACATCTACGCGGTGGGACAAGGCCCGGTCATCGTCACCGGCTTCCAGGCACAGGGCCAGGCCGAAACGCTGACCAGCGGCGTGCCGACGACCGGCCGCGTACCAGGCGGTGCGATTGTCGAACGGCAGATCCCGCAATCTTTCTCCGCCGAAACGACACTCACGCTTCAGCTGCGCAATCCCGATTTCTCGACCGCCGTGCGCATTACCGACGCCATCAATGCCTACGCCACCAGCCGCTTCGGCAAGGCGCTGGCGACCGAGCAGGATTCGCGCTCGATCCTGATCCGCCGTCCCGAAGGCGTCTCGGCCGCGCGCTTTTATTCCGAGATCGAGAACATCGTGGTCGAATCCGACTCGCCTGCCCGCGTCGTCGTCGACGAGCGCACCGGCACGATCGTGATCGGCCAGGACGTGCGCGTCTCGCGGGTAGCGATCAGCCACGGAACGCTGACTGTGCGCATCACCGAGATGCCGCGCGTCGTCCAGCCCGACCCTTTCACCGACGGTGAGACCGCCGTCGAGGATTTCACCAATATCGAGGCGACACAGCCCGACGCCAATATCGCCATGCTCGACGGGCCCGATCTCGAGACGCTTGTCTCCGGCCTCAACCGTCTTGGCGTGAAGCCGGACGGCATCATCGCCATTCTCCAGGGCATCAAGTCGGCCGGCGCGCTCCAGGCCGAGCTGGTGCTTCAATAGGAACCTGACATGCTCGGCATGCGTCCCCTCAACACCTTGCAAGGCGGCCTCGCCGCTGCGCTCGTCATGCTGGCAGCTGCCGGCCCGGCGGCGCCACAGGCGACCCTCGACCCGGCGATCGCCGCCGACATCGAGCGTTTCTGCACCAACATCGCCGACCCCGCGCGGGACCGACGCTACGCCCTCCAGAAAAGTGAGCTCGAAAGCCTGCAGGCCGACATCGACCAGCGCATCGCTGCGCTGGAAGCCAAGCGCGCGGAATACGAGGAATGGCTGACGCGCCGCGAGGCGTTCCTGAAGTCGGCGGAAGGCGGGCTCGTCGAGATTTACTCCGCAATGCGCGCTGATGCCGCCGCAGAGCGCCTCGCAGCGCTACGCTCCGAACTTGCGGCGGCGATCCTGATGAAGCTCAAGCCGCGCCAGGCCGGCATCATCCTCAACGAGATGAGCGCCGATGTGGCGGCGACACTGACATCGATCATGGCGAGCGCGGCCCGCCGGGAGGACCCGGCATGAAGACCGCCGCCGCCATCACCATGCTCGCATTGACGCTGGGCGCCTGCAGCGCCACGCGCGACATCGGCAAGGAGCCGACGTTGTCTCCGGTCGGCTATGGCGTGACGCCGGGCAAATTGTCGGCGCACAGCTATCCGACGCCGCAGGCCTCGACGCCAAAGCGCTTCTCGCTCTGGGACGACAACCAGAGCCGGCTCTTCACCGATCCGCGCGCCTACCGCATCGGCGACATCCTGACGGTCGGAATCCAGATCGACGACCGCGCCCAGTTCCGCAACGAATCCGAGCGACGCAGGTCGTCGACGCGCGACGTCGGCGGTTCGTTCTCCTTTGGCCTGCCGATCCTCGAAACCGAAGGCGACGCCACGGCCGAAATCGGTGGCGGATCGACCAGCGCCGGCCGCGGTGCGACGGAGCGATCCGAAAATATCCGCCTGCAGATCGCAGCTGTCGTCACCGAGGTCCTGCCCAACGGCAATCTCGTGATCGCCGGTTCGCAGGAGGTCCGCGTCAATGCCGAGCTACGCATTCTCACGCTCGAAGGCATCGTGCGCCCGTCCGACATCGAGGGTTCGAACACGATCTCCTACGAGCGCATCGCCGAGGCCCGCATCTCCTATGGCGGCCGCGGTCGCCTGACTGAGGTGCAGCAGCCCGCTTACGGCCAGCAGTTCCTCGACAACGTCCTGCCGTTCTGAGGAGCCCGATTAGACAATGGCAGTGGCAGCCGAAGCAGCACCTGCGAAGAAGGGGCCATCGATGGCGGTCCAGCTTGGCGTGCTGGGCGTGCTGACGGCTGTCGCCATCGGATCGGGCTGGTTCGCGGGAAGCATGATGACCGCGCCGACAGGCGCCGATGCTGCTCACGGCGAGACGGCTCACGTGACCGAGACGACCACGTCGGAGATCGGCGACATCGCGATCGTCCATTTGGAGCCGATCACGACGCAGCTGGCGGCCCCCTCCACCATGTGGGCGCGGCTCGAAGTCAGCCTCGTCTTCGCCGAGGCCGCCGACGGCGCGATGGCCGAAGCCGTCCACCAGGATTTCTTCGCCTTCATGCGTACGGTGAAGTCCCACCAGCTCGAAGGCCCGAGCGGCTACCAGCACATGCGCGCCGACCTCATCGAGCGTGCCGATATCCGCAGCGCCGGCGCGGTGAAGGACGTGCTGGTGCGCACGCTCATCCTCGAATGATCCGGCTCATCGCCGGCCTGGTCGGCCTGCTGACAGCGCTGCCGGCTGCGGCACAGGGGCTCGACCTCGGCAATCTCGGCGTCGCCTCCGACGGCAGTACTGTCGGCACGATCATCCAGCTCTTTGGCCTCCTGACCATCCTGTCGGTTGCGCCGGGCATCCTGATCATGGTCACGAGTTTCACGCGCTTCGTGATCGTCTTTTCGATCCTGCGCGCCGGCATCGGCCTGCCGACCACGCCCGCCAACATCATACTCGTCAGCCTCGCGATCTTCATGACCTTCTACGTCATGGCGCCCACCTTCGACCGCGCCTGGCAGGAAGGCGTGCAGCCGCTGGTCAACGAACAGATCACGCAGGACGAGGCGGCGGGGCGCATCGTCGAACCGTTCCGCCAGTTCATGCTGAACAATGTGCGCGAGACCGATCTCGCGCTCTTCGTCGACCTTTCTCAGCAGCGGCAGGGCGAAGCAGCCCTCGAGGCGAGTGACCTGCGGGTGCTTGTGCCCGCCTTCATGATTTCGGAGATCAGGCGCGGCTTCGAGATCGGCTTCCTGATCGTCCTGCCCTTCCTCGTGATCGATCTCATCGTCGCCACCATCACCATGGCCATGGGCATGATGATGCTGCCACCGACCGTGGTCTCGCTACCCTTCAAGATCCTGTTCTTCGTGCTTATCGACGGCTGGAACCTCCTCGTCGGCAGCCTCGTGCGATCCTTCGCCTGAACGATTCCAGAAAAGTACCGGCGGTTATCGGTTTGGTAGCAAATGCCGGGCATGATCACGACATCGAGAGGTGGGTCGGCCAAGTGTTTTAGCGGCCGACAGGCATGATGCCGCGCTGCCTCAGCCGGGTGTTCGCCGGCATGTGTCGTGTACCGAGTTTTGGGGCGTAACCACCATGTCGAGCATCAATACGAACGCCAGCGCGATGACCGCGCTGCAGACCCTTGCGCAGACCAACAAGAACCTCGCGCAGACCCAGTCGCGCATTTCCACCGGCTTCCGCGTCGCCGAAGCGTCCGACAACGCCGCCTACTGGTCGATTGCGACCACGATGCGTTCGGACAACAAGGCGCTCTCCACCGTTCAGGACTCGCTCGGCCTCGGCGCCGGCAAGATCGACACGGCCTACACCGGCATGAACTCGGCCATCGAAGTCGTCGACGAGCTGAAGCAGAAGCTGGTGTCGGCACTCGGAGCCAGCGAGGGCGACAAGAGCAAGATCCAGACTGAGGTCGATCAGCTCAAGGAACAGCTGCTCAGCATCGCCAACTCGGCGAACTTTGCCGGCACGAACCTACTCGTCGCAGGCACGCCGGCTGACCTTTCGATCGTGGCTTCCTACGATCGCGGTGCCAGCGGCACACCGACTGTCAGCACGATCGATGTGTCCGTAACCGACGTAACGCTCTTCACTGACGGAACGGCCGGAACGGGTGGCTCGCTCGGCGCGGTTTATGCCATCACCGGTTTGGACACCGCTGATGACGCTGCCATCACGGCCTTCATCGGTACCGTCGAAACAGCCCTTGGCACCATGACGGACGGCGCTGCGACCCTTGGTGCTGCCAAGAAGCGCGTCGACATCCAGAAGGACTTCACGTCGAAGCTGATGGACGCGATCGACCGCGGCGTGGGCCAGATGGTCGACGCGGACATGACCAAGGAATCGGCTCGCCTCTCGGCTCTCCAGACGCAGCAGCAGCTGGGCATCCAGGCGCTTTCGATCGCCAACTCCAACTCGCAGAACATCCTCTCGCTCTTCCGTTAATCGGAACAGCAGAGCCGGCCCCGCCGGCTTGAGAGATAAACTGAGATCAAGCCGCGCTCTGCAAGGGGCGCGGCTTTTTCGTGTTTGCTGACGAACGATCCCATCCGTTTACCTGTGATTAACCATGACCGCCTAGTTATGGTTAACGAATACACGGCTCGGCAACGGGGAAAGGGGTCGGACCTTGGCTAGCATCATGACAAACCCGTCGGCGATGACGGCACTTCAGTCGCTCAGGCAGACGAACAACGCTCTGCAGACGACGCAGTCTCGCATATCGACCGGCTTTCGCGTGGCTGAGGCCAAGGACAACGCGGCCTACTGGTCGATCGCAACCACCATGCGGTCCGACAACAAGGCCCTCTCGACCGTCCAGGACGCGCTCGGCCTCGGCGCAAGCCGCATCGACACTGCCTATACGGCCATGAACAGCGTCGTCGAGGTCGTCGACGAGATCAAGCAGAAGGTCCTGGCAGCCATCGGCGCCAGCGAGTCCGACAAGTCCAAGATCCAGACCGAAATCAGCACGCTGCAGGAGCAGCTGAAGTTCATCGCTGATGCGGCGACCTTCTCCGGCACGAACTGGCTGTCGGTCGACACCACCAGCGATCCCGTGCCCGGCACGGCACCGAACGCCCAGATCGTCTCGGCCTTCAACCGGGCGTCCAACGGCGACATCACGATCGGCACGATCGACATCAACGTCCAGTCGATCAAGCTCTTCGATGCCGGCGCTACCACAGCCGAAACGCGGGGTCTTCTCGAAGGCCTTCGGTCGGGTGGTACCGGCCTGCGCGATGACGCAGCAACGGTTGCCGTCGGTGGCACGCCCGCGGCCACAGATGGCTACGCAGTCGCCTCTCTGACCGTCGTCGGCTTCACCGATGCGCAGCTCCAGCAGATGCTCACCGTCGTCGACGCATCGCTGGCGGATCTCACGGACGCAGCCACGACCATCGGCGCCGCCAAGAAGCGCATCGATATCCAGAAGGACTTCACCCAGAGCCTGATGGACTCCATCGATCGCGGCGTGGGCCAGCTCGTCGATGCCGACATGAACCTGGAATCGACCCGCCTCCAGGCGCTTCAGGTGCAGCAGCAGCTGGGCATCCAGGCGCTGTCGATCGCCAACTCCAACGCCCAGAGCATTCTCTCGCTCTTTCAGGGCTAACAGCCTTCCGGGCAGATGATCTGACGGCCGCCCCGCAAGGGCGGCCGGGCCATTTTCGCGCAAGTTTCAGGCACTAGTCTCGCGATTGCGAATTTCGCGGGAGTGCGCGCGTGCCTCAACAGTTTCAGGCCATCTTCGACAATCTTTCGGCGCTCGGACCAAGGCGCCTCGCCATTCTCGGCGGCGTCGGGGCGGCCGTCCTGCTCATCATCATCGCAGGCTCGGTCTGGCTGAACCGCCCGGCCCACGAGACGCTCTATGTGGGCCTCGACCGGTCGGACGTGAACCAGATCGGCATGGTGCTTGGCGAAGCCGGCATCGACTTCGACGTGTCCTCAGATGGCGGCACGGTCACCGTCCCGGTCGGCCGCTCCGGCCCGGCCCGCGCGATCCTCGCCGAAAAGGGCCTGCCTGCGTCCTCCAACGCCGGGTACGAACTCTTCGACAATGTCGGCTCCTTCGGCCTCACCACCTTCATGCAGCAGGTAACGCGCGTGCGCGCACTCGAAGGCGAGATCGCGCGCACGATCCAGTCGATCTCCGGCGTCCGCTCGGCCCGCGTCCACATCGTCCTGCCCGAGCGCGCGTCCTTCCGCAGCTCCGAACAGCAGCCGACGGCGTCCGTCATCATTCGCATGCAGGGAGGTGAATCGGTTCGCGCGGCAACCTCGATCCGCCATCTCGTCGCTGCCGCCGTTCCCGGGCTGAATGCTGAAAAGGTCACCGTGCTGGACACGTCCGGCACGCTTCTCGCCGCCGGCGACGACCCGACGGCAAGCGGCGCCGGCACGCTGATGGGCTTCGAACGGTCGCTGGAGGCGCAGGTGGAAGACAATATCCGCCGCGCGCTCTCGCCCTATCTCGGCTACGACAATTTCCGGGCCAGCGTGCGCGCCGAGGTCAACACCGACAGCCGCCAGATCGAGGAGACGACCTTCGATCCGGAATCGCAGGTAGCCCGCTCGGTCCAGATCGTCCGCTCCAACGAGCAGGCGAACCAGCGACAGGCCGCCCCGCCGACGACAGTCCAGCAGAACCTGCCCGAAGAGGCACCGACGGGTGGCCAGGGACCCGAATCCTCCGAGCAGAACGAGCGCCGCGAGGAGACCACCAATTTCGAGCTCAACAGCCGCCGGGTCGCGACGATCTCGAACGGCTATACGCTGACGCGCCTTTCGGTCGCCGTCGTCGTCAACCGCGACCGCATCGCCGCGATCGCAGGTGGCCAAGCCGACGCCGCCGAGATCGACCGCCGCATCGCCGAAATCCAGACGCTGGTCTCGACAGCCGCCGGCTTCAGCGCCGATCGCGGCGACATCGTGAACGTATCGGCGGTCGAGTTCGTCGGCGAGGCGGAAGCCGAGGCGGCTGCGGCCGGCGGCGCCACCGAATGGCTCTCACGCAACGCCGGCACCATGATCAATGCCGGCGCCTTCGTGGTCGTCGTGCTCCTGCTTTCGCTGTTCGGCCTTCGCCCGCTGACGACCGCGCTCCTGAAGCGGGAAGAGCCTGCAGTCCCGGCCTTGGCCGGCGCCGCCGTACCGCCAGCCATACCCGGCCCCGGCGAAGCGCCCCAGATCGCGGCGGGAGGGACCTACCTTCCCGGCCAGTCGGGCGACGATATCGGCCAGAAGCTGAAGCCGGCCCCGCAGGAGCGCCTCGCCCGCATGGTCGATCTCAATGAGGAGCGCACAGCTCTGATCCTGCGCAAGTGGGCGAACAAGGAAGCCGCGTAATGGCTTCTCGCAGCCTTGCCGATTTGTTGCCGGATTTCGGAGCGGTGCAACGCGATCCTGCGCCTGCGCCGGCGTTCGTCGAGGAAGAAGCGCCGCCGACCGAGACCGGTCGCCCTCCGGTGTTCGACTATGCGGCCGCAATCGCCCGCGAGGTTACCGACGCGCAGGCGAGGCTCGCCAAGCACCTCAACGACGAGCACGAGACAGCGTTGGCTGCCGCCGAGGCGCGACATGCCGCGGAGCTCGCAGTCTTGCAGGAAACGCTTGCGAGCAATGCGGCCACGCTGATCAACGCTCGCTTCGACGCAATCGCGACCGACGTCACGGCGCGCACGTCGTCGATCGCAGCGCGCATTCTTGGTGGCCTGGTCGCCGAACACATCCGCACGCGAGCTATCGACGCGCTGCGCGAGGCGATCGAGCGAGCGATCTCCGACCGTGAAGCCGTGCGCATCCGGGTCACGGGCGCTGCAGCACTTTGCGAGAGCCTCCGCCTCGCCCTCGGCAAACGCGCGAGCCAGGTGGATTTCGCGCCGGGCGAAGGCTTCGACATGACAGTCACGATCGACGATAGCGTGCTTGAAACGCGTCTGGGCGAATGGTCATCCGCCCTTTCGGAGATGCTGGCATGAGCACGTTCAAGGACGGCGAGAGCGAGCGGGAGATCATCATCGTCCGGCGCGGCAGCATGCATGATGACGAAGGTCATCATGGCGGCGTCTGGAAGATCGCGTTCGCCGACTTCATGACGGCCATGATGTGTTTCTTCCTCGTCATGTGGCTGGTGAACGCCGCCAATGAGCAGACGAAAGTCGCCGTCGCCAGCTACTTCAATCCGGTCAAGCTGGTCGACCGGAACGTCGACCGAAAGGGCATCGATCCTTCAGCGCAGACGACGCCGGAACCGAAGCCGGAGCAGACGCCCAACCCTTCGCCGGCCGCGAATCCCAGCGAGCATCAGCCGGCCCAGCGCATCTCCGACCAGAACCTTTTTGCCGATCCCTATGCAGTCCTCGCCGAGATCGCGCAGGAGCAGGCGACGCTGCAGAACGTGTCGAGCCGCGGGGAAGGCGGTGCACAGAACTCCGGCCCCGCGACGGGCGCCAATGGCGGCGAGATGTACCGCGATCCCTTCGCGCCGGATTTCTGGTCGCAGCAGGTTGCCGAGCCGGACATCGCCGCGCCACAGGACACGGTCGCGATGGCCAACAGCAACCTCGAAGGCCCGCGCGACGAGACAACGACGCCGGTAACCGAGCCCGCCGCAGGCCGGCCCTTCGAGGCCACGTCAGTCAAAGCTGCCGAACCCGCACCTGAGCCCGCCGAAGACCGTTTTGCCGAACTGACACCGCCGGAGCCGGAGATCGCGACGCCGAGCGGCGCGGAAGTCCCGGGCGAGCGCACGGAGCAATTGGCCGAGCAGTTGCGCCGGGAACTGGCCGAAGTCTTCGGCGCCGACGATGCGCTCAACCGTACGGTATCCGTCACCGCCCGCCGCACCGGAGTCCTAATCTCGCTGACCGACGAACTGAACTACGGCATGTTCGAAATCGGGTCCGCCGTGCCGGAGCGCGAGCTGGTGCTCGCCATGGAGCGCATCGGCGCGGCGATCTCTGCGCGGCCCGGCCCCGTCGCCATCATGGGCCACACAGACGGACGGCCGTTCCGCAGCGCCGACTACGACAATTGGCGCCTGTCATCGGCGCGCGCGCACAGCGCCTACTACATGCTCGTCCGGGGCGGGCTGCCCGAGACCCGCGTCAGCGAGATCGCCGGCTTCGCCGATCGCCAGCTGCGTGTACCCGAAGAGCCGCTCGCCGATGCCAACCGCCGCATCGAGATCTTCCTCGAGGTACCGCAGTGAAGCTGGCTGACGCGCTCTTGCCCGCCCTTCTGGCCGCTGGTCTCGCGACCTCGGCGAGCGCGGATGCCGCTGAGGGACTGGAACCGTTTCAGCTGACGAGGTCGCTGCAGCTCATCCAGGACCGTATCGCCGATGGCGACCATGCCGCCATGCCGATGCAGCGAAAGCTGCTCGAACTGCTCGACGGCCGGCTGCGCTCGATCGACCCGCACGAGCTCTCCCAACGCCGCAACTTCGCAGCGCTCCTGACCTACGGCATGAGTGGGGGCAATCCGACCACCTTTGCCGTCTCCAGCGCCAAGCTGGAGCTTCAGGAGACGGAGCGCCGCATCGTCGAGGGCATCAATGCCTTCCTCAACGGCAATTCGGGCATGGCCTATGCCGCGCTCGGCGGCGTCGACCACACGATCTTCGATGGCGAGCTCGGGGCGCTGCTGGCGCTCGTGAAGGGTTCCGTGACGCCCGCGGCCGAGCCTGCCGCCGCACTTGCGCTCTTCGACCGGGCACGACTTCTGGCGCCAGGCACGCTCGTGGAAGAAGCGGCACTGCGCCGCTCGATCCCGCTCATGGTGACTCTGGAGGACGCTCGTCGCTTCGATCACCTGTCGAGCGCCTATGTGCGCCGCTTCCTGCGCTCGCCTTATGCCAGCCAGTTCGCGCAAGGGTTCGTCGAGGGCATCGCCAAGCTCTTCCCAAAGCTCGATCACGCGAGCCTCGACGAGACCATCTCGCGCATGAACGCCGAACAGGCGGAAGCGATTTTTCTGCGGTTGGCCCGGCAGGCCGCGATCGATGGCAATGACGCGCTGCTGGACTTCGCGTCTGGCGCAGCCCGGCGCATCGCCGGCGACCGCACGGACCCGCGCAGCACGCTCTACAGCGGCATTGCGTCCGTGACGTCGGAGACGGTCCAGGACGTGCTTGGCGCACTTAATGATCTCGATCGCTCGCGGCTGTCTGCCGCCGACAAGGCGCTGCTCGACGCCGCAACGCGCATCGCCGACGCCGTCGTCACAGAACCGACCGTCGACCCGACCGATCCCGGCGAGGAGCCGGACATGTTCGTCACCTCTGCCCGGCAGAAGCTGGACGCAATCGACGCGCTTCTCGAGGGAAATGAAGAATGAGTGACATCCTGTCTTTGGTCGCACCATCGGCTGCGGCCATCGGCGCCCGCAGCGACCGCGGCCGCAGTGATGCAGGCGGCATCGCCGACGCCTTCACGAGCGCGCTCGACGCGCCGGCAGACAAGCAGAAGGGCGAGGCGACGGATCGCCAGCACAGGCCGGACGGTCGCACCGATGACGATGGCGGCTCCGACCATCGGGCCCGGCTCCCGTTCTCCGACCGCATGGCCAAAACGCTCGCAGCGCTGGAAGCGCGGCGGAAGCAAAGCGATGCCGATGCGATCCGCTTGCCGGACACGACGGCCGAAGACTTGCCGATGGTCGAGGCTGTAGGTCCGACATCTGCGGCCATCACGAAAGAGCTCGACACTGAACCGACTGCGGCGTCGGATGTAGACCCCCCCGAGGAGACCACCATTGACCAGCTCCAGGCCGACGCGCCCGACCAGCCGGTCATCCCGCCGATGCCGGTCGTGAGCCGACAGGAAAAGACCGTTCCGTCGCAACCCCAGCCGGCGGCCGCTCCGGGCAGACGTGACGAGGTCACCGGGACGTCGAGGTTTGCCGTCGACGAACCACAGGCCACGCGAACGGCAGAGACCGCTTTCGCGCCGCTCCCGCGCGGCTTCGAAATGGCAGCTGCCGCGGGACAGCCTGTCGCTCGTGGCGCAACGCCGGCGAACGAGGACGATCCGCGCACCTCGACGCGACGCGAACCCGGCGGGTCAGCAACCTCGACCGTCGCGACATCGCAGGCACAGGTTAGCCGGCAGCCGGCGCCAGCGGCTCAGGTCGAAACCCTGCGCGTCGGCATGCAGACACGAGTCGACGGGCCGACGCTTCCTGTCGACGAGGCTAGTCCTGAAGCGGCCTCGGTTAAAACCAAGGCTGGGAAGTCCACGCTGGCCGATGACGCAGCGCCAGCACCAAGAGTGCAGGTCCTATCCTCCAGCGGGACCGTTGCACCGGCAGCCGTCGCGACCATGCTCCCCGGTCCGGCGCAGCAGTTGACCAGCGCCATGGTGACGACGCTGGGTACGCCCGAGGCGCAGGCAGCCAATGCGGCAGCGCCCCTCCCCGAAGCGACAGCGGCCCGTCCCGCTGCCCTCCACAGTCTGACGATTCAGCTCCAGCCGGCCGAGCTCGGTCGCGTGCTCGCGCGCATGACGATCAATGACGGCCAGCTGACCGTGGCGGTCCAGGTCGAGACGTCCGAGGCGCACCAGCGCATCTCCACCGACCGCGACATCCTATCGAATGCGCTTCGGTCGGCCGGTTACGAAGTCGACCGCATCATCGTCCAGCAGGTCCAGCCAGGTCAGGCTGCCCAGAACCAAACCCTTCATGGAGATCAGAACAGGAACGCCGGAAACGGCTTCCAGGCTGCAGGCGATGGTGCGAATGGGCGGGGTGACGGCGGTGCAAATCAGGGTGGCGGCGATGGCAGACAGGCTGCTCTCTCGCCCTCGTCGGAACGCGCTGGACAGGGTGACGGAGGCTCACTCTACATCTAGTGAAATGCGACCCCTCGGCATCTACAGATTGCGTTTCGGCCGCTTAACCAGACTCCTCAATTCTCACCCGTAAGAACTTGCAGTTGTCCGTGAATCCCCGCGGCGGATACCCCTTAACACGGGGTTAATCACATCCGATTCGGAAGGGGCGGCGGCCGATGATTGTGATCGTGGACGAACGTGAACTCGTGACGGACGGCTACACGTCTTTGCTCGAGCGCGAAGGGGTTGCAGCGGCCGGTTTCAGGCCGCGAGAGTTCGACGAATGGGTCGCAGCGGCGTCCGAGGTGGATGTCGGTTCCGTTCGCGCATTCCTGATCGGCTCCTGCGAGAGCCACGACGTTGCGCCATCGCGCATCAGGGAGCGCAGCCGCGCTCCGGTGATCGCACTGTCCGACCAGCACTCGCTCGATCGCACGCTGCAGCTCTTCGAGGCGGGCGTCGACGACGTCATCCGCAAGCCGGTCCACATTCGCGAGATCCTAGCCCGCATTGCTGCCATCAGCCGCCGCGCGCAGGACCGCAAGCCCTATGCCGAGATCGGCGGGCTGCGCATCTACACGGACGGTCGCGATCCCGAGATCGCCGGCGTCGCGCTGCCGCTGCCGCGTCGCGAGCGCCGCATCCTGGAATATCTTGCGGCCAACACCGGCCGCCGCGTGACCAAGACGCAGGTTTTCAACGCGATCTACGGCATCTTCGACGAGGACGTCGAAGAGAACGTCGTCGAGAGCCATATCTCGAAGCTGCGCAAGAAGTTGCGCGAAAAGCTCGGCACCGATCCTATCGATTCCAAGCGCTTCCTCGGCTACCAGCTGATCGGCTGAAGCTATCGACAGCTTCACACAAGCCTACGCCGATATCCTGTTGATCAGCATTCGCTATGCCGAGGAGTTGATGGGATGAGCCTTTACGGAATGATGCGGACCGGCGTCTCGGGCATGGCCGCGCAGTCAAACAGGCTGGCGACGGTTGCCGACAACATCGCCAACTCCAACACCACCGGTTACAAGCGGGCGTACACGGAATTCTCCTCGCTGGTCATCCCCAGCGAGCAGGGCGTCTACTCGTCGGGCGGCGTCAAGACGAGCGTGCGCTACGCCATCTCGCAGCAGGGCGTGCTGCAGTTCACCAACAACTCCAATGACCTCGCCATCTCCGGAGACGGCTTCTTCGTCGTGCAGGATCAGGGCGGCTCGAACTTCCTGGTTCGCGCCGGCTCCTTCGTCCCCGATGGCACCGGGCGCCTCGTCAACGCATCTGGCTTCTACCTGATGGGTTATTCCTACGCCAACGGCAATCCGGCGGTCGTAGCCAACGGCTTCAACGGCCTCGAGATCATCTCGATCGCCGATTTCGAGGTCTCTGCAGAAGCTTCGACCGAAGGCATCTTCGCAGCAAACCTGCCAGCGGCTGCAGACATTGTGCCCGGCGCAAGCCTTCCCTCAGTAAGTGGCATGACCGGCCCAGCTTCGTACTCGGTCAAGTCGTCCCTGGTGGTTTACGATTCGCTTGGAACGGAAAAGCTCGTCGATCTCTATTTCAGCAAGACAAACACGAATGAGTGGGAAGTCGCGATCTTCGACAAGGACGGCGCAGCTCCCGGAACGTCCTTCCCCTACACCGCCGGCAGCTTGCTGAGCACCGAGACGCTCACATTCGATTCTGCAACAGGGAAACTCGCAGGCTCAAGTGCCACCAGCATCTCCTTTGCCGTTGACGGCGGACAGACGGTGGATCTCGACCTTTCGTCGCTGAGCCAGCTCGCGACCGACTACACCAACTACGCTTCGTCGGTGAATGGCAGCGCGCCGTCGACGATCGACGAGATCCAGATCAGCGGCGACGGCATCGTGTCGGCGCTCTACAAGAACGGCCAGTCCAAGGCGCTCTACCGCATCCCGCTCGCAACCGTGCAGAGCCCGGACCAGCTGACCGTGCTGCCCGGCAACGTCTACACGCAGAGCCCGGACTCTGGCGATATCCGCATCGGCTTCCCGACCCAGGGCAATCTCGGCACCGTGATCTCCGGCGCGCTCGAAGGCTCCAATGTGGACATCGCCGAAGAGCTGACGAACATGATCGAGTCGCAGCGCAACTACACGGCAAACTCCAAGATCTTCCAGACGGGCTCCGACCTGCTCGACATCCTCGTCAACCTGAAGCGTTGACGGCGACGATGGGGGGCGGACTTAAGCGATGTCACTGACCTCGGCGCTCTCGACGGCGCAGTCCGCGCTCACCAACACGTCGCGTCACACGAGCGTCGTCTCGCGCAACATCGCGGACGCCCAGAACCCCGACTACGCCCGTCGCTCCGCAATCACCGTTTCGACGGCACCGGGCGCCCGCACCGTCCAGATCGCGCGCTCCACGGACGAGGCGCTGTTCCGGCATAATCTTTCGGCACTCTCCTCCTACAGCGCCCAGAGCACATTGGTCGCTGGCATGGGCCGTCTCGCCCTGTCGGTCAACGGCGATTCCAACCTCGGCTCGCCGGCCATCCTGCTCGGCAAATTCCAGGAGGCATTGCAGCTCTATTCGTCCGCGCCGTCCAACCGGAACCTCGCGCAGTCGGTCGTCGAGACGGCCAACAGCGTGGTCCGCGCGCTGAACGATGGCACCCGTGCCATCCAGTCGTTCCGCACCGACATGGACCGCCAGATCACCACGGCGGTCGGCGAGGTCAACACGCTGCTGTCTGACTTCCAGAAGGCCAATGCCGAGATCGTCAACGGCACGCGCATGGGCCGCGAAGTCAACGACGCGCTCGACCAGCGTGACCAGCTCCTGAAGAAGCTGTCGGAATATCTCCCGATCTCGACGATCACGCGCGGCGACAACGACATGGTCATCACCACGCAGGATGGTGCGACCTTGTTCGAGACAATCCCGCGCGCCGTGACCTTCGAACCGACGCTCGCCTACGCGGCAGGCTCCAGTGGAAATGCGGTCCGCGTCGATGGCGTTCCGATCCGCGTCGGCTCGGGCGGCAACACGACGGCCTCGGGCACGCTCGCTGCGATGGCCCAGATGCGCGACGACGTCACCGTCACGATGCAGGCGCAGCTGGACGAAATTTCCCGTGGCCTGATCGAGGGCTTTGCGGAAGTCGACTCGACCGGCATCAACCCGCCGCTCGCCGGTCTCTTCACATGGTCCGGCGGTCCGGCCCTGCCGACGTCAGGCGTGCTCACCAACGGGCTTGCTGGCTCGATCCGCGTCAATCCCGCCTTCGACGCTTCGCTCGGCGGCGATCCGCAGCTTATTCGCGACGGTGGCGCCAATGGCGGCACCTACGTTGCCAACACCACCGGCGCCGCCTCGTTTTCAGAACGCATCCTGACGCTTCTCGACACATTGCAGGCGCCGCAGAGTTTCGATCCGGCGGCAGGCATTCCCGACAACATGTCGGTGGTTGACTACGCTTCATCGTCTATCGGCTGGTTCGAGGCGGGCCGCAAGGCTGCGTCCGACGCAGCCGAAACCAAGAACGCCGTCTTGATGCGCACCAGCACGGCGCTGTCGAACATGACCGGCGTTTCCATCGACGAGGAAATGGCGCTGCTACTCGATCTGGAGCAATCCTACGCGGCATCCGCCAAGCTCCTGCAGACCGTCAACGACATGCTCGCATCCCTCATGGCAGCGGTGAGGTAAGGCGATGAAAACTTCCTTCGTCTCGACCAGCGCCATTTCGCAGGCCATGCGCTACCAGATGGCGCGTCTTCAGGCCGACCTCGCGAAGTCGGAACAGGAGATCTCGACGCAGAAGGTCGCCGATCCGGGTCTCAAGCTCGGCGCGCGCACGACGCAATCGGTCTCTTTGCACCGTGACATCGACCGCCTGAAAGGCATCATCGATTCCAACGGCCTCGTCTCGGCCCGCCTGGCGACGACGCAGCAGAGCCTCAACCAGCTGACCGCCACCGGCAACGGTCTCCTCCCGACGCTGACGACGGCGTTGAGCGGCCCGATCAGCACCAGCATCCCGAAGGCGGAAGCGGTTGCGGCGCTCGGCACGCTGACGGGAATGCTGAACGCCAGCCAGAACGGCGAATACCTCTTTGCCGGCATCAACACCGACGTGAAGCCGATCAACGACTTCAACGATCCGACATCGCCCAACCGGGTGGCCTTCGTCGCGGCCTTCGATACGTTCTTCGGCTTCTCGATGGACGATCCGGCAGCAGCAGCGATCACACCGGCTCAGATGACGGCCTTCATCGACACCGCCGTCGAGCCGATGTTCCTCGGGGCCGGCTGGTACGGCACATGGTCGAACGCGACGGACGAGCAGATCGTCGCGCGCATTACGACGTCTGAAACCACCAACGCCTCCGTCAGCGCCAATGTCGACGGCGTGCGCAAGCTGGCGATGGGCGCAGCCCTTGTAGCCGGCCTCATGGACGGCAATTTCGGCGGGGATGCGCTCCGCGTGGTCTTCGAACGGTCCGCACAGCTCGTTACCCAGTCGGTCGCCGATCTCGGCACGACCCAGGGCGAGCTCGGCATCATCCAGCAGCGCGTCGAGGCCGCGAGCGAACGGCTTTCGCTGCAGACCGACCTCTTCCAGACCAATCTTCAGGAGTTGGAAGGCATAGACGCGTATGAAGTATCGACGCGCATCTCGAACCTGCTCGCGCAGATCGAGACGTCCTACACGCTGACCGCACGTATCCAGCAGCTGAGCCTCGTGCGGTTCCTGACATGATCCCGACATCGACACCCGAGCCGGAGCGAAGACGAGCCTGATGTACCAGTTTTCCTACGCCGAAATCCAATCCGAGTCGGTGGCCGACGCCAAGGATCGCGAGCGCCAGCTCCTGGCGCGCACCGTCGATCTCCTGGTCGAGGCGCGCAATCAGGGCATCAACAGCTACGCGACCACCGAGGCGATCAGCTTCATGAGCCGCGTCTGGAGCGTCTTCGTCGAGGACCTCGGCAATCCCGAGAATGCCCTGCCGAAGGAACTGCGCGCGAACCTCATCTCCATCGGCCTGTGGCTACTGCGCGAAGGCGAAGACGTCCGCCAGGGACGCTCCGACAATCTCGACGGACTGATCGAGGTCTCCGAGATCATCAGGGATGGGATGCAATGAAAACGCCGCTGCGCATCACCCTCAAGGCCGGCGAGAAGATCTACATCAACGGCGCCGTGATGCGTGCCGACCGCAAGGTCGCGCTTGAATTCCTGAACGACGTGCAGTTCCTGCTCGAGAACCACGTGCTCCAGGCCGATGACGCGACCACGCCGCTGCGCCAGCTCTACTTCGTCGTCCAGACCATGCTGATGGCACCGAGCGAGGACGATCATGCCGGCATCATGTACCGCCGCTCGCTGCCGCTGACGATGGCCTGCTTCTCCGACGAGCGCGTGCGTGCCGGACTCAAGGATGTCGATCGCTGCGTCTGGGAAGGCCAGATCTACGAGGCCATGAAGATCCTGCGCAGCCTCTACCCGCTCGAAGCCTCGATCCTCGAGAATGCACCGCGCCAGCCGCAACCCGTCGAACAGATGAGGGCCTGACCCATGAACGTGAATTCTGCGACAGCCGCGGCAGCTCAGGCGAGCACCAGTTCGGCGGCGAAGACGGCAACAGTCGACTATGAGAGCTTCCTGAAGCTGCTCGTCACCCAGATGAAGAACCAGGACCCGACTGCGCCGATGGAGTCGACCGACTACATGGCCCAGCTCGCCTCGTTCTCGAACGTCGAGCAGTCGATCCAGATCAACCAGCGGCTCGATTCGATCCTGCAGGCTTCCGCGCTCACCCAGGCAACGGGCATGATCGGCCGGACGATCTCGTCGGCCGATGGTGAGATTTCCGGTGTGGTCAAGGAAGTGAAGCTCTTCAGCGACGGTGTGATCGCCACGCTGCAGGACGGCCGCCAGCTCGTCGTCGAGCCGGGCGTCACTGTCCGCTAGAGCCCCATGAACGAGGCCGATGCTCTCGACATCGTCCAGTATGCCATCTGGACGGTCCTCGTCGCCTCGGGACCGGCCGTCGTCGTCGCCATGGTCGTTGGCATCGCCATCGCGCTTGTCCAGGCGTTGACGCAGGTGCAGGAGATCACGCTCACCTTCGTGCCCAAGATCGTCGCCATCATGCTGACGGTCGCGTTCTCCGCACCCTTCGTCGGCGGGCAGATCTCCGCCTTCACGACCGTTGTCTTTCAGCGCATCGAGACGAGCTTCTAGACCCGCCTCACCCTCGCGCAAGCTTCGCTGACTAGGCTCGCCCCTTGATTACGGGGATTTCGGGCCGACGCATGGCGATCACTCAGCAGACACCGGCCGCGCTGCCGGCCCGGCAGGGCCGCGACGTCCTCTTCGCGCTGGGCATCCTCGTCATTCTGGCGGTGCTGTTCCTGCCGATCCCGCCGGTCCTGATCGACCTCGGCCTCGCAATCTCGATCGCCGCCGCCGTCCTGATCCTCATGGTCGCGCTCTGGATCGAGCGCCCGCTGGATTTCTCGTCCTTCCCCACGATCCTGCTGATCGTGACCATGATGCGCCTGTCGCTCAACATCGCGACGACGCGGGTCATCCTCTCGCACGGCAACGAAGGCACGGACGCTGCCGGACAGGTCATCGGCGGATTCGCCAATCTCGTCATGGCTGGCGACTTCGTCATCGGCCTTATCGTCTTCCTGATCCTGATCGTCGTGAACTTCATCGTGATCACGAAGGGTGCCACGCGTATTGCTGAAGTCGGCGCGCGCTTCACCCTCGACGCCATCCCCGGCAAGCAGATGTCGATCGACGCCGACCTGTCGGCCGGCGTCATCAACGACAAGGAAGCCCAGGCCCGCCGCCGCGAACTCGAAGAGGAATCCTCCTTCTTCGGCTCGATGGACGGTGCCTCGAAATTCGTGCGCGGCGACGCGATTGCCGGCCTCATCATTACGGCGATCAACATCGTCGGCGGCATCGCCATCGGCTACACGCGCCACGGCATGTCGCTCGGCGAGGCGGCCGACGTCTTCGTGAAGCTGTCCGTCGGCGACGGTCTTGTCACGCAGATTCCCGCTCTCATCGTCTCGCTCGCCGCAGGCCTGCTCGTCTCCAAGGGCGGAACGCGGGGCTCGGCCAACCAGGCCGTGTTCGGCCAGCTCGGCGCCTATCCGCGCGCGACCTTCGTCGCTGCCGGTCTGCTCATCGTGCTTGGCGTCATGCCGGGGCTGCCTTTCCTGCCGTTCTTCGGTCTCGGCGCCGCACTCGCCTCGATCGCCTTCTTCGTGCCGCGCAGCCAGAAGCGCGAGGCCGATGCGAAGGCGGCAGCCGAAAAGCAAGCCGAGGCAAACAAGGTCGAGGACGAGAAGCACTCCATCAAGAACTCGCTGGCGACGCCCGAGATCGAGCTTCTGATCGGCAAGCAGCTCTCGACGCGCATGCTCACCGCGCACCAGGAACTCGCCTTCCGCATGGGCAAGATGCGCAAGAAGTTCGCGCAGCAATACGGCTTCGTCGTTCCCGACATCAAGCTGACGGACGACTTCTCGATCCCGCCCAAGACCTACCGCATCAAGATCCACGGCACCGTGGTCGCCGAGTACGAAATGCGCGTCGGCGAGCTGATGGTGTTGATCGGCACCGGTGCCCTGCCGGAAATTCCGGGCGAAGAGGTGCGCGAGCCGGCCTTCGGCATGCGCGCCTATTCGGTACCGGAAATGTTTGCCGACGACCTCAAGCGCGACCAGTTCGCCTATGCCGACAACGTCTCGGTACTGCTCACGCACCTCTCCGAGGTCATCCGCAACAACCTGCCTCAGCTTCTGTCCTACAAGGACATGAAGGCGCTGATCGAGCGGCTCGATCCGGAATACCGCAAGCTCTCGGACGAGATCTGCACGACACACATCTCCTATCCCGGCCTGCAGGCGGTCCTGAAGCTGCTGCTGGCCGAGCGCGTCTCGATCCGCAATCTGCACCTCATCATCGAGGCGATCGCCGAGATCGCGCCGCATGTCCGGCGCACGGAGCAGATCGTCGAGCATGTGCGCGTGCGCATGGCGCAGCAGATCTGCGGTGACCTGACCGAAGGCACGACGCTCAACGTGCTGCGGCTCGGCAACCGCTGGGACCTCGCCTTCCACCAGGCGCTCAAGCGCGACGCGAAAGGCGAAATCCGCGAGTTCGACATCGACCCGCGGCTTCTCGAAGAGTTCGGCCAGGAGGCGTCGAAGGCGATCCGCACCCATCTCGACGGCGGCAAGCGCTTCGTGCTGGTCACCGCGCCCGACGCCCGGCCCTACGTCCGCATGATGGTCGAGCGGCTCTTTTCGACCATGCCAGTACTGAGCCATGTGGAAATCGCACGCGGCGTGGAAGTGCGCGTCCTCGGCACGATCTCCTGACGGGTCATGATCGCGACGGCGGCCTTCGAGACAGTCGTGCTGGCAGCCTTCCTCGCCTTCTGCCGCGTCGGCGCCTGCTTCATGGTGATGCCCGGCCTGTCGAGCGCGCGCGTACCGTTCCAGGTGCGCCTGTTCGTCGCCGTCGCCGTTGCCTTCGCGATGACGATGCTGCTCTTCGACCAGATCGCCCCGCACGTGATGAGCCGCACCGACGCGCTGCTCGTGCTCATCTTTTCCGAGGCGCTGGTTGGCGCGCTGATCGGCTTCGTCGCTCGTATCTACCTGCTCGCGCTGCAGTTCATCGCAGCCGCCATCGCCATGATGAGCGGGTTCAACACGATCGGCGGCGTCGCGATCGAGGAAAGCGACCCACAGGCTGCCCTTTCGGCCCTCATCACCTTCGCGGCGCTGCTTCTCCTGTTCATCTTCGATTTCCACCATGACATGGTGCGCGCGCTCGTCGGGTCCTACGCGCTGCTCCCGGTCAGCATGGTCTTCGATCCGCAAACGGCTCTGACCAACGTCGTCGACACGATGGGCGAGGCGTTTCAACTTGTGCTGCGGCTCGGCAGTCCTTTCATCGCCTATGCGATCGTCGTGAATCTCTCGATCGGCCTCGTGAACAAGCTGACCCCGCAGATTCCGATCTACTTCGTGTCCCTGCCCTTCGTGATCGCAGGCGCGCTGATCCTCACCTATTTCGGCATCACCACGCTGCTCAGCCTGTTCGCCGACGGCTTCCTGCCGACCTTCCTCGGAGGCTGACAGATGGAGCGCAAGGACAGGCTGAAGAAGGTCGTCGCCCTGCAGGAAAAGCTGCAGCGACTGCACGAGACGAAGCAGGCCGGACACATGGCCGCCGCCATCCGCGCCGCGACGGAGGCCGAGGAAGTCGCGGCCCGCTTCGATGCAGACGACTCGCTCGCCACCCTGTTTCCGGAGGTCTATCACCGCCGGATCGCCATGATGAACGAGCAGCGCGCCGTGAGCCTTGCCGCCGCGCAGGTGGAGGCCGGTCGCGTTGCCGAGGCCAAGATGCGGGCGGAGGCTTCGACGCGCGCCTATCGCGACGCGCTGGCCGCCTTCGACCGCAGGGCGGAGGAAAAGCAGCAACTCGAAACGCTCGAGCGGCGGTTGATCGTGCCAAAGTAAGCCTGCCACAAGTTTATGGGTCGATAGTCGGACCGACCAGACTGAGGACACACGCCTTGACGGTTGCCGCCATCGATACGGTCAGCGCCCTTGCCGGAACGTCGTCGCCCGAGACGCTTGCCGCCGCACGCGAGAAGCTCGCGTCGCTCGCATCCAGCCGCGCCGACATGGGCCAGGCTTTCACGGTCGGAGGCGCCGTCCGCGGAGCCGCCGGTCCGGCGCCGCGCGAAGCCTTCGAGAAGTTCGAGGCCTTCGTGCTGCAGAGCTTCATCCAGTCGATGCTGCCCGAGAACACCGAATCCGTCTTCGGAGAGGGGCTATCGGGCGACATGTGGAAATCCATGATGGCCGAACAACTCGCCGTCAGCATGGCCAAGGCCGGCGGCATCGGCATCGCCGACCGCCTGCTCGCCGACAGCTATGTGGCGGGCGAGGAAAGCGTGCCGGTGCAGGGTGTCCGCGAGCGCGGCGCGCAGGAGGAAGCGGCGACCCGCTCGCTGACCAGCCTTTCTCTCATCCACGAGATGGAACGCCGCGTCGCAAACAGCTTCGGCGTGAGCGAAACCAAGACCGGCGTCACCGGCAAGCAGGACTGATCCGGCATGTATGACCTCCAGACAATCTCGCGCGCGCAGGCACCGGCCGCTCGCGCTGTTGCGCCCGGCAATCTGACCGCGATCATCGCCCGCATCGAGGAAGCGGTCGAAGACGAGACCGCGCAGATCCGCAAGGACGTCACCTTCGACATCCGCGCCTCGAACGCGCGCAAGAGCCGGTACCTTTACGAACTCTCCAAGGCCGTGAAGGGCCTCGCGCCGACCGATCTCGCCGCCGACCAGCGTGACGCGTTCGCGCGCCTCCAGGGCAAGCTCGTCGCCAACGAACAGGCGATCCGCGCGCATCTCGACGCAGTCGGCGAAGTCGCCTCCCTCATCCGCGATGCCATGCAGCGCGCCGAGAACGACGGGACGTACTCCGAAAGCGCCTTCGGGCGCGCGGGCTGATGCCGTGCTGAAGTTCGTCGCCGCCACGGTCTGGATCATCGCCGCCAGCGTCGGCGCCGTGCACTACGCCTACCAGAGCGGCTCGGCGGCTCCCGCCGTGGAAGCCGAGGCGAGCATCTTCGGCGGGCTCGACTATGTGAAAAGCGACGTCATCTCGATCCCGATCCTGCGTGAAGGCGAGGTCTATGGCTATTTCCTGACGCGGTTGGTCTTCACGGCCGAGCAGAAGAAGCTGGCGCAGCTGACCATCCCGGTCCAGGCGATCCTCGTCGACGAGCTCTACACCCACCTGTACGGCAACCCGCAGATCGACTTCTCGCGCCGCAACCCGATGGATCTAAATCAGTTCCGCGAGGACATCCGCACGGCGATCAACGGCCGCGTCGGGAACGACCTGATCCACGAAGTCATGGTCGAGCAGCTCGAGTTCCTGACCAAAGCCGAAATCCGCGAGCGCAACGCGACCGGTGGCTGGGGCGAGGCCGCACAGGCAGCGCCGGAGCCGACCCCTCCGGCTGCCTCAGGCCATCACTGACCTAGCTAAACCGCGGGCGCCGCTTTTCGAGGAAGGCCTTGAGGCCTTCGCGGGCATCGTCGCCGGTCTGCGACAGTGCCGCCGCCAGGCTTTCGGCATAGAGGCCGTCGCCGCGGCTCATGTCGTCGATCCGCGAGATCGACTGGATGATGAGGTAGTTCACCAGCGAGGAATTCTCGGCGATCTCGCCCGCGAGCGTCATCGCCTTGTCCATCCCCTCGCCCGACGCGACGAGATAGTGCGACAGGCCAAGGGCCTGACCCTCCTCGCCGCCATATTCACGGCCGGTCAGCATCATCTCGGTCATGCGGTCGGGCCCGAGAATACGGCCGACGCGCACGGTCGCCCCGCCACCGACGAAGATGCCGCGCTTGCCTTCCGGCAGGCGGTAGCGGACGCCGGTCTCGGCTACCCGAACATGCGCAGCGCACGCGATCTCGAGCCCGCCGCCCATGACGGCGCCGTTGAGCACGGCAACGACCGGAATGCCGGAATACTGGATCGTCTCCATCACCGCATGCCAGTTGCGCGAATGGCGCAGCACTTCGGCCGGCTGCCGCTCGACCTGCTCGGAGAGATCGAGGCCGGATGAAAAATGCCCGCCATTGCCCGAAAGCACGACAACGCGGACATGGGCCGGAATGGCAGCGAAATAGTCCCGCAGCGCGTCGATCAGCGCGTCATTGACGGCGTTGCGCTTGTCCGGACGGTTGATCGTCAGCTTGGCGATCGATCCGCAATCCTCGACCAGCAAGGGCTGTTCGGCAACCGCCGCGACACTCACGCTTCCCATCAATCCAGCCCCGCCACTCGCGATATCGAAGATTGTTTTATATCATAACAATCTTGTGGGCAGCAAGCTGTTTGGCTAGTGTGAATACACGTATCGAAGGCACCGACGAAGTGCTAGCGGTAGGCGAGGAGGAGACGCCACGATGACACCAAAACCGGCTGCAGCCGGCAGGACCGACAAGAGCGACGTCAATCTGCCGGCCATGAAATCGATCGTCGGCTACAAGCTCCGCCGTGCCCAGCTCGCCGTCTTCCAGGATTTCATTGCGTCGTTCCGCAAGACCAAGCTCCGCCCGGCCGAGTTCTCCGTCCTCAACATCATCGCGCAGACGCCGGGCCTGAAGCAGAGCGAGATCGCCGAACAGCTAGGCATCAAGCGCGCCAACTTCGTCGCCCTGATGGACAAGCTGGAAAAGCGCGGGCTCGCTGAGCGGAGGAAATCCGACAGCGACAAGCGCTCGCATTCCCTTCACCTGACGGCCGAAGGCGAGCGCTTCGTGAAGAAGATGATCCAGACCTGGAACGAGCACGAGGCCCGCATCGTCGAGAAGCTCGGCGGTCCGGCAGAACGCGACATCTTCATCGCGTTCCTCGATCGCATCATCGAGCTCGACCGGACCGACGGATCAGCCGGCGCTGAGCGCTGACACGACTTCGTCAGGGATGGTGTAGCCCTTGATCCGGCCCGGATTGTCCGGGTCGACGCCTGCCCAGACACGCACCTCGTGCGCCTCGATCGCCAGCACGCCCGCCTTGTAGATCTTGTGCTCGACGCGGAAGCTCGACCGCTTGATCTCGATCGCGCGCGTCTCGAAGTCGAGGATGTCGCCATAAGCGGCCGGGACGATGAAGCGCGCTCCGGTATCGACCATCGGGATGCCGATCACGCCGTACTTCTTCGTCCAGCCGATCTGCTTCAGCCCGGTCGCCGCCTCGATCAAATGCGCCGTGCAGGCGTCCATGTAGGCGAAATAGCGCGGGTAGTAGACGATCCCGGCCGCATCGCAGTCGCCCCATTCGATCTCGATCTGCCTGCGGTTCACCAGCATCGACTGCGTCCTTTCCTCGTCTTTCCGATCAGCATGGCGGCAGCTCTATCCACTGGACAGCGCCGCAATTGCATACCCGCTTTGCGCCTCAGGCGGCTTCCACCAGGAGTGCGATCCCCTGCCCGCCGCCAATGCAGGCGGAAGCGATGCCATAGCGCCCGCCGGATCGCTTCAGCTCGCGCGCGACGGTCGTGGCGATGCGGACGCCGGTCGCGCCAAGGGGGTGACCGATTGCGATTGCGCCGCCATTGACGTTGAGCTTGTCCTCGTCGAGTCCGAGCTCGCGCGCGCACGCCATCACTTGCGCACCAAACGCCTCGTTGATCTCGAAGCGGTCGATGTCGTCGAGCGTCAGCCCCGCCTGTTCGAGCACCGCACGGATCGCCGGCACCGGTCCGATGCCCATGATATGCGGCGGCACGCCGACCGAAGCCGCAGCGACGATCCGCGCCAGCGCCTTGCCGGATGACGGCTTGCGCCCGACGATCGCGCCAGCTGCGCCATCGACGACGGCGGACGAATTGCCACCCGTCTGCACCCCACCGAAAGCCGGCCTGATCTTCGCCAGCGCCTCGTAAGGCGACGGCCGCACATGGCTGTCCTCGAATACGCGCTCCACCTTGCGCGGCAGCCGGATCTCGCGCGGATTGAAGCCATCTGCTTCGAAAACCTCGCTGGTGACCGCAACCACCTCGTCGTCGAAATAGCCTGCCTCGCGCGACGCGACGGCGCGCGCAAACGAGCGCTCGGCGTATCGGTCGACCTCTTCGCGCGTGATCTGATAGTCGCGCGCCAAATTCTCCGCCGTGTCACCCATGGTGCACGAGCAGGCCGGATCGAGCAGCGCCTCCCAGAGGAAGTCCTTGAACGCCACCTGCCCCATCTTGAAGCCGTTGCGGTGCGTGTAGGCCGCGACCGGATTGCGGCTCATCGATTCGGCACCGACGCAGAGCACGTTGCCGGCCCGGTCGCGATCGACGAGATCGGCCGCCTGCACGATGACCTCGATGCCCGTTCCGCAGATGCGCTGCACCAGATGCGCCGGGCGATCGTAGGGCACGCCGGCATAGAGCCCGATGTGGCGCGGCGTCATGTAGGCGTCGAAGGACGCCTGGGCCATGGAGCCGGCGATCGTCGTGTCGATCTCCTCGCTCTTCATGCCGGCCTTGGCGAGCACTGCCCGGCCGGCTTTGATACCGAGATCGATCGGCGACACGTCGGCAAAGGCGCCCGTGTAATCCACGAACGGCGTGCGGCAGCCCTCGATCAGCCAGACATCGTCGAAGGAATAGCGCAGGCCGCGATGGGTCTCGGTCATGGTCGTGCCTTTCTGGCGATGAAGACGCCGTCCTGCGGCGTTGAAGCATAGAGCGCTTCGACGAGATGCGGACGGGCCGCCATCACCGCGCGCTGGTTGATGGAGCCCTTGTCGGTGACTTCGCTGCGATCGATCGACGGCGCGCCGTCGATGAAGATCGCGCGCGCGACAAGCGTCGAGCTCCCGGTTGCCTGTGCCGCCAATTGGTCGAGCGCCGACTGGATGCGCTGCGCGATCGCGGGCTCGGCTGCGATGTCCGCTTCGGTGGCATCCGGCCTGCCGCTGATCTTGCGCACGGCATCCATGTCGGGGATCAGGATTGCACCGATATGCGGCTTGTCGAGCCCCGTCAGGACCGCATCGCGCACCAGCGGCGCGCAGGCCTTGATGAGCGCGCCGCGCACGGCCGCCATGTTCACCCAGGTCCCGGTGTCGAGCTTGAAGTCCTCCGAGACGCGGCCGTCGAAGAGCAGTCCGCGATCCGGCCGCTCGGGATCGACGAATTTCAGCGCGTCGCCGATGCGGTAGAAGCCCTCCTCGTCGAACGATTCCGCCGTCTTGTCCGGCTGGCGCCAGTAGCCGGGCGTGATCGACGGGCCCTTGAGGCGAAGCTCAAGCTTCTTGCCATCCGGCACGAGCTTGAGTTCCAGCCCCGGCGCCGGCAGACCCACCTCGCCCGGCCGCTCCACGGCCCACGTGGTTGTCGACGCGAAAGGCGCCGTTTCCGTCGAGCCGTAGCCGGTGATGATCATGATGCGCTCACCGGTCTCCCCCTCCGCGATGCGGTGCAACGCATCCCAGACATGCTGCGAAAGCCCCGCGCCGGCATATTGCATGAGGTTCAGCCGCGAGAAGAAGGTCCTGCGCAAGCCTTCATTGCGCTCGAGATGGTCGGCCAGCATCTCGTAGCCCTTGGGCACGTTGAAATAGAGCGTCGGCGCGATCTCCTCGAGATTGCGCACGGTCTTTGCGATGCCGCCCGGTGTCGGCGCGCCATCGTCGATGTAGAGCGTCCCCCCATTGAAGAGCGCGATGCCGAAATTGTGGTTGCCGCCGGCTGTGTGGTTCCAGGGTAGCCAGTCCACCATTACCGGCGGCTCGTCCTGCAGGAAGGCCAGTGCATGCGCGATCATCGCCTGGTTGCAGGTCACCATCCGGTGCGTGTTGATGACGGCCTTGGGCATTCCGGTGGAGCCGGAGGTGAAGAGGAATTTGGCGACCGTATCGCCGGTGACCCCGGCGTGCGCGGCGTCGACTGCCGCTGTCGGCTCGGTCTTCAGCACGTCCTCGAAGGCGGTCGCGCCTGCCAAGTCGCCGCGCGCGACGACGAGGCCGATCGCCTCGGCATCGATCGCCGACAGCGCCTTGTCGAAGGGTGCGCGGTCGGCCACGAAAATCATGCCCGGCGTCAGAAGCGACACGATGTATCTGAGCTTCGCGAAATCCGACGACACCAGCGAATAGGCCGGCGAGACAGGCGCAAATGCAACGCCTGCCATCTGCGCCCCAAGCGCCAGAAGGGCGTGCTCGATCGAATTGCCGGACAGAATGAGAAGCGGCCGCTCCACAGACACGCCGCGATCGATGAGGAACTGCGCGACGGAGCGCACGCGCTGCAGCGTTTCAGCGTAAGTGAGCTTGCGCCACTCGCCGTCCGGTCCGCGATCAGCGATGAAAAGCCGATCGGGTGCAGTCGCCGCATGGCGCTCGAGCGCCTCGGCCATGGTGCGCGGATGGTCCGGCAAAGGCGCCTTGGCTGCGACATAGCGAACGCCACCAGCGCCCTCGCGCACGGAGACATCGAGCTCCCCCATGCGAACACGCCGCAGGCCCGGCACCTCCACCATCGGCATTGCAATCCTCCCATATTGTTATTACGCATAACAATATCCCGTCGGCGCTTCAAGAGCCGAAGCACCGGCGGCCTCAGCATGATACGCCGTTGACGTAAACGTCAATCAGCTGATATCTGACGCACACGGTCGGCGGTTGATGGACTGCCGCGATATCAGCGAGGAGTGCCCCAGATGGACGTCAACCAGATCGCCGCCAAGATGCAGGAACGCGTCGCCGCCTCCGGCTTCGACCGCTCGGTAAAGTTCGACTTCGGCGACGGCGACGTGATCGTCATCGACGGTCAGAATGTCTCGACGACCGACGGCCCGGCCGACTGCACGATCACGCTCAGCAAGGACAATTTCGAGTCGCTCGTCTCCGGCGACCTCTCCCCGACCGCCGCCTTCATGACGGGCAAGCTCAAGGTCGCCGGCGACATGTCGGTCGCCATGCAGCTCAGCCAGGTTCTCTGACGCATCAGGAGCCGAGCAGCCCGTCGTACTCGGCATGGCTGCCGATCCAGAACCAGACAAGGTCCTCGCCGTCCTGAATGGCGAGGGCGCGGTAGTGCAGCCCCACGCGCACTGACCAGTATTGTCCGATCTGCTTCAGATGCAGGGACGGATGTCGGGGATCGCTCTTGAGCCTTGCGAAACTGGCGTCGGCCGAATTGCGAACCCGCTTCGGTAACCGGCCGTAGACGTCCCAGAAACTTGGGGACGCGAAATGGTTCACAAGGCGCGCGTCCGGCCCTTGCGATGATCGTCCAGAGCGGCCGCTCCCAACCTGTCGAGCCGCCCGCCTGCAGCATCGGCATCAAGCTTCCGATCCCATTCGGCTGCGTCGAATTTAGCGAACCACGCGCGAAATGCGTCGAGTTCGCCGCGATCGAGCGCGCGCACGTCCTGTTCAAGTCTCTCGAGCTTCGTCATGGATCGATGATAGCACAAGGCCGGCTCTGATGAAGCCGGCCTTGGCACCATGAAGTTCAGGCGGCCGCGCGCTGCTGCTCCGGCTTCGCCTTGCGCCCGGCCGCGACGAGCACGCCGGAGGCGCCGTCGAGCCAGCCCTCGATGAGTTCGAGGGCCAGAAAACGATGACGCTCGTAAGGGCCGGGCATAGACAGCGGGCCTGTCCTGTCGGCACTGAACCCAAAGCGCGCGTAGTAGGGCGCGTCGCCGACGAGCAGGATCGCGCCGTGACCCAGCCGCCGCGCCTCCGCTACCGCGTGGCGCATCAGTGCGGAGCCGATGCCGGCCGCCTTGATAGCCGGATCGACCGCCAGCGGACCGAGCAGCAACGCGCGGCGGCCAGCATCGCCGAGACGCACGTTCCAAAGCCGCACGGTGCCGACCACCGCGCCGGACGCATCGCGCGCCACAAAGGCGAGGCCCTGCGCAGGCAGCCGTCCGCGACGGAGCTTCTCCGACGACTTGCGCCGCCGACTTGCGCCCATGGCGCGGTCGAGCAGCACCTCGCGCGCGGGCACGTCGGCATCGGTCTCGGTCTGGATGAGGAAATCCACGACCGCCCCCTCACCCGATGCGTCGCGCGAGCCATGCGCGATCCGGCCGATCGCGGAGGGCACAGACGCCGCCGCCGAACCCAATTCGCCGGTGGCGAAAAGGTGGGGCGTGAAGTCGGATGAGAGGGAAGTCGTGAAGCCTGAAGATGGGGACTGATTGGCGTTCATTCAAGTGATCCGTCACAAGCGGAGAAGTGTCCACGAGCGATATCCGGGCGGGCACGCATGCCCGCCGCGGAGGTGATCCGAACCGGCTTTCGCCGGTTCAGATCACGTAGGATCGGAGCGGCTCGAAGCCGTTGAAGGCGACCGAGGCGTAGGTCGTCGTGTAGGCGCCCGTGCCTTCGATCAGCACCTCGTCGCCGATGGTGAGCGAGAGCGGCAGCGGATAGGGCGTCTTCTCGTACATCACGTCGGCCGAATCGCAGGTTGGGCCAGCGAGCACGCAGGGAGCGACCTCGCTGCCGTCATGCGGCGTCACGATCGGGTAGCGGATCGCCTCATCCATCGTCTCGGCGAGACCGCCGAACTTGCCGATGTCGAGATAGACCCAGCGCACATTGTCGTTGTCGGCCTTCTTGGAGATCAGCACGACTTCCGACTTGATGACGCCTGCATTGCCGACCATGCCGCGGCCGGGCTCGATGATCGTCTCGGGCAGACGGTTGCCGAAGTGTTTGCGAAGCGCGCCGAAGATCGCCTGGCCATAGGCCTGAGCGGTCGGCACGTCCTTCAGGTAGCGCGTCGGGAAACCGCCGCCCATGTTGACCATCTTGAGCACGATGCCTTCCTCGGCGAGCGTCGCGAAGACCGCCTGCGCATCGCCCAGAGCCTTGTCCCAGGCGCCGAGATCGGTTTGCTGCGATCCCACATGGAACGACACGCCATAGGCAGACAGGCCAAGCGCATGCGCATGGCGCAGCACGTCGACGGCCATGGCCGGAACGCAGCCGAACTTGCGCGACAGCGGCCACTCGGCGCCCTCGCCATCGGTGAGCACGCGGCAGAACACCTGCGAGCCGGGTGCGACACGCGCGATCTTCTCGACTTCCTCGACGCAATCGACGGCGAAGAGGCGGATGCCGAGCTCGTAGGCGCGCGCGATGTCGCGCTCCTTCTTGATCGTGTTGCCGAAGGAGATGCGCGAGGCCGGCGCACCGGCATCCATCGCCATCTCGATCTCGGCGACCGAAGCGGTGTCGAAGGACGACCCGAGGCCTGCCAGCAGGCGCAGGATTTCCGGCGCCGGATTGGCCTTCACGGCATAGAAGATGCGGCTGTCCGGCAGTGCCTTTTCGAAGGCGCCGTAATTGTCGCGCACGACGTCGAGGTCGACGACGAGGCAGGGGCCGTTCGGACGGCGGGTGGCCAGGAAATCCAGGATGCGCTGGGTTGCCATCGGTCTCTCTCCATTGCGGCACGGGGCCGCTTCGCAAGCTGCGGATGCGCGCATCTCCGGCGCGCGTTTCCGCGGTGGACAAAGGGCGTCGGCGCAGGTCGCAGGGTTCCAGCCGGTGGAGACACCGGAACCGAGAAACGCGCTTACGCGGCGGTGAGCGAACGCCTTGCGGCGAATGCTCGCTTTGTCTGCCTTGGCTTGGAGGGAGGGTTCCCGCCGCACTGCCGGCAATGAAGGTGTGCCTCTTCAGTAACCCCGGTCTTTGGACGACCGGCAGAACACCAGAAAGGCCCGCACCGTCGTTGCTTCAAGATGTCCTCGGAGCCAGCGGTTGGCCGCTAGACCGACTGGAGGGGTTAGTTCCAGGTACCTTACCGGTTCCCTCTCCATTAGAGGGTCGGCGGACACCCACAGGCACGTGCGACTTTGGGCAAGCGCGGATATATGGATGACGACTGTCACAATCAATGCGTTTTTTGCTGCGACGTGAAAAACTTCGTGACGCATCGAGAGCTGGCGGACAGCGCCATGCGGAAGGGTGGACGGATGCGGGAGCTGCAGAGCGTATCAGCGACGACAGCCGGCCTCGTCGAAGGCATCCGTCGATGAGCCAGCCTGTCTTCGTCATGCTGATGTTCTCGGTGGCAACACTTGTTGCCTGCGCGCTCTGGCACGTGATCAAGCCATTGATTTTACGAGAAAACGCTGCTTTCTTCGCAATTGAGAGGGCGCAGACCGTCATTGCCGCGATCGACGATGCGAAGGCGCGCGACGGTTCCGCCGGACGCCGGCCTCTCGCAAGCGCTCGATACCCATCTGGCCCACGCTCCGGCGGCTGAACTTCCGTCCGACTTCAAGTGCCTCCTCGAACGCTTCCAGACGACCGCGCACCAGTCCTTCCTTGCCGTGATCGGCGGGCTGGCCCTTCGGCAACCCGAATCATCTGCCAGTGACCGTGTCGTCCGCGATGCGACACGCACCGTGTTCGGCCAGGCGACGCCGGCGCTCGCAGCCGAATTTGCCGAGGCGATCTCAGCCGATAAGGCAGGACTTGGCCGGTGGATCTGGCTTGCCGGCGAAGGCCGCCTGCTGCAATCCGCGATCAGCCGCCTCGGGCCACTCGACGCTGAAGTCGCAGGAAGGCTGGAACGGCTGGACGAGACGCTTCTCGCTTTGCGCCTGCAGCGCCAGATCGAGGAGGCCGATCGGCAGCTCGCCTTCTACGAGGGCAAAGATCGCGTCGACAGCACCTACGAGATGGCGACCGAGTTTGTCGGCTGGAGCCTTTTGCCCGCACCCGAAATGTATGAGCGCTTCGACCGGCTGGTGGAGGCGAACGAGACGCATTTCGAGTGGCGGCAACTTCGGTTGCAGATGGACCTGATCCTGATCGAGTCCGGGCGGCATCGCGAACCCAAAAAGGCCTTCGGGCGCATCGCACGCTTTCTCGAGGACGAGGATCCGTCGGTCGTGGAAACAGCCGCCGAAACGGCGCGCGACCTCGTCGAACAGAACCTCGCCGGGCCGGAGTTCAGGAGCCATGCACTGGCAGCGCTCCAACGCCTGCGCGCCCGGCCCGACGCGTCGCTCGTGGCGCTGGATCAGCTGGAAGCGGCCCTGGCTGCCTCGTCCTTAGCCGACCTGACCTTGCGTCCTTGCGCAAATCGCGACACTGAACGATCTTCCGCACATCGTTTAGCAGAAGCAGACAATCATGCCCGCCAGAGACGTCTACAACGCCTTCCTCGATCGTGAAGAACCGCCAGTGGCCAATGCCTCGTCAGGCCCGCTTGCCGGCCTGACGCTGGCGGTGAAGGACATCTTCGACATCGAAGGCCAGCGCACCGGCGGCGGCAACCCGCAAAAGCTTGCAGAGGCAATGCCTGCCTCGGAGACGAGCCCCGCGATCCACAACCTGCTCGATGCTGGCGCACGTCTGATCGGACGCACGCAGACGGACGAGCTCACCTTCTCGCTGATGGGCCAGAACGCTCATTATCCCTACCCCATCAACCCCAAGGCGCCGGACCGCGTGACCGGTGGCTCTTCCTCCGGCTCGGCCGCGGCTGTAGCCGGTGGGCTGGTCGACATTGCGATCGGGTCCGACACCGGCGGCTCGATTCGCGCGCCGGCCTCCTTCTGCGGCCTGATCGGCTTGCGGGTCTCGCAAGGCGCGATCCCGCTGAAGGGCGGCATGCCGTTGGCGCCCTCGCTCGACACCTTCGGCTGGTTCGCGCGCGACATCGACATCTACGAAAAGGTGGCAGACATCCTGCTGCCGGCCGATACGGCACGGCTCGACGCCAACCATCCGCGCCCGCTGCGGCTGGAAGCGCTCGACGGGCTCCTACTCGGCGAGGCCGAAAGCGCGGAATATGCGCGCATCGCAGAACTGGTTGCTGACGTTATCGGCAGGGCGGAAACCGCGCCAACGCTCAGCGTCTCGCTCGACGAGCTCTACATGATGTTCCGCCAGATCCAGGCTTATGAGGCATGGGCGGTCCATGGCGAATGGATTTCAGCGGCCGACCGCAATCTCGGCCCGGGCGTCGGCGACCGCTTCGCCTTTGGTTCGACGATCGGCTGCGACATCGCCAATGCCCAGACAGCCAGGCGCACGGCCTTCCGCGAGGAGCTGGCCGCGCTGCTCGGCACCGACGGCGTGCTCGTCCTGCCAACGGTGCCCGGTGCCGCACCCTTGGCGTTCTCGTCCTTCGACGCCGTCCAGGCCTATCGCGAGCGCGCCTTGCGGCTGCTGTGCCTTTCTGGCCTTTCGGGCTTCCCGCAGATCACGATCCCGCTCGGCACAGTCGACGGCGCGCCCTTCGGCATCTCGCTGCTCGGGCCGGCAGGCTCGGATCGCGCCTTGATCAGGCTTGCCCGCCGCATCCTCGAAAAGGCCTGAACGCCATGGACACACTTACGCGCATGCGCGCCTTCATCGAAGTCGTCGAGGCGGAGGGCTTTTCGGCGGCCGCCCGCAAGATCGGCCGCTCCAAGGCGCTCCTGTCCAAATATGTGCGTGAGCTCGAAGACGAACTCGGCGCCCTGCTTCTGAACCGCACGACGCGCCAGTTCTCGCTGACGGAGGCCGGTCACACCTACTACAAGCGCGCTTCGGAGCTGGTGCGCGAGATCGACAGCCTCGCCGAGACGATGCGCGATTCCTCCGGCGACGTGAAAGGCCGCATCCGCGTCTCGGCGCCGAGGACTTTTGCCGATTCGATCCTCGGCCGGTCGCTGATCGACTTCGCCCGCGAGCACCCCGATATCGTGCTGGACATCAGCCTGGACGATAGGTTTGTCGATCTGGTCGAAGAAGGCTTCGACGTCGCGATCCGCATCACGCGGCTGCAGGATTCCTCGCTGATTGCCAAGCGGCTGTCGCCTTTCACCGTGCGCTACTGCGCCTCCCCAGAATTTTTCGCCAAGCACGGCCGTCCTAAGGTCCCGCAGGACCTGACCCGCATGCCCTGCATCATCGACACCAACGTGCGCTGGCTGCAGAACTGGCCTTTCGTGCGCGACCATGGCGAGACGATGAGCGTGGCCGTTTCGGGCCCGATCGAGGTGAACAGCCCGATGACGACACGTGCGGCAGCGCTGGCTGGCCTGGGCGTCGCCCCCCTGCCCGATTTCGTGGCCGCCGACGACCTTGCGGCGGGTCATCTCGAAAGCGTGCTCGACGAATGGACGCCGCTGAACACGGGCATCTACGCGGTCTATCCGCACCGCCGCTACCTGCCCGCCAAGGTCCGCGCATTTGTCGATTTTCTCGCCCGCTGGTTCAAGGACAACTACCCGGCCTGAGCCGCACCCGTCCCATTTTTGCCAGCATTGTGCTATTGCCTCGCCACTGCTCGGAATGAATCGGGGACCGATGCGCAAGCATTCCATACTGGCTGCCATGACCGGCCTGGCGCTGCTCTTGCCCGGCGCCGCTGCCTTCGCTCATCCGCACGTCTTCGCCGAAGCGCGGCTCGAGGTCGGCATCGACGGCGAGCGCAATGTCGAGTGGCTGCGCCATGTCTGGCGCTTCGACGATCTGTTTTCCTCGACGGTCCTGTTCGAGTTCGACATGAACAAGGACCTCAAGCTCGACGCGGCGGAGCTGGAGACGGTCGGGTCCGTCGTCCATGAATCGCTGTCCGAGTTCAACTATTTCCAGATGGTCACGCGCGGCGGTCGCAACGTCGACATGCAGGCCCCGGAGCGCCTGATGGCGAGCTTCGAGGACAATGTCCTGGTGATCGCCTTCGAGACGCGTCCCAAGGAAGCGCTGACGATCGACGCGCCGGTCGACCTCGGCGTCTACGATCCGACCTTCTACACCGCGATCGACTTCTACGAGGATTCGATGATGACGGTCGCCGGCAAGCCGGACGACTGCACGGCAAGAGTTGTCCGTCCCGATCCCGACGAAGCGCTCGCGATGAACCAGCAATCGCTGACGGACGCCTTCTTCGACGAACCTGGCGGCGTCGACTACAGCCAGCTCTTCGCAACGCGCCTCGAACTGCGCTGTTCGGCAGAGGGATGAGCATGAAGCCGCGCACCATCCGCATCGCCATGGCGCTCCTGCTGACCGCCTATCTCGCCACGCATTTTCTCGGCCACGCGCATGCCCAGAGCCCGCTCGGCATCGGCCAGTCGGGCGAAGCTCCGCTCCCGCCACCATCCGGCTTCATGGCCGGCACGATGGCGTGGATCAACGCGCAGCAGCAGGACTTCTACCGCTCGCTGACCGGCGCGCTGCGCTCGATGCGTGACGACGGAACGGGCGCCTGGCTGCTTGTCGGCCTGTCCTTCGCCTATGGCGTCTTTCACGCGGCAGGCCCCGGTCACGGCAAGGCGGTGATCTCGTCCTACATGCTCGCCAACGAGGTGCAGCTTCGCCGCGGCATCCTGCTTTCCTTCCTGTCGTCAGGCCTGCAGGCGCTGACGGCGATCATCATCATGACGACGGTCTTCCTCGTCCTGCGCGGCACCGCGATCTCCATGAACGACGCGACGCGCTTCCTCGAGATCGCGAGCTACGTGCTGATCACGGGTTTCGGCCTCTGGCTGCTGTTCCGCAAGGTCGCGCCGCTCCTGCGGGGCGTGATGGCGCCGCGGCCGATCCGCAGCCTCTCGGCTGCCGCGGTCGATCATCATCACCATGATCACCATCACCACGGTCACGATCATCATCATGGCCATGATCACCATGATCATCACCACCACGAAGACGGCATGGTCTGCTCGACCTGCGGCCATTCGCATGCGCCGGACCCGAAGCTGATCGCTGGCGACCGCTTCGACTGGAAGACGGCGTGGACCGCGATCGTCGCCGTCGGGCTCCGTCCCTGCACCGGCGCGCTGGTGGTCCTCTCCTTCGCCTTCCTCAACGGGCTCTTCGTCAGCGGGATCGTCTCGGTCTTCGCCATGGCGCTCGGCACGGCCATCACCGTCTCGGTGCTGGCAACGCTGGCGGTCACGGCGAAGAATGCGGCGGTACGCATCGGCGGATCAGGCTCGGCCGGCGTTCGCATCGGCACGGCGATTGAAATTGCAGGCGCGGCGATGGTCTTCCTGCTCGGCCTGCTGCTGCTGACCGCGGCGCTGTCCGTCTAGCGCTCGGTCGGCGACCGCCGGTTCTGGACGCGCTGGCGCAGCCAGAAGATCAGAAAGAAGGCGAGCAGGAACAGCCCGGCGAGGATGCCCGCGACAATCGGCGAGATCTCAATTGCGGCCAGCATCAGCGCCGGCAAGAAATAGGCGACGAGCCCCACGCCGACGAGGATGAGAAAGGCGGCAATCGCCGAATTGCGGGTCTGCTGGTCCATCATCCGTATCTCGTGCACCTGACCGGTCGCGTCAATTGGCCTTGGCGGCCTTGCGGCGCAATTCTTCCAGTTTCGCGACCTGCATGCCGTTGCGGTCGAAGTTTTCCGGCGAAAGCCAGGCCTCGAAGCCCGCCTTAATCACCGCCCAGTCCCTGTCGGTCATGGCGAACCATGCCGTGTCGCGGTTCTCGCCCTTGATCACCATATGCTGGCGAAAGACGCCCTCATAGGTGAAGCCGAACCGCTCGGCGGCGCGCTTCGACGGCTCGTTGCGGTCATTGCACTTCCACTCGAAACGCCGGTAGCCGAGATCGTCGAAGACATGGGCCGCGAAGAGATAGACGGCCTCGGTGGCCGCCGGCCGTCGCGCCACGAGCCCATTCCACAGGATGTTGCCGATCTCGGCCACTCCATGTGTCCGGTCGATGCGCATCAGGGCCTGCCGCCCGGCGATACGGCCCGACGCCTTGTCGATGACGGTGAAGAACAGCGGATCGACGCTCGCCGCAGCCTTGTCGAGCCAGGGCTGCAGATCGCCTGCCGCGGATGGTGGGAACTCGGCGAGCCAGCGGAAACGCTCGCCGGCATCCGCCGTGGTCGAGGCAGCAAGCAGGCCCTCGCTATGGGCCAGCGCATCGAGCGGCTCAAGCCTGACGTGGCGGCCTTCGAACACGTGCCGCTGCGGCGCTTCCCGCGGGGTCCAGCTTTCGGGCGAAATGGGCATGACTGGGATACCGCGCATGAGAATTGACTTTCCTGCCCTCTAGCCTGAAACAGCGCCCCGACGATAGCGACCAGGGAGGGCCGACTTCATGCTCCAAACGATTCCCGCCTTCGACCGGATGGGCGAGGAGAACGCCTTTGCGGTCCTCGCGCGCGCCACCCAGCTTGCGCATCAGGGTCGCGACATCGTCAATCTCGGCATCGGCCAGCCCGACTTCCGCACGCCCGAGCACATCGTGGAAGCCGCCATCAAGGCGCTGCGCGACGGCCATCACGGCTATACGCCTGCCAACGGTCTGCTCGCCACGCGCGAGGCGGTCGTGCGCCGCACGCTGACGACGACGGGCGTCGAGGTCTCGCCCGAGAACGTCATGATCCTGCCGGGCGGCAAGCCCACCATGTTCGCCGCGATCATGATGTTCGGCGAGCCGGGCGCGGAGATCCTCTATCCGGACCCGGGCTTCCCGATCTACCGGTCGATGATCGAGTTCACCGGCGCAACGCCGATCCCGGTGCCGATCCGCGAGGAGAACGGCTTCGCCTTCTCGGCCGCCGAGACGCTGTCGCTGATCACGCCGCGCACGCGGCTCCTGATCCTCAACTCGCCGGCAAACCCGACCGGCGGCGTGACGCCCCGCTCCGAGATCGCCGCTCTCGTCGCAGGCCTCGAGAAGCACCCGCATGTTGCGGTCATGTCGGACGAGATCTACGACGTCATGACCTATGACGGCGAGGAGCACACCTCGCTGCTGGCCTTCCCGGAAATCCGCGATCGCCTCATCGTGCTCAACGGATGGTCGAAGACCTGGGCGATGACCGGCTGGCGCATGGGCTGGTCGATCTGGCCGAACTCCGAGTTGGGCGGCAGGCTCTATGACAAGGTCCGCAAGCTCGCGGTGAACTGCTGGTCCTGCGTCAACGCCCCCTCGCAATTCGCGGGCATCGCCGCGATCGACGGCCCGCAGGACGACGTCGAGAAGATGCTCGCCGCCTTCGACCGCCGCCGCAAGGTGGTCGTGGAAGGCCTGAACAGCCTGCCGGGCGTCACCTGTGTCACGCCGAAGGGCGCCTTCTACGCCTTCCCCAACGTCTCGGCGACCGGCCGCAAGGCCAAGGTGCTGGCGAAGGACCTGTTGGAAGAAAAAGGCGTCGCCCTCATCGGCGGCCCGGATTTCGGCATCCTCGGCGAAGGCTACATCCGCGTGAGCTACGCCAACTCGGAAGAAAACATCCTGCGCGCGCTGGAGCGGATGCAGGAGTTTCTGGAGGGCTAACCCCGCCCGACGAACGGCATCTTCGTCGCCATCACCGTCATGAACAGCACGTTCGCGTCGAGCGGCAGGCTCGCCATGTGGACGACGGCGTCCGCGACATGGCCCACATCCATCACCGCCTCCGGCACGATGTCGCCATTAGGCTGCGGCACCCCTTGGGTCATCGGCACGGCCATCTCGGTGAGCGCATTGCCGATGTCGATCTGGCCGCAAGCGATGTCGAAGGCGCGTCCATCGAGCGCAAGTGTCTTGGTGAGGCCGGTGATCGCATGCTTCGTCGTCGTGTAGGGCACCGAGCCCGGCCGCGGCGCATGGGCCGAGATCGACCCGTTATTGATGATTCGCCCGCCGCGCGGCGCCTGATGGCGCATCATGCCGAAGGCAGCGCGGGCGCACAGGAAGGCGCCGGTGACATTCACGTTCACCACGTCCTGCCAGATTTCGACCGGGATCTCGTCGATCGGCGTCGACTTGTAGCCCATGCCAGCATTGTTGAAGAGCAGGTCGAGCCGGCCGAACTCGGCTCGTACCGTCGCAAACAGCCGGTCGACTTCATCGGCCTTGGCGACGTCGCAGGCGACCGGCAGCGCGCGGGCGCCCTCCCCCGAAACCGCGCGGCAGGCCTCTTCGAGCTTTTCGAGCCTGCGGCCGGTGAAGACGGTCGACCATCCGTGGCGCACCAGCGCCTCGGCGACGGCCTTGCCGATGCCGGTCCCTGCCCCGGTCACGATCGCGAATTTCTGGGCTGTCATGGCTTCCTCCCTCGTTCACCCGGGCATCGCAGACGCAAGGCGTTCCTGCAAGTCGTGGGCGGACAGACAAAAGGGCGGCCATTTGCGGCCGCCCAGCGGAACCGGTCTTGGGAGGAGAAAGCCAGTTCGACTTCGTTAAGATTGGCAAGGACTTCTTAACAAGTGGTTAACCGATCATCGGCAGGAACGGCCGCCCGGCCAGCGCTTGGGCCAGCACGAGCCCGGTGAAGGCAACGAGCCCAAGCGCCGCGAGCCGCACGGGCCAGACCCGCGCCGTACCTAAAAGTGTTGCCGAAAGGAGACCGGCGATCGGCAGGATGTGCATGGCGTGCGTGCCGAAGAAGTGCGCCACGCGCAGATCGCCCCCATCGCGTGCCCAGCCCATCAGCGTCATGCCGGCCGCATCGCTCTGCATGCCGCCCACCCAGTGCCCGGTGCCCGACGCCAGGACACCGGCGGTTATGAGCGTTAGCGGCAGGGTCAGCGCCAGCCCCCACACGATGCCGGACTTCACCGCGGGGGATAGCCCGGTCGACGGGTTTCGCGCGATCTGGAAGGCGTAGACCGCGGTCGCCGAGGTCAGCAGCGTCGCCAGCGCCCCCATCATGCGATAGATGACCTGGCCGGTATCGGAGGCGTTGAAATGCGCCGGCACGCCGAGGATCGCGGCACCCATCAGCCAGATCATCTCCAGGGCAATCGCCGCGAGAACCGCTGTCATATAGACGCGGTACCAGCGCGTCTCCCGCACTCCCTGCGGCAGGTAGCGGGCGAAGAAGGCGAGCGTGAGCGTGTAGAGGGCGAGCGAGACCTGAAACTTCAGCGGCTTGGTCCAGACGCTGATGTCGTTGGTCAGTCGATCGTCGATCAGCGATGCCGCAAGCGTCGGGACGATGAGCGCGACGAGCGCGAGACCTGTGATCGCCAGCCACGGCTCCCGGCCGAACAGGCGGGTCAGGAGGGACTGGCCGGGTTGGGCCTGCCCGATGGGGAGCGTGTGTTCCATGATGAGCGACATGATGCGTCTCCGGCTTCAGGCGGTGGCGGGTTTGTCGGACAGGCTGCGCCGGATGGCGGTCACGCCCAGCCAGGCGAGATAACCGATCGGTCCGAACAGGAAGGCGAGCGGCAGGATCGGCAAGACGATGAGGAACGGGACGCCCTCGCTGCGCGCCCGCCGGACGATCCAGGCGCCGACAAAAAGATCGTAGGCGAGGTAGTGTATCCAGCCGGCCAGGAGCAGCTCGGGCGTCTGGAACAGAAGCGACACCTCGGCAAGGCTGCCGAAGCCGCCCTCCGCCCGCGTCCAGAAGGCGAGGATCAGCGCTGTGTAGGCGACGGCGAGCAATCCCGGAATGAGGATGCCGGCCACGCGGTCGGCAAGCTTCGGAATGAAGGGGCTGGCGATGAGAATGACCCATCCGGCCAGAGCGACCATGTTGGCCGCCTGGAAAAGCGTCTCGGTTTCCATGTCGGGGACCTTCCCTGCGAGGAATATGCCCCAACGGTAGCATCAATCTTTACGGCGTCAAGATAAAATTTTGACACCGTCAAGATTGACACGCCTGCCTCGTTGGAGGACGGTCCGCGCGGCCCCTGTGCAGGCCGGGACATGGAAATGGCACGAGACAAATACCATCATGGCGACTTGCGGCAGGCTTTGCTTGAGGCGGCCGAGGAAGAGCTGAAGGAAAAGGGCGTCGAGGGATTTACATTGCGCGGATGCGCCAAGCGGGCGGGCGTAAGCCACGCGGCCCCGGCCCATCACTTCAAGGACGCCACCGCGCTGCTCACTGCGCTCGCAGCTCTCGGCTTCCGCCGGTTCCTCGAGGTGCAGATCAAGTACAAGGACGCCGCGCCGCCGAACCCGCGCGACCGCATGTTGGCGTCCGGCCTCGGCTATATCGATTTCGCACAGAAGCACACGGCGCTGTTCAGGCTGATCTTTTCATCCGATCGCCCCGACTACGCGGATGCCGAGCTGAGCCACGCCTCCGAGGCTGCCTTTACCGACATGATGCAGGGGGTCAGGGCTCTGTCGGGCGGCAATGCACCGGAGGAAAAGGTCATGATCGACGTAGCGGCCACCTGGGCGATGGTCCACGGCGTAGCCGATCTGATCAATTCGGGAAAACTCAAGATGCTGGGCGCCCTGCCCGAGGAGGCAAGGCGCAAGGCACTGGTGGCGATTGTCGACCGCGTGTTGCCGCCGGCAACGACAGACTGATCGTCAGACCTTGGCCTCGGTGACCGTCGCCTCGACATGGTCAACGAGCGCATCCGGCAGGTTGAGCCGACCCGCGAGCATGTCGAGATAGCCGCGTTCCGCGCGCGTCTGCGGCTCGATCGCAATCCGCGAGGCAGTGTAGAGCTCGACGCGCTGCGCCTCGGTCTGGGCAGCGGCCACGATGGCGTCGAGATCGACCGGGCGCGCGAGTTCGTCGAGCAGGAAGCGCTCGGCATCGCCGCCGACACCGGCCGTCTTGATGCGGTCGCCGATCACGGCCCGCTCGTTCTCGTCGATATGGCCGTCGGCGCGCGCTGCCGCGATCATCGCCCTGACGACGGCGAGCGCAAAGATCGCCTCGCCCTGCGGGGCGTCGGCCGGGTTGAAGCCCGTCTCGCGCGGCGGCTCGATGAGTTCGGGCTCGCGGCCGGGCACGCTCACCGGCTGCTGGCCCTGCTGATAGTTCTGATAGGCCTTGTAGGCGAGACCCGCGATGGCTGCCATGCCGCCCATCTTGAGCGCCGACTTGCCAAGCTTGCGGCCCGTACCCGAGCCAAGCAGGATGGCGGCAAGTGCACCGGTGGCCAGCGGATTCTGCCGTGCGAAATCGCCCACCTTGCCGAGCGCATCGTTTTGCTTGCCGCCGGAAGCCAATCCTCCGAGCCCCGAGCCTGAACCCAGGAACTGATCCAGCAATCGCTTCGCGTCCAGCATGCCATGCACCTCGTCTTGGTTTAGCTGGACCCGATATGTGTATGGCCGGCACGCGCCGCAAGACGCATCTGCTTCTGCCGCTCTCGATAGCGCTCGCGGTCTTCCTCCGTGCGCTCGCCGTGGCAGGTTGGGCAAGACACCCATTCCTCGTAGAGCGGTGAGGCGAGTGCCTCGGCGGAAAGCGGCGTCTGGCAGACCCGGCAGATGCGCGCCGTCCCCGACTGCAAGCCGTGGCCTACCGACACGCGCTCGTCGAACACGAAGCACTCGCCTTGCCACAGGCTTTCTGTCGCCGGCACCTCCTCCAGATAGCGCAGAATGCCACCTTTCAGATGATAGACCTCCGGAAAGCCGACGGTCTTCATGAAGGCGCTCGCCTTCTCGCACCGGATGCCGCCGGTGCAGAACATCGCAATGCGCTTGCCTTCCAGCCGCTCGCGGTTCTCCTCTACCCAGCCGGGAAACTCGGTGAAGCTGGTGGTCTTCGGGTCTTCGGCGCGCTCGAAGCTGCCGATCGAGACCTCGTAATCGTTGCGCGTGTCGATGACGACCGTATCCGGATCGGCGATGAGCGCGTTCCAGTCGGTCGGCTCGACATAGGTGCCGACGCCCATTTCGAAGTCGAGCCCGCCGACGCGCAGTGTCACGATCTCGGGCTTCACCTTCACCTTGAGCCGGTGGAAGGGCATGGCATCCGCATCGGCGAACTTGACCTCCATCCGGTCGCGCCCGATCGCCTGCACAAGAAAATCGACGAGCCCATCGATCGCCGCGCGTGGGCCGGCAAGCGTCCCGTTCACGCCCTCGCTGGCGACCAACATCGTGCCGCGAATGCCGCTCTCGCGGCAGCGCATGTCGATCGCATCGCGCAGGGCTGCAGGATCGGCGACAGACGTGAATTTGTAGAGCGCAACGACGCGCACGGCGCCGTCGGAAGGGGATGGTTGCTGGTGCATGGTGTCCGCATCTAGTCCCTTTTGCGCCCGCTTTGAAGCGTTTCGATCCACACCCGCCTCCCACCGTCGACACTGGGCCACGATCGACGGAGGCGCGGACATGGACACGGACCTTTTTGCAGCAGCCGAAACCGAAGCGACGCGGCTTGGGCTTGAGCCCGCGCATCTGCTGGCGGTCGCGGATGTCGAGGCAGCCCTCGTCGCCTTCGCAAGCGTCGGCGGGCGCAGCGAGCCGCTGATCCGCTTCGAGGGCCACTATTTCGACAGGCGGCTTTCCGGCGACCGGCGCGAGGTGGCACGGACGGCCGGCCTCGCTTCGCCCACCGCCGGCGAGATCCGAAACCCGGCAAGCCAGGCCGCGCGCTGGCGCATGCTCGATCGAGCCGCCGCCATCGACCGGAAGGCAGCTTATGAGTCCACCTCCTGGGGCCTTGGCCAGGTCATGGGTGCGCACTGGGCGTGGCTCGGCTACGCCAGCGTCGATGCGCTGGTCACTGAAGCCCGCTCCGGCGCTGCCGGCCAGTTCGCGTTGATGGCCCGCTACATCGACAGAGCCGGCCTTACCGACGCCCTGCGCCGCGGCGACTGGAAGGCCTTCGCCCGCGGATATAATGGCCCGGCCTATGCCGGGAACGCCTATGACCGGAAACTGCAGGCTGCCTTCGCCAAACATGCACGTGCGCGATTGAAGCCGGTTCCCGTGGAAAGCTCGGCCCTCCGCCGTGGTAGTCGCGGGGATGCGGTGATGTTACTGCAGGGCAAGCTGGCCGGCCTCGGCTATTCGCTCGTCGCCGACGGCATCTTCGGCCCACGCACGGAGAATGCCGTCCGCTCCTACCAGCAGGCGCGCGGCCTGACCGTCGATGGCATCGTCGGCCCGCAGACGAGGGCTGCGCTCGAGCGCGAGACGGGGTATGCCTCGCTCGGAGCGCTGATGGGTCGTCTGATGGCCTGGCTTTGGCGCAGCATCGCGCGTTGAAGCGTGGACAAGCGCAAGCGTGGTGGCTAAATCGGTTTAGAGTAGTTTTAAAGGGGACGATGATGTCCGACATGGACCGCAAGACCGCGCAGCTGCGCACGATCCTCGAAGGACAGCCGGTCGTGCCCGTGCTCAAGATCGAGCGGGTCGCCGACGCCGTGCCGCTGGCACGCGCGCTTCATCGCGGCGGTCTCAAGGCAATCGAAATCACGCTGCGCACGCCGGCCGCGCTCGACGCGATCCGCGCCGTCGCTGACGAAGCGCCCGAGGTGATCGTCGGTGCCGGCACCATTCTCGACGCCGGGCATTATGAGGCCGCCGTCAAGGCCGGCTCGCGCTTCATCGTCAGCCCCGGCGCCACGATTGAACTGCTTGATGCGGCGCGCGACGGCGACGTGCCGCTCCTTCCCGGTGCAGCCACGCCAAGCGAGATCATGGCGATGCGCCAGGAAGGCTATTCGATCCTGAAATTCTTCCCTGCAGAGCAGCAGGGCGGCGTCGCCTTCCTCAAGTCGCTGGCCTCGCCCTTTGCCGGCATCCGCTTCTGCCCGACGGGCGGCATCTCGATGGCAAACGCCGGAACTTATTTGGCACTGCCGAACGTCGTCACCATCGGCGGCTCCTGGGTCGCGCCGGACGACAAGATCGCCGCCGGCGATTGGGCCGGCATCGAGGCGCTCGCCGCCGAAACCGCGAAGCTCCGCTAGGCGCCGCCCACGAAAAAGGGCCGCACCCTCTCGGATGCGGCCCTTTATCTCTGTGGATGCTGGATGACTAGCGTGCGTCCTGCTCGATCGTGCGCAGCGACTGCGCGGCGCGCAGAGCGTTTGCCTTGACGGCGTCCTGCACCTTCTCGAAGGCACGCACCTCGATCTGGCGCACGCGCTCCCGACTGATGTCGAACTCGCCCGAAAGCTCTTCCAGAGTCATCGGCTCTTCCGAGAGCCTGCGCGCCTCGAAGATGCGCCGCTCGCGTTCATTCAGCACGTCGAGCGCGGAGTTCAGCATGCTGCGACGATGTTCGAGCTCGTCCTGCTCGATCAGCATCTGCTCCTGGCTTTCGTGGTCGTCGACCAGCCAGTCCTGCCACTCGCCGGACTCGCCCTCGCCCGCGCGGATCGGCGCGTTGAGCGAGGCGTCACCCGACAGGCGGCGGTTCATCGAGACGACCTCCGCCTCGCTGACATTGAGCCGCGTCGCGATCTCGGTGATCTGGTCGGGCTTCAAATCGCCGTCGTCGAGTGCCTGGATCTTGCCCTTCACCTTGCGCAGGTTGAAGAACAGCCGCTTCTGGTTGGCGGTCGTCCCCATCTTCACAAGGCTCCACGAGCGCAGGATGTACTCCTGGATCGAGGCCTTGATCCACCACATGGCGTAGGTCGCAAGCCGGAAGCCGCGCTCCGGCTCGAACTTCTTGACGGCCTGCATGAGGCCGACATTGCCTTCCGAGATGACTTCGCCGATCGGCAGCCCGTAGCCGCGATAGCCCATGGCGATCTTCGCGACGAGCCGAAGATGGCTGGTCACGAGGCGGTGGGCTGCGCTCGGATCGTCATGCTCGAGATAACGCTTGGCGAGCATGTACTCTTCCTGCGGCTCCAGCATCGGGAAGCGGCGGATTTCTTCCAGGTAGCGGCTGAGGCCGCCTTCTCCGGAAACAATGCTCGGCAGTGACTGGGCCATAAAGCACCCTCCTTTACGGTTTCATGCCCCCTTATTGCGGCAGGCAAGGTGCCGTGGCAGCCATTCGGCGCACTCCGGCACGTGAGGAATATAGGTGTTCGACCTTCCGTTTGCACGCTCCGTTTCGCTTGGAAACAATGCGTCACCCGAAAGTGAACATCTGCAGTCAGGTTTAGCGGGTTACCCGTTCGTGCAAACGCCGCAGCGCGGCGACGAGTTCCTGGAAATCGTCAGGCGGCGCCATCTCGAACCGCATCAGATCACCACTTGCCGGGTGGCGGAAGGCAAGAAGTTGCGCGTGCAGAGCCTGCCGCGGAAACCGCTTCGCAATCGATCCGGCAGGCTCGGGCAAGGCATTCGCCTTCGTCGCGAACGCAGCGCCATAGGTGCGGTCGCCGATGAGCGTGTGGCCGATATGGGCCATGTGCACGCGGATCTGGTGCGTCCGTCCCGTCTCCAGCCGGCATTCGAGCAGGCTCGCAACCGCGCGCCCGTCCTGCGGCCCGAACCGCTCCAGCACCTTGTAGTGCGTGACCGCGTGGCGCGCGTCGGGCCGCCCCTCCGGAACCACGGCCCGGCGCGTGCGATCCTGCCCTGCCCGGCCGAGCGGCGCATCCACCGAGCCGATCTTGCGCTGCGGCTCGCCCCACACGATGGCCAGATAGGCGCGCTCGAGGTCGCCCGAGCGCCCATGGTCGGCAAAATCCGCCGAAAGCGCCCGATGCGTCTGGTCGTTCTTCGCGACCACCATGACGCCCGACGTATCCCGGTCGAGCCGGTGTACGATGCCCGGCCGCTTGACGCCGCCTATGCCCGACAGCGTATCCCCGCAATGGTGGATCAGCGCATTGACGAGTGTCCCGTCGGGATTGCCCGCACCGGGATGAACGACGAGCCCCGCCGGCTTGGCGATGACGATCAGGTCGGCATCCTCGTAGAGAATGTCGAGCGCGATCGCCTCGGCTTGCGGCTCGGGCGCCTCGGCCTCCGGCAGCACGATCTCGACCTCGTCGCCGTCTGCGACCTTGCGCTTGCCGTCGACCGGCTTGCCCGACATGGTCACATGCCCTGCCTTCACCAGCGCCTGCACGCGGCTGCGCGAAAGGTCCGGCCCGAGCGCTCCGGCGAGCCACTGGTCGAGCCTTTTGCCTGCGTCGTCCGGCCCCGCGCGCAGCGCTTTCATTCCCGCAACCGGTCGCGTATCAGGGCTCACGATAAAAGACCCATGGATGGCTGAGACATGACGGATATGAGGCCCGAGGACGACGAGGCGCCGCTCGACCCCGCTGCAGAGCGCGTGCGGCGCAAGCTGGTCCGCTTCATGGCTATCAATCTGGGTATCCTGTTTTCGGCCGTTATGGCGGTGGTGGTCGCCCTTGTCTACCGAGGCCTGTCCTCTCCCGAACCCGAGGCGACGCCCGTCGCGACCGAAATCCCCTCGCCGCCTCCCGGTACGATCCTCTCGGGCGACATCGCGCTTCCCGCAGGCAGCCGCCTTATTGGCCACACGCTTTCCGGCAACCGCCTCTCGCTCGACATCGCCATCGGAAGCGAGCGTCGCATCGTGATCTACGACATGGCCGAGGGCCGCATCATCGGCACCTTCACGCTCGCGCCTGCCAACTGATGGTCCGCCGCGGCCTCTCCGCCGTCACGGTCCTCGTCGCCGACTACGACGAGGCGATCCGCCATTATATCGACGTGCTCGGCTTCGACCTCGTCGAGGACAGCGATCTGGGCGGCGGCAAGCGCTGGGTCCGCGTGCGTTTTGGCGAGGGTCCGGATTTCCTCCTTGCCCGCGCGACCGACGACGCGCAGCGCGCCGCGATCGGAGCCCAGACCGGCGGCCGCGTCTCTTTCTTCCTTCAGACCGACGATTTCGCCCGCGACCACGCCGCCATGCTTGCCCGCGGCGCCGACTTCCGCGAAGCCCCGCGCCACGAGGCCTATGGCACCGTCGCCGTCTTCGCCGATCTCCACGGCAATCTCTTCGACCTGATCGAACCTCGCCGCTGATCACCGCCGCGTAAGCCGGCTGCGATGTTGCAATGGCCGAAATTGCCCGCTATATGCGACCCACCTGAGCATGCTCCCATCGTCTAGCGGTCAGGACGTCGCCCTCTCACGGCGAAAACAGGGGTTCGATTCCCCTTGGGAGTACCAAGTTTCCCGCCATCGAGACCTGGTTTTGTCGCAGCCCGGCATTGGCCACGCGATCATACGCCTCCGCATTGCCGCAGCGAGACCCATCGCAACGGGGACCCGACGGCAGTCAGAAGCGCGCTCTGGCGAAGCGCAAGTCGATCTTGTGGCTAAGCGTCCAGCAGTTCGATAAGCCGTTCCGAGAACTCCGCGAAAAACCGGTCTTCGCTGAATGACGACATCGCCCGCAGTTGGCCTGCTTCTGCCAGTCGCCGGGCGAGCACCGGATCCTCGACCAAGTCCTTCAACCGCTCTGTCAGCACCTGCTGCCCTTCTTCGCCCACTGGATAAAGAAATCCGGTCGCACCATCGATGATGATCTCGGCCGTACCACCTGCATCGGTCCCAAGCACGACTGCTCCGCTCGCCATGGCCTCGATCGTGACGCGGCCAAAGCACTCCCCGCGCAACGATCCAAGACCCTGGGTATTGGTGACTAAGGCATCTGCGGCCCGGTAAAACGCGGCGATGTGCGTCTGCCAGATATAAGCCCGCCGCGGGCGCAGCACGGCCCATTCCCGCGCGTTCATGCGCAGAAACCACTTCAGGCGACGCCGCCAGTTTGCAAAGCCCACAAGCAGCAGCTTGATGGGCAGATCCGTTTCCGCAGCGACCCGTGCGACCGACTGCTGAAGCAGCTTCTGGCCTTTTCGCGGCTCGACTGCTGCAAGGCTCAGGACCAGAAAATCACCGTCATCGACGCCAAGCGCCGCGCGTATGGTCGCCCGCGTGGCCGGAACATCGATATTCATGCGTCGGCTGTCTGGATGTCTCGGAAACGGCAGGCGCTCCTGCCCCACGGCCTCGAGAATGGTCCTGTTCACGAAGGGATGAATGGTGACTGCATTCGGCAAGGGCCCGAGCGTCTCGATCCACGCCTGCCTGCACGCATGACTGTCGAAGATGGTCAGTGCCGCCTCGCAGATCGGCGCGGCATCTTCTGCATACTGTTCGACATCGATCTCATGGACCCAACACACGAGCTTCCTTGCCAGCGTCGGATGGCGGCGAAGTGCATCCCGGCACCACGTCATGATCGATGGGTGCACGGTGTTCGCAATAACCAAGTCGCTCGACAGCGCATGCTGGATCGCCGTCTCGACGGGCACGACGGGGATCCTCTTCCGGGCCGCGAGCGTCCATCCGGCCGTGTCATCGCCAAGACTGGCCAGCCGGACCGAAGCGCCCGATTCAAGGAGCCTTTCGGCTGTCTCGATGAGCAGAAGGGGCGCGCCCGAGACCGTCAGATCATGCGTCAGGAGTAAGACCGACGTGGCGGCCAGAGGTGATTGCCGCAGGTTGTGGGTGGACTTTGCGAGACCATCAAGCGGCGCCGCCCAGACATCGGCCACCACCGCGCCGGGCCGATCGCCAAGGCCAACCCCGCGCTGTCCCGCGATCACAACAATCGTGTCATCGAAAACCCCAATCAAAGGAATTTTGAGCCGGAATGGAAGGTGTCCCGCAAGCTCCCATCGGTCGGAGCAAGGGTCATAGGACTGGATGGCGTCGGTGAGCCGCAGCTCGAATGTGTCGGGATCCTTGTAGACCTGGCCTCCGATGACGAGCAAACGGCCGTCAGAGGCCGCAAGCGAGAAATCGGTATGGGAAGCCGGAACGGGCAGATCGGCGATCCTGATCCAGTCGCTGGATGGATCGTCCATTCGAAAGCAGTCAGACAGGTAGGTCTCTTGCGTCCGCCCCGTACACCGGCAATCGGGATCGCCCGGGATCGCGACGAAATCTCCCTGCTGACCGCCAAAGACGTACCAGGCGTCGTCGAAGACGATGCTGCCGCGATGCATGCCTGGTACCGGGATCGGCTTCTCCAGGCGCCACGCATGCTCATCAGTCTGCCCATCCTTGACACGAAGGCTCCAGTGGTCGGAAGCCGGCGTCCACCGATCGCCCTTGGCGCCTCCGACAAAATGAAGCCGCCCGCGCCACAGCTGCATTGTTCCAGCGTAACGCGCCTCGGGAAGCGGCGGCAGAGTGGTCCAGCTGCCGGTTTCCGTATCGAAGACGAACACGTCTGGGATGGCAGGGCTGCACTGCGGGCCCAACTGACCGGACGCACAATAGATGAACCGCCGGCCATCGGTCGCAATGGCACAGTGAGATTGAGCCAAACCAGAGGGCGCCGGCTGACTCGGCAGCCATGTCTCGGCTGCGAGATCGAAGATGCGGACGCGTTTGCTGACAGAAGCGAGGCTTTCGAAACCGCCGAAGATGTAGAGGAGATGCCCTAACTGAGCTTGGCCGGCGTCATAGAGACCGACATCGCAAGGCTCGCAACGTCGCCACATGATCCCGGTGCGGCTGGCCAGTTCGGCAGCCAGCTGCTTGTCGTCTCGCGCCTGACGCGCCGCCTTGATCAGCCTCCGAAAGCTCAGCTTCATCAAGACCCCGCCTTTGCCGACAACGTTCAGCGGGCCGGCGAGAGCCGACCGGCACGCTTCCGTCCGAAGTGCATTGTCGAAGCTGCAATGCCAGTCGGTCATCTGGACTGTGACCAACCATTCGCGTCTTGGCAATCGCCGCCGGCAAGACGCGCCTCACCCCCAGCGCTGACGGGATGCTGCTCACTTGCGGCCGCCGGCTGGGACTGTCGTCCCGAACAATCTTGCCTTGGCGGCTCCAAACAGAGCTCGTGCATTCCAAAATCCGGGGCAACACTGTCCCGGAACTACAGGATAATGCGTGCGCACCATGATCTGCCCGCCGGCAGGCCTGGTAAGATCGATCGTCTGCCCACAGCTGGCTGCTGCAAGCCATGCTGTGCCCCGGGCGCCGAACTGGGTTCCTGCCGGAACATGGACAGTGAGCCCGGTGACGTCCGCGATCATCTGGACCCATCGCTTGTTGCGGGCACCACCGCCGACGAGGACGAGGTCACGCCCGTCGAAGGACAGCGCATCGAGAAGATCGGCCATCGCGAAGGCAACCCCCTCGACAACTGCGCGGAACATGCAGGCGCGATCATGGATGGGTGACAGGCCGCTGAACTGCGCCCGCGCGGTCGGATCGACGATCGGCGCTATGATCCCGCTTTCAGACAGATAGGGCAGGTAGGTGAGCCCTCGTGCGCCCGGCGGCGTGGCGTCGAGCATGGCGTCGAGCGCTTGATAGCGCTCAGGGTTTGATGACAGGTCCGGGGCAAGGGTCTGGAAGGCCCAGTCCAGGTTGAGCGTGCCGGCAACGTTGAGCATCGCGCGGTACCAGCGCTGTGCCGGCAGCGTGAAAAGGAGACCGACATCCGCGGGCTCGAACACCGGATGATCATGCACCACGCCGACCATGCAAGCGGTTCCCAACACGGCAATGGCAGTATTGGGCTCCAGCGATCCGGTCCCGAGCACCGTTGCGGCGACGTCTCCTGCCCCGACGGCGACGGGGAGACCGGCCGCAACGCCGATCCTCGCTGCAACGTCAGGCCCAAGCCCCCCGGCGCACGCTTCGCTGTCGAAGACCGGCGGCAGGAGATGCGCGTGTTCATCGAGACCGAACAGCGAGATCATCGCCTGCGATCGGTCGCGGTGTGCAGCCGACCCGGGGATGACGGCAGCCTCCGTGCGGTCTGTGCCGATCGTTCCGGTGAGGCGGAAGCGCAAATAGTCCTTGAGCGAGATGACATGCGCTGCGGAGGCGAGAATCTCGGGCTCGTTTTCGGCCAGCCATGCCATGACGGGCAATGTACAGCCCTGTTGCATGACGGAGCCGGACGATTGAAAGATCCGGCTCATGAAGTCCGGCATCTCGGCCGAATGTCGGTCGATGAGTGCCTGCGCGCGGCTGTCTTCCCAGGTTATGCCGGGACGCAGCGGGTGGCCCTGGCGATCGAGCACCCAGGCGCCGACCATGGCTGCGGAGACGCCGAGCCCGCTTATCGCATTCGGCTCGACGCCGGATTCCCGGACGACGCGACCGAGAACGTCGATCGCGGCCTCGAAGGCGATCTCGGGATCGATCTCACTCCAGCCCGTACGCGGACGGTTGACGACTGTTGCCATCTCGGCGACCGCAAGCTCACGCCCTTCCAGATCGAAAAGACCGGCCTTGGTCTGCGACGTACCGGCATCGAGCCCAAGGAAGAGCGGCCCTGTCATCCCGGCTGCCCTGCGTGCTGGCCAAAGCGTGCGGCAGATACTTTCATCGCGTCGCGTGCTGCAGGGTCCGGCTTGTGTATCCGCGCGATCCGGACCGAAGTCGCGATGAGCTCGTCCAGATCCCGACCGCTGGCTGCACAGCGCGCCAGGATGGCGGCCCCGATGGCTGATGTGTCCCGCTCCGCGACGACGTGGACTTCGCGGTCGAGCGCATCCGCGATGATCTGGCACCACGCCGCCGACTGTGCGCCGCCTTCGGCGAGATGGATGCGATCGAGCTGGATGCCTTCGGCCTCGAAACTTTCGAGCGCTGCACGGATGTTGAAGGCGACGCCCTCGTATACGGCACGCACGAGATGGGCCGCACCATGGTTGATGTTCAGGCCACCGAGGACGGCTGACCTCGAAGGATCGTTCCAGGGCGTGCCGGCGCCTTCCAGAAACGGCAGGAACCAGGCTCCAGAAGAACCCGGAGGCGCCTTCTCGACTAAGCGCTCGAGTTCGTCGAAGCCGGGCTTACGACCAGTGAAGCCTTCCACGACGTCGGCGAGCCAGGCCACCGAAAGACCGCCAGCAGGGATCAGTCCGAGCCAGAGTTCGCGATCCGGCGTCACGTGGGCCATGCGCCAAAGCCCGCGAGCCACGCCCGCAGGACGGTTGTCGACTGCCGCCACCACATGCCCGGCCGTACCCAGCGTGACGGCTGCCGTGCCCTTGGCGTAGGCTCCACATCCCACAGCCAGGGCACCTGTATCGCCGGCCCCTGGAGCGACACCAAGTCCTGCGGGCAGGCCGGTCTGACTGGCGGCCACAGGCGTGATGCTGCCGGCGATGCGGGTTGAAGTCTCGATGGGAGAGAGTTGGCTGGCGGTCACGCCGGCAAGATCGACGAGGTCGTCGTCCCAACGCCGCGCTGCCAGGCCCATGAGCGACGTCGCGGAAGCCTCGTTGGCGTCGGTCGCGCGGCGTCCGGTCAATCGCCAGAAGATGTAGTCCTTGACCTGGAAGATATGGCTGGCCCGACCCATGAGTTCCGGCCGGTGGCGCTTCAACCAGAGCAGCTTGGGCAGGACAGCGATCGGCGACACGGGCGACGCCGTCACCGCAAGAGACCGTCCATGAAGGCGCTTAAGTTCGCACGCCTCGTCGGTCGCTCTCTGGTCGAGCCAGATGAGACTACGCTCGAGAACAGAACCGTCAGCATCCACGAGCACGATGCCGTTCAACTGTCCCGACAAACCTGCTGCCGCGATGGGCGCATCGCCCAATATCGCCATTAGGCGCTGGGTCGACTGGCAGAGCGCCTGCCACCAGTCTTCCGGCACCTGCTCCGCGCGATCGGCCGACGGCTTTTGGGTCTCGTAGGCCGCAGTCGCATGAGCAGCCACGGTACCGTCGAGGCTAAGCGCGACGACCTTGACGGCGGAAGTCCCGAAATCGATGCCGAGCGTCAGCGTGTCAGACACCGCGACGCCCCTGCTGGTAGATGATGGCCGCGACGGCAATAACGAGGCCTTGAACGATGAGCTTGCCGGGCTGGTCGACGCCGAAAACCGTCAGGAGGTTGAGCACCATCACCAGCAGTGCTGTGCCGAGCATCGTGCCGATAGCACTGCCTGCGCCGCCACCGAACACTGCTCCGCCTAGGATGACGGCCGCGATCGAACTCAGCACGTAATCGGCTCCCAGGTTCAGGGAGCCGACGCCGACAAGTCCGGACAGGATCAGCCCCCCGCTTGCCGCAAACAGCCCGCTCAGGACATGGGAAATGAGCAGTGTGCGGTTGACCGGTATCCCCGAATAGGTGGCCGCCGAAGGATTATCGCCAGCCGCAAAGATGTAGCGCCCGAGCGTGAGGCGGCGCAGCAGGATCCAGGCAAGGATGCCGAAACACAGCCACACGATGCCAGAAACCGGCACGACCCCGATGCGCCCGCGCCCGAGCCACTTGACGAGCTCTGCCATCGAGCTGCCCGGCGCGCCACCCGAATAGAGGAAGCCGATGCCGGTGATGATGGCCGCGGTGCCGAGCGTCACGACGACGGCAGAGGCGCGCAGAACCGTGACCAGCAAACCGTTGACGAGGCCGATCAGCAACCCGGCGCCGAGCGCCACCGCGATCACGAAGGCCGGCGGATATCCGCTCCACATCGCATGCGCGACGATGAGGTTGACGAAGGCGATGACCGCGCCAACCGACAGATCGAGCGACCTGTTGGCCACGACGAAGGTCTGCCCCAGCGCGACGATGCCGAGGGGTGCCGCCTGGCGCAGCAGGATCATCAGGAAGGGCAGCGACAGGAACTGGGGCTGCGTGAAGGCCGCGAAGACGCAGACGGCGATAAGACCCCAGAAGGCCGGCGGGAGCGAGATGAGGAAGCACTTCACAGCCCCGCCTCCTTGCGCCGGAACAGGCTGACCGCCAGCACGAGCATCGAGCCCTTCACGATGAACTGGTAGTAGGGCGACACGCCGGCGAGGTTGAGCCCGTTATTGAGGATGCCGATGATGAGCACGCCCGCCACCGTCCCGATCGGGCCGCCCACGCCGCCCGACAGCAGCGTTCCGCCGAGCGCGGCGCCGAGCACGCTGTCCAGCCCGAGCGCGCTACCGACGTTCGGATCGCCGGACGCAAGCCGCCCCGTCAGATAGGCGCCGGCGAGTGCGGCCATCAGGGCGGAGATGACATAGGTCGAGACCCGGATGCGCGGCGCGCGGATGCCGCTCATCCAGGCTGCCTGCGGGTTTTGTCCCGTCGCGTAGAGGCGCACGCCGTAGACGGTCCCGTGCACGAGCCATATCGCGGCCGCCGTCGCTGCGAGGATCCAGTAGAAACCGACCGGCAGGCCGAGGAACGTGCCCGATGCCATCCGCACCAGAATGCGCGGCGCGATGCCGCCCGGCGTCGGCAGCAGCAGCAGCGCGATGCCCTGCACGATGGAACTCGTCGCCAGCGTCATGATGATGGGGTGGACGCGCAGGTAGACGCAGCCCCAGCCATTGACGAGGCCGACCACAGCCGCCGCCGCGAAGGTGAGCGGAATCTTTACCGGATCGGCAAGGTCGAGCGTCAGGATCGCCGATGACAGCGAGATGACCGCCCCGACCGACAGGTCAAACCCCGCGCCCAGCAGCACGAAGGTTTGCCCGAGCGATACCAGAAAGAGCGGCGCGAGCTGGCCGGCGAGGTTCGACAGGTTGGTGGCGGAGTAGAAGGTCTGCGGCACGACGACCGCGAGAATGACCAGCATCGCCGCGAGGATTGCGTATGAGAGAGCCGCCCCGCGCTGGCGAAACCAGAACGCGTCCTCCATCAAGCGCGCGGCGATGCCCCGGCGCGAGGTCTGCGGCTCCACGCTCACGCCGCCTCGCTTTCCACCGCCGGCAGGGCCGCGCGCAGCAGCGCATCCTCGGTCGCATCCCGCGCGTCGATTTCCGCCACGATCGCGCCGCCCCGGATGACGAGCAGCCGGTCGCACAGGCCGATCAGCTCGGGGAGTTCGCGAGACGTCACGAGGATGCCCCGACCATCGCGGGCGAACTCGCGGAGCTGGCGATAGATTTCCCGCTTGGCGCCGACATCGACGCCGCGCGTCGGCTCTTCGCAGAGCAGCACCTTCGCGCCGGCCAGGAGCCATCGGCCGAGCACCACCTTCTGCTGGTTTCCACCCGACAGGTCGATGACGGGCGTGCGCGCGTCCGGAGCCTTCACCGCAAGCCGCTGCATCACGTCGGCGACGCGCGCGCCGAGGCGCGGAACCCAGGACAGAAAGGTCCGGCGTGCGATGGCCGCGGTCGCCATGTTCGCCCCGATGTCAAGCGACAGGAACAGCCCGTCATCCTTGCGGCTTTCGGGCACGAAACCGATACCGGCAGCCATGCGCTGCCGCGCCGAATGATTTGCGATGGGTGTTCCGGCCAGTTCCAGCGTACCCGCACGGGCCGGATTAAACCCGGCGATCAGACGCATCAGTTCCTGCTGGCCCTGCCCCTCAAGCCCCGCGATGCCGACGATCTCGCCTTCGTGGACTTCCAGCGAAAGCGGTGTCGGCACACGATCGCCGACGAGCGCATCCGCCCGCAGCAAGGCGGGACCGAGCACTTCGGCCCGCGGCTCGAAGAGCTCCTCGATCGGCCGGCCCACCATGCCCTGGATGACCTCGTCAACACTCGTCTCGGCCGTCGCCACGCAGCGGACGAAGGCGCCGTCCTTCATGATGGTGACGTCGTCGCAGATCGCAAAGACCTCGCTCAGCCGGTGGGAGATATAGAACACACATTTGCCTTGCGCCGAAAGACGCCGGATCAGCGCGAACAGCGTTTCGACCTCGTGCGAGGCGAGTGCGGCGGTCGGTTCATCGAAGATGAAGACGGAGGCGTCCGCCAGCATGCCCTTGGCGATTTCGACCATCTGCTGCTGGCCGACGCTGAGCGAGCCGACCCGGCGGTCGGGATCAATCCTGAGGTCGAGTGCTGCAAGCGCCTGTTGCGTGCGCTGGCGCACTGCGCGCACCGACAGCGCCCTGCCCTGCTCCACCTCGCGGCCGAGGAACAGGTTTTCTGCCACCGACAGGTTCGGCAGCAGCGAGAATTCCTGGAAGATCGTCGATATGCCGGCGTGCTGGGCATCGCGCGGGTGATGAAAGGAGACCGGCTCCCCGCTGAGCCGGATGGTGCCCGAATCCGGACGGAAGACACCGGACAAGAGCTTCATCAGCGTAGACTTGCCGGCCCCGTTCTCGCCCATTACGGCATGAACCTTACCGGCATGCCCGACAAGCCGCATGGACTTCAGCGCCTGCACGGCACCGAACGACTTGCTCAGATCATCGACTGCAATAAGGGGTGATAGAGCCGCCATCGGATCCGTTCGTACAGCCATGCCGCGCTCCGCGCGGCGTATGACACATTGCCCGCCAGCCTAAAGACCAGCGGGCATCATGTCGCGCAGTGCGATCAGTTGCCGTAAAGCGCCTCGAGCTTGTCGTCCGGCAGGATCGAGCCGACCCAGTAGGAGTCGTTCAGGTCGGGGCGGTAAAGCGTGTCTAGATCGGCCGAAGTATAGGGCTCGGCGACGACCTGGTACTCGTTGTAGACCTCCTGGCCGTTGAGGACGGCAACGGCGGCGGCGACGCCTTCGGCGACCATCCAGGTCGGATTCTGCGGAGCGATGGAATCGAAGCCTGCTGCCTGGTTTTCCTGCCAGGCGCCGAAGAAGCCGTTATTAGCCTCGCCCGTCATCGGCACGAGATCGCGACCAAGCTCGTTGAACACCTCTATACAGGCCTGAGTCATGGCACCACCAGACGACCACACACCGTCGATCTGGGGATGGGCGAGCGCAAGGCTCTCGCAGGCCTGGCGACCCTGGTCGTAGGCCCACTGCGCGTAGACCTCGCCAACGACCTCGATGCCGGGATGCTGCGCGAACACTTCCGCCGCGCCTGCCCAGCGATCGGTGTCGACCGAGATGCCGGCGATGCCGCGCAGCGCGATCACCTTGCCTTCGCCGCCCATGGCCTCGGCCAGGAATTCGCCGCCATCGCGGCCGAACTTCACCTGGTCGGCGAGGATGCGCACGGTTGCCTTGTCGGTCTCGGCATCGGCCGCCACGATGATCACCGCGACGCCCGCATCATAGGCCTTTTCCAGAACGGGCACGACGGCGACCGGCGAGGTCGGGTTGATGACGATCGCGTCGACGCCCTGTGCAAGCATATCCTCGACGTCCGCGACCTGCTTCGACGGATCGAAATTGGCATCGGTGACGATGTAGCGCTCCACCTCGGGGAACTGGTCGGCGCGCCACTGAGCCTCCTCGAGAAGCTGCACGACCCAGCTGTTGCCGGTGAAGACGTTCGAGAAGCCGATTGTGTACTTGCCGTCGCGGCGCGCCTCGTAGCGCGCGGCATCGACGACAGTCGCGCCTTCGGCAGGCCCGAGGCCGGGGTGGAGCGTCACCTCGGTCTGCGCGTGGGCAGTCGAGGCCAGAAGCAGGGTCGCAAGCGCGGTACCGAAAGCCTTCATTGTCATTCCCCTTTGCGTTGACCGGCCGCACTGCCCGTTCCTCGTGGGCAGAACCGTCAGCCGGCGTCTATCGGAGAAAACTCTAGCACCGCGGCATAAAATGTAAAGATTTTCCTACGACCCGTACGAAGTGACAACGCATTGAAGTCACTGATGAAAATTTCTCGCAAATATTTTCATCAGCCAAGCTCGGCAGTTTGCCCGCCTGCCAAGCCCGCCTTGATCTTCGTCAGAAGGCCATCACGGTCGAGGTCCGCAGATTGCCCGATGTGGAAGGAGAGCAGGCCGATCACATAGTGATAGGCGAAATGCGAGATCGATGGCGTGTAGATGTCGATCTCCTCGAAAACGGACATCTCAATCAGAATGTCCGTCTTGCGCGAAAGCGGCGTATGCGGCGCCGTCAATCCGACCACGAGCGCACCCTGCCTTTGCGCCATGTCGGCGGCATCGAGAACTTCCTGCGAGCGCCCGGTATGCGAGATGCAGATGGCGACGTCGCCCTGGCCAAGCAGGCTCGACGCGATGCGCATGAAATGCGAGTCCGCGACATAGGTAGCCTCCAGCCCGAGCCGCATGAATCGCATCGCGGTTTCCGAGGCGATCAGGCCCGACACCGCAACACCGAAGGTACGAATGCGCCGCGCCGAGCGGATCGCGCGGATCGCGTCCACCAGCGCTTCGGCATCAAGCCGCGTGAAGGTCGAGTTCAGCGACGCGACGATCTGCTGGAGATAGAGATATTCGAGCCGCCCCTCAGCGATCTCCAGTTCGCCCAGTGCCTGGACCGACTGATGATAATAAGGGCTCTGCGCGCTTTTGGCCTGTGCCACGGAGAGCTTGAGCTCACGGAAGCCCTCGACCTGGAGCAGACGACTGAAGCGGGTGAGCGACGAGGCCGAAACACCCGCCGCCTGCGCGACGTCGGTGATCGATCCGCGCAGGAAGAAATCTGCATCCGCCAGAATGAGATCGGCGATCCGCCGCTCGGCCTTCTTCAGGTCCGGATAGATCTTCGTGATGCGGCTGAAGACATCGTTCATGGTCGATCCCGGCGCTAGGGCTTGGCGATGGGACCGGTATGGATCACGTCAGCTGTCCGCGCAAATCTCGCGCAAGGCGCGCGACATGCTCTCCACGAAGATCGACAGCATCGCCTCGCCCTTTTCGGCCGTGGCCAGTGTCGCGTCGCCGAAGACACCGCTCTTGCTGAGGTCGCCCATCGGTCGGCCACCCTGGAAATAGCCGCGGTCGCGCTCCGGATATTCGCGAACCGCCTTCGACATGTCGACCAGATGCGGCGCGACAGCCAGCATGAGCGAGGTCTCGAATTCGCACGCGTGCACGATGCCGTGCCAGGTCGGGCTTTCGCAATACTCGGCCATGACCGCGCCGAGATCGGGATAGAACAGGCGCCAGACCTTGACCCCAGCATGGTCCCAAAGCCGCCGCGAGGCGTATTTCATCGTCGCGCCGTTGGCCTCGTGCCCGTTGATAAGGAAGACGTGGCGAACGCCCTGGCGCGCGAGGCTTTCGGCCACCTGCACGATAACATCCTCGAGCGTGCGCGATTCGACCGTCACAGAGCCCGGTGCGTCGCGCCAGACCCAGGAATAGCCGAAAGGCATCGCCGGCAGGACGGTGGCGCCGGTCGCTTCCGCCACGCGTAGTGCCAGCGCCTCGGCCAGGATGATGTCGACGCCCAGCGGCAAATGATAGCCGTGCTGCTCGGTGGCACCGAGCGGCAGGATGACGGCTGGAAGCCGGGCGATGCGCTCGGCAAAGGCATCGCGGCTGAGATATTTCGCTTCGACGGTCATTGGGTCTCGCGCTCGGGCAAATCGGAAAAAGGGGGTCAGAACCGGGCGAGCCAGCGGACCGGGTTCGCCGTGAAGATTGTGTCGATGACGGCCGGATCGATCCCCTCGTCGCGCATGCGGGGAATGAACTTGGTCGCGATGAACGCAAAGCCCGGCCCACCGCCATATCCGGCAAGGTAGGAGGCACGCCCCATGTCGCCCGAGATCATCAGCCGCTCGGCATGGCCCGCCTCGATCAAAGCCTTGATGCAGGCAATGCGGGTGCTGTCCGGATGATACTTGACCTTGGCCACACCGTCGAAATGGACCGTGGCGCCGCGCCTTGCGATCTGGGCGTGATACCAGGGATCGGGATTGCGATCGCTGTGACCGACCACCACGATCTCCAGATTGACACCCTCGTCTTCGAGGATGTCGAGCATCTCGAGCCCCATCGTGCCCGCCTCGGTGTGCAGCCAGATCGGCGCACCGGTCTCCTTGTGGGCGCGCGCAACGGCCCGTGTCGTCTTCTCTTCAAGCGCATGGATGAAATTGTAGGACCCGCCCGATTTCAGGTGTCCCGCTTTGTGCGGGCCACCATCCATGCCGCCGAGGACGTCGCCGACGAGCTTGTCGACGATGCCATTCAGCGGCGTCGTCTCGACCCAGAGCGGAAAATACGCTGCCTTGTTGAACCCGCTGACGGCCACGACCGGCACGCCCGCCTCCGCAGACATCCGCGCCATGGCTGCGGGATCGCGCCCATAGTCGAGAGTTGTCGCCTCGACCAGGAGCGTCCCGCCACACTCCTTGAAGATCATGAGTTCGCGCAGCGAGCACTCGTAGCTTGCAAGCTCCAGGTCGCGGTCCTTCTGGACGACAGGCGGACAGGTGATCAGATGTTCGTGCGTATAGATCAGCCCGAGGCCTTTGGGGTCGATGTCTTCAAGCACCGTACGGATCTTGGCCATGCGCCTCTCGCTTCACTGCGCCAATCGGGCGCCTTACAAATAGGGTAGCAAATGCACCGGCCATTGCAATTATTTTCGTGATACATTCTGATGCTTACACATCGCCAATTTCATTGGCATAATCGGTATGGAAATCATTTTCATAGGGGAGTGCCGGCGTGGCTTTCGTTCGAACGGTAAGCGGTGACATCGACCCGAACGACATGGGCGTAACCTATGCGCATGATCACATCTATTGCATCCCGCCGCTGTGGAAGGAGAAGGGCGACCTCGACCTGCTGCTCGACAGCCCCGAGGCGTCGCAGGCCGAACTGGAGCTTTTTGCGAAGGCCGGCGGCCGCACGATCTACGATGCAACGGCGATCGACTACGGCCGGGACGTCGGCGTGGTGAAGCGCATCGCGGATGCAGCCGGCGTGCAGGTCATCGCGACGGCAGGCTTCAACAAGGCGATCATGTGGCCAGGCGCATTCGCCGCGAAAGGCGAAACCTTCGGCAAGTGGATCGCGTCCCAAAGCCGCAAGGCGCTCGCCGACCATGTCGTCGCCGAGGTCACGCAAGGCATGGACGGCACCGACATCAAGGGCGGCGTCGTGAAGTTCGGCACCGGCTACAACACGATGACGGAATCCGAGACCAAGGTGCTGCTTGCCGTTCTCGATGCCCACAAGGAAACCGGCGCGCCGGTCCACTCCCACACCGAGCTCGGCACGATGGCGCTCGAACAGCTTGATCTCGTTCGACAGGAAGGCGTCGACCCAACGCGCCTCACCATCGCGCATCTCGATCGCAACCCGGACCCCTGGCTTCATCGAAAGGTCGCCGAGACGGGCGCGTTCTTCTCGTTCGACGGCATCACCCGTGTGAAATACTACTCCGAAGACGTGCGCACGCGCTGCATCCTCGATCTCGTGCGCTGGGGCCACGAGGATCAGGTTATGGTCGGTGGCGACATCGCCCGGCGCACAATGTTCGCAAGCTATGGTGAAGGCGGTCTCGGCATGGGATTCATCTTGGAAAAGTGGGTGCCGCGCTTCATCGAGGAGGCGGGTGAAGCCGGCTTTGACGGAGAGAGGCTGATCCACAAGTTCTTCGTGCAGAACCCACAGCGTGCATTCGCGTTTCGCGACTGATCTACGCCCTTCGGTTTGTCTTTCAGCACCCGCTAGGACCTCGCCCCATGACCTTTGACGAGGCGTTCGCTGCCTTTCCGCTCGTCGCGATCCTGCGCGGCGTCGAACCGACGCAGGTCGCCGCCATTGGCGAGGTCCTGGTCGAGGCGGGCTTCACGATCATCGAGGTTCCGCTCAACTCGCCCGATCCGTTGAGGTCGATCGAAATCCTGGCGCAGCAACTGGGCACGCGCGCCATCGTCGGCGCCGGCACTGTGCTGAAGGCATCCGATGTCCATGCGGTCAAGGACCGAGGTGGACAACTCGTCGTTGCTCCCAACCTGGATTCGAAGGTCGGAGCGGCCGCGAAGGAGGCGTCGCTTTCGTGGTGTCCCGGGGTCATGACCCCGACGGAGGCTTTTGCCGCGCTCGACCAAGGCGCCGCGGCGCTGAAAATCTTTCCGGCGGAACTGGTGCCGCCGCCCGGCATCGCCGCCATGCGTGCCGTTTTGCCGACGACCGCGCGGATTGTCGTGGTCGGCGGGATCAAACCGACGAGCATGCGATCCTATCGCGATGTCGGCGCCGACGGTTTCGGTCTGGGGTCGGCACTGTTTAAGCCTGGCATGTCGATAGACGCTATCCGCCAGTCGGCAACCGACTTCGTAGCAAGTTGGGTGACAAGAGGTGCGTACGGGCACTGAGCGCGCCAATTGCCGATCGGAGTCGAATACGCCTGAGCGCTCGTCAAAGGCGCAGGGCTCGATTTCCTTCGGAGTATCAGCGTGTGTCAGCCCCGCCGCCACGCATAGGGATGCGCCTTGGCTTCGCTGTCTTGTTCGTTGCGCTTGATGAGGCGGGCGCGGAGCATGCGGAAGAAAGCGGATTCGAGGCCTCGGCCGATTTCCGAACTGCCTGCCGACAGCCTGCGCACCGTCTCGGCGTCGACCTGCCAGAGCCGCGAGGGCACGTCGAGCATGACGGTCGCAGACGCCGGGTCGTCGGTCATGACCGTCATTTCGCCGACGAGATCGCCCGCGCGCACTGTGCCGATGTCGAAGCCGCCGACCTTCACGCTGCCATGGCCAACCTGCAGGTAGTAGAGCGCCGGCGCGGTCTGGCCCTCGATGGTGAGCACGCCGTCCGCCTCCATGTCGACCCATTCCCCCGCCTGCAGCAGCCGGCGCGCCATGCTTGGCCGCATGCCACCGAAATGCTGGTCGACCAGCGCCCGCTCCTCGGGCCTGAACTGCGCGGAGCGGTCGTCCCAGAACGCGTAGGCGATGTGGCCGATATTGATGAGCACCAGCACGGCCTGCCAGAACGCGGCAACCCCATTGGGCGCAATCGCAGTCCAGTAGACGAGGCCGACCAGCGCCGAGGCGATGACGGCGAGCCTCAGATAGAGGAACCGGTGCATCAGCATCGACAGCGCAAGCAGCCCGAAAATCAGGTGCTGCGCCACGACGCCGAGCGAAAAGGCAGATTGAGCAGCCGTCTCCATGACAGGCATCCCCGCGATTGAACCCCGAAACTACAAGATCACCGGTCACGCGGCGCGGCAAGGGTTTCCTGGGCGCCGATCAGATCGCCCCGGCACTCCGAAATTGCGCCAACTCATCCGCCGAATAGCCGAGTTCGGCGAGCACCTCGTCGGTGTGCTCGCCAAGCGTCGGCGGCGGGCGGGTTATCGCTGCGGGCGTCTCGGAAAACTTCACCGGAAAGCCGATCTGCGGGATGCGGCCTTCGACGGGATGGTCGACATGAAGCAGCATCTCGCGCGCCTGCATCTGCGGATCGGCAAACGCTTCCTCCAGCGAATTGACCGGCCCGGCCGGCACGTCGATGCCCCAGAGGATTTCCACCCACTCGTCGCGGGTCTTTCCCCGAAAGAACTCTGCCAGAATGCCCCGCGCCCTGAGCGTCGCCTCGGGGTCCGGAAAGGGCGTACGCGGCAGGTCTTCGCGGCCGACGAGCGCATGCAGCCTATCCCAGAAATGCTCCTCGATGATGCCGAGCGTGATGTGCTTGCCGTCGGCGCATTCGTAGATGTTGTAGGGCGCCGAGCCGCCCGCCACGCGCTGTTCCCCGCCCACCGGCTCGCGCCCGCCGATCAGGAAATCGGCCGCGTGCGAATGCATGAGATGCATCGAGCCGTCGGTCATCGACACGTCGACGAACTGGCCCGTCCCGCTGATGCCGCGACCGACGAGCGCCGCAAGAATCCCGTAGACGGCCATCATGGTCCCGCCCGCGATGTCGGCGATCAGCGGACCGGGCACCATCGGCCCGATGCCCGGTCGCGAGACGAGCTGGAGCATGCCGGTGATGCCGAGATAGTTCATGTCGTGGCCGGGGATGTCCCGATAGGGCCCGTCGCGGCCGTAGCCGGAGATCGCGCAATAGACGAGGCGCGGGTTGCGCGCCCGCAATTCCTGCTCGCCGAGACCCAGCCGTTCGGCGACGCCGGGGCGAAAGCCTTCGACGATGACGTCGGCCTGGTCTGCCATGCGCTGGACGATCTCGCGGCCTTCCGCCGTCTTCAGGTCGATCGTCACGGAGCGCTTGTTGCGATTGCCGATCAGGAACGTGCCGGAATCTTGCCGTCCCATGGGCGGAAACTGCCGCATGGGATCGCCGATGCCCGGCTGCTCGATCTTGACGACGTCGGCACCGAGGTCACCCAGCATCTGCGTGGCGAGCCCGCCGGGCAGGAAGCGCGACAGTTCGAGAACCCGTAGGCCGGCCAACGCAGGCGGGGCCTTGGCTTCGGTAGTGTCTGCGGTGTCATTCATGGTCGCGGCTCCTCGCCTAAGAGGTGGAGCATGCCGTGCGGCCGGCAGCGCGCGATAGGAAGAGGCGGCACATACCAGCTTTCCGATCATCGACAAGCCACCAAGATCGCCGTATCAATCGTATACAATCATGCTACCATCCCCTTGCGGCAGCGACAGATCGTCGGGGCCGCCACGATCCGAAGAAGGGGAACGATGATGATGATCAAGGGATTGGGAGGCTCCTGCCTCGTCTGCGGCGACACGCATGAAACGACCGCGCATCTGCCGAACGGATCGCGACGCGCTTTTCTGCGCGGCGCGGTGGCGGCGCCTGTGATGGCCGGCATTGCGGCGACGCCGATGCTCGCATCTGCCGCCGGCGCACAGACCTCAGCACCCACGACCGAGGCACCCCAAGGCGCTTATGCCCTCAGGCCCGACTGGGCGCTGGCATGGGCGAACGGCGATTTCGACCTCGTGCGCGGCGCGACCGTCATCTTGCGCGACGGGGTCGTCGAGGCCGTGACCACCGATGCCCCGCCGGCCGATCTCACGGTGCGCGAACTGCCGGGCCAGATCCTGATGCCGGGCTTCATAAGCGGCCATACCCATGTCGCCGGCGGATCGATCACCCGCGGCATCATCGAGGGCGGCCGCTCCTACGCACGCCCGCTCGAAGTTGCCGAAGCAATGACTGACGAGGAACTCGACGCTCTTACTGCATACAATCTTGCCGAATTGGTGCTCTCCGGTTGTACCACGCAGATCGAGATGGCGCTGTCCTTGCGCCAGGCGCAGTCCTACGCCCGCGTTGCTCAGAAGTGGGGCATCCGCGGCTATGTGGGCGGCATGATTCCGGGGGTCGACCGGCTCTTCCCCATCTGGTTCCGGCAGGACGACCAGGGCCTCACCGATTCCGTCGAAGGCACTCTGGCCGAGATCGCCGACAACCTCGCCTTCTGCCGCGAGCTGGCGGCTGGCGGTTCGGAGCTGGTCAAGCCGATGATGAATGCGCACGCCACCGACACCCATACGCCGGAGACGATGGCCGCCCTGCTCGAAGCCGTGAAGGAACTCGGGACCGGCCTGCAGATCCATTTGTCGCAGTCGGCACGCGAGACAGAAACCGTCAAGCGCCTTTGGGGCGTAACGCCGACCGAATGGCTGCGCGACCTCGGCTTCTTCGAATACCCCGTCTTCGCCGCGCACATGACCGGCGTGTCGCAGCCGGGCGATTTCGAGATCCTGGTAGCCGAGGGCGGCGTCTATTCGCATTGCCCGTCCGGCGGCGGCGCGGGCGGTGGAGGCGGCATGCAGCCCTACCCTGAAGCGCTTGCGGCAGGCGTAAAGACCAATATCGGCATCGACACGCACTCCAACGACTATGTCGAGAACATGAAGCTGGCAGTCATCGTCGGCCGCACGCGCGCACGCATGATGACGGCTGCCGAAAGCCCGAACGCGGTGAAGATGCCCACCATCTGGGCTGCCGTGCAGGGAGCGACCGTGAACGCCGCCGACGGCCTCGGCCGGTCCGATCTCGGCCGCATCGAGGCCGGCGCGCGCGCCGACCTCGTCTCGATCGACGTCGGCGGCTTCCTGGTCGGCGCCGGCGCAACGCCGCCCGAGCCCTTGAACAACCTGCTCTATGCGCACGGCCAGTCGGTCCGCGACGTCATCATCGACGGTGTCTACAAGGTCATGGACGGCCGCTTCATCGCCGACGATGCCGATGCCGTCATGCGCCGCGGCGGCGAGGTGGTGGAGAAGCTCTGGGCGCAGCTCGAGAGCGAGGACTGGTTCAAGCCTACCGAGCGCTGACCGGAGATGAGGAGCGCGGCGCATGCCGTCGCGCTCCGCCCCAACCGGCATTGACAAGGCCATCGCTCTTCGCCACCTCAAGGACGGTTCGAGCAGGAAAGCGATTGGACATGAGCCATACCTCCGCCGCACCGGCCCCACGCCGGCGATCCGTGGGCGTGAATGTCGGTGGCGTGGTGGTCGGCGGAAGCGCGCCGGTCGTGGTGCAATCCATGACCAACACCGACACGGCCGACATCGATTCGACCGTGGCGCAGGTGGCGGCCCTCCACCGCTCGGGCTCCGAGATCGTGCGCATCACGGTCGACCGCGACGAATCCGCCGCCGCCGTGCCGAAGATCCGCGAGAGGCTGGAGCGCCTCGGCATCTTCGTGCCGCTCGTCGGCGACTTTCACTATATTGGCCATAAGCTGCTGGCCGATCACCCAGCCTGTGCGGAGGCGCTGGCCAAATACCGCATCAATCCCGGCAATGTCGGCTTCAAGGAGAAGCGCGACCGGCAGTTCGCGTCGATCGTCGAAATGGCGATCCGCTACGACAAGCCGGTCCGCATCGGCGTGAACTGGGGCTCGCTCGACCAGGATCTGCTGACGCGGCTGATGGACGAGAACGCCGCGGTAGGCTCGCCGATGACGGCGTCGGAGGTCACACGCGAGGCGATCGTCCAGTCGGCCATTCTCTCAGCGCATCTGGCCGAGGAGATCGGCCTGCCGCGCGACCACATCATCCTGTCGGCGAAGGTCAGCCAGGTGCAGGATCTGATCGCCGTCTATGCCGAGCTGGCGAAGAGATCCGACCACGCGCTGCATCTCGGCCTAACCGAGGCCGGCATGGGCTCAAAAGGCATCGTGGCGTCGTCGGCGGCCATGGGCATCCTGCTGCAGCAGGGCATCGGCGACACGATCCGCGTTTCACTCACACCGGAGCCGAACGGCGACCGCACGCGCGAGGTCCAGGTGGCGCAGGAGCTCTTGCAGACGATGGGCTTCCGGCAATTCGTGCCGATCGTCGCCGCCTGCCCCGGCTGCGGACGCACGACATCGACTGTATTCCAGGAGCTCGCCCAGCGCATCCAGGACGACATCCGCGTCTCGATGCCCGTTTGGCGCGAGCAATATCCGGGCGTCGAGGCGCTTCAGGTCGCCGTCATGGGCTGCATCGTCAACGGCCCGGGCGAATCCAAGCATGCCGATATCGGCATCTCCCTGCCCGGCACCGGCGAGACACCGTCGGCGCCCGTCTTCATCGATGGGCAGAAGGCCGCGACGCTGCGCGGTCCGAACATCGCCGACGATTTCCGCACGATGGTCGCCGACTATATCGAACAGCGCTTCGGCACAGGCCGGCGCGCCGCCGAATAGCTCTCAGTTTTGCCGCGCTGCCACGAAGCGCGCGGCAGCCCTCAAGGAAGCAGCCTTGTCGCCGAAGGGCGAGACGAGGTCGCAGGCCTGCGCCACGAGCCCCTCGAGCTGCCGCCGCGTCCAGTCGATCCCGTGCAAGCCGGCAAGCGTTGCCTTGCCCGCCGCCGCATCCTTGCCCGTCGCCTTGCCGAGCGACGCGCTCGTGGCGGTGAGGTCGAGAAGGTCGTCTGCAAGCTGGAAGGCGAGGCCGATGGCGGAGCCGAATTCGGCGAGCCGCTCTCGCTCGGCTGGGCTTGCTGCACCAAGGATCGCGCCGGCCTCGCAGGAAAAGCGGATCAGCGCGCCGGTCTTCATTGCCTGCAGGCGGATGATGCCGGCCTCGTCCGGCTTGTCGCGCTCGGCGGCGAGATCAAGCGCCTGGCCGCCGGCCATGCCGCCCAGCCCTGCCGCCCGCGCGAGTGCACCGACGAGCCGCAGCCGTGCCTGCGGGCTCGCCGTGCCGGTCTCGTCGGAGAGAAGGTCGAACGCGAAGGTGAGCAGGCTGTCGCCGGCAAGAATCGCGGTCGCCTCATCATAGGCCTTGTGCACGGTCGGCTGGCCGCGCCGCAGATCGTCATCGTCCATGGCCGGCAGATCGTCGTGGATGAGCGAGTAGCAATGGATGCATTCGATCGCAGCCGCCGCAGCCATCGCGTCCGCCTGTGGTGCGCCGAAAAGCGCCGCGCTTTCCAGCACGAGAAAGGGTCTCAATCGCTTGCCGCCGGCCAGCACGCCGTGGCGGATCGCCTGCATCAGGCGCTCGGGCCGCGCGATCTCGCCGTCGCGCGTTCGCTCGTCCAGCGCCTTGCGCAGATAGGTCTCGACCTCGCTGGCGCGGCGGGCGAGCAGGGTCACGAATTCGTCGTCATCCATCTCGATCATGGCGCGAGCGATGGCGGCAAAGCCCAAAGGCGTCAAGGCGGGAATCGTTTGCGCCGGCCGGCTTTGCTTTGTATGCGGGATCGATGGAGGAACCGGCGATCGATATCGGCGCGCCTGCGCAGGCCAAGCCACGCGCCCGACGGCGGCGCTCGATGCTGCGCTCCGGCTGGGTCCGCGTTCTCGGCGGGCTGGTGATCGCGGCGATCGCCCTGCCCTTCGCGCTCGGCCTCGCCTACAAGATGCCCGGCACGCGCCCGGTCTCGACCCTGATGGTCGCCGACCTCGTCACCTTGCGCGGCTACGACCGCCAGTGGACGACGATCGACAATCTCGGCCCCAACATCGTCAATGCGGTGATGATGTCCGAGGACGGGCAATTCTGCAGCCATGGCGGCGTCGACTGGGACGCGCTCAACCTCGTCATCGAGGACGCTCTATCGGGCGAGCGCACCCGCGGCGCCTCCACGATCACCATGCAGACCGCGAAGAACCTCTTCCTGTGGCAGGGCCGCTCCTACGTGCGAAAGGCGGCCGAAATCCCGCTGGCCATGTATCTGGACGCCGTTCTGTCGAAGAAGCGGACGATGGAGATCTACCTCAACATCGCCGAATGGGGCCCCGGCATCTACGGTGCTGAGGCCGCTGCCCGACACCATTTCGGCCGCTCCGCGCGCGATCTGTCGGCGCGGCAGGCGGCCCTTCTCGCCGTCACGCTGCCCAGTCCGCGCACCCGCAATCCGGCAAGCCCGTCGCAGGGGCTCGATCGTCTCGCCCGCACCATCGAGCGAAGGGCGCAACAGGCCGGCGCCTATGTCGGCTGCGTGAGGTGACAGGGGCGGAAAATCCAGCCTCTTCGTCTGGACGCACGACGCAATGGCGTGTATAGGCACGCCAAATTCCCAATGCCACGGCCGATCAGCGTGGCCTCTCCGGTAGCGGAGGGCGCGCAGAGCCGTTTATGACCGGAGAGTACAATGGCCGTACCTAAAAGGAAAACCTCGCCGTCCAAGCGCGGCATGCGTCGTTCCGCCGATGCGCTCAAGGCCCCGACCTATGTCGAGGACAAGAACTCGGGCGAGATGCGCCGCCCGCACCATATCGACCTGAAGACCGGCATGTACCGCGGTCGCCAGGTTCTGGAGCCCAAGGAAGGCTGAGGCCTTCTCCGCTCGAAAGGGCGGATCGCTATGAGAGATTGAAGGCCTCGGCTACGCCGGGGCCTTTTTCTTTTGCCTGGTTTTCATGGACGCGGCCCAAACGAGAACGGCCGCCCGAAGGCGGCCGTCAGCAATTTCATCTGGCAGGTCGAGTCAGTTGAAGCGGGCAACCGACATGAACTGCACGGCGCGGCCGGAGAAGCGCTGCGGATCCGGCGCAGTGCCCTGCTGGAAGCCGGCGGTATAAACCGTGTCCGGCGCCTTGCGCACGATCTCATGCGCCAGCGACGGAGCCCGCGTACCGGCCGTCATGGTCGAGACGGAACCGGCAGTAAACACCCAGGTAGCGCTTTCCTCGGCAACCGGCACGACGACCGGCTGCGTCTGGCGACGTGCCTGGCCGGGCTGCGGACGGGCATTCTTGGTGGTCGTGCGGATGCCCGAATCGAAGGCCGAGCCAACGGTGCCGCCCGTTGCCGACGGCAGCATGGCGACACGCTGCTCGGCATCGGCCGGAAGCGGGGCGACACGGCTATCGCGGGTGGCGGCGATCGCTCGTTCCTTGAGCGTGGCGCTGGTGGCCAGATCGGCAGCATCGAGCGGTGCCGACGGCTGGTCCGTCTGCGGCAGCGCTGCGAGCACGACCATGTCGCCATTCTCGTCAGCCTGGACAGTCGGCACGGCCGGTTGCACAGAAAGGCCGCGCGGCGCCTGCGAACCGGATGCAAGCAGGTTCTGGATGGCATCCGTACCCGACGAGGCAGGACGCTGTCCAACGAGCGCAGCGATCGAAAGTGCTTCTGGCAGAGCCGGCGACGCGGACGCAACTTCCACGGGCGCGGCTTCTTCCAAGACCGCGGCCTTGGCGGCCGCGACTTCGGCCTCGAGCTGCGGACGCCAGGTCGGTACCGGAACGGCCGCGAATGCGGTCACTTCGGGCTGTGCTTCTGGAGCGCGGACCTCGAAGGGCAGCGCCTGCGGCGTTGCTGCTGCAATCTGCACGGGCTCGGCTGGCGCCGGAGCAGCGGCAGGGCCAACGGCAACCTGGGGACGCGGAGCAAAGGTTGGAATGGGGATCTCGCGATCGGGAAGCGCTGCAACGATCGCCTGCGGCGTCGGAGCCGGCGCGACCTCGCGCTGCGGAGCCGGAGCCTGACGACGCACGGGCGCCTCTGCCACGGCATCCTCTTCTTCGTCAGCCTGGTTGCCGCCGCCGAAGAGCGTGGCGAGAAGCCCGCCTGAGCGGCCGGAAGACCCGCCCGACGCGGCGGCAAGCTGGACCTGGCCGGGATTGCGCTGACGCGATTCGTAGGAAGCCAGCGCCTGCTGGTAGCCCGGCAGCGGCTTGCCGTCGGACGGGACGTGGATCGTGCGGCCATCCGGGAAGACGGCCATCAGTTCCTTGCGGTTCATGCGCGGCCAGTGGCGCACGCTGCCGACATCCAGGTGTACGAAGGGAGAGCCCGACTTCGGGTAGAAGCCGACGCCACCGCCCTGTGCCTTGAGGCCAAGCGCGCGCACCCTGGAGACGGGCACGTCCGGAAGAAAGAAGTCGATCGCCTTGCCAAGCGTGTGCTGGCTGTTCTTCGCGACACCGGAGCTGCGGCTGCGCAGCATGCTGTTGGTCGCCGGAGAGCGGTAGGCGGAGACGATGTGGATGTAATCGCGCGAACCGGAGGCCTGGTAGACCTCCCACAGCAGATCGACCACGCGCGGGTCCATCTTGGTCTGCTCGTTGCGGCGCCAGTCGCGCAGCATATAGTTGACGCGCTCGAGGCCATCCGGAAGGAAGCGGCCATTGCGCTTGTAGGGGATTTCCGCACGCTCTTTCGTGTGCGTGAAATACAGTTTGAGGGTTCGCGTTTCGGCCTGGGCAGCGCCCGTTGCCACGAACATGGAAACAGAAACGGCAATGGCTGCAGCAATGACGCCGAGCCCCCTCCCGAATCGTGTCTTCCCCGATGACTCTCGCGTTTTGCTGATCAAGACCCGCGCCTCATGGGCTGGTTGAAAACGTGTCGTCCCCGAAAGAATGCCAGGACGCACTCGCGTCCAATATCGATTCTAATGGTTAATACCCCTTTATTGAAGCGAATTGGGTCAACACGGTGGCGGCAACATGGCGGTTGTCCACAATTTGCAGCACGGTAAACGATTGACTAAGCCGGGTAAATCCCTGCTTTAGCCCGCTTTTGGGAAGCCGCCATGACGCGCGCCGTCGGGGTCGATGCCCATCTCGCGCAGCCGGCGATAGAGCGTGGATCTCCCGATGCCGAGCCTGCGCGCAACCTCGCTCATGCGCCCCTCATAGCGCTCGACTGCAAGCCGGATTACGGCCTCCTCAATGGCTTCGAGGCTGCGAAGTTCGCCATCGGCATCGAAAGGATCGACAACGGCCGTACGGTCGACGCTTGCGTCCGGCGACTGTGAAAGCTCACGCGTCCACACGTCGATTTCGCCCATTTGCGCCCGGATCTGCGGGAAATCATCCGGTGTGAGCTCCGGCCCGTCGCTCAGCACGATCGCCCGGAATACCGCATTCTCGAGCTGGCGCACATTGCCCGGCCAGTCGTGCCGCGAGAGAAGTTCAAGCGCTTCGCCGCTGATGCCGACGACCCGCCCCTGCGCCTGTTCGGCCGAAATTCGCGCGAGGAACTCGGAAGTCAGCCGAGCAATGTCAGGCCGGCGCTGGCGCAGCGGCGGGACATGGATTGGGAATACGGCGAGCCGGTAATAGAGGTCTTCGCGAAACCGGCGTTCCTCCACCAGCTTCGCGAGATCGCGATGGGTCGCCGAGATGATTCGGATGTCGACGCGGACCGGCTGGCGCGCACCGACGGGCTCGACCTCGCCCTCCTGGACGGCGCGGAGCAGCTTCACCTGGGCTGCCGGCGGCAGGTCGCCGATCTCGTCGAGGAACAGCGTCCCGCCATCCGCCTCGACGAACTTGCCGACATGGCGCTCCGACGCGCCAGTGAACGAGCCCTTCTCGTGACCGAACAGAATGCTTTCGACCAGCGCCTCGGGGATCGCCCCGCAATTGACGGTGACGAACGGCTTGGCGCGGCGCGCCGAAGCATCGCGGATCGCGCGCGCCAGCACCTCCTTGCCGACGCCCGACTCGCCTTCGATCAGGACAGGGATGTCGGAGGCAGCAGCACGGTCGGCCAGAAGCGCAGCCCGCGCCATGGCTGGGCTGCGTCCGGCGAGGTCCGCAAGCCGCTTGGTCTTCGCAGCAGGCGGCAGGGACCGCTGACGATCTGAAGCGCCGAAGCGGAGCGCATTGGCAAGGCTCGCGGCAAGCCGTTCCGGCGAGACGGGCTTGACGACGAAATCGAACGCTCCTGCCCGCATCGCCTGCACGGCCGTCTCGATCCCGCCTTGCGCGGTCTGAACGATAACGGGCGGCGCGTCTTGCCGCTCGGAAAGCGCTGCAAGCACGTCGAGCCCGCTCATGCCGGGCATCATCAAGTCAAGCACAATGGCTGCATGCCCATCGAGGAGCGACAGCGCATGCTCGCCATTCTCGGCCAGCGTCACGGCATGGCCGGCCCGCTCGCAGGCCGCCTGGAGGAGCCGACGCTGGACCGGATCGTCGTCGACGACGAGGATTGACTGGCTGTCTGCCCGCGCCAAATTCCCGCTTCCTGATTTCTGTGCTGGATCATTCTGGCACGGGCTTCTAAACAGGGATTGAAGAAATGGGGCGACCTTTCCTGGCTGCGGGATCAGCGGCCGATCGCACGGGCGGGCGGGCGATCGCTTGAGGGGCTTTTGAGATGATGGACGGCTACATGGCGCCACGGGCGGCGCCGGCGACCGCGCAATCGAATGCAGGCTTGCAGGACGGGCTGGGCCATCTGCCGGAATGGAACCTGACCGACCTCTACCCCGGTATGGACAGCCCGGAACTTGCAGCCGACATCGCCCAGGCAGGCAAGGACGCAGCCGCTTTCGAGGCCCGCTGGAAAGGCACGCTTGCGGCCGAAGCCGAAAAGGGCGCCGACGGCCGGCTCGGCGAGGCCATCGTCGATTATGAGAAGCTTGAAGACCTGATCGGCCGCATCGGCTCTTATGCCGGCCTGCTCTATGCCGGCGATACGTCCGATCCGGCCCGCGCCAAGCTCTATGGCGACGTGCAGGAAAAGCTCACCGACGCCTCCTCGCACATGATCTTCTTCGGGCTCGAGCTCAACCGCATCGACGATGGGGTGATGGAAAAGGCACTTTCGGCCGATCCTGTGTTCGCGCGCTACCGCCCGTGGATCGTCGATCTCAGGCAGGACAAGCCCTATCAGCTCGAAGACCGTATAGAGCAGCTCTTCCACGAGAAGTCCGTCACCGGCCGCGGCGCCTGGAACCGGCTCTTCGACGAGACGATGACCGGCCTGCGCTTCAGGATCGGCAGCGAGGAGCTGACGCTCGAGCCGACGCTGAACCGCCTGCAGGACCCCTCGCCTGCCGTGCGCGAGGAAGCGGCGAAGGCGCTGGCCGATACGCTCAAGGCCAACCTGCGCACCTTCACGCTGATCACCAACACGCTCGCCAAGGACAAGGAAATCTCCGACCGCTGGCGCGGCTTCAAGGACATCGCGGATTCGCGTCATCTGGCCAACCGCGTCGAGCGCGAGGTGGTCGATGCGCTGGCGGCCGCCGTTCACGATGCCTATCCGCGCATCTCGCACCGCTACTACGCCATGAAGGCGAAGTGGCTCGGCATGGACCAGCTCAACCACTGGGACCGCAACGCCCCCCTGCCCGAGACGCCGCAGGCGACGATCGGCTGGGACGAGGCGCGCGAGACCGTGCTGTCCGCCTATCGCGCCTTCGATCCCGAGATGGCCGACATTGCGAGCCGCTTCTTTGCCGAAGGCTGGATCGACGCGCCGGTGCGGCCGGGCAAGGCGCCGGGCGCCTTCGCGCATCCGACCGTGCCGTCGGCGCACCCCTACGTGCTCCTCAACTATCTGGGCAAGCCGCGCGACGTGATGACGCTCGCCCACGAGCTCGGACACGGCGTGCACCAGGTGCTCGCCGGACGGCAGGGCGCGCTGATGGCGGCAACCCCGCTCACGCTTGCCGAAACCGCGTCCGTCTTCGGCGAAATGCTTACCTTCCGCTCGCTCCTGGAGCGCACAAAGGACCGTCGCGACCGCAAGGCGATGCTCGCCCAGAAGGTCGAGGACATGATCAACACGGTCGTGCGCCAGATCGCCTTCTACGAGTTCGAGCGCAAGGTCCACGCCGCGCGCCGCGAGGGCGAGCTCACCGCCGACCGGCTCGGCCAGTTCTGGCTCGATGTGCAGGCCGAAAGCCTCGGCCCCGCGATCCGGATGCGCGAGGGATACGAGACCTTCTGGGCCTATATCCCGCACTTCATCCACTCGCCCTTCTACGTCTACGCCTATGCGTTCGGCGATTGCCTTGTGAATTCGCTCTACGCGGTCTACGAAAACGCCGAGAGCGGCTTCCAGGAGAAGTATTTCGAGATGCTGAAGGCCGGCGGCACGAAGCATCATTCAGAGCTTCTGGCGCCCTTCGGCCTCGACGCTTCAGACCCCGCGTTCTGGGCCAAGGGTCTGTCGGTCATCGAGCGGCTGATCGACGAACTGGAAGCCATGGACGCCTGACGGCGATGCGCCTGCCGCCGACGCCCTATGACGGGTCGTCCCGGCCCTTTGCGATCGGCATCCGCCCGCTGGAGCCGGGCGACTGGATCCTCGGCGACGACCGGCTGGTTCGAGAGCTTGCGCTCAAGGACGAACTCATCGCCGCGCGCCGCGACGACGTCTTTCGCGCCGAGCCGGGCACGGAAGACGCCCAGCGCGAAGTGTTCGAGCGCCTCGCCGCCCATCTCGTCGAGCACCGTCCGGAAATCTATCGGCGGTCGGCTGATGCCATCGAGATTGTCCCGGCCGCCCGTATCATTCGGCTCGACCACGATGCCCAGCCGCTTCTTGCGGCCTCTCGCCTCGTCCAGGACGATCTCGTTCTGATGCGTCGCAACGAGGATGGCTGGCGGCTTGCCGCGGCAAGCCTGTGCTTCCCGTCGTCCTGGAGCCTCGCCGAGAAATTCGGCCGCCCGCTCGATGACATCCATGCCCCTGTGCCGGGCTTCGGCGCAGGCACGCGGCCGGCAACCCTGATCGCGCGCATGTTCGATGCGCTGCGGCCCGAGGCCCCCGTCTGGCGCGAGAACTGGTCGCTGCAGGCCGACGACGTCCTGTCGAAGCCGCTCGACGAGAGCGGCCGCATGACGCGCGCCGTCAAGGCGCTGCGTCGCTTTGCAGACGACGCAATGGTCTTCGTCCGCGTCGAGCGCCAGACGCTGACCAAGCTGCCGGTTTCCGGCGATATTCTCTTCACGATCCGTATTCATGTTGATCCGCTGGAGGCGCTTGCCGCGCACCCGCGGCGCAACGATGTGCTCCTCACCTTCGCCGACCAACTCCAGTCGCTCGATGCCGATCAGCTCGCCTACAAGGGTCTCGCAGCCGACCGGGAGGCGCTGGCCGCCCGCATCCGAGCGCTTGCCGCCGGCTGAAACCGGTCCGTCGGCTTTATTGTGACATCGATCTGTGGTTTGTCGTGATCATCGAGGTTCCGGCGCCAAGGCGGAACGATGAGCACAGGAGAAGCCCCCACGATGGCGAATGCGAAATGGCCCGTTCACGGTGAAATCACAGGCCCAGTGGTCATGATCGGCTTCGGATCGATCGGCCGCGGAACGCTCCCCCTGATCGAGAGGCATTTCAAGTTCGACAAGACGCGCATGGTGGTCATCGACCCGCGCGACACCGACAAGGCCCTTCTCGACGAACGCGGCATCCGCTTCGAGCAGATGGCGATCACGAAAGAGAATTATCGCGAGGTGCTGACGCCGCTGCTGACCGCCGGCGAAGGCCAGGGCTTCTGCGTAAACCTCTCGGTCGATACGGGCTCAGTCGATCTGATCAAGCTCTGCCGCGAACTCGGCATGCTCTACATCGACACCGTCGTCGAGCCCTGGCTTGGCTTCTACTTCGACAAGAACGCCAGCAACGCGTCGCGCACCAATTACGCGCTGCGCGAGACGATGCGCGCCGAAAAGGCGAAGAGCCCCGGCGGCACCACGGCCGTCTCCTGCTGCGGCGCCAATCCCGGCATGGTGTCTTGGTTAGTCAAGCAGGCGCTGGTGGACCTCGCCGGCGAGGTCGGCCTGGATTTCGAGGAGCCTGCCACCGACGACCGCGCCGGCTGGGCGAAGCTCATGAAGAAGGTCGGCGTCAAGGGCATCCACATCGCGGAGCGCGACACCCAGCGCACCAAGAACCCGAAGCCGATGAACGTGTTCTGGAACACGTGGTCGGTCGAGGGTTTCATTTCCGAAGGCCTGCAGCCGGCAGAACTCGGCTGGGGCACGCACGAGACCTGGATGCCGAAGAACGCCAAGACGCACAAGAAGGGCTGCCAAGCGGCGATCTATCTCGAGCAGCCCGGCGCCAATACGCGCGTGCGCACCTGGTGTCCGACGCCCGGCCCTCAATACGGCTTCCTCGTCACCCATAACGAGTCCATTTCGATCGCGGACTTCTTCACCGTGCGCGACAAGAAGGGCGAGGTCACCTATCGGCCGACCTGCCACTATGCCTACCACCCGGCCAATGACGCCGTTCTCTCGCTGCATGAGATGTTCGGCGCGGCCGGCAAGGCGCAGCCAGTCCAGCACGTGCTCGACGAAAACGAACTGGTCGACGGCGTCGACGAGCTCGGCGTGCTCCTCTACGGCCATAAGAAGAACGCCTACTGGTTCGGCTCGCAGCTTTCGCTTGACGAGGCCCGCACACTCGCGCCCTACCAGAACGCGACCGGGCTGCAGGTGTCATCGGCTGTGCTTGCCGGCATGGTCTGGGCGCTCGAGAACCCGCAGGCCGGCATCGTCGAGGCCGACGAGATGGACTATCGCCGCTGCCTCGAGGTGCAGAAGCCCTATCTCGGGCCGGTCAAGGGCTACTACACCGACTGGACGCCGCTTGACGATCGCCCGGGTCTCTTCGCGGAGGACATCGACGAGAGCGATCCGTGGCAGTTCCGCAACATCCTCGTTCGATGAGCCGGCTTCCCGGCCGACCGAATTGCCTTGGCCTGAAAAACACGCGATTGAACGCTAAACAGGCGCAAACGAGAGAGGATTCTCCCATGAACACCAGCCTCACCCTGAAGGCAGCAGGCGCACTCGCTCTCGCCTCCCTTCTCGCCGGCTGCCAGATGGCTGGCCCGCCAATGGCGCGCCCGGTCGTAACGGCCGCCCCGCAGATGCAGTCGCCGATCGACGGCTCGTGGCGGAGCACGGACGGTGTCGCCACCTCGCGCTTCTTCAACGGCTCCTTCGAGACGGTCGCCAACGACACCGGCAACCGCCTGTCGGAAGGCCGGTTTTCGGGCAGCGGCAACCAGTATTCGATCACCGGCATGTCGCTGGTGCGCCAGCAGCCGATCTCCTTCAACTGCCTGCTCGTCGGCACCACCCAGCTGAACTGCACCGCGTCCGGCGGCAACCAGTTCACTTTGGTGCGAAGCCAGGTTGGCTGATCGCATTTTTTGCTAGGGTCCGGCGGCCATGCTCTATGCCGCCGGATTTCTCCTCCTCGTCGCCCTCATCGTTGCCCCGCAGTTCTGGGTGGGTCACACGATCCGCCGTTACGGCAAGGAGCGGCCAGATCTTCCAGGCACGGGCGGCGAGCTTGCCAGGCACCTGATCGAGCGCTTCGATCTCGCCGGCGTCAAGGTCGAGACGACGGATCGGGGCGACCATTACGACCCGGATGCCAAGGTCGTCCGTCTGCTGCCGCAGCATCATGACGGTCGCTCGCTCGCAGCTGTCGCGATCGCAGCGCACGAAGTTTCCCACGCGATCCAGGATGCCGCCGGCGAGCGCAAGCTGGCGCTGCGCCAGAGGCTGGCCAAGCTCGCCATGGCGACCGACCGGATCGCCGGCATCTTCTTCATCGCCGCGCCGATCCTCGGTGCGATCCTGCGGACGCCGGCGGCCCTCTTCGGCTTGCTCGCGATCGGCATCGGGCTTCTGGCCGTGCGCGTGATCGTCACGCTGGTGACGCTGCCGGTCGAGTTCGACGCAAGCTTCTCCAAGGCGCTGCCGATCCTGAAGGATGGCGGCTATCTGGAGGAAAGCGACATGCCGGCCGTGCGCCGCCTGCTACGCGCCGCAGCGCTGACCTACGTCGCAAGTGCGCTGATGTCGCTCGTCAACCTTGCGCGCTGGATCAGGCTCCTGCGATAGTCCCACAAAAGAAGACGAGGGAGGATCATGGCAGGCCATTTCGACGATCGCGAGACGCGCGATCCGGAGGCGCGCGAGCGCGACCTCTTCGCTGCCCTCCCCGCCTTCCTTGCCACCGCGCGCAAGGCCTGCAGCGGCCTCGACCGGCATCTGAGTGATATCGACACGGCCGCCGTCACATCGCGCAAGGCGCTGGCGCGGCTGCCCGTTCTGCGCAAGTCGGAGCTTATGGCGCTGCAGCAGGCCGAGCCGCCCTTCGGCGGGTTCGTCGACGTGTCGAAGCTGAACGGCGCCCGCCTCTTCATGTCGCCGGGACCGATCTTCGAGCCTCATGTCGCGATGCCCGATCCGGGCGCAGCCGCACGCGCCTTCTTTGCCGCCGGCGTCCGGCCGGGCGACATCGTCCACAACGCCTTTTCCTATCACATGACGCCGGGCGGCTTCATTCTCGACGAGGGCGCCCGCGCGCTCGGCTGCAGCGTTTTTCCGGCCGGCACAGGCAACACCGACCAGCAGGTCGAGGCCGCTGCGGCCATCAGGCCCGGCGTCTTCGCCGGAACCCCGGACTTCCTGAAGATCATGCTCGACCGGGCGGCAGAACTCGGTCGCGACCTATCGAGCATCCGCCGCGGGCTCGTCTCGGGCGGCGCTCTCTTCCCGAGCCTGCGCGCCGAGTATTCCGAGCGCGGCGTCTCGGTCATCCAGTGCTATGCCACGGCCGAATTCGGCGTCATCGCCTATGAGAGCGTGGCCGCCGACGGCGCCCCCTTGCCCGGCATGATTCTGAACGAGGACCTGATCGCCGAGATCGTGCGCCCCGGCACCGGCGATCCCGTTCCCGACGGAGAGGTCGGCGAACTCGTCGTCACCAGCCTCAATCCCGCCTATCCGCTGGTGCGCCTCGGCACCGGCGATCTGACGGCGATCCTTCCGGGCACGTCGCCTTGCGGACGCACCAACACGCGCATCAAGGGCTGGATGGGCCGCGCCGACCAGCGCACCAAGATCAGGGGCATGTTCGTTGACCCAAGGCAGGTCGCGGACGTCGTTTCCCGCCATCCCGAAATCGGCCGCGCCCGCCTCGTCGTCTCGCGCCTCAACGAGCGGGACCTGATGTCACTTGCCGTCGAGCCCGTGACGGGTGGCCCGGTCGACATTGATGCCATCGCCGAAACGATGCGCGAGATCACCAAGCTTTCGGGCGAAGTCAGCCTCGTCGATCGCGGCGTGCTGCCGAACGATGGCAAGGTCATCGTCGACGAGCGCGACTACCAGACCGGTTAGCGCTTGCATCCCCGGACACCGGGTGAAAACATGAGCGCTTTCGCGAGGCTCTTCACGTCTCTGACATGAACGCCTGCGAGATGTTCGCGCGTCAAATCGGAGTGCCATAGATGAAGAAACTCACCGTGCTCGCCGCTGCATCGGTCTCGATGCTTGCCCTGTCCTCCACGGCGTCCCTTGCCGATTTCACGCTGAACATCCTGCACATCAACGATTTCCACTCGCGCATGGAGCAGATCAATTCCTCCGACGCGACGTGCAATGACGAGCAGGCGACAGCCGGCGAATGTTTCGGTGGCGCGGCCCGCGTGGCGACCAAGATCGCCGAGCGCCGCGACGCGCTCACTGGCGAGGGCGCGAACGTCATCGTGCTCGACGCCGGCGACCAGTTTTCCGGCTCGCTCTTCTATTCGACCTACAAGGGCGAGGACACCGCCTGGTTCATGAACCAGGTCGGCTTCGACGCCATGGCCGTCGGCAACCACGAGTTCGATGACGGCCCGGCCGTCCTCGCCGAGTTCATCGACGCGGTCGAGTTCCCGGTCATCTCCGGCAATACCAATGTTGCCGATGCGGAGACCGTGCTGGCCGGCAAGATCGAGGAGTGGACCGTCGTCGAGACCGGCGGCGAGCGCGTCGGCATCCTTTCGGTGCTCGCGACCGACACGGACATCACCTCGTCGGGTGGTCCGAACGTCACCTTCGGCGACGAGATCGAGTATCTCAATGATGCCGTGTCGCGCATGACGGCCGACGGCATCGACAAGATCGTGCTGCTCTCCCATGTCGGCATCGTCCGCGACCAGGAGATCGCAGCCGCGGTCGACGGCATCGACGTCATCGTCGGCGGCCACAGCCACACGCGCTTCTCGAACACCGAGGAAGGCGCGATGGCGTATCCGACGATGGTCGCCAATCCATCGGGCCGCGACGTACCGATCGTTCATGCCTACGCCTATTCGAAATATGTCGGCGAGTTGCAGGTCACCTTCGACGACGAAGGCAATGTGACGGCTGCCACCGGCGACACCATCCTTCTCGACGCCTCGGTCGAGCAGAACGCCGAGATCCAGGCGCGCGTGGACGAACTTGCCGGCCCGATCGAGGAATCCATGAGCGTCGTGGTCGGCCAGACCTCGGCCTCCATCGACGGCAGCCGTGACACCTGCCGCGCGCGCGAATGCGAGATGGGCAACCTCGTCACCGACGCGATCCTGGCCCGCACCGCCGACCAGGGCGTCTCGATCGTCATCCAGAACGGCGGCGGCCTGCGTGCCTCGATCGACGAAGGCGAAGTCACGATGGGTGAAGTCTTCTCTGTCCTGCCCTTCCAGAACACGCTCGCGACCTTCCAGCTCAACGGCGCCGACATCGTCGCCTCGCTGGAAGCGGGCGTCAGCGGCATCGAGGAGGGCGCTGGACGCTTTCCGCAGGTCGCCGGCCTGCGTTATACGCTCGACCCGTCGCAGCCGGCCAATGGCGGCCGCGTGAGCGACGTCCAGGTCGAGCAGGACGGCCAGTGGGTGCCGATCGATCCGGCCACGACCTATACGGTCGCAACCAACAACTTCATGCGCGGCGGGGGCGACGGCTACGCGCTCTTCCGCGACAACGCCGAAAACGCGTATGATTTCGGCCCGAGCCTCGAGCAGGTTCTCGCCGACTACATCCGCGACAACTCGCCCTTCACGCCGTCGATCGAAGGCCGCATCACGCTGGTCGAGGCCACGGCAGCCGAAGAACCGGTCGAGGAGGAAGCTGCCCCGATCGAGGCCCCTGCAGCCGCTCCCTCCGAAACGCCTGCACCCGCGGCAGACGCTGCGCCGGCCGAAGAGCCTGCGGTGACGACCGCTGAGGAGATGGAAGCCGAGGAGCCTGTGGCCGATACCGCTCCCGCTGTTGACGCCACGCCGGCCGAGGAGCCCGCAGTAACGACCGCCGAAGAGATGGAGGCCGAAGAGCCGGCCGTCACGACGGCGGAAGAAATGGAGCCGGCCGAGACTGCACCGGCAGCGGAAGTCCCGGCTGCTGCTGCACCGGCGGATGAAGCTGATCCCATCGACGCCGCCACGACCGAGCGCACGCATACGATCGTCGCCGGCGACACCTTCTGGGACCTGGCAGAAGAGTACTACGGTGACGGCCGCCTCTGGCGCCGGATTGCCGATGCCAACCCGGACGCACGTGCACGCGGCCTGACCATCGGCGAGACGCTGGTCATTCCAGCCGCACAGTGACATTGTGCTGGCGCGGCCTGCGACTGCGGGCCGCGCCATGCACGGAGCGCCCGAGGCCTTTCATCCCTTGATTTGAAAGGCCCCGGACCTAACTTCGCGCTCGACAGGGAGTGGCGAAGAGACATGAACATCCAGACGAGCACGCGCGCAATGACGGCCCGGATGACTGGCCCCCTTCCCTCCGGGCATCCGGTGGTCAAGACGAGGAAGACGGGCGTCCTGCTCGTCAATCTCGGCACGCCGGACGGCACCGACTACAAGTCGATGCGCCGGTACCTGAAGGAGTTCCTGTCGGATTCCCGCGTCATCGAATGGCCGAAGGCCGTCTGGTACCCGATTCTGCACGGCATCGTGCTCAACACCCGCCCGCAGAAGTCGGGCGCGGCCTACCGCGAGATTTGGAACAACGAGCTCGACGAATCGCCGCTGCGCACGTTCACCCGCTCGCAGGCGACAAAGCTCGCGGCTTCGCTGGAAGGCCGCAACGTCCATGTCGACTGGGCCATGCGCTATGGCAACCCATCGATCGAGAGCGTCTTGAACAAGATGACGGCGGAAGGCTGCGACCGCATCGTCATGTTCCCGCTCTACCCGCAATATTCGGCGACAACGACCGCTACCGTGAACGACGCCTTCTTCGACGCCATGAAGAAGCTGCGCTGGCAGCCTGCGATCCGCACGATCCCGCCCTATCATGACTCGCCCGACTACATCGACGCGCTGGCCGTTTCGATCGAGAAGCATCTGGCGACGCTCGATTTCGAGCCGGAGAAGGTCATCGCCTCCTATCACGGCATTCCCCAGAGCTATTTCCAGCGCGGCGACCCCTATCACTGCCATTGCATGAAGACGACGCGCCTGCTCCGCGAGCGCCTGGGCTGGTCCTCTGATCGCCTGATGACGACCTTCCAGTCGCGCTTCGGCCCGGAAGAGTGGCTCCAGCCCTACACCGACAAGACCGTCGAGCAGCTGGCCAAGGACGGCGTGAAGTCGGTCGCGGTGTTTAATCCCGGCTTCGTGTCGGACTGCCTTGAGACGCTCGAGGAAATCGCGGGCGAAGTCGGCGAACTCTTCCACGAAGCAGGCGGCGTGAACTTCACGCACATTCCCTGTCTCAACGATTCTCCGGAAGGCATGGCGGTCATCGAGGCGATGGTCGAAAACGAGCTGAAGGGCTGGGCCTGAGGGTCCGCCCTGCCATTGCAGGGCCGTCTTCCTTTGCTTAAGTCTCCATGGCGGGTCCGCCCGGGGCCGCCAGAGACCTGAGCGAAGGAGCCTCAATGCCGCTATCCGGCCTCGACATCGTCCTCATCGTCCTCGTGGCGCTAGTCGTCCTGCTGATCTTCGCGGGCGTCAAGACCGTCGAACAGGGCTTCAACTACACGATCGAACGCTTCGGCCGGTATACGCGCACGCTGACGCCGGGCCTCAACATCATCATCCCCTTCATCGACCGCGTCGGCGCCAAGATGAACATGATGGAGCAGGTGCTCGACGTCCCGACCCAGGAAGTCATCACCCGCGACAACGCGATCGTGGCCGTCGACGGCGTCGCCTTCTACCAGGTGCTGAACGCACCGCAGGCCGCCTATCAGGTCTCCGGCCTGGAGAATGCGATCCTCAACCTCACCATGACCAACATCCGCTCTGTCATGGGCTCGATGGACCTCGACGAACTCCTGTCGAACCGCGATGCGATCAACGAGCGCCTGCTGCGCATCGTCGACGAGGCGGCGCATCCGTGGGGCATCAAGATGACCCGCGTCGAGATCAAGGACATCAACCCGCCGCAGAACCTCGTGGAATCCATGGCGCGCCAGATGATGGCCGAGCGCAACAAGCGCGCGGAGATCCTGGAAGCCGAAGGCCGCAAGCAGGCGCAGATCCTCGAGGCCGAAGGCCGACGCGAGGCCGCCTTCCGCGATGCCGAGGCGCGCGAACGCGCGGCCGAAGCCGAAGCGCGCGCAACGCAGGTCGTCTCCGAAGCCATTGCCCAGGGCGACGTGCAGGCGGTCAACTACTTCGTCGCCCAGAAATACACCGAGGCGCTGGCAAAGATCGGCACCGGCACCAATTCCAAGGTCGTGCTGATGCCGCTGGAAGCCTCGTCGCTGATCGGGTCGCTGGGCGGCATTGGCGCGATCGCGCGCGAGGTCTTCGGCGGCGATGACGGCGATGCAAAGCCTGTCCGTCGCCGCCAGTCGACGCCGGCCACCGGCCCCGACCAGGTCCGGTAGCGGAAATGGTCGCCTACCTCACCGATCTGGGTGCCTGGAACTGGATCATCCTCGGCTGCGTGCTGCTCGGCGCGGAGGTCTTTCTGCCGGGGGTCTACCTGCTCTGGATCGGCGTGGCGGCGCTTCTGACAGGCACTGTCTCGCTCCAGTTCGGCGGCTCGGGCCTGCTCGTCTGGCAGGCTCAGCTCGTCCTCTTCATCGTGCTGTCGGTGGTGTCCGTGTTTGCCGGACGGCGCTTCTTTGCACTGCGTTCGGTCGAGACCGACGAGCCGCTGCTGAACCGGCGCGAGGCGCAGCTGATCGGCCGCGTGGCGACGCTGAGCGAACCGATCGTCAACGGCCATGGCCGCATCAAGCTCGGCGACACGCTGTGGCTTGTGAAAGGGCCCGATTTGCCGGCTGGCACGTCGGTACGCGTCGTTGCCGCCGAGCGCGGCGACCTCACCGTCGAGGCCGTCTGACGCCTCAGGCTGCGCCTATGCGCAGCAGGTCGTGGAAGTGGACGATGCCGATGGGCCTGCCGTCTTCGACGACCGGCAGCGCGCTGATATTGAACTCGTTGATGATGCCGGTCGCCACCGCCGCCAGCGTTGCGCGATCGACCGTCTTCGGCGACCGCGTCATCAGGTCGTCCACCCGCAGCGCGGAAATGTCCCGGTCGAGGTGACGCGCCAGGTCGCCATCCGTGACGATACCGGCGAGTAACCCGTCCTGACCCACCACGCAGACGCAGCCGAAGCGCTTGCGTGAAAGCACCATGGCCGCTTCGGGCATCGACGTGCCGATGAGCACCGTCGGCACGGCATCGCCTGCATGCATGATTTCGCCGACCTTGGTCAGGCTGGCGCCCAGGCGTCCGCCGGGGTGGAAGGTGCGGAAATGCTCCGGCGTGAAGCCACGTGCTTCCAGAAGCGCGATCGCGAGCGCATCGCCGATGACGAGCTGCATCAGCGTCGACGTCGTCGGCGCGAGCCCATGCGGGCAGGCCTCCGGCGCCCGCGGCAGTTCGAGCACGACGTCGGCCTGACGACCCAGAGCAGAGCTGCGGCCGGCCGTGATCGCGATCAGCGGGATCGAGAAGCGACGGGAATAGGCGACGATGCCCTTCAGCTCTTCGCTCTCGCCAGACCATGACAGGGCGATGATCGCGTCGTCGCGCGCGATCATGCCGAGATCACCATGGTTGGCTTCGGCCGGATGCACGAAGAAGGCCGGCGTTCCGGTGGATGCAAGCGTCGCGGCGATCTTGGAGCCGATATGTCCGCTCTTGCCGACGCCAGTGACGATCACACGTCCCGAAATCTGCCCAAGAGCCTCTGTCGCCCTCCCGAACTCCGCGCCCATGCCGTTCGAGAGCGCGGCAATAAGCAGGTTCAGCCCCTCCAGTTCGGTGCTGACGGTGTTGAGGGCGGAGCGGAGTGCGGCCTGATGATCCACGGGAGCCGTGTCGAGCTTGGTGAGCATGACAATCCGCTTAGCCGGAAAATTGCGCCAGACCAACCCGTCCTGTCACCTTTGCACCGGCCCTGCGGCAGGAGTGCAACGGGGCGTTAACCATCTTGGATTATCGATTGGTTAACCATGCCGCGGCTCGCGCGGCCAACGAGGCGGAAACCAGAACCGTGCGCAAGGCGTCGTGGATCGCACCGGCCATCGTCGGCACCGGCATCGCGCTGGGCGCCGCAGCCATTGCGCAGGATGCCGTTTCGCTGCGCGGCTCGGTCGCCGAAGCCGAGCCGTCAGGTCGCTCGCGCGCCGAGACGACGGTGGATAGTGCCACCCCCGCGCCCACGCCGCGCGCCGACCAGCAGCCAATGCGCGCGCCAGCCATCTCCGCGCCGACACCCCCCGTCGAAGGCAGTCGTGCCGCGCCTGAGACCGAGCCTTTCGAGCCGCTCGGCATCCGCTCGGGCAGCGCCACCTTCTTTCCCTTGATCGAGCAGGGCATCGGCTGGCGCAAGGAGCGCGGGGCGGACGAGGCAAGTCTGTTTTCCGAAACGACGCTTGGTCTGCGCGGTCGGATCGAGAATGATGGTCACACCGCCGGCGTTGACGGTACCCTTGCCTATCGCCGCAGCCTGGATGGTCCCGAGATCGACGAGTGGGAGGGCGGCCTGCGCAGCGATATGCGGCTGCGGCTCGGCTCGGACTATTTCGCGGCCATCGGCGGCGGCTACGCGGTGGCGCCGGAAAGCGCCACATCGCCCGTCATCATCCCCGACGTCGTGGACGAGCCGCTGCGCCAGACGTTCGACGTCTCCATCGAGGCCGGCAAGGATCTGGGTCCGGTGCGCTTCTCGCTGCGCGGCGCGGCAACGCGCGATGTCTATGGCGATGCCGATCTCTCGAGCGGCGGCACGCTCTCGCAGGCCGAACGCGACTCCACGCTTTATACGGCCACGCTTCGCGGCGGCTATTCGCTGTCTCCGGTTCTGGCGCCCTTTGCCGAAATCGAGATCGGCCGCCGCATCTATGACGAACGGGTTGATTCCGCCGGCTTCGCGCGTTCGGCCGATCGCTACGCGATCCGCGCCGGCGTCGCCTTCGACCGCGGCGAGAAATTGTCCGGCGAAGTCGCGGCAGGCTGGCTCACCGAGCGACCGGACGACGACCGGCTGGAGGCCGTCTCGGGACTGGATGTAACGGCAGCAATCCAGTGGTCGCCGATCCGCGGCACGATCGTCGGCCTCGACGCCGGAACGACCGTCGAATCGACGACGGATGCCGGCGCGTCCGGCTCGATCCTCTATACGACCGGGCTGACGCTCAGCCGCGCGCTGCGCCACGACCTGACCGGCGACGTCACGCTCGGCCTCGACTATCGCGACTACTCCGGCAGCGGCGATACCGACCTGACCTGGCGCGCCGATGCCAGCCTGACCTGGTGGATGAACCGCCATGCCGGCCTCGTCGGCCGTATCAGCTGGGAAGATTTGTCGAGCACGATCCCCGGGCGCGACCGCTCGGAGACTTCGCTCTATCTCGGCTTTCGCGCCCAGCGTTGAAGGCTCAGCCCTCGATCAGCCTGCGCGCCATCGCACGCACGCCGTCGGCAAGCTCCGGCCGGCGCAACGCCATCGCCAGATTCGCCTCGATGAAGCCCGCCGGCGACCCGCAATCATAGGTCGCGCCGTCGTAGCGATAGGCGACCATCTGCTGCTGGCTTGCGAGCTTGAGCATCGAATCCGTCAACTGGATCTCGTTGCCGGCCCCCTTCTCCTGGGTCTCCAGCAAAGCAAAAATCTCCGGTCGCAGGATGTAGCGACCATTGATGAAATAGTTCGACGGCGCCTCCGCGGGCTTGGGCTTTTCCACCATGCCCTTGATCTCGAAGCCGCCCTCGACTTCCGCGCCGGGCGCCACGATGCCGTACTTGAACGTCTCGGCCGGATCGCACTCCTCGACCGCGACGATGTTCGCGCCGGTCTTCTCGTAAAGCTCCACCATGCCTTTCATGCAAGGCACGTCGGACTGCATGATCATGTCAGGCAGAAGCAGCGCGAACGGTTCGTCGCCGACGATCTCGCGCGCGCACCAGACGGCATGGCCAAGCCCGAGCGGCTCCTGCTGGCGCGTGAAGGAGACGGCGCCCGCCTTCGGCTGCTGGCGGCGCAAGGTCTGCAGCATCTCCGTCTTCCCGCGCCGGTCGAGCGTGTCGTAAAGTTCGAAGGCGAGGTCGAAATGATCCTCGATCGCCGCCTTGCCGCGGCCGGTAACGAAGATGATGTGCTCGATGCCGGCCTCTCGCGCCTCTTCGACCACGTACTGGATCGCCGGGCGATCGACGACGGTGAGCATTTCCTTGGGGATCGACTTGGTGGCCGGCAGGAACCGGGTGCCGAGGCCTGCAACGGGAAGGACTGCCTTGCGGATCTTCTTCACGCGGAAATCTCCAGACTGTGATGCGCTCTCATGCCACGGCATGGACCACTGCGCCAAGCGCGACATCATCCTGCCGACATCGCTGCTCAAGGAAGACGCAACGGAATTGGTTCCAGGCACGAATTCCGATGGCCGCAAACCTATGGTAAACTTTTTCCTAACCCCATTGGGCGATGGTTCGCGCATCACGAGCATTGCACAGGAGGTAAGAATGCAACTCGCAAGGATCTCCCGTCGCCTCTCGACGGTCCTCGCCGCCGGTCTTCTCGGCCTGGCGCTGACGGGCGTCGCCGATCGCGCGGCCCACGCCGATGCCGGCTTCCAGCGCTGGGTCCAGCAGTTCCGCGGTGTCGCAGCCCAGAACGGCATCTCCGGTACCACCTTCGACCGCGCCTTCGCCGGCGTGACCGCGCCCGATCCGGAAGTTCTGGAAAAGGCGCGCTACCAGCCGGAATTCGTCGCCCAGCCCTGGGAATATTTCGACAACCGCATCAACGACAACACGATCATGACGGGCCGCCAGATGGCCGCCCAGCATCGTCGCACCCTCGACGCCGTCGAACAGCGTTTCGGGGTCGACCGCAACATTCTGCTGGCCATCTGGTCAATGGAATCGAGCTATGGCGAAGTTCTGAAGAACGACCGGGTCATGCGTAACGTCGTGCGGTCCCTTTCAACGCTTGCCTATGCGGACCAGCGCCGCCAGCGCTTCGCGCGCCAGCAGCTGATCGCGGCGCTCGAAATTCTGCAACGCGGCGATATCGACGTCCATCACCTCACCGGCTCCTGGGCCGGCGCCATGGGCCACACCCAGTTCATCCCGACCAGCTACAAGGCCTACGCGGTCGATTTCGACGGCAATGGCCGCCGCGACATCTGGAACTCGATCCCCGATGCACTCGCAACGGCAGCGAACCTGCTCGCCAGGAACGGCTGGAACAGCGGGCATGCCTGGGGCTACGAGGTGAAGCTGCCGGCGGGACGCAAGTTCCCGTCCGGCAAGATGACGCTCGCCGAGTGGCAGCGCATCGGTGTGGTGCGCGCAAACGGCCAGGGCTATCCGCGCCCGAACGACCGCGCCGAACTCAAGGTGCCTGATGGCCGCGAGGGTCCGGCCTTCCTCGTTCTCAACAATTTCGAGACGCTGAAGCGCTACAACAATGCCGATCGATACGCGATCGCCGTCGGCCTGCTGGCGGACAAGATCGGCTCGGACTTCCAGCTCGTCAGCGACTGGAACCGCCCCTTCACCCGACTGTCCTTCAACGAGACGCAGGAACTGCAGGAGCGCCTGTTGCAGCTGGGCTATTATAGCGGCAACGTCGATGGCAAGATCGGCCCCATGTCGCGCGACGCGATCAAGGCGTTCCAGGCCCGCAACGGTCTGGCGCAGGACGGGCATCCGAGCCGCGAAGTCCTGCAGCATATGAGAAGCCGCTGAGCCGCGGGAAAGGTGTTTTAATGACGCGTAAGCGTTCGGCCAAGCTTCTGGCCATGATGGTGATGGCTGCTCTTGCCGTCGCCAGCATGCTTGCGCTCGCTCCCGCACCGGCTTTTGCGCAGGACGAGGTCCGTGAGCGCGGCGGCCTGTTGCGCTTCCTCTTCAATCGCGGCCAAATCCAGCCCCGCGAGGACTTCGGGCCACCGCCCCGCGCCGAGCGGCGCGAACGCGGCGAACGCGGTGAACGCCGCACCCAGCGTCGCTCGGAGCGTCGCGGCGAACCGAACCGCGGAGGTGGCGGCAGCCAGACCGTGCGTCGTTCTGCCCCGGCCGCACCGGCGGCAGTCGCGAAATCGGACACGGCCAAGCGCATCCTCGTCATCGGCGATTTTGTCGCCGGCGGGCTCGCAGAGGGGCTGGAGGAAGCCTATGCGCAGTCGGCCGACGTGGTCGTCATCGCCACCACGAACGGCTCGTCAGGGCTCGTGCGCGACGACTATTACGATTGGCCCGGCACGGTTGGCGGCCTGATCCAGGAGCACAAACCCGACATCGTCGTCGTCCAGCTCGGCGGCAACGACCGTCAGGAGATGCAGGTCGACGGTTCGCGCGAGCAGCCGATGTCGGCATCCTGGATGACCGAATATGAGCGCCGTGTACGCCTTGTCGCCACGGAAGTCCGCAACAGCGGAACGCCGCTTGTCTGGGTCGGTACCATCCCCTTCCGTTTCTCCGCCATGTCACGCGACATGATGGCCTTCAACGAGATCTACAAGCTCGTCGCACAAGAATCCGGCGGCGAGTTCGTCGACGTCTGGGGCGGGTTCGTCGATGACGCTGGCAACTATGCGCAATCCGGTCCTGACATGAATGGCCAGCCCGCGCAGCTACGCGCAGGCGACGGCATCAACGTGACGCGGGCCGGCAAGCGCAAGCTCGCCTTCTATGCGGAGCGGCCACTGAACCGTCTGATCGGCAATGCCGCGCCGGCAACTGCCGCCGTCTACGGCCCGCCGATCCCGCCGGGTCTCCTGTCAGCCGACGGCGAGATACGCGCGATCGAGCGCACGCTGCCCGTCAATCTCGGCGAATTGGGCACACCGACTGCATCCGGGCTGATGGGCGAGCGCGTGTTGCCACGCATCCATGTCAACCTGGCAGGCGGCGACAGGCGCGAAGGTCGCGCCGACGATTTCTCGGCAAGGCCTGCACCCGCAGCGCCCGCCGGCACCGGTCCGGAACCGACGACCGCGCTTCAGGAATAGGCTGCCGCTCAGCGCGGCAGCAGGCTTTCACCCATCAGGAACTCGTCGATTGCACGCGCGGCCTGGCGTCCTTCGCGGATCGCCCAGACGACCAGCGACTGTCCGCGACGCGCGTCGCCGGCGGCAAACAGCTTGTCGACATTGGTGCGGTAATCGACGTCGTTTGCGACAACGTTTGTCGACCGGCGCGCATCCTGCGTCGTCTCGATACGCTCGCCGAGCTGGTCGACGAGGCCGCCCGGCAGCGGGCCGGCAAATCCGATCGCGATGAAGGCGAGGTCGGCCTTGATGATGAATTCGGTGCCGGCTATCGGCTTGCGTTTTTCGTCGACCTCGCAGCACTTCACGCCGGTGAGCACGCCGTCTTCGCCGACAAACTCCAGCGTCGCCACCTGGAATGTGCGCTGCGCGCCCTCGGCCTGGCTCGACGAGGTGCGCATCTTGGTCGCCCAGTAGGGCCACACGGTCAGCTTGTCTTCCTTCTCGGGCGGCTGCGGACGGATGTCGAGCTGCGTGACGCGCACCGCGCCCTGGCGGAACGCCGTACCGACACAGTCCGACGCCGTGTCGCCACCGCCGACGACGACGACATGCTTGCCGCCTGCCACGATCGGATCGGCGGCCCAGGCACGCGACTGGATGTCCTCGCCGCCGACGCGGCGATTCTGCTGGACGAGGTAGGGCATGGCGTCGTGCACGCCTGCGAACTCGACGCCCGGAATGCCCGCCGGCCGCGGCTTCTCGGAGCCGCCGGAAAACAGCACGGCATCATAGGCTTCCGTCAGCTCGTCGAGCGACTTGTCGACGCCGACATTGACGCCGCAATGGAACGTGACCCCCTCGCCTTCCATCTGGCGGACGCGGCGCTCGATGAACTTCTTCTCGATCTTGAAGTCGGGAATGCCGTAGCGCATCAGGCCGCCCGGGCGGCTTTCGCGCTCATAGACATGGACGTCATGCCCGGCGCGCGCGAGCTGCTGCGCAGCCGCCATGCCGGCCGGACCCGAACCGATGATCGCGACCGTCTTGCCGGTCTTCTGCTCGGACGGCTGCGGGCGGATCAGGCCGAGTTCATAGGCCTTGTCCGCGATTGCCTGCTCTACCGTCTTGATGGCAACCGGGATGTCCTCGAGATTGAGCGTGCAGGCTTCCTCGCAGGGCGCCGGGCAGATGCGGCCAGTCCATTCAGGGAAGTTGTTCGTCGAATGCAGGTTGCGGATCGCCGCTTCCCAGTCGTTCTGGTAGACGAGGTCGTTCCAGTCCGGGATCTGGTTGTGCACCGGGCAGCCGGTCGGGCCGTGGCAGAACGGAATGCCGCAATCCATGCAGCGCGCCGCCTGTTTCTGGACCTCCTGATCCGACATCGGAAGCGTGAACTCCCGGAAATGGCGAATGCGATCCGACGCCGGCTGGTACTTGTGCACCTGCCGGTCGATCTCGAGAAAGCCCGTTACCTTGCCCATGTCAGTTCCACTTCATCTGCGGCTTACATCCGCAACCAGTTTTCGACCTTCAGCTTTTCCAATGGCGCATTCAAAATGGCCTGATCCCCGGTTACCAGCACGGCGTCCATTTCCATGGCATGTGCCGCGATAAAATAGTCGTTTGGCGTCAGACCGTATCCGCGTCGTTCAAGATCGGCTCGGATCTTGCCGTACAGCGTTTCCGCCGCGACCTCGAAAGGAAGAATGCGGATAGCGTCAACGAAGGCCAGCATGGCAGGGACGGACCTGGCCTTTTCATTTTTCGCCACCCCGAACCGCACCTCCGACGCAACGATGATGCTGATCGCAACGTCCTCGTGACCAAGCCGCTGGAAGCGCGATGCTACGGAGCCATCAGGGTCCAGAGCCATTGCGGTCAGGACGTTTGTATCGAGCATGTAGAACGTCATAGTTCGACATCGTCGATCGGCAGCATGTCACCATCGTCGATCTGCGGAAAATCCTCCTTCATCAGCCGTGGCCTTGCACGCAGCCACTCAACGAGTTCAGCCGGTGTCTTGCGTCTCTCGACCGGCTCGAGCGTGATCGTGCCATCGCTTTGCTGACGCATGATCATCTCGTCGCCGCCGAAGTCGAACTCCTTCGGAATTCTGACCGCACGGCTACGTCCATTCTTGAACACCTTGACGGTGCGCATGTCCGCCTGATCGTGAAACATGGCCACCTCCGCATGTCATATCACTTGATATATGACATGCGGATGCGCCATACAACAATACTACTCCGCTGCCACCCCCATGCGCATGCGTTCCATCTCAATCAGCGCTCGGCGGTACTCGACCGGCATCACCTTCCGGAACTTCGGCCGGTAGTCGGCCCAGTTGTCGAGTATTTCCCTGGCGCGGCCCGAGCCCGTATAGTGCAGGTGCTTCGAGATCAGCTGGTAGAGCCGCTCCTCGTCATGCGCGGTCATGTCCTCCTGGACGTCGACGCGACCCTTGTGGTCGATGTCGCCGCCATGATGGTGGAGCTTCTCGAGGAGATCGTCTTCCTCGGGTACCGGCTCAAGTTCGACCATCGCCATGTTGCAGCGCTCGGCAAAGTCGCCTGCCTCGTCCAGCACGTAGGCGATGCCGCCCGACATGCCGGCCGCGAAGTTGCGGCCGGTCTGGCCGAGCACGACGACGACGCCGCCGGTCATGTACTCGCAGCCATGGTCGCCCACGCCCTCGACGACGGCAACAGCGCCCGAGTTGCGCACGGCGAACCGCTCGCCGGCCACGCCCCGGAAATAGCACTCGCCCTCGGTCGCGCCGTAAAGCACGGTGTTGCCGACGATGATCGACTGCTCCGGCACGATCCGGCTGTCCTCAGCCGGGCGGATCACGATCCGTCCGCCCGACAGGCCCTTGCCGACATAGTCGTTGCCGTCGCCGACGAGCTCGAACGAGATGCCGCGCGTCAGGAACGCGCCGAAGGACTGGCCGGCCGTGCCCGTCAGCTTCACCGCGATCGTGTCCTCGCGCAGGCCGCGATGGCCGTAGCGCTTGGCAACCGCGCCCGAGAGCATGGCGCCGGCCGAGCGGTCGGTGTTGCGGATGTCGGCCTCGATCACCACCGGCTTGCGGCTTTCGAGCGCTGGCTGCGCCTGCTCGATCAGCTTGCGGTCCAGAACGTCGTCGATCGGGTGGTTCTGCCGCTCGGTCCAGCGGATCGCCTCCGCAGGCGCGTCGGGCTTGAAGAACACCTTCGTGAAATCGAGCCCGCGCGCCTTCCAATGGTCGATCAGCTCTTCCTTGGCGAGGAGCTGCGACTGGCCGACGATCTCGTCGATCCTGCGGTAGCCCATGGCGGCCATCAGCTCGCGCACTTCCTCGGCGACGAAGAAGAAGTAGTTGATGACGTGCTCAGACGTGCCCTTGAAACGCTTGCGTAGCACCGGGTCCTGCGTCGCGACGCCGACCGGGCAGGTGTTGAGATGGCACTTGCGCATCATGATGCAGCCGGCCGCGATCAGCGGCGCGGTCGCGAAGCCGAACTCGTCGGCGCCCAGAAGCGCGCCGATGATGACGTCGCGGCCCGTGCGCAGGCCGCCATCGACCTGCAGCGCCACGCGGCTGCGCAGGCCGTTCAGCACCAGCGTCTGGTGCGTCTCGGCAAGACCCATCTCCCACGGGCTGCCCGCATGCTTGATCGAGGTCAGCGGCGAGGCGCCCGTGCCGCCGTCGAAGCCTGCGATCGTGATGTGGTCGGCGCGTGCCTTGGCAACGCCGGCCGCAACCGTGCCCACGCCCACTTCGGAGACGAGCTTCACTGACACGTCGGCCGTCGGGTTGACGTTCTTCAGGTCGTAGATGAGCTGTGCCAGATCCTCGATAGAATAGATGTCGTGGTGCGGCGGCGGCGAGATGAGGCCGACGCCCGGCGTCGAATGACGCGTCTTGGCGATCGTCGCATCGACCTTGTGACCGGGCAGCTGTCCGCCTTCGCCGGGCTTGGCGCCCTGCGCGACCTTGATCTGCATCATGTCGGAGTTGACGAGATACTCCGTCGTCACGCCGAACCGGCCCGATGCGATCTGCTTGATGGCAGAACGCTCCGGGTTCATACGGCCGTCCGGCAGCGGCACGAAGCGGTCCGGCTCCTCGCCACCCTCGCCCGTGTTCGACTTGCCGCCGATGGCGTTCATCGCGCGCGCCAGCGTCACATGCGCCTCGCGGCTGATCGCACCGAAGGAGATCGCACCGGTCGAGAACCGCTTGACGATCTCCGAAGCGGGCTCGACCTCGTCGAGCGGAACCGGCGAACGTCCTGCCTCATCGGCCATCTTGACCCTGAACAGGCCGCGGATGGTCCGCGCGCGCGCCGAGCGGCTATCGATCTGCTCGGCATACTCGCGGTAGGTGTCCTTGGAGTTCAGGCGCACCGCATGCTGCAGAGAAGCGACCGCATCCGGCGACCAGATATGGCCCTCGCCGCGCACGCGGTACATGTACTCGCCGCCCACTTCGAGCGCGTTGCGCAGCACCGGGTCCTCGGAAAACGCGATGCGATGACGCGAGACCGTCTCGGCCGCGACTTCCTCGACGCCCACGCCCTCGATGGTCGTCGCAGTGCCGGTAAAGTAGCGCTCGACGAATTCGGTCTTCAGCCCGACTGCGTCGAAGATCTGCGCGCCGCAATAGGACTGGTAGGTCGAGATGCCCATCTTGGACATGACCTTCAGGATGCCCTTGCCGATCGACTTGATGTAGCGGCTGACGAGTTCGTAGGCGTCGACCTCCGGCGGGAAATCGCCGCGCTTGTGCATTTCGGTCAGCGTGTCGAAGGCGAGATACGGGTTGATCGCCTCCGCGCCGAAGCCGGCGAGGCAGCAGAAATGGTGGATCTCGCGCGGCTCGCCCGATTCCACGACAAGGCCGACCGACGTCCTCAGGCCCTTGCGGATGAGGTGGTGGTGGACGGCAGCCGTGGCCAGCAGCGCCGGAATGGCGATGCGGTCCGGGCCGATCTGGCGATCGGACAGGATGATGATGTTGTAGCCGCCCGCGACCGCAGCCTCGGCGCGCTCGCAGAGCCGCTCGACGGCGCCGGCGAGACCTGCCTCGCCCTCGGCGGACGCATAGGTGATGTCGATCGTCTTCGTGTCGAAGCGGTCCTCGGTGTGACCAATCGAGCGGATCTTCTCGAGGTCGGCATTGGTGAGGATCGGCTGGCGCACTTCGAGCCGCTTGCGGCGCGAGGTCCCGACCAGGTCGAAGATGTTCGGACGCGGCCCGATGAACGAGACGAGGCTCATCACGAGCTCCTCGCGGATCGGGTCGATCGGCGGGTTCGTGACCTGCGCGAAGTTCTGCTTGAAATAGGTGTAGAGCAGCTTCGACTTGTCCGACATCGCCGAGATCGGCGTGTCGGTGCCCATGGAACCGACCGCCTCCTGGCCCGTCGTCGCCATCGGCGCCATCAGGAGCTTGAGGTCTTCCTGCGTATAGCCGAAGGCCTGCTGGCGATCGAGCAGCGAGACGTCCTTGCGCAGCGCGCGCGGCTCGACGGGCTTCAGCTCCTCGAGGATCAACTGCGTGTTCTTGAGCCACTGCCTGTAGGGGTGCATGCCGGCCATCTCGGCCTTGATCTCCTCGTCGGAGACGATGCGTCCCTTGCTAAGATCGATCAGCAGCATCTTGCCCGGCTGCAGGCGCCACTTCTTGACGATCTTCTCCTCCGGAACCGGCAGCACGCCGGCTTCCGACGCCATGATGACGCGGTCGTCGTCGGTGACGATGTAGCGGGCCGGACGCAGGCCGTTGCGGTCGAGCGTCGCGCCGATCTGGCGCCCGTCGGTGAACGCGACGGCAGCCGGCCCGTCCCACGGCTCCATGAGCGCGGCGTGATATTCGTAGAATGCGCGGCGCTCCTCGCTCATGAGCTTGTTGCCGGCCCAGGCTTCCGGGATCAGCATCATCATTGCGTGCGCGAGCGAGTATCCGCCCTGCGTCAGAAACTCGAGCGCATTGTCGAAGCAGGCCGTGTCCGACTGCCCCTCATAGGAGATCGGCCACAGCTTGGAGATGTCGTTGCCGAAGAGCTCGGAATCGACCGAGGCCTGGCGCGCCGCCATCCAGTTGACGTTGCCGCGCAGCGTGTTGATCTCGCCATTGTGCGCGACCATCCGGTACGGGTGCGCGAGCTTCCACGACGGGAAGGTGTTGGTCGAGAAGCGCTGATGAACGAGCACGAGCGCGCTTTCGAAGCGCGGATCAGCAAGGTCCTTGTAATAGGCGCCAACCTGGAAGGCGAGGAACATGCCCTTGTAGACGATGGTGCGCGCCGACAGCGACACGATGTAGAAGCCGTTGTCGCGACCGGACGTCTCCGCATAGATGCGGCCCGAGATCACCTTGCGCAGAATATAAAGACGGCGCTCGTACTCCTCGTCGGTGAGGTCGGCGGCACGACCGAAGAAGACCTGCTTGTGGACCGGCTCGGATGCCGCGATATCGGGCGCCTTGGACAGCGAAGAGTTGTCGACCGGCACGTCGCGGATGGCGAGGATCGGCTGGCCTTCGGACTGGGCGACGTCGCGCACGACCTCCTCGATATGGGCGATCGTCGCCTCGTCGCGCGGCATGAAGATGTGCGCCACGCCGTAGTCGCCCGCCGGCGGAAGCTCGACGCCCTGAGCGGCCAACTCTTCGCGGAAGAAGCGATCGGGGATCTGCACGAGGATGCCCGCGCCGTCGCCCATCAGCGGGTCGGCGCCGACCGCACCGCGATGGGTGAGGTTTTCGAGCATGGCGAGGCCGTCGGCCACGATCTGGTGCGACTTCACGCCCTTCATCTGCGCAATGAAGCCGACGCCGCAGGCGTCATGCTCGTTGCGCGGATCGTAGAGGCCGATCGCACCCGGCAGGCCCGACGGTTTGGTCGCGGCGGCCGTCGTCATGCCGGTCGCCACGCCTGTGTGCAACTGAGCTGCCGTCCGTGCGGTCATCGCGTCATCCTCCGTTCGAACCCGGGGCATCCGGTCTGTTCCGATACCGCTCAATCAAGCGCGGATACGGTCTGCGACCAGTCCCGAAATGGTGTAGTCCGGCCTGCATCCGCCGACCGGCTCTTGGTTGGGCGCAGCGGAAAGGGCGTTGGCCAGTTCCCGACGGAAGCGCCGTCCGCAACCGTCAGCCCCGCTCTAACATGGAGGCGGAAGGGCTGTCAGCAAGGCGGACATATAAGACAGCATTGCTGTCCTAATCTTCGTATGCCAGAAACGCTGCCGCTGCACAAGACGCAAATGCAAAAATCGAAGGCACGTCGAGACACATTATGTCGCAGGACGGGGATGCGGGTGACGTTTTGTTAGCCACCCGCTCTACGGCTTGCGTGGCACCGTCCCGTGACTAGAGTGCGCGCCTTCCGCAGCAGCTTCGCAAGGTCTCCTCCATGTATTTCGGTTCCGACAACTGGGCAGGCGCCCATCCGGCGATCGCCCAGAGCCTCGTCACCCATGCCGGTGGCTTTGCTGCAGCCTATGGCACCAGCGAACTGGACAGGAAGGTGGAGCGGTTGTTCTCGGAAATCTTCGAGCGCGACGTTGCGGTCTTCTTCGTCGGCACGGGCACGGCGGCGAACTCGCTGGCGCTGACGGCGGCCGACCGGCCGGGCGGCATCGCCTTCTGCCATCGCGAAGCGCATGTCGCCGAGGACGAGTGCGGCGCACCCGAATACTTCATGGGCGGCTCGCGCCTCTATTGCGTTGACGGCCCCCTCGGCCGCATCGACCCTGCAAATCTCGAGGCAGCCTTCGCGCGCTACGAGCCGGCGTCGGTGCATATGGGCCGCCCGTCTGCGGTCACGATCACGCAGGCGACCGAAATCGGTACGATCTACGAGGTCGACCAGATCCGGCAGATCGCCGAGATCACGCATGCCCGCGGCCTGCCGCTCCACATGGACGGCGCGCGCTTTGCCAACGCGATGGTGAAGCTCGGCGTTTCGCCGGCCGAGATGACCTGGAAGGCGGGCGTCGACATGCTGTCCTTCGGCGCAACCAAGAACGGCTGCTGGTGCGCCGAGGCGCTGGTCTTCTTCCATCCCGACAAGACCGCCGACTTCCCCTACATGCGCAAGCGTGCAGCGCAGCTCTTCTCCAAGACCCGCTTCGTCTCCGCCCAGCTCGAGGCCTATTTCGAAAACGGTCTCTGGCTCGACATGGCCCACAACGCCAACGCCATGGCGGCGCGCCTCGCCGACGCCTTCCGCAACGCTCCCGCCACGCGGCTTGCCTGGGAGCCCCAGGCAAACGAAGTGTTTCCGGTCATGAAGGCGGACCTCGCGGCGAAGCTGAAGCAGGCCGGGGTCGTCTTCTACGACTGGCCGCAGCCGCACGGTATGGCGCCGCTTGGTGATGACGAAGTCCTCGGCCGCTTCGTCGCATCCTTCGCCACCACCCCAGATGACGTCGATGCGGTCGCAAGGCTGCTTGGCTGACCCTAAAACGCGAAGCGGCGCCCCGAGGGGCGCCGCCGTATGATCGGTCGATCAGACCGGATTACTTCGAAGCCTGTGCCTCGATCTGCCGTGCGCCGTTGGAAGCGCTGGCGATCTCGATGCGGCGCGGCTTCATCTCTTCCGGGATGTTGCGCTTGAGGTCGACGTGCAGGAGCCCGTTCTTCAGGACGGCACCTTCGACGACGACGTAGTCGGCAAGCTGAAAGCGGCGCTCGAAGGCGCGGCTTGCGATCCCGCGATAGAGAACCTCGCGGCCTTCATCCTTCTCCTCGCCCTTCTCCGCCTTCACGGTCAGCACGTTGCGGTGCGACTCGATCGAGATCTCGTTTTCCGAGAAGCCCGCAACCGCCATGGTGATGCGATAGGCATCCTCGCCGGTGCGTTCGATGTTGTAGGGCGGATAGGTCTGGCCGTTATCGGGCTGGGCAAGCGAGTCGAGCATCGTGAAGAGACGGTCGAAGCCGACGGTCGAGCGATAAAGCGGCGAAAAATCAACGTGACGCATGGTCGTTCTCCTTTGAGCAACAAGTCGCGTGTGTGGACCGGATCGAGACCCTCGGGGGGCGTCTCTTGGAGGTCCAGCGGCCCCGACATCGGCGGCCGCAGCGTTGATTTGGGAATTGCCTCATTGCGCTTCAAGAGGGGAATGAACGTCCTCTCCGCGCGATTTTCGGCATGAACGCCAGATGAACCGGCGCTTCCGGTTCCGTTCAGCAAGCCGGACCTATTCTGCATTCAACGAATTCGAACAGACGGCCTCAGCCGCTGGTCGTCCAAGAGGCCGAACCGGGTGTAACGTCCCTTCCTCCCGGTTCGTTAGAGGCCGAAGGTCCCAAAAGGATCTTCGGCCTCGCCTGCTTTTCGGGTTCGCCTTCCCGCAGGCTTTCTTGCATTCGGACTAAGCCTTGCCTAATCCCAAGAGCGAGGCGGCGGGAATGATGAGCGACTATCTCCACGCGAGCGAAGACAATCCTGTTCCCGAGCAGCCGGTCTCGGGCATGCTCGACATGCGCGACGGCACGCGTGTTCGCTACGCACGCTTCGGCGCAACCGGCCGGCCGCTCAAGGGCACGGTCGTGCTGCTCGCCGGTCGCAATGAGTGCATCGAGAAGTATTTCGAGACCATCCGTGACCTGTCCGCCCGCGGCTTTGCCGTCGCGATCATGGACTGGCGCGGCCAGGGCGGCTCCGATCGCACGCTGAAAGACGGCGCACCGCGCGGCTACGTGTCGAGCTTCGACGACTATGTCGGCGACCTGCAGGAATTCTGGCGCGAGATCGTGCTGCCGGACTGCCGTCCGCCCTACTACATGCTCGCTCATTCCATGGGCGCGCTCATCGCGCTGCTGGCCGCACCGCTGCTTGCCAGCCAGCTGCGCCGCCTCGTGCTCTGCGCGCCGCTTCTGGAACTCGCCGGCCTCCCCTTCTCGATGAAGGCGACCGGCCAGCTCGCAATGGCCGCGAAGCTCTTCGGGCTTGGCCGGCTCCCCATCCCGCGCAGCGCCGCGGGCCAACCGGCGCCCTTTGCCTACAACAAGCTGACCTCCGACCCGCTGCGCTACAGCCGCAATGTCGGCATCTATCGCGCGCATCCCGAGCTTGGCACCGGCCGCCCTACGATTGCGTGGGTGGCGGCTGCCTGCCGCGCGGTCGAAACAGTGCTCGAACCGGGCTTTGTCGAGAAACTGACGGTTCCTTTGCTGTTTCTCGTCGCAGGTTCGGACGAGGTCGTGTCGCCGCTTGCCATCCAGCGCTATGCAAGGCGCTTCAAGTCGAACCGTGCCATCATCATCGACGGCGCCCGGCACGAACTGCTGCAAGAAGCGAACCTCTACCGCCAGCAGGTCTTTGCCGCCTTCGATGCCTTCGTGCCGGGTTCGGACTCCTTCCCGGACCAGGCCGAACTCAACCGTTGAGGACGCGCATCGCCGCTGCATGAAGTTCGGGCGTCGCAGCCGCGAGGATGTGGCCGCCCCCTTCCGCCCGTTCGCCAGTCCACGTCGTCATCAGCCCGCCGGCCGCCTCCACGATCGCGATCAGCGCGCAGACGTCGTAGGGGTGGAGCCCGCTTTCGACCACGAGATCGATCTGCCCAGCCGCCAGCATCGCGTAGGCGTAGCAATCCGTGCCGTACCGCGCGAGGCGCACCTGGCTTTCGAGCGTGCGATACGCGTCTAGGCTGCCTTCGGGAAAAAGCGTCGGACTCGTCGTGGCAAGCTTGGCTTCCGCAAGCGCCGTCACGCCCGAGACCGCGAGACGTCGCGTCCCGGCCGGCCCCGCGTAGTGCGCCTTGCCCGCTTCGGCCGTGAAGCGCTCGCCGATATAGGGCTGCGCCATCATGCCTGCGACCGCGACACCCTCATGCGTCAGTCCAACCAGCGTACCCCAGAGCGGTATGCCGGAGATGAAGGACCGCGTGCCGTCGACCGGATCGATCACCCACTGGAACGCCGCGCCCGGCCGCTCGGCGCCGAACTCTTCGCCGATGATGCCGTGCTCGGGAAACCGCTCGCCGATTACCCGCCTGATCGCGATTTCGGCCTGACGATCCGCCTCTGTCACCGGGTCGAATCCGCTGTCGATCTTGTTGGCAACGTCGCCGCCCATGCGGAAGCGTGGAAGCGTCTCGGCCGCCGCCGCTTCGGCGACCTTCGACCAGAATGCGTCGCCGATCTCGATGGTCATTTAGGCACTCCCGCTCAAATATTGTGCAGTATGGAAGCTTGCGCGCAAAGAAGGCAAAAGCGCTTGACGCTGTGTGCGGCGCAGCATAGATTGATCCTCGGAACGGTTCGCCGTTCCTGCCCTCCTTGGGCGTTTCCTCCCTAGACTTCGACCGCCTTCGGGCGGTCTCTTTTTATCCGGCGTCGGGATTTCGGCTCTGGCGGTCTTATTCCGCCGCGAGCGGCAGGATGTCGAGACCTTCCTCGTCCGCCATGAGCTTGGCGCAGAAGGCCGTGATGTCGGCCGCCAGCCCCGCAAAGCCTGCCGTGCGCTCCAGCGTCACCTCGTCCAGATAGAGACCGCGGCTGATCTCGATCTGGATCGCCTGCACACCCTCGGCCGGCCGGCCGTAGTGCTCGGTGATGTAGCCCCCGGCATAGGGCTTGTTGTGCGCGACCACGTATCCCATCGCCGACAGTTCGTCGATCGCCGCCTCGCTGAGCGGCTTGCGGCAGGCAAGCCCGAACCGGTCGCCGATGATGAAGTCGGGCCGCAACCCGGTTTCACCCACGCGCACGCTCGCGGGCATCGAATGGCAGTCGACGAGGATCGCATGGCCGAAGGTGCGCACCGTGCGCCGCAGCAGCCCCTTCAGAGCCTCGTGATAGGGCATGTAGGCCGAACGGATGCGCCCCAGCGCCTCGGTGACCGGCAGCTTCTGCGCGTAGATCTCCTGCCCCTCGCCGACCAGCCGCGGAACGGTGCCGAGCCCGCCGGCGACGCGCGCCGAGCGCGCGTTGACATGGGCCGGCAGCGGCTCGCGGAACATGCGCGGATCGAGTTCGAACGGCTCGCGATTGACGTCGAGCCAGGCCCGCGGGAAGTGCGCGACCAGCATCGGCGCGCCGAGTGCCACCGCGCCGGCAAACAGTTCGTCGACGTAGCAATCCTCCGACCGGCGAATCTGGTGCCCGTCGAGCCGCGACATGTCGAGGAAGCGCTGCGGATAGACGCTGCCGGAATGCGGGGAGTTGAAGACGAAAGGGACGGTCTGCGCGACGGGCTCGTGGATCGTGAAGGCAGTTCCTGCGGGAAAATCCATGCCTGTTTCCATCAAGGGGGGCGCCTCTCGGGCCCTCGCATCGGTCTCGATACCGACCGTGCCATCCAGCCATGGGCCTGTCCAGAGCAAGCGACCGCGACGCGGGAACAAGCCCTGCAATTCACTTGATGTTTACGCCTTGGAAAGCATATATCGGCCATCCACATGGCTTGGCGGCGCTTGGCGCCAGAGATGATTCGGACGGCACGATGGCAAGAATTCTTCTGGCCGAAGACGACGAGGATATGCGACGTTTCCTGGTCAAGGCGCTTCAGCGCGCGGGCTACGACGTCATCGACTATGACAACGGCGCCAGCGCCTATGACCGCCTTCGCGAAGAGCCGTTCTCGCTCCTCCTGACCGATATCGTCATGCCCGAGATGGACGGCATCGAACTCGCCCGCCGTGCGACCGAGATCGACCCGGATCTGAAGGTGATGTTCATCACGGGCTTTGCGGCCGTGGCGCTGAACCCGGATTCGAACGCCCCGCGCGACGCAAAGGTGCTGTCGAAGCCCTTCCACCTGCGCGACCTCGTCAACGAAGTCGAGAAGATGCTGCAGGCGGCCTGAGCCGCCCGCTTTTCCCAGCTCATTTCGCCTGCGCGCGCCGCTTCGTCTGGCGCCGCAGCTGCCAGGTCGCGATGATCACGCCGACGGCGACGATGCCGATCATGATCGTCGCGAGCGCGTTGATGTCGGGGCTGACCCCGAGCCTCACCTTCGAGAAGATCACCATCGGCAGCGTCGAGGCGCCGGGCCCGGACACGAAGCTCGCGACAACCAGATCGTCGAGCGACAGCGTGAAGGCAAGGAGCCAGCCGGCGATCAGCGCCGGGGCGATGACCGGCAGCGTGATGTCGAAGAACACCCGGACCGGCCGCGCGCCGAGGTCCATCGCGGCTTCCTCCAGCGAATTGTCCATGCCCGACAGGCGTGACTGTACGACCACCGCCACATAGGCGAGACAGAAGGTCGTGTGCGCTATGGTGACCGTCAGGATGCCGCGACCCGCCGGCCAGCCGATCAGCTGCTCCATCGACACAAAGAGCAGGAGCAGCGAAAGGCCGGTGATGACCTCCGGCATGACGAGCGGCGCCGTCGTCATGCCGGTTAGGATCGCACGTCCCCGGAACCGGCCGAAGCGCATCAGCACGTATGCCGCGAGCGTTCCGAGGATGACGGCGAGCGTCGCCGAGAAGAACGCGATCTTCAGACTGATCCAGGCCGCCGACAGAATGTTCGGGTCGCGGAAGAGCTGTCCGTACCACCGCGTCGAGAACCCGCCCCACACCGTCACCAGCCGGCTCTCGTTGAACGAGAACACGATCAGCGAGACGATGGGCGCATAGAGGAAGACGAAGCCGAGGACGCAGAGCGTCGGGATGAGGATTCCCCGCTTCATCGCGCGCCCTCCCCGGTCGCCCGCTCCTGCATCCCGCGCAGGATCATGATCGGCACCACCACGGCAACCAGCATTGCGATTGCGACGGCAGATGCCACCGGCCAATCGCGGTTGAGGAAGAACTCGTTCCAGAGCACGCGCCCGATCATCAGCGTATCCGGCCCGCCGAGAAGCTCGGGGATCACGAACTCGCCGATCGCCGGGATGAAGACCAGCATGAAACCGGCGATGATGCCCGGCAGCGAGAGCGGCAGCGTCACGTTCACGAAAGTAGCGATGGGCCGCGCGCCGAGATCGGCGGACGCCTCGAGCAGGCTCTCCTCCAGCCGCACGAGATTGGCGTAGAGCGGCAGGATCATGAACGGCAGATAGGTGTAGACGATACCGAGATAGACGGCGAAATCCGTCTGCAGCATCTGGATCGGGCTGTCGATCACGCCAAGCGACATCAGCGTGTTGTTGACCACGCCATTGTTGCGCAGGAAGCCCTGCCACGCATAGACGCGCAACAGGAAGCTCGTCCAGAACGGCAGGATCACCAGCATCAGGAGGAGCGTGCGCCACGGCTCTTCCGACCGCGCGATCGCATAGGCCATGGGATAGCCGATCAGGAGCGCGATCAGCGCCGAGATGAACGCCGTGCGGATCGAGAAGAGATAGGCATCGAGATAGAGCGGGTCGTCCCAGAGGAACCGGTAGTTGTCGAGATTGATGGTCAGCAGAAGCCGCCCGCCATCCCATTCCGTAAGCGGCGAGAACGGCGGCTGCGCGATCAGCGCTTCCGAGAGCGATATCTTTCCGACAACGAGGAACGGGATCAGGAAGAATACCGCCAGCCAGAAGAGTGGAACCGCGATGACCAGCGCCCGACCGCCGAGCCCGATCCCCGACAGCATGCGTGCGACCGGCGAAACCGGCTGGTCGGCAGCGCTCATTGGATCAGCACGACGCCGGCCGTGCCCTCCCAGGCCACCCATACCTTCTCATCCCAGGAAATGTCCTCGTCGGCATGGCGATCGAGGTTGGGCCGCGTCGCCTTGATCCGCTTGCCGGAATCCAGCCGGATCGAGAAGACCGACTGGTTGCCGAGATAAAGCCGTTCTTCGACAATGCCCTGGAAGGCGTTCTCGAAATCGGCCGGCTTCTCGCGCAGCACGCGGATCTTCTCCGGCCGCACCGCATACCAGACCTTCTGGTCGAGCGTGCAGTGGACGCCATGCGAGACGTTGATCTCGCCACCCGCCTCGGCACTGGCGATCTTCACGTGGTCGGCCGCATCTTCCGAGATGCGCCCTTCGAACATGTTCACCGAGCCGATGAAGTCGGCAACGAACCGCGAGGAAGGGTGCTCGTAGATTTCGACGGGCTCGCCCACCTGCACGATCCGGCCGGCATCCATCACGCCGATGCGTGTCGACAGCGTCATCGCCTCTTCCTGGTCGTGGGTGACCACGATAAAGGTGATGCCGAGCGTCTCCTGGATCTTGATCAGTTCGAGTTGCGTCTCTTCGCGCAGCTTCTTGTCGAGTGCGCCGAGCGGCTCGTCGAGGAGCAGCACTTTTGGGCGCTTGACGAGCGACCGCGCCAGCGCCACGCGTTGCCGCTGGCCGCCGGAAAGCTGATGCGGCTTGCGCGCGGCGTAAGGAGACAGCTGCACCATCGCCAGCATGTCGGAGACCCGCGCCATCGCGTCGGCCTTCGGCACGCCCTCGCGGATGAGGCCGTAGGCGATGTTCTTCTCCACGCTCATATGCGGGAAGAGCGCGTAGGACTGGAACATCATGTTGGTGGGGCGGTCATAGGGCTGCACGCCCGCCATGCTGCGCCCGTCGATCTCGATGACGCCGGAGCTTGGCATCTCGAAGCCCGCGAGCATGCGCAGGAGCGTCGATTTTCCGCAGCCCGAGCCGCCGAGCAGGCAGAAGATCTCGCCCTTGTAGATGTCCAGGCTGACGTCGTTGACGGCGATGAAATCGCCGAACTTCTTGGTGATGTTGCGGATGCTGACGAAGGGCTTTTCGCCCGTCACCCAGGGCCGGGCTTTCGCCACGTTCACCGTCTCGCTCATCGGCCCTCCGCCGCAACGACCAGAAGAATGTCAGCCTACCGGCCAGCGCCGCCTGGCATTCGGCCGCGCATCGCGATGATACGCGGCCGGCTTGAGTTCAGCGTCCGGTTTTCACGCGCGTCCACAACCGCGTCATGGTGCGGTCGGCACGCGCATCGTAGACCGGCGACGGGAACAGGTTCGCCATCACCTCCTGCGGCGGATAGATGGACTCGTCCGTCGCGATCTCCTCGCTCACCATGTCGATCGAAGCCGGCACCGCGTTCGGATAGAAAACGTAGTTGGTGATGTCGGCGATGATGTCCGGGCGCAGCAGGAAGTTGATCAGCTTGTGCGCATTCTCGGCATTGGGCGCATCGGCCGGGATCGCCATCAGGTCGAACCACTCGATCGTGCCTTCCGATGGGATCGTGTAGGCGATCTCGGCGCCCGTCTCGGCTTCCTCGGCACGATCCATGGCGATCAGCACGTCGCCGGAATAGCCGACGGCGACACAGATGTCGCCATTGGCGAGATCGGTGATGTACTGCGAGGAATGGAAGTAGCGGATGTGCGGGCGAACGGCCTCCATCAGTGCCGCCGCCTGCTCAAGCTCGGCGGCGTCGGTCGAGGCCGGATCGAGCCCGAGATACTTCAGCGCCACCGGGAACATGTCGGTCGGGCTGTCGAGGAAGGAGATGCCGCAATCGGCGAGCTTGGCCGCGTTTTCCGGATCGAAGACCAGCGCCCAGCTGTCCGTCGGCGCGTCTTCGCCGAGACGCTCGGCGACCATAGCGGTGTTGTAGCCGTAGCCGTTCGTGCCCCACATGTAGATCGCCGAATGCAGATTGTCGGGATCGTGCGCGGCAACTGCTGCCTTCAGCTGCGGGTCGAGGCCCTCGGCGTTCGGGATCTGCGAGAAATCGAGCGGCTGGTAGACGCCGGCCTGCACCTGCCGCGCAAGGTAGCTCGAGGTAGGAACGACCAGGTCGTAGCCCGAAGAGCCAGCCAGAAGCCGCGCTTCCAGCGTGTCGTTGGAATCGTAGACGTCGTAAACGACCTTGATGCCGGTCTCGGCCTCGAACTTCGCGATCGTGTCTTCGGCGATGTAGTCCGACCAGTTGTAGACGTTGACGACCTGGTCCTGCGCCTGCGCGGCGCCGAGGCCGGCAGCCAGGGAAAGCGCGACGATCGAAACAGTGTTCTTCGGTGTCATCAAAGCCCTTTTCCTCTTCGTGAACTCATGGAAAACCCCACCGGAAGAGAAACTAGCACTACGCAGTTGCGAAAGGCCAGCATGCGTTTGCCCCGCAATGCGGCAGCCCTGACCGCTGCCGCTTGTGAAGGCATGACGATGCGGAACCGCTTCTTTCGCCGGCTCCGGGTCAGTCGACTGCCATTGGCTATTGACGGCAGGCGGACCCCTGGTCTATCTGGCCGCCACGGATGGGCGTGTAGCTCAGCGGGAGAGCACTACGTTGACATCGTAGGGGTCACAGGTTCAATCCCTGTCACGCCCACCATCCTTCAAGACAGCCGACCAGAAAATCCTGCGCCGATCAGAGGCGGGTTTCCGCAGTCGCGACAACCAATTGTTTACCCTCAGCCGCGACCCTGTCTCCACCTCTGAAACGTAGGCTGGAGAGATCTTATGGTTCGCGTAATCGCGATTTCGATGCTGGCGGCGACGCTTGCCGGCTGCGGAACGTCGCCGGTGATGCGCACGGCGTCGGGTGCGGTGATCGGTGCGGGAACGGGCGCGCTGGCAGGGGCTGCGGTGGCCGGCTCGACCGGCGCGATCGTCGGCGGCGTCGGCGGCGCGGCGACCGGCGCGATCATCGGCGCCAGCCGCTAGCATTCCCGGAAAAGCGAAAAGGCCGACATCGGGTAATGCCGGCCTTTTTCATGTGCACGTGCGGCGCCTGCGGCTACTCGGCAGCCTTCGGCAGCGCGGCCCTGACCTCGTCATTGTGCTCGCCGGGCGTGGCGGCACCCAGCCACGCAATGTCGCCCGGGGTCTCGGAAAGCTTGGGTGCGATGCCGGGCACCTTGATCGTGCCGAAGCGCGGATCGGAGACTTCGCGGATCATGTCGCGGGCGTGGAAATGCGGGTCGGCAACGATGTCGGCGATCGTATAGATCGGGCCGTTGACGACGCCGTTCTCCTCCAGCACCGCCGAAAGCGACTTCTTGTCGTGCGTGCGCGTCCAGTCGGCGATCAGCCCGTCGAGCTCGGCGGCATTGTCGCCGCGCGCCTTGTGGCTCGAATAGCGCGGGTCATCGGCGAGCTCCGGCCGACCCATAGCCTGGCAGAGCCGGCGGAACATCGGGTCGACATTGGCCGCGATGATGACATGGTCGCCTTCGCTCGTCGGATAGACGTTGGATGGCGCAACGTTGGCGAGACCCGTGCCGGATGGCTGGCGCACGAAGCCGAGCTTGTCATATTCGGGCAGCGCGCTTTCCATCAGCGAGAAGCAGCTCTCGACGATCGAGGCGTCGACTACCTGGCCCTTGCCGTTGCCGGCCGTGTCGCGCCAGTAGAGCGCCATCATCAGGCCCTCGAAGGCGAAGAGCGCAGTCACCGTATCGCCGAGCGAGATGCCGAAGCGCGGCGGCGGCTGGTCAGGATAGCCGTTGATGTAGCGGATGCCGCCGAGCGCCTCGCCGACGCTGGCAAAGCCCGGACGTTCCGAATAGGGCCCGGTCTGGCCGTAGCCCGAGACGCGTACGATGACGAGGCGCGGGTTGAGCTTGTGCAGCTCTTCCGGCGACATGCCCCACTTCTCAAGTGTCCCCGGCTTGAAGTTCTCGATCAGCGCGTCGGCATCGGTCAGCAGGCTGCGCACGAAGTCTCGGCCCTCGTCGGTGCGCAGATCGGCAGTGACCGACTTCTTGTTGCGCGCAAGCGTCGGCCACCAGAGGCTCAGGCCTTCATAGCGATGATGGCCCCACTCGCGCATCGGGTCGCCCGCGCCCGGATTTTCGACCTTGATGACCTCGGCGCCGAAATCGGCGGCGCGGCTACCGACGAACGGTCCGGCCAGCAACTGCCCCATTTCTACGATCTTCAGTCCGGCCAAAGGCCCCTTGCGTGCCGGCTGCTCCGCCATGTCATGCTCCGTTCATTCGTTGATGGCCAGAGCAATTGTACACGACCGATGTCGTGTCAAGGCGGCGAATGGCGTCATTGCGCAATTATGCGACGATCATTGTATACGCGGACAGACCAGACATAGCTGAGCTTGTGCAGAGCGCCACCGCGCGACAAGGTAGCGTCAGATTGAGGGGGATTCCGCGATGACGACGAGCGCCGAACGCGCCTATGGCGCGATCAAGGCGATGATCCTGTCCGGCGCGCAGAAGGGCGGCGCGCGGCTACCCGAGGACGCGCTTGCAGCCGAGCTCGGCATCTCCCGCACGCCGGTGCGCGACGCGCTGAGGCGGCTGCAGTCGGAAGGGCTGATCACGATCACGCCGAACTCCGGCGCGCGTGTGGCGAGCTGGAGCGCGGAGGAACTCGACGAGATCGCCCACATGCGCGTGCTGCTCGAAGGCTATGCCGTCGAACTCGCCGCCCGCAAGATCACGCCGGCTGAGCTCGATAGACTTGCCGGGATCGCCGATGAGATGGAGGGCGCCTTCCATGCCGACGGAAGCCCCGACATCGACCTGATCTCGCGCCGCAATGCCGATTTTCATCGCGAGATCGCGCAGGCGGCCAAGAACCCGCGGCTCTATGCTAGCCTGGAGCCGCTCTGGAACCTGTCCCTGATGGTGCGCCGCTTCGCGCTCTTCGGCGAGGAGCGTCTCGCTCGCAGCGCCAGCCATCACCGCGAGATCGTGGAAGCCCTGCGCTCGGGCGACCCCGACTGGGCCGGCGCGATCATGCGCACGCATATCCGTGCTGCGCGGGCCTACGACACCGAGCTTTCGCTGCTGGCTGCAGAAGCCTGAACGCCTGGAAAGCGAAGGGGCCGCGCAGCTTTCGCCACGCGGCCCCTCGATCATGAAGTCAGATCATTCGCCGCCGAGCGAAGCCGGATCGACGCGCGACACTTCGCGCCAGATGCCGCCCTGGATCTGCGAAATGAAGACCAGCTCGCCGCCCTGGTGGTCCTCGCCGAAGTTCACGTCGACGTCGTTGATCTCGTCCCGGTAGGCAACGCTTTCCATCGCGGTGCGGAACGTGTCCGGGTTGAGGTCGGGACCGGCAGCCTCGAGCGCCATGATCAGAGCCTGGGCAGCGCTGTAGCCGAGCTGCGCGGCTGTGCCGGCAGGCTCGCCATTCTTCTGCTGGTAGGCCTCCGCCCATGCCTTCACGGCCTCATTGTCGAGCCGCGCCTCGAAGTCGGACCAGCCGGCAGCTGCGTAATAGCCTTCCGTCACGCCGCCCTCGACCTTGGCGATCGCGGTGTTGAAGCCGGCCGACGAACCGATGAAGGATACGTCTTCCCAGCCGAGCCGCTTGGCGGTCGCGACAGCGACGATCGTCTGGCGCACGCCGACGCCCGTCGCGACGATGTCGCAGCCGGCATCCCGCAGGCGCGTGACCGCTCCGACGAAATCCTGCTCGTCGGGACGGTGCTGCGTCTCGGCGGCGTAGTTGAGGCCCATGGCTTCCGCCTGGTCGCGGGCGCCCTCGAAGACTTCGAGGCCGAAGTCGGACGGGATGTACATGGCGCAGACGTCCTGCGCGCCCTTCTCCTCGGCCAGATATTTCACGCCGGCGCGCAGCTGGTCGTAGTAGGACGAAAAGCCCGTCCACTTGAGCGAGATGTCGCCTTCGAGCATCTGGCGGGCAGCCGTGAGCGGTCCGATATTGTGGACCTGCTTGGCTTCCATGATCGGGAAGCCGGCAATGTTGTGCGGCGTGCCGAGGTTCAGGATCATCGCGAAGACCTGGTCGGAATTGACCAGCTTGTTGAAGTTCTGCACCGCGCGCGGCACTTGGTAGCCGTGGTCCTCGACGACGAAGCGAATCTGGCGGCCATGAATGCCGCCATTCGCGTTGACCTCATCGAACATGTTCTGCGCGGCCTTGATGGCGCCGACGTTGAAGGCCGCGAACACGCCTGACAGGTCGCCGTTCGATCCGATCACGATCTCCGTGTCGGTCACGCCCTGCTGGGCTGCGGCGGCGCCGGCGAGGCCGGTTGCCAGTCCGAGTGCCAGTATCGACTTTCCGATAATAGACTTCATGGTTTTCCTCCTGGTTTCCCTCATGACAACTGTACGGGTTTCTCCACGTACATGTCGTCGATCAGCTTCTTGTGTTTCTGTTCAACGAAGCTGCGTTTCAGCTTCATCGTGGCTGTCAGCTCGTCATCTTCGGCAGTGAGCAGCACATCGATCAAGCGGAAATCCTTGATTTGCTCCACGCGGGCGAACTCGCGATTGGTCTCCTCCACCACGCCGCCGATGAGCTCGCGAACTTCTTTCGCCGCACAGAGCGAGCGGAAGTCGTTGAAGGGGATGCGGCGGTCCTGCGCGAACTTCTCCACGTTCTCCTGATCGATCATGATCAGGCACGACAGGAATTTGCGCTTGTCGCCAATCACCACGGCGTCGGAGATGTAGGGCGAGAACTTGAGCCGGTTCTCGATCTCGGCCGGCGTGATGTTCTTGCCGCCGGCGGTGATGATGATGTCCTTCACGCGGCCCGTGACATGGAGGAAGCCTTCATTGTCGATGCGGCCGACATCGCCCGTGTGCAGCCAGCCGGCCTTGTCCTTGGCTTCCGCGGTCTTCTCCGGCTTGCGCCAGTAGCCCTTGAAGACGTTCGGGCCGCGATAGAGGATCTCGCCGTCCTTGCCGAGGCGGAACTCGCCACCGGGCACCACGGGCCCGACACTGCCGGTCTTGCGCCGTTCCAGCAGGTTGACGGAGATGACCCCGGCGCTCTCCGTCATGCCGTAGCCCTCCAACACCGTGATGCCGACGGCCGCATACCATTTCAGGAGATCGGGCGAGATCGGCGCTGCACCCGTCGTTCCACGGCGCAGACGGTCGAAGCCCAGCATGCGGCGGAGGTTCTTCAGCACCGTCGCATCCCAGAACGCGTAGGCGAGACGCGTCGCAAGCGGCACGGCGCGGCCCTGCTCGATGGCGTCTGCGCGCTTCATGCCGGTGCGCACCGCCTGCCGGAACGCCCATTTGCCGATGGGCGTCGCCTCGCTCGCCATGATCGTGACGCGGCTGTAGATCTTCTCCCAGACGCGCGGCACGGCAGTGAAGGCGTGCGGGCTGACCTCGCGCACATTGTCGAACACGGTCTCGGGGCTTTCCGCGAAGTTCACCGTCGATTTCATGCCGATCGGGCCGAACACCGAGATGAGCCGCTCCAGGATGTGGCAGAGCGGCAGGAAGCACACCTGCTCGTCGCCTTCGGAGACCGGCAGCGTCAGCACCGAGCCGATGATCGAGGAGATGATGTTCTCGTGGCTGATCTCCGCACCCTTGGGCGAGCCGGTCGTGCCGGAGGTGTAGACCAGGATCGCCGTGTCGAGCGGCTTCGAATGCGCGACCTCCTCCTCGAAACGGGTCGGGTTCGCCTTCAGGAAGTCGCGCCCGAGCGCGTAGAGGTCGTCGAGGAAGATGACCTTCTCGTCGGAAAAGTCATGCAGGCCTTCGCGGTCGTAGACGATGACCTTGGCTAGTCCCGGCATCTCGTCGCGGACGGACAGCCATTTGTCGAGCTGTTCGTCATTCTCGAGGAACAGGAAGCGGCTGTCGGAATCGTTAACGATGTAGCGCAACTGGCTCGCTGAATCCGTCGTGTAGATGCCCGACGCGATGCCGCCCACGCACTGCACGCCGACATCGGTGTAGATCCACTCCTTGTTGTCTTCCGACAGGATCGACACCACCTCGCCGCGCGTCAGCCCCAGCGACAGGAGCCCGAGGCCGATGAGGCGCGCATGCTCGTGGAAATCCGCCCAGGAATAGGACAGCCAGATCCCGTAATCCTTCTCGCGATGCGCGATCTTCTGGCCCATCTCCTTGCAGCGATGCAGGAACAGCTTCGGCAGCGTGTCGCAGCCATCGAAATAGAACGGGCCCTGCGACAGGTTCTGGTTGAAGGTGTGGCCGCGCACGGTCTGCTGCGGCGGCAGCTTCTCAGCGATCGTCATGTCGGTCTCCTCCAGCATAGTGTGGTTGCAGCCTCTCGCGATACGGTCTCGTCGCCTGCCGGACGCCCCCTCCACCGCCTCCGGCGGTCCCCCTCCCCCGCTTCGCAGGGGAGGAACTGGCGCTGCGCATCGCACGAGAGGATGAGGCGCTGCGGCCGGCTGATCCTCCCCTGTTCACGGGGGAGGGGGACCATGCGGAGCATGGTGGAGGGGGCGCCGAGGCTTGTCCTCATCGCCAAGTCTTCTTCTGCTTCCAGCGCTTCTGGCCACGCTGACTCTCCTCGGTCTGCATGCCGAGATAGAATTCCTGCACGTCCTTGGACTGCAGGAGCCGCTGACTTTCGCCGGCCATCACGATGCGGCCAAGCTCCATAACGTAGCCGTAGTCCGACACTTCGAGCGCGACTTGCGCGTTCTGCTCGACCAGCATCATCGTGACGTTCTGCTCGCGGTTGAGGCGGCGCACGATCTGGAAGATTTCTTTGACAAGCAGCGGCGAAAGGCCGAGCGAGGGCTCGTCGAGCAGCATCAGTTTCGGCCGCGCCATCAGCCCGCGACCGATCGCCAGCATCTGCTGCTGGCCGCCCGACAGCGTGCCGGCCGCCTGCCTGCGGCGCTCGGCGAGGATCGGGAAATAGCCGTAGACCATCTCCATGTCGGCGGCGACGCCCGCCGTATCCGTGCGCGTGAACGCGCCCATGGAAAGGTTCTCCTCGACCGTCAGGAGCGGGAACACTTCGCGACCTTCCGGCACGTGGACGATGCCTGCGCGCACGACCTTGTCGGGGCTCGCACCCGTGATCTTCTGCCCGCGGTAGACGACTTCGCCTTTTTCGGGGTCCATGACGCCGGAGATCGTCTTCATCAGCGTCGTCTTGCCGGCGCCGTTGGCGCCGAGCACGGTGACGATCTGCCCTTCGCGAACCTCGAGGCTGACGCCGCGGATCGCCATGATGGGCCCGTAGAAGCTTTCGAGGTTCTGGACCGAAAGCACGACATCGGCGTGAGCGCGCGTGTCGGTGGTCGGCGCATCCATCATCATGGTCATGCCGCCTTCTCCTTGTCGCTCGTGCCGATATAGGCCTCGATCACCTTCGGATCGTTCTGCACTTCCTGCGGCGTGCCCATGGAGAGCATCTTGCCGTCGGCAAGCGCCAGCACGCGATCGGAGACGGCCGAGACGAGATGCATGTCGTGCTCCACCATGATGACGGTGACGCCCATCTGCTTCTTGATGTCCTCGACCCAGAAGGCGACTTCCTGCGTCTCTTCGACCGAGAGACCGGAAGCCGGCTCGTCGAGGAGAAGCAGGCGCGGCTCGATGGCGAGCGCGCGGCCCATTTCGACGACCTTGCGCACGCCGTAGGGCAGGCCCGCAATGTACTTGTCGCGATAGGCCTGGAGATCGAGGAAATCGATCACCTTCTCTACCGCCTCCCGGTGCCGCCGCTCTTCCGAGCGGATGAAGGGCGTGAACAGAAGTTCGCTCCACATCGAAGACTGGCGGTGGCGGTGGCGACCGACCAGAAGGTTGTTCAACACCGTGGCCTGCTCGAACAGTTCGATATTCTGGAAGGTGCGCGCGATGCCGAGCCGCGCGATCTCGTGCGGCGCCTTGTCGAGGATGGACTTGCCGTCGAACCGGATGTCGCCTTCGACCGGCGTGTAGATGCGACTGATGAGGTTGAAGAGCGTCGACTTGCCGGCGCCGTTCGGCCCGACGAGCGCGAAGACCTCGCCCTCCTCGACGTTGAAGGACACCTTGTTGACGGCGACGACCCCGCCGAAGCGCAGGGTGACGTTGTCGATCTCGAGCAGGCTCATCGCATGCGCTCCGTCTTCAGGTAGCTCTTCTGGCGGCGGAACATGTCGCGGCGATAGAAGGGAAAGAGCTCGAAATAGGTCCGGATCTTGAGCCAGCGACCGTAGATGCCGCGCGGCTCGAACAGGATGAACAGGATCAGGATCAGCCCGAAAAGCGCAGTCTCGAGGCCGGGGATCGAGATCGAGCCGCCGCCGAAAGTGCGCGCCACGACGTCCCGCATCACCGCGATCGTCTGCGGCAGGAGCGCGATCACGGCCGCCCCGAAGAACGCACCATGGATCGAGCCGAGACCGCCGATCACAATCGCCAGCAGGAGCTGGATCGAGATGATGATGTTGAAGGTCTCGTTGTTGAAGATGCCTGCATAGTGGCCGAGAAGCGCGCCACCGAGACCGGTGATGCCGGCCGAGAGCCCGAACGCCGTCGCCTTGGTGCGAGCTACGTTGACGCCCATGGCCTGCGCCGAGATCTCCGAGTCCCGCACTGCCGCCAACGACCGCCCGAGCGGCGAGCGCAATAGGTTGCGGTAGATGAGCACCACGATGAAGACGACGAAGAGCGCGAGATAGTAGAACCGCGCCGGCGTCGCGTAGCGGTCGATCGACAGGCCGAAGAGATCGATCGTCGGAGCGAACAGGCCCGACACGCCGCCGGTCAGCGGCGTCAGGATGACGATGAGATCGTCAACCAGAATAGTCAGCGCCAGCGTGCCGATGGCGAGATAGATGCCATGCAGCTTGGTCATCGGCCGCGCGATGATCGCACCAGCTAGGCCCGCAATGAGGCCCGCGAGCGGGAAGGAAAGGACGAACGGCAGGCCGAGGCGCTGCTGCAGCAGCACGTTGGCATAGCAGCCGATCGCCAGGAACGCCGCGTGGCCGAGGCTCGCCTGTCCCGTCTGGCCCACCAGAATCATCAGGCCCATGCAGGCCACCGACCAGATCAGGAGGCTCGTCAGTTCGCCGATCCAGAAGGTCGAGACCAGGAGCGGCGCGATGAAGGCGATGGCGAGCAGCACCATGTACCAGCCGGCCTGGTAGCCGTGCTTGAACATGTTGATGTCGGCATCGTAGCTCGTCTTGAAGACTGTGCGCATGGTCTCCTCACACCTTCTTCTGATGGACTTGGGCGAGGATGCCGTGCGGCCTGAAGATCAGGATCAGGAACAACAGCAGATACGGCATGATCTGAGCATAGCCCGGCGCGATGTAGCGCGAGGCGAACGGCTCTATGATGCCAACGATGAGCCCGCCGAGAAGCGCGCCCGGCAGCGAGCCGAACCCGCCGATGACGGCAGCCGCAAAGGCCTTGATGCCAAGGAGCCCGATCGAGGGATCGATCGAACCCTTGGAGGCGAACAGGATGCCGGCGACTGCGGCGACCATGCCGGCCAGCGCCCAGATCAGCGAGTTCACGCGCTTGACCGGGATGCCCATGTAATAGGCTGCCAGCTGGTTCTGGGAGGAAGCCTGCATGGCGACGCCCAGCCGCGTGCGGTTGAAGTAGAGATAGAGCGCGCCGGTGAGCACGATCGTGACGATGATCACCATCACCTCGTCGAGCCCGAGCACCAGACCGCCTGCCCTGACGTCGCGGCCGGCGATCGGCGAGGCGAGCGAGATCGGCTCGTGCCCCCAGATCAGGCCTGCGAAGAAGCGCAGCACGAAGCCGAGCGCGATCGTCAGGATGACGACGGCGATCTGGCTCTCGCCGAACATGCGCCTGAGCACCAGCACGTCGAGCGCATAGCCAAACGCGCCCATCGCGGCGATCGCGATCGGGACCGAGATCCAGAACGGCAGGCCCATGAATTGCGGGTTGGTGAGGCCGAGGCACAGGAATGCGCCGAGCATCATGAAATCGCCCTGGGCGAAGTTCACCTGCTCCGTGGCCTTGTAGATAAGCACGAAGCCCATCGCGATCAGGCCATAGACGCAGCCGTTCGCAAGGCCGCTGATCAACAGCTGCAAGACGTCCAAGACGTATCTCCTCCAATGTTCCCACGCGGTTCTGCGCCGCGTTTCGTCTGTGTACCGGCCGCCGTTGGGGCTGTTCCGGTCTCCTCACCTCACGGCTTAATGAATACCTTTCCGTCGGGCTTTGCCAACTCCTCCGGCAGGCGATTCATCACGTCTTCGAGCTTGAGCACGGCCGTGACGTCGGTCCTCCACCGTCCGTCGGCGTACCGCGCCTGCACCTCGCGGGCAGCGCGCAAGCGCGCCTCCTCGCCCGCATTCTTCATCCAGTCGACCAGCCAGAACCCTTCGACCTTCTTGTGCAGAAAGATGAGCTGGCCGGGCTCGGGAATGGTCGTCTCGCTGGCATCGAGCCGCCCGTAGACGACCCAGCGGGCACCGTCGGGCATGGCGTGGAAGATGCGCGAGGCAACGGGTCCCGTCACCGCGTCCAGCATGACTTTCGGCTTTTCCTCGGCCATGACGTCCTTCAGCCGCTGCCTGAAGTCGTCGGCCTCGCTGTTGAGCACATGGACGGCGCCGGCAGCCTTGAGCTGCTCTTCCTGGCCGGCGCGCCGGACGATCGCGATCGGTCGGTATCCTTCGTCGCGGGCAACCGCCATCATGAGCTTGCAGAGCTGGCTCGCCCCGCCGGTCAGGATGAAGGCCTTCGCGCCGTCATTGCGCACGATGTCGAACATGGCGAGCGCCGTCATCGGGTTGACGACGAGTGCCGCCGCATCCTCGTCGCGCACCGCGTCGATGACGGGAATGCAGGCAGCCGCATCGACGAGCGAATAATCAGCCCAGGCGCCCCAGCCGCTGCGACCCGCCACGAAGGCGACGCGCTGCCCGACCATGCCCTTGGCCTTGTCGCCGGCAGCGACCACACGACCGACGCCCTCGAAGCCGGCAGGATGGTCCTTGATCCGCGGCTGGCCGTAGAGCCCCTTGATGTACATGACGTCGGACGGATTGACCGAGGCCATGGCCACCTGGACGAGCACCTGGCTGCCCTGCGGCTGCGGCACGGCGATCTCGCCCGGCCGCACATAAGGCTCCATCGCCTCCAGCACGGTGCCCGAATGCTTCGTCGCGTAGCCCTCGTCGTTGAGGAGAAGCGCCCGCATCGTGGAAGGGATCGTCTCGCTCATGGTACCAGCACCAGTTTTCCGGAAACATCGCGCCCGAGAACGCGCTTGAGTACGCTCGCGGCTTCCGACAGCGGATAGGAGCCTTCGATCACGGGCCGGACCTTGCCGGCCTGGTAGAAACCGAGAAGCTCGCGCATGTTGTCGGCATAGACCTCCGGCTCGCGCTCGATGAAGGCGCCCCAGAAGACGCCGACGACCGAGAAGTTCTTCACCAGCGTCAGATTGACGGGCAGCTTCGGGATGGTGCCGGACGCAAACCCGATAACGAGCAGCCGACCTTCCCAAGCCATGCTGCGGGCAAGAACGTCGAAGACATCCCCGCCGACCGGATCGAAGGCGACGTCGACGCCCTTGCCGTTGGTCGCCTGCTTAAGCGCATCCTTGAGGTTCTCGTAGCCGAGCACGACGTCCGCGCCTGCGTCCGCCGCGACCTTGCGCTTGTCGTCGGTGGACGCGACCGCGATGACGCGCGCGCCCATCGCCTTGCCGACCTGGATCGCCGCCGTGCCCGTGAGGCCTGAGGCACCGAGCACGCAGAGCGTTTCGCCGGGTTGCAGCTTCGCCCTTTGCTTGAGCGCATAATGGGCGGTGGAATAGCCGCAGAGAAGCGCGCAGGCATCCGCGCCCGACATGTCGGCCGGGATCTTCATGACGCGCCGCTCGTCGACGGCCACCTTCTCCGCATAGAGCCCGAGCATGCCGAGGGCAGCGACCCGGTCGCCAACCTTGACCGAGCGGACCTCGTCGCCGACCGCGACGACATGGCCAGCCGCTTCCATGCCCGGCACGAAAGGCGGCTCGGGACGAAGCTGGTACAGGCCCTGCACGAGCAGCCCATCCGGGAAGTTCACCCCGATCGTCTCCGCCTCCACGACGACATCGCGGGGACCCGGCACGGGCTCCGGCCAGTCGGCATATTCGAGATTGTCGAGCGGCGCGAAATCGCGCGCGACGATGGCTTTCATGACAGCGTCCAATTCTGGTGTCGGCGTGCGGGGCGAAACGCGCGCATCCTCACACCTTTTCCTGCGTGTGCCGGCCCAATTCCCAGCGGGCAACCTGGCGGCGGTGGACGGCATCTGGGCCGTCGGCGAGGCGCAGCGTGCGCAGATGCGTCCAGGAGCGCGCAAGCGGCGTGTCTTGGCTGATGCCCTGCGCGCCGAACATCTGCACCGCCTCGTCTGTGATCTCGAGCGCGATGCGCGGCGCGTAGACCTTGATCTGGCTGATCCACGGTGCCGCAGCCTTCGCATCACCCTGGTCCATCATCCAGGCCGCCTTGAGGCAGAGCAGCCGCGCGGTTTCGATCTTCATGCGGCTTTCGGCGATGATGTCGTAATTCGCGCCGAGCTGCGCGAGCTTCTTTCCGAACGCCTCGCGGCGCAGCGACCGCTTGCACAGAAGTTCCAGCGCCATCTCCGCCTGCCCGATGGCCCGCATGCAATGATGGATGCGCCCGGGTCCGAGCCGGCCTTGCGCGATCTCGAAGCCGCGCCCTTCGCCGAGAAGCATGTTCGAGGCAGGTACGCGCACATTGGTGAAGCGCATGTGGAAATGGCCGTGTGGTGCGTCGTCCTCGCCATAGACCTGCATGGCGCGCAGCTTCTCGACGCCGGGCGTGTCGGCCTGCACGAGGATCGTCGAGTGCTGCTGGTGCTTCGGCCGGTCGGCGGACGGTGTCGCGACCATGACGATGTAGATCAGGCAGCGCGGATCGCCGACGCCCGAGGACCACCACTTTTCGCCATTGAGCACGTAATGATCGCCATCACGCTCGCAGCGCATGGAGATGTTGGTCGCGTCCGACGAGGCGACGTCCGGCTCGGTCATCAGGTAGGCCGAGCGGATACGCCCGTCGAGCAGCGGCTCCAGCCACTGCTTCTTGTGCTCCGGCGCGCCGTAGCGCTCGAGCACTTCCATGTTGCCGGTATCAGGCGCCGAGCAGTTGAACGTCTCCGCGCCCAGATGCGCCTTGCCCATCTCTTCGGCCAGATAGGCATATTCGACCGTCGTCAGCCCGTAGCCGCGCTCGGAATCCGTCAGCCAGAAATTCCACAACCCGCGTTCGCGCGCCTTGGCCTTGAGCCCTTCGAGGATCTCCGTCTGGCGCGGCGTGTAGGTCCAGCGGTCGCCTGTGTTCACCTCGGCCAGGAACTCCTCGTCCAGCGGCATGATCTCGTCGCGCACCATGCGCGCGACCTTCTCGTGGATTGGCTTCAGCCGCTCGGTCATGCCGAGATCCATGGGGCGAATATCGCTCAAGCGCCTTTTCCTCCGAGGCCGCGCCAGGCGCAGGTGACCACCTGGCCGACGATGTCCTGTCTCTGCGCCTGGCTTTCGCCATCGCGCGGTTTGTACCAGAAGATCGGCGAGTTCAGCGTCATGAACATGAGCTGCGCTGCGATGCTGGGATCTTCGAAGTCGAACTCGCCCGCCTCGCGCCCGGCGTCGATCTCGGCACGGAAGATGGCGCCATAGGCCTTGCGGTAGTCGAGAAGCTCGGAAAACACGGTGCGCTGCTCGGGCGTCGTTGCCCCGCGCAGATGCATCTCCACGCCCATCCAGACAGCGCGCTGGAAAGGCTGCGTCTCGATCATCTGGTTGACGTGGATCGCCGCCATGCGCCGCCAGCGCTCGCCGGGCGCCCCTGCGGCCTGCCGGGCTGGTTCGAGAGCGGCATAGTTCATGTCCATGCCGGCGCGAAACACCTCGGCAAAGAGGTCCGCCTTGGACGGAAAGTGATGGTAGATGCGCCCCTTGGTGGCGCCCATGGAACGGGCAATCTCGTCGAGCGACGTGGCCTGGTAGCCGCGATCCATGAACGACCGGGCTGCAGCCGCCAGAATGTCGGCGCGCGAGCTTTCGATGGTCCCTTCACGGATTCCGAGCGTCGTGACGATCGCTTCCTCCCTGGGCCGCTCATTGCCGGGCCCGTTCCTCTTCGGGTCTTTTCCGGTCTTTACGGCTGACCCAATGATGAACATACTACTGGGTATGTTGTCAACGCGGAGCGGCCGGCCAAGAGAGCCGCGAGCATGACGGGGAGGAAAGCTGAATGTCCTATCTCGACGATCTGTTCTCGGTTTCCGGTAAGACGGCGCTCGTCACCGGCGCCGCTACCGGCATCGGCTTCATGGCCGCCCATGCGCTCGCCATGGCCGGCGCCCGCGTCTTCATCGCCTCGCGCAAGGGCGAGCACTGCGCAAAGGCGGCCGAGGCGATCAACGCCCAGTCGCCCAGGGGCTCGGCGGAAGGATTTGCCGGCGACGTGTCGTCGGAGGAAGGCATCGCAGCCCTCGTCGGCGAGGTGCGCAGCCGCACCGACAGCCTGTCGATCCTGATTAACAACGCCGGCCTCACCTGGGGCCAGGACCTCGAGACCTTCCCCTACAAGGCCTGGTCGCGGGTGCTCGACGTGAACGTCACCGGCCTTTTCCACCTCACTCGCGAACTGCTGCCGCAACTGGAGAACGCAGCGAGCGACGGCGACCCGGCCCGCGTGATCAATCTCGGCTCTGTCATGGGCACGCAGCCGATCGCCGACGGCGCCTATTCGTACACGGCCTCCAAGGCTGCAGTACATCACCTCACCCGCACGCTTGCGATCGAGCTGGCGGACCGCCGCATAACGGTCAACGCGTTCGCGCCCGGGCCATTCCGCTCCAAGATGACGGCATTCGCCACCGGCACGGACGAGCAGGCCGCGCAGGTCGGCGCGCGCGTGCCGCTCGGGCGCATCGGCGAGGCGGATGACATCGCCGGAGCGACCCTGTATCTGTGCTCGCGCGCCGGGAGCTACGTCACGGGAGCGATCCTCCCGCTCGACGGCGGCCAGTCGGTGCAGCACGGCATGCGGCTGTTCAAGGAATAGCCGCCAACAAGGATCGCGACGCCTTCGAGGCGATCGCCCATGCGCCAAGGCAAGGGAGGCTGCTTGGAACCTCAAACCATCGACCTGGAACCCCAGTCCATCGAAGAGATGCAGGCGAAGCTCGGCACCGAGATCGGCGTGTCACCCTGGATCGTCGTCACCCAGGACCGGATCGACAAGTTCGCAGACGCCACCGACGACCATCAGTTCATCCACGTGGACCCGGAGCGAGCGGCGGCGACTCCCTTCGGCGGAACGATCGCGCACGGTTTCCTGTCGCTGTCGCTGCTTTCGACGATGGCCTATGCGGCCATCCCGCGCCTGCGCGACATGGAAATGGGCATCAATTACGGCTTCGACAGCGTCCGCTTCGTCTCGCCAGTGAAATCAGGCGCGCGCGTGCGCGGCCGCTTCACGCTGGCCGACTTCACCGTGCGCCCCTCGGGCTGGGCGCAGATGACCTATGACGTCTCGATCGAGATCGAGGACCTGAAGAAGCCGGCTCTGACGGCGCGCTGGATCACGCTCGCCGTACCGGATCGCAAAAAGGACACGGCATGAGCGACATCGCCACGCTCGATGCGAGCCTGCTCGGGCCGCATCTGGAAAAGGAAATCCCTGGCTTCCACGGCATCGGAAAGATCACCAAGTTTAACGCCGGCCAGTCCAACCCGACCTACATGATCGAGGCGCAAAGCGGCCGCTACGTGCTGCGCTCCAAGCCCCCGGGCGAACTCCTGAAGTCGGCTCACCAGGTCGACCGCGAATACCGCGTCATCAAGGCGCTGGCTGCGACCGACGTGCCCGTCGCCCCCGTCTACCATTTGAGCGGAGACGACTCGCCGATCGGGCGCATGTTCTACGTCATGGGCTTTGTCGAGGGTCGCATTCTCTGGGACCCTGCCCTGCCCGACATCGCCGACAAGGCGGAGCGTGCGGCGATCTACGACGCGATGAACGGCGTGTTGGCCACGCTTCACGACGTGGACTACCGCGCGATCGGCCTCGCCGATTTCGGCAAGCCGGGCAACTACTACGAGCGGCAGCTGTCCCGCTGGTCGGGCCAGTACCGCGCGTCGGAAACCGAGACCGTGCCGGAGATGGAAAAGCTCCTTTCCTGGCTCGACACCCATCTTGTCCCCGATGATGGCATCGTCTCGCTGGTCCATGGCGACTACCGCATCGACAACATGATCTTTGCGGCCGACCGGCCGGAGGTGCTGGCCGTGCTCGACTGGGAATTGTCCACGCTCGGCCATCCGTATGCGGACATCGCCTACCAGTGCATGCAGTGGCGCTTGCCCAACAATTCAGGCTTCCGCGGGCTCGGCGGCATCGACCGCAAGGCTGCTGGAATTCCGACCGAAGAAGACTATGTCGCTGCCTACTGCGCCCGCCGGGGGCTCGACGTCATCGACAACTGGACCTTTTATCTGTCGTTCTCGTTCTTCCGCCTCGCGGCCATCTGCCAGGGCGTTTACAAGCGCTCGCTCGACGGCAATGCGTCCAATCCGGAAAAGGCCCGCAGCTATGGCGAGGCCGTCCGGCTCCTGTCGCGGCTTGCAGTGGAAGAGATCGAAGAGAACGGCTGACGCCGCGTTCTGGGGGATTTGATGGGAAGATTTGAGGGGCAGGTCGCGTTCGTGAGCGGCGCGACGGGCGGTTTCGGCAGGCGGACGGCCGAACGTCTTGCAGAAGGCGGCGCAAGACTCGTTCTCACGGACCTCGATCAGTCGGCGATCGACCGCATGGCGGCCGAGCTTCCGACAGACGTGACGACGATCGCCGGAAGCGTCACGGAAGAAGATCTGCACGAACGCGCCATGGCGCTTGCTGTCGAGCGCTTCGGGCGCCTCGACATCGCCATCAACAATGCGGGCATTGTCCACGACCTCGCCAAGATCACTGATACCCCTGCCGAGGTGGCGCGACGCGTCTTCGACATCGATCTTTTCGGCGTCTTCCTGGCGATGAAGCACCAGCTTCAGCTGATGAACAACCAGTACCGCGAGACGAAGAGGGGCGGAGCAATCGTCAACATCTCGTCGGTAGCGGGTATTGCCGGTGCGCCGAGCCTCGGCGTCTATTCGGCAGCCAAGCACGGCGTCGTAGGCCTGACGCGATCGGCTGCGGCCGAGAATGCCCGACGCGGCATCCGCGTCAACGCGGTGTGCCCGTCCTTCGCCCGCACCGCGATGGTGACGGCGAGCCTCGCCGCGGTGCCTCCCGGCCACGAGACCATCGCGATCAACGAACTCGTCCGCGGTGTGCCGATGCGCCGGCTCGCCGAAGTCGAGGAAGTCGTCGAAGTGATCCTGTTCGCCGCCGATCCTGCCAACAGCTTCATGACCGGGCAGACCCTCGCCTGTGACGGCGGCATAACGGCAGTTTAGACGCAGTGCAGCAAAGTCGTCCCATGGTCGAAAGCCAACCTTAATCTCTGCCGGCTACTGATCTTTTCCACAGGCCCGCAAAGGGCAAAGGCGAAGAACGGGTAGGCATGCGGATCGTCAGCGGATCAGCGCCGGCAAAAGGTATGCTCCGGATGTTGCGGCCAACGCATATCCCGGCGGTCCTCGCGCTCATCGTCATCCTCGCAGCCTGGTTCTACGCCGAGCATCAGAACCGTCTCGTCTACCAGAACACGTTGCGCAGCCAGGTGCTGACGCAGGTGTCGATCGTCCGCGCGCGGATCGAGGGCCAGATCAACTCCAACATCCAGCTCGTGCGCGGCTTCGTCGCGGCGCTGACGACCGAGCCCGACATGTCGGAAGCGCGTTTCAGCCAGCTGGCGCGAGCTTTGGTCGGCAACGAGTCGCAGCTGCGTCACCTGGCGGCAGCGCCGGATCTTGTCATCACGAAAGTCTATCCGCGTGAGGGCAACGAGGCCGCGATCGGCCGCAACTACCGCGACCTGCCGAACCAGATCGACGACGTCCTTCTCGCCCGCGACACCAGGAAGCTCGTGCTTGCTGGCCCGCTCGAACTCGTCCAGGGCGGCGTCGGCCTCATCGGCCGCTTCCCGGTCTATGTGCCCGAGCCTTCGGGCGCCGAACAGTTCTGGGGCATCGTCTCGGCCGTAATCGACGTCGACAGGATCTACGCTGATACCTCGGCGATCGCCGAGGAGCTCGGCCTTGATCTCACGATCGCCCGACAGGTTGGTGGCACCGAGGAGCATATTTTCGGCGACGCCGCGATCCACGACGACGATCCGGTCATCGTGGAGGTCGCCTTGCCTTACGGCCGCTGGCACATCGAGGCGCGTCCGCATGGCGGCTGGGACGTCGAGCCGGCTAATATGTGGCGCCTGCGTGCCTGGATGCTGATCGCGGCCGGTCTCATTATGGTCCCGGCGCTCGTCACGGGCAGGCTGCTCGAAGAGCGGCTTGCCAACATGTCCAAGATGCAGGTTCGACGCCTCGAACTCGAAAATCTCTCTCGCCGCCTCAAGCTCGCTCTCGACACCTCGAAGGTCGCCATCTGGGAAACGGCCCTTGATGAGGACCACGAGTACTGGGACGAGCGCATGCACCACCTCTACGGTGTGCCAATAGACGGAAAGCCGCGCACGTTCGAAGACTGGATCGAGCGCGTTCACCCGGACGACCGCGAACGCGCCGCGGCCGACTTTCAGATAGCGATCGAGCAGCGCAGCTCCTACGTCTCGCAGTTCCGCATCGTGACGCCCGCCGGTCTTGAGCGTCACATCCGCGCACTGGGCCGCATCCACACGGATGAGGACGGCAGGCTCCATGTCGTCGGCGTCAATTGGGACGTCACTGACGACGTGCGCCTGACGGAGGAGCTTACGCTCGCCAACGCCGCGCTCGAAGTCCGCAATGACGAGCTCGAGCATGCCCGCCGCCGCATCGAATACACCGCGCTGCATGATGCCCTGACCGGACTGCCGAACCGCCGCTACCTCGACGTGGTTCTCGCCGATCATGCCGAGGCATTCGACAAAGGCGTCGAGCGCGCGGCAATCCTCCACATCGACCTCGACCGCTTCAAGCAGATCAACGACACACTCGGCCACGCAGCCGGCGACGCGATGCTCATCCATGCGGCCGACATCCTGCGCAAGGTCGCGCGGCCATCCGACTTCGTCGCCCGCGTCGGCGGCGACGAGTTCATCATTGTTTGCAGGGAGCCGATCAGCTCGAAAGCGCTCGATGCCGACGCACTGGCCGCCCAGGCAGAGTTGATACTTGGCGCCATGCAACAACCGCTCATCCACGAGGGGCACGAATGTCGTTGCGGCGTGTCGATCGGCATTTCGGGCGACATGGACACGATCGCCGATCCGCGCCGCCTGCTCGTCAACGCCGACATCGCGCTCTACCGGGCGAAGAACCGTGGTCGAAACCGCTACCAGTTCTTCAACGACACGCTGGAAGCCGAGATCGTGCGGACCAAGCGCGTCGCTGACGATATCCTGGCAGGGCTGGAGCGGGGCGAGTTCGTTCCGTATTATCAGCCACAGTTCGACGCAAACACGCTTCAGGTCATCGGCGTCGAGGCACTCGTGCGCTGGAACCACCCGACAGAAGGTACGCTGGCCCCGGGCGCCTTCCTGAAGATCGCCGAGGAGCTGAACGTCGTCGGCCAGCTCGACCGGATCATCCTGGAGCAGACGATCCGTGATCTCGCCGCCTGGAAGCTTGCCGGCCTGCCAGTGCCGAAGGCATCCGTCAACGTCTCGGCACGCCGCCTCCACGATGACGGGCTGATCGATGGCCTGCGCGCGCTGTCGATCGAGCCGGGCACGATCAGCTTCGAGCTGGTCGAGTCGATCTTCCTCGACGACAATGACGATCTCACCACCTGGAATGTCGACCAGATCAAGGCGCTCGGCATCGACATCGAGATCGATGATTTCGGCACCGGCCACGCATCGATCGTCAGCCTCCTGAAGCTGAGCCCGCGCCGCCTGAAAATCGACCGCCAGTTCGTGATGCCGATCCTGCGCTCCGACGGCCAGCGCCAACTCGTTCGCTCGATCGTCGAGATCGGCCGCTCGCTCGGCATCGACGTGCTGGCCGAAGGGGTCGAGACGATGGAGCACGCCCGCGTTCTGCAGGGCCTCGGTTGCAACGCGCTACAGGGCTACGCCTTCGCCCGTCCCATGGCGCACGATGACCTCGTGACCTTCATGAAGGCCCGACGCTGGCGCAAGGCTTCCTGAGCGGTCAGGCGTCGCGGCAGGCAGCTTCGAGCAGGGCCAGCGCATAAGGCGCGAACGAGCGCCAGCATTCCAGCCTGAACCGGTGGGCATCCTTGCGGTAGAGTACGACCTCGATCTTGCCGAAAACCGTCCGGGTCGCGCTGCCGACCGGAAACGCCTCCTCGCTCAAATCCAGCGGGCAGCCGGCCGCGAGAACGTCTTCAACCCGCGCGCCCTCTAGGATGAAGCCGACATTGCGGTGCGAGACGTCCACCGCAGAATGTACCGCGCTCACGTGCTTCAGGTCTTCCGCCGGGCTGCGGCCGCTTTCGTCTATGATGAGCCACTCGTCCGGCCCAAGCTTGAGAACGTGACGGCCATCGTCGACGGCCGTCGCACCAATCTGCAGCGGCAGCCGCATGCCGAGCGGCGCTTCAAGCGAGGGGATGCCCGCGGGTCGCGCTCGCAGCGACAACCTCTCGGCCGACGGCGCAATGGTCACGGACACGCCGGCGGCGCCGGTACCCTGTCCGGCAAGCTGCGGCGCGCGATGCGCAGTCTGCGCGAGATCAGCCATGGAGGCGCCCTCCTTCGACATCGATGAAGACAGGGTCGCAGATTTCGACCTCGATGACCCTGTCCGGCATCGGCACGAACAACCGCTCGCCGATGCGCGCACGACCGCCCGCAACGAGCGCCAGCGCGATAGACCGATCGAGATTGGCCGACCAGTAGCTGGACGTCACGTGGCCGATCATCTTGACCGGCGCCTTGGCGCGCTTGTCGGCGACGATCTGCGCTCCCTCTTCCAGCACGATCTTCAGATCGACAGTCTTGAGCCCCACCAATTGCTTGCGGTCGGGGCGGTTGAGATCGGGCCGCATCAGGCCGCGAATGCCGACGAAGTCGCGCTTCTTCTTGCCGATCGCCCAGTCAAGACCGGCGTCGCCCGGCGTTACCGTACCGTCGGTATCCTGCCCGACGATGATGTAGCCCTTCTCGGCGCGCAGCACGTGCATGGCTTCCGTGCCATAGGAACAGGCGCCGTGCTTTTGGCCTTCGGCCCAAATCGCCTCCCAGACCGCGCGGCCGTAATCGGCCGGCACGTTGACCTCGAAGCCGCGCTCGCCCGTGAAAGACATGCGGAAAAGCCGTGTCGGCACGCCGCAGATGCGCCCCTCGCGAACCGACATATGCGGCATCGCCTCATCCGAGAGGTCGATGCCCTCCACGAGCGGCGCGATGATCTCGCGCGACTTCGGGCCCTGCACGGCGATGACCGCCCACTGCTCGGAAACCGACGTCAGCCAGCAATCAAGATGCGGGAATTCCGTCTGGAGGTAGTCCTCCATGTGGTTGAGGACGCGCGCGGCCCCGCCCGTCGTCGTCGTGACGTGGAAGCGATCGGGCGCAAGCCTGCCCACGACCCCGTCATCATAGATGTAGCCGTCCTCGCGCAGCATGATGCCATAGCGGCAGCGGCCGGGTTCGAGCTTCTCCCACGGGTTGGTGTAGAGAAGCTCCATGAATTTCGCCGCGTCCGGCCCGACGACCTCGATCTTGCCAAGCGTGGATGCGTCGAACAGGCCCGCCGCCTCGCGCACCGTGCGGCATTCGCGATCGACCGCCTCGTGCGTGGTCTCGCCCGCTTGCGGGAAATACCAGGCGCGCTTCCACTGACCGACATCCTCGAACACCGCGCCATGAGCCCCCGCCCAGCCGTCGATCGGCGTGCGCCGCGTCGGGTCGAACAGATCGCCGCGGGCATGGCCTACGATCGCGCCGAAAGTGACGGGCGTGAACGGCGCGCGGAACGTCGTGAGACCGACCTCCGGCATCGGCTTTTCGAGTGCCTCTGCTGCGAGCGCCAGCCCGTGCAAATTCGATGTCTTGCCCTGGTCGGTCGCCATGCCGTTGGTCGTGAAGCGCTTGACGTGTTCGATCGAGCGCATGCCCTCGTGGACGGCCTGCTTGATGTCCTTGGCCGTCACGTCGTTCTGGAAATCGACGAAGGCCTTCTTGAGCTCCACGCCCGCGGCGATGCCGAGCGTACCGCCCGACCAGTCCTCGCCGGTGACCCCATGTGGGACGACGGCTTCGGATACCGCCGGAAGATCCGCATCGGCCGGCATGGCCGCGCGACGCGCCTCCGTGGCGAACCGCGCGCCGGCCTGCGCCGCCTCGGCGACGATCGCCGCGAGGTCTTCCGTGCCGGTGCAGGCTCCGACCGAGACATGACCGTCGTCACCGGCAGCTGGCACGAAATGCTGGCGCGCCTCGACGAAGGCCAGCTTGCCACGCGCCTGGCTGTGCAGGTGGACGGACGGCGTGAAGCCGCCCGAGACGAGCAGGGAATCGACCACGATCGTCCGTGACCTGCCGCCGCCGACCGGCGCGATCGTGATGCTCTTGATGCGCAGGCGTCCGGCCGTCCCCGTCACCGCATGGCCGGCGATCACCTCGATGCCTTCCGCCTTGGCGCGGTCGACGACGTCGCCCGCGGGCATCGCACGCAGGTCGATGATGGCCGGCACGGCGATGCCCGCTCGCTTCATGTCCAGCGCGGCGTAATAGCCAGCATTGGTCGCGGTGTGGACCGCCACCTTGCGGCCGACCACGACGCCGTGATGGTTGAGATAAGTGCGGCCTGCCGTGCTGAGCAGGATGCCCGGCCGGTCGTTGCCCGGAAAGACGAGATGCCGCTCGATCGCGCCGGTGGCGATGACGACCCGCCTCGCCCGCACGCGCCAGACGCGCTCGCGCGGAATGTCGCGGCGCGGTGCCGCCAGATGATCGGTAACGCGCTCGACGAGGCCGACCATGTTCTGCGAATAGAAGCCGAAAGCCGTCGTGCGCGTCAGCACGCGCACATTGTCCATGCCGGCAAGACGGTTAGCCGCTGCCTTCGCCCACTCCCATCCGGACTGCCCGTCGATCGCTGCCTCGCTCTCGAAGCGCAGGCTTCCGCCCGTCTCCGCCTGCTCGTCGCAGACGATGACGCGGGCACCCGTCGCGGCTGCGGCCAGCGCGGCCGTCAGACCGGCTGCACCAGCACCCACGACGAGCACGTCGCAATGCGCATAGCGTGAGGCATAGTGGTCGGGATCTGCTTCCTCCGGCGCGACGCCTAAACCCGCTGCCGCCCGGATGTTTGGCTCGTAGAGCTTCTTCCAGGCCGAGCGCGGCCACATGAAGGTCTTGTAGTAGAAGCCGGCCGAGAAGAACGGCGAGGCAAGGTCGTTGACGGCGCCCGCGTCGAAGGAGAGCGACGGCCAGCGGTTCTGCGAGTTCGCCTTTAGCCCGTCATGAATTTCCTGCACCGTGGCGCGCACGTTCGGTGTCTCGCGGGAGGCGTCGCGGCGCACGCCGACGAGCGCGTTCGGCTCTTCCGAGCCGGCCGACAGGATGCCACGCGGGCGGTGATACTTGAACGAGCGACCCGTCAGATGGACGCCATTGGCAAGCAGCGCCGAGGCGAGCGTGTCGCCTTCCAGCCCCTCATAGACCTGGCCGTCGAACTCGAAGCGGACGGGCCGTGCGGGCGAAAGCCGTCCGGCGCCCTTGATGCGATGGGTGCTCATGCGCCCTCCCCGATCGCGGGCTTTGCTTCGCCGGCCTTATAGGTCATCACGAACTTGTCCGTCACGGTGTGACGCACCGCATTGAAGAACCGCCCGCAGCCATGGACATGCCGCCAGCGCTCATAGGCGAACCCCTTGGGATTCTCGCGCAGGAAAAAGAAGCGCTCGAAGTCTTCGTCCGACATTTCGGTGATCGGATCCGGCCGCACCACATGCGCCTCGCCCGCATGCCGGAACTCGACCTCCGGCCGGTCTGCTTCGCAGTAGGGACAGCGGATCAGGAGCATGGGGTATGGTTCGATCTGGTGGGGGAATCGATATCGCGGAAGCGGAGACGTAGGTGCACGGCCTCTTCACCCCCCTCTGGCCTGCCGGCCATCTCCCCCTCAAGGGGGGAGATGGGAAAATCATCGGCCTCTAGCATCAGATGACGAGCACGCGCCTCGGCGGCTAGCCAATCTCCCCCCTTGAGGGGGAGTTGGTCGGCAGGCCAGAGGGGGGTCCCCGGCGCCAGCGACGAACGCTGCGCCTCTCCCGAAATCACCTGTGCGCCCTCCATCAATGCGCCACCGCCGCAGCCGCGGCCTCGTCGATCAGGCGGCCGGTCCGGAACCGCTCCAGCGTGAAAGGGGCATTGATCGGATGCGGCTCGTCGCGCGCGATCGTATGCGCGAAGACGTGGCCCGAGCCCGGCGTCGCCTTGAAGCCGCCGGTACCCCAGCCGCAATTGACGTAGAGCCCCTTGACCGGCGTCTTGGCGAGGATCGGCGAGCGGTCCGGCGTCACGTCGACGATACCGCCCCAGGAGCGCAGCATCTTCATGCGCGTGAACATCGGGAACATCTCGCAGATCGCGTCGAGCGTGTGCTCGATGACGTGCAGGCCGCCGGTCTGCGAATAGGAGGTGTACTGGTCCGTGCCCGCGCCGATGACGAGCTCGCCCTTGTCAGACTGCGAGATATAGGCATGCACAGTGTTGGACATCACCACGCACGGGAAGACGGGCTTTACCGGCTCGGAGACCAGCGCCTGCAGCGGATAGGATTCGAGCGGCATGCGCACGTCCGCCATCTGCATGACGACGGAGCTATGGCCGGCCGCGACCACGCCGACCTTCTTCGCGCCGATGAAGCCGCGTGACGTTTCCAGCCCCGTCACCGCGCCATCCGGCCCACGCCGAATGCCTTTGACTTCGCAATTCTGGATGATGTCGACGCCGCGCGCGGCTGCACCGCGTGCATAGCCCCAGGCGACCGCATCGTGACGCGCGACGCCGCCGCGGCGCTGCAGCGCGGCACCCATGACCGGATAGCGGGCCGAGCGCGAAATGTTGAGCGGCGGACAGAACGCCTTCGCTTCCTCGGGCGTCAGCCATTCATTGTCGACGCCGTTCAGCCTGTTGGCATGGATGTGCCGCTTGAAGACCTGAACGTCATGGACGTTGTGAGCGAGCATCATGACGCCGCGCGGCGAGTACATGACGTTGTAGTTGAGCTCCTGGCTCAACCCCTCCCACAGCTTCACGGCATGGTCGTATAGCGCCGCGCTTTCATCGTAGAGGTAGTTCGAGCGGATGATCGTCGTGTTGCGGCCGGTATTGCCGCCCCCGAGCCAGCCCTTCTCGAGCACGGCCACGTTGGTGATGCCGTGCACCTTCGCGAGGTAGTAGGCCGTCGCCAGTCCGTGCCCGCCGGCCCCGACGATGACGACATCATAGGACGCCTTCGGCTCCGGCGAGGGCCATTGCGGCTCCCAGCCCGTATGTCCGCGCAGCGCCTCGCGAACGATCGCGAGGGCGGAATATTTCTTCATCGGGCGTCCCGTTCCGGATCGACTGCCTACGGCTTGAGAAGCTACCACTAGACGCTCGCCTGCCAAGCCCTTGCACTGTTTGCGACGGGCGACGCCGCAAAGACGAAGCGGCGGCATCAACTCCTTGTGGACACGTCCCGGCGATTCTGCTAATGGCGCTCGAAATTCGCGGTCTGCTTGCCGCGGAAAACGGGGATGGTGTCTGTCGGGCTGATGGCCTCAGGAACGAGCCTCGTCGGAACCCTCGATCAACAAGACGGCAGGAACACACGTGCAGGTACTCGTCCGCGACAACAATGTTGACCAGGCGCTTCGCGCTCTCAAGAAGAAGATGCAGCGCGAAGGCATCTTCCGCGAGATGAAGATGCGCGGTCATTACGAGAAGCCCTCCGAAAAGCGCGCCCGCGAGAAGGCGGAAGCAGTTCGCCGCGCCCGCAAGCTTGCGCGCAAGCGTGCGCAGCGCGAGGGTCTCGTCAGCGGACGGACTGCTGCGGCGCGTTGATCGCGCCCCTTTTTTGACCCTTTCGGGCCGTAGCGAAGGTGGCGCGATGCGTATCGTGGCCACCTTTTTGTTTGCGATGCGTTGAGTGACCGAGACGGGATGCTCGACAGACAAGACCTGCGGGGATGATGCGATGAAGAGTGCGAGCCAGACGCGAGCCGTGCGGCGTATCCTGCTGCCGCTGGCAGCAACGATGCTGGCAGGTGTCATGCTGTCGGCGTGCCAGTCTTCGTCGGGCCCCATCGGTGAACTGGCGGCGATCGATACCGCGCAGTCGTCGACCGAGAACATCGCCTCTTTGTCCGCTGTCATCCAGCGCGCGCCCAACGATGCCAATGCCTACAATGTGCGCGGCTCGGCCTATGGCCGTGGCGGGCGCTATGACGAGGCGCTGAGCGACTTCGGCACCGCCATCCAGCTCAATCCGCAATTCTACCAGGCTTACGCCAATCGCGCCCTGATCCATCGCTACATGGGCAACCAGGAAGCCGCGCTCGCCGACTACAACCGGTCTATCCAGATCAACGCGAACTACGACGCCGCCTATATTGGCCGCGGTAACCTATATCGGCTTGCCGGGCGCGGCACGGAAGCGTTCAACGATTTCGAGCGCGCGATCCAGCTCGACACGACCGACCCGCGCGCCTTCCACAATCGCGGCCTGCTCTATCAGGCCCGCAACCAGCATGATTTCGCGATCGAGGATTTCGCCCGCGCAATTTCGCTCGCACCACAGTCGGCAGAGCCTTACAACGCACGTGGCCTGTCCTACCTCGCGCTGGACGACGAAGACAACGCGCTTGCCGATTTCAACACGGCGCTGCAGCTCGACAAGTCGAGCGCCGAGGGCTGGGCTTATCAGGGCCTCGTCTTCGAGCGCCGTGGCGACCGCCAGCGCGCGTTCCGCTCCTATACGGAAGCAGCCCGCCTGAACCCGAACTTCAAGGCCGCAACCGACGGCGTCTCCCGCACCCGCGGCGCCTGATCCGCAATCCGGAATGCGCTGCCTCGTCGTCCTGGCGCATCCGCTAGCCGACAGCCTCAACGCCCGTCTTGCGGCGACCGTCTGCAAAACGCTCGTCGCCTCTGGCCATCAGGTCGATCTGCTCGATCTCTATGCCCAAGACTATGACCCGCGCCTGACGGCCGACGAACGGCGGCGCTTCGGCCAGGCAGACCCCTCCCCGCTAGACGACGACCAAACACGGCTTCTCGCTACCGTGCAGATGATCGTGCTGGTCTTCCCGACCTGGTGGTTCGGCATGCCGGCGATCCTCAAGGGCTGGATCGACCGAACTTTCGCGCCCGGCATCGCATACCAAGACAACGGCAATGGCGGACCGATCCGACCAGGGCTGACGACCCTCCGGCACGTCGTCGTCGTCACCACCCTGGGTTCGCCCTTGTGGCTGGCGCGGATCGTGATGCGCGAACCGCTGCGCCGCACGCTGCAGCTCGGCGTCGTACGGGCCTGCGCCCCGCAAGCGACCTTTCGCATGCTCTCGCTCTATTCCGCCGAGACGGTGGACGAAGCACGTATCGCCGCCTTCGAGACCCGGATCCGCAAGGCGCTTCCCAAATGAAAAGGCCCGGATCGCTCCGGGCCTTTTGTTTGATCAATGATCCATCGCCTTGACGATGTCCTCGGTCATCTTCTTCGCATCGCCGAGCAGCATCATCGTGCCGTCCTTGTAGAACAGCGTGTTGTCGATGCCGGCATAGCCGGAGCCGAGCGAGCGCTTGACGAACAGGCAGGTGCGCGCCTTGTCGACGTCGAGGATCGGCATGCCGTAGATCGGCGACGACTTGTCGTCGCGCGCCGACGGGTTGGTCACGTCGTTGGCGCCGATGACGTAGGCGACGTCGGCCTGCGAGAACTCGGAGTTGATGTCCTCGAGCTCGAACACCTCGTCATAGGGCACATTGGCTTCCGCCAGCAGCACGTTCATGTGCCCGGGCATGCGGCCCGCGACCGGATGGATCGCGTACTTCACCTCCACGCCATGCGCCTTGAGCTTGTCGGCGAGCTCGCGCAGCGAGTGCTGCGCCTGCGCGACCGCCATGCCGTAGCCGGGCACGATGATGACCTTCTGCGCGTTCATCATCAGGTAGGCGGCATCGTCCGCCGAGCCCTGCTTGACCGAGCGCTGCACGCCATCGTCCGCGCCCGCAGCCGCCGTCTCGCCGCCGAAGCCGCCGAGGATGACGGAGATGAACGAGCGGTTCATGCCCTTGCACATGATGTAGCTGAGGATCGCGCCCGAGGAGCCGACCAGCGCGCCGGTGATGATCAGCGCAAGGTTGCCGAGCGTGAAGCCGAGCGCGGCCGCCGCCCAACCCGAATAGGAATTGAGCATCGAGACGACGACCGGCATGTCCGCGCCGCCAATCGGCACGATCAGGAGCACGCCGAGCGCCAGCGACAGGATGACGATCAGCCAGAACACTAGCGTCGACTGCGTCGTCACCAGAAGCACGATCAGCACCACCAGCCCGACCGCGAGTGCGATGTTGATGGCATGCCGCATCGGCAGGAGGATCGGCTTGCCCGACATGCGCCCGTCGAGCTTCAGGAAGGCGATGACCGAGCCGGTGAACGTGATCGCACCGATCGCGACGCCGAGCGCCATCTCGACCAGCGCCTGGCCGTGGATGTGGCCGACGGTGCCGATGCCGAAGCTTTCCGGCGCATACATCGCGGCTGCCGCCACCATGACGGCCGCGAGGCCGACAAGCGAGTGGAAGGCGGCGACGAGCTGCGGCATCGACGTCATGGCAATGCGCCGCGCGACGACGGCGCCCACCGTGCCGCCGATGGCGAGGCCGAGCACGATCAGGAAGAAGCCGCCGACCGTCGGACGCGCGAGAAGCAGCGTCGTGACGATCGCGATCGCCATGCCGATCATGCCGTAGGTGTTGCCCTGGCGGCTGGTCGTCGGGTGAGAAAGGCCCCGCAGCGCCATGATGAACAGGACGCCGGAGACGAGATAGAGGAAGGAGGCGAGGTTGGCTGACATCATCGCCTCACTTTTCTTTCTTCTTGTACATCGCCAGCATGCGCTGGGTGACAAGGAAGCCGCCGAAGATGTTCACCGCGGCAAGCATGAGCGCAATGAAGCCGAAACCGGTCGCCAGACCCGAGGCCGAGATGCCGACGGCGAGCAACGCGCCGACGACGATGACCGACGAAATCGCGTTGGTCACGGCCATCAGCGGCGTGTGCAGCGCCGGCGTCACCGACCACACGACGTAGTAGCCGACGAAGATCGCGAGCACAAAGATCGCGAAGCGGAAGATGAAGGGATCGACGGCACCGCCCGTCGCCGCGCTTGCCGCGGCACCGGCTGCATCGACAGCCTGCTCGACCTCGATCTGCGTGATCGCGTCGCGGATCGACGCGGCAGCCTGATCGAGCTGGTCCAGAGCCCGTTCCAGCGTTTCCATCATGCCCCTCCCTTGACGGTCTCGGCGGCGGCGAAGTTCGGATGAACGATCTTCCCGCCATGCGTCAGCATCGTCGCCTTGACCAGCTCGTCCTCGGGCTTGACGACGACGGTCTTGGCGTCCTTGTCGACCATGGATTCAAGGAAGGCGAAGAGGTTGCGCGCATAAAGCAGCGACGCTGAAGCCGCGACGCGACCTGCAACGTTCAGATGTCCGACGATGCGCACGCCATTGGCGGTCGTCACCGTTTCGCCGGCCTTTGCGCCCTCGACATTGCCGCCGCGCTCGACCGCAAGGTCGATGATGACGGAGCCGGGGCGCATGGCCGCGACCATGTCGGCCGTGATCAGGCGCGGCGCGGGCCGGCCGGGGATCAGCGCCGTGGTGATGACGATATCCTGCTTGGCGATGTGCTCGGCGACCAGCGCCGCCTGCTTCGCCTGGTATTCCTTCGACATTTCCTTCGCGTAGCCGCCGGCCGTCTCGGCCGCCTTGAACTCCTCGTCCTCCACGGCGACGAACTTGGCACCGAGCGAGGCGACCTGTTCCTTGGCGGCCGGGCGGACGTCCGTTGCGGTGACGACGGCGCCCATGCGGCGCGCGGTCGCGATCGCCTGGAGACCGGCGACGCCCGCGCCCATGACGAAGATCTTCGCGGCAGGCACGGTGCCCGCTGCCGTCATCATCATCGGAAGCGCGCGGTCGAAGACTTCGGCTGCGTCGATAACGGCACGATACCCGGCAAGGTTCGCCTGGCTCGACAGGATGTCCATGACCTGCGCGCGCGTGATGCGCGGCATCAGCTCCATGGCAAAGCCGCTGAGGCCCCTGGCCGCCATCTCGGCGAGCGCCGCTTCGTTGCCGTAGGGGTCCATCGCGGCGATGACGATGGCGCCGGACTTGTAGGATGCAATCTCGGACGAGCTCGGACGGCGGACCTTCAGCACAATGTCGGCGCCGGCCGCGTCGCTTGCCCCGCCGATGCGGGCACCGGCCTTCTGGAACTCGGCATCGGTGATGCGAGAATGCTCGCCTGCACCCGCCTCGACGACGACATCGAAGCCGAGTGCGACCAGCCGCTTGGCGGTATCAGGCGAGGCTGCGACGCGCGTCTCGCCTCCCTGCGTCTCGCGCGGAACGAAAATTGTCTGTGGCAAGCAGCTCTCCCCCATCATGCAAGCTGCTGCGGTCTTTCAGGCCACAGCAGTCAGCTTGAACTTTCCATTCCAAGCGCGTGCCTGGAGCCGATCAGCGCGAGAAATACGTGCCGACCGCGCAAAGCAGCAGGAACAGGATCGTCGCCGACAGGAAACCCGCGCTCGTGAAGAAGCCGAAGGCCATCGCGATCAGGAGCGAAACGACGCCGATGGTCGTGTACTTGGTGAGCGTCAGGAACAGCGAATACGTCTTCTCGTGCTCGCGGTAATCCATCTCGGCGCCCAACTCGAGCGGGCCCTGCGGATGATCGTCTGCCATGTGAACCTCCGGAACTGTTCTCGCGCTGATAGCGAAATCGACCCGCAAGGGCAATGGCATGGAACGTCGCGCCGGTGCGCATATGCTGCACGGCTGCCGTGCTTCAACCGTGCAGCCGAAAAAGTATCGCGCAGCGGAAGGAGGGCGACACCGGGTCGGCTCAGGACAGCCAGCGCTTGCGCCGCTTGTAGTGCTTCACGTCCTTGAAGGAGCGCCGCCCCTCGCCGCCGACGCCAAGGTAGAACTCCTTGACGTCCTCGTTCTCGCGCAGCGATTTCGCCTCGCCGTCGAGCACGATGCGACCGGATTCCAGGATGTAGCCGTATTTGGCATAGCGCAGCGCGATGTTGGTGTTCTGCTCGGCGAGAAGGAAGGACACGCCCTGCTCCTCGTTGAGCTTCTTGACGATCTCGAAGATTTCCTCGACCAGCTGCGGCGCAAGACCCATCGAAGGCTCGTCGAGCAGGATCATCTTCGGCCGACTCATCAGCGCGCGGCCGATCGCCGTCATTTGCTGCTCGCCGCCGGAGGTGTAGCCGGCCTGGCTGCCGCGCCGCACCTTCAGGCGCGGGAAATAGGAGTAGACGAGCTCCAGATCGCGCGCGATCGCGGAAGTCCCGTCCCGGCGCGTGAAGGCACCGGTCATGAGATTGTCCTCGACGGACAGATGCCCGAAGCAGTGCCGCCCCTCCATGACCTGGATGCAGCCGCGCTTGACCAGCTGGTTGGCCGACAGCGCCTGAATCTGGTCGCCCTCGAAGACGATCGAGCCCTTGGTCACCTCGCCGCGCTCGGCGCGAAGGAGGTTGGAGATCGCTTTCAACGTCGTCGTCTTGCCGGCACCGTTCGCCCCGAGCAGCGCGACGATGCCGCCACGCGGAACGCTGAGCGACACGCCCTTCAGGACCAGGATCACATGATCGTAGATCACCTCGATATTGTTCACCGAGAGGATCGGCTCGGCCTGCGCCGCCACGGGGCTCGTGTTTTCCATCATCAGCCTGCCGGTTCGAAGAGAAAGCCCGGCGCCACGATCAAGCGGCGCCGGGACTGGTCAAAAGTGCCTCACTCGGCGCACTCGTTCATCGTCCAGGGCTGGTTTGCCGCCGCATAGTCGGCAGCTGCCTTTTCGACGAGCGGATCGATCACTGCCCGGTCGGCGGTCAGCAGGTCGGACGCCTTCACGAACTTCGAGCCGTCCCATTCCACCATCCACGCGCTGGCGTGACCGGTGTGGTTGGTACAGCTCGTCGAGAACGGGGCGATCATCTCGCCGATACCGAGTTCCGCGATGCGCTCTTCGGTCAGCTGGATGTTCTCCATGCCCCAGCGAAGGTCCTCCTTCGTGATATTCGGCGTGCCGGCGTGGTCCTGCGCGGCACGGACGGCTTCGGCTAGCATCACCGACATCAGGATGCCGCGCTGGTAGGCGGTTGAGTCGAACTCGCCGGCCTGCTGGTTGAGCTGCGACTTGCCGGCATCCACGACATACCGCTTCACGTCCTGCATCAGCGTCGAGTCGGAATCGACGAAGTTCCAGGACAGGGCGCGATAGCCCTTGCCCTGTTCGCCGACGAGGTTGAGGTCGGGCTCGTGCGCGCCCCACCAGACGCTGACGAACTGCTCCATCGGGAAGCGCGTCTTCACCGCTTCCGTGATGGCGGCTGCGTTCATCGCGCCCCAGCCCCACATCACGACGAAATCCGGCCGTTCGCGACGGATCTGCAGCCACTGTGCAGCCTGGTTCTGCATCTCCGTCAGGCCGACGGGGATCGGCAGGAGCGTGAAGCCGTGCGTCGAGGCGAGGCTTTCGAGAAGCGGCAGCGGCTCCTTGCCGTAGGGATGGTCGAGATGCAGGAAGGCGATCTTCTTGCCGCTGAGCGTGCCCAGATCGCCGCCCGAGATCGCCTGCATGATCATCGAGGCGCCGTCCCAGTAGGACGTCGGCGGGTTGAACACCCACTTGAACGTCCTGCCGTCCTGCATCGCCGAGAAGCCGTAGCTCGGCGCGAACATCGGGATCTCGTCGACATTGGTGCGCGGCAGGACCTGAAGCGTGATGCCCGTCGACCAGGGCTGCGTCACCATCGCGCCTTCGGACTTCAGGCGCTCGTAGCACTCGACGCCCTTTTCGGTGTTGTAGCCGGTCTCGCATTCGTCGAAGGCGATGCGCACGCCATTGATGCCGCCGTCGCGCTCGTTGAGCATCGTCATGTAGTCGAGCTGCCCGTTCATGTGCGGCGTACCGGTCGCCGCAAATGGGCCGGTCCGGTACGACATGTTCGGCAGCTTCAGCGCGTCCTGCGCCATCGCCGGCGCCGCGACGCCCGCCGCGAAGACGGTTGCAAGCAACGCGGCCTTGAGTGTCCTGGTCATCACATGCTCCTCCATCAATGCCCGCAATCGGGCTCGTTTTTCCGCTCGGACCCGTCCCGCTCCTCCTAGTGCGGGAAGGGCCAGATGATCAGCTTCTCGCGGATCACGGCCCAGAAGCGCGCGAGCCCGTGCGGCTCGACGATCAGGAAGCCGATGATCAGGATGCCGATGATCATGACGTTGAGGTGCTCAACCATCGCCGACGAGATCGGCAGGCCGACCGCGGCGGGCACCATGGCGATCAGCACCGGCAGAGCGACGATCAGGATCGCGCCGAGGAAATTGCCGAGGATCGAGCCGAGCCCGCCGATGATGGCGATGAAGAGCACCCGGAAGGACAACTGGATGTCGAAGAGGTCGGCCTCCGCCGCCCCGCGCCACAGGAAGACGAACAGCGCGCCTGCGATGCCGACGATGTAGGACGAGACGAAGAAGGCCGACAGCTTCGCCTTCATCAGGTTGATGCCGACGAGCTCGGCGGCGATGTCCATGTCGCGCACCGCCTTCCACGTGCGCCCGATGCGGCCGCGCGTGATGTTGATGGCGACCGCCGTCACGATGCAGACGACGCAGAGCACGAAGAAATACTGGGAGATTGCGGAAGCCTGCGCACCGGCGACGGTGACCCCGAAGATCGAGATGTTGGGCACCTGGATCGCGCCGGAGGCGTTGTAATTGTAAAGCCAGCCCCATTTCTGGAAGAGCCAGACGAGGAAGAACTGCGCCGCCAGTGTCGCGATCGCGAGGTAGAAGCCCTTGATCCTCAGCGACGGCAGGCCGAAGGCCACCCCGACAAGCGCCGCAGGCAGGCCCGACAGCAGGATCGTGACGATCAGGTTCATCTCGGGGAAGATCGTCACCAGCTTGTAGCAGGAATACGCTCCCACCCCCATGAAGGCGCCTGTGCCCAGCGACAGCTGCCCGGCATAGCCCGTCAGGATGTTGAGCCCGAGCGCCGCCAGCGCATAGATCAGCACCGGAATGAGCAGCGCGCGGTAGAAGAATTCGTTCGCGGTCAGCGGGAAGACGACGAAGGCGAAGAGGAGCATGACGGCGAGCAGCACCGCGTCCTGCCGGACGGGAAACAGCGCATAGTCGGACTGGTAGGACGTCTTGTACTGGCCGGCGACCCTGTAGAGCATCGTCTTACACCCGCTCGATGATCTTCTCGCCGAACAGGCCCTGCGGCCTGAACAGCAGGATGAGAAGCGCCAGCACGAAAGCGAACCACGTCTCGGTGCCGCCGCCCATCAGCGGCTGGCCCCAATAGATCTCGAAGAGCTTTTCCAAAACGCCGATCGCGAGCCCGCCGACGATGGCGCCGAGCACGCTTTCCAGTCCGCCCAGCATCAGCACGGGCAGCGCCTTCAGCGCGATGATCTCCAGCGCGAAGGACACACCCGCCCGGGCGCCCCAGGCGATGCCGGTCGCCAGCGCGATGATGCCGGCGATGAACCAGACCACAACCCAGATCATCGACAGCGAAATGCCGACGGAGAGCGCCGCCTGATGGTCGTCGCCGAGCGCTCGGATCGCGCGGCCGATCCGCGTCTTGTTGAGGAAGAACAGGAGCGCCGTGACCAGCAGCACCGCCCCGACGACCGCCGTGATGTCGCGCTGCTCGATCGAGACGAAGCCGCCGAACGGCTCGAAGATGTAGGAGCCTGTCGGGATGCCGAGGTCCTCGGTGATCATGCGCTTGTTCTCGCCGCCGAAGATCGTCTCGCCGAGCCCGATCAGGAACAGCGTGATGCCGATCGTCGCCATGAACAGGATGATGTCGGGCTGGTTGACGAGCGGGCGCAGCACCAGCCGCTCGATGCCGATCGCCAGCACCAGCATGACGACCAACGTCAGCGCGACAGCGAGATAGGCCGGCACACCCATCTGGTGGAGCCCGACCAACGTGAGCGCAGCGAACACCACCATGATGCCCTGCGCGAAATTGAAGATGCGCGAGGATTTGTAGATCAGCACGAAGCCGAGCGCGATGAGCGCGTAGAGGACGCCCGAGACGAGCCCCTCCCAGATGACCTGCAGGAGAAAGTCCGGCGCGCCGAACATGTCCTGGAAAGGTGTCACGAAGATCGACTGGAAGAGGTTCATGCCCGTGCGTCCCTGGCCGCACGCGATGGCTCGCGCGCTATTGTGTCAGTTGCGGAAACAGCCCGATCAGCCCCACGGCGATGAGGTAGAAGGCGACGATGTAATTGAGCAGCCGCGGCATGATCAGGATAACCACGCCGGCGATCAGCGAGATGAGCGGGGTGAGTTCGAAGTTTTCCATGGGAGGTCCTTTCGCGGGTCAATGGGCGACGCCCAGATAGGCATCGATGACCGCCTTGTTGGCCTTGACCTCTTCGGGCGGGCCGTCGGCGATCTTCTTGCCGTAGTCGAGAACGACGACCCTGTCGGAAAGGTCCATGACGACCCCCATGTCATGTTCGATCAGCGCGATCGTGGTGCCGCGCTGCCGGTTCACGTCGATGATAAACCGGCTCATGTCCTCCTTCTCTTCGAGGTTCATGCCTGCCATCGGCTCGTCGAGCAGCAGCAGTGATGGCTCCATTGCAAGCGCGCGGCCAAGCTCGACGCGCTTCTGCAGGCCGTAGGGCAGCTTGCCGACGGGCGTGCGCCTGATGTGCTGGATTTCGAGGAAGTCGATGATCTCCTCGACCTTCTCGCGATGCGCGATCTCTTCCTTCAAGGCCGGCCCGTGCCAGAGCATCTGCCAGAAGATGCTGCGGTTCATCATGACCGAGCGCCCGGCCATGATGTTGTCGAGCGTCGACATGCCCTTGAACAGCGCGACGTTCTGGAAGGTGCGCGCGATACCCTGGCGCACGGCATGGTGCGGCTTCATCGCCCGGCGCTCCTTGCCGCGAAAAACGATCGTGCCCTGCTGCGGCGTGTAGAAGCCGTTGATGACGTTGAGCATCGAGGTCTTGCCGGCGCCGTTCGGCCCGATGATCGCGCGGATCTCGCCTTTGCGGATGTCGAAGGAGATGTCCGTGATCGCCTTCACGCCGCCAAAGGCGAGCGAGACGTTGCGCACGTCCATGAGCAGTTCGCCGGGCGCGATGCCGTCGTCGCCGGCCTTAACAAGCGTGCCGTGGTCGAGCATCGCGTTCATTCGGCTGCAAGCCTTGTATCGGTCGTGGCCGGGAACACCGGGACGTCGACGATCTTCACCGTCGCAGCGATGCGCCCCTTGCGTCCGTCCTCGTAGGTCACTTCCGTCGACACGTACTTCTCCGTCGAGCCGTCATAGAGCGCCTCGATCAGTTCGGCGTAGCGCTCGGCGATGAAGGAGCGGCGCACCTTTTGCGTGCGCGTTAGTTCGCCGTCATCGGCGTCGAGCTCCTTGTGCAGGATGAGGAAGCGCTTGATTTGCGACCCCGCCATCATCGGCTCTTCGGCGAGCCGTCGATTGGTTTCCTCCACATGGCCGGCAACGATCCGGCAGACGTCCGGATGCCCCGCAAGCTCCTGGTAGGAAGCGTAGGCGATGTTGTTGCGCTCCGCCCAATTGCCGACGGCGGTCAGATCGATGTTGAGGAACACGCCGCAGAACGCCCGCCCGTCGCCGAAAGCCACCGCCTCCTTGATGTTGGGGAAGAATTTGAGCTTGTTCTCGATGTATTTCGGCGCAAACAGCGCACCCGTCGACAGCTTGCCGACGTCCTTGGCGCGGTCGATGATCTTGAGCTGCCCGTCCTTGTCGAAGAAGCCGGCATCGCCGGTGCGCACATAACCGTCGGGCGTCAGCGTCTCGGCAGTCTTCTCCTCCTCCTTGTAGTAGCCGGAGAACATGCCCGGAGAGCGGAAGAGCACTTCGCCATCCTCGGCAATGCGGATATCGACATTGGGCGCAGCCGGCCCGACCGTGTCGGCCCGCACCGCGCCGTCCTTCTGGGCGGTGACGTAGAGAAACGCTTCCGTCTGCCCGTAGAGCTGCTTGAGGTTTATGCCAAGCGAGCGGAAGAACGAGAACAGCTCCGTGCCGATCGCCTCGCCGGCCGTGTAGGCGACGCGGATGTTCGACATGCCCAGCACGTTCTTGAGCGGCCCGTAGACGAGCAGGTTTCCGATCCCGTAGGCGACGCGGCCCGAAAACGGGACCGGCCGGCCCTCCAGCAGATTCTCGCCGTACTTCCTCGCGACGTCGATGTAATGCCGGAACATCCAGCGCTTGAAGCGCCCGGCATCCTCCATGCGGATCGTGACCATGGTGAGCAGCCCCTCGAAGACGCGCGGCGGCGCGAAATAGAAGGTCGGCGCGATCTCGCGCAGATCCTGCGGCACCGTCTCCGGGCTTTCGGGGCAGTTGACGCAGAAGCCGGCGACGTGCCCCTGCGCGTAGTTGAAATAATGCTCGCCGACCCAGGCGAGGGGCAGATAGCCGAGCACGCTGTCGGTCTCGGTCAGCCGGTCGAAGGCGACCGTGTCGGCGGCCGCCTTTACGGCATGCCCGGCCTTGAGGATGACGCCCTTGGAACGGCCGGTCGTGCCGGACGTGTAGAGGATGACCGAAATGTCCTCGCCCGAGCCGTCGGCGATGCCCTTGCGCCAGCGCTCGTCGGCCTCCCGATCTTCGGACAGCACGGCGCGGCCCTGCGCCTGCACGGCGGCAAACGAATGCAGCCCCGCCGGATCGTAGTCGCCAAGCCCCCGTTCCTCGTCATAGACGATGTCGGTCAGGGACGGGATGCGATCGGCGAACGACCGCACTTTGTCGACCTGCTCCTGGTCCTGCACGATCGCGAAACGAACCGCGGCGTGGCCGAGCACATAGGCAAGCTCTTCGGCGACCGCGTCGGCATAGACCGGCACCGGGATCGCGCCGAGCGACTGCGCAGCCGAAAACGTCCAGTAAAGCCGCGGCCGGTTGGCGCCGATGATCGCGACCTTGTCGCCGCGCTTCAGGCCGAGCTTCTGCAGACCCAGCGCGAGTGCGCGGACCTCATCGAGCTGTTCCGCCCAGGTCCAGCTCTGCCAGATGCCGTAGTCCTTGAACCGCATCGCGGGGCGCGTGGAAAAGCGCTGCGCGTTCGCGAGCAGATACTTCGGAAAAGTATCAAGCGAGGCCTGAGCTTGCGCCAAACCTGTTCCTCCTCGCTGGCTCACCGAGCCAGGCGTTTCCCTTGCCGCAGCCTCTTCGTGCTGCTTATGGGTTGGAGTTTGCACATGATTTCCGGGCGCGAGCAACACGCCGCTTGACAGACAGCGGGCCAAATGGTCCGTTTGCTGGCGGTCTTGTATTCGCCGGCGTCAGACGCCGCGACCGATCAGCTGTCGTATGCCTGAAGCCTGTCCAGCGCGAGCACCGCGATGCGCCCGTGCTCGATCCGGATCAGCCCTTCACCAGCCAGTTCCTGCAGGCTGCGATTGACGATCTGGCGCGACAGCCCGGCGAGCAGCCCCAGCTCTTCCTGTGAAATCTCGATCTCGCTGCGCGCCTTCGGATACAGCACCGGATTGAAGAACCAGGCGAGCGTGCGCGCCACCCGCGCCTTGTTCTTCAGGATGCGATCATGCTCGATCGTGGCGATGAACTGCCCCATCCGCTCGTTGAACTGGCGCACGAGGAAGCGGTTGAAGCCGACGGAGTTCTCGAACAGCCACATGAAAGTCGCGCGTGGCATCATCGCGAGTTCGGTCTCGCGCACGGCCACGATGTCGTAGCGCCGCTGCTCGTCCTTCAGCACCGAACCTTCGCCGAACCAGCCGCCATCGGCCGCGCCTGCAAAGGTCATTGCCTTGCCGTCGCGCGAGATCGCACTGATCTTCACGAGGCCCGAGACGACGCCCGTCCAGTAGTCGAGGCGATCGCCGCGATGGCAGATATAGCTGCCGCGCGGAAACCTGCGCAGCGTGAAGCCGGCGCGCGCGCGTTCGATTTCCGCCGCGGTCAGCTCGCGAGCCCAGAGTGCGCTTGCGATGATCTCGTCCTTCGTCGCCATTCCGAACCGAATGCCGCGACTTCGCCTGCGAGGCAAGCGCCGGCTGAGTGACATCCCCGTTCGACGCGGCCTCAGGCGGCTATGCGCGTGTACTTAGCCGTTGGCAGGATCGTCAGCGGTGCCGGCTGCAGGGCATTGAGCCCTCCAAACAGCATGCGCTGCTCGGTGACCGTAGAGCGGAAGAAAGGGAAGCGCTGGAAGACGTGGCCGAGGCTCTTCGCGCAGTCCATGCCGTAGAGCATGACCGGGACTGTGAACGGCGAATAGGTCTGCGGCTCGCCGATCTGGCTTGCCGAGAACACCCGGTCGTAGAACGCCGTGTGCTCCTTGCGGATCAGCACGATGCAATGATCTGCGCTGAACCATTGCGTTGCGGCAATGCCCAGCCTGAGCGTTACGAACGGCACGTATCGGCTGATCTGCGAAAGATCGGGATCGGCGGCAAGCAGGCTCGGATTGATGAAGCTTTCGCCCCGCTCCAGCCTCGGACCGAGAATGTCGCCGAAGGCCGTCATGGCCGGCCCCCAGGGCTGCTCGCGGCTGATGTGGTGGATGCGGACCGTCGAGATGAGTTGGCCGTCGATGAAGACGCCATAGCGGTAGCAGTTCGGCAGGTCGTCCATGGCATCGGACGTCACCTGCTCCGGGCTCGCATTGACGAAGCCGTGCGCGCGGTAGGCCTTGTAGCGGAGCCGGCAGATTTCCTCATAGTCCTCGCCCCGGTCGCAACGCCGATACTCGGTGTGCTCCAGAACCTGCTCGACCCCCCGCGTAAAGCCGCTTTCGGCAACCTTGGCGACATGTTCGCCGTCTTCGACTTCCTGCGCGATTGCCGCCATGACGCACCCCTGCTGCCTGTGGATCCGAGGGTAGCGACGATCAATTTATAGTAAAGGTTTAATTAAAGCTTGACTCGATTACGATCCGTTAACCTTAACGAACTGCAAACATTTTTCGCGACCGGTGCTGCGTCTTTGCGCAGGCTGGCTGCATTGGAGTGATATCGGGAGCAGGACGACGGCTGTGGGAAGTGCGCTCAATTCCGCGCATTCGCCTTGATCTGGCTCGCGAATGGCCAGGTGGCAGATGACATCGTGTCGATGCCGGAAGCCGTCAGCGCCGAGCCGAACAGGAAGCCCTGGACGAGATCGGGTTTCACTTCGAGCGCCAGCACCTTCAGCTGCTCGAAGGTTTCGACGCCTTCGACGGTTACCGTGAGCCCGAGGCGCTTGGACAGTTCGACCACGCCCTTCATCAGTTCCAGCGAGCGCTGGTTGCGCGTCACGTCGACGATGAAGGACCGGTCGATCTTGACCTTGTCCAGCGGCAAAGTGTGGAGATAGCTCAGGCTCGAATAGCCGGTGCCGAAATCGTCCAGCGCGATGCGAACGCCGAGCGCCTTGATCTGCTCGATATAGGTCCGCGTCTGGGCCCGGTCGTCGAGCAGCGCCGTCTCGGTGACTTCGACCTCGAGCCGCGAGGGCGCAAGGCGCGTCTGCTTCAGCGCATTCGCAATCTTGCCGACGACATCCTCGTTGCGGAAATCCTTGGCCGACAGGTTGATCGAGACGCTGATCGGGTTCGGCCAGCGCGCGCATTCCTGCGTGGCGGCACGGATGATGAAGGTCGAGATGTCGGAGATGATGCCCATCTCCTCGGCGAGCGGGATGAAAATCGACGGCGCGATCGGCCCGAGCTCGGGATGATCCCAGCGGCACAGCGCCTCGCAGCTTTCGATCCGCATCGTGTCCATCGACACGATCGGCTGGTAGACCACGCGCAAGCCGTTGTTCATGACCGCCTGGCGCAGGTCCGCCTTGAGCAGCTGCTTGTTGCGGAACGCCTGGTCCATGGCCGGCTCGAACAGGCGCCAGCCATTTTTTCCGCTCTCCTTGGCCGCGTAGAGCGCCAGGTCAGCCTTCACCACCACGGTGTCGAAATCGAAGTCGCGCACGCGCATCATCACCGCGCCGCCGCTCGCCTGGATGCGCAGATTGTGCCCCGAGACATCGACGTCGCCAGCGAGCCCCTCGATGATCTCGTCGATCTTCGCGCATAGTGTCGCCGCGTCGCTCACTTCGCGGAAGAACAGCATGAATTCGTCGCCGCCAAACCGGCTGACGCGGATACGCTCCGACGCATGGCGGCCGAGCCGTTCGGCAACGGTCGTGATCAGCCCGTCGCCGATCGGATGGCCGAGCGTGTCGTTGACGCTCTTGAAGTCGTCGAGGTCGAAGATCGCGATGGCGCAGTAGCCATCCGGCTCGCTGCCGGCCAGTGCCTCGTCGACGACTTCATGGAAATAGGCGCGGTTGGGGAGGCCGGTCAGATTGTCGAACCGCGCCATGTAGCGGATCTTCTCTTCCGCCTCGACGCGCTGCGTGACTTCCTCGAAGGTGATGACACCGAGCTCGTCGCGGCCTTCGCGCGCCGAGAACTCGAAGTAGCGGTTGCCGGCGATCCGCAGGAGAAGCTTGCGGTCGCGGCCTTCGCGCAGGGCGCGCGTCAGCTGCGTTTCGGCATAGCGCGCGTCCTTGCGGCTCATCACGTTGGCGGCCACGCCGCGCATCAGCAGCGCACGCAGCGACCGGTCCATCATCTGGCGCGGGCGCGAGAAGCCGAGCATGCTGGCCGCTTCCGAATTTGCCACGACGACGCGGGCGTCCGGGTTCAGCATCACGAGGCCATGCGACATCGTGTTGAGCGCTCGGTCGAAACGCTGGGCGAGGCTCTTTGCTTTTTTCTCCTCCGTGATGGCCGTGAACAGCACGGTGCGCACGTTTTTGGCCATCTGCACCATGGCGAAGATGAACGGGACGAGGAACAGGCCGAGGATGAAGTAGTTGAGATCGCCTTTGAGCATCCAGGCGACACAGATCGGCAAGATGACGCACAGCGACAGCGTCAGCACCATCCCGCGCGAGCCGTAATTGCGGCCAACGATCGTGACCGCCGAGCCGATGATGACGGCAACGGTCGCCACTTCGCCGAAAGAATCGGGCGCAAGGTAGATGGCTGTGAAAGAAAACAGTCCGGCCGTAAGGCCCTGGATCGTCGCGCCGAATAGATAGGTGCGCTCCCAGTCGTACGCCGCTTTGATATCCGTGATCGCCTCGCCGCCGCGCGCGCTCCGTGTGGTCTGATAACGGTAGAGACCTGCAGCAATGAGGGCGGCCGCGAGCGCGAGATAGATGAGGTTCCCGGAGCTGCGATAGACGAGCAGGGCCATTGTGCCGTGGCACGCCGCGCCGATCAGAAGGATATGCGCATCCTTGAACAGCGACTTGACGAAGCCGACGTAGATGTCGTCAGGAATGCTCTTCGAGCCGTAGGTCACCAGGCAATCTGCCCCATTTGAGGTAGCAGCTATGGCAGACGGGGCTTAAGAAAGTCCTTTCTCACAGCCACAATGTACGGACAATGCAGGGGCCGCGGCGCGACCCCTACTCTGCTGCAGCCAGCTGCCGTTCTGGCGACGGCGTCTCGAGCCGCGCCAGAAGGCGCTCGCGTTCAGCCATTGCCTTTTCCGCATTCGCCGCCTTGACGTGACCGAAGCCGCGGATCAGCGCAGGCACCGATGCGAGCGCCGTGCACGCTTCGACTGTGGCCGCTGACAGCTTGCCTTCAATGAGATCGAGATCGGCCTCGTACTGCGAAAGGAGCCTGCGCTCCATCCGCCGTTCTGCGGACCAGCCGAACACGTCGAGCGGCGTGCCGCGAAGGCCCTTGAGGCGCGCGAGCACCGAGAACCCGCGCATCATCCACGGGCCGAAGGTCGTCTTCTTCGGCTTGCCGTCGCTTCCCGTGCGGCCCAACGCAGGCGGGGCGAGGTGGAACTCGAGCTTGTCCCAGCTCTCGAACTCCGCGCCGAGCTGGCGCAGGAACGAGCCGTCGGTGTAGAGCCGCGCGACCTCGTACTCGTCCTTGATGGCCATCAGCTTGTAGAGGCTTCGCGCCGCGGCTTCAGCGACTGCCGTCGATCCCGGCACCGCCTTCGCCTCGGCAGCGCGCAGCTGCTCGATGCGCCGCCGATAGCGCGCGCCGTAGGAGGCGTTCTGATACGCCGTCAGGAACTCCACGCGCCGCTCGATGACTTCGTCGAGCGTTGCGGCCAGCTGACGCGCCGGCGTCTTTGCTGCATCGACCAATCCCGTGACAGAAGCCGGATCATGCGCCGCACGACGGCCCCAGCGGAAGGCCGAGACGTTCATGGCGACCGCCTCGCCATTGAGCTCGATCGCCTTCTCGATGGCTTCCGGCGCAACAGGCAGACCGCCATGCTGCGAGGCGAAGCCAAGCAGGAACATGTTGGCGGCCAGCGAATTGCCGAAAAGCACGAGCGCCGTGCGGGTCGCATCGATGAAATGCGCGTTTTCTTCGCCGGCGGCCTGGCGAATTGCTCGTTTCAGCCGCTCCGTCGGCAGCGAAAAGTCGGCCTGGCGCGTGAAGTCGCCCGGCATCACTTCGGCCGTATTCGCAATGAAGATCGTCTCACCCTCGCGCACTGCCGACAGCACCTTCTTGTTGCCCGAGACAACGAGGTCGCAGCCAAGCACGAGATCGGCCTTGCCGGCCGACACGCGGATGGTGTGGATGTCGTCGGGCGTCGGTGCGATCCTGAGGTGGCTGAAGACCGCGCCCCCCTTCTGGGCGAGGCCTGCCATGTCGATCGCGCCGGAGCCCTTGCCCTCGAGATGCGCGGCCATGCCGAGTACTGCGCCGATGGTGACGACACCGGTGCCGCCGATGCCGTCGACGATGCCCGACCAGCCTTTCGATGCATCGAAGACCGGCGCAGCCGGCACGCCGTCCAGCGGATCGGTGCCGGCACCGGCGATACCCTTCGACTTCTTCAGCTTGCCGCCGCGCACGCTGACGAAGGACGGGCAGAAGCCGTTGACGCAGGAGAAGTCCTTGTTGCAGCTCGACTGGTCGATACGCCGCTTGCGGCCAAACTCGGTCTCAACCGGCTGCACGGAGACGCAGTTCGACTTCACGCCACAATCGCCACAGCCTTCGCAGACGAGCTCGTTGATGATCACGCGGCGATCGGGATCCGGGAACGTGCCGCGCTTGCGCCGGCGGCGTTTCTCGGCGGCACAGGTCTGGTCGTAGATCAGCACAGAGACGCCAGGCACGTCGCGAAGCTCGCGCTGGACCGCATCGAGATCGTCGCGATGCGAGATCGTCGCGCCAGACGGGAACGAGACCCGGCCCGCATATTTCTCCGGCTCATCCGTGACGATGGCGACCCGTTCGACACCTTCCGCGCGCACCTGGTTCGCGATCATGTCGACGGTGAGCCCGCCTTCATGCGGCTGGCCGCCGGTCATGGCGACAGCATCGTTGAACAGGATCTTGTAGGTGACGTTGGCGCCCGACGAGATGGCGAAGCGCAGCGCCAGCGAGCCGGAATGGTTATAGGTGCCGTCGCCGAGGTTCTGAAAGAAATGTTCGCGCTTGGTGAAGGGCGCCTGGCCGACGAATTGCGCGCCCTCCCCGCCCATGGCGGTAAAGCCGACCGTCGCGCGGTCCATCCAGAGCGACATGAAATGGCAGCCGATGCCACCGCCCGCGATCGAGCCTTCCGGCACCTTGGTCGAGGTGTTGTGGGGGCAGCCCGAGCAGAAATAAGGCGTGCGCGCCGCGACGTCCTTCGTGTCGGCAAGCATGGCCTGGAACTGCTTCATCTTGGAGACGCGCGCCGCGATCTCCTCCGAGTGCCCGATGATCCGCAGCACGCGCTCGCCGAGCGCGATCGCGATTTCGTTCGGATCGAGCGCGCCATGAACAGGGAAGAGCCAGTCGCCGCGCTCGTCCTTCTTGCCGACGATCTGCGGCTGCATGGCCGTGCCATAAAGGTCCTCGCGCAGCTGCACCTCGATCAGCGAGCGCTTCTCCTCCACGACGATCGCCATCTCCAGCCCGCGGGCGAAATCGCGGATGTGGTCGAGGTCGAGCGGCCACGGGCAGGCGACCTTGAAGAGGCGGATGCCGATCTGGTTGGCACGCGCCTCGTCGATGCCGATGTCCTCCAGCGCCTGGCGCACGTCGAGATAGGACTTGCCGACGGTGATGATGCCGATCTTCGGGTTCGCGCCGCCGGAATAGACCATCCGGTTCAACCCGTTGGCGCGGATGAAGGCAGCTGCTGCCGCGCGCTTGTACTCGTGCAGCCGCCGCTCCTGGCCGACCTGGTCGAGCTCGTGGCGGATGTTGAGCCCGCCGGGCGGCATGTCGAACTCAGGCGTCACGATGTTGAGCCGCTCGAGCGAGACGTCGACGGACGCGGTCGATTCGATGTTGTCCTTGACGCATTTGATCGCCGACCATGTGCCGGCGAAGCGCGACAGCGCGAAACCGTAGAGGCCGTAATCGATCAGCTCCTGCACGCCGGCCGGATTGAAGATCGGGATCATCGTGTCGACGAAGAGAAACTCCGTCGCGTGCGCGTTGGTTGAGGATTCCGCCGTGTGGTCGTCACCCATAAGCGCAAGCACGCCGCCGTTCTTCGACGTGCCGGCGAGGTTGGCATGGCGGAAGACGTCGCCCGAGCGGTCGACGCCCGGTCCCTTGCCGTACCAGACCGAAAAGACACCGTCGTGCTTGCCTTCACCGAGCAGTTCCGTCTGCTGCGAGCCCCAGCAGGCGGTGGCGGCCAGTTCCTCGTTGAGGCCCGGCTGGAAGACGATGTCGGACCCGGAGAGAAGCCGCTTCGCCTTCCACAGCTGCTGGTCGAGGCCGCCGAGAGGCGAGCCGCGATAGCCCGAGACGAACCCGGCGGTGTTGAGGCCGGCACGTCGGTCGCGCTCGCGCTGCGTGAGAAGCATGCGCACGATTGCCTGCGCGCCGGAGACAAAGATGCGATCCTTCGACAGATCGAACTTGTCGTCGAGGGATACGTCGTGAAGCGTCATGAATTCCTCCCGGGTCGGCCGATGCCACGGGCCTGCCTGATGACAGTTTTTCCCTCCCGTCCCGTTGCGTCAAACGCTTTCGATCGACGCCGCGAAAGAACAATGCCTTTAAACGCATTGCTGGCTACACGTGATGAAAGTTTCGTGTTGACGATCGTAGTTGGAAGATTCTGTCGCGGTGCGGAAGCATTATGGCCGCCTTGCGGGTGATTCCGTATACAAGGTGTTTGAAGCTTCCGGCGCTGGATCAACTCTGTTAAAGGGACGCCCGAACTGCCGGAAAACCGGCATCTGCCTAGGGAAATCTCGAAAGCAATCGTCGAAGAGGCTGTCCTTGCGAGCGCCCCGTCCAGATGGCGCATGCGAGTTCGCATCATCGATCTGCACCGATCGGGGAGGACAAATCCTTGCGTGCATTGGCTGTCGCCGTCCGGGCCATCAGCGGCCTGAACTGGCTTGTCGGAAATATCGTATCATGGCTTGCGCTGGCCATCGTGCTGGTCTGCTTCGCCGTCGTCGTCCAGCGCTACGTCTTCTCGACGACCTTTCTCTGGATGCAGGATCTCTACGTCTGGCTGAACGGCGCCATGTTCACCGCGGTGGCCGGTTTCGCGCTTCTGCGGAACGATCATGTCCGCGTCGACATCTTCTACCGCCCGGCAACGATCCGCACGAAAGCCATCGTCGACCTGATCGGCGTCGTCTTCTTCCTGCTGCCCTTCTGCTACATCGTCTACAATTACGGCTACAACTTCGTCGCGCGCTCCTGGCGCATCTATGAGGGCTCGGCCAATGTCGGCGGCATGCCGGGGCTCTTCATCCTGAAAAGCTTCATCCTGGTGTTCGCCTTCCTGATCGCGATCCAGGGCGTCGCCTGGATCTTCCGCTCCATCCTCGTCCTGGCCGACCGCGAGCATCTCCTGCCCGCCCATCTTCGCTACGAGAACCAGCAGGGAGCCCACTGATGGATCTCGTCCTTCTCGGGGAAATCCTCGCCGGCCTGATGTTCTTCGGCATCATCGGCTTCCTCATGCTCGGCTTCCCCGTCGCCTTCACGCTTGCAGGCGTGTCGCTGCTGTTCGGCGCGGTGGGCATGTGGTTCGGCGTCTTTGATCCGTCGAACTTCGGCTCGCTCGCCAGCCGCTACATCGGCTTCATGACCAATGAAGTGCTGGTCGCGGTGCCGCTCTTCATCTTCATGGGCGTGATGCTCGAGCGTTCCAAGATCGCTGAGCAGTTGCTTCTGACCATGGGCAAGCTCTTCGGCAACATGCGCGGCGGCCTCGGCATCTCGGTCGTCGTGGTGGGTGCGCTTCTCGCCGCATCCACCGGCGTCGTCGGCGCCACCGTCGTGACGATGGGCCTGATCTCGCTGCCGGCCATGCTGCGCGCCGGCTACGACCCCAAGCTCGCCTGCGGCGTCATCTGCGCGTCGGGCACGCTCGGCCAGATCATCCCGCCCTCGACCGTCCTCATCTTCATGGGCGACATGCTGGCCGGCATCAACGCCCAGGTTCAGATGGCCAAGGGCAATTTTGCTCCGACGCCGGTGTCGGTCGGCGACCTGTTCGCCGGCGCGATCATTCCGGGCCTGCTGCTCGTCGCCCTCTACATCGTCTACATGATCGCCATGGCGGTCTTCTCGCCGAAGAGTTGCCCGGCCACGCCGGTGCCGCCGGAAGAGAAGGCCGGGCTTGCCCGCGAGGTTCTTGTCGCCCTCGTTCCGCCGCTGGCGTTGATCGCAGCCGTGCTCGGCTCGATCCTCGGCGGCATCGCTACACCGACCGAGGCCGCATCCGTTGGTGCCGTCGGAGCCATGCTGCTCGCGGCGCTGCGGTGGCGCCTGTCCTTCAAGGTCGTTCGCGAGGCTGCGATCGCGACCGCGACCATCACCTCGATGGTCTTCATTATCCTGTTCGGTGCATCGGTTTTCTCGATCGTGTTCCGCCTGATGGGCGGCGACAACCTCGTCCACGAGTTCCTGTCGGCGCTGCCGGGCGGCACCATTGGCGCGGTGATCGTCGTGATGGCGATCATGTTCCTGCTTGGCTTCATCCTCGACACCTTCGAGATCATCTTCATCGTGATCCCGATCACCGCACCGATTCTGCTCAATCTGGGCGTCGATCCGGTGTGGCTCGGCGTGATGGTCGGCGTGAACCTGCAAACCTCGTTCCTGACGCCGCCCTTCGGTTTCGCGCTGTTCTACCTGCGCGGCGTCGCGCCGAACAACGTGTCGACCGGCATGATCTACAAGGGCGTCATCCCGTTCGTGCTGCTGCAGATCACGGCGCTGGCGCTGATGTTCATGTTCCCGGAACTCGCAACCTGGCTGCCGCGCTGGATTTACAGCTAGGCAACGGCCTTCCTCTAGAAAGGGCGCCGGCGGGCGCCCTTTTTCGTTTCAAGGATTTGTCGATGAACCAATACCAGGAGCGGTCCGAGACGCTGCGCGCGACGCTTGAGCGAACGGCGGCTGCGCTCGGGCATGGCCAGATCACGCTGCGCCAGCTGCTCCACGAGGTTGGCGACCACGGTCCGCTTCTGCTTTGCGCCATCCTGACGATCCCCTTCCTGCTGCCGGTCTCGATCCCAGGCGTCAGCACGGTCTTCGGCTTGGCGATCATCCTGCTTGGCCTTGGCGTAGCGGCCAACCGCCTGCCCTGGCTGCCGCGCATCATCATGGATCGCGGCATCGACGCCGAGAAGCTCAAGGGTGTTCTGGAACGCGGCATCGGCCTCGTCGAGCGCATCGAGACCGTCATCCGCAAGCGTATGGAAGGCCTCACCGGCGGCGCAGTCATGAACCGGCTTAACGGCCTCGCGATCGTCGCGGCGGGCGTGCTCCTGATGTTTCCGCTCGGCCTCGTGCCGTTCTCGAACACCTTGCCGGCCTTCGCGATCCTGTTCCTCGCCGTCGGCATGACCCAGCGCGACGGCGTATTCGTGCTCGCCGGCTACGGCATGCTGGCCGCGACACTTGTCTATTTCACAGTGCTGGGCTGGCTGGTCTTCGTAGCCGGTCGCGGGCTCGCGACGCTTTTCGCCAGCTGAGCCGCCAAAAGAAAAGGCCCCGCAATGCGGGGCCTTTCCGAAGGTCGATCCAATGCGGATCAGATCTGGAAGTACTTCTCGCGTGCCTGGAGGTAGAGCGAGTCCGTCCCTTCCGTCTTCTGGCGCACGATGTTGAGCGCGGAGACGAAGCTCTCGGCGGTCTTCTTGGTCAGCGCATCGCCGGAGTCGAGCAGGCCCTGCATGATCTCCTTGGCGGCGTTGGCGCCGGCCTCGAGGATCTCGTCAGGGAACTGGCGGATGGTAACGCCGTGATCGTTGATCAGCGTCTGCAGAGCGCGCGGGTCGTTGGCCGCGAAGTCGGCAGCGACGTTGTCGTACTCGGCAGCAGAAGCGCCCTTCACGATTTCCTGCAGGTCGGCCGGCAGTTCCTGGAACTTCGCCTTGTCGACCACGAGTTCGGTCGCGAGACCCGGCTCGATGAAGGACGGGAAGTAGTAGTTCTTGGCGATCTGGTGGAAGCCGAGCGCGAGGTCGTTGTACGGGCCCACGAACTCTGCCGCGTCCAGCGTGCCGGACTGCAGCGCCTGGAAGATCTCACCGGCCGCCATGTTGGTGACCGAAGCGCCAAGCTTCTCCCACACCTGGCCGCCGAGGCCCGGGGTGCGGAAGCGGAGGCCCTGCACGTCGGCAACGCCGGTCAGCTCGTTGCGGAACCAGCCGCCGGCCTGCGTGCCGGTGTCGCCCGACAGGAAGCCCTGAACGCCGAACTGGTCGTAGATCTCGTCCCAGATTTCCTGGCCGCCGAGGTGGCGAACCCACGCGGTCAATTCGCGCGAGGTCATGCCGTAGGGCACGCCCGTGAAGAAGGAAAGAGCGGTCGACTTGTTCTGCCAGTAATAGGCAGCGCCGTGGCTCATCTCGGCCGAGCCTTCGATGACGGCGTCGAGCGCCTGCAGCGGCGGAACGAGTTCGCCGGCGGCGTAAAGCTGGACCGTCAGGCGGCCGCCCGACATGGCAGTGATGCGGTCCGCGAGACGCTGTGCGCCAACGCCGAGACCGGGGAAATTCTTCGGCCAGGTCGTGACCATGCGCCAGGTCTGGTTGCCCTGCGCGATAGCCGGTGCGGCCAGGGTGGAGGCAGCGACGGCACCAGCGCCGGCAAAGCCTGCCTTCTTGATAAACGAACGACGATCCATGAATTGACCTCCCAGGGAGTATTCCGGTGATTAGCGGACACGAGGGAGGATACGACACGAAGTATCGCGCTCCCCCCGAAGCCGGGGCGTATAAATACACGGCGGTTGCGCCAAGTCCAGCAGGGCCAAGGCCTTGAGGCCACGGCCGCTTCTGCCGTTGCGTCAGCGCCTGATTTTCGTTCCGTCGCGCTGCGATCAGGAGTATGGACTGGAGCCCTTGTCGTTGCCCAGGACGTTTCGAATGCCCCAGCCCCTTGTCGCCGTCGCCTCCGACGTCCGCCGTTTCGAGAACTACACCTGGCACGCTGCGCCCGAGCAATATCTCGACGCGGCACTGTCTGTCGCAGGCGTCATGCCGCTGATCGTGCCCTCCTTCGGCGACCGGATCGATCTCGACGGCCTTCTCGACAATGTGGCCGGCGTTCTTATCACCGGCTCGAAGTCGAACGTGCATCCCTCGCTTTATGGCGGCGAGGCGTCCGAGGAGAACGGTCCCTACGATCTTGCGCGCGACGCAACCACGCTGCCGCTGATCCGCCGCGCGATCGAGCGCGGCGTGCCGCTGCTTGCGATCTGTCGCGGCATCCAGGAACTGAACGTCGCGCTCGGCGGCTCGCTCGCCACCGAGATTCAGGAGATTGAAGGCCGCATGGACCACCGCGCGCCGGCCAGCGACGACCAGGCCGAGCGCTTCGCCATCCGCCACCCGGTAACGATCAAGCCGTCCAAATGCCTCGCGGCGATCTTCGACGGCCCGGAAATCCGCGTGAACTCCGTCCATCGCCAGGCGATCGGCAGGCTGGCGCCGCGCCTCGAGGTCGAGGCAGTCGCAGAAGACGGCACGGTTGAAGCGGTGTCGGTTGCCGGTTCGCCCGGCTTCGCCGTCGGCGTGCAATGGCACCCCGAATACTGGGCAAAGTCCGACGATGCGTCGGCGCGCATCTTCCGCGCTTTCGGCGAGGCCACCCGCGCCTATCTAGACGCGCGCGCTGCGGCCCGTAGCGCAGCCTGAGCCGCTCCTAGCAAGCTGCCCCCTCCTGCCCTCCGGGCCACCTCCCCCGCTTCGCAGGGGAGGATCTACGCCGAGGCCGGCCGCAGCGTCATATCCTCCCCTGCGAAGCGGGGGAGGGGAACCACGAAGTGGTGGAGGGGGCACCGTGCACACAGCCCCTGCCCTGACCTACCCCCGCTTCACGACCGCTGCCGTTTCCGACACCGGCGTCACCGCCTGCCCGTTCGTGAACCACGATACAAGGTTGTCGACCACAAGGTCGGCCATCGCCTTGCGCGTGTGCACGCTCGCCGAGCCGACATGCGGCAGCAGGCAGGCGTTGTCGAGCGCGACGAGTTCTGCCGGCACGCGCGGCTCGTCGGCAAACACGTCGAGGCCGGCGGCCCGGATCGTGCCGTTGCGGAGCGCTTCCGCAAGCGCCGGCTCGTCCACCGTAGACCCGCGCCCGATATTGATGAACACGCCGTCAGGCCCGAGCGCCTTGAAGATCTCGGCGTTGACGATGCGGTCGGTCGAAGCGCCGCCGGGCGCGACCGAGATCAGCGTGTCCACGGACTCCGCAAGGCCGACAAGCGTCTCATGATAGGCGTAGGGGCTGCCGTCTATCGGGCGGCGGTTGTGATAGGCGACAGGCAGCCCGAAGGCCTCGACACGCCGGGCGATCGCCTGGCCGATGCGACCCATGCCGAAGATGCCGACCGTTCGCCCGCGCAGGCTGGCCTTCGTGAGCGGGTAGCCGCCCTGGCTTTCCCACTTGCCGGCCCGCAGCCACGCTTCGGCCTTCGGCAACTCGCGCACGGTGTTGATGAGGAGACCGAGTGCAGTGTCGGCGACCTCTTCCGTCAGCACATCCGGCGTGTTGGAGACCATCACGCCTTTCGACGCTGCGTGCTTCGCGTCGACCGCGTCATAGCCGACGCCAAAATTGGCGATGATCTCGAGATGGGGCAGTGCATCGATGAAAGCTGCGTCGATGGTCGTCATCGAGGCGATGCCGCGGATGGCTGCGATGTCGCCGGCAGACAAAAGCCCGACATCGGCGGCCTTGATCGGGACGATGCGGAACTGGCCGCTGATGCGCTCCACGGCATGCTCGTGCAGGCGACCCGGCACAAGAATAGCGACGTTCGACGTGTCGGACATGGCTTTCCCCTTCTTTGTTGTTCTGGAATCTGTCGGTCAGGCGTCGCGCTCGACGGGCGCACCCGTCGACTGGCGGACCTTGAGCTCGGGATGGATCAGCTCCTGCCCGCCCTTCACCTCGATCCCGTCGAGCCGGTCGATCAGCGCTCGTGCCGCACGGCGGCCGACATCGCGCTGGCCGTTCCAGACGGTGGTGAGCGCCGGCGTGGCGATGACGGCCTCCTCGAGATCGTCATAGCCGGTGACGGAAACATCGACGCCCGGCACGTACCCTTCGCGTGCCAGCCCGTTCATGAGGCCGATCGCGACAAGGTCGTTGAAGCAGACGGCGGCTGTCGGCCGGTCGGCGAGCGCGAGGAAGGCGGGCGCGGCCTCGAAGCCCGCCGCCTTGGTGCGCGGCCCAGCGATGCGCCAATCGGCGCGCGGCTCCAGCCCATGCTTCAGCATGGCGTCGCGATAGCCCTCGTAGCGGTGCTGGCCGGTGGACGTCTGGTCGGTGCCGCCCACCATCGCGATGCGCGTATGGCCCAGAGAGATCAGATGCTCGGTAGCAAGCCCGGTGCCGTATGCATCGTCGCCGCGAAACGACGGCACGTCCACGCCCTCGACGGCGCGCGCGACGAGCACGACAGGCAACGCGTTGGTCTCGGCGAGCTCGATGTCCTCCGGCGGCGTTCCGATCGCTGGCGACATGATCACGCCATCGGCGCCGAGCTGCAGCAGCGTTTCCAGGAAGGAGCGCTGCTTCTCGACATTGTCGTAATGGTTGCAGAGCAGGAAGGTCTGGCGCGAGCGGTCGAGCTCGCTTTCGATCGAGCGCAGGATTTCTGCGTAGAACGGGTTCATGATGTCATGGACCGTCACGCCGACGATGCCCGATCGCGAGGTCCTGAGGCTCGCCGCGCGGCGGTTGTAGATGTAGCCGATGGCGCGCGCGTGATCCTTGATCCGGTCGCGAGTCGCGTCCGCCACCAGCGGGCTGTCGCGCAGCGCGAGCGAGACCGTCGCGGTCGAGACACCGAGCGAGTCCGCAATCGTCGAGAGCTTGATCTTTTGCGCCAGCGTGGCCTCCCTCCGCCCCGGCGCCGGTTGCCCGGCTTAAACTGTTTAAATCAGTTTATGCCATCCGCTTCCGCGATCTCAAAGCCTTTTTGCCGCCTCAGCGTTCCGCGCTCGGAATGCTGCGGTTGGCAAGGCGCAGCCGGTGCTCGCGGTGGACGATATAGAGCCCCGAGCCGACGATGATCGCGGCGCCGATCAGCGTCCACCGATCGGGCAGATCGCCGAAGATCACGTAGCCGAGCACGATCATCCAGACCATCTGCAGGTAGGGATAGGGAGCAAGCCCCCCCGTCGTCGCCTCGCGGTAAGCGAGGATGAGGAGGTAGTGTCCGATCGCGCCGAAGAAGCCGAGCGAGGCCAGGATGACGATGAAGAGCCAGCTCTCCGGCATCACCATGTGGGACGGCACGATCGGCAGCAGGAAGATCGCGGGCGCCAGCGCGGAATAGAAGATCAGGCTCTGCGGCGTTTCGGCTGCGCCCATCATGCGCGTCATGATCACGTAGCCGCAATAGCTGAGCATCGCCATGATCGAGAGCACATGGCCGAACGAGAACGTGTCGGTTCCCGGCCGCGTGATGACCAGCACGCCGATGAACCCGATGCCGATCGCCATCCACCGCCGCCAGCCTGCCCATTCGCCGAGGAGCGGCCCGGCCAGCGCCGTCGTCACCATCGGCGCGAAGAAGAAGATCGAGATCGTCTCGGTCAGCTGCAGTGTCTTCAGCGCCGCGAAGTTGAAGAAGGTCGAGCCGAACAGGAAGAACCCACGCAAAACCTGCTTCGGCAGGCTGCGGTAGGTGAAAACCGCCTTGTTCGACCATGCCCTGAACAGGACCAGCACCACGAGCACGTGGCCGGAGAGCCGAATCCACGAAACGAAGGGCGTCGGCAGCCCCTGCATGACCAGATATTTCGCCGCTGTGTCGAGGCCGGAGAAGGTTAAGCCGGCGATCAGCATCAGCACGATCGCGCGGGTCGGCGTCGCCTGATCGGGCGATGGCGTGAGGGCAGTCAAACGCTTGCGTCCTTGCGGAACGGCGGCCCGAAGCAGGCGGCGGGAGATATCCTGTGTGCGGCAAGCCCCGCCGCTATTCAAGTCGTTTCGAGATCGATCTCGACATCCGCCTCGTCTTCGATCGGCGCGGCGCCCGAAAGGTTCTGCTCGATCCGCGAAAGCAGCTTCGCGAGCTGCTTCTGGTCCTTCTTGTCGAGGCCGCGGAAGGCAGCCTTTTCAGTCTTTTTCAGCGACTTCGCGATCGAGCGGATCGCCTCGCGGCCGGAATCGGTGAGGAAGATGTTAGCCTGCCGCGCATCGACGCTGGAGGCCTGCTTGGTGACGAAGCCCTGCGTCTGCAGGCGCCCGATCGTCTTGGTGATCGTCGGCGGCCGCACGCCGATGCGCGTCGCGAGCTGGCCGGGCGTCAGCCCGTCTTCAGCGTCAAGCGCGAGCATGATCTGATCCTGACCCGGATAGAGCCCGTGATCGATCAATCGCGCGGCGAGCGCGGTTCGTGCGAGGCGTGCTGCCGAATGCAGCCGGCCCATTGTGCCCTGCCTGCCGGTCTTGGCCATCATGCCCTCCTGCCGCCGCCTCGCCTTGCTGCCTGCGCTAGCCTCGACTAGCGTCTGATATCGACCCCGAACACGCTATCGCAAAGCGACTTATCAAAAAGATGACAGCCAGCGAAACAACGCCGTCGCCAAGGGTCAGGATCGCGATCCTGCCGCTCGGCGCCACCGAGCAGCACGGCCCGCATCTGCCGGCTGAAACCGACACGATCATCGCCAATGGCGTGGCGCACCGCGCCGCGGAGCTCGTCGCGGACGAGATCGACATCGAGTTGCTGCCGGTGGAAGCGGTCGGATACTCGCCCGAACATCTCGACTGGCCGGTGACGCGGTCCCTGTCCTATTCCGACGCCATCGAGCGCTGGATCGCTGCTGGCGATGCCGCCTTCGCGCGCGGCATCCGGCGCTTCCTGATCCTGAACGCCCATGGCGGCAACGCCCCGCTCATGACGATCGCGACGACGGAACTGCGCGTGCGCAATCCCATGCTGGCGGTGGCGACCAGCTGGACGCGCTTCGCCTATCCGCCGGAGATCGTAACGCCTTCGGAAAAAGCCCTCGGCATCCATGGCGGCCTGATCGAGACCTCCGTGATGCTCGCGCTGCGGCCCGATCTGGTCGACATGGCGAAGGCCAGCGACTTCCCCTCGCGCCAGACGGAGTTTGAGGCGAACTTCCGTCATCTGCGCGCCTACGGCCCCCACGCCTTCGGCTGGAAGATGGGCGATCTTTCGCCCGACGGCGTCACCGGCAACGCGGCAGCGGCGACGGCAGAGGCTGGCGAAAGACTGCTCGACAACGCCGCCGCCGGCGTCTCCGACCTCCTCCGCGACATGGCCCGCTTCGACATCGCGACGCTCGCCTGAAGGACGGTGCAAAGCTGAAACGGTGCGCCTATATGGAGGCGACTTCAAAAGCACATCGCGAGGCCGATCATGTCCGAACCCCAGACGCAGATCCCGGTAACCGTTCTCACCGGCTATCTCGGCTCCGGCAAGACGACGCTCCTCAACCGCATCCTCTCCGAAGACCACGGCAAGCGCTACGCCGTCATCGTCAACGAGTTCGGAGAGATCGGCATCGACAATGATCTGATCGTGGAATCCGACGAGGAAATCTACGAGATGAACAATGGCTGCATCTGCTGCACCGTGCGTGGCGACCTGATCCGCACCGTGGAAGGCCTGATGCGCCGCCCGGGCCGCTTCGATGCGATTCTCGTCGAGACGACCGGCCTCGCCGACCCCGCCCCCGTCGCCCAGACCTTCTTCATGGACGACGACGTCCGCTCCAAGACCAAGCTTGACGCGGTCGTCGCGCTGGTCGATGCCAAGCACCTGCCGCTGCGCCTGAAGGATTCAACCGAGGCCGAGGACCAGATCGCTTTCGCTGACGTGGTCGTTCTCAACAAGACCGATCTCGTCACCGCCGAAGAGCTGGCGAAGGTCGAGGCCATGGTCCGCGCGATCAACCCGGCGGCGCGCATCCACCGGACAGAACGCTCCGCCGTCGACCTCAATGAGGTTCTCGACCGCGGCGCCTTCGATCTCGCCCGTGCGCTCGAGGACGATCCGCATTTCCTCGAGGGCGACGACCACGATCACCACCATGATCATGATCACGACCATCACCAGCACGATCACATCCGAGAGTCGGGCGTAAAGTCGATCTCGCTCCGCGGCCGCGACATGGATCCGAAGAAGTTCTTCCCGTGGCTGGAAAAGACCACGCAGATGGACGGCCCGAGCATCCTGCGCCTCAAGGGAATCATCTCCCTCAAGGATGATCCGGAGCGCTACGTCGTGCAGGGTGTGCACATGATTCTCGAAGGCGACCACCAGCGCCCCTGGAAGGACGGCGAGCCGCGCGAGACGCGTCTCGTCTTCATCGGTCGCGACCTCGACGAGGAGCGCATTCGCCGCACCTTCGAAGCCTGCCAGGCCGCCTGAACCCGCTAATGACGCTGAAGTGGCTGCGCACCGTCGAGCAGACCGAGGAATGGCGCCTGCTCGACCGGCCGAAGGCAAGCCTCTGGCGTGGCGACATCCTGCGCCTGGCCCACAATCCCGGCCTCGGCCCCGATAGTGACCCGCTCGACCTCATGCTTTTCGAGACCTGGGGCTATGACGACCGGCTCGGTCTCCTGATCCTCGACGGCTACAAGGCCGGCATGCCGATGCTCTACTTTCCTGAAGAGAGCCAGGCGCCCGGCGCATTGTCGCTTGAAACGCCTTGGCTGATCCGCAACTGGAATGCCTGGATCTGCTACTCCGACCATCTCGACGCCGACGAGCGACCGATCCCGTTGCCCATCGAGGAGACCCGCGTGCTCCGTCGCCCCCAACACATGCCTGATCTGGATATCTGATGCCGACTGTTGCCCCTCTCGATCTGACCGGACACTGCATCGCCGTCACCTGGCTCAGCGACGTGCCGTTCTTCGCACTCGCCGACGGCACCGTGCATCGCCTCGAAGGCGGGGAAAAGGTTTCGGAAGCCCATGACGGCCTCCTGGCTGCAACCCGCAGCCACGACGGCAAGACGCTGATCACCTCCGGCGAGGATGGTCGCGTGGCTGCCGTGGCAGCGGACGGCACGGTTACGACGCTGGCCGAGATCGGGCGCAAATGGGTGACTGCGCTTGCGGCAGGGCCGCAGGGCGCGGTCGCGTTCGCCACCGGTCGTACCGCGCATGTACGCTTTCCCGACGGGCGCATGAAGACGCTGGAACATCCGCGCTCGGCCGAGGGTCTTGCCTTCGCGCCAAAGGGCCTGCGCCTCGGCGTCGCCCGCTACAATGGCGCAACGTTGCATTTTCCGGCCGTGGACGGCAAGCCGGTCGAACTCGAATGGGCGGGCGCCCATGTCGGCATCACCTTCTCTCCCGACAACAACTTCCTCGTCACAGCCATGCAGGAAAATGCCCTGCACGGCTGGAAACTCGCCGACGGCAAGCACATGCGCATGGCCGGCTATCCGGCCAAGGTGAAGAGCATGTCGTGGAGCGTGCGTGGGCGCTGGCTGGCAAGCTCCGGTGCGCCGGCTGCCATCGTCTGGCCGTTCCAGGCCAAGGACGGGCCGATGGGCAAGGCCCCGCTCGAACTCGGCACCCGCGGCGACCAGATGGTGACGACCGTCTGCTGCCACCCGAGCGAAGAGATCGTCGCGATAGGTTATTCCGACGGCATGGTGATCGCGGCCCGCTTCGCTGACCAGAAGGAAGTGCTGCTGCGCCGCCCCGGAAAGGGCGCCATCACCGCAATGGCATGGGACAATGGCGCAAGGCGGCTGGCATTCGGCTCGGCCGAGGGCGACTGCGGCATCGTGGACATTACGGCCTGATCGCCTCACGTCGAATTTAATAGCGGCGAAGACATCGCGAACATATCATGAACGCATGTCAGCGCTCCCGATCCGTGAAAAACTCGCCATCCTGTCCGACGCCGCAAAGTATGATGCGTCCTGCGCATCATCCGGCTCGTCCGGCCGCAACTCCCTGAAGTCTAAGGGCATCGGCTCCACGGAAGGCATGGGCATCTGCCATTCCTACGCGCCCGACGGGCGATGCATCTCGCTCCTGAAGATCCTGCTGACGAATTTCTGCATCTACGACTGCGCCTATTGCATCAACCGCTCCTCGTCGAACGTGAAGCGCGCGCGCTTTTCGGTGCAGGAGGTCGTCGACCTCACGCTGACCTTCTACAAGCGCAATTACATCGAGGGCCTGTTCCTCTCCTCAGGCGTCATTCGTTCGCCCGACGAGACGATGAGCGAGATGGTGGAGGTCGCCCGTAGCCTGCGCGAGGATCACGGCTTCGGCGGCTACATCCATTTGAAGACCATTCCGGAATGTTCGCCGGAACTGCTGGATTCGGCGGGCCGCCATGCCGACCGGCTGTCGATCAATGTGGAACTGCCGACCGACGAAGGTGTCGAGCGCCTTGCGCCGCAGAAGCGCCCGGCAACGATCCGCAAATCGATGGCGGGCCTGCGCTCGAAGCTGGAGGAAGCCGCCGAGCCCACAATGCGCACCAAGAAGATGCGCCGCTTTGCGCCCGGCGGCCAGTCGACGCAGATGATCGTCGGCGCCGACACGACCACGGACGCGGACATTCTCGGCACCAGCGCCCGTCTCTATGGAAGCTACCGCCTGCGCCGTGTGTATTACTCAGCCTTCAGCCCGATCCCGGATGCGTCCGCCGTACTCCCCTCCGCCAAGCCGCCGCTGATGCGCGAGCACAGGCTATACCAGGCCGACTGGCTGATGCGCTTCTACGGCTTCGACCGACAGGAGATCACCGCCGGGCGCAGCGACGGCATGCTCGATCTCGACATCGACCCGAAGCTCGCCTGGGCGCTCGGCAATCGCGGCTTCTTCCCCGTCGACGTCAACCGCGCCTCGAAGGAAGCGCTTTTGCGCGTGCCGGGCCTCGGCGCGAAGGTCGTCGGCCGCCTGCTCCAGTCCCGACGCCACCGCCGCCTGCGGCTGGAGGATGTCGGGCGTCTGTGCCAATCGATCGCCAAGGTGCGGCCGTTCATCACCGCCGAAGGCTGGTCGCCGGGCGGCACGACCGATGCCGAGCACCTGCGCGCGAACCTCGCGCCGAAGCCGGCGCAGCTGAGCCTGTTCTGATGAGGCTGGCGCGCGTCAGTACCCCCCTCCGGCTTGCCGGCCATCTCCCCCTCAAGGGGGGACATTACCCGATTGCGCTGCACCGCCTCACCGACACCGTCGATCGTTCGCGCGGACGCTTCTGCAAGCCAATCTCCCCCCTTGGGGGGGAGATGCCCGGCAGGGCAGAGGGGGGTTTTCCAGAAGACCCCATCCTTCGATGGTGACCTCCGCGCCAACCCAACCGCCGCGCGGTAGCTTCTCCGTCCACCTCGCCTCGGAGACCGACTTCACCGGCTGGCGCAATGCCGCCCGGTCGCTGGCGCTGGCGGGCATACCGCCGGAGGACGTGTCCTGGCACGTCGGCGAGACAGGCGACCTCTTCGGCTCGCAAGCTTCCTTACCCCCACCGATCGAAGGCCGTACGCTGACGGTGCAGCGCGTGTTCATCGAGCGGGCCGAGGCTGTGTTCTGCCATTCCGACTCGGCGCGGCTAGCCTTCCTTTACCGCCTGCTTTGGCGGCAGATGGCCGAGCCGAACCTGATGTCGATCGCTTCCGATCCGGACGTGATCCGCCTGCAAAAGCTCGAAAAGGCCGTGCGCCGCGACATCCACAAGATGCGTGCCTTCGTGCGCTTCGTAGAGGTGGAAGACGAGGACGGCACGCCGCGCTACGTCGCCTGGTTCGAGCCCGACCATCACATCGTCGAGCGCAACGCGCCCTTCTTCCAGCGCCGCTTCACCGGCATGCGGTGGTCGATCCTGACGCCAAAGGGTTGCGCGCATTGGGACGGCGAAGACCTGACCTTCTCCCCACCGGTCCAGCGCGATCAGGCGCCCGCGGCAGACGCAACGGATGATCTTTGGCGCACCTATTTCGCCTCGATCTTCAACCCGGCCCGCCTGAAGGTGAAGGCGATGCAGGCCGAAATGCCGAAGAAGTACTGGCGCAACCTTCCAGAGGCTTCGCTCATTCCTGATCTCGTAAAGGGCGCGGAAAAGGCCGCGCGTCGGATGATCGAGACCATGCCCACGCTGCCCGCCCCCCACCATCGCGCGATCCAGGCCAAGCATTGGCCGAAACAGCCCGCGCAAGCCGGCGACGAGGTCTCTGCCGACACGCTCGAAGGCCTTGCGCTTCAGGCGCAGGGATGCCGCCGCTGCCCGCTCTGGCGCGACGCGACGCAGACGGTGTTCGGCGAAGGCCCCGAGGGCGCGCGCATCGTCTTCGTCGGCGAGCAGCCGGGCGACCAGGAGGACATCGCCGGCAAGCCGTTCGTCGGGCCGGCCGGTCGTGTTTTCGATGCGGTGCTGGAGGAAGCTGGCGTCGAACGCTCGATCACCTACGTCACCAATGCGGTGAAGCACTTCAAGTTCGAACCGCGCGGCAAGCGCCGCATCCATTCCAAACCGAATGCTGGCGAGGTGCAGGCCTGCCGCTGGTGGGTCGACCACGAGCTCAGCCTCATCAAGCCCGACCTCGCCGTCGCGCTCGGCGCCACCGCCGCGCTGTCGCTCCTTGGCAAGGCGATCCCCGTTACCAAGATGCGCGGGCAGACGGTCACCCGCGAAGACGGCCTGCGAGTCTTTCTCACCATCCACCCCTCCTTCATCCTGCGCATCCGCGAGCCCAATGAGGCTGCAGCTGAACGCGCGCGGTTTGTGGCGGACATGAAGGCGGTGCGGGCGTTGATGGCAGCGTAACGGGTGCGTCCTTCGAGGCTCGGCTTCGCCTCGCACCTCAGGATGAGGGAGGTGGCTGTCCCTTCGCCCCTTGCCGGGGAGAAGGTGGTCCGAAGGACCGTATGAGGGGCGGGTCGCGCAAAGCTTTGAGGGTTGCGTTACCCCTCACCTGCCTTCCGGCCTCCTCTCCCCGACAGGGCGAGGAGCGCCAATCGCCAGCTTCGGCGCCAACCTCCCTCCTCCGAGGTGCGAGGCGAAGCCGAGTCTCGAAGGACGCACCGCGTCGTTCGCCGTGCCCGGCCACTCCGGCGCCGTAACTACGCTTCGACGTCTAAGCTCGATGCTCACCGACAGACCGCACTGGCAGCCTCAACCTCCCTCATCCTGAGGTGCGAGGCGAAGCCGAGCCTCGAAGGACGCACTTCGGCAACACTGCCGCAACGCAACCAATCTTCAGCCTGCCAGCCCACCCCTCATCGCCTGCCCGGCCACATAGGTCTCCGCCACGGCCCGGTCGTCCCCCAGCGTCTGCAGGATGAAGAGCTCTTCCACCAGGCTCGTCGCGCGCTCCATGCGCAGCCGCATGGCCGGCGTCGCGCCCGAGTTCAGCACCACGAGATCGGCATCGCGCCCGGGCTCGACCTGACCGACATGGGCGTCGAGCGACAGCGCCTTGGCGTTGCCGAGCGTTAGCTGCCAAAAGGAGGCGAGCGGGTTCAGCTTCTCGCCGTTGAGCGCGATGACCTTGTAGCCCTCGTCCATCGTGCGCAGCATCGAATAGTTGGTCCCGCCACCGACATCCGTGGCCGTCGCGATCCGCAGTGGCTTGGCGCGTTTCGAGAAGCGCTGGTAGTCGAAGAGGCCCGAGCCGAGGAACAGGTTCGAGGTCGGGCAGAAGACGGCGACCGAACCTGAGTCCGACAATGCGTCGGCCTCGCGCTCGGAGAGATGAATGCAGTGGCCGAACAGCGACTTCGGCCCCGTCAGCCCGTAGCGCTCATAGACGTCTGTATAGTCGCGCGCGTCCGGATAGAGCTCTCCGGTCAGCGCGATCTCGGCATGGTTTTCCGAAAGATGCGTCTGGATGTGCAGGTCGGGATGCGCACGTGCAAGCGCACCGGCCATCTCCATCTGTTCCGGCGTGGAGGTGATCGCGAAGCGCGGCGTGATCGCATAAAGCAGCCGGCCTTTGCCGTGCCAGCGGTCTATTAGCGCTTCCGTCTCGTCGAAACCCTGCTGCGGCGTATCGCGCAGGCCCTCCGGCGCATTGCGGTCCATCATGACCTTGCCGCCGATCACCCGCATCCCGCGCGCCTGCGCCTCGCCGAAATAGGCGTCGACGCTTTCGGGGTGGACGGAGCAATAGGCGGCGACCGTCGTCGTGCCGTTGCGCAGGAGCTCGTCGAAGAACTGTCGCGCAATGCGCCGGCCGTGGGCTGAGTCGCGAAAGCGCGTCTCTTCCGGGAACGTGTAGGTGTTCAGCCAGTCGAGCAGCTCGGCCCCATAGCTGGCGATCACCTGCATCTGCACGAAATGCGCATGCGCGTCGATGAAGCCCGGCAGGATCAGATGAGGCCGATGATCGACGATCTCCACACCCTTGCCTGCGCCGGATGCGATCAGCTGGAAATCGCCCATCGCCTCGACACGGCCGTCACGGATCAGAACGCCGCCATCTTCCTCATAGCGGTAGGAAGCCCGATCATCGGTGCCTTCCGGCCGCGTGAGAAACGACAGCACGCGCCCGCGCAGGAGAAGGGCGGTCATGGGCGCGACCGAACTCGCCATCACACTCACTCCCGCCCCTCGTACCAGGCCACCAGCAGCCGCCGTTCCTCTTCCGTCATGTAGCTGACATTGCCGGGCGGCATGGCGTGGCTGCGGCCGGCCTGCAGGTAGATGTCGCGCGCGTGGCGGGCGATTTCGCCGTCGCTGTCCAGAAGCACGTTCTTCGGCGCGTGGTGGATGCCCGGCCAGCCGGGCTCGGCGGCGTGACACATGGAACAGCGGCCGAGGACTGCGTCGCGCGCGGCCTCAAAATGCGCCGACGCCATCATGCGCTCGGCGGCAGCCGAAACGCGTGGCTCGCCGGTGAGCGCGGCCGGCACGGTCGAAAGCCAGATGATGACGATGAAGAGCACCGTCGCGGCCGCCCAGGTCCAGTGCGGGTTGCCCTTGCCGGCATGCACTGTGTTGAAATAGTGCCGGATCAGCACGCCGATCAGGAACACCAGCGACGCGATCACCCAGTTGAACTCCGTGGCATAGGCCAGGGGATAATGGTTCGACAGCATCAGGAAGATGACGGGCAGCGTGAGGTAGTTGTTGTGCAGCGACCGCGTCTTGGCGATGCGCCCGTATTTCGGGTCGGGCTTGCGCCCGGCTTTCAGGTCCGCGACCACGATCTTCTGGTTTGGGATGATGATCAGGAACACGTTGGCCGACATGATCGTCGCAGTAAACGCGCCGAGATGCAGGAACGCAGCGCGGCCGGAAAAGAGCTGCGTGTAGCCCCAGGCCATGCCAACGAGAACGCCGAAGAGCACGAGCATAAGCGTCGTGTCGTTGCCGCCGAGCGGCGACTTGCAGAGCTGGTCGTAGAGCACCCAGCCAAGCGCCAGCGAACCGACCGAGATCAGGATCGCCGCCCACACCGGCACGTCGAGCACGTTGCGGTCGATGAGATAGAGATCGGCGCCGGCATAATAGACGATCGCCAGGAGCGCGAAGCCGGACAGCCAGGTCGCGTAGCTTTCCCATTTGAACCAGGTCAGGTGTTCGGGCAGGGCTGCAGGCGCGACCAGATATTTCTGGACATGGTAGAAGCCGCCGCCATGCACCTGCCATTCCTCGCCATAGGCGCCTTCTGGCAGGCGATCATGCTTCTTCAGGCCGAGATCGAGCGCGATGAAATAGAAGGACGAGCCGATCCACGCGATCGCCGTCACCACATGCAGCCAGCGGGCGGCGAAGCTCAGCCAGTCCCAGAAGATCGCAAATTCCAGCATCGCCTACCCTCGTCGCAACCTTGCGGACTTTACGTCTCCAATCTGCGAGAGGAAGGCGAGAAATGTCCGATGACTTTCAAGGAAATCTGTATAATCAGCGACAGACCTAACTCGCCAACGGAGCCAGATGGCCTATCTCGACAACATCGCCGTCTTCGTCCGCGTCGTGGAACTGGGCAATCTCTCGGCGGCTGGCCGCGACATGCGGCTCTCGCCGGCTGTCGCCTCCAACCGCATCAAGGAGCTGGAAAAGCGCCTCGGCGTGCGGCTTCTGAACCGCACTACGCGGCAATTGATGCCGACCGAGCACGGCCGCGTTTTCTATGAGGGCGCCAAGCGCATCCTCGAGGCCGTCGAAGAGGCCGAGGCTGCCGTCTCGACGATCTCCGGCCAGCCGCGCGGCACGATCCGCGTCACCGCTCCGCTTGGCATCGGACGCAGGCTGATCGCCTCGGGCATCCCCGAGTTTCGCGACCGCTATCCCGAGATCGAAGTGCGGCTGCGTCTCTCGGACCATAATGTCGATATCCTTCGCGAGGGCATCGACGTCGCCTTCAAGCTCGGCCAGCTGGAGGATTCGAGCCTGCGCATGCGCGGCATCCTGGAATGCGAGCGCGTGGTCGTGGCCTCGCCGACCTATCTTCAGAAACGCGGCGAGCCGCAGGCGCCGGGCGATCTGGTCAGCGATCGGCACGACTGCCTGATGCTGCGCTTCCCGGGCGTGAAGGAGCACGCCTGGACCTTTCAGACCGTTGATGGCCTGAAGAAGGTCGAGGTCTCGGGGCCTTACGATTCTGACGACGGCGACGTCATCACCGGCTGGGCGCTCGCCGGGCGCGGCATCGCCAACAAGCCGCGCTTCGACGTCGAGCCATTCATCCGGGACGGTCGGCTGAAGATCATCCTGCGCGATACACCGCCGCCAGCCCTGCAGCTCGCGGCACTATACCCGCACAAGAATTTCCAGGACCCCAAGGTGCGCCTCCTGCTCGACTTCATGGCCGAGCGCTGCCAGCGCATGATCCGCGACATTCTCGCCGGTCGCTGAGCGCAACCGAAACCCTAGTTTCGCGTTCTCCAAGCAATCCCTCATATGACGGAATGGAGAGACGCATCATGGCCGGTCACGCCACCCGCAACGACCTGAAGTCCAACACCAAGAAGGTCGCGATCGACCTTCTCAACGCTCGCCTCGCCGATGCAATCGACCTCGCGCTCCTGACCAAGCAGGCGCACTGGAACCTCAAGGGTCCGCAGTTCATCGCCATCCACGAAATGCTGGACGGCTTCCGCAAGCAGATCGACGCGCATGTCGACACCATCGCTGAGCGCGCCGTACAGCTTGGCGGCACCGCATACGGCACGACGGAGGTCGTTGCCGAAAAGAGCGCGCTCGAGGCCTATCCGACCGACATCTACAAGACGAAGGATCATCTGGCCGCGCTCATCGAGCGATATGGCGCGATGGCGAACTCGATCCGCGCCTCGATCGGAGAGGCAGACGAGGCCGGCGACGACGACACGGCCGATATCTTCACCGCGTTTTCGCGCGAACTCGACAAGTCGCACTGGTTCCTCGAGGCGCATGTCCAGGAAAAAGAATGAGCGGCGGCCAGAAGCCAGCGTGAAACAAGGTACGGCGGGGTCATGCCCCGCCGTCTTTTTTGCGTACTGAATGCAACACAAAGAAAAACCGGCCTGCGAGAGGCCGGTTTTTGTTGTCTTCCTCGGTTCTAAGCTTAGCGCAGACCAAAGAAGGAAAGGATTGCAATGATCACGACCACGAGGCCGATGATGTAGATGATGCCGTTCATGCTATTGGTCTCCTGTTCTCCTGCCCAACAACTGGCGACACCCCCATCGGGTTCCGTGGCATCCGCAATTTCGCTAATCAACGCGCGCGAACGCCTGCAACAGTTCGGCAGCGACGAGCGCTGCGATCACGGCCGGCCGCTTGTCCGGAAGCGACCCGCCGATAGGGCAGACCAGCCGCGCCTCCTGCTCCGGCGATCCATTCGCCTCGCGGCTGTACCAGCTGCGGAAGGTTGCGCGCTTCGTCCTGGAGCCGATCATGCCGACATAGGCTGCGTCGGACCGCGCCAGCGCGGCAGCCACGATCAGGAAATCGAGCGCGTGGTCGTGCGTGAGCACGACGAAGGCCGAAGCCGGCTGCGCGTCGGCGACGACCGCCTCCGGTACCGCCGTCAGCACGGCATGGGTCGTAGCAGGAAGACCGTCGAGCGCCTCAGCGCGGGTTTCGATGAGATGGACCGTCACTGGCAGAGGCGAGAGCGCCTCGGCAAGCGCATGGCCAACATGGCCGCCGCCGAAAAGATAGACATGCGGCCGGGCGGCTTCCTCCATCTCGCTGCGCGTCAGGATCGCGTTGCGGCCATCCTCGTCAAGCGCGTCGAGCGCGATCGCGACGCGTCCGCCGCAGCACTGGCCGATCTCCGGCCCGAGCGGCACGTCCATCGTCGCATGCGCCGCGCCCGTCTCCATCATGTCGCGTGCCCGCGCGATGGCCATGAACTCCAATTGCCCGCCGCCGATGGTGCCGAAGATCGCATCGGGGGCGACCAGCATCCAGGCGCCCTCCTCCCGCGGCGTAGAGCCGAGCGCCTCGGTGACGCGGACGAGAACGAGCGCGTCGTGGGCGGCAAGAAAGGGTGCAAGTGCGCGCGTCAAGAGACGGTTCGCGGGGTCTGCGCGCGGCATCCACCCCCCTCTGCCCTACCGGGCATCTCCCCCTCAAGGGGGGAGATTAGTCGTTTCGATCTCGAGGCCCTTTTCGGCGTCGACGACTGAGGCAGCCAGCCCCGCGAGTAATCTCCCCCCTTGAGGGGGAGATGGCCGGCAGGCCAGAGGGGGGTCCGATCGAAGGGCACCGCCAGAGCCATCCCCTCGCCCGACTCCGACACTACCGCACCGCCCGCATGCGCTCGACAGCCATCAGCACAGCCTCCGGCGTCGCCGGCGCATCGAGGTGCGGGTGCGTGTGGTGCCCACCTACGGCCGCAACCGCGTCGGCAAGCGCCGAGTGCACGCACATGGCCAGCATGAAGGGCGGCTCGCCGACGGCCTTGGAGCGGTGGACGGTGGGCTCGAAGGCTTCCGACCAGTCGGCGAGTTCCACGTTGAAAATCTTCGGCCGGTCCGAGGCGAGCGGGATCTTGTAGGTCGAGGGCGCATGCGTGCGCAGGCGGCCCTTGTCGTCCCACCAGAGTTCTTCCGTCGTCAGCCAGCCCATGCCCTGGATGAAGCCGCCCTCGATCTGGCCCTTGTCGATGACCGGGTTCAGCGAACGCCCCGTCTCGTGCAGCACGTCGACGCGGTCAACGACATATTCGCCAGTCAGCGTGTCGATCGAGACCTCCGCGCAGGCCGCGCCATAGGCGAAATAATAAAAGGGATGCCCCTCGCCCTTGTCGCGGTCCCAATGGATCTTCGGCGTCTTGTAGAAGCCGGCCGCCGAAAGCTGCACGCGCGCCATGTAGGCCTGGCGCACGAGGTCGGGGAACGGGATCTCCTGGTTACCGATCCGCACACGGTTGGGCAGGAACAGGATCTGCTCCTTGGCAACGCCGTACTTTCCGTGCGCGAAGGCGCAGAGCCGGTCCTTGATCTGGCGTGCGGCATTCTGTGCAGCCATGCCGTTGAGGTCGGAGCCGGACGAGGCAGCTGTCGCCGATGTGTTCGGGACCTTGCCTGTGGTCGTCGCCGTGATCTTCACCTGGTCGATGTCGATCTGGAACTCCTCGGCCACCACTTGGGCTACCTTGACGTAGAGCCCCTGCCCCATCTCGGTGCCGCCATGGTTCAGATGGACCGAACCGTCCGTATAGACATGCACCAGCGCTCCGGCTTGGTTGAAATGCGTCGCCGTGAACGAGATGCCGAACTTGACCGGCGTCAGCGCCAGCCCGCGCTTGACGATGTCGGAATTGGCATTGAAGGCCGCGATCTCGCGGCGGCGGCCCGCATAGCCGACCTTGTCTTCGAGCTCGGCCACGATCCGGTGGACGACATTGTCCTCGACCGTCTGGTGATAGGGCGTGACGTTGCGATCTTCGGTGCCGTAGAAATTGCGCCGGCGGATCTCGAGCGGATCGCGCTGAAGCGCAAATGCCACTTCTTCGATTATGCGCTCCGCACCCATCATGCCCTGCGGCCCGCCGAAGCCACGAAAGGCCGTGTTGGAGACCGTGTTGGTATAGTAGGGGGCCGAGCGCGCCTTCACTGCCGGATAGAAATAGGCGTTGTCGCAGTGAAACAGCGCGCGGTCGGTGACGGGGCCGGAGAGGTCCGACGAAAACCCGCAACGCGCGCCATAGGTAAAATCGACGCCGAGAATGTCGCCGTCTTCTGTGAACCCGACCTCATAGTCGATGACGAAATCGTGCCGTTTGCCGGTGGCAATCATGTCGTCATCGCGGTCGGGGCGGATCTTGACCGCGCGGCAGGTTCGCCGCGCGGCGATCGCCGCGATTGCAGCGAACTGGTTCGACTGCGTCTCCTTGCCGCCGAAGCCGCCGCCCATGCGCCGCACCTCGACCGTGACGGCATGCGACGGAACGCCCAGCGCATGCGCCACCATGTGCTGCACCTCGCTCGGGTGCTGGGTGGAAGAATGCAGCGTGACGTCGCCATCCTCGCCCGGGATGGCCATGGCGATGTGGCCTTCGAGATAGAAATGATCCTGCCCGCCGACGCGCATGCGGCCCTTCACGCGCCGCGGAGCATTGGCGAGCGCCTCGGCGACGTCGCCGCGCTTCAGCGTCAGCGGTGGCGCGACCAATCGGTCGTCGGGCGCAAGCTGGCCGATATCGATCAGCGCCGACAGGGCGTCGAACTCGATCCGCGCCAATTGCGCCGCTCGCCGCGCCGCCTCGCGCGTGGTAGCGACGACCGCAAAGACGGGCTGGCCGTAGAAATACACCTCGTCGGTTGCCAGCACCGGCTCGTCATGCTTGCCGGTCGGCGAGATGTCGTTTTCACCCGGCACGTCGTGGCCGGTGAAGACGTCGACGACGCCAGGCGCGGCGCGCACGGCATCAAGGTCCATCGAAACGATGCGCCCATGCGCGATCTTCGCAAGCCCCAGGCACGCATGCAGGGTACCGGCCGGCTCCGCGATATCGTCGATATAGACCGCCTCGCCGGTGACGTGCTTGTGCGCCGAATCGTGCCGCAGATCGCGAGCGACCCCGCCCTTGATCCGCGCCGCCTGGAGGTCGGCAGTGTGGGTGGTCATGACCGCGCCTCTTCGCTCACGCGCGGCGCCGTACCCCCACCCTGTATCCCTCCCCACAAGGGGGAGGGAGATACTGAGGCTCCTATACCCCTCGAAAGTGACAGGCGCCGACGCCGAACGCCTCCCTCCCCCTTGTGGGGAGGGGTGAGGGGTGGGGGTACGGCGTCAGCAGTAAACTCAGTTCTCATCACGCGTCCTCGTAGCGGCGCACGGTGAACGGGCGCGACGATCCCGCCATCTCCATGAACACCCGGCGCAAAAGGTTCTTCGCCACCATCATGCGGTAGGACGCGGACGCCCGCATGTCGGTGAGCGGCTGGAAATCCGTCTCGAAGGCAGGCAGGGCGGCCTCGACTGTCTCGGCCGTCCAGGGCTTGCCGACGAGCGCCGCCTCCACGGTGCGTGCGCGCTTGGGCGTGCCGGCCATGCCGCCATAGGCGATGCGCGCCTGCTTCACCACGCCGTCCTCGATCGCCAGATGAAACGCGCCGAGTACGGCGGTGATGTCCTCGTCGCGGCGCTTGGTGACCTTGTGGACGGTGTAGATCGTGTCGGGATCGGGCAGCGTGACCCGGACCGCCTCGACGAACTCGCCGGGCTTTCGGTCCTGCTTACCGTACTCGATGAAGAAATCCTCCAGCAGCAGCGTGCGGCTTCCCTCGGCCGACCGCAGCACCACCTCCGCGCCGAGCGCGATGAGGGGCGGCGGCGTGTCGCCGATCGGCGAGCCATTGGCGACGTTGCCGCCGATCGTCCCCATGTTGCGGACTTGGTCACCGCCGATGCGCTCGATCAGCGTGCGCCAGGCGGGGATATGCCGGCCGACTTCAGACACCGCATCGGTATAGGTCGTCAATGCGCCGATTGTGAGCACGCCATCGGCCAGCGTCACGCCGCGCAAATCGGCGAGGCCGCCGATGAAGACTGCCGGCACGATCGCCCGCATGTGCTTCGTGACCCAAAGACCGACATCGGTGGACCCGGCAACGATCGTCGCGTTCGGGTGCTCGGCCAGCACGGCCGCGAAATCCGCGACATCGGCCGGAACGATCAGCCTGCCGTCGTCCGCTCCGATCTCGATCCGCGCACCATCCTTCATGGCGGCGAGTGCCGCCTTCACCGCTGCGCGTTCGGTCACCAGCGGATCGGCGTCGGGCCGGCCATAGCCGGAGGCGGCCTTCGCGGCCTTCACGATCGGCTCGTAGCCGGTGCAGCGGCAGAGATTGCCCTGCAGGGCGACCTCGATCTCGCGCTCCGACGGATCGGGATTGCGCATCCACAGCCCGTAGAGCGCCATGACGAAGCCCGGCGTGCAGAAACCGCATTGCGAGCCGTGCAGGTCGACCAGCGCCTGCTGCACGGGATGAAGCGAACCGTCCGCGCGCTTCAGGTGCTCGACCGTGACAACATGGCAGCCATCGAGCGAGCCGACGAAGCGGATGCAGGCATTGACGCCTTCATAGACGAGTTCGTCGCCGGCCAGTCGCCCGACCAGCACCGTACACGCCCCGCAATCGCCTTCCGCGCAACCTTCCTTGGTGCCGCGCAGCGATCGTGACAGCCGCAGATAGTCGAGCAACGTCTCTTCCGGCCGCACCGTGCCGAGCGTGACGGGCTGGCCATTGAGAAGGAACCGGATTTCGGAGCGCGTCATACCCCCTCACCCGTCTCGCTTCGCGAGCCACCCTCTCCCCGAGGGGAGAGGACAGGATCGCAGACGCCTACGCCTCTTCTCCCCTCGGGGAGAAGGTGGTCCGAAGGACCGGATGAGGGGGCGGTGGCGCGCATCAGCTACCCCGGTAGGTCGAATAGCCGAAGGGCGAAAGCAGCAGCGGCACATGGTAGTGCCGCGCTTCCGCCATTCCGAACCGGATGGGAATGTCGTCGAGAAAGAGCGGATCGGGCAGCTGTGCGCCGGACGCGCGCAGATAGGCGCCGGCTGCAAAGACGAGCTCGTACGTCCCGGTCGCAAACGCATCGCCGGAAAGCAGCGGACTGTCGCAGCGGCCATCGGCATTCGTCACGGCGTCCGCGATCCTGAGGCGTGTGTCGCCATCGACGCGGTAGAGCGCGATCTTCAGCCCGGCGGCGGGTCGCCCGGAAGCGGTGTCGAGCACATGCGTCGTCAGTCTGCCGCCAGCATCTCCGGCCATGAACAGCTCCCTTTGATGACGGCCAGACTATGCGAGGCGGCCCGGTGAAGGAAATGCGGGCCGCGGAAAACTCTTTCAAGTTTTGAAGTGGCAATTGCCTTGCGGCCTTTTGCTAGTGTCTTCTCGACGGGCTGGCCGCAGCGGCCGGCCGGAGGAGCGACCCGCATTCGATGCAGCCACCCCGCTATCCCAGAAACATGCGCGGCCATGGCGCAAACCCGCCGAAGGCCGACTGGCCGAACGGGGCGAACATCGCCGTTCAGTTCGTGATCAACTACGAAGAAGGCGGCGAGAACTGCGTGCTGCATGGCGACGCGGCATCCGAGGCGTTTCTGTCAGAGATCGTCGGTGCGGCCGCATGGCCGGGCAAGCGCCACTGGAACATGGAATCGATCTACGAATACGGCGCGCGCGCCGGCTTCTGGCGCCTCCACCGCATGTTCACCGCCGCTGGCATCCCCGCAACCGTCTACGGCGTCGCCACCGCGCTCGCGCGTTCGCCCGACCAGGTCGCAGCCATGAAGGATGCCGGCTGGGAGATCGCGACGCACGGCCTGCGCTGGATCGACTACCGCGACCATGACCAGGCGGCCGAGCGTGCCGACCTGATGGAGGCGATCCGCCTGCACGCGGAGGTCGTCGGCGAGCGCCCGGCTGGCATCTATCTCGGCCGGACCTCGGAATGGTCGGTGAAGCTCGCCGCGGAAGAAGGCGGCTTCGACTGGATTTCCGACACCTACGACGACGACCTGCCCTATTGGCTCGACCATGATGGCCACGGCAATGCGGTGCCGCCGCAGCTCGTCATCCCCTACACGCTCGACGCCAACGACATGCGCTTTGCGACCGCGCAGGGCTTCAATTCGGGCGACCAGTTCTTTTCATACCTCAGGGACGCCTTCGACACGCTGATCGCCGAGGGCCGCGAGGGTCGGCCGGCGATGATGAGCATCGGGTTGCACTGCCGGCTGATCGGCCGTCCGGGCCGCGCGGCCTCGCTGAAGCGCTTCATCGACTATGTGCAGGGCCATGCCGACGCCTGGGTAGCGACCCGCGGCGAGATCGCGGCGCACTGGCGCGCCAGGCACCCCTACGAGGCGCCGGCGCTGCGCCCGAGCCGCATGGGCCGCGAGGATTTCGTCGCGCGCTTCGGCTCGATCTTCGAGCATTCGCCCTTCATCGCCGAGCGCGCCTTCGATCTCGAACTCGGCCCCGCCCATGACAGCGCTGGCGGCCTGCACAACGCGCTGACGCGCATGTTCCGCTCCGCCTCGCCCGAAGAGCGGCTCAAGGTGCTGCAGGCCCATCCGGACCTTGCCGGAAAGCTTGCGATGGCCAAGCGTCTGTCCGCGGAGTCGACCGCCGAGCAGGCCTCGGCCGGTCTCGACGCGCTGACGGACGAGGAACGCGCGACCTTCACGCGTCTCAACGAGAGCTATGTCGCCAAGTTCGGCTTTCCCTTCATCATCGCGGTGCGCGGCCTGAGCAAGGGCCAGATCCTCGAGGCCTTCCAGGCCCGCGTGGACAATGACCGCGACACCGAATTCGAAACCGCCTGCCGCCAGGTCGAGCGCATCGCCGCGATCCGGCTCAAGGACATCCTGCCCGCATGACGACCGCTCCCACCTATTTCGCACCCCATGGCGGGCACCCGCCGCAGACGCAGCTGATGACGGACCGCGCCGTCTTCACCGACGCCTATGCGATGATTCCCAAGGGCGTGCTGCAGGACATCGTGACGAGCCGCCTGCCCTTCTGGGACGACACGCGCGCCTGGATCCTGTCGCGCCCGCTTTCGGGTTTTGCCGAGACCTTCTCGCAGTACATCCTTGAAGTGCAGCCCGGCGGCGGCAGCCGGCGGCCGGAGACGGACCGCTCGGCGCAGGCGGCACTCTTCGTCATGGATGGCGAGATCACGATCACGCTGGACGGCAAGGACACGACGTTGACTGCCGGCGGCTTCGTATGGCTCCCGCCGGCCAGCGGCTGGACCGTGACGAACGCCGGCTTGACGCCCGCACGCTTCCACTGGATCCGCAAGTCCTACGAGCCCGTCGACGGGCTCGACACCCCTGCCCCGCTCTTCACGAACGAGCGCGACGTGCCGCCATCTCCAATGCCCGGCACCGAAGGCCGTTGGGCGACGACACGCTTCGTCGATCCCGACGACCTTGCCCACGACATGCATGTGACGATCGTCACCTTCCAGCCGGGCGGGCTGATCCCGTTTGCCGAGACGCACGTCATGGAGCACGGGCTCTATGTGCTCGAAGGCAAGGCGGTCTACAGGCTGAACAGGGACTGGGTCGAGGTCGAGGCGGGCGATTTCATGTGGCTGCGCGCCTTCTGCCCGCAGGCTTGCTACGCCGGCGGTCCCGGCCCGTTCCGCTATCTGCTCTACAAAGACGTGAACCGCCACGCCAAACTTGGGCCCGGGGGCCGGCTGCCGTGAGCCGCATCCTGGTCGCGCAGCCTCTGACGCGCGAGGCCTTCGCGCCTTTCGGCGACGTCATCGATTTCGACGGACCTGTCCGCTACCCGATCAACGCCGGCATGACGCAGCGCATCCACGACCTCGCCCGCGTGGAGGTGACTGGACCGAATGCGCGCGTGCTGATCTCGCTGTTCCGCGGACAGCCCTACGAGTTTCCGATGAAGCTTTCGCTGGTCGAGCGCCACCCGCTCGGCAGCCAGGCCTTCATGCCGCTGTCGCCGCGCCCGTTCCTCGTCGCCGTCTGTGCCGACGAAGACGGTAAGCCAGGCCGGCCGAAGGTCTTCGTCACCACCCCCGGCCAGGGCGTGAACTACCACCGCAACGTCTGGCACGCGGTGCTGACGCCGATCGGCGAGGCGCAGGATTTTCTCGTCGTCGACCGCGGCGGCGACGGCGTGAACCTCGAAGAACATGTCTTCGAGGTCCCGTGGGAGATCAGGCTTCCCTGAAGCTGTCAGGCGCGCTCGAGCGCGACCGCAATGCCCTGGCCGACGCCGATGCACATGGTGGCCAGCGCCAGTTTCGCGCCGCGCTCGCGGAGCTCGAGCGCTGCCGTGCCGGCAATGCGCGCACCCGACATGCCGAGCGGATGGCCGAGCGCGATCGCACCGCCATTGGGGTTCACGTGCTCCGCGTCCTCGGGGATGCCGAGGTCGCGGAGCACTGCGATGCCTTGGGAGGCGAAGGCTTCATTGAGTTCGACCACGTCGAAGGCGGACGGCGCGAGGCCGAGCCGCGCGCTAAGCTTCTTGGCAGCCGGCGCCGGGCCGATGCCCATCACGCGCGGCGCAACGCCTGCGGCCGCGCCGCCGACGATGCGCGCGATCGGCGTCAGACCGTATTTCTTCACCGCCGCCTCGGAAGCGACGATGAGCGCGGCAGCACCATCATTGACGCCCGAAGCATTGCCCGCCGTGACGGTCGCGCCATCCATACGGTTGACGGGCTTCAGCTTGGCGAGCGCTTCGATGCTGGTCGCGCGTGGATGCTCGTCGGTATCGACGATGATCGGATCGCCCTTGCGCTGGGGCACCGAGACGGAAACGATTTCCTTGGCGAGCCGGCCATTGGCCTGTGCGGCCGCGGCCTTCGCCTGGCTGCGCACGGCAAACGCGTCCTGGTCTTCGCGCGAGATTTTGTAGTCGATCGCGACGTTGTCGCCGGTCTCCGGCATGGAGTCGACGCCGTAAAGCTTCTTCATCAGCGGATTGACGAAGCGCCATCCGATCGTGGTGTCGTAGATTTCCGCATTGCGCGAAAAGGCGGTGTCCGCCTTCGGCATGACGAAGGGCGCGCGGCTCATGGATTCCACGCCACCCGCGATCATCAGCTCGGCTTCGCCCGACTTTATGGCGCGCGCGGCAATGATCAGCGCGTCCATGCCCGAGCCGCACAGCCGGTTGACCGTCGAGCCCGGCACTTCCTTTGGCAAGCCCGCGAGCAGCAGCGACATCCGCGCCACGTTGCGGTTGTCCTCGCCCGCCTGGTTGGCGCAGCCGAAGACGACGTCGTCGATCGCCGCCCAGTCGACGGAGGCGTTGCGCTCCATCAGCGCCTTGAGCGGCACCGCGCCGAGGTCGTCGGCACGCACCGACGACAGCGAGCCGCCGAAGCGGCCAATCGGCGTGCGAACATAGTCGCAGATATAGACTTCGGTCACGTCAAACCTCCGGGACGATCAGGTCCTTGATGGTCCCTTCGACCACCAATGTAGCCTCGGTCACAGCCTGAAGCTCCTCCAGGCTGATGGAAGGCAGCTTTTCGCGCAGCACGAAGCGCTGGTTCACGATCTCGACCACCGCGAGGCTGGTATAGACCGTCGTCACGCAGCCGACGCCGGTCAGCGGCAGCTTGCAGCGCTTCAGGAGCTTGGGCTGGCCCTGCTTGGTGACATGGTCGGTGATGACGCAGACGCGCTTGGCGCCGTGGACCAGATCCATCGCGCCGCCGACGGCCGGCACGGAACCGGGCCCGGTGCTCCAGTTGGCGAGATCGCCATTCTCGGCGACTTCGTAGGCGCCGAGGATCGCGACATCGAGATGACCGCCGCGCACCATCGCGAAGGAATCCGCATGGTGGAAGAACGAAGCGCCGGGATTGAGCGTGACGGCCTTCTTGCCGGCATTGATCAGGTCCCAGTCTTCCTCGCCCTTGGGCGGGGCCTCGCCGAAATCGAGCACGCCGTTTTCGGTGTGGTAGACGACCTCGCGGCCTTCCGGCTTGAATTTCGCGACCATCTCCGGGAAGCCGATGCCGAGATTGACATAGGCGCCGTCGGGAATGTCCTGCGCCGCGCGCCAGGCGATCTGGGCGTTGGAAAGCTTGGTCGTCATGCCTTTGCCTCCTCGCGCAGAAGCGCTTCTTCCTGGGCCGGGTTCACCACCTCGACGATGCGGTCGACGAAGATGCCCGGCGTGACGACGTGCTCCGGATCGATTTCGCCCGGCTCCACGATGCGGCTCGCCTGAACGATGGTCGTTGCCCCCGCCATCGCCATCAGCGGCGCGAAATTGCGCGCGGCCTTGCGGTAGGTGAGGTTGCCCTTCCGGTCGGCCGTTTCCGCCTTGATGATCGCGACGTCGGCCTTCAGCCAGCGCTCCTGCACATAGGAACGTCCGTCGAACTCGGCGACCGGCTTGCCCTCGGCGACGTCCGTGCCGTAGCTCGATGGCGTATAGAAGGCCGGGATGCCGGCCCCGCCCGCGCGGATGCGCTCGGCAAGCGTGCCCTGAGGCACAAGCTCCAGCTCGATCTCGCCCGCCAGATAGCGGTCGGTGAAAGCCTTGGGATCGGACGAGCGCGGAAACGAGCAGACCATCTTCGCAACCATGCCGGCATAGATCATGGCCGCGATACCCACCGCACCATTGCCTGCATTGTTGTTGATGACGGTCAGATTGCCCGGCGATCCCGTCGCCTTGTAGCGATCGACCAGCGCGTGGATCAGCTCGATCGGGGCGCCTGCGCCACCGAAGCCGCCGATCATCACCGACATGCCGTCGCTGACGCAATCAAGCGCGCTCTCGATGCTCGGATAAATCTTGTTCATGCGAGGAACTCTCCCACCTCGGCAACTCAGAAGTTCGCATTGCGAACGCCAGTATTGCATGCGATACTGCGTAAATGGACACGCCAGCGAAGTCAAGGGAAGCCGAGGCACGGCAGGATCGGGTCGGATCCCTCGAAAAGGGCCTCACGGTTATCGAGATCCTCGCCGCGCACCCGGACGGGCTGACCCTGACCGAAGTCGCGGGCATCGCTGGCTTGACGCGTGCGGGCGCGCGGCGGCTGCTCCTGTCGATCGTCGCCTCGGGATTTGCCCAGCAGGATGGCCGCGCCTTTCGCCTCTCGCCCAAGCTCATCTCGCTGTCGCGCCAATGGCTCGCCGGCGCGTCGCTCTGGACTTTCGCCGAACCCTTCATGCGCAAGGTGTCGGAGGCGCTGAACGAAAGCTGCTCGGCCGCGATCCTGTCGGGCGAGGAAGTCGTCTACGTACAGCGTGTAACGGGCGCCAGGATCGTTGGCGTCGCGCTGCATGTCGGCACGCGCCTTCCGGCCTTCTGCACGTCGATGGGGCGCGTGCTGCTCGCCGGCCTCGACGATGCCGCGCTTGACGCCTACATCGCCTCGGCAACCCTGACCGCGCGCAACCAGAAGACCATCACCGACAGGACCGCGCTGCGAAGCCTGATCCGCAGCGCCGGCACAGACGGCTACGCCATCGTCGACGAGGAGCTCGAAATCGGCCTGCGCTCCATCGCCGTGCCGGTGCGCGATCTCGCTGGCCATGTGGCAGCGGCAATCAATGTCTCGACGCAAAGCGGTCGCATGAGCGTGGCAGACCTGGAAGACCGTGCCCTGCCGGAATTGCAGGCAGCTGCCGCCAGGATCGAGGATTTCTTCGTCGTCCAGTGATCAGGCGGCGCGGCGCGCGGCCCCGCCCTGGCGCAGAGCCGCACGGAGCTTTTTTGCCAGTTCCGCCTCGAGCCGCTGCGGCGGCTTTTCCGAAGCCTCCACCTCGGGCGCAGCGACCGTTTCGGCGAGCGAGATCAGCGCATCGACGAACGATGCCTCGCCCGCCTCCACCAAAGCCTTGTCGTGATTCTGCCCGTTCGTGCTCATGGCGCGGTAAATAGTCCACGACCCATGTCAGCAGGAAGACAGGCGCAGGGCGTTTGCGGGGCGGTTTTGAGATGATTTAACTCAACCGGCCTCAGGTCTTAATGATCCGTATCAGCCAAACCGATCTTCTATCCCAGCGCCCCTTTCACCGCAGGGTAAAGCGCCCGGAAGCGGTGCCACATCTCTTCGAATGCCGGCGCGAACGCGCGGTTGGGCTCGATCGTCGTGGCCGTTTTGGGCGGCGTGCAGATGGCGAGTGGGTCCGCGCCTTCGGCGGCTATGAGGCCAAGGCGGGCGGCGCCGAGCGCTGCGCCGAAATCGCCTTCGGCCGGCAGGTCGACCGGAACGTCGAGCACGGTCGCGATCGTCTCCAGCCACAGGGATGAGCGCGATCCGCCGCCGACTGCCGTGACGCGGCCGACCTGCGTGCCTGCCTCCTGCAGCGCCGCGAGATTGTCGCGCAGGCCGAAGGCGACGCCTTCGAGTACGCTCTTGGTCAGGACCGCCTTGTCGCTCGCATGCGACAGGCCGACGAATGCTCCGAAGCTTTCCGGCTCGTTGTGCGGCGTCCGTTCACCAGACAGGTAGGGCAGGAAGATCGGCCGCGCCGGTGCCGTCAGCGTCTCGCCCAGCGCGGCAGTGAGTGCGCTTGGCTTCTCGCCCAGCACGCCGGCGAGCCAGTTGAGGCAGTCGGTGGCCGACAGCATGACGCCCATCTGGTGCCAGGCGCTGGGCAGCGCGTGGCAGAAGGCATGCACCGCGCTTTCCGCGTTGGGGCGGAAGCGATCGTTCGCCGCAAAAAGCACGCCCGACGTGCCGAGCGACAGGAAGGCCTGCCCTTCGGCAACCGCGCCGATGCCGCAGGCCGACGCTGCGTTGTCGCCTGCCCCGCCGGCGACGACGACCGCATTCGCCATGCCCCAGCGCGCGCGCAGCGGATCGCGCAGCGTTCCCGACACGTCCGATCCCTCGACGAGCCTTGGCATGTGGTCTTCGGTCAGCCCGGTCGCGGCGAGAAGTTCGCGCGACCAGCGCCGCACGCCGACGTCGAGCCAGGACGTGCCGGCTGCGTCCGACATTTCGGAGACGTGCTCGCCGGTAAGCCAGAGGCGCAGGTAATCCTTGGGCAACAGGACCTTCCGGATGCGCGCAAAAAGCTCGGGCTCGTGCCGCGCCATCCAGGCAATCTTCGGTGCGGTGAAGCCCGGAAACACGATATTGCCCGAGATCGCGCGAAAGCGCGGATCAGCGTCGAGTTCGGCCGCCTCGCGGTGGCTGCGCGTATCGTTCCAGAGGATGCAGGGCCGCAGCACTCGGTCGTCCGCATCGAGCGCGGTCGCGCCGTGCATCTGGCCGGAGAGCCCGATGCCGCGGACTGCCGCGAGCGCCTGCGGATGGTCACGGTGAAGTACGTCGATCGCGCTTTCCGTAGCCGAGATCCAGTCCGCCGGGTCCTGCTCCGACCAGCCGGGATGCGGCCTCGCAACTTCGAGCGCAGCGGTTGCCGACCCGATGACGGCCTGCTGCGCGTCGATCAGCATCGCCTTGACGCCGGACGTGCCGAGATCGAGCCCGAGATACATGAAACCCTCCCGCGGGACCGCCGCCGGCACTCCTCTGCCGGCATCCCTCCGGACCCTTGCCTGCCGTCTTAACAGCAGACCGGGAGGCTGCCTATGAATTATTCCGAGGCTCGCATTAAATCCGCAGGCGGAGCGCCTCGATCCCCGCGCGGCTTGCGAACAGCGCGGATAGCGGGCTGTCGGGCTTGAGATCGACGCGCTCCGCCACGAGCGCACGAGCCAGCGCCGGCTGTCCGCTGCGCAACGCAGCCTCGATCAGCGTCAGGTCGAGGACGTCGCGTTGCGCATGGCTGCCGCCGAAACGATTGGCGATCGCGCGCAGCGGCCGCAGCAGCCTCACCGCAGCGGCATGATCGCCATTGCCGAAAGCCCGTATTGCCTTTGCGAGAGGCAATCCGACATCGCGCGTGAAACCGGCATTGTCGCCGGATGACGCAGCACTGTCTTCCAGCCGCGCCAGAAGGTCGTCGGCGAGGTCGCCGCGGTCGGCGCCCACAAACGCCATCATGGCGTGCGCGTCGTTGAAGGCGTAGTCGGTCCGCCCCGCCAACGGCTCCCACGCCGATGCAAGGCTTGCCCAGCGGTCGCCGGCGGAGACAGTACCGAGATAAAGCCGCCAAAGCAGCGCCGAGGCATCAACGAGATTGAGCGCGATTGGCCGCCCCTCGCCGCGTATCGGCCCGTCATAGAGGTCGAGCACGGCGGCGTGGTCGCCGAGTTCGTAGTGGTAGAGCGCGAGGTGCCACCAATTGTGGACCTTGAGGAACGATTCGCCCGTCCAGTCGTCGACGCTGCCGCGCATCCAGACAATGCCATCGGCATGACGACCCTGCATTTCCATCACGTGGGCCACCGCGTGCCTCGCCCAGCCGTCGCGCGGCTCCAGATCCACGGCACGCCGCCCCTGCGCCTCCGCGCGGCGATAGTCTCCGGTCTCCTCCAGCCCGAATGCATGCATGCCGAGGATCGCGTGGTAGCCGGGCATCGTCTCGTCCCACGCCGGCAAGGCCCGGGCGACACGCTCGCGCAAGAGGCGCGTATTGCCGGTGAAGAAGTCGATCTGGTGGCCTGCCTGGATCGCGAGCGCATCAAGCGGATGGTCGATGGCGAGGTCCTCAAGGATGGCTCCGGCGGCATGCCAGCCGCCCGCCGCCAGCGCTGCAAGCGCCCGCCCGTGAGCGCGCTCGCGGTCTGTGCGAGCGTGCTCGAGCGCCGCGGCGGCTGAGGCCGCCGCCACCTTGCGGGCGCTGGCCTCGGTGGAGAGCCCGTAGAGATAGCCCTTTAAAGCATGCGCCATCGCGAAATCCGGACGCCGCGCAATGGCTTCGTTGACGAGCGCCACCGGGTCGCCGGTGAAGCGCTGCAGCCCGCCAAGCGCGGACTCGTAGCGATCGAGCGCTTCGGCATCGGCGCCGGAGAGGGTGAGCCCGAGCCTGTCCTTCATGATCATCGCCTTCATATCGTCGCACGCAGGCTACAGTGGCATTGTGACCACCGCAAAGCCGACATTGACACACCGCGCCGGAGCTTTTCTAACGCTGGCCCATGGAACCGCGCATCGTCCGCGAACTGACAAGCCATCTCGCCCGCGACGAGCGACTGATCTGGGCCGGCTGCCCGGCTCCCCTTCCCTATGCGCTAAGCGAAGGCCGGACCAGGATCGTGGCTATGGCCCTGACGACGCTCGCTCTGGCAGTGACCATGGGCATCGTGGCTGGTGGTTGGTACGGCTGGAGCAGCGCAGGGCTTGCACGCATCCTCGTGCTGGCGATCGGCCTGCCGATGCTGCTGATTTTCGCTACTGTCCTGTCCACGCCTGTCCGCCGCTTCATGGAAGCCCGTCAGGTGATCTATGGTCTCACCGATCGCCGCGCGATCCTGCTCGTCGGCGGATCGACGCCCCGCATCGAGGAGGTCCCGACCAGTCGGTTCGTCGACCCGGTGACGACGCGTCACCGCGACGGCAGCCGAAATGTGCTGTTCTTCGAAGAAGTACGGATAGCCCCCGGCGCATTTCCGGCTCACACTGGTGTCGGCATCAGGCTGAAGGGGTTTCTCGGCATCCGCGCTCCCGACGATCTGGAGCAGCGGATCGCGCGTATGGTTCAACGGTCCTGAACACGGTGGGATAAGGGGTTCTGCGTTGGATTGGACGCTTCTCGTATTCTTCGCTCTCGTCGTTGCGACAGCTTCGACCGGCATCTTTTTCCAGCCGGGCGCCTGGTACGCGCAGATGCGCAAGCCGAGCTGGACACCGCCAAACTGGGCATTCGGCCCGGTATGGACGGTCCTTTACATCATGATCGCGATTGCCGGGTGGCTTGTCTGGCGCGAAGCGGGGACGGGGCCGGCAATTTTCCTTTGGGGCGCGCAGCTCCTCCTCAACGGCATGTGGTCCTGGCTGTTCTTCGGGAGGCGGCGTATGGACCTCGCTTTCGTTGATGTCGTCCTGCTGTGGCTTAGCGTTGCGGCCTTCGCAGTCGCCGCCATCCCCGTCTCGACGACGGCGAGCCTGCTGTTCCTGCCCTACTTGGTCTGGGTGACGATTGCAGGCGCGCTGAACCTCACGGTGTGGCGCATGAACCAGATGGCGCTTACCCGGTAACAACTCGTCAACCCAGTCGGCACATCGTGCAAGAACTGCCAGGCAATGATTCGCCGTTGGCAGCCAGAGCATCCGACCGGAGACGACATGACAGCCCACCCCGCCCTTCAGGACGTTACCGCGCCCGTCTCCAGCGTGGTCGCCTTCCCCGATTCACGTCGCACCGCCCTCGTGCGCCGTGCCGCAAGGCAACTCGACCTCGTTGCGTCAGATGACGTCGCGGTCGATCTCGTCTGTGATGGTCTTGCCGATGAAATGCGCGCGCGACTCGCAGCGCTTGGAATGGATGAGGATGCACAGGACGAAGCCGTCGGCGCCTTTTTTGTTGCAGTCGACGCAGCGCGCGAGGAACCAAGCGAGTCCGATGCGTGTTTATGCTGCGCCGTGACGCCTATTTAGGCAGATTCCGGATCGGTCACGATCCATGAACGCGCGTCGCTTTAGTTTACCGGTCGCCCTGGAACCCCCATAAAATTCAGTCGTTTGCCGCACTGCAGCATATTGCTGCGGTGCGTCCGTCGTCATAAAATAGCCGTGAGGCCGCTCCAGAAGCGCGGCCACCAAGCCCCGCTCGGGAAAGTACGCATGAACCGCCGAAATTTTATACTCAGCGGCACAGCCTCGCTGTTCGCTTTGACCGCTGCTGCCTACCCTGCTTCCGTGTTCGCGCAGGACACGTCCGCACAGCCGACCCCTGCTGCCGAGCAGGACTTCTCCTTCGACATCCTCACCGAGCGTATGCGTGCCATGGCAGCGGAATCCTATTCCGAGCCGGCTGCCGATCTTCCCGGCCCCTTGGCCGACCTCGACTATGACGGCCATCGTGCCATCCGCTACCGGCCCGATCACGCGCTGTGGCGCGATGCCGGACAGTTCCAGCTCCAGGCCTTCCACATGGGCTGGCTGTTTGCCGTTCCTGTCCGCATCCACGAGATCGTCGATGGCCGCGAGCGCGTCGTCCAGTTCAAAGGCACCGATTTCGAATACCGTCCGCCGCTCGACGAACAAGCCTTTGCTGGCCTGGATCTCCCCGGCGTCGCGGGATTTCGCCTGCATAATCCGCTGAACCGGGCCGACGTCTATGACGAGCTCGTTTCCTTCCTCGGCGCCAGCTATTTCCGCGCGCTTGGCCGTGACAGTATCTATGGCTTGTCCGCGCGCGGCCTGGCGATCGACACGGCGACCGCATCCGGCGAAGAATTCCCGGCCTTCAGCGATTTCTACATCCAGCGACCGCTCGACGGTGACCGCACGATCCTGATCTACGCGGCGATGAACAGCCGCCGCGTCACCGGTGCCTACGAGTTCCGCATCACGCCCGGCACCGAGACGGTGATGGAAGTCGCCGCGCGCATCTTCTTCCGCGACCGCGTCGAGCGTGTCGGCATTGCGCCGATGACGTCGATGTTCCTCTTCGCCGAGAACAACCGGTCAGCCTTCGACGACTACCGCAACCAGGTCCACGACAGCGACGGGCTCAAGATCGTCCGCGCCTCCGGCGAGGAAGTCTGGCGCTCGCTCAACAACCCGCCGCGCCTTGGCCTGTCGGTGTTCGGCGAGCAGTCGCCACGCGCCTTTGGCCTTTACCAACGCGATCGCCACTTCGACAGCTACCAGGATGCCGAGGCAAGCTATGAGCGCCGTCCTTCGCTGCTCATCGAGCCGATCAACGACTGGGGCCGCGGGTCGATCGTCCTCGTGGAAATTCCGACGGACCTGGAAGTCAACGACAACATCGTCGCCTTCTGGACGCCGGAAGCCGATGTCGAGGCCGGCCAGGAGATGGAGCTACGCTACCGGATGCGGTGGGGCTCGCTCGCCGAGGATCCCGCACTCGCCCGCGTGGTTGCGGTGCGCGGCGGTCATGGTGGCAATGCCGGTGCGACGCCCGTCGAGGGAACCAAGAAGTTCGTCGTGGATTTCGAAGGGGGGATGCTTTCCAACCTGCGCGACGGCGATGCCGTCCAGGCGCAGCTAACCGTTACCAATGCCGAGCTCTTGCACACCGACGTGGCGCGGCTTGTCGAGAACGGCAGATGGCGCATCTTCATCGATATCGCCAATGCCGTTGATCCGGTCGAGTTCAGTGCCCATCTGACGCTCGCCGACGCACGTATATCCGAAACCTGGGCCTATCAGTGGAAGCCGTGATCATGACCGATCAGACCGTACGACCTGACCATGCCCGTCCGACGCCGCCTGTAGCGCCGATGGTTATGCCCGACCAGCAGCTGGAACGCACCCGCTCGACGCCGATCTGGCGCCTGGTGGTCATGCCCTGGCTCGTCTGGAAGTAAGGGAGGCGTGAGCCTCCCGAGCTGAATGCATATTCCGCGCCGCACCCTTGCAGCCGTCTTCGCCGGAGGCTCCGCGATCATCGCGGGAGCTCTCGCGACGAACGTGCTGTTTGCGGATGGCGGCCAGCCGCTCGACTATGCCCGCGTAGCGCTGCTCGCGCTCTCGGTTGCGTGGCTCGCATGGGGTGCCGCGATCGGCTTCAACGGTGTCTTTGCCACCGATGCGGTTCCGGAAGGTGCCGGCAAGGCGCCGCTGAACCCTGATTTTCTGACCGCGGTTCTCGTGCCGATCTACAACGAAGACCCGACCAAGACGTTCTCCCACGTCGCGGCGATGGCAGCGAGCCTTGCACGTACCGGCCATGGCGACCGGTTCGAGTTTGCGATCCTGTCCGACACGACGTCGGCCGAAATCGGCGCACGCGAAGTGGAATGGTACGACCGCCTCGTCGCCGAGAACAATACGGGCATCCCCATCTACTATCGCCGCCGCACGGCGAATATCGGCAAGAAGGCAGGCAACATCGCCGACTTCATCCGGCAGTCGGGCGCGCGCTATGAGTATCTGCTGATCCTCGACGCCGACAGCCTGATGGAAGGTTCGACCATCGTCGAGATGGTCCGGCGCATGGACCTCGAGCCGCGGCTCGGCCTCCTGCAGAGCCTGCCGAAGATCATCCGCGCCCGTTCCTTCTTCGGCCGCACCGTACAGTTCGCGGCCTCCTATTTCTCGCCGAACTTCGCCCGCGGCATCCAGACCATGCAGGGCGAGGAAGGTCCGTTCTGGGGCCACAACGCCATCGTCCGAACGCGCGCCTTCGCGCAGTCGTGCGGCTTGCCGGCGCTGAGCGGCAAGCCGCCTTTCGGCGGCCATGTGCTCAGCCACGACTATGTCGAGGCGGCACTGTTGGCGAGGCACAACTGGATCGTGCGCCTCGATACGGACCTTCAAGGCTCCTACGAAGAAGGCCCCGAAAACATCATCGACTACGCGAAGCGCGACCGGCGTTGGTGCCAGGGCAACCTGCAGCATGCCCGCATCGTGCCCGCACCCGGCCTGAAGCTCTGGAGCCGCTTCACGCTCATCCAGGGTATTATGGCCTATCTCGCCTCGCCGCTCTGGGCGATCTTCCTGATCATCAGCCTCATATCGTCGGCAACGATCGGGGAGCCGAACTACTTTCCCAATCCGGACATGCCGGCCGTCTTCCCGCGGGTGGAGATGGTCCAGGCGCTGCTTCTGCTCGGCGGCGTCGCCACGGTCCTGATCGGACCGAAGCTCTTGATCATCCTGCGTGGGCTGCTGACCGGGACCAACCGTCGCTACGGCGGCACGCTGCGCGCAACGGCAAGCGTTATCGTCGAAATCCTGTGGTCGAGCATGCTCGCCCCGGTGATGCTCATGTTCCAGACCCGCTCCGTTCTCCAGGTCTTCATGGGTCTCGACGGTGGCTGGCCGGCGTCGAACCGCGAGGCGGGCTCCGTGTCGCTGCGCGAGGCATGGGATGCCTCCTGGTGGATCAGCGTGACCGGCTTCGTGGTCATGGCCGCGACGCTCGAATTTGCGCCCGACCTCTATTACTGGCTGCTGCCCGTCTGCGTACCGCTGATGGCCGCGCCGCTCCTTATCCGACTGACATCGCAACGTTTCGACCGCTCTTCCCTGTTCACGTCGGACGGCGAACTTGCCCCCCCTGCTATCCTTGCCGAACAGACGGCAATACTGGATAGCTGGCGCAACCACGCTCCTTCAGCCGAGCCTCTGCAGCCTCTTCCGCAACCCGACGCCGTCGTCGCGCGTTAGGCGGATCATGCCAATACAGCCTGGGGCGCCCGCGTCGCGCCGCGATCATCGTTTGGACGTTCTGCGAGGCATCGCGCTGATGATGATTTTCATCAACCACGTGCCGGGGAACGTGCTCGAGCGTCTGACATCTCGCAATTTCGGCTTTTCCGACGCTGCGGAAGGCTTCGTGCTGATGTCCGGCATCGCGGCAGCCCTGGCCTATTCCGGCTCCTTTGACCGCATGCCCTTCGTGGAAGCCGCCGCAAAAAGCTGGCGCCGGGCCCGCAAGCTCTACCTCACGCATATCCTGATCAGCGCGATGGCGCTGGCGATCCTCGTCGTCGGGGCGTTCTGGCTTGGCACGACCGAAGTGATCCGCCGCATCAACTTCATGCCGCTGGTTCGCCAGCCGGTCGAGGCACTGATCGGCTTGCCGACGCTCGGGCACCAGTTCGGCTATTTCAACATCCTGCCGCTCTACATGGTGCTGCTGCTCGCCATGCCGGCCTATGTCTGGATCGCGCGTCGCAGTATTCCGCTGATGCTGGCGATCGCCGTCGGCATCTGGCTTGCGGCCGGCCTGTTCAGGCTGAACCTGCCGAATTTCCCGAACTCGGGCGGGTGGTTCTTCAACCCCATCGCATGGCAACTGCTGTTCGCGATCGGCCTTGCCATAGGGATGGCCAAGAAGCAGGGCGGCAGGCTGGTGCCGAACGACTGGCGCCTCGCGCTCACTGCCATCCTGTTCCTGATCGCAAGTTTCCTGTGGGTACGCCTTCGCATGGGCGGTCTGCCGGGTCGCGAGATGCTGCCCTTCTTCATCGGCGGTTTCGACAAGACGTTCCTGGCGCTGCCACGCCTGCTGCACATCCTGGCGGTCGCCTATGTGCTCGTCTACTTCGCGCCGCTCGCGCGACTGATGGCGCATCGCATCTTCGAGCCGATCGCGCTCATGGGACGCAACGGGCTCCATGTGTTTGCAGCGGGCTCGGTCCTTGCAGTGCTGATCCAGGTAATCTGCGAGTATCTGGCGGCGAACACGGTGCAGACAGCCCTGTTCGTGGTTGCAGGCCTCCTCGCGCAATATGCGATCGCGCTTCATGTGTCTTCCAGGCCAGCCAACGGCATTGTCGGTGCGCCGACACCGGCAACGCCGCGGCGCTGAGCCGTCTCATATTACCGAGATTTAATGATAAAGGCCGTGCTCGCCAGAAGTTTACAGGCGATAAGGGCAACCGAAGACCTCAGCAGGTCGTATAGTCTGCCGAGGTGACTTTCCACGCATTCGAGCCGCTGGGAGGACAGGCTCGAATGCTCGCTCGGAGAACCTAATGGCCTGGTGGAAACAGCTGGCGATCTGCATCGTCCTCCTTCTCGTCGCGGCAGGTGTTGCGATCCGCTTTGTGCCGGGCACAAGCCAGGCGCTTGCAGCGCTGGGGATTGACGTCCCCGCGCAACTGGCAGCTCCCCAGGAAGATGTTGCGCAAGCCGGACCAGGGCCGCAGCGCCGCGGTGGCGGTCAGGGTGGCAACGGGCTGGTGACAGTCGAGGCCGTCGAAATGGCGACCATCAATGACAGGCTTCAGGCCATCGGTACCGGGCGTGCGATCGAGACCGTGACTGTCACGCCAGCCGTTTCGGGCAGGCTCGTGGAGATCGCGGTCCGCTCCGGCGACCGCGTTGCTGCGCAGGATGTCATTGCAAGGCTCGATTCCGAGGCGGAAGAGATCGCAGTCGATCGCGCGCGTCTGACGCTCGAGGACGCCCGTGCCCGCCTTGGCCGGATCGAGTCGCTGCGCCAGTCCAACACCGCTACCGAGGTTCAGCTCAACGAAGTACAGCTCGCCGTCCGTAATGCGGAACTGGCGCTGCGCGATGCCGAACTGGCTCTGGAGCGCCGCTCGATCCTAGCACCGATCGACGGGATCGTCGGCATTCTTCCGGTCTCCACCGGAAACCTCGTGACCGAGCAAACGCAGATCACCTCCATCGATGACCGCTCCCGCATCCTGATCGACTTCTGGGTGCCGGAGCGCTTCGCGACCATGATCGACGTCGGCATGCCCGTTGCCGCCAATACTGTTGCCCGCGCGGGCGAGGCGTTCGAAGGCACGGTCTCCGCAATCGACAACCGCATCGATGCCGCCAGCCGTACCCTGCAGGTGCAGGCAGCCGTTGCCAATGACAATGACGCGCTGCGAGCCGGCATGTCCTTCCAGGTCGAGATGCGGTTTCCGGGCGACCAATATCCGTCCGTCGATCCGCTCGCGATTCAGTGGGACTCGCAGGGCTCGTTCGTCTGGCAGGTTCGCGATGGCGCAGCAGAGCGCGTGCCCGTTCGCATCGTCCAGCGCAATTCGGACAGCGTGCTCGTGTCCGGCAACCTGGCGAGCGACGTGAACGTCGTGACAGAGGGCATCCACAACGTCCGCGAAGGTGCCCCGCTGAACATCGCGACGCGCGAACCAGCCCCGATCCCGACAGCCGAGACCGATCCCGCAGCCGTCAGCGCCGCCACCGGCTCGTAAGCGGAGAGACCGATGACCGAGGAAGACAACCGCTCCGCCGGCAAGGGCCTCGCCGCGCTCTTCGTCCGCCGTCCCGTATTCGCCTTCGTGATCAACACGCTGATCGTAGTGGCTGGCCTTGCCGCGCTCGTCGGCGTCGAAATCCGTGAACTTCCCGATGTCGACCAGCCGGTTATTTCCATCCAGACCGACTATTCCGGCGCATCCGCTGAATCGATCGATCGCGAGATTACCGGCCGCATCGAGGGCGCCGTTGCTCGCGTTCCGGGCCTCAACTCAATGTCGTCCTCGTCTTCGTTCGGCCGCTCGCGCGTGACTGCCGAGTTCCGGGACAATATCGACCTTGACACCGCCGCGTCCGATATCCGCGACGCCATCAGCCGCATCCAGAACCAGCTGCCGGCCTCCGCCGACGCACCGCGTATCGTCAAGGCCGATTCCGACGCCCAGCCGGTCGTGCGCCTTGCCATGACCTCGACCTCGATGAGCATCGAGGACATGACGGTTCTGGTGGAAGACCAGATCATCGACCAGTTCGCCGCCATTCCCGGCGTCGCCGACGTCCAGATCAACGGCGACCGCGCCAAGATCTTCCGCGTCGACATCGACCAGGGGAGGCTCGCCAGCCTCGGGCTGACCGTCGGCGATATACGCGCGGCCCTGTCGTCCGTCGCGCTCGACACCCCGGCCGGCTCGCTCACCTCAAGCGCCCAGAACCTCGTCGTGCGCACGACCGCCACCGTCGCGACGCCTGAAGCCTTCGAGGCGCTGCCCATCAGCGAAACGGCCTATCTGCGCGACGTCGCCCGCGTAACGCTCGGCGCCGACATCGGTCAGTCCGAGCTGCGTGCGAACGGCCAGGCCGGCATCGGCCTCGGCATCCTGCGCCAGGCCCAGTCGAATACGCTGCAGATCTCGCAGGGCGTCGAGGACGTCGTCGCCGCTATCCAGCCGACACTGCCCGAAGGCGTCGATATCTTCATCACCAGCGACGATGCCGTCTTCATCGAAGGCGCCATCCACGAAGTCGAAATCGCGCTCGCCATCTCGGTCAGCGTGGTGCTTCTGATCATCTTCCTGTTCCTGTGGGACTGGCGCGCGACCTTCATCCCCGGCATCGCGATGCCGGTGGCCATGATCGGAACGGTCGCGGCGATCTACCTCGCCGGCTTCTCGATCAACATCCTCACCTTGCTCGCGCTCGTGCTTGCCGCCGGCCTCGTCGTCGACGATGCGATCGTGGTGCTCGAAAACATTGTGCGCCGGCGCAACGAAGGCATGGGGCCGCGAGCTGCCGCCGTGCTTGGAACGCAGGAAGTCTTCTTCGCCGTCATGGCGACGACGGCAACGCTCGTCGCCGTCTTCGTGCCGCTCTCCTTCCTTCCGGGACAGGCTGGCGGCCTCTTCCGCGAGTTCGGGTTCGTGCTCGCGATCGCGGTCTTCCTGTCGTCGATCGTCGCGCTCTCGCTCTGCCCTATGCTCGCCTCGCGCATGATGAAGGAGCAAAAGGAAAGCGAGAAGACGGGCATGATGGCGCGCTTCGGCGGCATGCTCGGCGGAACCTACCGCCGCACACTTGCCGCCTGCCTCAACGCGCCGCTCGTTGTCATCGTTGTGGCGCTAGCCTTCGCAGGTGTCGCCGCCGCACTCTTCGGCACGATCCGCTCGGAGCTGACGCCGCCGGAGGATCGCGCCGGCGCCTTCGTGCGCATTCAGGGGCCGGAAGGCTCCAGCCTCGATTATCTTTCGCGCAACATGCGCGAACTCGAAGCGCGCATCCAGCCACTGCGCGAGAGCGGTGAGGTCCGCTCGACCTTCTCCATCGCCGGCCAGGGCGGCTCGCAGAATTCGGGCTTCATCGTCATGTCTCTGGCGCCTTGGGGCGAGCGCGATCGCAGCCAGGCGCAAATTCTCGACGAGATCGTCACGGCAGCCGAGCAACTTCCCGGCATCCGCGCTTTCGCTTCGCAGCCGAACTCGCTGCGCATCCGCGGTGCCGGCAACGGGCTGTCCTTCGCGATCGTCGGCAACAACTTCCAGAGCCTGAATACGTCCGCGCTGGCACTCGTCGAAGCCATGCAGCAAGACCCGCGCTTCCAGCAGGCGCGCTTGTCGGACCAGACGACGCAACCGCAGCTCGCAGTTTCGATCGATCGCGAGCGCGCCGCCGATCTCGGCATCGAGATCGAGGGTCTTGCGGAAGCCATGCAGGCGATGCTGGACGGCCGCGAGATCGGATCGGTCTTCGTCGACGACCGCGCATTCGACGTCAAGCTCGTCTCGACCACCAATCCGGTCAACGACGCCACCGACATGGAGAACATCTTCCTGCGCACCGGTGACGGCCGTTTCGTCCCGATGGCGACCATCGCCACGCTCGAAGAACAGGCCGTGCCGCCGAGCCTGCGCCGCGAACAGCAGCAGCGCTCCGTCGGCATCACCGCGGCGCTCGCGCCGGACTTCGCGCTGGCAGCCGCCTTCGCAGAAGTCGAACGGCTCGCCGCGACGACGCTTGAGCCCGGACAGCGCGTCATCCCGCTCGGAGAAGCGGCAAGCCTCGGCGAAACGTCCGGCGGCATGGCGCTGACCTTCGGCTTCGCGATCGTGATCATCCTGCTTGTGCTGGCAGCCCAGTTCGAGAGCTTCGTGTCGGCCATCATCATCATGGCGACCGTTCCGCTCGGCCTCGCCTGCGCCGTCTACGCGCTGCTTCTCACCGGGACGAGCCTCAACGTCTACAGTCAGATCGGACTGGTGCTGCTTGTGGGGCTGATGGCCAAGAACGGCATCCTGATCGTCGAATTCGCGAACCAGCTGCGCGATCGCGGCATGCCGGTTCGCGAAGCGATCGAGGAGGCGAGCAACATCCGCCTGCGTCCCGTCATGATGACGATGCTCTGCACCGTCGTCGGCGCAGTGCCGCTGGTGCTGGCAAGCGGCGCCGGTGCCGAGGCGCGCGTCGCGCTCGGCTGGGTCATCGTCGGCGGTCTCGGACTTTCGACCTTAGCGACGCTCTACCTGACCCCCATCGCCTACCTGTTGCTCGGCCGCTTCGTGACGCCGAAGGTGGAAGAGGAAAAGCGCCTCGACCGCGAGCTGCGGCAGGCTTCGGGAGAGCAACTGCAGCCGGGCGAGTAGGGCCGAGTGCGTCCTTCGAGGCTCGGCTTCGCCGAGCACCTCAGGATGAGGGAGGTGGGCTGGATGGTCGTTCGAGCGTCATTGCCAAAGGTGCGTCCTTCGAGGCTCGCTTCGCTCACGCCTCAGGATAAGGGATGGTGGTGCTAAGCCGGTTGCTGGTTCAAGGTACTAATGCCCGCGCGGCATCTTGGAGTTGCTCTCCGGCAACGATGAGGCCCGGCGCCAACCTCCCTCATCCTGAGGTGTGAGCGAAGCGAGCCTCGAAGGACGCACACAGCCAGACGTAACCCTACCCCGCTGCCGCTGCATCTGTGATACGCAGCTGCGCCGTGCGGCTGCCGTTCCAGTAGTTGGCGGCGAGTTGGCCCGCGATGTGGACCAGATTGCCCTGGTTGGAAAACAGGAAGCGCCCGAGATCGCTGTCGGCTGCGCGAAAGGCGATTGCCTGGATCGTGCCGCCGGCTTCAGATCGCAGATCGACCTTCACATGCCCGTTGCCGACTTCGCGTGCACTGCGGATGCGGTGGCGCGGCAAGGCGAGGATCGGCGCGGGATGGCCCGGCCCATAGGGACCGGCGCTCGCAAGCGTGTCTACGAGCTCGATCGTGGCACCGTCGGCCGACAGCGCCGCATCGATCGACAGTGTCTCGTCCGCACGAAGCTTGGCTACCGTCTCAGCGGCGCGCTCCTCGAAGAACGCACGCAGCTGGCCGAGCATCTCGCGCTTGACGGTCAGGCCCGCCGCCATAGCATGGCCGCCGCCCTTCACCAGCAGCCCGCCGTCGACCGCATCACGCACGAGGCGCCCGAGATCGACGCCGCTGATCGATCGGCCTGACCCGGTTCCCACGCCATTGGCGTTAAACGAAATCGCAAAGGCCGGTCGACGCGCATGCTCTTTCAGTCGCGCGGCGATCAGCCCGACGATGCCCGGATGCCAGCCGTCGCTCGCGGTCACGAGGATTGCGGGCCCGTCGCCACGCGCAAGCTCGGCATCCGCCTCGTCGCGCGCGGCCGCCAGCATCACCTGCTCCATCGCCTGGCGCTCCTGGTTGAGCTGGTCGAGCTTGGCGGCAATCTCGCCCGCTTCACCGGCCTCCGTCGAGGTCAGCAGCCTTGCGCCGAGCGCCGCATCGCCGATGCGCCCGCCGGCATTGATGCGCGGGCCGATCAGGAAGCCGAGATGGAACGTGTCGAGCGGCTCGCCGATGCGCGCCGCACGCGCCAGCGCCGACAGGCCCGGCGACTGCATCTGCCGCATGGCGACCAACCCCTTTGCGACGAACGCGCGGTTGACGCCGAGGAGCGGCACGACATCGCAGATGGTCGCGAGCGCGACGAGGTCGAGCATGGCTAGAAGATCGGGCATGTCGCGCCGACCCGCAGCCCTGAGAACGCTGGTGAGCCGCACGAGCGCAAGGAACACGACACCCGCCGCACACAGATGCCCCTGCCCCGAAAGATCATCCTCGCGGTTCGGATTGACGATGGCGACCGCGCGCGGAAGCGGGCCGGCAACCTGGTGGTGGTCAAGCACGACGACGTCCGCGCCCGCCTCCTTTGCCGCATCGATGGCAGGCCCGCTGTTCGTCCCGCAATCGACGGTGACGATCAGTTTGGCGCCGCGCGAAACGAGCTCGCGCATCGCGTCCGGGTTCGGCCCATAGCCCTCGAAGATGCGGTCGGGGATGTAGATTTCGTTCGCAATGCCGAGCGCCGTCAGGTAGCGCGAGAGGAGCGCCGATGAGCAGGCCCCGTCCACGTCGTAGTCGCCAAAGATCGCGACGCGCTCGCGCCGGGCGATGGCATCCGCCAGCCGGGCGGCGGCGGCGTCCATGTCTGTCAGCGAAGCGGGGTCCGGCAGGAGGTCGCGGATAGTCGGGTCGAGGAAGCGCTCAGCCTGGTCGGCCGTCACGCCGCGCGCCGCCAGAACGCGCGCCACGATATCCGTGATGCCATGCGACTGAGCCATCGTCAGCGCAACGTTTTCCTGGCGCTGGTCGAGCCTGTGGCGCCAGGAAAGCCCGCGCGCGGATTTGCGAACGTCGAGGAAAGGCCGTCTCTCGTCCATCATGACAATCCGCTCATGGCGCGGACCCTAGGCGCAAGCCGGCATCTCTCCAATGGCACCGTTCCGGTTAGTCCCCGAACTTCTCGAGGTCCTGATGGCGGGCCTTGATCTCGCGCACCGTGCGCGAGGACGAACGCATGACGACCGTGTGCGTCTGGATCGAATCGCGGCCGAACTTCACGCCCGAAAGCATGTTGCCATCGGTCACACCGGTCGCCGCGAACAGCACGTCGCCGCTCGCCATCTCCTCGATCGTGTAGATCTTGTTCGGGTCGCTGATGCCCATGCGCTCGGCGCGGGCACGCTTTTCCTCGGTGTCGATGATCAGGCGCCCCTGCATCTGGCCGCCGATGCAGCGCAGCGCCGCTGCCGCCAGCACGCCTTCCGGGGCGCCGCCGGTGCCAAGATAGATGTCGATGCCAGTATCGTCAGGATTGGTCGTGTGGATCACGCCCGCCACGTCACCGTCGCCGATCAGCCGGATCGCCGCACCGGTGTTGCGCACCGCCTCGATGATCTTTGCATGGCGCGGCCGGTCGAGGATGCAGGCGGTGATCTCGTTGACCGGAACGCCCTTGGCCTTGGCGAGGCGCGAGATGTTCTCGGCAGGCTCGGCATCGATGTCGATCAGGCCGGGCTCGTAGCCGGGTCCGATCGCGATCTTGTCCATGTAGACGTCGGGCGCATAGAGCAGGCTGCCCTTCTCGGCGATCGCGATGACGGCGAGCGAGTTCGGCAGGTTCTTCGCGCAGATGGTCGTGCCTTCCAGCGGATCGAGCGCGATGTCGACGTTCGGCCCTTCGCCGGAGCCGACCTCCTCGCCGATATAGAGCATCGGCGCCTCGTCGCGCTCGCCCTCGCCGATGACTACGGTGCCGTTGATCGGCAGGCGGTTCAATTCGTCGCGCATGGCATCGACGGCGGCCTGGTCGGCCGCTTTCTCGTCGCCGCGCCCGCGCAGGCGTGCGGCTGCGACGGCTGCCCTTTCCGTCACGCGGACGAGTTCGAGCGTGAGGATGCGGTCGAGGCCGGAGGCAGGTCGGTTCATGGAAATGGGATCCCGTTCAAGGTCGCGCTTCTTTTGGCAAAGCGCGACCTTGCGGGCAAGGGCAGTCGGACAGCCCGAATCGATTGAAACCGCGGGGCTGTCGTCAGGCCGCGCGTTCGATGCGGATGACCTGCGCCTTGTCGATCAGATGGCCGTCCTTCGTGATGCCGTCGACCGCCTTGCGTACCGCAGCTTCGGTCGTCTCGTGCGTGACGAGGATGACCGTCTTGCGGTCGGCCGTGTCCTTGTCGGTCGCGTGCTGGACGATGGATTCGAGCGAAATCTCGTTGTCGGCCATGCGCTTGGCGATCGCCGCGATGACACCGATACGGTCATGAACGGTGAGCCGGATGAAATAGCCGCCGGCATGCGCGCGCATCTTCGCCTTGCGGCAGGGCGCAAGTTCCTTCACCGGCCGGCCGAAGACCGGGCCGTGCTGGAAGCCGGGGCTCGACTTCGCGATGTCGGCGAGATCGCCGATCACAGCCGACGCCGTGGCATTGCCGCCGGCGCCGGGGCCGGAGAGCAGCAGCTCGCCGAGAATATCGGTCTCGATCGCAACCGCATTCGTTACGCCATGCACCTGCGCGATGACGGAAGCCGTCGGCACCATGGTCGGGTGGACGCGCTGCTCGATCCCGCTTTCGGTGCGCTGGGCGACGCCGAGCAGCTTGATCCGGTAGCCGAGCTCGGCCGCCGCGCGGATGTCGGCTTGGCTGATGTTTGAGATGCCTTCGATATAAATGTCGTCGGGCGCGATCTTCGTGCCGAAGGCGAGGCTCGTCAGGATCGCGAGCTTGTGCGCGGTGTCGTGGCCTTCCACGTCGGCCGTCGGGTCGGCCTCGGCATAGCCGAGCCGCTGCGCGTCTGCGAGACACGCCTCGAAGGAAAGGCCCTCGGCTTCCATGCGCGTCAGCATGTAGTTGCAGGTGCCGTTCAGGATGCCGAAGACGCGGCTGACCGTGTTGCCGGCCATCGATTCGCGCATCGTCTTGATGACGGGGATGCCGCCGGCGACCGCTGCCTCGTAGTTGAGGAGCACGCCCTTCTTCTCGGCGAGTTCGGCAAGCGCGAGGCCGTGACGTGCGAGCAGCGCCTTGTTGGCGGTGACGACGTGGCGGCCGGCCTCGAGCCCGGCCTTCACGCAGGCGCGCGCAGACCCCTCGGACCCGCCCACCAGTTCAACGACGACGTCGATGCCGTCGGCCTTGGCGAGCTCCACCGGATCGTCGAACCAGCGGGCGCCCGACACATCGATGCCGCGGTCGCGGCTGCGGTCACGCGCACTCACCGCGACGACCTCGATCGGACGGCCGCACTGGCGGGCAAGTTCGTCGGCCTTTTCGGTCAGCACGCGCACCACCGATGCGCCCACCGTGCCCAGTCCGGCGATACCCACGCGCAATGCTTCGCCCATCAAGCGCCTCTTTCTGTTCCTGGCTTTTTCGTGATTCGCTCAGCGCCGCGCGCTGAGCGGGATGACGTTGTCGAGCTGCTGCGGTGCGGTGGCGAGGAACTTCTTGATGTTCCGCGCCGCCTGCCGGATGCGATGCTCGTTCTCGACGAGCGCGAGACGCACATAGTCGTCGCCATGCTCGCCGAAGCCGATGCCCGGCGCGACCGCGACATCCGCCTTTTCGACCAGAAGCTTTGAGAACTCCAGAGAGCCCAGCGCCTTGTAGGGCTCGGGGATCGGCGCCCAGGCAAACATCGTGGCAGCCGGCGGCGGGATCTCCCAGCCGGCGCGGCCGAACGTGTCGACCATCACGTCGCGGCGCTTACGATAGACCTCGCGCACTTCCGCGATGTCGGACCCGTCGCCGTTCAGTGCAGCCGTTGCCGCCACCTGGATCGGCGTGAACGCGCCATAGTCGAGATAGGACTTCACGCGCGTCAGCGCTGCGATCAGACGCTCGTTGCCGACGGCGAAGCCCATGCGCCAGCCGGGCATGGAGAAGGTCTTCGACATCGAGGTGAACTCGACCGTCACGTCCATCGCGCCCGGCACCTCGAGCATCGAGGGGGGCGGATTGCCATCGAAATAGATCTCGGCATAGGCGAGGTCGGACAGGATGATGATGTCATGCTTCTTCGCGAAGGCGACGACGTCGCGGTAGAAGTCGAGCGTTGCGACATAGGCCGTCGGGTTCGACGGATAGTTCATGATGAGCGCGAGCGGCTTCGGAATCGAGTGCCTGATCGCGCGCTCGAGCGCCGGGATGAAGCCGTTGTCCGGCTCGACCGGCATGGAGCGGATCACGCCGCCCGACATGATGAAGCCGAAGGCGTGGATCGGATAGGTGGGGTTCGGGCACAGGATCACATCGCCGGGCGCGGTGATCGCCTGCGCCATGTTGGCGAAGCCTTCCTTCGAACCGAGCGTGGCGACGATCTGTGTGTCAGGATTGAGCTTCACGCCGAAGCGGCGCTCGTAGTAGCGCGCCTGTGCCCGGCGCAAGCCAGGCACGCCGCGCGACGACGAATAGCGATGCGTGCGCGGGTCGCGCACGACTTCGACGAGCTTGTCGACGATCGCCTTCGGCGTCGGAAGATCGGGATTGCCCATGCCGAGATCGATGATGTCGGCGCCCTGCGCTCGCGCCGAGGCCTTCAGCCGGTTGACCTGCTCAAAGACGTAAGGGGGCAGTCGGCGAACCTTGTGGAATTCTTCCATGAGCGTGTTCCGATCGGCGCGGGGGAGAATGGGCTGCGTCTTACACAAAAAGCCCCGCCCGGTCGATAGCCGGCGGCAGGCGCGCTAGGAGCTTCCCTCGATGCGGCGCAGCACCTCGTCCTGCCGTCGCTGCACATCGTCCGCCGTGGTGCCGGAGCTTCCGCCGCCTGCCCCGCCGCGACCGGCGCGACGACGCAATTCATTGGTACGGGCGTCGACTTCGGCATCGGTGAAGACGCGGCTGTCATCGGGCACGGGACGGTTTTCGACCGCCGACGCGGCAGCAGGCGTTGCGACCGGCACCGGCATCGCATCTTCCAGCGATGGCGTGCTCGTGCAGGCTGCAAGGAAAAGGCCGCCGGCCATCAGCCCGGCAATCTTCACGGAAGCTTCAAGGTATCGCCTTGTCATGGCCTCATCGTATCGTCACGAGTGTGGTGATCGTTGGACCGGTACGCAGGCCCGTGCTAGCGTCTTATCAAAGATCGTTTCGGGAGGAGACGACAATAAGCATGGCCGATGGCAAGGAAAAGACTGCGAGCGCGGCCGGACTGGGCGAAGTCGACCAGTACATCATCAAGGACCCGGAGCGTTTTGCGCTGAACCTCGCCCGCTTCATGGAAGAGGCCGGCAAGGCTGCCGCCGCCTGGACAGGTCCGCGCGAGCGCGGCGAGACGCGTGACACGCTGTCCGAGCCCATGGCCGACATGGTCAAGACCTTCTCCAAGCTCACCGAATACTGGCTCTCCGATCCGCAGCGCGCCCTTGAGGCTCAAACACGTCTCTACGCCGGCTACATGGACGTCTGGATGCGCGCAGCGCGCCGTCTGCAGGCGCCGAACGAGCCGGTCGAAGACAAGGGCCCGCGCGACAAGCGCTTCCAGGATCCCGAATGGAGCCGCAACGCGTTCTTCGATTTCCTGCGCCAGACCTATCTGGTGACGTCGAGCTGGGCGAGCGAGCTCGTCACCAATGCAGAAGGCCTCGACGACCACACGCGTCACAAGGCCGAATTCTACATGCGCCAGATCAGCAACGCGATCTCGCCATCGAACTTCATCCTGACCAACCCGGAACTTTTCCGCGAGACGGTCACGTCGAACGGCGAGAACCTCGTGCGCGGCATGCGGATGCTCGCCGAGGACATTTCGGCCGGGAAGGGCGAGCTCAAGCTGCGCCAGTCCGACGCCTCGCGCTTTGAGCTTGGTCGCAACATCGCGCTGACGCCCGGAAAGGTCGTCGCGCGCAGCGAACTGGCCGAGATCATCCAGTATGCGCCCACCACCAAGAAGGTGATGAAGCGCCCGCTTCTGATCTGCCCGCCCTGGATCAACAAGTTCTACATTCTCGACTTGAACCCGGAGAAATCCTTCATCGCCTGGGCGGTCGCGCAGGGCCACACCGTGTTTGTCATCTCCTGGATTAACCCGGACGAGCGCCATGGGCGCATGACCTGGGAGCATTACATCCGCGAAGGCATCGAGCTCGGGCTCGACGCGATCGAGGACGAAACCGGCGAGAAGAAGGTCAATGCCATCGGCTATTGCGTCGGCGGCTCCCTCCTGGCCGCGGCGCTCGCCCTGATGGCCAAGACCGGCGACGAGCGGATCGCTTCCGCGACGCTCTTCACCACGCAGGTCGACTTCACCCATGCCGGCGACCTGAAGGTCTTTGTCGACGAGGACCAGATCGGCGCGCTCGAACGCGCGATGCAGGAAAAGGGCTATCTCGACGGTACGCGCATGGCGACCGCCTTCAACATGCTGCGCTCCGGCGACCTGATCTGGCCCTACGTCGTCAACAACTACATGCGCGGCAAGGAGCCGATGCCGTTCGACCTCCTCTACTGGAACTCCGACTCCACGCGCATGACGGCGGCCAACCACTCCTATTACCTTCGCAACTGCTATCTGGAGAACAGGCTGACCGCAGGCACGATGGAGCTTGCCGGGCGGCGCATCTCGCTCGCCGATGTCGAAATCCCGATCTACAACCTTGCCGCCAAGGAAGACCACATTGCGCCCGCGCGTTCCGTCTTCGAAGGCTGCCGCTTCTTCGGCGGGCCTGTGCAGTTCGTGATGGCCGGGTCCGGCCATATCGCCGGCGTCGTCAATCCGCCCGCGCTCGGCAAGTACCAGTACTGGACGGGCGGCAAGCCCGTCGGCGACTTCTCGGCCTGGGTTGCCAAGGCTGAGGAGCATCCGGGATCCTGGTGGCCGCACTGGCATGCCTGGACGGAGAGCCTCGACGACCGTCGCGTCGACGCCCGCAAGCCCGCCCGCAAGAAGTCGCTGGGCGATGCGCCGGGCGAGTATGTGCGCATCCGCGTCTGAGCTGCTTGCTTTCGCGAAGCTTGCCGCGGATCGCCGCTCGACTTGTCAGCGGGGCGGCCTTTCGTTAACTCTTTCGTGAGGATCGGGGGGATCGTCGAGGCGGCCTTGGGCCGCAAAATGCTGCCGGCGCAGTCGAAAGGAAACGAAGCTTTGATGTCGACGCTCCGGAAGCGACGCCGGGTTTCCCACCTTGCCTTGCCGGCCCTAGCGGCACTGCTGCTCGCCTCCTGCTCGATGACGTCCGACCCGGACACGCTCTTTGGCCTGGCGCCGACGACGGCAGCGGAAGCCGTCGCCGAAGAAGCAGGCGCCGAAGCTCAAGGCGACGCGAGCGCGGACGAAGCACTTGCCCTCGCTGAGCCGGCACTAGCCGTAGCGCCAGCTGCGACCCCGGCCGCCGCCTCTGATCCCGCCCGGCCTGTAGCCACCGAGACAACCACGGCTGCCGCGAGCGCCGTTGCCACACCGACGGCGGACGAAAAACGCAGCTTCCTGTCGGGCCTGTTCGGCTCCGGCCCGGCCGAGCGGCCCGCACCGCAAGCGCAGCGCGCCGAGCGCCCGCTGATACCTGAGCCCGCAGCCGAGCCGGCAAAGCCGCTCGTTGCTCTTGCCGCCGTCAACCCGATCGGGGCCGCAGGGCCGGCTCGCCAGCGCACATACAATGACGCGCTGCCTGGGGTCCGCCCGCTGGACGCGCTCTTCGAAATCAAGCGCAGCGACGGGCTCGACACCAACGAGGACATCGATGTCTACGAAGCCGGCGGCACGCCCTACCAGATCGCGTCGCTCGCTCCCGGCCTTGCCCGGCTCGCGCCGAACGGCCTGCGCACGAAATCGACCGGCGTCGACGTCACCTGCCTGCAGCCTTCTCTGGTGCGCACGCTAAAATCGCTGGAGGCGCATTTCGGCAAGCCGGTCGTCGTCACCTCCGGCTATCGGAGCCCCGAGCACAACAAGCGCGTGCGCGGCGCCCGGAATTCCTATCACATGCGCTGCGCTGCAGCCGACGTTCAGGTTGTCGGCGTCGACAAGCACCGCGTCGCAAATTACCTGCGCGCCCTGCCCGGCCGCGGCGGCGTCGGCACCTATTGCTCTCACCACTCCGTCCATGTCGACACCGGCCCCCGCCGCGACTGGAACTGGCGCTGCCGCACCTGACGTTGCGGCCACCAAAAAACTCGCTTTATCTCCGCCCGCGCGCTTGCCCATGCGGGATGGCGACAGTATAAGGCCATCGTCTCGCGCACGCGCCCTTCGTCTATCGGTTAGGACGCCACCCTTTCACGGTGGAGAGAGGGGTTCGATTCCCCTAGGGCGTGCCATCATCCAACGGCTCTGACAGGTCTTCCGGACGTCATCTGCCGCGCTTAGATCGTAGTCCGCGGCGCCTGTCCTCAGCCGTTCCGTACCGCCCCCCATCTCAGAAAATCCAGCGATTGCCGCGATTCTTGCCCTGCGCCTCAATCGCGACCCGCCTGCTCATCGCGCGATCCGGACCACGCGCAAGGCACCAGCAATATTCGAGAACGCGGTCAGCAACTCTTCCGAGCGGGTCGCGTCGAAATAGTGCGTCGTCGGGTCGTTCGAGCAGTTGCGCAGGAGCGTCTTGGCGACTTCATTCTCGACCATGAAGGCGATCGTGAAGATCTCGATGCCGGCCGTCTTCATGTTCTGGCAGATCGCGGCTGTGTCGTCATTGCTGGCCGTAACATGGGCCGCCGTTGTCGCCGCGCCGTGCTGGCCGTTGGTGTTCCACTTCAGCGTATTCTCGCCATCCGTCATGAGGATAGCGACCTTGCGTGGCTTGCGGCGATCGACATCGAACGGCGACGCGCTCGTGAAGGGTTGTGCCGGATCGAGCGTTGCGTGCCCCCAGATCAGCCCACCCGGAATATACGTTTGCGGCTGGTACCCAGATCGCTCGAACACCATGCCGCTGATGGCGTTGAGCAAGGTCTGCCGATCGTTCGTGAGCTCGACGATAGGCGCCATGCAGTAAAACTGCGTGTCGCGCGTAATGCGTCCTACGTACTTCGTCGTAGTGACATTGTTGTTGTGCAGTCGGTTGCCGGAACCAGTGCGGGAGTTGACGCAGCCATGCCATTTGAAGTTGGTCGTAGTGGTGGTCGTATTTCCGCCGCCTGTGCAATACTGGTAGGGCGCCACCGTGTAGGTTTCCTGTTCCGCGCAGCCGCCGCCACAGGTCGAAGCGACCGAGATGCCGTCGACCGTCTTCGTGCACGCATAGGTCGGATTGTTACGGATGCACCGGGTTTTTGTGGTCCGTGTTTCGCAGGTTTGCGGAGGCGGTGTTGTCGTCGTTGTCGTTGAATAATCTTCCGCGACGGACAGCCATGGCTGGCTGCGGTTGTGCGTGCCGACATTGACGTAGTCCGCATAGGGGACCAGCGCGATGCGTACGGGAGCGGATGGCTCCTTCAGCAGCTCGTTGACCAGGCCCGATGCCGCTGTCTTCAGGACGGCGAGACGCGTCCTCCCCGCTGCGTCCTTGGCGCTCATGGAATAGGTGTTGTCCAGGATCAGGGACACTTCGACCTCGCCGACGACTGCCCTTTCGGCAAGCGACGACGCCGTCACCGGCAGCCGGTCGAACCCGACAATGCCCATGAAGCTGGCCTTGATGGAGCCACGGACGCCAAGTTCGACATTCTCTTCGGTCGGCAGCAGCGAGGCGATCTCGAACTGCTCGAGAAGCCCTCCCCGGCGATTGGCATCAAGCAGCTCGTTGGCAAGCACCCGCAGCGCTTCCTCATCGCGGACCTTGCTCGTCGCAAGGCTCAACGCCGTCGCATCGACCATGTCCTGCAGATGGGCGCGCGCCGACGATTGGCGGCTGAAGTCGAGCCCGGCTCCAACCGTGACGACAAGCGGGAGCGAAAGGATCGCGAACATCATGCCGAAATTGGCGTTCCTGTTCGACCAGAAAGCAGCGCAGCGTGACAGGATGGTCATGGTGGCACCCTCAGTGCAGGGAGATTGAGATCGGACGGGGCTGGGAGCCGGCGCAGTGGTCCGGCGGTGCCAGACGCTCCAAATCGGAAGCCACAAGCTCATAAAGAAGGAGGACCGCCTGCAACTCCGAATATCCGCGCCGCATCCAGCACGCGAGAAAGGAGCTGTACATCTGTCGGAGGCGCTCAGACCGCGGGTCGTCTGTGCCAATTTGTTCTTTTGCTTCAGCCATGTGTCTCACTCGATTTGCGAGCGATTGTGTCTGGCGGGACTGAAGATTTCGTTGGCATGCCACCTGTGGTTGCTTTTACGATTAGTGACCAGTTAACGGCGCGGCCTCTGCGGGTGTGACATCCAATGACAGAGGTTGCAAAGGCCGGTCGTAGAACAGTCCGCCGACGACGCACACAAGCATCGTGCTGACGTTGCCCCCAAGTTCTATCCAGTTCTGAGTTCGTTTCCGGCGGTGGTTTT
>VFQP010000106.1_pt1 | contig 234569 bp, 237 predicted proteins | sample 3512351 | NCBI WGS metagenome assembly VFQP01 (sample SAMN10412372, study PRJNA504923) | tailings metagenome | isolation source: Relicate 1 Philex TSF1 revegetated site | place: Philippines: Tuba, Benguet | collected 2017-08-29 | reverse complement strand
GCGACATGACCGCGGCCAAGAACCTCGAGGACGTGATGAACGACCTCAACCGCGAGCTGGAAAAGCGCGTCGCCGAGCGCACACGCCAGCTGGTGGCCGCCAACAAGGACCTCGATGTGTTCTCGCACATGGTCTCGCACGACCTGCGGGCACCGCTGCGTCATATCGCCAGCTTCACTGCGCTGCTGCACGAGCAGCTCGGCGAGACCGATGACCCGATGGTGCAGCAGTGCCTGCAGTCGATCACCAAGTCGAGCAAGCGCATGGGCCACATGATCGAGGGCTTGCTGGAGTACGCCCGACTGGGCCGCGTCGCGATCGAGTCGCAGCCGGTGCCGCTGGGCCCGCTGCTGCACGGCGTGATCGCGCACCTGCGCCAGGAGAACACACAGCGCGAGATCGAATGGGTGATCGACCCCGATCTGCCGATGGTGCGTGGCGATGCGATGCTGCTCGCCCAGGCCTGGGGCAACCTGCTCGACAACGCGGTGAAGTACACGCGCAAGCACCCCAAGGCGCGCATCGAACTGGGCTGCAAGGTCAACCCGGTGGGCGGGCACATGTTCTTTGTCAGCGACAACGGCGCTGGCTTCGACATGGAGAAAGCCCACAACCTGTTCGTCATGTTCCAGCGCCAGCACCACTCGATGGACTTCGAGGGCAACGGCACTGGCCTGGCGCTGTCGCAGCGCATCATCGAACGCCACGGCGGGCGGATCTGGTGCGAGAGCGCGCCCGGGCGCGGCTGCACCTTCTATTTCACCCTGCCCTTCGAAGGTGCGGACCCGACGCTGGACTTCACGCCCTCTGCCATGGCCGCGCTGAGCGCCTGACCGCGGACCGGCGATGACCCACGGCCCGGGATAATGCCGGGCCATGCCCCCACCCACCCCACCTCAGGCCCTGTTCGACCTGCAGGGCCAGGTCGCGCTTGTCACCGGTGCCGCTCGTGGCCTGGGCCTGGCCATCGCCCAGGCGCTGGTGGCGCACGGGGCCGAGGTCTGGCTCGGCGGGCGCGATGCCACCACGCTGCGCGCCGTCGCCGACCGCCTGGGCACGCGGGCCCACCCGCTGCCCTTCGACGTGGCCGACGAAACCGCGGCCAGTGCCGCCCTGCAGACCGTGCTGGCGCGCGGCGGGCGGCTCGACATCCTGGTCAACGCCGTCGGGCAGCGCCGCCGCGAGCCGCTGGACGCGCTGCCCGCGCAGGCGCTGCGCGACCTGCTGGAGACCAACCTCGTGGGGGCATGGCACCTCTGCCGCGAGGCCGGCGTGCCCATGCGCCGCCAGGGCCACGGGCGCTTGATCAACCTCACCTCCATTGCCGGTCCGATTGCCCGCGCCGGCGACGCCGCCTACACCACGTCCAAAGGCGCGCTCGAGGCCATGACCCGCGCACTGGCGGCTGAGTTGGGCCCGCACGGCATCACCGCCAACGCCATCGCGCCGGGCTACTTTGCCACCGAAACCAACGCCACCATGGTGGACGATCCGGGCGTGGCCGACTGGCTGGCCCGGCGCACCTCGCTCGGCCGCTGGGGTCGGCCCTCCGAGATCGCCGGGGCCGCGGTGTTCCTTGCCTCGCCCGCGGGGAGCTACGTCACCGGGCAGGTGATCGTGGTCGACGGCGGCTATCTGGCGCATTTCTGACCACCGGGCCGGGGCCTGGCTTGAAAACACCCCCGGGCGCCCTTATCATTAGCACTCGCTGGACTTGAGTGCTAACACCAGGCCCAAGGCCACGGCGGCTCCCGCCGTGCGAACCCCTTTCCCGTCCTTATCCACATCAGGAGATGCAATGAAACTTCGTCCCCTCGGCGACCGCGTGATCGTCAAGCGCGTCGACAGCGAAACCAAAACCGCCTCGGGCATCGTGATCCCCGACGCCGCTGCCGAGAAGCCCGACCAGGGTGAAGTCCTGGCCGTCGGCCCGGGCAAGACCAACGACAAGGGCGAAACCAAGGCGCTGTCCGTCAAGGTCGGCGACCGCGTCCTGTTCGGCAAGTACAGCGGCCAGACCGTCAAGGTCGACGGCGACGAGCTGCTCGTCATGAAGGAAGACGACCTGTTCGCGGTCGTCGAGAAGTAATCACATTCCCCCGGTTTGAATTGAAGGAGCCTCAACATGGCAGCTAAAGACGTGGTTTTCGGCGGTGACGCCCGTGCCCGCATGGTCGAGGGTGTGAACATCCTGGCCAACGCAGTGAAAGTGACCCTGGGCCCCAAGGGCCGCAACGTGGTGCTCGAGCGCTCGTTCGGTGCCCCCACCGTCACCAAGGACGGTGTGTCGGTCGCGAAAGAAATCGAACTGAAGGACAAGCTCCAGAACATGGGCGCGCAGATGGTCAAGGAAGTCGCTTCCAAGACCAGCGACAACGCCGGTGACGGCACCACCACCGCCACCGTGCTGGCCCAGGCCATCGTGCGCGAAGGCATGAAGTACGTGGCCGCCGGCATGAACCCGATGGACCTCAAGCGCGGCATCGACAAGGCGGTGTCCGCCCTGATCGAGCAGCTCAAGAAGGCCTCCAAGGCCACCACCACCAGCAAAGAGATCGCCCAGGTGGGCTCCATCTCCGCCAACTCCGACGAGTCGATCGGCAAGATCATTGCCGACGCGATGGACAAGGTCGGCAAGGAAGGCGTGATCACCGTGGAAGACGGCAAGTCGCTGCAGAACGAACTCGACGTCGTCGAAGGCATGCAGTTCGACCGCGGCTACCTGTCGCCCTACTTCATCAACAACCCCGAGAAGCAGGCTGCCCTTCTGGACAACCCCTTCGTGCTGCTGTTCGACAAGAAGATCAGCAACATCCGTGACCTGCTGCCCGTGCTGGAGCAAGTCGCCAAGGCCGGCCGTCCGCTGCTGATCATTGCCGAGGAAGTCGAAGGCGAAGCCCTGGCGACCCTGGTGGTCAACACCATCCGCGGCATCCTGAAGGTTGTCGCCGTCAAGGCGCCTGGCTTCGGCGACCGCCGCAAGGCCATGCTGGAAGACATCGCCATCCTCACCGGCGGCAAGGTCATCGCTGAAGAAGTGGGCCTGACGCTCGAGAAGGTGACCCTGGCCGACCTGGGCCAGGCCAAGCGCATCGAAGTGGGCAAGGAAAACACCACCATCATCGACGGCGCCGGCGCGGCTGGTGACATCGAAGCCCGCGTGAAGCAAGTGCGCGTGCAGATCGAAGAAGCCACCAGCGACTACGACCGCGAGAAGCTGCAAGAGCGCGTGGCCAAGCTGGCCGGCGGTGTGGCCGTGATCAAGGTGGGCGCTGCCACCGAAGTGGAAATGAAAGAGAAGAAGGCGCGTGTGGAAGACGCCCTGCACGCCACCCGCGCTGCCGTGGAAGAAGGCATCGTGGCCGGTGGCGGCGTGGCCCTGCTGCGCGCCCGCCAGGCCGCTGGCGCCATCAAGGGCGACAACGCTGATCAGGAAGCCGGCATCAAGCTGATCCTGAAGGCCGTCGAAGCCCCGCTGCGCGAGATCGTGGCCAACGCCGGTGGCGAGCCGAGCGTGGTGATCAACGCCGTGCTGGGTGGCAAGGGCAACTACGGCTTCAACGCCGCCAACGACACCTACGGCGACATGATCGAGATGGGCATCCTGGACCCGACCAAGGTGACCCGCACCGCGCTGCAGAACGCCGCGTCCGTGGCCAGCCTGATGCTCACGACCGAGTGCATGGTCGCCGAGGCACCGAAGGACGAAGCCCCCGCGATGCCGGGCGGCGGCATGGGCGGCATGGGTGATATGGGCGGCATGGGCATGTAAGCCCTCCTGCAGTCACCCTGCAAACAAAAGCCCCGCGAGGAATCGCGGGGCTTTTTCTTTGGGGCCGTGGTGCGCTCAGACCATCAGCGCTTCGAGCTTGACCGTGTCGACCACGAAGGCGCGGATGCCTTCGGCAAGTTTTTCGGTGGCCATGGCGTCTTCGTTCAGGGCGAATCGGAAACCCGCTTCGTCGTAGCGCACGGCGGGAATGTCCATGGCGCGGGCGGCCTCGGGATCGAGGGCGCGCGAGAGCGGTGCCTCGCTGGCGGCCAGCTGGGCCAGCAGCTCAGGGCTGATGGTGAGCAGGTCGCAACCCGCCAGCGCGGTGATCTGGCCGACGTTGCGAAAGCTCGCGCCCATCACCTCGGTGGCGATGCCGTGGCGCTTGTAGAACTGATAGATGCGCTTGACCGACCGCACGCCTGGGTCGTTGGCGCCGGCCATGGCGACCTCGTCCCACTGCGCACCGGCCTGCTTCTTGTACCAGTCGTAAATGCGACCGACGAAGGGCGAAATGAGCTTCACGCCGGCCTGGCCGCACGCCACGGCCTGCGCAAACGAGAACAGCAGCGTGAGGTTGGTGTGGATGCCTTCGCGCTCGAGCTGTTCGGCCGCGCGGATGCCTTCCCAGGTGGCTGCCACCTTGATCAGCACGCGCGCGCTGTCCACGCCCTCGGCGCGGTAAAGCGCGATCACGCGGCGCGCGCGCTCCAGCGTGGCCGCGGTGTCGAAGCTCAGGCGCGCATCCACCTCGGTGGACACGCGCCCGGGGATGAGCTGAAGGATCTCGACGCCAAAGCGCACCAGCAGCCGGTTCATGAGCTCCACCTTGTCGGCCGTGCCGTGGCGCGCGATGGCCTCGGCCAGCAGCGGCGCGTACTCGGGCTTCTGCACCGCCTTCAGGATGAGCGAAGGGTTGGTGGTGGCGTCCTGCGGGGCATAAGCCGCGAGCTGCTTGAAGTCGCCGGTGTCCGCGACCACGGTGGTGAATTGTTTGAGCGCGTCGAGCTGGTTCATCCGCGCGATTATCCCGACGAGCGTTGGTAATAAAATTTCAGATCTTTACTCCACGGGGTTCCACGCCATGCTCGACCGCATCAAGGCTTCCCTGCCCTCGCTCGCACCGGCCGAACAACGCGTGGGGCGCCTGGTGCTGCAGGACCCACGCAGCTTTGCCAGTCTGCCGGTGAGCGAACTGGCCGAGCGTGCGCACGTGAGCAAGCCCACCGTGGTGCGCTTTTGCCGCAGCATGGGCTACGACGGTTTGTCCGACTTCAAACTCAAGCTGGCGGGCACGGTCAGCGAAGGCGTGCCTTTCATCCACCGCAGCGTGGACGCCGATGACAAGACCGGCGACGTGCTGGTGAAGGTGGTGGACAACACGGTGGCCGCTTTCCTGAAGTACCGCAACGACGCCTCCAGCCACGCGATCGAGCGCGCGGTGGATGCCCTGCTGGCCACGTGGAAAGGCAAAGGGCGCATCGAGTTCTACGGCGCGGGCAACTCGGGCATCGTGGCGCAGGACGCGCAGCACAAGTTCTTCCGCCTCGGCATCAACGCCGTGGCTTATAGCGACGGCCACATGCAGGTGATGGGGGCCTCGCTGCTGGGCCCCGGCGATTGCCTGGTGATCGTCTCGAACTCGGGCCGCACGCGCGACCTGATGGACGCCGCCGACATCGCTCGCAAGCACGGTGCGACGGTGATCACCATCACCACCAGCGGGTCGCCGCTGGCGCAAGCGGGGCACATTCAGCTGGCAGCCGACCACCCCGAGGGTTACGACCGCTACAGCCCCATGACCTCACGCCTGCTGCACCTCATGGTGATCGACATCATGGCCACCTGCCTGGCGCTGCGCATCGGCAGCACCAGGCTGCAGCCCCTGTTGCGCGAGATGAAGAACAACCTGCGCAGCAAGCGCTACGCCTGAACCTCAGATCCGCCCTTCCTCCACCGCATGGCAGGCGATGCGGATGCCCGCCAACTCCTTGAGCACCGGGCGCTCATTGCGGCAGCGGTCGTTGGCGTGCGGGCAGCGCGGGTTGAAGGCACAGCCGCTGGGCGGGTTGAGGGGGTTGGGCACCTCGCCTTGCACCGGCGTGCGCGCCTTGCCGGTGTCGTGCATCTTGGGGATGGCATCGAGCAGCATGCGCGTGTATGGATGGCGCGGGCTGTCGAACAGCGTGTGCTTGGGCGCCAGTTCGACCAGGCGGCCCAGGTACATCACACCCACCTGGTCGCTCACGTGGCGCACCACGGCCAGGTTGTGGCTGATGAACAGGTAGGTCAGGCCGCGCTCGCGCTGCAGGTCCTTCATGATGTTGAGCACCTGCGCCTGCACCGACACGTCCAGCGCGCTGGTGGGCTCGTCGCAGACCAGGAAGTCGGGCTGCGTGGCCAGGGCGCGCGCGATCGAGATGCGCTGGCGCTGGCCGCCGCTGAACTGGTGCGGGTACTTCACGCGGTCCAGCGGGCTCAGACCCACCGACTGCAGCAGGGCGTCCACGCGTTCGCGCAGCTTCGCCGGATCGGACTCGATCTGGTGCTCGCGCAGCGGCTCGGCAATGATGTCCTCCACACGCCAGCGCGGGTTCAGGCTGGCGTACGGGTCCTGGAAGATCATCTGGATGCGCCGCCGCAGCAGGCGGCCAGCGGGCGTCTTGAACGCGGCGTGCGCGTCCTGGCCATCGAACTCGAAGCCGCCACGCGTGGGTTCGTACAGGCCCACGAGCAGGCGTGCCACGGTGCTCTTGCCGCACCCCGACTCGCCCACGAGCGCCAGCGTCTGCCCGCGCGGAATGTCGAAGGACACGCCATCGACCGCGCGAAGCAGCAACCGCGGCTGGCGTTCGATCACGCGGTTGAGCCAGGGCGCCGACACGTCGAAGGTCTTGGCCAGGTCGGTGGCGCGCACCAGCGGTGCGGCCGTGGCGGCCTCGGTGGTGGCGGCCGACACGGCGGCGCGCGCCTGGGCCGACAAGGCGGTGGCTTGCAGTTTCTCCGCGCTCATGCCGCGACCCCCTGGGTGGCGTGCAGCCAGCACGCCGCGCGGGTGGCACCCGCCGCCTGCAGCTCCGGGCGCTCCGAATGGCAGCGGTCGAACACTTTTTCGCAGCGCGGGTTGTAGGCGCAACCCTTGGGGATGGCGTTGAGGCGCGGCATGGCGCCGTCGATCTGGTGCAACCGCTCGCGGTCTTCGGTCATGTCGGGAATGCAGGCCATCAGGCCTTTGGTGTAGGGATGGGCCGGGTGGTTGATCACCTCGTGCACCGGGCCGATTTCGGCGACACGGCCGGCGTACATCACGGCCACGCGGTCACAGGTCTCGGCGATCACGCCCATGTCGTGGGTGATCAGCATGACCGCGGCACCGCGCTGTTTGCAGATGGTTTTCAGCAGCGTGATGATCTGCGCCTGAATGGACACGTCCAGCGCGGTGGTGGGCTCGTCGGCGACAATGAGTTGCGGCTCGGCGGCGAGCGCCAGTGCGATCACCACACGCTGGCGCATGCCGCCGCTGAACTGGTGCGGAAAGTGGTCGATGCGCTGCTCGGCCGCGGGAATGCCGGTGTCCTTGAGGAGCTGGATGGCGCGCTGGCGCGCCTCGGCCTGGCTCACGGGCAGGTGGGTGGTGATGGTCTCCATCAACTGGCGACCCACCGAGTACAGCGGATTGAGCGAGGTCAGCGGGTCCTGGAAGATGGCGCCGATCTTGCGGCCGCGGATGCGGCGGATCTGCTCGTGCGGCAGGTTGTCGATGCGCTGGCCTTCGAGCAGCACCTCGCCCGAGGCGATGCGCCCCGGTGGCTCGAGCAGGCCAATGATGGAAGCGCCGGTGAGCGACTTGCCCGCACCGGACTCGCCCACCACACCCAGGATCTCGCCGGGCGCGATGTCGAAGGAGATGTCGTCGAGCGCGCGCAGCGTGCCGCGGCGCGTGGGGAACTCGACGACGAGGTTCTTGACTTGCAGAAGGCTCATGTTCAACGAAGGCGGGGGTTCAGGGCGTCGCGCAGCCAGTCGCCCAGCAGGTTCACGCTCAGCGCGATGAGGATGAGCATCAGGCCGGGGAAGATGGTGATCCACCACTCGCCGGAGAAGAGGTAGTCGTTGCCGACGCGGATGAGCGTACCCAGCGAGGGCGAGGTGGGCGGTGCGCCCACGCCCAGGAACGACAGCGTGGCCTCGGTGATGATCGCCGTGGCCACCTGGATGGTGGCCAGCACCAGCACCGGACCGAGCACGTTGGGCAACACATGGCGGCCCATGATGCGCATCGGCGCCACGCCGGTCACGCGCGCGGCCTGCACGTATTCCTTGTTGCGCTCCACCAGCGTGGAGCCGCGAACGGTGCGCGCGTACTGCACCCAGCCGGTGAGCGTGATCGAGATGATCAACACGCCGAAGGCCAGGGTTTCGTGCGCATTGGGAAAGAGCGCACGGCCAACGCCCGCGATCAGCAGGGCCACCAGGATCGCCGGGAACGACAGCATCACGTCGCACAGACGCATCAGGAAGGCGTCGATCCAGCCACCGAGGAAGCCCGCGAGCAGCCCGAAGGTGACGCCGATGACAACGGACAGCACCACCGAGGCCAGGCCCACGAGCAGCGAGATGCGCGCGCCATACATCAGCGCGGAGAGGATGTCGCGACCCTGATCGTCTGTGCCGAGCACGAACGAGGGATTGCCACCTTCCTGCCACATGGGCGGCAGGCGCGCGTTCATGAGGTCGAGCGTGGCGAGGTCGAACGGGTTGTGCGGTGCCACCCAGTTGGCGAACACCGCACAGAAAACGCAGATGGCCGCAATCAACGCCGCCACGATGGCGGTCGGCGAGGTGCGAAAGCTGTAGCCGACGTCGCTGTCGAGCGCGCGGCGAATGGTGGCGATCAAGGAAATATCCTGATGAGTGAGGCGATACGAACCCAGGGCCAGCGCGGATCCGGCTCCGCCGGTCCGCTGCTGGCGTCCCCCTGGGGGGAAGACGCCGCAGGCGGCGCAGTGGGGTTACCTTATTTCACCGACATGTAGCGGAACGGCATGAAGTTGTCGGCCAGCTGGACCAACGACACGTTGTTGGCCACGCCCCAGGCCAGCGCCTGCTGGTGCAGCGGCAGGTGGCCAATGTCGTCGGCGTGGATCTTGAACGCTTCGCGGATCATGGCGTCACGCTTGGTCTTGTCGGTCTCCGACTGGATCTTGAGCGTGAGCTCGTCCACCTTGTGGTTGCAGTAAGCGCCCAGGTTGAACTGACCAGAGCCCTTGTCGTCCACGCAACGCATCAGCGCGTTGAGTGCGTTGTGCGAGTCGTAGGTGCCGGGCGTCCAGCCGAGCAGGTAGAAACTGGTGTCGCGGCGCAGGATCTTGGGGAAGTAGGTGCCCTTGGTCTCGGCCTGCAGGTTGACCTTCACGCCCACGCGCGCCAGGTTCGCCGCCACCGCCTGGCAGATGTTGCCGTCGTTGACGTAGCGATCGTTCGGGCAGTTCATGGCCACCTCGAAACCGTTGGGATAGCCCGCCTCGGCCAGCAGCTTCTTCGAGGCCTCCGGATCGAACGGCAGACGGGTGTTCATCGCGGGGTCGAAACCATTGATGCCGGGGCCGACCATCAGGGCGGTGGGCGCGGAGGCGCCACGCATCACCGTGCGCTGGATGCCCTGGATGTCGATCGCCTGGTAGAAGGCCTGGCGCACACGCTTGTCCTTGAAGGGGTTCTTGCCCTTCACGTTGGAGTACAGCAGCTCGTCGCGCTTCTGGTCCATGCCCAGGAAGATGGTGCGCAGCTCGGGGCCCTGCATCACCTTGGTCTTGCCGCTGGCGTTGATGCGCGCGACGTCCTGCAGGGGCACCGGTTCGATCACGTCGACCTGCCCCGACAGCAACGCGGCCACGCGGGTGGCGTCGTTACCGATCGGCGTGTACTCGACGTCCACCACGTTGCCTTCGATCTTGCCCCAGTAGCTGCCGTTGCGCTGGAACGTCGTCTTCACGTTCGGCTGGCGTTCGCGCAGGCGGAACGGGCCGGTGCCATTGGCACGGAACGAAGCCGCGTTTTCGATGCCCTTGCGGCGGTCCACCGGCTGCGTGGCCTGGTTCTCTTCACTCCACTTCTTGCTCATGATGTAGAGCAGCGAAATCACGTCGGGCAGGATGGGGAACGGCGCCTTGGTCTCGATCTCGACCACGAAGTCGTTGACCTTGCGCACTTCCTTCACGTCGTTGACGTAGCTCTTCATGTCAGAGCCTTCGCCCGCGGCGCGCGCGAACGAAAACACCACGTCGTCGGCGCTGAAGGGCGTGCCGTCGTGGAATTTCACGTTGCGGCGCAGCTCGAAGCGCCACACCGTCGGGGACGTCTGGCGCCAGCTGGTGGCCAACGCCGGCGTCAGCGCCAGCTTGCTGTCGCGCCCCACCAGCGGCTCGTAAACGTTGCCGGTCACGCTGAGCTGCAGCGATTCGTTGAGCGAATGCGGATCCATCGAGAGGGCGTCGCCCTGGTTGCCGATGCGCACGGTCTGCGCGGATGCGGCACCGGCGATAGCCAGCGCGCCGGCCACCAGCATGGCGGCTGCGGTTTTCTTCAAGTTCATGCTTCGCTCCTGACAGGGGTGGGGGAAACGGAATGGGGACGATGGGCAGGCGCGGCTTCATCGGCCAGCGGCATGCCCTGCTCGATCAAACCGGCGTGCAGGGCCGCGCCCAGCGGCAGCACGTCGTCGTTGAAGTCGTAGCGGCTGTTGTGCAGGAAGCAGGCGCCCTGCCCGTTCTCGGCTCCCTGCCCCAGGCGCAGATAGGCGCCGGGCTTGACCTGCAGCATGAAGGAGAAATCCTCCGCGCCCATGCTCGGGTCCATGTTGCGGTCCACGTGCTCGTGGCCCACGAGTTTTTGCGCCACCTCCACCGCGAACCGGGCTTCGTCGCGTGTGTTGATGGTGGCGGGGTAGATGCGTTCGTAATGCAGGTGCGCCGACGCACCCAGACCCAGCGCCACGCCCGAGCAGACTTCGTGCAGGCGCTTCTCGACCATGGCCTGCACCTCGGGGTTGAAGGTGCGGACCGTGCCCACCAGTTTGGCGGTGCCCGGGATCACACTGAACGCGCCCGGATCGCCGGCCTGCATGGCACACAGGCTGATGACAGCGCTGTCGATGGCGCGCACGTTGCGCGAGACGATGCTTTGCACCGCGGTGATGATGTGGGCCGCGACCAGCACCGGATCGACCGCTGCGTAGGGGTGGGCACCGTGCCCGCCTTTGCCGGTGATCTCGATCGTGATGCGGTCGGCCGAGGCCATCATGGGCCCGGGGTTCACACCCACGGTGCCCGGGCGCATCTGCGGCCAGTTGTGCATGGCATACACCGACTGCACCGGGAAGCGGTCGAAGAGGCCGTCCTCGATCATCGCCTTGGCGCCCGCAAACCCTTCCTCGCCGGGCTGGAAGATCAGCACAGCGGTGCCGTCGAAATGGCGCGTTTCGGCCAGGTAGCGCGCGGCGCCCACCAGCATGGCGGTGTGGCCGTCGTGCCCGCAGCCGTGCATCATCCCGGGCTTGCCCGACTTCCAGGCGAAGTCGTTGTGCTCGGTCATGGGCAGCGCGTCCATGTCGGCGCGCAGGCCGATCATGCGGCCGCTGGCGTTGCTGCGCCCGCGGATGACCGCGACCACGCCGGTCTTGCCGATGCCCGTGTGGATCTCGTCCACACCACAGACCTTGAGCGACTCCACCACGCGCTTGCTGGTGTAGACCTCTTCGAAGCCGAGCTCGGGATGGGCGTGCAAGTCTCGCCGCAGCGCGGTGAGCTCGGGGTGGTAGGCCGCGATGTGCGCGAACGCACGGCCGTGGGCACGGATGCGCGACGAAGGCATGTCAGTGTCCCCCGGCCTTTTCGACGCGCAGGCGCGGATCGACGGCGAAGTACAGGAGATCGACGATCAGGTTGATGACCACGAAGATCAGCGCGATCAGACACAGGTAGGCCGCCATCACCGGGATGTCGGCAAAGGTGACGGCCTGGATGAACAACAGCCCCATGCCGGGCCACTGAAACACCGTCTCGGTGATGATGGCGAATGCGATCAGGCCCCCGAGCTGCAGGCCGGTGATCGTCATGACCGGCACCAGCGTGTTCTTCAGCGCGTGGCCGAAGTGCACCGCCCGGTTGGTGAGGCCGCGCGCCCGCGCGAACTTGATGTAGTCGGTGCGCAGCACCTCCAGCATCTCGGCGCGCACCAGACGCATGATCAGCGTGAGCTGAAAGATCGCGAGCGTGATGGCCGGCAGCGTGATGTGCAGCCAGCCCTTGGGCGTGAGCAGGCCCGAACTCCACCAGCCCAGCTGCACCACGTCGCCGCGGCCGAAGCTGGGGAACCAGCCCAGATGGACGGCGAACACCAGGATCAGCAGGATGCCGATCAGGAAGGTAGGCAGCGACACACCGAGCAGCGAGATCGTCATGAACACCTGGCTCATGAAGGTGCCGCGCTTGAGCGCCGCGTACACGCCCATGGGAATGCCCACCACCAACGCGAGCACGGCGGCCACCAGGGCCAGCTCCAGCGTGGCCGGAAAGCGCTCGGCGATCAGGCGCGAAACCTTGGCACCCTGGCGCAGGCTCAGGCCGAACTCGCCCTGCGCCGCGTTCATGAGGAAGTGCCAGAACTGGATGAAGAAGGGCTGATCCAGACCGAGGTCGGCGCGCAACGCGCGCACCTGATCGGGCGTTGCGTCCTGGCCGAGCAGGAAGACCACGGGGTCGCCGACGTACTGGAACAGCATGAAGGCGATCAGCGCAACGCTGACCATGACGATCAGCGCCTGTAGAAGCCGCCGGAGAATGAATGCAAACATCGGATGAAGAAACAAGAGAGGGTCGCGCCAATCATGGGGCGACCCTCTGCGGTCTGGAACGCGCTCAGTTTACCTTGATGAGGCGCCAATCCAGGCGGTTGTCCGCGCGGTGCACGACGTCAATGTTCTTCTTCATCGCCCAGGGGATGATCTGGTTGTGCAGCGGCAGGTGCGACACGTCGGTGTTCGACAACTCCAGCGCTTCGGTCAGCAGGCGGTTGCGGATCAGCGTGTCGGTCTCGGTCTTGGCGCGATCGATGATCTGGTCCATCTTGGGATTGCTGTAACGGCCCACGTTGTAGTTGCCGTCACCGCCCTGACCCACGCTGCGCACCAGCGACTGCAGGCTGTAGAGCGCGTCGAAGGTGGGCACGCCCCAGCCCAGCATGTAAATGCTGGCTTCGTAGCGCTGGATCATCGGGAAGTAGGTAGACAGCGGCAGCGTACGCAGCTTGGCCTTCACGCCAACGCGCGCCCACATGGCCGTCACGGCCTGGCAGATCGCCTCGTCGTTGATGTAACGGTTGTTCGGGCAGGCGAAGTCGACCTCGAAGCCGTCCTTGTAACCGGCTTCCTCCAACAGCTTCTGCGCCGCGGCCACGTCGAATGGATAGCGGCGGTGTACCGACTCCGTCCAGCCCGCCACCTGCGGCGCCACCAGCGCGCCGGTGGGCTGGCCCAGGCCACGCAGCGTGACACGTGCGATCGCGTTCATGTCGATCGCCTGGTACAGCGCCTTGCGCACACGCACGTCCTTCAGCGGGTTCTTGCCCTTGATGTTGCTGCCCACGAGTTCGTCGCGGTGCTGATCCATGCCGAAGAAGATGGTGCGGTTTTCGACGCCGTCGATGACCTTGAGGTTGCTGTCCTGGCGCAGGCGCGGCAGATCCTGCGGGCTCGGGTCGAGCACAAGGTCGACCTCACCCGACAGCAGTGCGGCCATGCGGGTGGCCACAGCGCGCACCGGGGTGTAGACGATTTCGGTCACGTTGCCTTCGGACTTGCCCCACCAGTTGGGGTTGCGGGTCAGCACCAGACGCTGGTCCTGCACCCACTCCTTGAGCATGAAGGGGCCGGTGCCCATGGCATTGCGGTGGGCGAAGTTCTCGTCCTGGGTCTTGATGTCCTTGGGCGTGACGGAGTTGTTCTTTTCCGCCCAGGCCTTGCTCATCATGCGCAGCTCGGTCAGCTGGTTGATCAGCACCGGGTTCGGGCCCTTGGTGAAGATGTCAATGGTGTTGTTGTTGACCTTCACGATCCGGTCAATGCCCTGCACATACGGCGAGAAGTTCGAGGTGGGCGCCATGGCGCGCTGCAGTGAGAACACCGCGTCGTCGGCGGTGAAATCGGAACCATCGTGAAACTTGACACCCGTGCGCAGCGTGAGACGCAGCTGCGTGGGCGAGACCTGGTTCCAGCCCGTGGCCAGCAGCGGCTCGGGCTTGAACGTACGGCTGTTGTAATAAACGAGCGATTCGTAGACCGAGGCGTGCACGCCGTTGGCGAGTGCGTTGTTCTGCGAATGGATGTCCCACGTGGGAATGTCGCTGGCGCTGGTCCATTTGAAGGTCTTGGCATGCAGACCGCCGGCAGCAAAGGCCAGCGCAGCACCCAGGATGACCGCACGCAGTGGCATGGGGGTCAGTTTCATCGTTGACACCTGAAATAAATGAAGGTGCCGGGAATATGCAACAAGCGTTCCTGCACCAGCGAGGGGACTTACCCGTATCGGGTATTCGTGGCGACATGGCCCAACAGAGTGGCCTGCGGTTCCGCAGGCGCTGTACCCCCACGCCATCCCACACCTGAGGGATACCGCCCAGCAAGGGTGGAACACCCCACCGTACCCCTAATTTCAAAGTTCTATATTGACTCGGCCCGGTGCTTTCTGCCGGGTTCTTTTGTCTTCAAATCAATCAGGAGGGTTTGCCCCATGAAAAAACACCTTGTCGCCTTGCTGCTGTCGCTGGGCACCATCACCGCCTTCGCCGCTGTCGATGTCAACAAGGCCAGTGAAGCCGATCTGGACAGCATCAAGGGCATCGGCCCTGGCACCAGCGCCAAGATCATCGAACAGCGCAAGGCCGCACCATTCAAGAGCTGGGGCGACCTCATGACCCGCGTGTCGGGCATCGGTGCCAAGCGCGCGACGAGCCTGTCGGAGCAGGGGCTCACGGTGAACGGCGAGGCCTTCAAGGCCGCTGGCCCGGCAACTGCCCCGGCCGCGGGCAGCAAACCCAAACCGTAAGCGCGCAACACCGCCCAAAGAAAAACCGCCCGGTTTCCCGGGCGGTTTTTGCATGGTGAGCGTTCTGGAAGGAACGATCAGAAGGTGTGGCGAACGCCCACGCCGAACAGACGGGTCTCGGCGGTGCGAGCACCGGCAGCGTTGTCCGTGTTGGCGGTGGTGTAGGCAGCGTACGCAGTGGTGCGCTTGGACAGGGCGTAGGTAGCGCCGAGACCGAAGCCTTTGCGCTCGCCATCGGGGTTGGCGCTGTAGCCGCTGTTGGGGTTGTGCATCGCGTAGGCGGCCGACAGGGTCAGCGCCGGGCTCACCGGGAAGTTCACGCCGATGCTGTACTCGTTGGCAGCGCCAGCGGCTTCTTTGACACGGCCGAAGGTCAACAGCAGCTGGGCCACGCCGAAGTCGTACGAACCGTTGATGCGGGTGTACTTGATGTCGGTGGTATCGCCTTCGTCTTGATAAGCCAGGCCGGCGTAGATCGGGCCGTTGGCGTACTTGACGTGGAAGGCGGTCACGTTGCTCTTGGTGGCAGCGCTCTCGTCGAGCGAGTACGACACGGCGCCGCTGAAGCCGCCAAAGTCGGGCGAGGTGTACTTGAAGCCGTTATTCGGGTTGGCGGAGTAGTTGTTACCCGAATCCATCACGGCGTACTCGACGGCAAAGTCGCTGGCACCGAACAGTTGGTGGGCCGAGGCTTCGATGTCGTCGTAGGCGGTCCAGACCTTGCCGGCGATGACTTCACCGAAACCACCCGAGAACCCCAGGTAGGACTGGCGGTTGAACTGCAGGCCACCGCCGGCAGTGCTTTGGCCCACGTCGATGTTCAGCGCGGCTTCCAGGCCGAACACGGCCGACAGGCCGCCGCCGAGGTCTTCGGTGCCTTTGAAGCCCAGGCGACTGGTCGACAGACCGCCGCTTTGCAGCACCGAGTTGGCGCTGGTGCCGGGTGCCACGTTGATCTTTTCACGACCGGCCCAGACGTCGACGATGCCGTAAATCGACACCGACGACTGGGCGCTGGCGACGCCAGCAAACGAGCCAAGAATGGCCAGGGCAATCAGAGACTTCTTCATGGAGCTTCCTTCGAAGTAGTGGGGGAAAACGGAGATTTCAGAAAACTGAAACTGGTGTGATGGTAGGCGAGGCTGGGCGTCGATACAGGGTTACCCCTTAGATTTCGGTGCTCGTACCCCCTGGGGTGTTGCCTTGTTGCAACGCAGCACCCTACGTTGCTCGTTAGCAAACTCCGCGCCATCCCGACGCGTCGGCGGCCCATGAAAAAAGCCACCGCTTTCGCGGTGGCTTTGTGCTTTCAGAAGCCTGCGGGTCAAGCCCGCCGGGCATCAGAAGGCGTGACGCACGCCGACTTCGAAGCCACGCGAGCTCTGACCCGGGGTCACAGCAGCAGTGGCGGCACCCGCTTCGCCGCTGACGCTGAAGGCGGCGCCGGCCTTGTTCGAAATGCGGGCATAGTTGGCGTACAGCGCGGTACGCTTGCTCAGACCGTACTCGTAGCCGATCGCGACCTGGCTGGCATCGCCAGCAAAGTTGTCATAGCTCGAGCGGGTGTAGGAAGCCTTGAACAGGCCCGGGCCCACAGGGGCGGTGGCGCCGATCATCATGTGCTTCACTTCGGCTTCGGCACCAGCGTTCGGCTGGAAATCGGCCATGGTGTACTGGAACATGGGCTTCACGAAGCCCAGGTCATACGACAGACCGAAGTTCGTGCGCTTGAAGCGATTCAGGTTGGCGGCGGCAGAGCCTTCCGAGGCGGTAGCCACAGCGGCGCTCAGCGGGCCGGCGGTGTAGGTCAGGCGAACACCGGCGTACTTGTTCGGGTCGTTGGCGGCATTCGTCTCTTTGAACGAGTACTGCAACTGACCCTGGAAGCCGCTCAGGACGGGCGTGAAGTAGGCGATCGTGTTGTTGGCACGAACGGTGGTGGTCGCACCGCTGCCCAGCACGCCAAAGGTGTTCACGGAGCTGCCAACGCCGTTGGTGCCGAACGGGTCGTACACGGTGTGGTTCCAGAAGGTCGGGGTGTAGTCGCGACCCAGGCGGATCTCACCGAAACCACCCGAGAGGCTCAGGGTGCTGCGGCGCTGGAATTGCAGACCGGCGGGCGTGCCCGCGTCCGGATCCAGACCGGCTTCCAGCCAGAAGCTGGCGCTCATGCCGCCACCGAGGTCTTCCACACCGCGGAAGCCCAGACGGCTGGACGCGGTACCGTCTTGGCCGAGGGAGGACTGGCTCACGCCACCTTGCTTCACGTTGCGGACGTTCATGTCCACGATACCGAACAGGGTCACCGACGACTGGGCCAGTGCTGCGCTGGAGGCCGCGACGGCGGCCAGAGCGATCAGGGTCTTTTTCATTGAGGAATTCTCCAAGGTTGGGTTGACTGGCCGAGGGTCTGGGCCCTCACGCCGGCCTCCGTTGCGGGAAGCTGCAGGCATTGCAACAGAAAGCACCCCCGGTTTCCATGTTTGCCCGGGCTTGGTCGCTCGTACGAGAAGGGGCTGTTGCAGGCTCACCACGACTTTCGCGTTAACCCTTGGTAGTAAAGTGTTCAATTCCGGTGCGTTGCATCGCCGAGCGCAGCGCAGGGTGGTGCACCGCGATGGCACCATGGTGGTCCACCCACTCCGCTACCAGACACCCCCCATGTCCACCACCGACGCCCTGCTGCAAGCCGCCGACGCCGCGCTGCGCACCTTGTTCGTGAAACCGCACGCCAGCCAGGCCTGCCCCACCGTGCCCGAGCATCACGATGATGGTGCATTGAGCGCCGAGGACAAGCACCTTGCCGGTGCACTGATGCGGGTGAACCATGTTGGCGAGGTCTGCGCCCAGGCGCTCTACACCGCGCAGGCGCTGGCGGCCCGCTGGCCCGGGCCGGGTGGACGCCAGCCCGACGAGGCCCTGGCGCGGCGCCTGGAGCGCGCAGGCCGCGAGGAAACCGATCACCTCGCCTGGACCAAGGCGCGTTTGGATGAGCTGGGTGCTCGCCCGTCCCTGCTCAACCCGCTCTGGTACGCCGGTGCCTTCGGACTCGGCTTGGTGGCGGGGGCGCTGGGGCGCGGCCCGAGCCTGGGTTTCGTGGTGGAAACGGAACGGCAGGTCGAGGCACATCTGGCGACGCACCTGGACCGGCTGCCCGCGCAGGACCACGCCTCGCGCGCCATCGTGGCGCAAATGAAGGACGACGAAGCCCGGCACGCGCGCGACGCGATACAGGCTGGCGCTGTGGAGCTGCCGGCGCCGGTGCAAGGCGCCATGCGGGCCATGGCCAAGGTGATGACCACGGTGGCGCACCGCATCTGAGCAGCGTGCGCGGCCGGGCCTTCAGGCCCTGTGCTTCACGCCTCGTGCAGTTCGAAGCTGGTGGTGACCTCGGCCGTCTTGGCGAGCATGATGGTCGCCGAGCAGTACTTGTCGTGGCTCATGGCAATCGCGCGCTCCACCGCGGCAGCGGGTAGGCCCCTGCCAGAGACGGTGAAGTGCATGTGGATCTTCGTGAAGACCTTGGGGTCGGTGGCCGCACGCTCGCTGGTGAGCTTGACCGAACAACCGCGCACGTCGTGGCGGCCGCGCTTGAGGATGAGCACCACGTCGTAGGCGGTGCAGCCGCCGGTGCCGGCGAGCACGGTTTCCATGGGGCGCGGTGCCAGGTTGGCGCCACCGTTCTCCGGCTTGGCCTCATCCACCGCGCCGTCCATGGTGAGCACGTGCCCACTGCCGGTCTCGGCCACGAAGCCCATGGCCGATCGGGTGCCGCTGGCGCCGGTCCAGGTGACGGTGCATTCCATGGGATCTCCGTGTGAAAGCGCACGCCCTGTGGAGGCAGCGCTCTAAAAATGAGGGCAGGATCACCGGACTTGTTGCGTTGCAGCATGCCGGCGATATACTGGCGTCATTGTATTTCTGGTTGTCTCCTCTACCCTCCACGGGTGGATTCCAACCCGGACCGGCTCTGTCGGTCCGGGTTTTTTTTGCCCGGCCCGGGGATACCGGGGCACCCGTTGCGCGTATCACCGTCGATATGATCGGCCGATGACATCGCCCCAGACGACCCTGACACCGGCGGACTACCTGAAGAAAATCCTGACGGCGCGGGTGTACGACGTCGCGGTGGAGTCCGATCTTGAGCCCGCGAAGGCGCTGTCGCGCCGGCTGCACAACACGGTGCTGCTCAAGCGCGAGGATCAGCAGCCCGTGTTCAGCTTCAAGCTGCGCGGCGCGTACAACAAGATCGCTCATCTGAACCCGGAGCAATTGGCCAAGGGCGTCATCTGCGCGTCGGCGGGCAACCACGCCCAAGGGGTGGCGCTGAGCGCAAAAAGGCTCGGCATCCGGGCCGTCATCGTGATGCCGGTGACCACGCCGCAGGTGAAGATCGACGCCGTCAAGGGCTTTGGCGGCGAGGTGGTGCTGCACGGCGACAGCTACTCCGACGCCTACACCCACGCGGTCGCGCTGCAGAAGAAGCAGGGTCTGACGTTCGTGCACCCGTTCGACGACCCGGACGTGATCGCCGGCCAGGGCACCATCGCCATGGAAATCCTTCGCCAGCTGCAGCGCCTGGGCTCGGACCGGCTGGACGCGGTGTTCGTCGCCATCGGCGGCGGCGGGCTGATCTCGGGGGTGGCCAACTACATCAAGGCGGTGCGCCCGGAGGTCAAGGTCATCGGCGTGCAGATGACCGACTCTGACGCCATGATGCGCTCGGTGGCCGAGCGCGAGCGCGTGACCCTGCCCGACGTCGGCCTGTTCGCCGACGGCACCGCAGTCAAGCTGGTGGGCGAGGAGACGTTCCGGATCGCGCGCGAGCTGGTCGACGAATTCATCGCCGTCGACACCGACGCGGTGTGCGCCGCCATCAAGGACATCTTCGTGGACACGCGCAGCATCGTGGAGCCGTCGGGCGCCATGGCGGTGGCAGCCGTGAAGCAGTACGTGGCCGCCCACAAGACCAAGGGCCAGACCTACGCCGCCATCCTGTGCGGCGCGAACATGAACTTCGACCGTCTGCGTTTCGTGGCCGAGCGCGCCGAGGTGGGCGAGGAGCGCGAGGCGCTGTTCGCGGTGACCATGCCCGAGGAGCGCGGCAGCTTTCGCCGCTTCTGCGAGGTGATCGGCGGCCTGCCGGGTGCGGCGCGCAACGTGACCGAGTTCAATTACCGCATGCACGACAGCGCGCAGGCCCATGTGTTTGTGGGCCTCACGACGGCGGGCAAGGGTGAGTCGGCAAAGATCGCGCAGCAACTGATCCGCCACGGCTTCGAGACGCTGGACCTCACCAACGACGAACTCGCCAAGGAACACCTGCGCCACCTGGTGGGCGGGCAGTCGCCGCTGGTGCAGGACGAACGCCTGCTGCGCTTCGTGTTTCCCGAGCGGCCCGGTGCCCTGCTCAAGTTCCTGAGCCTGATGCGCCCGGGCTGGAACATCAGCCTGTTCCACTACCGCAACCAGGGGGCGGATTACGGCCGCATCCTGGTGGGCTTGCAGGTGCCGGCCAAGGACGACAAGGCCTTCGCGAAGTTCCTCGACACGTTGGGCTACCCCTACGTGGAGGAGACGGACAACCCCGCCTACCGGCTGTTTCTGCGCCGCTGAGCCCATCCATGGCCCGCGACGCCGCGCTGACCCCGATCAACGCCCGGCGCCATGCGCCGGTGCCGGGGCTGCGTGTGCCGGCCATCGCGCCCACGGCCGACGCCACGCGGGACCACACACTGACGCAGCGACTGCAGTCGCCCACCCGCGATCCGCAGGCGTTGGGGCGTGTGCAGGCGCTGGCGCTGCAGCTGGCACGTATTCAGAACGGCGGCCCTGTGCCCTTCGACCTGCTTGTGTTCGATGCGCCGCAGCTGGTGGTGTTTGCTGCCGACCACGGCCTGGCCGACGAGGGACTGAGCGCCTGGCCGGCCGCCACCACGCACGAGCACGTGGAGCAGTTGCTGGCTGGCACCGCCCCGGCCAGTCTGCTGGCGCGTCAGCACGGCTTCGATGTGACGGTGGTCGACGCTGGCGTGGCGACACCCATCACGCTGCCTGCGCGCGTACGGCCCGCGGCCCAGCTGCAGCCACGCAAGATCGGCTATGGCACGCGCAACTGCCTGCTTGGACCGGCGATGTCGCAGGCGCAGGCGGTTTCGGCCATCCACGCCGGCATGGACGTGGTGCGGCACCTGCCTGGCAGCGTGATCGCACTGGGCGACATCGGTGTTGGCGGCATGGCCAGCGCGTCGTTGCTGCTATCGCGCCTGTGCGGCGTACCGTTGGCCGATGCCTTCCCGCGCGAGGACCCTGGTGCGACCTCGCTCGACGACACCCCACACGTGCAGCGCCTGGACAAGCTGCAAGCCGCGCTGCAGCGCCACGCATTGGCCATGTCGCCGGTTCATGCGTTGTGCGCGTTCGGTGGATTCGAGATCGCGATGTTGGTGGGCGCCATGCTGCAGGCCGCGAGCGAGCGCCGCGTCGTCTTGCTGGACGGCTTCGTGGCCGGTGCCGCTGCGCTGGTGGCACGCGGCTTGAACCCCGCGGTGGCCGACTACCTCGTGTTCGCGCAGCGCTCGGCCGCGCCGCCGCACCGACTGATGCTGATCCACCTGGGCGCACACCCGCTGCTCGACCTGGAACTCAACCTCAACCAAGGCACCGGCACGCTGCTCGCCTGGCCGCTGCTGCTGGCGGCACAGACGCTGCTGGGCGCCGACCGGTGACCCCGCGGCGGTGACCCTGGCTCAGGCTTGTGGCAGCCAGCGCCGCTGTGCCGCCAAGCGCTGCACGGCACGCCAGTCGCGGCACTCGGCTGCTACCCGCGGCCACACGCGCTGCAGCAGTTCGCACTCAGCCAACGTGTCGGCCGCGGCCTGATGGCGCTGCGGGCACACGATGCCGAAGTGCGCCATCCACTCATCGAGCGATCGAGCGCGCACCTGTGGGTGGGTGGCCGCACAAAGATGCTCGATGTCCACCCACGGGTTGGGCAGGGCCCGACCCAGGTGCAGCTTGAGGTGACGGCCGATCAGTGCCTCGTCGAACGCGCTGTGGAAGGCCAGCAGCGGCGCTTGTCCCACGTAGGCCTCGAAGGCTTCGAGCGCGGCCACCGGCTCGAGGCCGTTGCGCTGGCTTTGCACGCCGATGCCGTGCAGCAGGATGTTGTCACGGCTGGAGGCCTCCTCCTGACGCAGCACCACCTCGAAGCTGTCGCCCAGGCGCACCTGCAAGCGCTTCTTCGGCCAGTCCACCTGCAGCCCGATGGCGGCGATCGCGAGCAGGCGGTCGCGTCGCACATCGAGCCCGCTGGTCTCCACGTCCAGCGCCACCCAGCGCTCGGTATCGGCGCGCGGCACCGAGCGCCCACCGCCGAACCACGCGCGCCAGCCGCGGCTCACCGCTCGTAGTCCAGCTTGAGGCGCTGCTGCAACGCGCGCAACACGCGCAGCGTCTCCTTGAGGATGCGCCGGTCGATGTCGTTGAGCGTGTCCACGGCGATGCGGTTCGGGTTGTCGCCCACCGTGGTGCCATCCAGCTGCGCGTGCAGCCGCAGCAGTTGCAGGTAGTCGAAACCACCCAGCCAGGCCTGGGCCTCGTGCACAGGCACGCCCAGCAGCGGGCCCACGGCTTCCAGGCGCTCGCGCGTGTTGGTGTGGGTCACGCCGTGGGCCAGCGCATACAGACGCGCCACGTCGACAAAAATGGCCGTGCCCTGCAGCTTGATGTCCAGCGTGTCGTGGCCTTCCAGCGCCAGTGTGTCGATGTTGCCCAGCCAGTTGAGCGGGGTGGCACGTTGCAGGCTGTTGAGCGCCAGTTGGTGCAGGAATCGCGGGGTGATGCGCGCGCGCCGCGCGACGAACCCGCGCAACTCGTGCGCCAGCGCCTCGTTGCCCGCCAGCGCGCGGAAGTCGAAAAAGATGCTGGCGTTGAGCAGGTCCTGTGGCGAGCCGTGCTCGATCCACTGATCGAAGCGCTCGCGCCACTGCAGGGGCGTGAGGTTGCAATCGGGGTTGCTGGCCATCACGTTCCCCTTGCACAGGGGATAGCCGCAGTCGTCCAGCGCCTCGTTCACGTCGCGCGCGAACGCCAGGTATGGCCTTGCCTCGCTGCCCTCGGGGCGAATGAGGGCGTTGTCCTGATCGGTCGATATGGTCTGCTCGCTGCGCCCTTCTGAACCCAGTGCGAGCCAGCAGCATGCCCGCAGCTCAATCCCGTGGCGCTGCGCCAGCAGTTCGAGCAAGCGCTGCGTGAGCGCATCGTTCAGGTGGCTGATGAGCACGGTGAGCTGACGGGCTTGCACACCCTGCCCGAGCAGGGTGCGCGCGAAGCGGCGGATGTCGTGCGCCACCACACGCAATGCGTCCACGCTGGCCGCGTTGCGGATGCTCGAGCTCACCTGCTTGAGGCTCAGGCGTTGCAGCGCGAACAAATCGCGCTCGGAGACGATGCCGACCAAGCGACCGTCGCGCGTGACAGGCACATGCTGGATGCCGTGGGTGGACATCAGCAGCGCCGCGTCCTGAGCGGTAGCGTCATGGGGCAGGCTGTGCACGGGCGAGACCATGACCTGTGCAACCGGTGTGTCCAGCGGCACCTGAGGCAAGGCCACGCGGCCCAGCACGTCCGAACGCGTGAGGATGCCGATCGGCGCCTCCTTCGCGTCCACCACCAGCATGGAGCCGATGTGCCGCTCCTGCATGGTGCCCAGCACCTCGCGCAGGGGCGCCCCGGGCGGACAGGTGATGGGCGCCATGCGGCCGAGCTCGCCCAGTGGCGTTTCCAGCGATTGTTCGGCCAGCGCCTGAGAGGAATACGCCACCTGCAGCGCGGAACGCGAGAGCTCGAGGAATCGCAGGATGCGCCGGTTGAGGAAATCGCCGAACACCGGGCTTTGCTGCGCCAGGGCGCGCATGTCGTCGGCGGCGATCACCAGCACGAAGGTGTCTTCGGTGGCGTGGTATTCGGTGGTGGGCGCACGCTGCGCCAGCACCGCGCTGATCGGGAACAGGTCGCCGGCCTCGTACTGGAAGGCACCGCCCGATACGTCGGACAACCCGCGCTTGCCCGTGACAGCACCGCGGCGGATGAAGTAAAGCTCGCGCACCGGGCCGTGTTCGGGCGCCACCACCACCTCGCCGGGCGCGAAGTAAGCCTGACGCGACGCCGCTACGAACGCCGACACGTGGGCCGGGTCCATCTCGTTGAACGGCGGATGGCGCTGCAGCTCAGCGCTCAGGTTGGTCAGCAGGCTGCCCGAGGGACGCAGCGAGTCGGCAGAAGAAGCGGATGAGGCGCCGGCTGCAGCACCGGGTGTGGGGGCTTCACCACGCAGCGCCATCGCAGCTTCAGGACGCGGGCGGCGGCTCGGGCAAGCTGAGTTCGAAGGCCTGCCCGTTGCCCGATGGCGCCAGGCGCACCGAACGCCGCTGCACCGCCTGCAGCACCACGCCACCGTCGAGGGCGGCGCCCACGCGGTAGGGCCGCGGCGGCTGACCGTCGATGGCAATCAGCGCGGCGCCGCCATCGGCGCGGTCGGCCACCACACCGATGAGCTGGTAGCGCGACGACAGGGGCGGTGCGGTTACCGGTCCGGAGGCCACCGCAACGGCCTGGGGCGTGGCACCCAGCACCCGGGCCAGGGAGGCGGCATCGGGCGCTTCCGGCAGGGCGGCCGTCGCGGCCAGCGGGGTGAGCGGCGAGCGGCCCAACGCCTGTAACACCCAGTAGCCCACGCTGAGTCCAGCCGCCAGCCACAGCAGTACGGCCAGCACCGCGGGCAAGCGCCTCGGCATGGCGCCGCTGGCGGCGTCGCCGAGAAACACCGAGTGACCGAAGCCGCGATCTGTTGCCATGTCGGCGCATTATCATCGACCGACCCCCTTTCGGCAGCACCGGAGACGCGCTTGATCCGACCCTTCTTCACCGCCCGGCAGGCCACACGACGTGCGTTGCGCCGCGGCTTCACCCTGATCGAGCTCATGGTGGTGCTGGTCATCATCGGCGTGCTGGCCGCGCTCATCGTGCCCAACGTGCTCGACCGCACCGACGACGCCCGCGTCACCGCCGCGCGCACCGACGTCAACAACCTGATGCAAGCGCTCAAGCTCTACCGGCTGGACAACCAGCGCTACCCGAGCAACGAGCAAGGTCTGGCTGCTCTGGTGACCAAGCCGAGCGCGGCCCCTGCTCCGCCGAACTGGCGCCGCTACCTCGACAAATTGCCCAACGACCCCTGGGGCCGGCCCTACCAGTACCTCAACCCCGGCGTGCATGGCGAAGTCGACGTGCTCTCGCTCGGCGCCGACGGCCAGGCCGGCGGCGAAGGGGCCAACGCCGACATCGGCAGCTGGCAGTGAACCGGCCGGCCCGCTGACGGCCCGCCAGGCACGCCGATGCACCGCCAATCCCACCTGGGCTTCACGCTGCTGGAGATCATGGTGGTGGTGGCCATCGTGGCCCTGTCCACGGCCAGCGTCACGCTGGCGCTGCGCGATGACAGCGGTACGCGGCTCGAGCGCGAGGCGCTGCGCCTGTCGGCGCTCATCGAGTCGGCGCGCGCGCAGTCGCGCACCAGCGGCTTGCCGGTGGTCTGGCGTGTGCGGCCCGACGGCTTCGAGTTCATCGGTTTGCCCGCGCCGCGCGAAGGCTCGCGTCCGGCTGGCGTGAGCGATGGCCCACAGCGCTGGCTGAACCCGGACACGTCGGCGCGGGTGCTGCAGCCTCCCGGAGCCGACAGCCTGCTGCTCGGGCCCGAACCGTTGGTGCCGGCGCAGCGCGTGGTCATCGGACTGGGCGAGCGCCGGTTGGTGCTGGGCACAGACGGCCTGGGCCCGTTCACCGTGGTCGACCAGCCTTGAGCCACGCCATGCGCCCCCCCCGCGGCTTCACCCTGATCGAAGTGCTGGTCGCGCTGGGCGTGGTGGCGCTCACGCTCACCGCCGGGCTGCAGGCCAGCGGTGCGCTCACGCGCAACGCCGAGCGTCAGACCGAACAATGGCTGGCGCAACTGTGCGCCGAAAACACGCTGGTGGCCCTGCGCTTGCAACGTCAGTTGCCCGGCACCGGCGACACCGAGGTGTCCTGCGAGCAGGCCGGGCGCACGCTGCGGGTGCGGGTGTCGGTCTCGCCTACGCCAAACCCCAACTTCCGCCGCGTGGACGCCACGGTGCTGCAAGGTGGCGGCGACGACGCCACACGCCTGCTCACCCTCTCCACCGTGCAGGGGCGCTATTGACATGAAGCCGAGCCGCGGTTTCACCCTGGTCGAGCTGCTGGTGGCGCTGGTCATCCTGTCGGCCATTGCCATCCTGAGCTGGCGCGCCATCGACGGCATGGGCCGCACACAGGACATCACCCAGGCCCGTGCCAACGACCTGCTGAGGCTGCAGTCCGCGCTGGGCCAGTGGAACGCCGACCTCGACGCCTTGATCGACACGCGCGAGGTCACGCCCATCGACTTCAACGGCCAGGTGTTGCGGCTGACCCGACGCGACCCGATGGAAACCGGGCTCGACAGCCGGGGCATCCGCGTGGTGGCCTGGGCGCTGCTGCCCGGCCCCGGGGGATTGCGCTGGTCGCGCTGGCAGTCCGGGCCGCTGCGTCAGCGCGACGAACTGGCCCGTGCCTGGCAGCGCGCCAGCGAGTGGGCGGCCGGCCGCGTCAACCCGGCGCCCGCGGGCGGTGAAGCGCTCACCTCGCCCACAGCCGACAGCAGCATCGCGCTGGTGCCCGCCAGCGGCTGGCAGCTTTATTACCACCGTGGCGAAGCCTGGACCAACCCGCAATCGGCCGCCGACGCACCTTCTGGCCCCGCGGGCACGGGTGACGCCGCGGGCTTCGTGCCCAATGCCAACCTGCCCAACGGCGTGCGCCTGCAACTCACCCTGGGCGCAGGCTTGCCGCTGCAAGGCACGCTGATGCGCGACTGGGTGCGGCCCACGCTGGAGGCGGCGCCGTGATGCAGCCGCGCGCACAACGCGGCGCGGCCCTGCTGCTGGCCATGCTCACCGTCACGTTGGTGGCTGCGCTCGCGGCCGGCGCGGCCTGGCAGCAATGGCGCGCCATCGAAATCGAGCGCGCCGAGCGGCAGCGGGCCCAGGCGGCGTGGATCCTGGCCGGCGCGCTCGACTGGGCGCGCCTGATCCTGCGCGAAGACGCGCGCGGCAACCAGACCAGCGGCAACCCCGATCACCTGGGCGAACCCTGGGCGCTCCCACTCGAGGAGGCCCGGCTTGCCAGCTTCCTGGCCGCCGACCGGGACAACAGCGCCGAAAGCGTGCTGCAGGCGTTCCTCTCCGGCGAGATGACCGATCTGCAGTCGCGCCTGAATTTCAACAACGTGATCCGCCGCGACGGCCAGGGAAACGATCCGCAGGGCATCCAGCTCTCGGAGCCCGACCTTGAGAACCTGCAACGCCTTTACGAAGGGCTGGGCCTGCCGGTGACGGAGTTGCGCGCCGCCGCCAACGAGCTGCTCGCCAGCACACGGCTCGCGCTCACCGACCCACAACCCTCGCGCACCGCCCTGCTGCCGGCAAAGTTGTCGCAGCTGGCCTGGCTGGGCATCTCGCGTGCGAGCCTGACCCGGCTGGAGCCCCACCTCACCGTACTGCCGCAGCGCACCACACTCAACATCAACACCGCCAGCGCCGAGGCCATCGCTGCCTCCTCGCCCGGGCTGGACCTGGCGCGCGCGCGGCGCCTGATCAGTGCCCGCGAGCGCACCCCTTTCCTCACGTTGAACGATGCCGCGCGTGTGCTGGGCGATAGCGCCGTACCGCTGCTGAGCGAGCAGTTCCACGGCGTGCGCAGCGATCATTTCGAGGTGCGCGGACGACTCCGGCTGGACGACACCATCATCGAAGAACGCTCGCTGGTGGTGCGGCGCAACCTGGACGTGCGCATCGTCTGGCGGGAGCGATTCACCCGCCGTTGAAGCCGCCACGCAACGCCGGCCGGGCAATTGCGGCCGATTTGTCGCCCGTCGTCCCTAGAATGACCGATTCCACTTCCTGAAAACTTCCGTGCTCATCGTCACGCCCGTCGACCGCCTGGCCAGTCCCGCTGCCGCCTCCACGCTCCTGCAGTGGGTGCTGAGCGCCGACGGCCAGCGCGTGGACGACCACGGTGAATGCGCCATCGGGCTGCTGCCGCGCGACGAGGAGCTGGTGCTGGCCCTGGCTCCGCGTGCGGTGTCGTGGCACCGCATTGCGTTGCCCCGGGTGAGTGGGCCGCGCCTGCGCGCCGCGCTCGACGGCTTGCTGGAAGACCGCGTGCTGTGCGACGTGGGCGAACTGCACCATGCGCTGGAGCCCGGTGGGCGTGCGGGCCAGCCGGTGTGGGTGGCCAGCACCCACAAGGACCAGTTGCGTGCCTGGGTGCGCGCACTGGAGGCCTCCGGACGGCCGGTGGCGCGCATCGCGCCGCTCATGTGGCCCATGGTGTCGGCCGCCGCACCGTCGGCCGCGGGCGCCACCCGCAGCTTTGCCATGGACGCGCCCAGCTTGCTGCACTGGGCCCATATCGACGGCCAGGAAGCCTGGCTGGCCAGTGCCACCCCGCTGGGCGTGAGCTGCCTGCCGCTGATGGAGGGCGCTGGCGCGCCACCGCTGGCCGCGCTGGTGCCCGGTGCCACCGAGGGCCCGGAGAACCTGCGCAGCCTTGATATCTGGCTGGCCGACCCGCTGGTGAACGAACTGGCGGAGCGCGTGCTGCAACGCCATTTCGACCCGGTGGCCCCTGAGCAATGGCTGCTGCGCGCCGGACAGACCGATTGGAACCTTGCGCAGTTCGACCTCAGCCTCTCATCCAACGCACGGCGCAGTCAGCGCCTGCGCCGCGCCTGGCGCGAGTTCCGCAGCGCGCCCGCCTGGCGCCCCGCGCGCTGGGGCCTGGTGGCCCTGGTGGTGGCCCAGATCTTCGGGCTGAACGTGGCCGCCTGGCAGGAAAACAGCAGCCTGCAGGCCAAGCAGGCCGCGGTGCGCGACGCGCTCACGACCACCTTCCCGCAGGTGACGCTGGTGATCGACGCCCCGGTGCAGATGCAGCGGGAAGTGGCGCGCCTGCAGCAGGCGAGCGGTCAACTGTCCTCCGGCGACCTGGAAACCCTGCTCGGCGCCATCGACCGCGCCGCCGGCACCGAACCCGCCACGCCCACGCGCATCGCCTACGACGCCAACGGCCTGCGCCTGTCGGGCTGGCGCGCTGGCGAAGAGCGGGTGCGCGCGCTGCAGCAGTCGCTGCAATCGGCCGGCTGGCGCGCCCGCTTCGACGGCAACGAACTCATCCTGCAAGCCCCGCAGCCCTGACCATGGCCTCAGCCTACCCCTCGACCTCCCCGATACGCGGCCTGGCCATGGTCTCGACCTGGCTGGCCGGCCTGTCCGCGCGCGAGCGGCGCCTGGTGTTGGTGGCGGCTGCCGTCGTTGGCCTGGGCCTGCTGTGGTGGGTGGCCGTTGCGCCGGCGTGGCAGACATTGCGCGCGGCACCCGCGCGCCAGGCGGCACTGGACGCGCAGCTGGCACGCATGCAGCAACTCGCCCAGCAGGCCGAGGCGCTGCGTGCGCAGTCGGGTGCGGCCGTACCGGGCCGCGACGAAGCACTGCGCGCGCTCGAAGTGGCCACCGCCGGCCTTGGCGGCAACGCCCAGATCAACGTCATTGGCGACCGAGCAACGCTGGCCTTGCGCCAGACCGACCCGGCCGCGCTGGCCCAGTGGCTGCAGCAGGTGCGCAGCAACGCCCGCTTGCTGCCGGTCGAATCCCAACTCACCCGCGACGCCGCATCGGGTGGCTGGACCGGCACCCTGGTGGTGGCCGGCCCGCCGCTCGCCACGGGCAACTGAGCGGCACTGTCGAATGAGCGCCACCGCCATCCAACGCCTCGCCATCGCCGCCGCCGTGCTGGGCACGCTGCTGGCGCTGGCCCTTTTTGCGCCCGCCCGGTGGCTGACCGACGGCATCGGACGCGCCAGCGGTGGGCAGGTGCAATTGGTCAACGCGCGCGGCACGGTCTGGAACGGCCAGGCCGACGTGCTGCTGACCGGTGGCGAAGGCAGCCGTACTGCCAGCGCCCTGCCCGAAGGTCTGACCTGGCGCCTGCGCCCAGCCTGGCACGGCGGCCCGGCCGTGGCACTGGCGCTGCGTGCGCCGTGCTGCACGCCACAACCGGTGCAACTGCACCTGCGTCCGGGCCTGAGCGAAACCGCGCTCGACGTGGCCGCTTTCGACAGCCGCTGGCCCGCCGGCCTGCTGACCGGCCTGGGTACCCCCTGGAACACGTTGCGGCTGGACGGCAGTCTTGCGCTGCGCAGTCGGGGCCTGGGCATTACGCTCGCCGAAGGCCGGGCCCGCCTGCAGGGCGGGCTCGACATCGACGCCATCGACCTCGCCTCGCGGCTGGCCAGCATCCGCCCGCTGGGCAGCTACCGTGCGCAATTGCGTGCCGACGCCGACGGCCACACCGCGCAGCTCGAACTCAGCACGTTGAGTGGCGCGTTGCTGCTGCAAGGACGCGGCCAATGGGTGGGTGGGCGGCTGCGCTTCGCGGGCGACGCCCAGGCCGCTCCGGGCAGCGAACTCGCGCTGACCAACCTGCTCAACATCGTGGGCCGCCGTGACGGCCCGCGCTCGGTGATCACCATCGGTTGACACCCTCGATATAGGATCGCCCCATGTTTGCCCTCACTCCCCTGACCGGCCGCCACAGCGCTCTCGCGCTGGCCTGCGCACTGGTGCTGAGCCTGCCCGGCCTGCCACCGGCCTTCGCGCAAGCGGCCCGCAACACCGAGCCGGTGACGCTGAACTTCGTCAACGCGGAGATCGAGGCGGTGGCGCGCACCATGGCCACCATCACCGGGCGCAGCGTGGTTGTCGACCCGCGCGTGCGCGGCACGGTCAACCTCTCCACCGACCGCCCGGTGCCGCCCAATGCGGCGCTCAACCAGTTCGCCGCCGCGCTGCGGCTGCAAGGCTTTGCGCTGGTGGACACGGGGGGTCTCTACAAAATCGTGCCCGAGGCCGACGCCAAGCTGCAGGGCAACGTGGTGAATGCGGGGTCGCCACGGGCGCTTCCGGCATCGAACCAGGTGGTCACGCAGATCTTCAAGCTCAACCACGAGAACGCCAATAACCTGGTGCCGGTGCTGCGTCCGCTGATCCCGCCCAACAACACGATCAACGTCAACCCCGGCAACAACTCGCTCATCATCACCGACTACGCGGAAAACCTGCAGCGCATCGCCCGCATCGTGAGCGCGCTCGATGTGCCTGGCGCGAGCGACATCGAGATCGTGCCGCTGCAGCATGCGGTGGCGGCCGACGTGGTGCCCTTGATCCAGCGCCTGATCGACCCCGGCGCGGCCGGCGGCGCTGTGGCCGGCGTTGGCGATGCGAGTTTTCGCACCACCATCCTGGCCGATGCGCGCAGCAACGCCCTGGTGCTGCGGGCGGCCAACCCAGCGCGACTGGCGCTCGTGAAGTCGCTCGTGGTGCGGCTGGACCAACCTTCGGCGGCGGCAGTCAGCGGCAACATCCATGTGGTCTACCTGAAGAACGCCGACGCCGTGGCGCTGGCCACCACGCTGCGCGCTGCGCTGGCGGCGGCGGAATCGGGTGCCGGTGGTGGCGCGGCCACCGGGGCGTTTGGCGGCAGCGCAAGTGCCGCACGCAGCCCGGCCATCAACCTTGCCGGTGGCGGCGCGGGCGCCAGCGTGGCCGCCACGCCGGTGGCCCCCAGCGCGCAACCCTCCACCGGCGGGCAGATCCAGGCCGACCCGGCCACCAACTCACTCATCATCACCGCGGCCGAGCCGGTGTACCGTCAGCTGCGTGCGGTGATCGACCAGCTCGATTCGCGCCGCGCGCAGGTCTATGTGGAAAGCCTGATCGCCGAGGTCAACGACGACAAGGCCGCCGAGTTCGGCATCCAGTGGCAAGGCGCCGCGGGCAGCTCGGGCGACCGCGTGATCGGCCTGCTCGGCACCAACTTCGGCACCGGCGGTAGCAACATCTTCAACCTCGCGCAGGGCGAGACCGCGCCCAACCCCGGCCTCAACATCGGGCTGGCGCGGCGCACCAACGGCGTCTATGTGCTCGGCTTCCTCGCCCGGTTCCTGCAGGAGAACGGGGCCGGCAACATCCTCTCCACGCCCAACCTGCTCACGCTCGACAACGAAGAGGCCAAGATCGTCATCGGCCAGAACGTGCCCTTCGTGACCGGCCAGTTCACCAACACCGGCGGCGGCAACAACGGCTCGGTCAACCCGTTCCAGACCATCGAGCGCAAGGACGTGGGCCTGACGCTGCGCGTGAAGCCGCAGATCAGCGAAAACGGCACCATCAAGATGACCATCTACCAGGAGGTCAGCAGTGTCCAGCCTCAGTCGGTGAACTCCAGCACGGGGCTGATCACCAACAAGCGCAGCATCGAAAGCACGGTGCTGGTCGATGACGGCAAGATCGTGGTGCTGGGCGGCCTGCTGCAAGACGAATTCGCGAGCAACCAGGACAAGGTGCCCGGCCTGGGCGACGTGCCCGTGCTCGGCGGCCTGTTCCGCAGCGAAAGCCGCAGCCGCCGCAAAACCAACCTGATGGTCTTCCTGCGGCCGGTGGTGCTGCGCGACGCGCGCGACACCGCCAACCTCGCCCTCGACCGGTACGAGCAGATGCGCGCCGTGCAGCGCGAGATCCAGCCCGCACAAAGCGGCGTGCTGCAGATCAACCAGAGCCCGGTGCTCGGCGAGCAGCCCCTGCCCTACGACCGGCAGCTGCCGCCACCGGCGCCGCCGCTCGGAGCGCCGCAGGGATCGCCCGGTGCGCGCACGGCACCGGCCGCACCCGCAGCGCCCGCTCCCGCCCAGTGACCCGGGGGACGCCGTGAAGTACCCGCTGCCCTACGCCTTCGCACGCGAGCACCAGTGGTTGCTTGAGGAAGACGCGGGCACGCTCACGCTGATCGGCAGCCGCGCCGCCGCCGCGGATGCCGAAGCACAGACGCGTCGCCTGTCCGCGCTGTCGGAAATCCTGCGCATCCACCCGGTGGCGGACATGCGCTGGGAAGACGCCGAGGGCCTGCGCCAGCGCATCAGCGCCGCCTATTCGCAAGGTGAATCGAGCGCGGCTGCGGTGGTGAGCGAGGTGCAAAGCGACGCCGACCTCAGCCGCATGATGCAGGAGCTGCCGGCGATCGAAGACCTGCTGGAGACCGCCGACGACGCGCCCATCATCCGCATGCTCAACGCGCTGCTCACGCAGGCCGCGCGCGATGGGGCGAGCGACATCCACATCGAACCCTTCGAGCGCCACTCCAGCGTGCGCTTTCGCGTCGACGGCACGCTGCGCGAGGTGGTGCAGCCCAACCGCGCGCTGCACGCGGCGCTGATCTCGCGCCTGAAGATCATGGCCGAGCTCGACATCTCCGAGAAACGCCTGCCGCAAGACGGCCGCATCAGCCTGCGCATCGGCACGCGCGCGGTCGACGTGCGCGTCTCCACCCTGCCCAGCGCGCACGGCGAGCGCGCCGTGCTGCGTCTGCTCGACAAGACCGAGAGCAAGCTCAACCTCGAATCGGTGGGCATGCAGGGCGACGTGCTCGCGCGCTTCGAGCGCCTGGTCACGCAGCCGCACGGCATCATCCTGGTCACCGGCCCCACGGGCTCGGGCAAGACGACCACGCTCTACGCCGCGCTGCAGCGGCTGGACGCCGGCACGCAGAACATCATGACGGTCGAGGACCCGATCGAATACGAACTGCCCGGCATCGGCCAGACGCAGGTCAACCCGCGCATCGAGCTCACCTTCGCCAAGGCCCTGCGCGCCATCCTGCGCCAGGACCCGGACGTCATCATGATTGGCGAGATCCGCGACCACGAGACCGCCCAGATCGCAATCCAGGCCTCGCTCACCGGCCACCTGGTGCTGGCCACGTTACACACCAACGACGCACCCAGCGCCATCACGCGCCTGACCGACATGGGCGTGGAGCCTTTCCTGCTCAGCAGTTCGTTGCTGGGCGTGCTGGCCCAACGCCTGGTGCGTAAACTGTGTGTGCACTGCCGCAAGCAGGACGCGCACGGCCGTTGGCACCCGGTGGGCTGCGCGCAGTGCAACCACAGCGGCTACAAGGGCCGCACCGGCATCTACGAACTCATGGTGGCCGACGACGCCATTCGCACCCTGGTGCACAACCGCGCCGCGGAAAGCAAGCTGTTCGTGCAGGCCGAGAAAGCCGGCATGCGCACCATGCGCGTCGACGGGCAGCGGCTGATCGACGCGGGCATCACCTCGGTCGAAGAGGTGCTGTCCGTCACGCGCGAATAGTGTCTCCATGCCCGCCTACACCTTCGAAGCCCTCGACGCCGACGGCCAGACGCACAAGGGCCTGATCGACGCCGATACCGCGCGCGCGGCCCGCAGCCAGCTGCGCGCGCGTGCACTGGTGCCGCTGGCGGTGGAGCCGGCCAGCACGGCCGTTCACGACGGCGGCGGCCAGGGCCTGAACGTCACGCTCTGGGGCGGGCGGGTGTTCAACACCACCGCCCTGGGCGTGTGGACGCGCCAGCTTTCAGGCCTTGTGGCCGCGGGCATGCCGCTTGAGCGCGCCCTCACCGCCCTCACCGACGAGGCAGAGAACGACAAGGTGCGCAACCTGGTGGCCACGTTGCGCGGCGAAGTCAATGCCGGCTCGGCCTTCGCGCGCGCGCTGTCGCAGTTTCCGCGCGAGTTCTCGGCCAGTTACTGCGCCGTGGTGGCCGCGGGCGAACAAAGCGGCCAGCTCGGCACCGTGCTCGAACGCCTGGCCGACGACCTGGAGGCGCGCGAGGCGCTGCGCAACAAGCTCATCGCCGCCGCGCTCTATCCGGCCATCGTGACGCTGGTGGCGATCGCGATCGTCGTCTTCCTCGTGAGTTACGTGGTGCCGCAGGTGGCTGGCGTGTTCGAAGGCAGCAAGCGCGCCCTGCCCACACTCACGGTGGTGATGCTCGCCTTGAGCGGCTTCGTGCGGCAATGGGGCTGGCTGGTGCTCGTGCTGCTGGTGCTCGGCTTCGTGGGCCTGTGGCTCGCGCGCAAGCGCGAGGGCGTGCGCCTGCGCATGGACGAGGCCGTGCTGCGCTTGCCCGTGATCGGGCGCCTGGCGCGCGGCTTCAACGCGGCGCGCTTCGCGGGCACGCTGGCCATGCTCGCGGGCGCGGGCGTGCCCATCCTGCGCGCGCTGCAGACGGCGGCCGAAACCCTGAACAACCGCGCGCTGCGGGAAGACGCGCTGGACGCCCTGGTGCGCGTGCGCGAAGGCGCGCCGCTCGCGTCGGCCCTGGCGGCCAAGAAGCGCTTCCCGCCGCTGCTGAGCATGTTCGCGCGCCTGGGCGAGCAGACCGGCCAGTTGCCCCCCATGCTGCAGCGCGCTGCCGACCAGCTGGGCGCCGAGGTGCAGCGCCGCGCGATGTCGCTGGCCACGGTGCTGGAGCCGCTGCTCATCGTCGGCATGGGTCTGATCGTCATGCTCATCGTGCTCGCGGTGCTGCTGCCGATCATTCAGCTCAACACGCTGGTGCAATGAGCACTGTGGGTGGGTCGCGGCTTCCCTTGCTGCTGGCCTGGCAAGCCGAGATGGGTGGCGCGCTTCCCTGGGTGGTGGGCCGAGGGCTTGGGCTGTTTGGCCGGGGGCTTCACTGCGCAGCCCCTTCGGGGTTCCCTGCGGTGCTCGGCTGCGTGGCCCACGGCATAACTCGCTGCGCGCCCTGCCCCCGAGCACCACAGGGAAGTCCTCGCGCAGCGAGGACCGCCTCAGTTGCGCCCCCAAGGGCAGGGGCACCGCACTGACACCCGCCACAAAAGCACGCGAACCCACAGCACAGCAGAACAAACCATGCCCGTCACCCTCGAAGGCAAACTCGTCGTTGCCATCTCCTCCCGCGCCCTGTTCGATTTTGAAGAAGAGAACCGGGAATTCGAGAAGGGCGACGACAAGGCCTACATGCGCCTGCAGCTCGAACGCCTGGACACGCCCGCTGCGCCCGGCGTGGCGTTCTCGCTGGTGCACAAGCTGCTCGCCTTCAACGACGCCAACGCCCAGCGCGTGGAGGTGGTGATCCTCTCCCGCAACGACCCGGTGTCGGGCATGCGCGTGTTCCGCTCGGCGCAGCACTACGGCCTGCCGATCCAGCGCGGCAGCTTCACGCGCGGCCAGCCGCCCTGGCGCTACCTGCGGCCGCTGCGCGCCAACCTCTTCCTCTCGGCCCACCTGGCCGACGTGCGCGCCGCGCTCGACGCCGGCGTGCCCGCCGCGCAGGTCTACCCCACCTCGGTGCGCGCCAGCGACGCCCACCCGCACGAGGTGCGCATCGCCTTCGACGGCGACGCGGTGCTGTTCTCTGACGAGGCCGAGCGCGTGTACCAGGCGCAGGGGCTCTCGGCGTTCCAGACGCACGAGGCGAGCAAGGCCGCCACCCCATTGGAGGGCGGGCCGTTCAAGCCGCTGCTTGAAGCCCTGCACCGCCTGCAAAGCGAAGGCACGCCATTGATGCGTGTGCGCACGGCACTCGTCACCGCGCGCAGCGCGCCCGCACACGAGCGCGCCATCCGCACGCTGATGAACTGGAACATCGAAGTCGATGAGGCGATGTTCCTGGGCGGCCTGCCCAAGGGCGAGTTCCTGCGCGAATTCGAGCCCGATTTCTTCTTCGACGACCAGACCGGTCACATCGAATCGGCCGCGCAGCATGTGCCGGCCGGGCACGTGGCCAGCGGCATTGCCAACCAGCCCAAGGGGCATCCATGACCTTCAGTGACAAGTTCAGGGCCTTCCGCGAGTTCGCCGGCAAGGCCTGGCGGCTTTCGACGCCCTACTTCTCGTCCGACGAGAAATGGAAAGCGCGCGCCCTGCTCGCGGCCATCGTCGCGCTCAACCTCGGCGCGGTCTACATGCTCGTGCTCATCAACGAGTGGAACCGCGTGTTCTACGACGCGCTGCAGAACAAGGACGCCGCCGTGTTCTGGCGCGAACTCGGGCGCTTCACCTACCTGGCGTTCGGCTTCATCGTGATCGCGGTCTACCGCTTCTACCTGACGCAGCTGCTCGAGATGCGCTGGCGTTCGTGGATGACGCGCCACTACCTGGACCGCTGGCTGAGCAGCCAGCGCTTCTACCAGATGGAACTCGCGCGCTACGCCAAGGGCGAGAACGCGCCGCCCGACAACCCCGACCAGCGCCTGGCCGAGGACATGAACCTCTTCACCAGCTACACCGTGGGCCTGTCCATGGGCCTGCTCAACGCGGTGGTCACGCTGGTGAGTTTCGTCGGCATCTTGTGGTCGCTCTCGGGCAGCTTCGGCTTCACCTTCCAGGGCACGGCCTACGACATCCCGGGCTTCATGGTCTGGATGGCCGTCATCTACTGCCTGCTGGGCAGCGTCGCCACGCACTACATCGGCCGCCCGCAGATCGCGCTCAATTTCCAGCAGCAGCGCTACGAGGCCGATTTCCGCCACCACCTGGTGCGGGTGCGCGAATACAGCGAGTCGATCGCCCTTGACAAGGGCGAGCCGGTGGAACGCCACCAACTCGGTCTGCGCTTTACCGACGTGCTGGGCAACTACCTCAAGCTCATCAATGCCCAGAAGCGGCTGACCTGGTTCACCGCCGGCTTCGGCCAGGCGGCGGTGGTGTTCCCCTTCATCGTGGCCGCGCCGCGCTTCTTCAGCGGCGCCATCCAGCTCGGCGAACTGATGCAGATCGCCTCGGCCTTCGGCCGTGTGCAGGATTCGCTCTCCTGGTTCGTCGACAACTACAGCAACCTGGCGGCCTGGCGCGCCACCACCGACCGCATCACCAGTTTCGAGGACAGCTTCGCCGCGCTGCGCGCCACACAGCCCGATGGTGATCAGGCCAGCGGCGACGACTCACTCGCCATCGAGGACCTGCAACTCGCGCTGCCCGGCGGCGTGCCGCTGCTCGGCGCGCACGGCCTGCGGCTGGCGGCTGGCGACACGGTGCTCCTCAAGGGCCCGTCTGGCAGCGGCAAGTCCACGCTGTTCCGGGGCCTGGCGGGTATCTGGCCCTGGGCTCAGCGGGCGCTGCGCCTGCCAGCCGACTTTGCCACCCGCGCCATGTTCCTGCCGCAGCGGCCGTACTTCCCCAACGGGCGCCTGCGCGACGCGCTGGCCTACCCCGAGCCCGCGGAGAAGCACAGCGACGCCGAGTTGCAGCAGGCGCTGCGCGACGCGCTGCTGCCCGATCTGGTGCCGCGGTTGGATGAGCACGACGCCTGGGGCCAGAAACTGTCGGGCGGTGAGCAGCAGCGCCTGGCCATCGCACGCGCCCTGCTCAAGAAGCCTCGCTGGCTGTTTGCCGACGAGGCCACCAGCGCACTCGACGAGGCCGCGGAAAGCACGCTGTACGAACGGCTGCGCGAGCGCGTGCGCGAGCAGAACGGGGCGATGGTGTCGATCGCGCACCGGCCTTCCGTCGCGGAGCACCATGAGCGCCAGTGGACGCTGGTGCCGGGTGACGCGGACGGGCCGCGTCACCGCGTCGTGGCCGCCTAGGGCCAGCTCAACCTACCGCGCCCGCGCGCTCCAGCATCACACGCAGCAGCACGTCAGCGCCCGCGGTGATGTGCGCGGGCTGCGCGTCCTCGATCTCGTTGTGGCTGATGCCGTCCTTGCAGGGGATGAACACCATGCCCGCGGGCGCCAGGCGCGCGGCGTAGATCGCGTCGTGGCCGGCGCCGGAAATGGTGGGCATGTGGGAATGGCCCAACGCCTGCGCGGCGCGGCGCACCGCGTCCACGCAGCCGGCATCGAAGGGCTGTGCAGCGTAGTTCGACACCGGCTTGATCTCGATCGACAGACCGGACTGCGCCTGCAGCCGCTCGGCCAGCGCGCGCACTTCAGCCACCTGCTGCTCCACCAGGTCGTCGCTGGCGTTACGCAGGTCGATCGAGAACTGCACCTGACCCGGAATCACGTTGCGGCTGTTGGGGTGCAGGCGCACCATGCCCACGGTGCCGCGGCCGTGTGGGCCGTGGCGCAGTGCAGTGGCCACCACCTCCTGCATCAACACCGTGGCCACCTGCAATGCGTCGCGGCGCAGGCCCATGGGCGTGGGGCCGGCGTGGGCTTCCATGCCGGTCACGGTGCAGTCGAACCAGCGGATACCGAGCACGCCCTCGACGACGCCGATGGTCACGCCCGCGTCTTCGAGCACCGGGCCCTGTTCGATGTGCACCTCGAAATACGAACCGATGGGGTGCTGCCCTGGCTCCTCGTCACCGAGGTAGCCGATGGCTTCCAGCGCCTGGCGCACGCTCACGCCGTCGGCGTCCTTCGCGGCGTAGGCGTTTTCCAGCGTGAAGGCACCCGCGAACACGCCCGATCCCATCATCACCGGCACAAAGCGCGAACCCTCTTCGTTGGTCCAGAACGCCACTTCGATTGGCGCTTCGGTTTCGATCCCGTGGTCATTGAGCGTGCGCACCACCTCCAGGCCCGCGAGCACGCCGTAGTTGCCGTCGAACTTGCCGCCGGTGGGCTGGGTGTCGATATGGCTGCCGGTCATCACCGGCGGCAGCGCGTTGTTGCGGCCAGCACGGCGCATGAACACGTTGCCGATGCGGTCCACCGTGACGCTGAGCCCGGCTTCTCGCGCCCACCGCACCACGCAGTCGCGGCCCTGGCGATCCAGCTCGCTGAGCGCGAGGCGGCACACACCGCCCTTGGGCGTGGCGCCGATGGCGCCGAGGTCCATCAGCGAACGCCAAAGGCGCTCGCCGTTGATGCGAAGGGCGTTGATGTCGGAGGTGGCGGTGCTCATGCGGTGTCAGCCTCATCGGCTTCAGGGTCGTCGCGGTAGCCGTCGAAAGCGTCGCGGCGGGGGCGTTTGCGCGGGCCGGCGAGCGAGCGCTCCAGCTCCACCAGGTGCTTGCGCATCTCGGCCGACGCCGCGCCCGAACCTTGCCGCAGCGCGTTGATGATGTCGACGTGGCGGTGCGCCACGCACACCTGGCCGCCGTGGCGCTTGAAGTGCGCCATCAGCAGCGAGGTGGTGGGCATCAGGCCGGTGAGCAGGCGCATGTAGACGGGGTTGCCGTGCATGCGCGCGAGCGCGTTGTGGAACTCGCCCGACAGGCGGATCGCTTCGGGCCGGTCACCGCGCTGGTCGGCTTCGATCTCTTCCTGCGCCAGGCGTTCGAGTTCGTCCACCTGCTCGGGCGTGAGCCGCCCGCCGAGCCGCCGCGCCACCTCGCACTCCACCATGCGGCGCGCCTCGAACACGTGGCGCGCGTCGTCTTCGCTGGGCAGGGGCACGCGCGCGCCGCGGTTGTGCAGCAGTTCCACCACCTGGTCTTGCGCCAGGCGCTGCAGGGCCTGGCGCACCACCGTGCGCGACACACCGAACTCGGCGGCCATGGCTTCTTCGATCAGGCGTTGCCCCGGCTCCAGCCGGTGCTCCATCACCGCGCGGTAGACGGCCTGGTAGACGCGGTCGGTGGCCGTGAGCGCACCCGCCTCGGCCTCGGGGGCCGGGGGGTTGGCATCGGGGGGCAAGGCGGTGTCCACGCTCACGCCATCGATTGGGCCACAGCTTCGGCCAGCCGCACGAGGCTGCGGTCGCTGCCCGCGGGCCCGAGCAGCGAGATGCCCAGTGGCGCGTCGGCGCGACGCGCGAAGGGAAGCGAGATCTGCGGAAAGCCCGACAGGCCCGCCACGCAGAGCAGGCGGATCGCGCGGTTGCGGTAGTCCTCGAGTGCGGACTCGGGCTCGTCCACGCGCGGCGCGATGTCGGGCATGGTGGGCATGAGCAGCACGCCGTCGCTGCCCAGCAGCGCGGCCAGGTGCGCGCGGAAGCGTTCGCGGAACGCGCGGGCGCTCGCGGCCTGCGCGTCCGTCACCTTGGAACTCCAGTCGAAGCGCTCGGCCACGCCCGGGCCCAGCGGCGGTGCAAAGCGGCGGATGAAGCCGCCGTCGACCTGCCAGGCCTCGGCGCCCTGCACGTGGCGGAAGTGCCAGTACATGTCGTCGATACCGTCGAGCACCACCTTCACCGGCTTGGCCTTGCCCAGCGCGTCTTCGATGGCGCGGCGCGCGGGCGCGAGCGCCTTGGTGGCGGCGGGCGTGGCCAGCGGCCAGAGGTCGCTGGGTGCGAGCAGGCGCACGGCCTCGGGCAGCGGCGTGGCGTCGTCGCCCAGCAGCACGTCGGCCACGCGCGCGAAGGTGGGCACGTCGCGCGTGAACCAGCCGCAGGTGTCCAGGCTCGGCGAGAGGTCGAGCGCGCCTTGCAGGCTCACGCGGCCGTGGGTGGGGCGCAGGCCCACCAGACCGCAGTGGCTGGCGGGCGCGCGCACCGAGCCACCGGTGTCGGTGCCGAGCGCGAAGTCGCACAGGCCGTGCGACACGGCCGCGGCCGAGCCCGAGGACGAACCGCCCGCGATGCGCTCGGGCGCGGCGCCGTTGATGGGCGCACCGAAGTGCGCGTTGCGCCCGTTCATGGAGAACGCGAGTTCGTCGGTGATGGTCTTGCCCACGAAGCGCGCACCGGCGTCGAGCAGCCTTTGCACGGTGGGCGCGGTGGTGCTCTGCACGCCCAGCAGCGCCAGCAGCAGCGGCTGGCCGCCGCTGGTGGGGTAGCCGGCGATGTGGAACAGGTCTTTCACCCCGAAGCCCAGGCCAGCCAGCGGGCCCGTGGGCGCGTGCGGCACGGGCACCGCGGGGTAAGGCATGAAGGCGTGGGCGGGGTCGTGGTGAACGTCGGTGTGGGGCATGGCGGTGGGCGATGGACCGATCAGGCAGCGGCAGTGGCGGGCTCGCTCACGAGCCAGCAGCGCGCGCGATGTGCCGTGTCGATCCAGGTGTTGTCGGGGCGCGCTTCCAGGCATTTTGCGTGCGCCTGCGGGCAGCGCTCGGCAAAGGCACAGCCCGGGGGCAGCGCGGTCAGGTCGGGGGGCGAACCGGCAATCGTCTGCAGCCGCGCGCCTTTCTCCAATGCACCGTGCGCGCGGCTGCGCAGCAGCGCCAGCGTGTAGGGGTGGCGCGGCGAACGCAGCAGCGTGGCGGCCGGGCCTTCTTCGACGATGCGGCCCGCGTACATCACCGCGATGCGGTCGGCCACCTCCACCGCGGCGCCGATGTCGTGCGTGACGAAGATGACCGACAAGCCGAGTTCGCGCTGCAGCTCGCGCAGCAGCAGCAGGATCTGGATCTGCACCGTGGCGTCGAGCGCGGTGGTGGGCTCGTCGGCCAGCAGCAGCTGCGGCTGGCAGGCCAGGGCCAGCGCGATCATGGCGCGCTGGCGCATGCCGCCCGACATCTCGTGCGGGTAGGCCTGCAGGCGCCGCTCGGGGCTGGGAATGCGCACGCGCTCGAACAGCTGCAGCGCGCGTTTCTGCGCCTCGGCGGCGCTCAGGCCGTCGTGGCGGCGGATCGATTCAACGATCTGCTGGCCCACGGTGTAGACCGGGTCGAGCGCGAGCAGTGGCTCCTGGAAGATCATGGACGCCACCTTGCCGCGGTAGTCGGCCAGGGCGCGCGTGCCCAGCTGGAGCACCTCGTGGCCCGCCACGCGGATGTCGCCCTCGATGCGCGTGCGCGCCGCGGGGTGCAGGCGCAGCAGGCTGCGCAGCGTCACGCTCTTGCCCGAGCCCGATTCGCCGATCAGCGCCACCACCTCGCCGCGCTTGAGGCGCAGGTCGACACCGCTCACCGCCTCGACCGGCTTCTTGCCGCCGGTGAAGGTCACGCGCAGGTCGCGCAGTTCGACGTGGGCTTCGTCACTCGTGCTCATGCCGCCTCCGTTTCAAGCACTTTTGCCGCGGCCGGCGCCTCGGGGTGGCCGCTGCCGGCCACGTGCATCCAGCACGCCGTCTGCTGGCCGTGCGGCGCCGGCAGCAGCGCGGGCATCTTCTGCGAGCACACCGGCGCGGCCTTCTCGCAGCGCGTGTGGAAGCGGCAGCCCGGTGGCGGGTTGATCGGGTTGGGCGGGTCGCCGGCGAGCGGCGGTTTTTCGGTGCGGTGGTCCGGGTCCATCGAGGGCACGGACGAGAGCAGCGCGCGCGTGTAGGGGTGCGCGGGGTTCTGGAACAGGGCCTCGCTGTCGCCGATCTCCACCACCTGGCCGAGGTACATCACCATCACGCGGTCGCTCATGAAGCGCACCACGTTCAGGTCGTGGCTGATGAAGATGTAGGTGAGGCCGAACTCCTGCTTCAGGTCGAGCAGCAGGTTGAGCACCTGCGCCTCCACCGATTTGTCGAGCGCGGACACAGCTTCATCGAGGAGGATCAAGCGCGACTGCAGCGCGAGCGCGCGTGCGATGTTCACGCGCTGGCGCTGGCCGCCCGAGAGTTCGTGGGGGTAGCGCTCGGCAAAGCGCTTGGGCTCCAGGCCCACGCGCGCGAGCAGGTCGCGTGCGCGCTCGATGGACTCGCGCTTGCCCAGGCCGTGCACCTGTGGCGCGAAGGCGATCGACTCTTCCATCGTGAGGCGCGGGTTGAGCGAGGCGTAGCTGTCCTGGAACACCATCTGCGCCTGGCGCCGGAAGGCCTTGAGCGGCAGCTCGCGCTCGCCCACGGTCTGGCCGTCGAACACGATCTCGCCCGCGTCGGGCGTGATGAGCTGCATCAACAGCCGCGCGGTGGTGGACTTGCCACAACCCGATTCGCCCACCACACCCAGGGTCTCGCCCTTGAGCACGTCGAAGTCGATGCCGTCGACCGCACGCACCACGCCGCCGCCGCGGCCCAGCATGTCCTTCTTGAGCGGGAAATGCTTGACCAGGCCGCGCACGCTCATCAGCGGTTGTGCAGGGCCACCCAGGTCTGGCGTACTCAGGGGCATGTCAACCTCACTGCTTGATTTCCATGGCCGAGCGCAAACCGTCGGCCAGGAGGTTGAAGGCGATGGAGGTGATGAAGATCATCACGCCCGGCAGGGCAGCCACCCAGGGCTGCAGGTAGATGGCGGTGCGCAGGGTGTTGAGCATCAGGCCCCACTCGGGCTCGGGCGGCTTCACGCCCAGGCCCAGGAAGCTCAGGCCCGACGCGAGGATCATGCTCACCGCAATCAGGCTGGTGGCGTAGACGAAGATGGGCCCGAGCACGTTGCCCAGCACGTGCACGCGCACGATGGTGAAGGCGTTGGCGCCCGAGGCGCGCGCCGCGTCCACGAACTCGCGGCCGCGGATCTGCGTGGTCACGCTCTCGGCCACGCGCGCGATCGGCGGGATGAACACGATGGTGAGCGAGATCAGCGAGTTGGTGATGCCCGCGCCCAGCGCGCCCGACAGCGCGATGGCCAGCAGCACCGAGGGGAAGGCGTAGAACACGTCGATGGTGCGCATGAGCACGGTGTTGACCGTACCGCCCGCGTAGCCAGCGGTGATGCCGATGAGCGAACCCAGGAAGAAGGCGCAGATCACCGGCGTGATGCCCATGAACAGCGACAGCCGCGCGCCCACCATCAGGCGCGAGAGCATGTCGCGACCGAGTTCGTCGGTACCCAGCGGGTGGCCTTCGAAGCCGATGGGCTTGAGGCGCTTGAGCATGCTCGACTGATAGGGATCGGCCGGCACCAGCCAGGGGCCGAAGACGGCCAGCACGATGAGCAGCAGCACCACGGCGGCCGCGGCCAGGGCCACGCGGTCGCGCAGGAAGCGCCGGCCCACGGTCTGCCAGTAGCCGGGCGAGCGCTCGTAGGCCGCGGCTTTCACGTCGGTACGGCGGAGTGCGATGTCGTTCATATTTCGCTCCGGTTCAGCGGGCGATCCGCGGATCGAGCAGGGTCTGGATCACGTCGACCACCAGGTTGAGCACGACGAAGAACATCGCCAGCACGAGGATGGTGCCCTGCAGCAGCGGCAGGTCGCGCTGGAAGATGGCGGAGTTGAGCAGGAAGCCGGTGCCGGGCCAGGAGAACACCGTCTCGATGAGGATGGAGCCACCGAGCAGGTAGCCCAGCTGCAGGCCCATCACGGCCAGCGCGGTGGGCGCGGCGTTCTTCACCACGTGCCAGAACACGCCCAGGTCGGTGAGGCCCTTGGCACGAAGGCCCACGATGAACTCCTGCGCCAGGATCTCGGCCACCAGCGCGCGCACGGTGCGCGCGATGATGCCCATGGGAATCACGCTCATGGTGAGGGCGGGCAGCAGCATGTGCTGGATGTGTTCCCAGTCCCAGGCCCATTCGCTGGAGCCGCCGGGGCCGGCGCCGCCAGGCGGCAGCCACATCAGCGTGGCCGAGAACACGATGACCAGCACCATGCCCAGCCAGTAGTGCGGCACGCTCACGCCCAGCACCGAGGTGAGCGAGGCGGCCTTGTCGAGCCACGAGTTCTGGAAATAGCCGGCCACGAAGCCGAACAGGCAACCGAAGACGAAGCCGATGAGCGTGGCCAGCACCGCCAGGCGCAGCGTGTTGCCGACCGCGCGGAACACCTCTTCGGTGACCGCACGGCCGCTGGCGATGGAAGTGCCCAGATCGCCCTGCAGCGCGCGCCAGACCCACGACACGAACTGCTCGGAGTAGGAGCGGTCGAAGCCGTAGAGCTTGATGAGCTGCTGCTGCAGCTCGGCCGACGCGTCGGGCGGCAGGATGGAGACCAGCGGATCGCCCGGTGACAGGTGCACCAGGGCGAAACACACCAGCGCCACCCCCAGCATGATGGGCAGGGTGTAGACCACCCGGCGCAGCAGGAAGGCGATCATGGGCGCTCGCTCGTCAGTCCATCGTCACGGGGGCGAGGTCGACGAACCAGCTGCGCGGCTGCACGAAGTTCTTGACCTTGGCGCTCATGGCACGCGGGCCCACGTCGTGCGCAATCCACACGAAGGGCGCTTCTTCGACGATGCGCGCGTGCAGCTTGGCCAGTGCTTCGTCGCGCTTCTTGTCGTCGAAGGTGGTGCGCGCGTCGGCGATGAGCTTGTCGAACTCGTCGTTGCCGAAGTAGCCCCAGTTGTTCGAGACCGGCGGGAAGGTCTTGGTGCTGGTGAAGCGCACCATGGCGAAGAACGGGTCCATCGCGGCGTAGCTCACGTTGGTGGCGTGCGTGCCGTTGGCCGACGGGTCCTTCGCGCCCTTGCGCCAGTTGGTGAACAGCGTGTTCCATTCGATCACGTCGAACTCGACGTCGAAGTAGCACTGCTTGAGCGACTGCTGCACGAACTCGTTCATGGGCAGCGGCTGCATCTGGCCCGAGCCCGAGGCGGAGATCTGCACCTTCACCTTGAGCGGCTTGGCGGCGCTGTGACCGGCCTGCGTCATCAGCGTCTGCGCGGCCTTCACGTCGTACTTGATGTCGAACTTGGGATTGCCCCACCAGGGGTGGCCCGGCGGCACGGTGCCCTTGGGCACGGCCATCATGCCGCCCAGCAGGGTCTTCAAGCCTTCGCGGTCCACGCACAGGTTGGCGGCGTGGCGCACGCGCTTGTCGAGCCAGGGCGAGCCTTCGGCGAACGACAGCTGCCACGGCCACACGTGCGGCTGCGCGTTGCTCTCGATCTTGAAGCCGCGCTGGCGGATCTGGGGCATGGCGTCGGGCGCGGGCGCCTCGATCCAGTCGACCTGGCCCGACAGCAGCGCCGCGGTGCGGGCGTTGGCTTCGGGCATGGGCAGCATCACCACGCGGTCGATCTTGGGCGTGCGCTTCGGGTCCCAGTAGGCCTTGTTGGCCACCACTTCCAGGCGCTCGCGCGGCACGAAGCGCGCCATCTTGAACGGGCCCGAGCCCGAGGCGTCGGCCGCGAACGCGGTCCAGGCGGCCTTGGCCTTGTCGGCCGGCGTCGCGCCTTGCGCGGCGTCGAACTTCTTCTGCCAGTGCGCGGGCGAGGCGATGAACAGGTTGGTGAGGTTGAGCGGCAGGAAGGCGTCGGGCTCGCTGGTGGTGAGCTCCACCGTGAGGTTGTCGATCTTGCGCGCGCTGCGCAGCGTGGGCATGCGCGAGGCGGTCACGCCGACCTGGCTGGCGTCGAAATGCACCGCGTCCTTGTCGAGCACCTTCTGCACGTTCCACACGATGGCGTCGGCCGTGAGGTCGGAGCCGTCGTGGAACTTCACGCCCGGGCGCAGCTTGAAGACCCACTTGGTCTTGTCCTTGTCGTCCACAGCCCACGAGGTGGCCAGACCAGGGATCAGCACGCTCGGGCCGTCGGCCTTGGACAGGTCCCAGTGCGTGAGCGCGTCGTACATGGGAATACCGGTGAAACGGTTGCCTTCAAAGCCCTGGTCGGGCTGGCCCAGCGTGCGCGGGATGTCGGCCGCCGTCATGGCGATGCGCAGCACTTTTTCTTGCGCGAAGGCGGTGCCGGAGAACGCCGCCAGGCTGGCAGCGGCCAGCAATGAAAGGCCCAGCGAGCGGGCGGCGGAACGGGGCGAGGGGGTGGACCGGTTCATCTGGACTCCTGCATAGATCGTTGAGATGAGGCGCTGGCGGGGCAGCGGGGTTGGCAGGCTTTTTGTATGCAATCACCGTGCCACGGCAACCTGCACCCAAAACAGGCGATTCATGTAAATCATTGATTTATTTGGTTTTTCTGACCAGATTCACACAGATCGGGCATTCAGATGTCCGATCGATGCTCAAAAACGTGCGCGCACTCGCCGATCTGGTGCGCACCGGCTCAGGTCTTTTTGTATGCAAAACGCCCTGTCCTGGGGCCCCGTCCACTCCACCCGGTCACCGACATGAAGATCCTGCTGATCAACCCCAACACCTCCGCCGGCATGACGGCCGGCATCGCCGCCGCGGCGCGCGCGGTGACCGGTCCGGGCACGGAGATCGTGGCCACGCAGCCCACGTTCGGCCCGGTCTCCATCGAAAGCCATTTCGATGAAGCCATCGCCGCAGCCGGGGTGGCCGAGCAGGTGCGCCTGCACGGCGCCGACGCCGACGCCGTGGTGGTGGCCTGCTTCGGCGACCCCGGCCTGGACGCCGCGCGCGAGGCCACGCACGCGCCCGTCATCGGCATTGCCGAGGCCGCGTTCCAGGCCGCCTCGCTGCTGGCCACGGGTTTTTCCGTCGTCACCACCATGACGCGCACCTGCGTGATGGCCGAGCGCCTGCTGCAGCGCTACGGCATGGCCGGCGCCTGCCGCGGCGTACACGGCACCGACGTGCCGGTGCTCGCCCTGGAACACTGCGACGAGGCCACCCTGACCCAGCTCGAAACCGCCGCCCGCCACGCCCTCGACCGCGACCGCAGCGGCGCCATCGTGCTCGGCTGCGCCGGCATGGCCCCGCTGTGCGACACCCTCACTGCCCGCCTGGGCGTGCCGGTGGTGGACGGCGTGGCAGTGGCCGTGAAGTGGGCGGAGGGCCTGGTGTCGCTCGGCCTGCGCACGAGCAAGCGTGGGGACTACGCGGTGCCACCGGCGAAGGCGATGGCGGGTTGGGCGGGGGGGCTGAGGTGGTGAGACAGGACCACTTGTTCGACCTCCTTGGTTGGAAAAGGACGGTCAGTCGTACCCAACCTGACCTTTCAAGAGCGCGGAGCAAGTTGGAAAAGCCGAAGAAGCTGGCCCAAATGCCTGGCCTGATGACGCTGGCCACGGGCATCTTCCTTGTGTGGCCGACGTCTACTGCTTGCTATCTGCTGGGCGTGGGGCCGCCGGCCCCATGCGCTCGGTAATGCGTGCATCGACACCGGGCGCGTCGTCGGTGGTCAGCACCGTGCGCAACTGCTGGAAGTTGAGCACGGTGAACAAACACAGCAGCACCGCCGCGAGCGCTTGTGGCAAGCGACGGTGACGCGGCAACAGGAAAACGCCTGAGGCCAGCACCAGAAGAAGGGGCGTGAAGTGCAACGCATAGAGGAATGTTTCCTCGCCGTAAACCATGTGGAGTGCGCTGTTGAGCGCCAACGCTCCCAGCAAGCCATAGGTGAAACGGCGCAGACGCCCGCCGTCGTCGCGCAACCGGAGCAGTGCCCCCACACCCCAAGCAAAGAAACCCAGCCAAAGCACGGCCGCAGCCAGCCTGGACGGGCCAGAAGCGCCCTGCATGCATTGCACCGACACACGGTGACCAGTGGCCTCGATATCGCCGACCACGCGCGCGGTCGGTGCGATCAGGGGCGATATCCATTCAGCCGCTGCGATGCAGCCCGGGCCGCCGTTGTCCGGGTGCATCACAAAGCCCGACTCGCCCTCCAGCTTGTCAATGCGTATCGTGGCACCGCTCGGGAAGATGACACGCTGGGCCAACAACGCGGCAATGAACAGCACAGACACCGCGGCCAGGATCTGCAGTGCGTCTTTGCGCGGTTTCATGCACAAGGTGAGCGCGAGCACCGCCAGGATATTCGACACGAGGGTGCACACCACCAGCGTGCCACTGGCGATCCAGATCAGCTTTCCCTGTGGCCGTCGCACCTCGACAGCCGCCAGGAGCAGCAGGAGCACCAGCCACATCGAGCTCAGTGCATAGGTCTCGGGAACGATGAACCAATACATGGCCGAGGCACTTGCCGCACCCAAAGCCGCCGTCAGCAGGGCTGGCACGGTGGCGGCCCCGAGGGCGCGAACGGTGAGATACAAGCCACCCACCCACACCGACATGCAAGCGGCGTTGAAGATCCAGATCGCCTCGATTCCCCGCACGCCGGTGAGCTTGGAGATCAACGCCGTCGTGGGGATGCTCATGAGCGAGAACAGCGGTCGGATGTTGGCGCGGTAGTGGTTGGCCCCCCAGTCCACCATGTCGTCATAGACCCGCCAGCCATCGGATTGGAACCAACGACCGCCAATCGAGCGGTTGACGATGGCCTCGCCCCAGGTTGACGTAACCAACCAGACAAAGCCAAAGCAGGCAGAACCCAGCAACAGCAGGGGGAGCAAATCCCATCGGCCAACCGGTGTGGCTTGCGCGTCGTTGTTCATCAGAGTGCCTTGCAAGGGTCGTGCGGCCCAGCCGTCCCACGTTGCGGGTGCGTTGGTCTTGATCGGAATTAGGCCACGGGCCTGGCGCTGCGAACAACCGCTTGAGCGCGGTTGACCGCGCGGCACGGATGAGTGCCGCGTTTCGTCGCTAGCCCACCGCCCGCGCCACCAGAATCAGCATCCACGGCATCACCAGCAGCAGCACGAGCTTGAGCACGCGCGCCACCCCGGTGGGTTCGGGTGGCTCACCGCCCTGCCCCGGCGCGAACGACAGCCAGGCCAGCAGCAACGGCACGGGCATGACCAGCAGGAGGGACAGCCCGAGCACCACGGTGGTGGTGGTGCCCGACCAGCCCAGGTCGCGCGCGCGGCGCACGCCCGCCAGCACCACCGCGATCACCATCACCAACACCGCCAGCAGCGTGACCACCAGCGCGGCACCGGCGCCACCCGTGGTGCCGGTGACGATGAAAATGCTGTGGATGAACAGCGCCAGCGCATTGAGCGCCGGCAGCAGGCCGAAGGCAATGAACTGTGAGCGGGTGTCGCGCATGAGTGTCCTCAGAGGTCGAGTCGCATGGGGATGCGGTGCGCATCTTCGCCGTGGTCGGCCAACGGGCCGCACGCCGCGAAGCCGAAGGCTCCATGGGGCGTACGAGCGGCGCGTAAGCGGTGGGGGCACCGGATTGCGGCCAAGGGCGCTGTACGCCGCTGGTGCGGGCTTGGGCCAGACCTTCTTCGAGGCATGGATCGTTCTTGTTGCCCCGCAGGTCGTCCTGGCGGATGTTCATGGCACGCTTTCGCCACGGTAGCCGGCCCAGCCGCGCGCGCGCAGCTGGCAGGCCGGGCAATCGCCGCAGCCCCAGCCCCAATCGTGTTGGTGCTCGCGGTCGCCGAGGTAGCAGGTGTGCGTGTGTTGCACGATCAGGCTCACCAGCGCCTCGCCCCCGAGACCGTGCGCCATGCGCCAGGTGTCGGCCTTGTCGATCCACATCAACGGCGTGTCGATCAGGAAGCGCTGGTCCATGCCGAGCGAGAGCGCGAGCTGCATGGCCTTCATGGTGTCGTCGCGGCAGTCCGGGTAACCGGAGAAGTCGGTCTCGCACACGCCGGTGACAAGCACCGTGAGCCCGCGTCGGTAGGCCAGCGCCGCGGCCAGCGTGAGGAACAGGAGGTTGCGCCCGGGCACGAAGCTGTTGGGCAGGCCGCTGGCTTCCATGTGAAAGGCGGTGTCGCGCGTGAGTGAGGTCTCGGAGACGGCGCCCAACACGGCGAGATCGAGCACGTGGTCCTCGCCCAGCTTCGCCGCCCAGGCGGGAAACTGTGCGCGCAGTTCGTGAAGCACCGTCAGCCGGGCTTCGAGTTCCACGCGGTGGCGCTGGCCGTAGTCGAAACCGATGGTCTCGACCCGCTCGAAACGGGCCAACGCGTGTGCCAGGCAGGTGGTGGAGTCCTGCCCGCCCGAGAACAGGACGAGGGCGTGGCGGTGGCGGGTGGGTTCGGGCATGGGCGCGATGCTAAGCCCTGCCGCGCGGCCCCGGGCGGCCGGGGCTCAGTGCATCAGGCGTTCCGAGCGCTTGCCCGCGTGGTCACGGCTGGTGGCCAGCATGCGCAGCAAGGCGCGGTTGGCCTGGTCGAGCGTGATCTCGTGGCGGCGACACAGGGTTTCCATGCGCTCGATGCGCTCGGGCTCACCCAGCGCCTGCGCCACGTCAAGCAGCGCGAAATACGGGCCGCTGCGGCGCAGCAGGGCGTCCGTCATGCGCGCGGCCAGGGGCAGGTGGTGCAGCAGGTCGGCCAGTGGCTGGTGCAGCAGCAAATCCAGACGCGACAGCACCGCCGTGGTGTAGACCTCGGCGCGCAAGGTGTCGTCGGAGCCGCTGGCCAGCAGGTGGTGCGCCAGTCGCGCACGCATCACCATGCCGTAGCGCACGGGCTGCAGGTCCACATCGGGTTCAAGCTCGGGCAACTGCTCCACCAGCCAGCGGCCGAGCTCGCGAAAGCCCAACATCATCAGCGCGTGGCGCAGCGAGCCGATCTCGCGGTGCGCACCGTAGGCGGCCGAGTTCACCAGCATGAGTACGCGGTAGACCAGCACCGGGTCCTGGCGCACCAGGCGCTCCAGGTACTCGATCGAACACTCTTCGTCGTCGATGACTTCGAGCACCTGGCGAACCACGCGCCGGTCGTACTGCAGCGGCATCTGGCGATGGGCATGCAACACGTCGGAGACGGGCCAGCCGAGCACCGCAGCCACCCCGGCGTGGTCCAGCGCGTGCTGCACCCGCGCCTGGGTGTCCAGGCCTTCCACGATCTGGCCCGGCAGGCCGTCGAAGCGGTCCAGCGGTTCGATGCGCAGCAGGTTGCGGTGGCTCACGGCCGGCGTGGGCAGGCCACGCAGCGCGGCGAAATCACCGTGGCGCACCAGCTGGTGGCCGCGCCGCTGCGCAGCCGACAGGCGCGCGAGTGTTTCGTCACCCGTGAACATCGCGGCAGGTACCTCGAGCGAGGTGTTGCGAATGGGCGCACACGCCAGCGCCTGCTGCAGCAGGCGCGGTGTCTGAAACGACAGCAGCAGTGGCGGTGCGCCCTCGGGCCAGTCTTCGCCAATGGCCTGCAAGAGGTGGTTGGCGTCCACCCCCTCGGGGTGGATGGCGCGCACACACAGCCGCACACCCGCAAGATCGCGGGCGCGGCTCCACAGCGGCACATAGGCCATGGCCACGCTGTCGAGAACGGTGTGGGCGTGCAACATGCGCAATCAGATCTGGTTGAAGAGCGACAGGCGCTGTACCTGCGCGTAGGACTTGAGCGCGGCGTCCAGCGCCAGCTGCTGCTTCTGGAAGTCGGAGATGCCCTTGACGAGGTCGATGTCGGTCAGGCGCGACTGCTCGGTCTCGAGGTCGACCACGCGATCCGACATCAGCACTTCCTGCGCGTCGGCGCGGTTGAGCCATTCGCCCGCCCGCCCGCGCGCCAGCAGCACACGGTCGTGCGCGGTGTCCATTTCGGCGATGGCGCGGCCGAGCTCCTGGGCGCGGTAGCCCACTTCGCCCACGCCCTCGTGACGCAGCGCGTTGATGGCACCGCGCAGCACACTGAAGACGTCGGTGGGTGCGGTGTTGGCGGTGAGGTCCACGCGGTCGCCGTTGGCCGGATTGCCGTTGAGGGTGAAGCTCAGACCATCGAAGTTGAGTGTGGCGCCGCTCTGGTAGGGCACGTTCGAGTGGCCGGGCACCGCCACACCGGTGGTGGCGTTGGTCAACGTGTACTGCATCTGGTTGCCCACAAGCGTGAAGTCGACGCGGTAGTCGTCGCCTGTGGCCAGGCTCACATCGACCACTTCGCCCGCGTTGGTGTGCACGCTGCCGGTGTTGGTGGTGGGCACGCTCAGCGTGAAGCTGCCGTTGCCCGGCGGCACGCGCATCCAGATCGCGTCGCCATCCAGGGTTTGCGGCAGGGAACTGTCGCCCGGCGTGGGCTGGCCGCGCAGGCCCTGGAACACCACACCGGTGCCGCTGGGTGTGTACACATCCACAAAAGGCACAGATGCGCCACCCAGGCCACCAAAGAGCGTGCGGCCATTGCTGTCGGTGCGGTTGGCCACGGCGATGAGCTGTTCGCGAAGGCCCTCGAGCTGACGCGCGATGTCGGCGCGCTCGGCGTCGGTGTAGGCACCGTTGCCGGCCGAGACCAGCAGCTCTTTCACCCGCGTCATGAGTTCGCCCGATTCGGCCAGGCCCGACTCGGCTTGCTGCAGGCTGGTGCGCGAGGCCTCCAGCGCGCGCAAGTCGGCATCGATGCGGGCCGAGCGGTTGCGCGACGCCTCGTTGAGCGCCGCGGCCACCGGATCGTCGCTGGCCTTTTGAACGCGCTTGCCGGTGGACAGGCGTTCCTGCTGCTGGGCCAGTTCGGTCTGGCGCACACCGAGCTGCTGGATCGTGCGGTCGAACTGGTTGGCGGTGGAGATGCGAAAGCTCATGGTCAACGTCCCACGGTTTGCAGCAGGCTGTCGAAGGTGCTCTGCGCGATCTGCAAGAACTTGGCCGAGGCCTGGTAGGCCTGCTGGAACTGCAACAGCCGCGCGGCTTCTTCGTCGAGGTTGACGCCCGCCACATTGGCGCGCGCCTGCTCGGCGGATATCGCCACGTTGCGGGTGAATTCGGCCGAGAACTCGGCGTTCTGCACCCGCGCGCCAATGTCGGCAAAGAGGCTCACGTAGCCGTCGGACAGTGCGGCGCCTTCGAACGTGGCCATACCGCGCAGTGCCAGCACGCCGTTGGCGTTGCCTGCGTTCTGCGCAATCGCGCTCGACGGCGCGGCGCCGATCGCGAAGCTGTCGCCCGCGGCCGGGTTGCCGCGCAGGGTGAGGCTCCAGCCATTGAGCTGGATCGGCTGGCCGGGCGTGAAGTTGTAGCTCGCGGGCGGGCCGGGGTTGTCGGGCGGCGGGTTGCCGGGGCCCAGGCCGGTGGCGCTGAACGTGCCGTCGGCGTTGAAGGTGAGAGTCACCGGATCGGTGAGGTTTGCCGACGCATTCGCAGCATAGAGCGATTCCACGCCCAGGCTGCCGCTGTTGGTGGTGGCCGGCGTCACCAGCACAGGGCTGGCCACGGCCAGGCTCTGCGGCGCGGTGAGGGCCACCTGCAGGTTGCGCGCAGCGGCCTCGAACGGCCGGATGCGAAAACTGTCGCCCACCGCGGCGGGACCGGCACCGATGTCGAACGTAAGACCATCCACTTCGGCCGGCAGCGTGGCGAGCGGCGTGGCGGTGCCGTCGGACAAGCGCACCACCGAGAAGCCGCCGGCCTCCACGCGCAGCTCGTAATCCGACGCCATCAGCGCCCGCGGGTTGCTCACCGTCGCGCTGGCGGTGGCGGTGCTGGCGTTGGTGGGAGCGGGCAGACCGGCACTGACGCCGAGCGGCACGAAGAAATCGCCGCCCATGGCACCGGTGAGGTCCACGCCCAGGCGGTGCTGGCTGTTGATGATCTCCGAGGCCGCCAGCGCGATGCGCCCGACCTGGTTCTGCACCGACTGCAGATCGTCATTGAGGAAGCGCAGGGTGCCCGCGAGCGCGCCGCTGCCCAGCGCGGTGGCGTCCAGCAGTGTGCTCATGGCGCCCTGCTGGAACACCACCTGAACGCGCGAGGTGTCGGCCGGGTCGCGCTGCGTCGCCAGCCTGCCAGTCTGTGTGCCCAGCACCAGCGGCTGGCTGCCGGCGATGAAGACGTTGGCGGTGCCGCGCTCACCCGGCACCACGCTGAGCTGCGCGTACTGGCTCAGGTCGGCCAGCAGCTTGTCGCGCTGGTCGAAGAGGTCGTTCGGCGTGTGACTGCCACCCGCGGTTTCGATGATGCGTTTGTTGACGCTGGCGAGCTCGGTGGCCAGGCGGTTGATGGCGTCGACTTGCTCGCCCACCTGCTGCTGCGTGCTGTTGCGCAGCAGGTCGATCTGGCCGGCGGTGTCGCGCAGCCGCGCAGCAAAGGCATCGGCGCGCGAGATCACCACCACGCGCGCTGTGCTGTTGCTGGGCGAGGCCACCAGGTCGCTCCAGGCATTGAGCATGTCGTTGAGCGCCACGCCCAGGCCCTGGTTGCCCATGGGGAACACCGACTCGAGTTGCTGCAGGCGCTCCAGGCGCGCGGCGTCGCCGGCCGCGCTGGACGCGGTGACGCGCGCTTCGCGCGTGAGGTGCTGGTTGTAGGCACGTTCGACGGTGGCGATCTCCACGCCTTTGCCGAAGTAGCCGCCGCCGGTGGACTGGTAGCCCGCGCTTTGCAGCTGCACCGTCTGGCGCGAGTAGCCGGCCGTGTTGACGTTGGCGATGTTGTGGCCAATGACCTGCAGCGCCGCCAGGTTGGTGTTGAGCGCGCGCGTGGCGATGTTCAGTGAGGACATGGATCAGCCCTGTGCGCGTTGCAGTGAAAGGGTGGTATTGATCGCGCGGCTGAGCTTGGCGGCGTAGGCCGGATCGGTGGCGTAGCCGGCGCGCTGCAGACCGCTGCTGAAGCCCTGCACCGAATGCAGCTGCGCCATCACGCCTTCGTAGCGTGGGCTGTTCCCGATCAGGCGCGCGTAATCGCGGAACGACTCCTCGTAGGAGTCGTAAGCGCGGAACTTCGCCACCACCTTGCGCGGTTCGCCGTCGATGTATTCGGTGGTAGTGACCTCGGCCACCTTGCCGTTCCAGCCACCCGTGGCCTTGATGCCGAACAGGTTGTGCGCGGGCGAACCATCGGCGTGGCGAATCTCGCCTCGGCCCCAGCCGCTCTCGTGCCCGGCCTGGCCGAGCATGAACGCCGCGGGAATGCCGGTGTCGCGCGCCACGGCCTGGGCGGCGGCGCTGTGCTGTTCCACAAAGCCAGCCTGGCGGCCCGAGGCGCTCACGCGCTCCAGCGTGCTGGGCATCGTGGGCGTGGCCGGCAACGCGCCCTGGCCCGCGATCTGTGCGCCAAGCTGGCGCTCGATGGCCGACGCCAGCCCGCCGGGCAGGCCGGCAAGCTGCACCGAGAACTGCTGGTCCAGCAGGTCGGTACCGAGGTTCTCGCCTTCGCTGTCCATCAGGCCGCTCTTGCTGGTGGCCTCGCGCATGCTTTTGAGCAGCTCGCGCATGAACAAGGCCTCGAACTGCTTCGCGGCCTCCTTGAGTGCCGCCTTGTCGTTGCCCGCGCCCTTGAGCGCGTTGAGCGCCGTTGGGTCAGCGGCCAGGCCGCCGGGCATCAGGGGGCTGGTGTTCATGTCAGATCACCTCGAGCTCGGCGTTGAGCGCGCCCGATGCCTTGATGGCCTGCAGGATGGCCAGCAGGTCCTGCGGCGTGGCGCCGAGCGCGTTAAGGGCCTTCACCACGTCGGCCAGCTGCGCGGCCGGCCCCATCTGGATGAGCGAGCCCTTGTCCTGGCTGATCTGGATGTTGGCCTGCTCGCGCACCACCGTCTCGCCGCCCGAGAACGGCGCGGGCTGGCTGATGACGGGCGTGCTGCTGATGCTGACCGACAGGTTGCCGTGCGCCACCGCCACCGAGCCGAGCGTGACGGCCTGGTTCATGACGATGGAGCCCGTGCGCGCGTTGATGACCACCTTGGCCATCGGTACGCTCGATTCGATGCGCACCTCTTCCACACGCGCCAGAAAGGCCACGCGAGCGCCCGGATCGGTGGGCGCGTTCAAGCGCACCACGCGGCCGTCGATGGCACTGGCAGTGCCGGTGCCCAAGGCCTTGTTGATGGCGTCGGTCACGCGGCTGGCGGTCTGGAAATCGTTGGTGGTCAGACCAAGGTCGAGCGTGCCACCGCTTTGCAACGGCGTGGGCACCGCACGTTCGACCTGGCCACCGCCAGGGATGCGTCCGGCACTCAGGTGGTTGATCTGCACCTTGCTGCCCCCGGCCGAGGCGCCCGCGCCGCCGACCATGAGGTTGCCTTGCGCGAGCGCGTAGATCTCGCCGTCGGCGCCGCGCAGCGGCGAGACGATCAGCGTGCCACCGCGCAACGACTTGGCGTTGCCGATGGAGGACACCGTGACGTCGATCGCCTGGCCGGGTTGCGCAAATGGCGGCAACTCGGCGGTGATCATCACCGCCGCCACGTTCTTGAGCTGCGGGTTCGCGCCCGCGGGCAGGGTGAGGCCATGCTGCTGCAGGAAGTTGGCGAGGCTTTGGCCGGTGTAGGGCATCTGCGTGGTCTGGTCGCCGGTGCCGTCCAGCCCCACCACCAGGCCGTAGCCAGTGAGCATGTTGCTGCGCACGCCCTGCACCGCCGCGATTTCCTTCACGCGGATGCTTTGTGCGGCCGCGGGCAGCAGCGACAAGGCGCAGCACATCACCATCAAGTGGCGGAGGAATCGGTCGATGAACATGGCAGACAGCGACGAGAAATTCATGCCCCGATGGTGAGGGGTGTCAGAACGGCAGAACGCTCAAAAAGAACCGTGCGAGCCAGCCAATTGACATCGCTTCCCCCTGCGCGCCGCGGTTGCGCGACTCGATGCGGGCGTTGGCCACCTGCGTGGACGGCACCACGTTGCCAGGCCGGATGTGACGCGGATCGATGGTGCCGGAGAAGCGCAGCACGTCCACGTTGGCGTTGACGCCGATCTGCTTCTCGCCCACCACCACCAGGTGGCCGTTGGGCAGCACCTCCTGAACGGTGGCGGTGATGGAGCCGGTGAAGGTGTTGTTGCTGCGCGTGCTGCCATCGCCCGAGAAGCTGTTCTCGCTCTGCGCGCCCAGGCTGGACTTGGCCCAGGGCGCAGAGCCGCCGAACAGCGGAATGGCATTGATGCTGCCGGAGGCTTCGCCACTGCGGTCGATCGAGGCCGACGAGCTCTGGCTGGCGGTCACGCGCTCGGTGATCTGGACCGTGACGATGTCGCCCGGCAGGCGCGCGCGCGGGTCTTCCAGCGCGGGGCGGTAGGTGGCGGCGCGAAACAGCGAACCGGTGGGCACAGCGGTGGGCGCGGGTGTGTCGCTCTGCACGTAGCGCACGGGCTGGGCGGGCTGCAGGTCGACCTTGGGTTGGTTCTGCAGCGATTCGCAACCACTGGCCAGCACGGCCAGCGCAACGATGAAGCCAAAACGGATCATGGCGGTGCTCACAGCTGGCTCAGACGCTGCAGCATCTGATCGGAGGTCTGGATGGCCTTGGAGTTCATCTCGTAGGCGCGCTGGGTCTGGATCATGTCGACCAACTCCTGCACCACGTTGACGTTGGAGGCCTCGGTGTAGCCCTGCATCAGGTTGCCCATGCCGGTGGCGCCGGGAGCGGACGCGATCGGCGCGCCCGAGGCCACGCTCTCGCGGTACAGGTTCTGCCCCAGCGGCTCCAGGCCTGGCGGGTTGATGAAGTTGGCGAGCTCGATCTGCCCCACCTGCTGCGGCGCCGTCTGGCCCGCGAGCTTGGCGCTCACGATGCCGTCGGCCGAGATGGTGATGCTCTCGGTCTCGGCCGGCACGGTGATGCCGGCGGTGAGCGGGTAGCCGCTGTTGGTGACCATGCGCCCCTGCGCGTCGATCTGGAAGCTGCCGTCGCGCGTGTAGCCGGTGGTGCCGTCGGGCATCTCGATCTGGAAAAAGCCCGCGCCGTTGATGGTGACGTCGAGCGCGCGGCCCGATTGCTGCGGCGTGCCCTGCGTGAAGCTGCGGCTGGTGGCCACGGTGCGCACACCCAGACCCACCTGCAGGCCGGTGGGCAGTTCGGCCTGCTCGGTGGCGTTGGCGCCCACCTGGCGCAGGTTCTGGTACATGAGGTCTTCAAACACCGCGCGCGAGCGCTTGAAGCCGTTGGTGCTGACGTTGGCCAGGTTGTGCGAAATGACGTCAAGCTGTGTTTGCTGCGCGGTCATGCCGGTGGCGGCGGTCTTGAGCGAATTGATCATGGTGGTTCCTGGGTTCAGCCGTTGCTGAGCAGCTGGCTGGCGCTGCGATCGTTGCCTTCGCCGTTCTGCAGCATGCGCATCTGCAGTTCGTACTGACGCGCCACGGCGATCATGCCGACCATGGCTTCGACGGGATTGACGTTGGAGCCTTCGAGCGCGCCGTCCTGCAGACGGGCGACCTCGCTCGCGGGCAGGGGGTTGTTCTCCGGGCCGCGGAACAGGCCGTCCCCGCCGCGGCGGATCGGGTTGTCGGCGTCGGGCACCACCATCTTCAGGCGGCCCGCCACTTGGCCAGGCTCGTTGCCCACGCGGGTGTTCACCGTGCCGTCGGCGCCGATGTCGACCTGCGCATTGGCCGGCACCACGATCGGACCGCCGTCACCCAGCACGGGCAGGCCGTTGGCGGTCACCAGCGTGCCGTCGGGGTTGATGTCGAACGCGCCGGCGCGCGTGTAGGCCTCGGTGCCGTCCAGGCCCTGCACCGCGAACCAGGCATCGCCCATGGCGGCCACATCGAGCGCGCGGCCCGTGACCTGAACCGAACCGGGCTTGTGGTCATGCCCGGCCGTGGCCTCGAGCGCGAACACACGCGTGCTGGCGCCGTCGCCGCGGATGGGTACCGCGCGGAAGGTGGAGAGCTCGGCGCGAAAACCCGGCGTGGACACGTTGGCCAGGTTGTTGGTCAACACCTGCTGGCGATGTGCCGCGGCGTTGGCACCGGTCATGGCGGTGTAAATGAAGCGGTCCAAGCACAGATCCTTTCACTCGCCGGGCAAGATCAGCAGCGCTGGTCTCGGGGGCTTGAAAGGATTGTGGAAATTCTTGAGGGGGCTCAAAGCCCTGAATAGCACGGCACGGACCGCGCTATTCAGGGCTTGGTCAGCCGCACCGCGAAGGCAGCGGTGACTTCAGGTTGGCGTGCGTCGTCGCCAGCAGAAGTCGGGCAGGCCGATGCGCTGCCGGTCGGTGCCGTTCCAGGACACCTGCAGGCCGTGACGTTGCAATGCCTCAACAACGCGTTTGCCAATGGCAACGTAGTCCTCGGCCTCGTCGCTGTGGAGATGGCCAAACGCCACCGACAAGCCCTCACCGTAGAGGGCGCGGTCCATGTCCTGGCTATGGAAAAAGCAGGCTCCGGCGTAGATCTCACCTTCGGGGTCCAGGGTCTCGAGGCGCTCGTTCACCACTTCGAAGCCCTCATCCAATGTGTCCCCCGCCCACTGCACGGCCAAGATGCCGCTTTGCGACAAGTCGGAAAAGGCGTCCGCGAGGCGATCGCTGTCGGTCACTTCGGGCCAAGTCGCTTCGGCCGCCCGCTTCTTGGCCAGCACCGTGGCCGCGAAGGCCTGCATCACATCGACGTCGATATCGTCCTCATCCTCGGCGTGCTGGGCGATCATCTGGGTGATCTGCTTGGGTGAGTGGTAGCCGTACCAGATCCAACGAACGACCTCAGCACGCAAACCGCTTTCTTCGCTATCGACGTCCTCGCTGTCTTCGTAGTCGTCCAGCGGGTACGGTTCATGTTCGCCATAGGCCAGACTGCACACGGCGGCGATGTCTTCCACTGGCCAGGACTTCATGAAACGCTTGCGCCCTCGCTGGCGAACGCCCACCTGGCGCAGGCGGGCATCGAATCAGAGGAAGTAATCCTGGCCATACGGGTGGAGCGACTTGTATTCCCGATACTGGGCATCGGGACTGGGCAACCAATCTGCACTGAGAAATATGTCAAACGAACTGTCGCGGGCGGCTGCGAAGGCCGCGCATTCGCGCAGCACCCGATCCACCGTGGCATCTGACGGTTTGTCGCCCGCGAACCACACGGTGACGAAGAGGATGTGATCGGAGCGATCGACGCGGGTCGAAACCCTGGCACCGGCCGCGCGCGCGGGCAAAAAATCGTCAGAGAGCTGGTGGAAGGACCACGAATCATGGGCGGCAGACATGGGCGCGACATTCGGTCGGGTTGAGACCCGACGATGCTAAGCAGCCCACCCACCGCGCACACTACTCCCCAGGCGCTATTTCAGATCACGCCGCGTGACGTCATCAACGCATGTTGAGCAGCGTGCTCAGCACCTGGTCCTGCGTCTTGATGGTCTGCGCGTTGGCCTGGTAGGCGCGTTGGGCGGTCATCATGTTCACGAGCTCGGCCGTGATGTCGACGTTGGAGTCCTCCAGCGCGCCGGCGCGCAGTGCGCCGAAGTTGCCGCTGCCGGGCTCGCCGCGCAGCGGGTCGCCCGAGCTGAAGGTGGCCGACCACATGCCGCCACTCATGGGCTGCAGGCCTTGCGTGTTGCGGAAGTTCACCAGCGCGATCTGCCCGGCGGCGCGCGTTTCGCCGTTGGAGTACTGGCCGGTGACGATGCCGTTCTCGTTGATCTTCAGGCCGATGAACTGGCCTGGCCGGTAACCGTCCTGATCAAGCTCGGTGACGCTGAAGGCGGTGCCGTACTGCGTGATGTTGTCGAAGTCCAGGTCGACGTTGAAGCTTCCGTTGGCCGAGGTCAGCGTGAGCTGCGGAATGGTGGTGGTGGCGGTGTCGAGCGAGCCGTCGGCCAGGAAGTTCACCGTGAAGGGGGTGGACAGCGCCGGGTCGGCACCGTTGACGCCGTGATAGACCTCCCAGCTGTTATTGCCGACCTTGCGGAACGCCAGCGCCACCGGAATCTCCAGACCCTGCGAATCGAAAGCCACGAGCGAGGTGCCGTAGGTGGACAGTGGCGTGTTCGGCGTCACCGTGTTCCACACCGGCGCGCGCGCGTCGAGGTTGAATTCGGCGACGATGCCGGTGGTCTGTTGGGCCGGAATCGGGCTGGCAGTGGGCAACGTGAGGGGCACCGGGTTGAAGCTGATGCGATTGCCCTCGGGGTCGGTCGGGTAGCCCATGAGCTGGCCGCCGGCGTTGGTGATGATGTTCCCCGCGTCGTCGAGCTTGAACATGCCGGCGCGGCTGTAGGTGGTGGTGCCGTTGGGCATGGTGAGCTCGAAGAAGCCCGCGCCGTTGATGGCGATGTCCAGGTCGTTGCCGGTGATGGTGATGTTGCCCTGCGTGAACTGCTGCGACACCGCGGCCACCGCCACGCCGATGCCCTGGTTGGCACCGCCCGCCGCATTGACGGAGCTGGCATAAACCTCGGCAAATTCAGCGCGCGAGGACTTCATGCCCACCGTGTTGCCGTTGGCGATGTTGTGGCCGATCACGTCGAGGTTCTTGCTCGCGCTGTTGAGGCCGGAGAGTCCTTGCTGGAATGCCATGGTGTTTCCTTGCGTCTCGGATTCGGTGGGTTACAGGAAGGTGGTGACCTGATCGTGGCGCAGCGTGCTGCCGTCCTGCAGCTCCAGTTGCAACACGCCGTCCTTGTTGGCAACGGCCGTCACCGAGTAGCGGCCGAAGGTGGTGGCGTTGACCGGTGTGCCGCCGTTGGAGGCACGCACGCGATAGCCCGCCACGTCGTTGGGATTGAAGTCGCTGCCGTCCCAATTGAAGGAGTGCTGGCCCGCGGTGAGGCCGCCGAAGTCCAGCGTGTCGAGCACCTGGCCGTTCTTGCCCACGATATCGAGCTGCACATTGGCGGCGGCCGCTGGCAGGCGGAACGCCCCCTTGCCCACGGTGCCATCGAAGCCAAGGCCGTTGCCCGCCACCAGCGCCTCGCGCCCGATGAGGGTGATGCCCTGCAGCGTCTGCATCGACGTGTATTGCGCGGCCATCCCCTTGAGCGTGGCGTTGAGCGACTCGATGCCCGCGACCGTGTTGATCTGCGTCATCTGCGTCGTCATCTGCGCGTTGTCCATCGGGTTCATCGGGTCCTGGTTGTTGAGCTGCGCCACCAGCAGCTTGAGGAACCGGTCCTGCGTGGCCTCGGCATTGGTGGCCGAGGTGGCGGACTTGGCGGTGGAGCTGCCCGGCGTGTTGCCAAGGCCGGACAGGTCGAGCGGGGCTGAGAACATCATGGGCAGGTTTCCTTTGTGTGGCCGGTCACTGGCCCATCTGCAGCGTCTTGAGCATCAGGCTCTTGGCGGTGTTCATCACCTCGACGTTGTTCTGGTACGAACGCGAGGCCGAAATCATGTTGACCATCTCCTCCACCGGATTCACGTTGGAATGGGTCACATACCCTTGCGCATCGGCGCTCGGGTGCTGGGGCGAGAACACCCGGCGCCCCGGGGCGTCGCTCTCGGTGATCGTCTGCACCTTGACACCGGCACTGCCCGGACCACCCATGGCCTCGGTCTTGAAGTGGATGTGCCGCGCCTTGTAGGCCTGGCCGTCTGGGCCCGCCACGGCGTCGGCGTTGGCCAGGTTGCTGGCCACCACGTTCAGGCGCTGCTGCTGCGCGCTGATGGCGCTGCCGCTGACGTTGAAGATCTGGAACATCGACATGGGAACCTCGCCATTGCTATCGCACCCGCAAGATGTCTTGTTCACCGGGGCTTGCGGGCATTGTGAAAAGTCTTGAGGGTCACCAATGGGTGGAACAGCGGGCGATTGACCTCGCATTTCGCCTCCTTGCCGCTGCGGGTGCCGCCAGGCCGCAACCTTTGCGCGACAAACGCCACACAACAGCTTCGGCATCCTCCTGCACCACCAGCACCATGAAACGTCAAGGCTTCGCCGTTCCCACGCAGCGGCCTCCCAAACCACCTTCACATGCGACCGATGCACAACGCGACACGCACCCATCGCCCCGATCTGACGCCCACGATCCCCGGATCTTCACGCAGCTGGCATCGGGGCTGGTCCGGGCGCCGGATGACCACGTGGTGGGTCTGACCGCGACCCACCCGCTGACCTTGTTCGCGCGTCCAGCCGCACCGATGCATATCAGCCTGTACCGCCAGCCTTCGAAGACCTGGGTGGGGAATCTGTGTGCCAGGCGCTATTTCGAGAGGCTTGTCGCCCAATGGCGGTCCAGTGCGGCACTGGCCAGCAATCCGCGCGCTCGCGAGGCCTTTGCCCAGTTGCAGGAGGTGCTGCTGTCACCACCCACCCAGCAGCTGGGCGTGGCCAGCCTGCGCGAGGCGTTGCAGCGTTTGAGCGAGGCCCTCGATCCCCATTCACCATGGCGCGATCAACGCTCGCCGCTGCCCGATCTTCACGCGCTCGTCAATACCGCACTGGGCACCGACGACCCCGACGTTCGCCCCAACGTGCGGGCGCTGGCCGGCATCCTGCAAGAGGCGCTGGAGAACCCGGACAGTACGATCGACATCGGCAGCGTCGACGCGGAAGACCTCGAGTGCTTCACCGAGCTGGGTGCCATGGCCAACTTCCTCGGCAGCAGGCTGCTGCTCGATCCACCCGTCACGTCGGTCACGCTGTGTGCGGCGCTTGAGAGCCTGCCGCGGTTTGTCAGCCGCTTCCCCACCTTGCAGACGTTGGTGTTGCCCGATTACCTGTCGGACGACATCGACCTGAGCGGGCTTGCCGCGTTGCAGGCGGTGCACTTTGGTGGTGACACGCCGACCCGACTGCACGCCTTGATGCCCCCCGGGCGAACGGTTGAACTGCTCGATGAGGAAGGCAACGCGATTCCGCTGGCTGGCGCAGACCCCGTGGCTACTGACCCGTGATGGCACTGAGCATGGTCTTGACGTGCCCGTTGATGAAACGCAGCGTCGACTCGTAGCGGATCGTGTTGTCCGCGAATGCCGCGCGCTCGCGGTCGAGGTCGACCGTGTTGCGGTCCTGCGAGGGCTGCGTCTGCACCGTGTAGCCGAGCTTCGGGCCGCCGCCGGCCGATGCACCCACGCTGCTGAAGTGGCGCGCATCGGTGGTGGCTGCAGGGCCGGCCGCGCTGCCGCTGGCGCTCTTGAGCGCGGCGGCGAAATCGAAGTCACGCGCCACGTAGCCGGGCGTGTCGGCGTTGGCGATGTTGCTGGCGATCACCTGCTGACGCTGCGAGCGCAGCACCAGCGCCTTGGCGTGGAAATCCAGCCGGTCGGTCATCTGTTCGAGCATGGTCACCTCGCAGGCGGTGGGTCGGGCCGGCCACGGAACGCGTCCGGGGCCGGGGCTTGCAGACATTGTCAAAAGACTTGAAGGCAGGCAAGGCACGAAACAGCGGGGTCAAAGCCCGCTATTTCGCCACTTGCTGGTGCCGTTGCATGCCTAGAGTGATCGCCTGTATCCCTGTCTCTGGAGAACGCCATGAACCGCCCCGCCCTGCGCCTGTTCCTCACCGTGGGCTTTGGCCTTGTGCTGCTGGCCGCGGCCGCGGGTGCGCGCGCCAACCCGAACGCCGGGCTGGAGCAGCTGGCCCGCGACTTCCTGCAACCCGCTGTGGAGCAGGCCCTGGCCGAACAGGCCGGCGCGCCACTGCGCGCCGAGGTGGTGATGGGCAGCCTGGACAGCCGCCTGCGCCTGGCGCCGTGCAACGGCATCGAGCCGTTCCTGCCACCGAACGGGCGCCTGTGGGGCCGCAGCCGCGTGGGGTTGCGCTGTGTGGACGGCCCCACACGCTGGAGCGTCTACCTGCCAGTGACCGTGAAGGCCTTCGGGCCGGCCTGGGTGCTCAAGGCAGCCGTACCGGCCGGCGACACCCTGACTCAAGAACACGCCGAGCGTGCCGAAGTCGACTGGGCGGCCCACCCTTCGACGGTGCTGGCCCTGCCGGAGCGCTGGGTGGGCCAGCAAGCCGCCTACGCCCTCACGCCGGGTCAGCCGATCCGCGAGAACATGGTACGAGCGGCCCAAGCCTTCGAGGCAGGCACGCCCGTGAAAGTGAGCGCCAACGGCCGCGGCTTTGCGGTGACGGTGGTGGGCCAGGCCCTGAACGCCGGCCACGTGGGTCAGGCTGCGCGTGTGCGCCTGCCCGGCGGCAAGGTGGTCAGCGGCACGGTGCGCGCCGACCAGACCGTGGAATTGCCGCTGTGATCGCCCGATTGGGCGACAAGCGGCAGAAATAAGACCTCAACACCCTAAAGTTCCGGAGATCGAGACCGATACACCAACGACATGGCCCCAAGAAGGGGGCACGGAGCGTGACATGAAAGTCGATTCCTCTAGCGCGGATTCCTATATTGGCAGCGTTGCTGGTGGCCCCCAGAAGGTGGCTGCCCAGCCGGCTGCGCCCATCGAAGGCGCCGGCAAGCAGGCCCCGGGCACCCCGCAGCCGGGTGTGACGGTCACGCTCTCGTCGACCGCCGCTGCCGGCGGCGGCGATGTCTTCAATGCCGAGAAGGTGGCCGCAATGAAACAGGCCATTGCCGACGGCAGCTTCAAGGTCAACCCGGAAGCGATCGCCGACAAGCTGCTCGCAAACGCGGCCGAGATGCTCAACGCCGGCCGCGGCTGAGTGAACCTGCCATGAACACCCCAGCCCACACCTGGATCGCCGCGCTGCACGGCCACCTGGACGGGCTGGAGCGCGCCCTGCTGCAAAGCAACGCCCCCGCCGTGGAGCGCGCCAGCGCTGCCGTGCAGGCCGCGCTACAACAGGCCCCGCGCACCCTGACGCTGCGCGGCGCCGACGCCGATGGCCTGCAATCGGCCGCGCAACGCTTCACCCAACTGCGCGCGGCCACGCTGCGCGCCGCTGCGCTCAACGAGCGCGCACTGGGCACCCTGCTGCCCGACCACCTGCAAAAGCCCACCTACCAGGCGCTGGGCCACAACGCAGGCGCGCGCCGCTACGCGGCTTCCTGATCACCCATTGCGCCGAACGGCGCCGATTCGGCGCCGAGGAACGCGAACGCCCGCCTTGACCTGTGGCCTTGGCGGGCGTTTGCGTTTTGCGCGACATGGCCCCGCGGGGGCCTGGGCGATCAATGCTCGCGCAACTTGCTGCGCAGCCGGGCAATCGACTGGCTGTGCAGCTGGCACACGCGCGATTCGGTGACGCCGAGCACGGCGGCGATTTCCTTGAGGTTCATGTCGTGCTCGTAGTACATGCTCATGATGTGCTGCTCGCGCTCGGGCAGCGTGGTGATGGCGCTCACCAGCGCCATGCGCATGCGCTGGTCTTGCAACAGCGATGACGGGTCGGCCTCGTGGTCGCCCATGTGGCGGTCAAGAAAGCTGTCTTCGTCGTCACCACCGCCACCGATGTCCTCGAGGTACACGAGCTGCGTGCCGCGTACCTTGGCCAGCAGCGCCTGGTAGTCGGCCAGCGTGAGGCCCATTTCGGCTGCGATCTCGCTTTCCTTGGGCGCGCGGTGCAGCTTCTGCTGCAGCCGGTGCACGGCTTGCTCGATGTCCTTCTGGCTCTTGCGCGACCCGCGGCTCATCCAGTCGCCGTCGCGCAGCTCGTCGATCATCGCGCCGCGGATGCGCTGGCTGGCGAAGGTTTCGAACTGCACGCCTTGCGAAGGCTCGTAGCGCGCGATGGCTTCGGTGAGGCCGATCATGCCGACCTGGATCAGGTCGTCGATCTCCACACTCGGGGGCAGCTTGGCGATCATGTGGTGCGCCAGGCGGCGCACCAGCGGGCTGTACTTCTTCAGCTGGTCGTCGCGTTCGAGCGTGCCTTTGGCGGTGTACATCGTCAGCTCCAGAGGGGGGAAGCGGCCCCGGCCATATGGCCACGGGCGGGTGATCGGGTGGGGGCAAAAGGCGGCGTGTCGGTGCGCACCAGTGCGCCGTCGGGCACACGGCGGGCCCAGTCGGTCTGCGTCCACACGGGGGCACGCAAGCCCAGGTGGCGCTGTGCGGTATCAACCACGTTGGCCAGCAGCTGGGCGCCGGCTTCCATGGGCGCGAGCACCGGGCACAGGCCGGCGGCGTGCAACCACTTGAGCGAACCGTAGGCGTCGATGCTGGCCTGAGCCTGCTGCAACACCGGCACCAGCACGCGCGCGCTCACACCGGCCAGCAAGCCGGCCAGCGCCTGTGCGGGCGCGTACAGAAGAATCAGCACACCGGCGGCGAACGGTGCGAACAGGCGCGAGAGCGCGGTGTCGGCGCCGCCTGCGGCAGCCGTGTCCACCAGCGAGCGCAGCCCTTGCGCGCCTGGCATCACGAGCCAATCGCCCGTGTTGTCGTGCCCCGCACCGAGGTTGGCCACGCTGCCATCGGTAAGCGCGTGCAGCAGACCACCGCTGGCGCCCCGCTCGGTCGCGCAGGCATCGATGACAACGACACGCTGGCCGGCGTCGGCCAGCGACATGGCCAGGCGGCACAGCCATTCAAAGCCTTGCGAGGGCTGGGCCGGACTCGCCAGGGGCATGAGTGCCGGGCTGCCGTCGCGCGCCTGCAGGTCCAGGCGCAAACCGGCGGCCTGGTCGAAGCCGAACTCAAACATGAAGGCCACCCGCGCCGAGGTTCATGCCACGGCCAGCGGACTGGGCGAAGTAGAAGCCCATGTCGGCGCTGGCGGGGTCGAAGGCCGACTTGCCGCTGGTGCCCATGCTGAGCTTGACCAGCGAAGCGGCGTCGGGGTGGTGCCAGTCTTCGGGCACGCGCTGGCCGTTGGCCACGCCACGCAGCGTCACGTGGTGGCGCACCAGCGCGTCGATGGCCGGGCCGAGTTTGACCGCCTCGTCCACCTTGGAAAGCACCACGCCGTGCAGCTTGTCGGCCTTGAAGGCGGCCAGGGTTTCGTCGAGCGTGTCGCCCTGCGAGCCGGCATTGAGCACCAGCACCTTCTTGAGGGTGGGCAGCTCCAGCACGTCGAGCATGTCCTGCACGCGTTGGTCGCGCTGGCCCAGACCGGCGGTGTCGATGATGACCAGGCGCTTGCCGGCGAGCAGACCCAGCATGTCCTTGAGCGCGGCGCGGTCGTGCGCCAGGTGCGCCACCACGCCGAGCATGCGGCCGAAGGCACGCAGCTGTTCGTAGCCCGAGACGCGGTAGCTGTCGAGCGTGACCAGGCCCACGCTGCCGGCGCCGTATTGCTTGACGCACTGCGCGGCAAGCTTGGCGGCGGTGGTCGTCTTGCCGACACCGGTGGCGCCCACCAGGGCCACCACGCCGCCTTCGTCGGCCAGGCCGGCACCCGGCTGGGCCACGCGCAGGTTGCGCTGGATCGCGTCCATCAGCCAGCGCAGTGCATCACCGGCGCCGGCATCGGCGGGTAAGCGCTCGAGCAGCGCGCGCGACATGGCGGGCGAGTAACCAGCGCGAATGAGTTTGTGCATCAGGCTCGACTGGATCGGGTTGCCCTTGCTCGAACCCAGCCAGGCCAGGGTGTTGAAGCGCTCCTCGATCATGTCCTTGAGCGCGCCCAGTTCAACCGCCATGCGCTGGTCGTCCTGCTTGGCAAAGCGCACCGGCGGCTCGGAATCCTGAAAGGCGTTTTCGCGCGTGCGGATGGTTTGCGGACGCGGCGTGGGCACGGTGGCCGGACGCGGGTCGTTCATGCGCTGCACCGGGACCATGATGGGTTCGTCGCGCAACGGCGCGGTCGCAGCCGGTTCGGCGTCGGCACCGCCCAGCGACTCGCGGCGCTTGCGCAACATGCGCTCGCGCACGTAATCCTGGAACGAGAGCGTGCTCATGGCCATGGCTTCGGTGTCGTTGGCCACAGAGCTCTGGGTGTTGGCAAACGGCTCCTTGCGCGCGGCGCTGGCCGCCGGGGTGGCGGCAGCGGCCTGCGGCGCCGCCTGTGCGATGCTGGCCAGGCTCTCCTCGGCCGCGGCCATGACCTCGAAGCCCTCGGGTGTCTGGCGCGTGGAGAGAATCACGGCGCTGTCGCCGAACTGGCGGCGCGCCTTGGCCATGGCCTCGCGCGAGGTGGGGGCGATGAAGCGTTGGATGTTCATGCTTGCGTTCCCGTTTGGATGCGTTCAGTGGTTCAGGCTGCGAGCTGGCCGAGGATCGGCCCGATGCGGATGAGGTGGGTCTCGGGGATCTCGCTGTGCGCGAGCACCTGCAGACGCGGTGCGGTGCGGCGCAGCAGGCGCGCCATGGCGCTGCGGATGGCGTCGGGCACCAGCAGGCAGGCGGGCACGCCCTTTTCTTCCTGCTTGTTGGCGATGTCGGTGGCCGATTTGCTCAGCATCTCGGCCACACCGGGGTCCAGCGCACCGGCGTTCTGGCCGGTCAGCGCTTGCATCAGCAGCCGCTCCAGGCCAGGCTCGATGGCGATGACCTCAAGCTCCTTCACCGGGCCGTAGATCTGCTGCACGATGGCCGGGGCCAGCGCGGTGCGCACGCGGCGCGCCAGTTCGTGCGGTTCGGTGGTCTGTGTGGCGTGCTCGGCGATCGATTCGATGATGGTGCGGATGTCGCGTACGTGCACGCCCTCTTCGAGCAGCAACTGGAGCACCTTCTGAAAGGTGGCGACGGAAACCATCTTGGGCACGACTTCTTCGATCAGCTTGGGGGCCAGGCGGGTCACGTGTTCGACCAGTTCCTGGGTCTCCGTCCGGCTCAGCAACTTGGCCGCCTGGACTTGCATCAAGTGTGAAAGATGGGTCGCCAGCACGGTCTCGGAATCAACCACGGTGAAACCGGCCATTTGCGCGTTTTCCTTCTGGCGCTCGTCGATCCAGTGCGCGGGCAGGCCGAAAGCGGGGTCGGTGGTGGGGGTGCCGATCAGGGGCGTGCCGGTGCCGCCCGGGTCGATGGCCAGCCACATGCCGGGGAAGACCTCGCCCTCGCCCACCACCACGCCGCGCAGGGTGATGCGGTAGGCGCTGGGGCGCAGCTCGAGGTTGTCGCGCACGTGCACCGGTGGCGGCAGGAAGCCCACGTCCTGCGCGAACTTCTTGCGCACGCCCTTGATGCGGGTGAGCAGGTCGCCCTGGCGGTTCTTGTCCACCAGCGTGATCAGGCGGTAACCGAGTTCCAGGCCGAGCAGGTCCACGGGTTGCAGGTCGTCCCAGCTGGCTTCGCCGTCGTTGGCGGGGCCGGCCGGCGCGTCGCTGGCCACGGCTTTGGGCGCGAGGTCCTGCTGGCGGCGCCACCAGGCCAGGCCGCCGAGCATGGCCGCAAAGGCCAGGAAGAACAGATGCGGCATCCCCGGGATCACGCCGAGCAGGAACAGCACCGAGGCCGCCACGCCCAGCACGCGCCAGGAGACGAACATCTGGCGCGCCACCAGGGTGCCGACCTCTTCGTCCTTGCCCACGCGCGAGACCACCATGGCCGCGGCCACCGAGATCAGCAGGCCGGGGATCTGCGCCACCAGCGCGTCGCCCACCGCGAGCAGGATGTAGTTGTCGGCCGCCTGGCCCGCCGACAGGCCGTGCTGCAGCATGCCGATGGCGAAGCCGCCGATGATGTTGATGATCAGGATCAGGATGCCGGCGACCGCGTCGCCGCGCACGAACTTGGAGGCGCCGTCCATGGAGCCGAAGAACTCGGCCTCCTCGCCCACCTCGGCGCGGCGGCGCTTGGCCTCCTTCTCGTCGATCAGGCCGGCGCCCAGGTCGGCGTCGATCGCCATCTGCTTGCCGGGCATGGCATCCAGCGTGAAGCGGGCCGACACCTCGGCGATGCGCTCGGCGCCCTTGGTGATCACCACGAAGTTGATCACCACCAGGATCACGAACACGATCAGGCCGACCGCGAAGTTGCCGCCGATGAGGAAGTGGCCGAAGGCCTCGATCACCTCGCCGGCCGCGCCCGGGCCGGTGTGGCCTTCGAGCAGCACCACGCGGGTGGAGGCCACGTTGAGCGACAGGCGCAGCAGCGTGGTGAGCAGCAGCACCGTGGGAAAGACCGAGAAGTCCAGCGGGCGCTTCATGTGCGCGGCCACCATCATCACCACCAGCGCCAGCGCGATGTTGAGTGTGAAGAAGGTGTCCAGCAGCCAGGGCGGCAGCGGCAGCACCATCATGGCCAGCACCGTCATCACGAGCATCGGTGCGGCCAGGGCACCGGCCACGGCGCCATTGGTCTTGAACCATTGCTGCAAGGCGTTCATTCGTCAGACTCCTGAGCGGTCTTCTTCTTGAAATGGGGGTCGAGCTCGGGCGGCACCTGCGGCTGCGGGTCGGCGGGCATCACGCCCTCGCCGCGCAGCGCGGCCTTGAGCTGGTAGACCCAGGCCAGCACCTGGGCCACCGCGGTGTAGAGCGCGCCCGGGATCTCCTGGTCGATCTCGGCGTTGGCGTAGAGCGCACGCGCCAGCATCGGCGACTGCAGCACCGGCACCGCGTTGGCCTTGGCCACGTCGCGGATCTTGAGTGCGATCAGATCGCTGCCTTTGGCGATCACGCGCGGCGCGGCCATGGTGGCTTCGTCATAGCGCAGCGCCACGGCGTAGTGGGTCGGGTTCATCACCACCAGGTCGGCTTTGGGCACGGCCAGGATGCTGTTGCGCTGCGCGAGCTCACGCTGGCGCTGGCGGCGCTTGCCTTTCAAGTGCGGGTCGCCTTCGGCTTCCTTGTGTTCGCGCTTGACCTCGTCGTGCGACATGCGCAGCTTGTGTTTGTGCAGCGCGCGCTGCACCGGTACGTCGATGGCGGCCACGACGCCCACCACCAGCAGCAGCAAACCCACGCCGAGCATGAGCCACTGCCCGAGCTGGCCGATGCCGGCCTCCAGCGGGCGCATGAGCAAAGTAGCGAAAGGCTGGGCATGGCTGATCACGAACTGTGTTGCCACCAGCATCAGCACGGCGGTGATGGCCAGCAGCTTGGCGGTCTCCACCAGTTGCTGGCGCGAAAACAGGCGTTTGAATCCCGCCAGCGGGCTCAGGCTGGAGAGCTTGGGCTCGATGGGTTTGGTGCTGAACGCGTAGCCGCCCGACGCCACGATGGCGACCACCACCAGCACCAGCACAGCCAGCCCGAGCGGCAGCACCAGCAGCAGGCCCTGGCCGGCGCCATCGGTCAGGCGCTGCAGCATCAACTCGGGCGTGCGCACGCCGGCGTTGTCGAAGCGCAGCTGCGAGGCCATGGCCTCGCGCAAGCGCGCAAACCCCAGCGGCGCGAGCATGGCCAGCAGCGCCAGGCCGCCGCCCAGCACCGCAAGGTGGGTGAGGTCCTTGGAACGCGCCACCTGGCCGTCGTCACGCGCCTTTTTGAGGCGCTGCGGCGTGGCGGGCAGGTTCTTGTCTTGGCTGGACGATTCCATGGATCAGGCTCTGAGGAGTGAGCCTGATTGTGGAAAGCGGGTCGGAAAACTAAAGGGCGATAAGGCAGGGGGAAAGGTCGCTTATTCCCTCGGGGACGGACGGTTCGTGCGTTTCGTCCCTTTTCACTCAACGAGTGACTCGGTGATCGGGGTGTCCGATGTAGCGAAGTAAAGGAGGAGGATCGGGCTGAAAGCCCGATCCGGGGGACATGAGCGGAATCGGATACCCCGGTCGCCGAGTCACGGCGCGTCCGGAGAGAACCGCCGTCAGAACCCGAGAGAAGCCAGCAGGTCGTCCACCTGCTTCTGGTCCGTCACCACGTCGGTGCGGCCCTCGGCGCTGACCACCGGCCCGGCGAGCTCGAAGGCCTTGTCCTGCCCCGGCTGGCCCGTGGGAGCGGACTCCAGCAGCAGCGCGAGCAATTGTTCTTCGATCGTGCCCGCCAGATCCACCACGCGCTTGATCACCTGGCCCGTGAGATCGTGGAAATCCTGCGCCATCATGATCTCGGTCAGGCGCGCGTCGGCCTGCTCCGACAGTCGCACCACGTCGTTCGACCACTCCATCAACTCGGGCATCGCCTTGGCCAGCGCCGGCACCCGCTTGATCGTGTCGGCCAGATCGCGCCCGCGCTTCGTGATCTGCTCCTGGTCGCGCTTGCCCTCTTCCACCTGGCACAACACCTTCTCGGCCGCCTCACCGGTGAGGCGCGCGATGTAAGACAGGCGGCTCTGCGCATCGGGCAGCTGCTCCACCGTGCCCTGCAGCTTGTCGGCGTATCCCAGCTCTTTCAGCGCGTCGTGCAGCTGTCGCGTGATGCCGCCGAGCTTGCGGAACATGTCCGGGTTGCCCGCGCCCTGTGTGTCGTTCTTGTCGCTCATGACAGGCCCCCGCGGCTCAGAGGCCGAGCTTCTTGAATATGTTGGCGAGCTTCTCTTCCAGCGTGGCCTTGGTGAACGGCTTGACGATATAGCCCGCAGCGCCGTTCTGCGCGGCCAGCACGATGTCTTCCTTGCGCGCTTCGGCCGTCACCATCAGCACCGGCAGGTGCTTGAGCTTCTCATCGGCCTTGATCGCCGAGAGCAACTCGAAGCCGTTCATGTTGGGCATGTTGATGTCGGTGACGACGAAGTTGAAGGCGCCGGCCTTGAGCTTGCCCAGCGCGATCGCACCGTCCTCGGCCTCGTCGGCGTCGGCGTGACCGATCTCCTTGAGCAGGTTGCGCACGATGCGGCGCATGGTGGAGAAGTCGTCAACGATCAGGAATTTCATCGGGGTGGACATGGCAGGCTCCACGGAGGGGTGGAAATGAAAGGCACGCTGGGGTCAGCGCGAGGCCTCTTCGTTGGGTTTCGTCAGGTTGGTGGAAATCTGTAGCGGCGGCACGATCGAGGGGCGCGGCGCTTGCGCCGGTTGAGCCGCGGCGGGCGCCTCGTTGGCGGCCGCGGGCGTACCGGACAGGCCAGGCACCGGTGCGGCCGGCAGCGCGGGCGGGAACATGCGGTCCTCGTACTCGCGCGTCATGATCACGATGCTGATTCGCCGGTTCGACGGATCTTGTGGCTTGTCGGGCAGCAGCGGCACGCTGGCGGCCAGGCCCTCCACGCGGCGCAGCTTGTCGTCGGGCAGGCCACCGGCCACCAGCTCGCGGCGCGAGGCGTTGGCGCGGTCGGCCGAAAGCTCCCAGTTGCTGTAGCCGCGCTGGCCGCTGCCATAGGGCGTGGCGTCGGTGTGGCCGGCCAGGGCGATGCGGTTTTCCACGTCGCCCAGGGCCTTGCCCAGCGTGCGCAGGATCTCCTGCATGTAGGGCTTCACCAACGCGCTGCCGGTGTCGAACATCGGCCGGTTCTGGTCGTCCACGATCAGGATGTGCAAGCCGTCGGGCGTCTTGAGCATGCGGATCTGCGAGCGGTACTCACCCAGTTTCTCGTTGCTGTCGATCAGGGTGTTGATCTTGCGCTCCAGCGAGTCGATGCGCTCCTGGTCCTTGCGCGCGGCCTCGGCGCGCGCCATCTGGGCGCCGATCTCCTTGGTGGTGCGCTCGGTGTCACCCGAGTCGCGCTGGCCGAACGCGGCCGACAGGTCACGCCCGCCGCCGGTGATGATGCTGTTGCTGTTGCCCGCGCCACTGCCGCCCATGAGCGAGACCTTGACCGGATTCTGGAAGTAGCTCGCGATGCCTTCGAGCTCGCCCTTGGCGGTGGAGCCGAGCAGCCACATCAACAGGAAGAAGGCCATCATGGCCGTCACGAAGTCGGCGTAGGCGATCTTCCAGGCGCCGCCATGCGCCGCGTGGCCGGCCTTCTTGACCCGCTTGACGATGATCGGCTGAAGCTTCTTCCCGTCGCCGGCCATATCAGGCTTTCTTGCCCTTGACGTGGTTCTCCAGCTCGGAGAACGTCGGGCGCACGTCGCTGAACAACACCTTGCGGCCGAACTCGACCGAGGTGGCCGGTGCGTAACCCTGCATGCTGGCCAGCAGCGTGGTCTTGATGCACTGGAATTCCTTGCTGCTCTCTTCCACCTTCTGGTCCATCAGGCCACCCAGTGGTTCGAACACGCCGTAGGCCAGCAGGATCCCGAGAAAGGTGCCCACCAAGGCCGATCCGATCATGGCGCCGAGCACCGCAGGCGGCTGACCCACCGAGCCCATGGTGTTGACCACGCCGAGCACCGCGGCCACGATGCCGAAGGCGGGCAGGCCGCCGGCCAGACGGCCAATGGCCGCCACCGGCGCATGGGCCTCCTGGTGGTGGGTCTCGATCTCGCTGTCCATCAGCGTCTCGATCTCGTGCGCGTTGAGGTTGCCCGACACCATCATGCGCAGGTAGTCGGTGATGAACTCGACCACGTGGTGATCGGCGGCGATGGTGGGGTACTTCTTGAACACGGCCGATTGCTCGGGGTTCTCCACGTCCTGCTCGATCGCCATCAGGCCTTCCTTGCGGGCCTTCTGCAGCAGGTCGTACAGCAGCGCCAGGAGCTGCATGTAACGCGCCTTGGTGAAGCGGCTGCCCTTGAAGCAGCCAGCAATACCTTTGAAGGCAGCTTTCACCACCTTCATCTGGTTGTTGATCAGGAAGGCGCCCAACGCCGCACCGAGGATGGTGGTCATCTCGAACGGCAACGCCTTGAGCACCACGCCGATATTGCCCCCGTGGGCGATGAACACCCCGAAGATGCAGAGCATCGAGACCACGAAGCCGATGATGACGAACATGTGCTTGGCCGCAGGATGGGGTTGCCCGAACGGGACATACCGCGCGGGGGAATGCAGAACTTATCGGCCGACTCTAGGGGCGATGAAGACCGCCAGAAACGCGAAAAGGGCCCTTGAGCGGGCCCTTTTCAAGCTTTGACGGGGTGTGTCGATCAGTGCAGGCGCAGCGAATTGGCGCTGGAACCCTTGCCGGCGCGCGCCGGCGGCTGGCACAGGCCGCAGACGAAGTGGCGGGCGTTCTCGTAGGGCTCGGTGACGAAGTGACCACCGCAGCAGGAGCATTTGGTCAGCGTGAGCATGCCGTTGTCGACGAACTTCACCAGACGCCAGGCGCGGGTGACGGACAGCATCGGCTCGATGGCGCTGGCGCTCATCTGCTCGCTGTACAGGCGAAAGGCCTTGATGACGGCATCGATCTCCTCCAGCGCGCTGGACTTGGAGAGGTATTCGTGGATGTTGAGGAACAGCGACGCGTGGATGTTCGGCTGCCAGGTGAGGAACCAGTCGGTGGAGAACGGCAGCTGGCCCTTGGAAGGGCTCTTGCCAGCCACTTCCTTGTACAGACGAAGCAGGCGCTCGTAGGAGAGGCTGGTTTCGTACTCGAGCACCTGCAGGCGCGCGCCGAGCTGGATCAGGGCCACCGCGCGTTCGATGTCGCGCGACTCGTTGAGGATGCTTTTGCCGGCTGCCATGTTCGTGCTCCTGCGCTGGATGAGGGATCAGTGGGCGGTGGCGGCAACCGACTCGGCGTACTTGCCGGCCATCAGGATGCTGGCGTGCAGCTGGGTCGTGGTGCTGTTCTCGACCTTCTTCACGTTGTGGCTGGTCAGCAGGTTCCACACCAGATCGTCGTCCACACGGAAGCGGCACAGCAGCATGTTGCTGGAGGCGATCTTGAGCAGCTGCGCGGTGGAGAGCATGCCGAGCAGGTCGGCGGCTTCTTCGGTCAAGCCGAGGCGGAACAAGGCTTCGGCGCGGTCCTTGCGGATCAGGTTCTGCGCCAGCATCAGGTAGGTCAGGTTGGCTTCGCGGATCTCGGCCAGAAGTTGTTCGCTGTCCATCATGTGCTCCTTCACGTCCTCGTGGGTGGGGGGTTTCGCTGCCGGAAGGCTTTGCTTGACCCGATGTGAGGAATTGTGTCGAGCGGTGAAGAAACTTGAATCGGCAAATCGCTGTGCAACGTGTCGGGAGAACGGGTGTGGCGGTGTCAGTGCAATGCCTACAACGTTGGTTCACATTTCTGGCCGAAGGCACGCCACCGGCTCGCATACAAGACAAGCGGTACTCGGCTCATCGCTCTTGTATCGCTCTGGATGCTGCCTGCCTCCACGGGCGACTGGCGTCCGACGCGAACGCAAGGCTGCGCTAAAGAAATGTCATGGGTCTCCGAAATTCCCTGCAACGGACTTCGAGAAGGGGTTCGTCATCGGGCCCCGGCCAGATCGCCTTTCATCCACCTTTCAGGAGTTCCACATGACCACCATCAACACCAACGTGATGTCGATGAACGCCCAGCGCAACCTCATGGCTTCGCAGGGCTCTCTCGCCACCTCCATGCAGCGCCTGTCTTCGGGCCTGCGCGTCAACAGCGCCAAGGACGACGCCGCCGGCCTGGCCATTGCCGAGCGCATGAACGCCCAGGTCAAAGGCCTGAGCGTGGCCGCGCGCAACGCCAATGACGGCATCTCGCTGGCCCAGACCGCCGAAGGCGCGCTGGGCAAAGTGGGCGACATGCTGCAACGCATGCGCGAGCTGGCCGTGCAATCGGCCAACTCGACCAACAGCGCCGACGACCGCAAGGCACTGCAGGCCGAAGTGAAGCAACTCACCGACGAGATCGACCGCGTTTCGCGCCAGACCTCGTTCAACGGCAAGAAGATCCTCGACGGCTCCTTCACCGCCGCCAGCTTCCAGGTGGGCGCCAACGCCGGCGACAACATCACCGTGGGCTCGCTCGCCGACACCACCGCCGCCAACCTCAGCAAGGTGGCGTACGGACAGGCCACCGTGTCGGCGCTGAACCCGACAACCGCCATCACCACGGCGACCACCGCCATCGCTGCGGGCACGCTCACCATCGCCGTCGGTGGCGGCACCGCGGTGGATCTGGGGGCCATTGCCGCCGCCTCGACCGGCACCGAGCGACTGGGTCAGGTGGTGGAAGCCATCAACCGCAAGACCAGCGAAACCGGGGTGACCGCTTACCTGGTCGACAACAAGAACGGTACGTTCGAGGTCGAGTTGCTGTCGTCGAAACTCACCGCCGCCGGCGCGCCCGCAGCCGTGGTGTTCGCCGGCTTTGACGTGACGACCACCGGCATCACCAACGCCCAGGGCAGCGGCATCGCAGCTGCTGCAGCAAACCTGACCGGTATCGCCAGCGTCGACGTGACGACCGAAAAAGGCGCGTACATCGCGATGAAAAAGATCGACAGCGCGCTCGATCAGGTCAACAGCGCACGCGCCACGCTGGGTGCGGTGCAGAGCCGCTTCGAGAACGCAGTGGCCAACATTCAGATCGGCGTGGAGAACCTCTCGGCCTCGCGCGGTCGCATCATGGATGCCGACTTCGCCAAAGAAACCGCCAACCTGTCGCGCTCGCAGATCCTGCAGCAGGCCGGCACCGCCATGGTGGCGCAGGCCAACCAGGCCTCGCAGGGCGTGCTCTCGCTGCTGCGCTGATCGACCAATCGCACAACGCACCACGCCCATCGGCGTGGTCGCCCCCGACGGCGGTGGCGGTGAAAACCGCCACCGCCGTCTTGCTTTTCACACCTTCGTCGACACCGATTGCAAATAGATGCTGCGAAGCCCTCAAGTCGGGCCCTCGTGCACCGAAATTGATTCCAACGGACTTCGAAAAGGGGTTCGTCTTCAGGCCCCGGGCCGGATCGCTTTTCATCCACCTTTCAGGAGTTCCACATGACCACCATCAACACCAACGTGATGTCGATGAACGCCCAGCGCAACCTCATGGCTTCGCAGGGCTCTCTCGCCACCTCCATGCAGCGCCTGTCTTCGGGCCTGCGCGTCAACAGCGCCAAGGACGACGCCGCCGGCCTGGCCATTGCCGAGCGCATGAACGCCCAGGTCAAAGGCCTGAGCGTGGCCGCGCGCAACGCCAATGACGGCATCTCGCTGGCCCAGACCGCCGAAGGCGCGCTGGGCAAAGTGGGCGACATGCTGCAACGCATGCGCGAGCTGGCCGTGCAATCGGCCAACTCGACCAACAGCGCCGACGACCGCAAGGCACTGCAGGCCGAAGTGAAGCAACTCACCGACGAGATCGACCGCGTTTCGCGCCAGACCTCGTTCAACGGCAAGAAGATCCTCGACGGCTCCTTCACCGCCGCCAGCTTCCAGGTGGGCGCCAACGCCGGCGACAACATCACCGTGGGCTCGCTGGCAAACACCACCGCAGGCAGCCTGAGCAACATCAACTACGGTGAAGCCAATGCGAACGTTGCGGCTGCAGACATCGTGGGTTTCGGCACCGCCATCGCCGCGGGCGCGCTGACCATCACGGTGGGCACTGGCAGTGCAGTCGACCTCGGCGCCATCGCCGCTGCGACGTCGGGCACCGAGCGTCTGGGTCAGGTGGTGGAAGCCATCAACCGCAAGACGGCCGAGACGGGCGTCACCGCCTTCCTGAGCGAGACCACCACGGCGGGCACCTTCCGTGTCGACCTGGTGTCGTCGAAACTCGATGCGGCTGGCGCACCGCAGACCGTTGCGTTCTCGAACGGCTTCACCGTCGGTGCCACCGGCCTGCTCGAGGCAACCGGAGACACAGCCGGTACCGCCGCAGGCGCGGCAGCCCGGGTCGGTATCGCCAACATTGACATCACCACCGAGAAAGGCGCCTACATCGCGATGAAGAAGCTCGACAGTGCACTCGACGCCGTCAACGGCGCACGCGCCACGCTGGGTGCGGTGCAGAGCCGCTTCGAGAACGCGGTGGCCAACATCGCCATCGGCGTCGAGAACCTGTCCGCTTCGCGTGGCCGGATCATGGACGCCGACTTCGCCAAGGAAACCGCCAACCTGTCGCGCTCGCAGATCCTGCAACAGGCCGGCACCGCCATGGTGGCGCAGGCCAACCAGGCCTCGCAGGGCGTGCTCTCGCTGCTGCGCTGATCGACCAATCGCACAACGCACCACGCCAATCGGCGTGGTCGCCCCCGACGGCGGTGGCGGTGAAAACCGCCACCGCCGCTCCTTTTGGTGGGTTTGATCGGTGGAATTGGCCGGGGTAGCGCTTGCTTTTCCGGGCGATGGGGGTTGCCCGAATCTCAAGAATACGTCAGGGCTACCGAAATCAAACCCAATGGACGTCTGGACAGCATCCACCTCCAGCGGGTGAACACGGCGACACGGTCATAGCCCTGAACCCCGTGCGGGGCAGCAATGCCGGATCGCTTTTCATTCATCCATAGGAGTTAGTCATGACCACCATCAACACCAACGTGATGTCGATGAACGCCCAGCGCAACCTGCAGTCGTCGCAGGGCTCGCTGGCCACGTCGATGCAGCGCCTGTCTTCGGGCCTGCGCGTCAACAGCGCCAAGGACGACGCCGCCGGCCTGGCCATTGCCGAGCGCATGAACGCCCAGGTCAAGGGCCTGAGCGTGGCCGCGCGCAACGCCAACGACGGCATCTCGCTGGCCCAGACCGCCGAAGGTGCGCTGGGCAAAGTGGGCGACATGCTGCAACGCATGCGCGAGCTGGCCGTTCAGGCGGCCAACGCCACCAACAGCGACGACGACCGCAAGGCGCTGCAGGCCGAGGTGAAGCAGCTCACCGACGAGATCGACCGCGTGGCCCGCCAGACCACATTCAACGGCAAGAAGATGCTCGACGGTTCCTTCACCGCCGCCACCTTCCAGGTGGGCGCCAACGCCGGCGACAACATCACCATCGCCTCGCTGGCCGACACCACCGCCACGAACCTGAGCCGCGTGGCTTATGGCCAGTTCACGGTCGCTGCACTGAACGCCACCACCGCCATCACCGATTTCAATGTGGTGGTCGACACGGACTTCACCATCCAGGTGGGCACCGCCGCCGCGGTGGACCTGGGCGATCTGCCGCCCGCCACGTCCGGGGTTGAGCGCCTTGGTCAGGTGGTGGAGGCCATCAACCGCAAATCCAGCGAAACGGGTGTCTCGGCCTATCTGGTGGACAACGGCAACGGCACGTTTGACGTCGAGCTCCTGTCGTCGCGACTGACCGCCGCCGGTGCGCCAGAAGCCATCACCTTCGGCGCCGGCTTTGTCGGCAGCGAGACCGGCCTCACGGTGGCCAACGGCGCCGCCATCGTTGCCGCCACGACCAACCTGACGGGCATCAACTCCATCGACGTCACCACCGAGAAGGGCGCCTACATCGCGATGAAGAAGATCGACAGCGCGCTTGACCAGGTCAACGGCGCGCGCGCCACGCTGGGCGCGGTGCAAAGCCGCTTCGAGAACGCGGTGGCCAACATCGCCATCGGCGTCGAGAACCTGTCCGCTTCGCGTGGCCGGATCATGGACGCCGACTTCGCCAAGGAGACCGCCAACCTTTCACGTGCGCAGATTCTTCAGCAGGCCGGCACGGCCATGGTGGCGCAAGCCAACCAGGTGCCGCAGGGCGTGTTGTCGCTGCTGCGCAGCTGAACCGGCGCAGGCCGGTTGCAGCGCTCGCCGCACCCTGGATGGCGGCGATCCCGGGCGGTGGGATGGTCTCGAACCACCCCACCGCCTCGGGCCTTGTGGACTGACCACAGGGCTGCCCACCGGGCGCCCTGTGGTCAACCCGACAAGGAATCACCATGGCCATCTCATCTCCGGGTCTTGCCAGCGGCGTCGACGTGCAGGGCATCGTTGCCAAACTCGTCGCGCTGGAGCGCGCGCCACTGGCGCCGCTGCAGAAGCAGGCGGCAGGCTTCCAGAGCAAGCTGTCCATCTACGGCACGCTCAAGTCGATGGTGTCGGCGCTCGGTGACGCAGCGGCCAAGCTGGCCGACGTGAAATCGTGGGATCTCGTACGCGGCGGCACCACCGCACCGGACAAGGTGGGCATCTCGGTGGCGCCGGGCACCGCGCCGACGTCGATGAGCGTCGAGGTGCAGGCGCTGGCCAAGGCGCAGTCCAATGCTTCGGTGGCGGTCGCGAACAATGCGCCGGTGGGCAGCGGCACGCTGAGCATCCGGCTCGGCAGCTGGGCCACAGGCAACTTTGTGGCTGGCAGCGCTGCCGCGGTGGACGTGACGGTGGCGGCAGACGACACGCTCACCACCATCGCCAGCAAGATCAACAGCGCCGACGCGGGCGTGAGTGCCACCGTGCTGCGCGACGCCTCCGGCGAGCGTCTGCTGGTGCGCTCGAAAAGCACGGGCGAAGACCTGGGCTTTCGCATTCAGGCCACCGACGCCGACGGTGTGAACAACGACGCCAACGGGCTGTCACGCCTGGCGTTCGACGGTGCCGGCGGTGTATTCCATGGCATGAGCCTGAGTCAGGCTGGCAGCAACGCGCAGGCCACGGTGAACAACGTCGCCATTTCGTCGCCCAACAACGCAGTGAAAGACGCACTGCCCGGCATCACGCTCAACCTGCAGCAAGTCACCACCGCGCCGGTGGAGCTGACGGTGACAAACGACAAGGATGGCATGCGCAAGAACATCCAGACCTTCGTCGACGCCTACAACGCAATCAACAACATGCTGGCCACCGCCACCAAATACGACCCGGATACCAAGGTGGCCGGCTCGCTGCAGGGGGACAGCACCGCCGTGGGCCTGCAGAACGCGCTGCGAAACATGATGCGCTCGGTCACGCCGGGCGGTGAATTCACCCGCCTGCTCGACATCGGCCTCGAGATCAAGACGGGCGGCACCCTGAGCGTCGACAGCAGCAAACTCGACACCGCGCTGAACAACCCGACAGGCCTCAAGGCGCTGTTCACCACACCCTCCAGCAGCCCCACGGCCCGCGGATTCGGCCTCAAGCTTGACGCCTTTGCCGACGGCCTCTTGTCCGCCGGGGGCTTGCTCACTGGTCGCACCGAGGCGCTCAACGGCTCGATCCGGCGCAACGGCCAGGAACAGGACAAGGTGACCGAGCGCGCCGCACGCGCCGAGGTGCGCTTGCTGGCCCAATACAACGCCATGGACGCGGCTGTGGGCAAGCTCAGCGGCCTCAATGCCTTCGTGTCGCAGCAGATCACGCTGTGGAACAAGAACACCGGGTGAGCGGCGCTGCGGCGCCTACAGTCCCTGGCCTGAGTGCCGATACAAACAGGCATCAAGCACTAGGAAACCCCGCCATGTTCACCTCCGTCAACACCCGGGCCGCATCCGCCTACAAGCGCGTTGCTGTGGAAAGCAGCATCGAGGCGGCAGATCCGCATCAACTCGTGCACATGCTGTTCGACGCGCTGCTGCAATCGGTGGCGCGGGCACGCGGTGCGCTGGAACGCGGTGACCTCGCCGAAAAGGGCGAGCAGATCGGTCGTGCGGTTCGCATCATCGAGGAGGGCCTGAAGGCCGGCCTCAACCCGGACAGCGGCGGCGACATGGCCCGCAACCTGGGCGCGCTCTATGCCTACAGCGTGCGCCGCCTCACCGAGGCCAACCTGCGCAATGACGGCGCCGCGCTGACCGAGGTGGTGGGCCTGATCGAACCGGTGGCGCAAGCCTGGCAGGACATCCGTTCGCAAGCCCTGCAGGGAGCCTGAGCATGCAGCACCAGCTCATCGACTACTACAAGGCCATCGAGCGCACCAGCGAGCAGATGCTGGCCGCGGCGCAGGCCGAGGACTGGGACCAGGTGGTGCGCCTGGAGGGCGCCTGCGCGGTGCTGATCGCGCAGCTGCGTTTCAAATCAAGCGACACCGACCTGGCACCCGAAGAACGCAAGGAGAAGGCGCAGATCATGCAGCGCATCCTGCGCACCGATGCCGAGATCCGCTGCCTGGCCGAACCCTGGCTGAGCGATCTGTCCCAGATCCTGGATCGACCGAGCCCGGCGGCGACGCACTGAGGCGTCACCCTGACGCAAGAAAGAAAGGCCCCGCGGGGCCTTTCCTGTTTGTGGTCCGGATCGATCTGTCGGCGCGGCCGATGCGGCTGCGCCTTCAGACCGACATGTTCATGGTGTCCGAATACGCCTGCACCATGCGGTTGCGCACGTGCATCGCGCTCTGGAAGCCGATCTGCGCCTTCTGCATGGCGATCATGGTTTCTTCGAGGCTGACGTTGGGGTTGCCCAGCTGCACCTGGGTCTGCAGCTTGCTGGCCTGGTTCTGGGCATCGCTCACCTTGCCCAGCGCGGCCTTGAGGTTGTCGGCGAAGGCCGCGCCGGTGCCACCCAGGCCCTGACTGCTCAAGGGAGTCAGACGCATGTCCATGGGGAGTGCCCCCCATCTTATGGAACCAAAGCGAGCTGCCGGGATACCCAAACGGCACCTCGATTCCTTTGTATAGCGCCATGAATTCAATCTCATCTTCCAGAAGCAGCAGCCGATCGCGCGTATCGGAGACCGAATATTTCACAGCCAGCAGCGGTGAAGAATCGCCAACCTTGGAGACAAATAAGCCGTCTGACGCGCCTGCCAATCCATCGGGCCCCTGGCGCATTGGAAAGAGCCAACGGCGAGATCAGGTGACCGATCTCCGCACGATGTTTCCAAACAACGATGCGAGTGGCTCGGACAGTGATATCGGCAATGCCGCGCCATTTCCACGAGATGAGACCGATACCGACAGCAGCTCTGATACGGAACCCGTGAAGATCCCCAGGGGTTTCCAAGGCGATACCAAAGGTTCACCCGGTTGGCATTTCGATGCACGCAAGTACCTGGTATTGGACGCTGAAGGCCTTCAGGTCAGTTCGCGAATTTTTTCAGACTTTGATGAACAAGCCGCGGGACATGCCGCCAAGAATGCGCAGGAATATGCAAAGGGCACCCCATTGATCTGCCCTAAGGGCTTCGATCGAGACACGCATGTGCGATCTGTGGAAGGCGGCGGCTTTGAAGCTGACACGCAAGCGATCATGGACGACGGGCGTCTGACCCATAAACAAAAAATCGACGTCTATCGCTGGGCGCGCAGCTACACGCCTCCGGTGATTCGTGATGATGTCACGATTGCCGAAATGCGCGCAGCAGTATCCAACGGCATCACCAGCGCGTCGAACGCCATCACGAACACTGTGTATACGCCCGCCTTCCGCGTAACAGCCATCGTGCTCTGTGCGGTGGGCGTGACGGCGGCTGCGTTAGCAGGCGTATTGGTCGGCTCCAGGAACAATCCTGGCACAGCGGAACACTTTGAAATCGTGCATCGCAACAGCACGGAATTGGCCAGCATTCTGGAGGAACTCCGACAGCGATTTCCGCAGATCACGCAAAGTGACAACTGGAGCAACGTCGCCGATTGGGTCCACAAGCTGCCCGAGAACATTCAGCCCCAGATTCCCTACAACACGACGGAAGGATTCGTACAGAACGCCTGGGTCAGGTCACTGGGCAACGCGCTGGAGCCCACCACCGCTCTGTTCCTGGCCGCCACCCTGCTGGCGCTGCAGGCTTTGTTTCAATCCTGATCAAGAGAACGCACATGGACACCGATTCACGCCATGACCCGACGTTGAGCGCTGTCCTCGACGCATGCCGCGCCGCGCTTACCGCCGTGCAGCAGAAGCTCGCGTCGGTGGAGGGTTCCGGCGCCAATCAAGCTCTCGACGCGGCGGCCCTTGGGCCCACGCCGGTCAGCCCCTCAATGCTGTATGAGACGGCAGCACGCCTGTGTGACGAGGGTGCGTTCGAAGATGCCTTGCTGCCTGCTTTGGTACTGAGTACTTGGCACTCCACCCACCCGGATGCCTTGTTTTTGGCGGGCACCTGCCTGCAACGTGTGGGGCAATCGGCCGCTGCGCTGCTGATGTTTAGCCAGTGTGGTCAGGCGGGTGACGCATCAATGCAGGCCGCCTGCGCCTTGCGTTGCGGGGAATGTCTGGCAGCGATCGGCCACAACGAACAGGCAGTGCGGGCCTTTCGGTCGGCAGTTGAGGCTTGCCGGCAAAACGCCGATCTGGCCGAGCTGCAAGCGATTGCACAAGCCAAGGCCGACGCGCTGGTGTGATTCGAACGTCGCGCATCGATCTGGAAAGCGATTGCTCAGACCGACATGTTCATGATGTCCGAGTAAGCCTGCACCATGCGGTTGCGCACGTGCATCGCGCTCTGGAAGCCGATCTGCGCCTTCTGCATGGCGATCATGGTTTCTTCGAGGCTGACGTTGGGGTTGCCCAGCTGCACCTGGGTCTGCAGCTTGCTGGCCTGGTTCTGGGCATCGCTCACCTTGCCCAGCGCGGCCTTGAGGTTGTCGGCGAAGGCCGCGCCGGTGCCACCGGCCGCGGCGGTGCCGGCGGCGGGGCGCTTCAGGGCGCCAGTGCCGGCCAGGCCCTGGCTGCTCAAGGGGGTCAGACGCATGTCCATGGGGAGTTCCTTCATCTCACGACAGGCCCCGATCCTAGGTACCCCCTCGGCACACCGGGCGGGAAATAAAGGCCCATAAGCGCGCCTTTTTTCGGGACCGTTGGCCAGGGGGCCCCGGGATACTCGTTCGCATTCGGGGGCTTCTTGTGCCCCCTGACGACACACGACGAGCCCACCCGCCCATGAGCACCACCGCCGTTGCCGAACTCGATGTCCAGCCCGCGCGCCCCCACGCACTGGCGGACGGCTTCGCCCGCATGAGCACCGCCCAGAAAACGAAGCTGGGTATCGGGGTGCTGGCCCTGCTGGGCGTGGCGCTGGCCTTCTTCTTCATGGGCCGCCAGCCCGATTGGCGCGTGCTCTACGCGAACCTGGGCGACAAGGACGGCGGCGCCATCGTGGCGCAGCTCTCGCAGATGAACGTGCCGTACAAGCACGCCGAAGGCGGCGGCGCCATCATGGTGCCGGCCGACAAGGTGCACGACACGCGCCTGCGCCTGGCCTCGCAGGGGTTGCCCAAGGGCACGGTCACCGGCTTCGAGCAGATGGAGGCGAACCGCTTCGGCATGACGCAGTTCCAAGAGCGCCTGACCTTCCAGCGCGGGCTCGAGGGCGAGCTCACGCGCTCGATCCAGTCGCTCGCCTCGGTGCAAGCCGCGCGGGTGCACCTGGCGCTGCCCAACCAGAACGGTTTCTTCCGCGAGCAACAAAAGCCCAGCGCCTCGGTGCTGCTCACGCTGTTCCCCGGCCGCACCCTCGATCGCGCCCAGGTGGCCGGCATCGTGCATCTGGTGGCCAGCAGCGTGCCCGAGATGAATCCCAAGGCGGTGAGCGTCGTGGACGACCAGGGCAACCTGCTCTCCAACCCGCCCGACAGCGCGGGCAAGCAGGGCGCGGACGTGCAAAAGCTGCAATACGTGCAGCAGCTCGAACAGACCTACACCCGCCGCATCATGGACATGCTCGAGCCCTTGGTGGGCGCAGGCAACGTGAAGGCCCAGGTCAGCGCCGACATCGATTTCTCCGAGGCCGAGATGACCTCGGAACAGCACCGCCCCAACCAGGGTGGCGAACCCAGCGCGGTGCGCAGCCAGCAGCTCATCGAAGACAGCAACGGCAGCGCGGCCCAGCCCGCGGGCGTGCCGGGCGCGGTGAGCAACCAGCCACCGGCGCAGGGCAGCGCGCCCATCAACGGCCCGGCAGCGCCGGTGGGTGTCAATGGCCCCGGCGCGGGCGACAAGACCTCGTCGAGCCGGCGCGAGTCGGTGGTGAACTACGAGGTCGACAAGACCGTGCGCGTGGTCCGAGAGGCCACCGGCACCGTCAAACGCCTGAGCGCGGCCGTGGTGGTGAACCACAAGACCACGCTGGACAAGGCCGGCAAGCCCGTGAGCGCGCCGATCCCGCCGCAACAGCTGGAGCAGATGACCGCGCTGGTGCGCGAGACCATCGGCTTCAACCAGACGCGTGGCGACTCGGTGAACCTGGTGAACGCACCGTTCAACGACATCAAGCTGCCCGAGGCCGAGCCGCTGCCGTTCTGGCAGCAGGCCGACACGCTGGAACTGGCGCGCAGCATGGCCCTCCCGGCTGGCATGGTGCTGCTCGCGCTCATCGTGTTCCTCGGCCTGGTGCGCCCGGCGCTCAAACTCATGAAGGCACCGCCCGCGCCGCTCGAGGTGACGCCGCTCAACGCCATCCTGAACGAAGCGCCCGAGCGCCCCGGCCTGCCGCAACCCGCGGCGGTGGACGAAGACACGCCCGAGCGCCGCCGCATGACCGATGCCAAGCGCCTGGCGCTGGAGAACCCCGCGGCGGTGGCCAACATCGTCAAGGGCTGGGTCAACGGCGAAGCCGCGGCCTGACCGAACGAAGGAAGCACGACCATGGACGACCAGGGACTGCAGGACGCCGCGATCTTCCTCATGTCGATCGGCGAGGAAGAGGCGGCCGAGGTGTTCAAGCACCTGAGCCCGAAAGAGGTGCAGAAGCTCGGCGAGACCATCGCCCGCACGCGCGCCGTCTCGCACGAGCGCGTGGACGAGGTGATCCAGCGCTTCACCAGCACCGCCTCGTCGCAGAGCCTGCTGGTGTCCGACACCGACAACTACGTGCGCAGCGTGCTCAAGCGCGCGCTGGGCGACGACAAGGCCGCGCTGCTGATCGACCGCATCCTGCAGGGCGGCGACGTCTCGGGCATCGAAAGCCTGAAGTGGATGGACCCGCTGTCGATCGCCGAACTGCTGCGCAACGAGCACCCGCAGATCGTCGCCGCCATCCTGGTTCACCTGGAGGCCGAGCAGACCGCCGCGGTGCTGAAGAACTTCACCGAGCGTCCGCGCAACGAAGTGATGCTGCGCATCGCCACGCTTGAAGGCATTCAGCCGACCGCGTTGAAGGACTTGAACGAGGTGCTCTACAAGGTACTGGCCGGCGGCGACAAGATCCGCAAGGCTTCGATGGGCGGCGTCAAGACCGCGGCCGAGATCATCAACATGATGGGCACGCAGATCGAGAGTTCGGTGATCGACGCCATTCGCGATCACGACGCCGACCTGGCCCAGAAGATCATGGACAAGATGTTCATCTTCGAGGACCTGCTCAAGCTCGATGGCAAGGCGATCCAGCTCGTGCTCAAGGAAGTCGCCACCGACCAGCTCGTCATTGCGCTCAAGGGGGCAAGCAACGAGCTGCGCGAGCTGGTGTTCAACAACATGTCCACCCGCGCGGCCGAGGCGCTGCGCGAAGACCTCGACGCGCGCGGGCCGATCCGCCTGTCCGAGGTGGAGGCCCAGCAGAAAGACATCCTCAAGGTGGTGCGCCGCCTGTCCGACGAAGGTCAGATCATGATCGGCGGCGGCGGCGAAGACGAAGCCTTTGTCTGACAACGCCATGAGCCAACGACCCAAGAGCGACCCCTACTCGCGCTTCATCCCACGCGAGGAGATCGATGGCGTGGCGGCCTGGCAGTTCGCGGCCGTGGACGGCAGCGACCAGCGTCCCGTGCTGGCCACCGAGCCCGGCGCCGACGCGCCGCTCGAAGCGCGACTGGCCGAAGCGCGCGAGCAGGCCTACGCCGACGGCTTCCAGCACGGGCACGACGCCGGCGCGCAATCCGTGCGCGATGCGATGGAAGCCACCATGCGCCGCACCGCCGAAGAGACCGCGGTGCGCATGGCCCAGCTGCTGCGCACCACGCGCGAGCACCTCAAGCACAATGAGCACGACATCTCGCGCCACATCCTCGAACTCGCCTGCGATCTGGCGCGCCAGGTGATCCGCCAGGAGCTGGTGCAGCACCCTGTGCAACTGCAAGGCGTGGTGAGCGAGGCGATGGCACAGCTCATCGACGACAACCTGCCCGCCACCGTTCGCATGCACCCGGCCGACCTGGCGCTCATGAAGGGCGCGCTGCTGGAGACGCTGGGCGAGCCCGCGCCCGAGTTCGTGGCCGACCCCAACATCACCCCGGGCGGTTGTGTGGTCGAGTCGCGCACCAACTCGGTTGACGCCACGATCGAGAAGCGCTGGCTGCGCGCCATCGGCAACCTCGGCCTGAGCGAGCCCTGGAACCCCGACGACGCCGACGTCTGAACGCACAACGCCCAACACAGAGCGCCGACCGGACATGACCGACAGCACCTTCGATGAGACACCGAGCCGCTGGGGCCACTTCATGGAGGACCTGCGCGCCAGCGCCAAGGCGCCGACGACGCTGGAGACGCGCGGCACGCTGACCCGGCTCGCCGGCCTCGTACTCGAAGCGGTGGGCCTGCGCGTGCCGGTGGGTTCGCAGTGCCTGATTGACAACGGTCAGAAGCAACCCGTGCTGGCCGAGGTGGTGGGCTTCTCCAAGGACCGCGCCTTCCTGATGCCCGCGGGCGATGTGCACGGCCTGGCCAGCGGCGCCAGCGTGACGCCACTGCCGCCGTACCGCAGCGTGCCCCGTCTGGGGCAGGACAACCCGCCGCCGTCGCCCAACGACCGCAGCACGCTCAGCCTGCCCATGGGGCATGGCCTGCTGGGCCGCGTGGTCGATTCGCACGGCCAGCCGCTGGACCACCAAGGCCCCCTGCGCGACGTGAGCGTGGCGCCGCTGGAGCGCGCGCCGCTCAACGCGATGGACCGCGACCCGGTGCGCGAGCCGCTGGACACCGGCGTGCGCGCCATCAACGCCATGCTCACCGTGGGCCGCGGCCAGCGCCTGGGCCTGTTCGCCGGTTCCGGCGTCGGCAAGAGCGTGCTGCTGGGCATGATGGCCCGCTACACCAAGGCCGACGTGATCGTGGTCGGCCTCATCGGCGAGCGCGGCCGCGAGGTGAAGGAATTCATCGAAGACATCCTGGGCCCCGAAGGCCGCCGCCGCAGCGTGGTGGTGGCCGCACCGGCCGATGCGCCCCCGCTGGTGCGCATGCAGGGTGCGAGCTACGCCACCGCCATCGCCGAGCACTTCCGCGATCAGGGCCTGCACGTGCTGCTGTTGATGGACTCGCTCACCCGCTACGCCATGGCGCAGCGCGAGATCGCACTCGCCATCGGTGAGCCGCCGGCCACCAAGGGCTACCCGCCGTCGTGCTTTGCCAAGCTGCCCCAGTTGGTGGAGCGCAGCGGCAACGGCCTGAATGGCGTGGGCTCCATCACCGCCTTCTACACCGTGCTCAGCGAGGGCGACGACCAACAGGACCCGATCGCCGACGCGGCGCGCGCCATCCTCGACGGCCACATCGTGCTCTCGCGCGCGCTCGCCGAGTCGGGCCACTACCCCGCCATCGACGTCGAGGCCTCGGCCTCGCGCGTGATGCACAACGTGGCCGGCCCGGCGCACCTCGATCTGGCCCGCAAGTTCCGCGCGAACTACTCGCGCTACCAGAAGAGCCGCGACCTGATCCAGCTCGGCGCCTACGTGGCCGGCAGCGACCCCGAGACCGACCGCGCCATCGTGCTTTACCCCGGCCTGCAGCGTTTTCTCATGCAGGACATGCGGGAGGCCGCGTCCATGAGCGACAGCCTGCGCCAGCTCAAGAGCGCGCTGCAGGAGGACAAGGCCGGTGGCGCTGCGCCCGGTCAGCAGCAGCGCGGCGCACGCGCACACCACAACCCCTATGAAGGCCATAACGGATGACGCGTCCCGCGCAGAACCTCGAACCCGTGATCGAGATCGCCGAGCGCCGCCGCGACGAGGCGCTGGCCGAGTGTGCGCGGCTGCAGACCGAGCAGCGCCAGGCGCAGGAACAGATGGACCAGCTCGTCACGTACGCCGATGAGGCAAACCGCCGCTGGGCCGAGCGGGGTGCGGTGGGTGTGGACGTGACGCTGCTGATGCACCACCGCCAGTTCATGGCCAAGCTGGAGAACGCCATGGCGTTCCAGCAGGACGTGCTGGCCGACCGCGCACAGCGCGTGCAGCGCGCCACCGCCGCGGTGCAGGAAGCCGAGCGCGACCTGGCGAGCCTGCGCAAGTACGCCGCACGCCAGATCGAAGCCTGGCAGCAGACGCTGCAGCGCCGCGAACAGAAGCACACCGACGAGATGGCGCAGAACATCCACCGCCGCCGCCTCGAGAACGACAGCAACTTCCAGCCGATGTCCTGATGAACACCGCCACGCCCGCCTCCCCCTCGCCCGCCCACGGACCGCAAACGCACGCCACCGGCACGCGTCCGGCGCACCTGCAGGGCCAGCGCACACAGGCACCAGCCGACCTGTTCGCCGCCCTGCTGGCCCTGGCCGCCGACGCGACGCCGGCCGAGACAGGTGATCCGCTGGCCACCACCGCCGACGCCACTGCGCAAGACACCGCACAGGACGCCGACGACAAAGACAACCCGTTGGCCGGCCTGATGTTCTGGCAACCCCAGGGCCCGCTGGAGCAGACCCACGCGGCCAGCGCCAGCGGCGATGGCGCCCGGGGCGGCCGCGCCACCACCGCCATGCCGGAGCGCGCGGTCGCCGATGCGCTGCGGGAGCCGTCCGCCCGCGCCGACGAGCGCGCAGTCCAGACGCCCGACACCGGCGCGGCACCCGTCGCCACCCCGCCCACGAACGCGCGCCCCGGCGGCCCGAGTTGGCAAGTGATGGCCGCGCGCGCCGCGCAGACCGCACCCGCGGGCGCTGGCGGTGACGCGCCCGCCACCCGCTGGACCCGCGCCGCCCCCGACACCCCCGCACAAGCGCAAGCCTGGGGCCTGCGCAGCACCGTCAACCTGGACCCGCGCTTCCCCGCCAACGCACAGACCGCGCCGGGCATGGCACAAGCGAGCGCACAAGCCTCCACGCACGCCGCCGCACACACGGCCCTGCACGGCCTTGCCGACGAAATCGCCCCTGCCAGCATGGGCGAGCGCGCGCCCCTGGCGGGCGCCGGCCCGGCATCACCCGCGGCGGCCAGCGGCCTATCGACACAGACGGACCTGTCCGGCAACCCAGCCGACAGCGGCGACCACAGCGACCCCGGTGGTGCCACGCCGGACAACGGCGGCCACGGCGACGACACCGGTAACGCGCACAACCGCGACGCCGAGGCCGTGGAAGTGCAGCACTGGGGCGGTGCCCAAGGCCTGCGCCACGCCAGCCTGCGCGTGGGCGAGGAAGCGGGGCGCGCCATCGACATCCAGCTCGCACTGCGCGGCGACGAGGTGCAGCTCGACATCCGCACCGACGACAGCGCCGCCCGCGACGCCCTGCGCGAGCAAGCCCAGGCCGCCCTGGGCGAACGCCTGCAGCAAGGGGGCCTGCAACTGGGCAGCGTGTCGGTGGGTGCGCAAGCTCAGGAGCGGCAGCGCGAGGAGCAACAGCCCACGGTGCGGACCACACAAAAGACGCGTCCAGATGATGTGGGCCCCCCCGCATCATCCGGACAACGCGCGAGCGGGCGTGGCACCAGCGGCAGCCTGGACCTTTTCATCTGACGCTACTGGGGGCGCTACCCCCGCGGTAAACGCCGGTCGGCGCGGCCGCCCACACGCTCGCCGAACTAACCGGCAAGTACCGGTTCGTGCTGTCAAACCCGGGTCAAAGCACTTGCATCCGGGTCGGGCGCTTCGCCGCCTTTCTCCTCATGCGCCGCGGAAAACGTCAGCCATTGACCTGGTGGCAACGGGTTCGAAGCCGCTTCATCGGCGACGCACCACACGGCCAGCTCATGAAGCACATCCAACAAGGAAGCCGCACTCAGGGTGTTCAGCGGCAGCGTGAAACAAAAAACCAGCTCGCCTGAGTCTGCGTCCACCGCAAAACCGCGACCTTCGCCGAGCAGGGCGCTGTTGCGCATCAGGATCGGCCAAGCCGTGCTTTCGTTCCGGTCGATCTGCCCGAGAAAGCAGCGAACGTGCAGCCACATCGGTCTCGCAACGTGATGACTCGCCACGAACGTTGTGCCGTCCATCAGCACCTCGAAGAACAGCTCGGGCGCAGCCAGGTCTGGCGCCTGGTCCACACGGTCGCCCAGGACCTGTGCCAGACCGCCCAGCAGGGCGTACAGGTGTTCGCGCCCCCGTTGCACGGCGGCAGCGTTGATGGGAGCCCCGTTCACAGATCGACCTTTGCCGGCTTGCCCCGAGCATCGCCGCTTCGCTCAGGCTTGCGCAGGTTGAGCGTCATGCAGTGAATTCCGTACATCGCGACGCCAGGTGCCAATTTGCCGCCGAGCACCTTGCCACTGGCGGCGTAGTGCACCACGATTCCCGCATCGGCCAGCTTCTTCTTCAAACCATCGCTGATCTTGTCCGAAGGCATCAACACGTGTCCGGGTTGGCCGTCGATCGACAACACGTTGGTGGCCAACTCCTGCTGATCTGCCGCCGATATCTCGATCACCTGGATCCCGAGCTCCTTCAAGTTCGTGAGCACCTCTTGACGGCTCAGGAGCTTGCTGTTGGCGGGATCTTTGACGATGCAGGGTTTGTGCACCAGTGCAACCAACTCTCCGTTTTGGTTGCGCATGATATGCATCGCAAGATCACCGTCATAGCACTTGAGGCGACCGAGCTTGTCGACGGCACTCGTATCCAACTCGTATCGAATCACATTCTCGGGATTGCCAAACACCCGCTGAAGCTGCGCATCCACCTTCTGGTTGCGCAAGGGGCTCCCTGGATCCTTCGCATTGTGCGCGAGCACCAGCAAATCGGCCGCGGGCACGTAGTCAACGTCAGCGAAGTTGACGGGGCTGTTGACCTCGTCGTATGGAATGTCGTTGGCGTCGAAGTGGCTGCGCAGGTTCTTGATGGCCTGCGCTTGCGGCATGGACCCCAGTGCGGTGGGGTCAGAGATGACCATTCCGTGGGGCCCTTCACTTGCGAGGTTACGCACAAACGGATAGCTTGATCGGGCCGGCTGCTGCAATAGCGAGACCGACTTGTCGCCCGCGACGGCCTTGACGGCATCAGCAACTTCGCGGTGGTTCGAAACCTCAGCCTTTCTTTCCTGGGCCGTCTGGGCACCAGAGAAGTCGAAGGTGGCGATCAGATAGCCGCCCTCACCAAGAACGGTCGGCTCATCGGCCGGCGGTGGCACACTCGCCGCCCCGACGCCTGGAAGCACCTGGGTATCCCTCACCAGGTTGTGGACGCCCTCTGCGGCCCAGCCGGTCCAATCATGGACGGTCTTGAGCAGTTGGCCTGCGATCGTGGGCTGAGGCTGCCGGGGCGGCATCACCCCAAAGTGCTTCAACGCCGCTTTGCGGCCAGCCGCCTGCGTGGGCCGGTGGGTTCTCGGCCCCCTCACTTCAACGTTACGTGCGCGTTGACCACCGCTGGGGTAGTAAAGGTTGGGGGGGCTGTTCGTTGCTGGGGTCTGCGGGTTCTGTCGCGGACTCGCGATGGGCTCGCCCGCCTGGTAGACGGTTGAATTGCCTGACGAAACACTGGATGAAATCATGGCGATCACCTAACTGTGGGGTGCTGCTGAGTAAGCCCGAGGCGTCGATTGGTTCCAGCGAACGCCGGCACCGGATGACCGCCCACGCGCGGGGTGCTTTGGGCGTTGACGTACGGGAATAAGCAGGTTTTCCCGCGCTTATCGGGCGAACGACGGGGTGACCCCCCTCCCACAATCCCTCTCAACCCGCACGCCCTGCCCGCGCGCAGCCCCCGAGAAGGAAGCCCATGTCCGCCGCTGCCACCGCCACCGCCGACACCCCCGCCGCCCCGAAGAAGAAGGGCAAGAAGCTGTTGTTCGTCATCGTCGGCGTGCTGGTGCTTGCCATCGCGGGCGCGGCCGCCGCGCTGTTCATCCTGAAGAAGAACACCGCCGAAGACGAATACGAGGGCGAGGAAGCCACGGCCCAGGTCAAGGCGGTCGATCCGAAGTCGGCCCCGACCTTCCTGCCGCTGGAGGCCATGGTGGTCAACCTGGCCGACCCGGGCGGCGCACGCTACATCCAGCTCGGCCTGACGCTGCAGCTGCAGGACGCTGCCACCGGCGACGCTGTCAAGGCCTTCATGCCCAGCATCCGCAGCCAGGTCCTGTTGCTGCTGTCCAAGCGCACCGGCGAAGAGGTACTCAGCGCCGAAGGCAAGGACAAGCTCGGCAAGGACATCCTGGCCGCCGTCTCCGAGGTGATGGGCTACCCGGTGCCCAAGGACGGTGAAGACGGCAAGCGCCGGCGCGGCCCGGCCAACCCGGTGCAGGCCGTGCTGTTCTCCAGTTTCATCGTTCAGTGACGCCACACACCCAGGGGTGACCAGGCCATGTCCGATTCGTTTCTGTCACAGGAAGAAGTCGACGCCCTGCTCGAGGGCGTGACGGGCGAAAGCCAGAAGCTCGCCAAGGACGAGACGCCAGAGGGCGGCATCCGCAGCTACAACCTCTCCAGCCAGGAGCGCATCGTCCGTGGGCGCATGCCCACGATGGAGATCGTCAACGAGCGCTTCTCGCGCAACCTGCGCCAGGGCCTGTTCAACTTCATCCGCCGCAGCCCCGAGATCTCGGTGGGTGGCGTGCAGGTGCAGAAGTACAGCGCCTTCCTGCGCGAACTGGTGGTGCCCACCAACTTCAACATCATGGCCATCCGCCCGCTGCGCGGCAACGGTCTGGTGGTGTGTGAACCGACATTGCTGTTCGGCGTGATCGACAGCCTGTTCGGTGGCAACGGCAAGTTCCACACCCGCATCGAGGGGCGCGACTTCTCGCCCACCGAGCAGCGCGTGATCAACCGCCTGGTGGATGTGGTGGCCGAGGAATACAAGAAGGCCTGGCGGGGCGTTTACCCGATCGAGCTGGCCTACCAGCGCTCGGAGATGCAACCGCAGTTCGCCACCATCGCCACGCCGAGCGAAATCGTCGTCTCCACCAGCTTCACGCTGGAGATCGGCGACCTCAGCGGCTCGCTGCACATCTGCATTCCCTACGCCACGCTGGAGCCGATCCGCGACGTGCTCTATTCCAGCGTGCAGGGTGACGCGATCGAGGTCGACCGCCGCTGGGTGAAGCTGCTCAGCCACGAGATCCAGGCCGCCGAGGTGACCATGGTGGCCGAACTCGCCAAGACCGAAGCCACGGTGGAGCAGTTGCTCGCCATGCAGGTGGGCGATTTCATCGAACTCGACCGCAACCCCAGCATCACCGCCAACGTGGACGGTGTGCCCATCTTCGAATGCCAGTACGGGACGCACAAGGGCAAGTACGCCCTGCGCGTGGACCGCAGCCTGCGCGGCGCCGACATGAACTGGCTGGGCGCATCGCCCGACCTGTGAGCCGCCAGGCACCACCGACTTTCCCAGGAGAGACCCCCATGTCCACCGACACCCCGAACCAGGACGCCATCGCCGACGAATGGGCCCAGGCCCTCGAAGAGGCGGGCGCGGCCACCGCCACGGCCGACAGTGCGCCGGCCTTCGATGCCGATCACACACCGATCAAGAGCGGGGCCGCTGCCAGCGGGTCGATGCAGGACATCCAGATGGTGCTGGACATCCCGGTGCAGCTGTCGGTGGAGTTGGGCCGCACGCGCGTGCCGATCAAGTACATCCTGCAGCTCGCGCAGGGCTCGATCGTGGAGCTCGACGCGTTGGCAGGCGAGCCGATGGACGTGCTGGTCAACGGCTATCTCATTGCGCAGGGCGAGGTGGTGGTGGTGAACGACAAGTTCGGTATCCGCCTGACCGATATCGTGACGCCCTCCGAGCGCATGAAACGCCTGAGCAGGACCTGAACCCATGTGGCAGAACGCGTGGCCGGCACTGGTGCTGCTGGCGTTGATGGTGGGCATTGCCTGGGCGCTCAAGTGGGCGCGCGGGCGCATGCCCGGGCTGCCGGGCGTGCCCGGCCAGCAAGGCCCCGCGCTCAAAATGCTGGCCAGCCTGCCGCTGGGCCCGCAACAACGTGTGGTGACGCTGCAGGTGGGCCAGGGCGAGCACGCCACCTGCCTGGTGCTGGGCGTGGCCGCGGGCACCGTGAGCAAGCTGCATGAGATGCCCCTGCCGCCCGAGACCGCGACGCCGTCGCCACCCGCCGCTGGCGGCTTTGCGGCGCGGCTGGCCCAGCAACTCGTGAAGGGCCCAGGCGATGCGCCGCGCTGAACGTCACGTCGAGTCGGCTGTGCTGCGCGCGCTCGCGCTGTTCCTGGCGCTGGCCCTGCTGTCGCTGGGTGCCTGGGCGCAGAACGCGCCCGTGCCCACGCCGCAAGGGCCCTCGCTGCCGCTGGTGGTGGGCCAGGGCGCGGGTGGCGCCAGCTACTCGGTGCCGATCCAGACCCTGCTGTTCTTCACCGCGCTGTCCTTCCTGCCCGCGGTGCTGCTGCTGATGACGGGCTTCACCCGCATCGTCATCGTGCTGTCGCTGCTGCGCCAGGCCCTGGGCACGCAATCGGCGCCGCCCAACCAGGTGATCGTGGGCCTGTCGCTGTTCCTCACGCTGTTCGTGATGGGGCCGACGCTGGACCGCGTGTACGACGACGCCTACGCACCCTACTCGCGCAACGAGATCACGTTCGATCAGGCATTGCAGCGCGGCGAGGCGCCGATGCGCTCCTTCATGCTCAAGCAGACGCGCCAGTCCGACTTCGAGCTGTTTGCGGGCCTGGCCAAGTTGCCCGCAGACGTCACCGCCGAAAACGCGCCGTTTCGGGTGCTGGTTCCGGCCTTCGTGACCAGCGAGCTCAAGACCGCGTTCCAGATCGGCTTCATGATCTTCATCCCGTTCCTGGTGATCGACATGGTGGTCGCCAGCGTGCTGATGTCGCTCGGCATGATGATGCTCTCGCCGGTGCTCGTGGCCCTGCCTTTCAAGCTCATGCTGTTCGTGCTCGCGGACGGCTGGAACATCCTCATCGGTTCACTGGCGGCGTCGTTCGCCCAATAGGGAAACACATGGAACCCCAAGCCGCCCTCACCATCGGTCAGAACGCGCTCTTCCTGCTGCTCGCGGTGGCTGCGCCGGTGCTGCTCACCGTGCTGGGCGTGGGCCTGGTGATCAGCCTGTTCCAGGCCATCACGCAGATCCACGAACAGACGCTGGCCTTCGTGCCCAAGCTGGTGGCCGCCATCGCGGTGTTCGCCATCGCCGGGCCGTGGATGCTCACCACGCTGGTCGAGTTCATCCGCAGCACGATCCTCTCGATCCCGCAGTACGCCGTCTGACGGCGGCCCGAGGGCGCGGCACGTGATCACCTTCACCGAAGCCCAGCTCATGGCCTGGGTGTCGCCGGTGTTCTGGCCGTTTCTGCGCATCCTCGCGGTGTTCAGTGCCGCGCCCATCTTCTCGGCACGCTCGGTGCCGATGCGCACGCGCGTGGCGCTGGCGTTCCTGATCGCGGTCTGCGCGCAGGCGGTGCTCACCGACCAACCCGTGGTCGCGCTGACCGATGCGCGCGCCCTTGAGGTGGTGGTGCAGCAGGTGCTGATCGGCCTGGCCATCGGCCTGGCGGTGCGCATCGTGTTCGCGGCGGTGGAACTGGCCGGTGAACTCGTGGGGCTGCAGATGGGTCTGAACTTCGCCGGTTTCTTCGACCCCACCACCGGCGCACAGTCGAGCACCGTGGGCCGCTTCTTCGGCAACACCACCATGCTGTTGTTCGTGGTGATGGGTGGGCATCTCATGCTGCTGCAGGCGGTGGTGGCCAGCTTCAACACCTTTCCCATCGGTGGCGGCGCGCTTGATGCGGTGAACACCATGCGCTTGCACGAGCTGGGGGCGGTGGTGTTCCGCTATGGCCTGTGGATTGCGCTGCCCCTGATCGGCATGCTGCTGTTCATCAACGTGGTGCTGGGCATCGTCTCGCGCATCGCGCCGCAGATGAACGCCTTCGCCATCGGCTTTCCGGTCACGCTCTCGGCCGGCCTGGTCGGCATCGCGTTTACGCTGCCGATGCTCGACGCCCCGGTGGCCGCGTTGTTCCGGCTGGCAACTGCGTTGTTCACGGGCTGATCGCCCGCGTTTTTCAGCAAACGCAAAAGACTTTTCCCGTCTCGCCCTGTTCAGGGCCGGGTGGGCTCCCTACATTCGCCGCTCACACAAGGCCGGGCGGCTGCAGGTCGCCACGGCATCGGACAACAGCAGGAGACAGACATGGACATGAACCTCGGGGGCAAGCTCGCCCTCGTCACGGGCTCGACACGCGGCATCGGGCTGGCCACTGCCACCGGACTGGCACGCATGGGCGCGGAAGTGATCGTCAACGGTCGCACCGCGGCAGCGGTGGACGAAGCGCTGGAGAAACTGCGCGCTGCGGTGCCGGGTGCCAAGGCCCACGGTGCCGTGCAGGACCTCGGCACCGCCGCCGGCTGCAGCGGCATCATCGGCGCCCATCCGCAGGTGGACATCCTGATCAACAGCATGGGCATCTACGAGCCCAAGGCTTTCTTCGACATTGAAGATCAGGACTGGCAGCGCATGTTCGAGGTCAACGTGATGAGCGGCATCCGCCTCACGCGGCACTACCTCAAGGGCATGCTGGACCGCAAGGCCTGGGGTCGTGTGGTGTTCGTCTCCAGCGAGTCGGCCATCTACGTGCCCAAGGAGATGGTGCACTACGGTTTCTCCAAGGCAGCGCAGTTGTATGTGGCGCGCGGCGCGGCCGAGTCGACCAAGGGCACCGAGGTGACCGTCAATTCCGTGCTGCCGGGGCCGACCTGGGTCGAGATGGCGCCGGTGCGGCTGGCGGCCAGGGCCGCCAACATGGGCACCACCGCCGATGACCTGGCCGCTCGCACTTTCACCGAGCGCCGCCCGGCCTCGCTGCTCCAGCGCTACGCCTCGCCGGAAGAAATCGCCAACCTGATCTGCTACGTCGCGTCGAAGGCATCGAGCGCCACCAACGGTGCTGCGCTGCGGGTCGACGGTGGCATCGTCACGAACCCGTTCTGACGGCCGCACCCCGCTCACGGAGGCATGTGATGACAGTGCACATGAAAGCCCCGCTGGAGATAGGCATCAGCGTGCAGGACCTGGACCGCGCGGCCGACTTCTACGAACACGTGCTGGGCATGCAGCGCATCTCGGAGGCCACATTGGCGCCCGAGCGGGCCGTGCTGGCCGGCTTCGGCCCGGTGGCTTTCCGGATGGTGCGCTTCCAGACCAACTACGGTGAACGCATCAAGCTGCTGCAGCAGGATCCACCCGCCACGCGAGCGCCCAACAACGGCCCTTTGCTGGCGCATGCCGGCATCACTTACCTCACGTTCGTGGTGACCGACATCGAAGCGGCGGTGGAGCGCCTGCGCGCGGCGGGGGTGAAGCTGCTCAGCGATGGCCCGTTCCAGACCCGTCCCGGCACACGGCTGCTGTTCTTCCGCGATTGCGAGGGCAACCCGCTGGAGTTGGTGCAGTACGACGACCTCGCGGCCTATCGCCCCGACCTGGCGCGCTGACGCGCCCACCCGTTCCCCTTGATCGGCCCGCCAGAGGCCGCGTTTTTTCAACCACCCCTTGGAGACACCGAGATGAATCTTCGCAGACGCGTTGCCCTAGTGATGATGGCGCTGGTGCCCTTTGCCGCCCATGCGCAGGACTGGAAGCCGGACCGTGCGGTCACGATCGTGGTGCCCTTCCCGCCCGGCGGCACCGCCGATCAGGTGGCGCGCCTCGTGGCGGTCGAGATGGAGAAAGCGCTCGGCCAGCGCTTCGTGGTGACCAACCAGCCGGGCGCCACCGGCGCCATCGGCGCGCGCGCCGTGCGCGACGCGCCCAAGGACGGCTACACGTGGTTGGGTACGGCGCACCGCCTGGTGGGCACCTACGGCATCATGGGCGACGTCAAGGTCGGGCTCGACGAGTTCCACCAGTTCCTGGCGATCACCAACGTGCCGGTGATCAGCGTGGCCACGAACGCGCCGTACAACGACTTCGGCACGCTGCTCGCGGCGCTCAAGGCGCAGCCGGGCCAGTTGTCGGTGGGCACGGCCGGCCCCGCCACCAGCGGCCACTTCGCCATGGAAGCGGTGGCCCAGACCGTCAACACCAAGTACCGTCACGTCACCTACCAAGGCGGCGCGCCTGCGGTGCTGTCCACCGTCTCGGGTGAAACGCTGATCAACGCCGAACTGGCGAGCGATCAGGCCGAGATGATTCGCGCCAAGCGCCTCAAGCCCCTCGCGGCGCTGAGCGATGCGCCCCTGAATATCAAGGGCCACGGTGCGATTCCGTCCATCAAGCAATGGATTCCCAACCTGCCCGCGGTGACCACGCAGTTCGGCATCCTGATTCCCAAGGGCGTGCCGCAGAACGTGGTCGACACCGTGACGAAGCTGTGGAACAACAACATGGCCAAGTCCGCGCAACTGGCCACCTGGGCGGAAGACCGCGGTGCGCTGATGACCGTGCTGGCCGGCAAGGCGGCCGAGGACGCGGTGATGCCGACGGTGGTGTCTTCGGCGTGGATGATGCACGCCGCCGGCCTCACCAAGGCCTCGCCCGAAACCATCGGCATCCCGCCGCTGGGCCGTTGAGCACCCCGCAACAGGGCGCCCGCCGATGAACCGCAAGGAACTGGCCGCTGGCGCGCTGTTGCTGGTCATGGGTCTGCTGGCCCTGCTGGCCGGCTGGTCGCTGCCGATGTCGCAGTTCGGCTCCATCGGGCCGGGCTACTTCCCGCGCGCGCTGGCCCTGATGCTGTGTGTGCTGGGCCTGCTGGTGATGGCGTCGGCACGCAGCGGGGCAGCAAAACGCGCAGCGCTGGATGCCGACGCCGGCCAGGTGCCCTGGCGCGCCATCGCCGCGCTATCGGTGGCCATCGTGTGGTTTGCGCTCACGGTGCGTAGTCTCGGACTCGGTCCGGCGCTGTTCGGCACGGTGGCCTTGTCCACCCTGGCCAGTGAGCGCTCGCGCTGGCCGGTCTCGCTGCTGCTGGCGCTCGGGCTGACGGTGTTTGCCTGGCTCGTGTTCGTGCATTTCCTGCGGCTGCCCATTCCGATGCTGGGCAGCGCTTTCAGCTGACGATCACCATGGAACTGCTGGACAACCTGGCGCTGGGCTTCGCCACCAGCCTGAGCTGGGAGAACCTGCTGCTGTGCTTCCTGGGCGTGCTGCTGGGCACCCTGGTGGGCGTGCTGCCGGGCATCGGCCCGGTGGCCACCATCTCGATGCTGCTGCCCATCACCTTCGTGATGCCGCCGGTGGCCGCCCTCATCATGATGGCCGGCATCTACTACGGCACGCAGTACGGCGGCTCGACCACCGCCATCCTGATCAACATGCCCGGGGAAGCGTCCTCCATCGTCACCGCGCTGGACGGACACCAGCTGGCCCGGCAGGGCAAGGCGGGCACCGCGCTGGCCGCCGCAGCGCTGGGCTCCTTCTTTGCGGGCACGGTCGCCACCCTGCTCATCGTGCTGGTGGCGCCGCCGCTGACCGAGTTGGCCCTGAAGGTCGGATCACCCGAGTACTTCGCGCTGATGGTGCTGGGCCTGATCGCCTCGATCACGCTCGCGCAGGGCTCGCTGCTCAAGGCGCTGGCCATGCTGGTCCTTGGCGTGCTCATGGGCACCGTGGGGCAGGACCTCGAGACCGGCACGGAACGCTTCGTGTTCGGCCAGCCGGAACTGGCCGATGGCCTGGAGTTCGTCGCCATCGCCATGGGCCTGTTCGGCATCTGCGAGATCCTGCGCAACCTGGAACATGGCCGCGGCCGGGGAGGCGAGATCAGCCAGGTGGGCGGGCTCATGCCCAGCCGGCAGGACCTGGCGGCCATGGTCAAACCCATGTTGCGCGGCACCGCGCTGGGCTCCGTGCTGGGCGTTCTGCCGGGCGGCGGGGCGATCCTCGCTTCCTTCGCGTCCTACTCGGTGGAGAAGCGGCTCGCGCACGACCAGAGCCGTTTCGGGCGTGGCGCAATCGAGGGCGTGGCGGGCCCGGAATCGGCCAACAACGCCGCCGCGCAGACCTCCTTCATTCCCATGCTGACGCTGGGCATTCCCGCCAGTCCGGTGCTGGCGCTGATGATCGGCGCCCTGATCGTGCAAGGGATCACCCCGGGCCCGACCGTGATGATCCAGAAGCCCGATCTGTTCTGGGGGCTGATCTGCTCGATGTGGATCGGCAACGCCATGCTGGTGGTGCTCAACCTGCCACTGGTCGGCCTGTGGGTGAAGCTGCTGAGCGTGCGCTACCACCTGCTGTTTCCGATCATCGTGGGCTTTTGCTGCATCGGCGCGATGAGCATCGCCAACAACATCTTCCACATCTACTCGCTGCTGCTGTTCGGGCTGGTGGGCTATCTGCTGCTGCGGCTGGACTTCGAGCCCGCACCGCTGCTGCTGGGTTTCGTCATCGGGCCGATGCTGGAAGTGAACTTTCGCCGCTCGATCGTGCTGTCCGGCGGGGACCTGCAGATCTTCGTGCAGCGCCCGATCACCGCGGCCCTGCTGGCACTGGCGGTGCTGGCCCTGGTGGTGGCCGGTTCGCCGGCCATGCGCAAACGGCGTGACCGGACCTTTCACGAATAACAGCCCGCTCCATGATCAAACACATCGTCATGTGGAACCTGCGCGGCGAGACCGACGCCGAGCGGCGCGCCAACGCCGAGCTGGTCAAGTCGCTCTTCGAGGGCCTGCGCGGGCGCATCCCCGGGCTGCTCACGCTCGAGATCGGCATCAACTGCACGCCTGTGGAATACGCGTGCGACGTGGTGCTGTACTCGGAGTTTGAAGACGAAGCGTCGCTCAATGCCTACGCCACGCACCCTGCGCACACCGAGGTCCGCACGCGCCTGGGCAACCTGCGCACCGCGCGACACCAGGTGGACTACCCGGCCTGATTGGCCCGGGGATCGCTGCACATCACTCCCAGCGCAGGTCGCTCAGCTTCCAGTCACCATCCACCATGCGCCACTCGGTGCGCACGCTGTAGGGCTCGGCGCGCTCCGGTATCAGGCCCTGTGCGCCGGTGACCACCACCTTCGATTCGATGAACCCCAGCAAGGGCGCGGAAGGGTCGATGCGCACGGTGGGCGCGAGCGCCACCACCTTGATGTTCTGGTAACGCAGGAAAGTGGCGGTGAGCAGGCGGCGCGCGCTCTGTGGGTCGAGGTTGGCGCTGCCGCGAAAGTTCTCGTCGACCAGCTCCATCACGTCGCCGGTGTCGCGCGCCTCGATCGCGGCCTGCAGGGCCTGCGCGGTCTCAAGCAGTTGCTGTTCGGGGTCGGTGCGCGAGCAAGCGTTTAGCGCCAGGGCGACGAGGGCAACAAGAGCAACGCATGCGAGACGACGTGCGTGCGGCATCCTCACACCAACCCGTTGCGGATCGCGTAGACCGTGAGTTCCGCGTTGTTGGACAGGTGCAGCTTCTCCAGCACGCGCGCGCGGTACACACTCACCGTCTTGGGGCTGAGCATGAGCTCCTCGGCGATGTCGGAGAGTTTCTTGCCGGACGCGATCTTCTGCAGCGTCTGCAGCTCGCGCTCGGACAGGCTGGCGTGCAGCTCCTCGGTCTCGGGGGCGGACAAGGTATCCACCAGCATCTGGGCCACCTCGGGCGTCACGTACTTGCGGCCCTGCATCACCACGCGGATGGCATTGACGAGCTCGGCCGGGTCACCCGCCTTGTTGACGTAGCCGCGCGCGCCGGCGCGCAGGCAGCGAATGGCGTACTGGTCTTCGGGGTACATCGAGACCACCAGCACCTTGACGGCCGAGCCTTCGTCCTTGAGTGCCCCAAGCACTTCCAGCCCGCCGCGGCCGGGCATGTTCAGGTCAAGCACCAGCACGTCGCAGGTTTGTTTGCGCATGAGTTCGCGCAACTCGGGGTAGCTGCCCGCTTCGCCAACGACCTGAATGTCCACCGCCTCGCTGATGGTGTCGCGGATGCCACGACGCACCACCGCGTGGTCGTCACACAAAATCACCTTGATCATGCACTTCCTTGGGTACCGGAACCTCGGCAGGGCGTGGCAACGGCACCGACAGGATGACCGAGGTGCCGCGCGGCGAGGAGCTCACGTCGAGCCAGCCACCGACCTTGGCCGCGCGCTCGCGCAGACCGAGCAGGCCGAAGGATTTGGTCTTGCGCAGGGCGCCGGCGCTCATACCCGGGCCGTTGTCACTCACTTCCAGCGTGAGCACGCCTTCGCTGTCATTGAGATCGATCTCCACGTGCGTGGCACCCTGCGCGTGTTTACCGATGTTGGTGAGCGCTTCCTGCGCGGTGCGGTAGGCCACGAGCTGGGCATCGCGCGACACCTCGATGCGCTCGGCCGTGCGGCGCACGTTCACGCGCAGACCGCTGCGCCGCTCGAAGCCGTTGGCCAGCCACTGCACCGCAGCCACCAGCCCCTGATCCAGGATGGGCGGGCGCAGGTTCATCATGATCCGTTGGCTCGCGCCCAGGGCGTGCTGCAGCATGTCCATCGCGGCATTCACGTGGCGCTGCATCTCCGGGTCGCTCGCGCGGCGGCCCACCCAGGCCAGATCGAGCTTGACGGCCGCCAGCGCGCCGCCGATGTCGTCGTGGATCTCGCGCGCGATGTCGGCGCGTTCCTGCTCGATGCTGGTCTGCAGGTGCTCGGCCAGTTCGGCCATGCGCTGGCGCGATTCGGCCAGTTCGGCGTCGGCGCGCGCCTTGGCCTTGCGCGTCTCGCTCACCTCCAGCGCGCGCAGCACCACATGCGAAAGGCGGTGCATGCTGTCCTTGAGCAGGTAGTCGCTCACGCCACGGTGCATGGCGTCGACAGCGGCGGTTTCGCCGATGGCACCCGAGAGGATCACGAACGGAATCTCGATCTGCAGCTCGCGCGCGACTTCCCAGGCGTCGATGCCGGTGAAGCCAGGCAAGTGGTAGTCGGCCAGCACGATGTCGTGCTGACCCTGCTGCAACTCGCGGCGGAAATCCTCCAGCGAGTCGACCAGGGTGATGTCGTTGGGCAGCTGGCTGCGCTGCAGCGCGAACTTCACCAGCGCGTGATCGACCCGCGAGTCCTCGAGGTGAAGGATGCGCACCACGCGCTGTTCGTTCGCTGAGGCGGAGCCGGTCATGAAAGCCCTGTGGGGACGGGAGGAAGCCGACGGGGGGTCATCGCAGGCGGCCAAAAGCGCCGTATTTCAGGCCGTTTTCGGTCGATACCCCACGGGACGGGTGCCGAGAATTCTAGTACCCCAATCCGTATACCGCCCCGCACGCCATGGAGCCCATCCCCTCGCAGCCGAATGCGCCCTCGGTCACGTTATCCGTGGCCCTGGTGGCCGACCTGCAGGACTCGCTGCTCATGGCCATGACCGACCTGCAGCGCCTGGAGGGCCTGCTTGACCACGCCACCGGTAACCTGCTGGAGCGCTTCGGCAACGCCAACCGCGACCTGGCCGCCCTCGAAGACGCGCGCGGCGAGGACCTCGCGCGCATCCGCCACAGCCTGCACCAGGCGGTGACCGAGCTGCAGTTCCATGACATGGCGACCCAGTTGCTGGCCCACACCGGAAAAATGCTCAAGGGCTGCGCCTGGCGCCTGGCCGAGCAGGCCATGGCCCCGGACGAGGACGAGGAACCCGCGCCCCTGGACGACCTGCCCGAGAGGCCCAGTCCCGTGACCCAGAGCGAAATGGACGCCGGGTCCATCGAACTGTTCTGACCGTTTCAAGAACCCGCGCCCGGTGTCGATATCACCCGAAGAACGGAGCAACCCATGCGATCCATCCTTGCCGTCGACGATTCGGCATCCATGCGAAAAATGGTTTCATTCACGCTCACCGGAGCGGGCTTTCACGTGGTGGAAGCGGTGGATGGCCAGGACGCCTGGGACAAAGCCCAGAACCACAGCATCGACCTGGTGCTGACCGACCAGAACATGCCCAACCTCGATGGCCTGGGGTTGACGCGCAAGCTGCGCGGTCACCCCAAGTTCAATGCCACGCCCATCCTGATCCTGACGACCGAATCCAGCGACGCCATGAAACAGGCGGGCCGCGCCGCGGGCGCCACCGGCTGGCTGGTCAAGCCCTTCGATCCGGGCCGTCTGATCGAGGTCATCAACAAGGTCATCCGCTGACCCGCAGACACGTTTTCCCAGGAGCCACAACATGGGCGACATGATGAGCGAGGGCCAGCACCTCGGTAACGACATCGATCTGAGTCAGTTCTATCAAATCTTCTTCGAAGAGGCCGGCGAGAACCTGGACCAGATGGAGCAAATGCTGCTCGCGCTGGATGTCGAAGCCGCCGAGGACGAGGAACTCAACGCCATCTTCCGCTGCGCGCACTCCATCAAGGGCGGCGCCGCCACCTTCGGTTTTGCCGACGTGGCCGAACTGACGCACCAGGCCGAGTCCCTGCTGGACAAGCTGCGCCGCCACGAACTCAAGCCCACGACCGCGATGGTGGACGTGCTGCTCGAATCGAGCGATGCGCTGCGCGGCCAGCTGGCGGCGCACCAGGGTGTGGGCGGCAGCCCCGACACCGGCAACCTGGTTGGGCGCATCTATGCGCTGGCACAGGGCCAGGAAGCACCGGCAGCGGTGGTGCCCGCCTCGGCACCCGTCGCCTCTGCGGCACCGGCCCCCGTGCCGGCACCGGCCGCAGCGCCCGCGGCCGAGGCCACGCCAGCCAAGCCGGCCGCCAAGGGCGAGCGCGAGATCGACATCCACATCGGTCCGCTGGACAACCCCGCGCTGGCCGACGGCATCGCCGAGCTGTTCCGCGACATCCCGGGCCTGGGCAGCGTGAGCACCCTGCCCTGCGACCAGCCGGGCAAACGGGTGTTCCGCGCCCGGACCGCGGCCACCGACAACGACCTGCTCGACCTGTTCAGCTTTCACGTCGGACGCGAACAGATCCAGATTCATGCGGCCGGCGACATGGTGCACGGCAAGGTGCCGATGCCCCCGCCGACCGAAGGCAAGGACTACGGCTTCTTCGAAGGCTCGCCCGGCGTGCCGGGCACCGGTGCCTCCGCGCGAAAGGAAACGCGCCCCGCTGCCGACGCCAAGGCCGCGGCAGCCGCCGCCAGCAACAACGGCGCGGGCCTGGAGTCGACCACGCTGCGCGTCTCGGTGAGCAAGGTCGACCAGCTCATCAACCTGGTGGGCGAGCTCGTCATCACCCAGGCCATGCTGGCGCAGAAGAGCCGCGAACTGGACAACAACAACGCCAACAACCCCCTGCTGGCGGGCCTGGCCGACCTGGACCGCAACACGCGCGACCTGCAGGAAGCCGTGATGTCGATCCGCATGATCCCCATGTCGGTGGTGTTCAACCGCTTCCCGCGCATGCTGCGCGACCTGGCCGCCAAGCTGGGCAAGAAGGTCGACCTGGTCACCCAGGGCGAATCCACCGAACTCGACAAGGGCCTGGTGGAGAAGATCACCGACCCGCTGACCCACCTGATCCGCAACAGCTGCGACCACGGCATCGAGATGCCCGAAGAGCGCCGAGCCAAAGGCAAGAACGAGACCGGCACCATCACGCTGTCGGCCACGCACCAGGGCGGCAGCATCCTGATCGAGGTGCGCGACGACGGCAAGGGCCTCTCCCGCGAGAAGCTGCTCGCGAAGGCGCGCGAAAAGGGCATCGACGCGCCCGATTCGCTCAGCGACCCCGAGGTCTGGAACCTGATCTTCGCGCCCGGCTTTTCCACCGCCGACCAGGTGACCGACGTATCGGGCCGCGGCGTCGGCATGGACGTGGTGAAGAAGAACATCACCGCGCTCGGTGGCACGGTCGAGATCGAATCCGCCGAGGGCTACGGCATGCGCGTCTCGGTGCGCCTGCCCCTCACGCTGGCCATCATGGACGGCATGTCCGTGCGCGTGGCCGACGAGGTCTACATCCTGCCGCTGGCCAGCGTCATCGAATCGTTCCAGATCAAGCCCACCGACATCAACACCATGGCGCAAGGCGCGCGCGTGGTGAAGGTGCGCGACGAGTACATGCCGGTGGTCGAGCTCGAACAGATCTTCACCGTGCCGCGTTTCGACCTGAGCGGGTCGACCTCGATCATGGTGGTGGTGGAAGCCGATGGCCAGCGCGTCTCGCTGATGGTGGACGAGTTGCTGGGCCAGCAACAGGTGGTGATCAAGAACCTGGAGAGCAACTACCGCAAGGTGCCCAACGTCTCGGGCGCCACCATCCTGGGTGACGGCAAGGTCGCGTTGATCCTCGATACCTCGTCCCTGGTCCGCCGCTCCCGGCATTGACGTCGCGGGCCGCCACAACGGCCCGCACCCACGAGGCACGCCCGCGATGCTCACCCCCACCGCCGCCCGACCCAGGCCGACCCCACCCGCGCGCATGGTTGCGCCGGCCGAGGAAGGTCCGGTCAGCGAAGGCCGCGAATTCGTCTGGTCCGACGAGGACTTCACGCGCATCAAGGCCCTGATTTACAAGAAGGCCGGCATCAGCCTGCACGATGGCAAGCACGCCATGGTGTACAGCCGTGTCTCACGCCGCCTGCGCGAGACCGGCCACGCCAGTTTCAAGAGCTACCTCGACTGGCTTGAGCGCCACGACGGCGCCGAGTGGCAGGAGTTCATCAACGCGCTGACCACCAACCTCACCGCGTTCTTCCGCGAGTCGCACCACTTCGATGCGTTGGCACAACTGTTGCGCTCGAAGCCCAACCACGCCTGGCGCATCTGGTGCTCGGCCGCCTCCACCGGGGAGGAGCCCTACTCCATCGCCATGATCTGCGCCGAGGTGCTGGGCGCCAGCGGCCAGTACGAGATCGTCAACAGCGACATCGACACCAAGGTGCTGGCCACCGCGCAGCGCGGCGTCTACAAGAGCGACAGCAACAAGGGGCTGTCGCCCGAGCGGCTGCAGCGCTTCTTCCTGCGCGGCAAGGGTGCCAACGCGGGCTACATGCGCGTCAAACCCGAGCTGCAGAAACACATGAGCTTCCTGCCGGTGAACCTGGTGCAGGAGCTGCCGCTGCGCGACACCTTCGACGTGGTGTTCTGCCGCAACGTGATGATCTATTTCGACGCACCGACGCAGCGCGCCGTGCTCGAACGCATCCACCGCGTGATGCGCCCGGGCGGCACGCTGTTCGTCGGCCACGCCGAGAACTTCAGCGACGCACGCAACCTGTTCGTGCTGCGCGGCAAGACGGTCTATGAGCGCCTCTAACCCATCGCTTGCGATCACCCCGCTGTCGCGCATGGCGCTGCCGCGCGTGGTGCCGGCCGCCGGTGTGGTCTCGCGCGTCGAGCAGCTGAAGGCGCGCACGCCCAAGCCGGGCGAGGCCTCGTTCTTCTTCCACGACCCGCACTTTCGCGCCGACGCGGTCAAGGTGCTGCCCGGCGAGTACTACGTGAGCGCCGACGACCTGGTGGTGATGACGGTGCTGGGTTCGTGCATCGCCGCCTGCATCTGGGACCCGCGCGTGCGCGTGGGCGGCATGAACCACTTCATGCTGCCCGAAGGCGGCAGCGACTCGGGCGGGCGCTATGGCTCCTACGCCATGGAGCTGCTGATCAACGAGTTGATGAAGCTGGGCGCACGCCGCGAGACCATGCAGGCCAAGGTGTTCGGCGGTGGTGCGGTGATGAGCAGCTTCACCACCATGAACGTGGGCGAGCGCAACACCAAGTTCGTGCTCGACTACCTGCAAACCGAGCGCATTGCCGTCGTCTCCAAGGACGTGCTGGATGTGCACCCGCGCAAGGTGTGCTTCTTTCCGGCCACCGGCAAGGCGATGGTGAAACGGCTCGCGAGCTCGAACACCGATGCGCTGGAAACGCAGGAACGCAAGGGCAGCGCGGCCACGGTGGTCACGAGCACCGCGGGTGGCTCCATCGACCTGTTCTGAGAAAACACAAGGGAGCACGAGATGCCAAAGATCCGTGTGGTGGTGGTTGACGACTCGGCCCTGGTGCGCAGCCTGCTGGCCGAGATCATCAACCGTCAGCACGACATGCAGTGCGTGGGCGCCGCGGCCGATCCGCTCGCCGCACGCGAAATGATCCGCGAGCTCGATCCCGACGTCATCACGCTCGATGTCGAGATGCCGCGCATGGACGGGCTGGAGTTCCTGTCGCGCCTGATGCGGCTGCGCCCGATGCCGGTGGTGATGGTCTCCACCCTCACCGAGCAAGGCGCCGAGATCACCTTGCGCGCGCTCGAACTGGGGGCCATCGATTTCGTGGCCAAGCCGCGTATCGGCGTGAGCCAGGGCCTGAACGAACTCGCCAGCGACATCGTGGACAAGATCCGCGTGGCCGCGGCGGCCCAGGTCAAGCGCCTCGCAACGCCCGCGCCCGCGGCGGCGGCTCCACCCGGCACTGCACCGGTGCGCCCCGCTGCACCGCTGCCACGTCTGGCATCCACCGAGAAGATCATCTGCATCGGCGCCTCCACCGGCGGCACCGAGGCGATCCGCGAGGTGCTGACACCGATGCCGGCCGACGCGCCCGCGATCGTGATCACGCAGCACATGCCGCCCGGCTTCACCACCAGCTTTGCCACGCGCCTCAACGGCCTGTGCAAGATCCGCGTCGCCGAGGCGCGCGACGGCGAGCGCATCCTGCCAGGCCACGCCTACATCGCGCCCGGCGGGCGTCACCTGCGCATCGAGCGCAGCGGCTCCAACTACATCGCGGTGGTGGAAGACACCGAGCCCGTGAACCGCCACCGCCCCTCGGTGGAGGTGTTGTTCAAGTCCTGCGCGCGCGTGATCGGGCCCAACGCCATCGGCATCATGCTCACCGGCATGGGGGCCGACGGCGCCAGCGCCATGCGCGAGATGAAGGACGCCGGCAGCTACAACTACGTGCAAGACGAAGCGAGTTGCGTGGTGTTCGGCATGCCGCGCATGGCGATCCAGCACGGCGCAGCGCACGAGGTGCTGCCGCTCAACCAGATCGCCCCTGCGGTGCTGGCCCGCCTGGCCAACGCGCCGGCCGGCGTGCGTCACCGCATCTGAGGTTGGCGCGCTGGCGTCGGCTCAGGCCCGGCGGCTGATGCCGGGCGGCCTCTCGGCCATATCGCCAGGTCCGCCGTAGGCGTCGAGCGCGCGCGCGGTCTGCGCGGCAGACGGTGTATCGGCCTCGCGCGCCAGCGCCTGCTCCACCACCGCGGCGCTTGCATCCCAGGCCTTGCGAAGGGCCTGCCGCAACTCCTCCACGGTTTCGCGCCTGGCCTGCTCCATTTCGCGAAGGCGTTCGGCCTGTTCGCGTGCACGTTCGTCGCGCGCGTGCTGCGTGGCGACCTGTTCGGCCGGCTCCCTGGCCTGCAAGGTGGCGGCCGGGACGCGCGCCTGGCCGCGCCGCTGCTCGAGGCCGGCTTGCGCATCGCGTGCGGCGGCTGCGGCGGGCGCCACTGCGATCACCGCCGGCACAGGCGCCACCGCCGGCGCCGCGGCTGCGGTCCAGGAAACGGGTGAGGTCGGACTGGTCGGGATCATGTGGCACCCCCTGAGGGCAGGGTCCCCGGCGCGAACAGGCCGGGGGTTCCCTCAGCCTATCGGTGGAACAAGGGGTGACTTGAGGGCCAGTTCCGACGTTTGCCGATGAACGGCGCGTCCGCCAGGCCATCCCGGTTGGGTACTCCTGCCCGGTATGCCCTCGCACGCATGCCCACACTGCCCTGCCGGCCGCGCCGCGGCGGCAACGCCCCCCCCCAAAACAGTCAAGGAGACCCCATGGCCACCAAAAACCTGGAAGAAACCCCCGCCGCCGCACGCGGCACCAGCGCCACCGCGATCGAGCGCTCTGGCCGGCTGCGGCCGTCCGCGCGTGCGACAGCCAGCAGCGATGCACCGCGCCTGGCCTACATGCCCGGCGAGTACCTGGTGCGCTTTCGCCCGCTCTCACTGCGTGCCTCCCTGGCCACAGCGCGCGGCCCGGCGGCGGGTCTCGCGGCATACCAACTGGCGCCCGATTCGAACGAGACCGCCTTGCTGCGCTACCTGCACGACAACCACGGGTTGCAGAGCGCGGAGTCGGTGTACGTGGAGGAACCGGCCGAGGCGTTGGCCAGAGGGCTGAGCAGTATGCGCCGCTTGCTCGCCCGCACCGTGGTGGGGGTGGACCGCAGCCGGGAAGCGGGTTTTGCCATCCTGCGCTTCGCGCCAGGCACCGGCGACGACACACGACTGCTGCGCGAATTGCAGGCCAGCCCACAACTGGAACTGGCCGAGCCCGTGCCGGCCCGCTGGCTCGCGGCCCCGCGCCGCCCTGACGCGCAGCTCAACCGCCAATGGGGTCTGCGTGCCATCGGTGCGTTCGCGGCCGGACGGCTGCCCAGCGCGCGCCAGGTTCCGGTCGCGGTGCTCGACAGCGGCATCGACCGCAACCACCCGCTCCTGCCGCCTTCGGTGGTGGCCCGCTACGACCACGACGGCATGAGCGCAGACGATCTCGAGGGCCATGGCACGCACGTGGCGGGCACCATCGCGGCGCTGCACGACGACGCCATCGGCTGCAGCGGCATCGCCGATTGCCCGCTGCTGGTGTGGAAGGTAATCGCCGACCGCCCCGCGGCCGATGGCCGCCGCTACGTGGCCTTCGGCCCTTACCTGCGCGCGCTCGCTGCCGTGGCAACGTCCGGTGCCAAGGTGTTGAACCTGAGCCTGAGCGGCACGCAAAGCAGCCAGACCGAGGCCAACCAGTTCCGTCGCCTGCGCGCAGCCGACGTGTTCGTGGTGGCCGCCATGGGCAACGACTTCGAAGATGGCAACCCGACCGAGTACCCCGCGGCCTACGGCAGCGTGCACGGCATCGCGGCGGTGGACGAACTCGACCGCCGCGCGCCGTTCTCGAACACGGGCCGCCACGCCTTCCTGAGCGCGCCGGGCGTCAACATCCTGTCGACCGCGCCCACAACAGCACCGTTCGAGACGGCGTTCGAGGTCAGCTCCGGCACTTCGATGGCGACGCCCCATGTCGCGGCGGTGGCCGCGCTTGTGCGCGCCGCCCACCCCGAATGGGATGTGGCGCAGGTGGCGGCCCACCTGGCCGCCACCGCGCGCACGGCCCCGGGGCAGCGCAGCGGGCGGCGCAGCAGCGAGTTCGGACACGGCATCGTGAACCTGCTCGCTGCGCTGTCTTGAAGCCGGTGGCATACTGACCGCCCAACACCCGACCGTCCTCATGAGCGTCCTGTTCAAACTGAAATCACGCGCCTCCCGCCGGGCCCGGGACGAGGTGGTGCGCACGCTCGAGGACCGTTTCCACCGTCACGCGGAGCCGGTCTTCCCGGGGGCCACCGAGGCCGATCTGGCCAACGTGTTTGCGCTCGAAGTGCCCGCCCGCAACGCGGCCAAAGCGGTCGAGTTGCTGAGCGGGCTGAGCGCGGTGGAATACGCCGAGATCGAACCGCAGCGCCGCCTGAGCGCCAACGCCATCCACTGATCGTGGCTGGGAGCGCCGCCGGAAGCCCTTAAGGCGGGGTTAATGCCCGACGCCCAACATCCGCTCCGACCCACCCGCCTTCGCGGGTGTATGGAGAGGCGATGTCCCTGCTCTCGCTGGCGCAGCCCATGTGTGCGCCGCTTACCCCCACCGACCCTGGCGCCGGACGATACCGGCTGTGCGAACACGCCGTGGGCGACCCGCAGCGCGACGAGGTCGAGGCCTTCATCCGCGGGGTGTTCCGAGAGCGCTTCGGCGCAGCGGTGCGGGGTTTTGCCCCGGTGCTGGTGGCCTTGCGCGACGAATCCGGCACGCTGTTGGCGGCAGCCGGCTACCGCGCGGCCGACGTCGGCCCGCTGTTTCTGGAACGCTACCTGGACGCCCCGATCGAGCACCGCCTGCAGGCGGCCAGCGGTGCACCGGTGCCACGCCAGCGCATCGCCGAGGTGGGCCACCTGGCGGCGGCGCGCGCGGGCGAAGGGCGGCGGCTGATCGCCCTCATGGCTCCGCTGCTGGCGCAAGAGGGTTTCGACTGGATCGTGAGCACCCTGACCCAGGAACTGCGGCAACTCTTTGTGCGGCTGGGCGTGGCGCCGCTGGCGCTGGGTGTGGCCGACCCCGACAAGCTTGGCGAGCAGGCCGCGGACTGGGGCAGCTACTACGACCACCGCCCGCTCGTGCAGGCCGGCCACCTGCAGCACGCCCTGCAGGCGATGCAGCGCCGCGGGGGCCGCGCATGACGGCGGTGGTACAGGGTGAGGCGCATGCCTGGGACGCGCTGGCCTGGCAAACCGAGGTGATTCATGCCGGCCGGCTGCTGCGCGATGGCGGCACCCGGGTGCTGGCCACGCTGCTCGACAACGGCCCGGCCTTCGTGGCGCTGGACGAGGCTGCCCTGGGCGCGCGCGTGGTGCACGTGCCCTTGCCACCCTTCTTCACGCCCGAACAACTGGCCCACGCGCTGGATGCGGCCGGCGTGGACACGCTGGCCGCGCACCCGCTGCTGGCCGAACGCTGGCCGGGCCTGCGCTGGACGCCGCGCCCGCTGGCGGGCGAGACGGTATGCCTGGCCGAGCGGCCCGGCGCGCCGCGCGCGCTGCCGGCCGGCACCGTGAAGATCACCTTCACCTCCGGCACCACCGGCAGGCCCAAAGGGGTCTGCCTCGGCGCGCCCGCGCTGGAGGCCATCACCACCGGTCTGGTGCAAGCGCTGGGCCCGCTGGGCATCACGCGCCATCTGAGCGTTCTGCCCTATTCGGTGCTGCTGGAGAACGTGGCCGGCACCATGGCGGCACGACGCCAGGGCGCCACGCTGGTGAGCCTGCCCACGCGGCAGCTCGGGCTCACCGGGTCTTCGCAATTCGACCCGGCGCCGTTCGACCGTGCGCTGCGCGAACACGGGGCGCACAGCGTGATCCTGCTCCCGCAGATGCTGCGCGCCTGGTGCGCCTGGCTGGCCCGCAGCGGCCAGCGCGCCGACCCCGGCCTGCGCTTCGTGGCCGTGGGGGGCGCCGCCGTCGGCGCACCACTGCTCGGACAGGCCCACGCGCTGGGCATTCCCGCCTTCGAGGGCTACGGCCTGTCGGAAGCTTGCTCGGTTCAGACGCTGAACCTGCCCGGCGCGAACCGCCCCGGCAGCGCCGGGCGCGTGCTGCCGCACGCAGAGGTGCGCGTCGCACCCGATGGCGAAATCGAGCTGCGCGGCAGCCTTCACCTGGGCTACCTGGGCGACCCCGCGCCGGTGCCCGAGTGGTGGCCCAGCGGCGACATCGGTCGGCTCGACACCGACGGCTACCTGCACATCGAGGGCCGACGCAAGAACGTGCTGATCACCGCCTTCGGTCGCAACGTCTCGCCCGAATGGGTGGAAACCGCGCTGGCCGCGCAGCCCGCCGTGGCGCAAGCCGTGGTGCTGGGTGACGGCCAGGCACAGCTGGACGCGGTGATCTGGCCGGTCGCCGGCGCGACCTCGGTACCGGCTGACGCAATTGCACAGGCCGTGGACCGCGCCAATGCCACGCTGCCCGACTACGCACGCATCGGCCGCTGGGTGCTGGGCGACGCCGCGCGCGACCTGGCCGACGGCCTGTTCACCCCCAACGGCCGTCCGGTGCGCGATCGCGTGCTGGCACGCCACGGACCGGCGCTGGCGCGTCAAACCGCGCCAGCCAATCCCTGAACGCGCCCGAGGGCGCCCCCTCTCCACCACAAGGAAACCACATGTCTTTTCACGCCACACTGCTGCGCGAGACCGACGCCGAACGCCGGCAACTGCTCGACACCCCCATCATCCGCGGCGCGCTCGGCGGCCAGGTCTCGGTGTCGAGCTACCTGGCCTTCCTGCGCGAGGCCTACCACCACGTGCGCCACACCGTGCCTTTGCTCAAGGCCATGAAGGCCGCGCTGCCGGCGCACCACCGCTGGCTCGAAGCCGCGCTGGACGAATACATCGAGGAAGAAGCCGGCCATGACGAATGGATCCTGAACGACATCGCGGCCTGCGGTGGCGACGCCGAGGCGGTGCGCCACGGTCGACCTTCGCCCGCCACCGAACTGATGGTGGCCTATGCTTACGACACGGTGCAGCGCGGCAACCCGCTGGGCTTCTTCGGCATGGTGCACGTGCTCGAAGGCACCAGCGTCTCGCTCGCGTTGCTGGCGGCGGATGCGATCCAGAAGCCGCTGGGCCTGCCCGACAACGGCTTCAGCTACCTGCGTTCGCACGGCACGCTCGACCGCGAGCACACCGCGCACTTCGAGCTGCTGATGGACCGCATCACCGCCGCCGAAGACCAGCAGGCCATCGTGCACGCAGCACGCATGTTCTACGGCCTGTACCGCGGCGTGTTCCTGGGCCTGCCGATGCCGCAGGCAGCGGCCAGCGCAGCGCGCGCGGAGGTCAGCGCATGACGACGGCCCAGCCCAGACGCGTGCTTCTCACCGGGGCCAGCGGTGGCATCGGCAGCGCCTTCCTGAAGGCGCTCGCGGGCGAGGGCATGCGCACCATGGGCGTGGCGCGTCGACCGCCGCCACCGCCACAGTCACCGGACAAACCGGACACTGCGTCGCGGAAACCGTCCGTGGTTTGGCAGCGGGCCGACCTCACGCGCGGCGACGACATCGCGCGCGTGGCCAACGAAGCCGCCGCCTGGGGCGCAGATACCGTGATTCACGCAGCGGGCCTGCCGGCCTTCGGCGCGGTCGAGGACCTGTCGCCCGAGGAGGTCGCCGCGGTGTTGCAGCTCAACCTGTGGTCGCCGATTGCGCTGACGCAGGCGCTGCTGCCACACCTCAAGCGCCTGCCCGAAGCGCGCATCGTCTTCGTCGGCTCGGCACTGGGTCGCATCGGTGTGCCGGGCTCGGCGCTTTACGGCGCCAGCAAGGCCGGCCTGCACCGCTTTGCCGAAGCGCTGCGGCGCGAACTTTCTGGCACGCACGTGCGGGTGCAGTGGCTGGGGCCGCGCGCCACGCGCACCGCCTTCAACAGCCCGGCCAGCGAAGCCTTCAACCGCGCCACCGGCACCGCGAGCGACCCGCCGCGGGCGGTGGCCGACGCGCTGATGGCGCTGCTGCGCAGCGGCGCCGCCGAACGCCACATCGGCTTTCCCGAACGCCTGGCGGTGCGCGTGAACGGCGCACTCGGCCCCTGGCTCGACGCGGGCTTTCACAAGCACCGCGACGCGCTGCTTCCCACCACCCCTCCAGACCTCACGGCAGGACACACCCCATGAAGCTCCGTACCCGACAACTCGCCCTGGCCGCACTGCTCGGCCTCAACCTCGCCCTGCCGCTGGCACTGCACGCCGCACCGGTGGATGACGCCGTGACCGAACTGCAGCGCGACTGGGAAACCATTCGCTACCAGGCGCCGGCGCGCGAGCGCGAAAAGCGCTTTGAAACCTTGAGCGCCAAGGCGCACGAGGCCAGCACCGCTTTCGCCAACCGCAGCGAACCACTGGTGTGGGAAGGCATCATCCTGAGTTCGTGGGCAGCCGAACGCGGTGGCCTGGGCGCACTCTCGCTTGTGAAGCAGGCCAAGGCGCTGTACGAGAAGGCGATCGAGATCGACGGCAAGGTGCTCGATGGCTCGGCCTACGCCAGTCTGGGTGTGCTCTATCACAAGGTGCCCGGCTGGCCGCTCGGATTCGGTGACAAGGCCAAGGCCGAGACCCTGATCAAGCAGGCGCTGGCGATCAATCCCAACGGGATCGACCCGAACTTCTTCTACGCCGAACTGCTGGCCGACACCGGCCGCGGCGAACTCGCCCAGCCTTACCTGGAGCGCGCGCTGGCCGCCCCCGCACGCCCGGGCCGCGCGCTGGCCGACGCCGGTCGGCGGGAGGAAATCAAGGCCTTGATGGCCAGAATCAGCGCGCGCTGAGCTCGGCCACCACGCGCGCACCGCCAGCTTCACCGCCAGCGGCCCCGGTGTCGATGCGGTGGCCCAGCGCGAGGCCGTGAAGCTCGGCGATGCGACGCGCGATCGACACGCCCAGGCCGCTGCCGTTTTCGGCCTGGCCATCGGGGCGGTGAAAGCGCTCACCCCAGCTGTGGAGCTGCGTGGCATCAAGCCCCGGGGGCACAGCGTTTTCCACCGCCACGCTGTGATGCCCGAAACGCAAGGTGACGGCACTGCCCTCGGGCGCGTAGCGCACCGCGTTGTCGAGCAGATTGCGCAACAACAGACCCATGAGGTGACGGTCACCGCGCCAGGCGGGTGCGGCACCCTCCTCGCCATCGGCCCATTCGCAGCCCAGCTCGATGTGGCGGCGCCCAGCCAACGGCAGCACGTCGGACATCACCTCCTCCACCAGCGCGGACCAGTCAAGTGCGGACGTTTCCTTCAGGCGCTCGGTGGCGTCCAGACGCGACAGCCCCAGCATCTGCTCGACCAGCCGGGCCATGCGCACCAGGCCGGCATCGAGCGCACGCGCTGCGCGCTCGCGCTCCGGGCCTTCGTGCGCACCGCGGTACACCGCCCACTGTGCGGTCAGCACCGAAATCGGGGTGCGCAGTTCGTGCGCGGCATCCGCGGTGAAGCGGCGCTCGCGCGCCAGCGTTTCACCGATACGACCGAAGAGGCCGTTCATGGCCGCCAGCACGGGTTGTAATTCGCTGGGTGCGCGCTCCAGGGACACGGTGCGCAAGTCGTCAGCGTCGCGGCGCTTGAGTTCGCTGGCCAACGCGTCCAGCGGCGACAGCGCCACGCGAACACCCCAGGCCAGGCCCGCCAAAAGCAAGGGAAGCACCAGCAACCAGGGCAGCGCCTGGGCGCCCAGAAAGCCCCACACCAGCTCGTCGCGCTCGTGCACCATCTGGCCCACCGCGATCAGGCGTTCGCCATCGGGCGATGGCGTGTAGTACACGCGCCAGGCTTCACCACCAAGCACGATGTCCTCGAAGCCGAGCGCACCGTTCCGGCGCGGCAACAGCGGACCGTCCTCGTCGGGCAGCAGGGGCCTGCCCTCACGGTCCCAGATGGCGATGGCAAGGTCGTCGAGGTCAGCGGCACCACCGGGGGTCGGGCCGCGCTCGGGCGCGGCGGCGGTGCTGCCCAGAGGGGCGGTGACGGCTTGCACCTGACGCGCCAGCCGCACGAGCTCGGTGTCGAACATCTCGTTGACCTCCTGGCGCGCAGCCTGAGCCGACCACACCAGAGCCAGGCCCCACACCACAGGCGCGCAGATCAGCAGATAGACCAACAGGCGGCGGCGAAGGCTCACGACGCCGCTCCGTCGTCGGCCGCGCCGAGCGCATAGCCCACACCGCGCACGGTGCGGATCACGCCAGGGTGGATCTTGCGCCGCAGGTGGTGCACATGCACTTCCAACGCGTTGCTCTCGGGCTCGCTGCCGCTCCAGTCGTAGAGCTGTTCCTGCAGTTGCGCCTTCGAGAGCACGCGCTGCGGTTGCTTGAGCAATGCCTCGAGCAGCGCGGTCTCGCGCGCGGTGAGCTCGACCGGCCGCGCACCCCAGCGCACCTGGCGCGTGGCCGGGTCAAAGCGCAGCGCGCCATGGGTCCACTCGGTCTGCGCGCGCCCGGTCGAGCGGCGCAGCATGGCGCGAAGGCGTGCCGCGAGCTCACCGATCTCGATCGGTTTGATGAGGTAGTCGTCGGCGCCGCTGTCCAGGCCTTCGATGCGCTGCTGTACGCCATCGCGTGCGGTCAGCACCAGCACCGGTACATGCAAGCCGCTGCCACGCCAGCGACGCAACCATTCCAGGCCGTCGGTGCGCGGCAGGCCAAGGTCGAGCACCATGGCATCGTAGCTGGCCGTGCGCACCGCCTGGTCGGCGTGTTCGCCGTCGCGAAACCAGTCCACGACATGACCCAGCTGGCGCAGGCCGACGCCCAGCGCTTCGCCCAGTTGGGCATCGTCTTCGAGGATGAGCAATCGCATGTCGGCAGGGTATGGAGCAGGTTCGAGCGCGCTTCAGTCCGCCGCGCGCACCACCGTCACCGGTACGGGGGCGGCACGCACCAGATCAAGCGATACCGAGCCGAGCACGCGCTCACCCAGCCCGCTGGCGCCCGCGCCCATCACGATGGCGTCCACCGCATAGCGGTCTGCCACGTCGATCAGCGCGTTCGCGACCTCGCCGGTCTGCACCACCTCGCTCTCGCAGGCCACGCCGGCCGCGGCCAGCAGCTGCTGAGCGGGCTTGAGGAGGTCGCGCCCGGCCTGCTCGGCCACGCGCTGCAGCACCGCCGGGTCGTGCGCGGTGACAAGTTCGTACAGCGAGGCGCTCTCCTGCACGTTGGCCAGCACGCAGCGCAGGCGCAGCCCGGCACCCACCAGCCGCAGCACGTGGTGCACCGCCGCCAGCGATTCGGGTGAGCCGTCGACAGGAATCAGGACCTTGTGCATGCTGTTCTCCCGATCAATAGGGTCGCTCGTTGAAGAGGCACCAGTACAGCTCGATGTGCGCTGCGACCTCGATGAACTTGTTGAAGCTGACCGGCTTCTCGATGTAGGAATTCACGCCCAGATCGTAGGCGGCCTTGAGGTCGCGGTCATCGCGCGACGAGGTGAGCACCACCACGGGAATCTGGCGTGCCAGCTCGTGCGCCCGGTAGGCGCGCAGCACCTCCAGCCCGCTGGCGCGCGGCAGGTTGATGTCGAGCAGCACCACCGCGGGCATGGGCTCGCCGGCGGCCCAGCGCGGCAGCCAGGCCAGCGCCTCCTCGCCGTCGCGCGCCACGATGATCTCGTTGGAGAAGTTGCGCTTGCTGAACGCCCGCAGGGTGAGATCGAGGTCCATCGGGTTGTCCTCGACCAGCAGGATGGGTGGCAGGGAGGCGCCGCGTGCCATGTTCATACCGGGAACTCCAGGAAAAAGGTGGCGCCTTCGCCGGGCCGGCTGTCGGCCCAGACGCGACCGCCCATGCGCTGCACCGCCTTGGCGACCAGCGCCAGGCCGACGCCGGTGCCCGGGTAATCCTCGGTTCGCTGCAGGCGCTGGAAGATGCCGAAGATGCGGTCGTGGTACTTCATGTCGAAGCCCACACCGTGATCGCGGACCCACAGCAGGTGGCACCCTCCCTCGCGCCGCGCGCCGATCTGTACCTGCGGCGCATGGCCGGGGCGCGCGAACTTCAGCGCGTTGCCCACCAGGTTGCGCAGCACCACGCTGAGTCCCTCGCGGTCGGTCGTGAGCGACATGGCGGGCAACTGCAGTTCGACCTTTGCCCCGGCGCGCTCGATGTCGGCCGCGTACTCCTCCAGCACGCGACGCACGGTGGCCTCGACATTCACGGGCTGCAGATCCAGGGTGCGGCGTTCCATGCGCGAATAGGCCAGCAAGTCGTTGATGAGCGCGCTCATTTGCCCCACCCCGCGCCGGATGCGCGTGATGAAGCCGCGCGCTTCGGCGTCCAGTGTGGGGCCGTACTCCTCTTCGAGCAACTGGCTGTAGCCGTCAATGCCGCGCAACGGCGCCTTCAGGTCGTGCGACACGGAGTAGGTGAAGGCTTCAAGTTCGCGATTGGCGTTGCTGAGCTGCTCGGTGCGCTCGCTCACGCGGCGCTCCAGTTCGGCGTTGGTCCGCTCCAGCGCGAGCTGGGCCTGCTTGAGCGGTGTGATGTCCAGCAGGGTGCCGGAATAGCGCCACTGGCCCTCGGGCCCGCGATGACGCTCCAGACTGGCGCGGAACCAGCGTTCCTCCCCCAGTGCCGGGTGGCGGCGGAACTCGGCATGGGTGACCGCCTCGGTGGCCTCGGGCGATCGCATGAAGGCGTCGATGCGCCCGCGGTCCTCGGGGTGCAGGCAGTCCAGGTAATCGGCCAGTGTGGCCGGTGGACCCAGCGCACGGTCGCGGCCGATGTTGTCGAACATCTGGTCCGACCACCACACCGAATGATCCGCCATGTCGTAGCGCCAGCTGCCCAGGCCGGCCAGCCCCTCGGCCTGCTCCAGCAGCGCCTTCTGATCCCGCAGCGCCTCACTGGCGCGCAACTGCTCGCTGATGTCCTGCACGGTGGCAAACAGCCGGTGCAGGCTGCCGTCGGCCAGCCGCACGGCACGCACGTCGAGCTCGGTGTGCACGATGCGCCCGTCGCCGCGGATGAAACGCTTGCGCAGCACGTAACGGTCGGTCTGCCCGGCCATCATCGACTCGAGCAGTTGCAGGTTGTGGTCCAGGTCGGGCTGCGGTGTGAACTCGGTCCAGGGTTTGCTGAGCAACTGCTCGCGCGAGTAGCCCAGGATCTCGCACAACCGGTCGTTCACCTGCAGCCACTGGCGGCGCTGCGGCGAGGAGATGCCCATGCCGATGAAGGGCAGGTCATAGAACAGGCGCTGCACCTCGGCCTGCTCGCGCACGGCCAGTTCGGCCTGCTTTTGAGCCGTGATGTCGAGCAGGATGCCGCTGATGGTGTCGACTTCGCCATCGGCCCGGTGGGTGACCGAGGTGCGGTCGTCGATCCAGGCATAGCGGCCGTCGGCACAACGCAGCCGGTATTCCTGGCGGTACTCGAAGCGCCCCGCGGCCCAGTTGGCAGCGATTTCGGCGTTCATGCGGGCCACGTCGTCCGGGTGCACGAGGTCGTCCCAGTCAACGCCGCCGCTGAGCAATTCCTCGGGTGTGTAGCCCCATTGCGCGACGTTGGCGCTGAGGTAGGTCATGGGCCAGCCCGGCTGGTTGGCCCATTCGATCGCCACCGCAGGCGAACGGTCCACCAGCGCATAGAGGTGTTCCAGGCGTTGTTGTTGCTGCTGCAGCCGCTCGGCCAGGCGACCCGCGTCGACACGGAGTGGCCTGCCCAGCAGGCGGTCGCTCAAGCGCCCCCACAGCCGGCGCCAGGGCGCGGTCACGGCCGGCTTTGCAGGGGGGTTCGGGTTCAGGCGGGACATGGGCAGCGGTGCCAGCATATCCTGAGCGCCTGACGCGGCGACGGGCGGGGTGTCGAACCCCGTGCGGCGGCCTCAAGCCGCGCTGGGGCTGGCCAGTGGCAGCGTGACGACGAAGGTGGCACCGGCGCCCGGTTCGCTCTGCGCCACGATGCCCCCGCCATGGGCTTCCGCAATCTGTCGCGCCAGCGCCAGGCCCAGGCCGGTCCCCTCGTATTCGCTCTTGAGATTCAGGCGCTGGAACGGCTGGAACAGGCGGCCCAGGTGCGCCGGGTCGATGCCGATGCCGTTGTCCTGCACGCGTACCGTGGCCCAGCCGTCGGCGGTGCTGGCGCTCACCTTCACCTCGGGCGTGCGCTCGCGCGGCACGAACTTCAGCGCGTTGGTCAGCAGGTTCTGGAACAGCAGCGCCAGCAGGCTGGCGTGGCCACTCACGACCGGCAAGGGATCGATCTGCAGCCGCGCGCCGGTGGCCGCCACCCGGGCGGCCAGCGCATCGCCCAGCTCGGCCAGCACGCGGTCCAGTGCCACCGCCGTCGGCCGCTCGGGTTCACCGGCCTGCAGTCGCGCGTAGCGCACCACGTCATCGAGCAGGGTGCGCATGCGCGCGCCGGCGCGCAGCACCAGCCGCATGTATTGACGCGCATCCGGTGGCAGCCGGGCACCGTGGTCCTCGTCGATCAGGTTCACGAACTGGGTGATGGTGTTCAGCGGCTCGCGCAGGTCGTGCGACGCGATGCGCACGAACTGCACCAGGCTGTCGTTGGCCTGGCGCAGCTGGTCGGCGGTCTGCTGCAGTCGGTCGTGGCTCTCGCGCAGGTCTTCCATCGCCACCGCGAGGTTGAAGCGGTCCATGGCCGACATCTGCTTGAGTTGGTCGTTGGCCTGCTTCAGGCGAAGCTGTGTGCGCACGCGCGCCTGCACGATGGCCGGGTGGATCGGTTTCGCGATGAAGTCGGCCGCACCTTTTTCCAGGCCGGCCTGTTCGAAGTCGGCCTCGGCGTGGCTCGTCACCATGATCACCGGCAGCGCGGCCAGCACCGGGTCGGCCTTGATGGTGTCGAGCACCTCGAAGCCCGAGAGACCGGGCATCTGCGCATCGAGCAGCACGATGTCGGGTGGTGCTTCGCTGATGCGGCGCAGGGCATCGTGGCCATGGGTGGCAAAGCGCAGCCGCCCCAGCGGGCGCAGTGCCTTGGCCAGCGCCTGCACCATGCCGGGGTCGTCATCGACGATGAGGATGTCGGGCAGGGCAGCGTCGGTCACGGCAGATCCCGGTTGTCGAGTTCCGCGCCCAGCAGCGCGACCGCGGCGTCGAAGTCGAGCGCCTCGATGCGCTCGGCGAGCCGGCCGACCCGCTCGGCACCGAGGCGGCTTTGCAGGGCGGCGCGCTGCGCATCGAAATGGCTCAGCGCTTCCAGGTCGTGCTGGCCCAGCAGGGCCAGCAACTGCGCCAGCACCGCATCGTCGGCGGGTGCCACATCGGGCTGCACGGCGGCCGCGGCTTCGCCCAAGGCCAGCCAGGCACCGGCGGCCAGCATCAGGCGCCGCAGGGCGGCCTGCAGGGCTTGCCAGGGCTCCGCCAGCGCGCCGAGCGCAGCGCCGTCGCGCAGCGCATTCTCCAGCACACCGGCGCGCCGGTGCACCGCGTCGGCGGCCACGAGGCCAGCACCGCCACGCAGCTTGTGCAGCCGGGCGGCGAGCCGCTCGCGCTCCAGGTCGGACAGGGCCTCGGGCAGCTCCTCATCGACCAGCGGGCCGTACTCGTCGAGCAATCGGCGCAGGCTTCGGCGCAGGAGGCCCTGATCGCGACCGAGGCGATTGGCCGCTTGTTCGCCATCGATGCCGTCGATGACCGGCCAGTCGCCTGTTGCCACGGGCACCGACTCAACTGCGGCCGCAGCCTGGCGCACCACGCCGTGCTCATCGAGCAATTCCACCACGGTGGCCACCAGTTGCCCGGGGTCGAGCGGCTTGGTGAGGAAGCGGTCCATGCCGGCGTCGATGGCGCGGCGGCGCTCCTCGGAGAGCGCGCCCGCGGTCAGCGCGATCACCGGCAGGTGGCGCAGCGCCTCGTCCTGGCGGAGTTCACGCGTGGCTTGCAGCCCATCGAGTTCGGGCATCTGCACATCCATCAGCACGAGGTCGATCGCGCCGGGGTCGTCGCGCAGCACGGCCAGCGCCTCACGCCCGTTACTCGCGAGGTGGACGCGCACGCCCTCGCGCAGCAGCATGTGCATCGCAATTTCCTGGTTGATCTCGCTGTCGTCGACCACCAGCACCCGCACACCACCCAGGCGCGGCCCCTGCGGTGCGGTACTGCGCTGGGATGGCAGGACACGGCCGCTGTGGCCGTGGCGTGCCACCACACCCTGGTGCACGGCATTGAAGAGCACCGAGGCATTGACGGGTTTGGTCAGGATGTCGTCGGCCAGCCGCAGCCGGTCTTCGCGCGCGACGCGCTCGCGCTCGCTGGCCGAGACCATCAACGCCGCGGGCAGGTGCGACAGGCCGTAGCGTTCGGCCAGCACGGCGAGCGCCTGCAGGCCATCCATGCCGTCGCCGCTGGCGCCCTGCATCTGCCAGTCGACGAGCATGGCGTCCGGCAGTGGCTGGCCGTTGGCCACACGATCGGCCACCCAGGCCAGCATCGCTTCGGCCGACTCGCAGGCCTCGGTGCGCCAGCCGAAGGCGCGCGCCATGTCCACCAAGGCCTGGCGCTCCTCGCTCACGTCATCCACCACCAACACCTCCAGCGCACCCGTACCGGGTGCGGGCACCGCCGCGGCGCGACGCAACTGCACCTCGAACCAGAAGCGGCTGCCCTGGCCGGGCGCACTCTCCACGCCGATGCTGCCGCCCATGAGCGCCACCAGCTGGCGCACGATGGACAGGCCCAGGCCGGTGCCACCGTGGCGGCGCGAGGTCGAGGCATCGGCCTGCGAGAAGGGCTGGAACAACCGTGCCTGCGCCTCGGGGGAAATACCCTGGCCGCTGTCGTGCACCTCGCCCACCAGTCGCACGTGCTCGGTGGTGGTTTCCACAGCGCACAGGGCCACGCGGACTTCGCCTTGTTCGGTGAATTTGAGCGCGTTGCCCAGCAGGTTGGTGATCACCTGACGCAGGCGCATCGGATCACCGCGCACCAGGGCGGGCACCGTCGGGTCAGCCTGCACGCGCAGCGCCAGTCCCTTGGCTTCAGCCTGTTGGCGAAACACGGCGTCCAGCTCGGCCAGGAGGGCCGCCGGGCTGAACACGGCGTCCTCCAGCGTGAGTGCACCGGCCTCGATCTTGGCCATGTCCAGCACATCGTTGACGATGCCCAGCAGCGACTGGCTGGCCATTTGCGACTTGGCCAGCAACTGCTGCTGGCGCGCAGTGAGCGGTGTGTCGGCCAGCAGGTGCGACAGACCGATGATGGCGTGCAGCGGCGTGCGGATCTCGTGGCTCATGTTGGCCAGGAACTCGCCCTTGGCGCGCGAGGCGGCCTCGGCGGCTTCGGTGGCCCGCACCAGATCGGTGATGTCGATGCGAAAACCCACCGTGTGGCCATCGGGCAGACGCGCATCGACAACGCGCAGCACGCGGCCGTCGGCCTGCGGCTGGATCAGCATGGTGCCGCCGGCGCGGTGGGCCGCCAGCCGGTTTGCCAGCCAGGGTTCTTCGCGCCCGATGGCCTCGGGGTAGTCACCCTGGGCAAGGCCTGCGCGCACCAGTTCCTCGAAGGTCACACCCGGCACCATGAGGTGCGCCACGCTCGGATAGGCCTCGCGGTAACGCTGGTTGCACATCACCAGCCGGTCCTCGGGGTCGAACAGCACAAAGGCCTCGTTGACGGCGTCGATGGCACCACGCAGCAAGGCCTCGCTGCGAGCGACGTTTTCTTCCGCGCGCTTGCGCTCGCTCATGTCCATGTAGGTGGTCACGAAGCCACCATCGGGCATGGGCGTGCCGCGCACCTCGATCGGCGTGCCGTCGGGTCGCACGCGCTCGAAGCGATGCGGCACCGGCTGGCGCGCCTGGGCCAGGGTGCGCTGGATGTGGGCTTCGACATCGCCGCTGCCGTACTCGCCGCGCCTGGCGTTGAAGCGGATGATGTCCTCGAAACTGGGCACGCTGCGGGCGAACAGATCGTGCAGCCCGAGCAGGCTCACGAACTCGCTGTTCCAGGCCACCAGCCGCAGCTCCGCGTCGAAGGCGCTGATGGCGCAGGGCATGTGCTCCAGGATGCTGTGCTGCAGCGCATTGATGCGCAGCAGTTCGGCCTCCATCAGGTGGCGGTCGGTCACGTCCTGCATGGCACCGACGATCTGCGACACCGTCATGGTCTCGTCGTGGATCGCCTCGCCGACCACGCGCACGCGGCGCTGGCGCCCCTTCGCGGTCGTCATCGGCACCTCGAAGTCGAACGGCTCGCCCTCCTTGCGTGCCAGGCGCAGGGCCTGCAGCACGGCGCGGCGCGCCTCACCTTCGTAGAAGCGCAGCGGCAGCGCGGCATCGACGACCGTCTCCGGATCGAGTTCGTACAGCGCGAACATCTGCGGCGTCCAGACCACGGTCCAGGTCTTGAGGTCGAACTGCCACCCCCCCACCCCGGCCACGCGGCCGGTTCGCTTGAGCAAGGCTTCGCTGGCGGCCAGCCGCTGCTGGGCTTCCTTCGCGGCGGTGATGTCGCGGTGCGTGCCGTACATCCAGAGCGGTTGGCCGTCCTCGCGCCAGCTGTTGACGCGCCCACGGTCCAGGATCCAGACCCAGTGACCGTCGCGGTGGCGCATGCGCAGCTCGCATTCGTACTGGTCGATCTCGCCCGCAAAGTGACGGCGCAGCTCCACGCTGGAGCGTTCCTTGTCGTCGGGGTGCACCAGCTGGTGCCAGACACCACTGCCCATCGCGGCGATGTCTTCCAGTGTGTGGCCCAGCATGGCGGCCCAGCGCTCGTTGTAATGCCGCTCGCCGGTCTGTACGTTCCATTCCCAGGTGCCGGCGTTGGTGCCGCGGATGATGTTCTCCAGCCGCTGACGCTCGTTCGACAGGCTGGCGGTGCGCTCGCGCACCTGTTGCTCCAGGCTCTCGTTGAGCGCGATCACCTCACGTTGGGCGGCGCGCTCGTCGGTGATGTCGCGCACGATGGCGGCCGCACCCGCAGCACTCCCATCGGGCGCCAGGATCGGCGACAGCGTGATCGCCACCTCCACCCGCCGGCCATCGCGCGTCTTGAGCCAGCGCTCCATGTGTGGCGTCTCGCCAGCGCCGCGCACCGCATCGGTCTGCACCCGGGCGCCGTCGTCGTCGCCCGGCACCACGAGCGATTCGAGCGCGCGACCGACCGCTTCCTCGGCGCTGTAGCCGAACAGCACTTGCGCGCCGCGGTTCCAGGAGGTGATCACACCGGCCGGGTCGAGACCGACCACCGCGTCGTTGGTCTGTTCAACGATCGCTGCCAGACGCAGGCGCTGTCGCTGGGCTTCCTCGCGCCGGCGCACACCCAGCCAGTACAGGTACAGCACCGCCTGCGCAACGAACAGGGCCACCAGCACCAGCGGCAAGCGCTGGCTCATGGTGGCCCAGGCCTGCGCCTGCACCACGCGCTGCGGCAACCAGGCATGAAAGCGCAGCGTGCCGATGTCGCTGTCGGGGTTGGCGCGGACTTCGGACATGCCGACCAGCAGCACGCCCTCGGTCGCGCTGCGCCAGCGCGGCACGCCACCGGCGTGGAAGGGCGCCACGCGCTCGTGGTCGTCCTGCCAGCGCCGTGGCCGACCGAGGTCGGCCCCGAACTCGCGCGATCGGTCGGCGTCGTAGACGTAGTCGCCGGCGGCATTGGTGGCTGTCACGCGCGCCCCGGCCGGCGGGCGGGTGGGGAACTGCTGCATGGCGCGGTCGCGATCGACGTGCAGCACCACCAGCGCGCGCTGGCGGCCCTGGCTGTCGAACACCGGTGCGGCGTAGCGCACGGCGGCGCGGTGCGGCAGCACGACGACGCCGCCCTCCCGGTGAAGCGATACCTCGGACACGTAGACCTGCCCCGGGCTCAGGCTGCGCGCCTCGCGCAGCTCGTGCAGGCCGTCGCGCTGGCGCAGCATGGACGGCGGTACCACCTGTATGCCGTGGTCACCGCGCTGCACGCGCACCAGTTCGTGGCCGTTGTCTTCCAGGCCCACCAGGCGCATCAGGAACACGTCCGGCGTGGAATCGAGCAGCCCGACAAAAATCTGTTGCAGCCGATCCTCCCACTGGGCATAGGAGGACCGGTCGTGCGGGTCGACCCCGCCGTTGTCGAGCGCACGAATCAGGCCGCCGATCGGCGGCGTGCTGGCCACGAACAGCATGGCACGGCGCCGGAAGGCCTGCTGTGCCTGGCTGGCGTAAGCGTAGGCGCGCGCGCCGTCGTCGAGTTCCCGCTGCTGTTGCGTCACGGCACGGTCCAGTTCGAGCCGGTAGCCCACCATCGTCCACAGCGCCAGCAGCCCTGCGCCCAACAACAGACTGCGCCGGAACAGCGGGCTTGCGGTGTAACCGCGCAGGCCGGCGGACACACGTTCGGGGCGGCGCGCAACGGTCTCGGGTGAGCGCTGCGCGGTGGGCGCGTCGGGCGGGGTCTGGCCGAAGCGCCACAGGTAGAGCGCCGCGGTGAGGGCGCTGACCAGCAACACACCATAGGCAAACACGCCCAGGGGCGAAGCGCCGGCGACACCGTCGAGCAGCGCCGCATTGGGCCGGGTGCGCAGCACCCAGGTTCGTCCATGGACCGACAGGGTGCGCTCGTGCACGAAGCCATCCACCGCCGCAGCGCTGCCCGCGCGCTCGAAGAACGGCTGAGCATCGGCGCCGTCGGTGAGCGACAGACTGAGTTCGTGGGCGCGCGGCCCGAGCTGGGCCATTACCTCGTCAATCAGCAACGGCGAGTAGGTCCAGCCGATGGTTTCCATCCAGCGCGTCTCGGGGTTGAGCCCCGGGTCGACGCGGTAGACCGGCAGCAGCATCAGCAGGCCGCGGCGCGTGCGCGCGTCGGCCTGCACCAGCGTGATGGGTGCACTCAGCTGCGTGCGCCCGAGCCGGGCGGCGGCGATCGCGGCATCGCGCCGATGGGCTTCAGAAGCGATGTCCAGACCCATGGCGCCAGGGTTGTCGGCGCGCGGATAGATGTACTGGATGACGAAGCGCTCGCCGCTGTTCGGCTCGATCTGGCGCACCCGGAATTCGGGCGCTCCCTCGGCCCGCGCCACCACCTCGAAGGTGGCCTGTTCGTCGGCCGGCACGCGGCGGATGAAACCGATGCCGCGTGCGCCCGGAAATTCGACGGCCAGGTCGCGCGTGGCCAGGTAGGCTTCGAAGGCACGGCGGTGCACATGGGCGCCGCCGCCGGCCGCGATGGCGCCGCGCGCGCCTCGCAAGCCGTCTTCATACAGACGCAGCCGTTCCTCGAGGCGGTTGGCCACCTCGGCGCTCCCGGCTTCCACGCGCTGCTGCACGCGCGCGCGCCAGTCGAGGTGAGCCCACCCCGCGGCGGCCGCGCTCAGCACCAGGCCGATGCCCCAGAGGGCCCAGGCCCGGCCGCGCAAGGAATGGCGCCAGCCCATGTCCAACTCGCCCTCTCCCGGGCCCGGGGCCCGTGCAGAACAATCCGATGGCCCGCGCGCCGGTGGCGCGACGGGGCGTGAACGCACCGGCACACCGGTTGCGCGCAGTGCATGCTAACGATCCACTTCGGCAAACCGTGGCGGAAATGAAGGGCAGTCAGGGTCCAATTCCGGGCTGCCCAGTGGATCCGGCTGCAGGCCGTGCGCCACGGCCTGCAGATCAACCCTGCGTGGTGCGACGCAGCAGGCCTGCTGCCTCCGATCGGTTCAAGGGTTTGGTGAGGTAGTCCGCCACGCTCGAATAGCCCTGGGCTCGGGATCGGTCGGCAGGGTCGGACGACGACGACAGCATGGCCACCACCGCGCCGCCGCGCTGCTCGGGCGTCAAGGCCTCGAAGGCATCGAGAAAGGCGAAACCGTCCATCACCGGCATGTTGATGTCGAGCAGGATCAGCTGCACCCCATGCGCGGGCGTGCTGCGCAAGTGCGCCAGGGCGTCCTGCGCACGCTCGAAGGCCATGACTTCGCATGGCTCGCCGCAGCGTTGCAGCGTGACCCGGGTGTAGAGCAGGTCGCTGTCGTTGTCGTCGACCATCATCACGCGCGGCGGCATCGGGGCTCCAGGACGGTGGGGTTGTTTGCAGACGCCACTGTACGCGGGCCGCCGGGCCACCCCACAATGCGCGGCCGATGGCGGCGATACGGAGTGGCGCATGACGCGACGAGGTAAACAGGCACGGTGGTGGATCGGTGCGTTGCTGGTGATCGCGGCGCTGCTGGCGGCGTTCACGCTCAGCCCGCGGCCCACGCTGCTGGTGCTGGTCTGGCTGTTCGACCGCGGCGCCGCACAGACCTCGCAGGCCCTGGCCCCGCGCGTACCCGCCGGGGTGCAGACCCTGGCCGACCAGCCGCTGGACGGACCCTGGCCGGGCCTGCGCTTCGACCTGCACCGGCCCGACACACCCGCGCCGCCGGGCGGGCGCGCGCTGCTGGTGTGGATCCACGGTGGCGGCTGGGTCTCGGGCCGCAAGGAGGACGTGGCGAACTACCTGCGCATCGTCGCCTCGCGCAGCGGCCTCGCGGTGGCCAGCCTGGACTACACACTCGCCCCCGAGGCCGTGCACCCGACGCAGCTGCAGCAGGTGCACGCGGGCCTGCTCACCCTGCGCGCGCGCGCCGACAGCCTGGGTATCGATCCACAGCGCATCGTGCTAGCCGGCGATTCGGCCGGCGCGCAACTCGCCGCGCAGCTGGCCGCCGCCATCACCCACCCCGAATATGGCAGCCGGCTGGGCGTGACCGCTGGCAGCGTCGACCCGCGGGCGATCCGCGGCACCGCGCTGTTCTGTGGCCCGTACGACCTCGGGCTGTTCAATCTGGAGGGCAAGCTCGGCCCGGTGCTGCGTGCCGTGCTGTGGGCCTTCACCGGCGAGCGCGATGCACGCGCCACGCCAGCGTTCGAGCTGGCTTCGGTGCTGCGTCACGTGACAGCGGATTTCCCGCCGAGCTTCATCAGCGTGGGCAATGCCGACCCGCTGAAGGCCCATTCTCTAGCGCTGGAGGCACGCTTGCGCACGCTGGGTGTGCCGGTGCAGACGCTGTACTTCGCCGACGACCGCGCGCCGCCGCTCGGGCACGAATACCAGTTCTTCCTCGACGATCCGGCGGGCGAGGAGGCGCTGCAGCGGCTGTTGGCCTTTCTGGCCGAGCGCTTGCGTTGAAGCGATGAGGTCGCAACAAGCGTTCAGGCCGCCAGACTGAGCGGCGCAACCGCCGGCGCCTCGGCCAGCAGCCGCGCCAGGATCTGCGGCACCTCGTACAGCGCGCGATTGCGTTGTGCGCGCACGCGCTCGCGCAGCGCGGGCAGATCGGCCAGCAGCTGCTCGACGGCCTGCGCGATGCTGCGGTGGCTGTGATGCACGATGCCCAGCCCATGCTCTTGCACCCACTGCGCGTTGTAGCGCTCCTGCGGCATGGTCCAGGCGTTGTCGACCACGATGACCGGCAGCCCACGCTGCACCGCTTCGCTCACGCTGCCCGGCCCGGGTTTGCCGATGAAGAAGTCGGCCATGTCCATGAGTTGCGGCACCTCGGTGGTGAAGCCCGCCACATGGCGCGGCGCTTGCGCGGGCAGTGCACGCAGTTGGCGCGCCAGCGCGGCGTTGTGGCCGCACAGCAGAATCAGCTGCACCTGCGGCAAACGCTCGGCGATGGTGAGCATGGCGCGCGAGCCGTGACCACCGAACAGCACCAGGCCGGTGGGCCGGTCCGGGTCGAGCCCGAGTTGCACCCGTGCGGCGGCACGGTCGGCCAACGGTGGGCGGTAGAAGTCGGGCCGCAGAATCATGCCGCTGCTGGCGTGGACGCGCCGGGGTGCGTGCCCGGCGGCCAGCGCCTGGCGCACCGCGCGCGGCGTGCCGCATACAAAGTGCTGCGCCTGGTCGGGCTCGATCCAGAAGTGCGGCGGGTGGTCGGCCAGGTCGGTGAGCACGGTGGCGTAGGGCACGCCGGGACGCGACAGCGCCAGCGATTCGAACAGCGCGCGATTGAAGTTGGGCACCAGCGACACCACGAGGTCGGGTCGGGTGGCCGCCCAGTGCCGTTGCAGCCGGCGCACCAGTGTCGGGTGCGCCATGCGGATCAGTGCCTGCAGCAGCTTGAGTTCCTGCGCCATGCCCAGCGTCCAGCCGCGCGCCAGACGCCGGTTGTACCAGTCCTCCGGCGCCAGACCGGTCAGCTGGCGAAAGCGCTGCGTGGGGTCAAGCACCTGGAACAAATCGACCAGCCGCACGCGCCAGGGCAAGGCCAGCTCGCCGATGACCGCTTGCAGGGCCTGGGCCGAGGCGCGGTGGCCGCCGCCAGCGTTGAAGTAGACAAGGTCGACCTGAGGCTGCATGGCCTGGCAGGCTAGGGGCGCCCCGTGACGGGTGCGTGACGGGACGGTGGCAGCGCCGTGTCGGCCCGCGCGGGCCGGCGCTACCCCTTGCCCAGCGGCGGCCGCCCGAACAGGCTCGACGCGTTGCTGATCGGGCCGAGTTCGGCCGCCGCGGCCAGCAGCGCCGGCGCCAGCGCCTGCATGCGGTCCACGCCGAGCCGGGTGCGCGGGCCGGCGATGCTGATGACACCGATGGCTTCATGGCGGCGCATCACCGGCACGGCGACCGCGCTCATGCCGGGCGCGAAGACCTCGTCGATCATGGCGTAGCCACGCACGCGCGCCGCGTGCAGAAAACCCAGCAGAGCCTTCACCGTGGTCGGTGCGTTGGGGCCGAATTCCTTCGGCGTTCCAAAGCCCTGGCGTGTCACGAGTTCCAGCGCGCGCTCGTCGCCCAGCGTGTGCAGCCAGGCGTGGCCCGAGGCCGAGCACGACAGCCACACATCGGCGCCCATGTCGGGGTCGTAGCGAACGCCCTGTTGTCGTGCGCCTTGGGCCTTGGCCACGAAGGTGAGGCGATCGACGTCGACGAGCGACAGCCGCACCAGCTCGCCCGAATGCTGCGCCAGTCGCTCCAGCAGCGGGCCGGCGATGTCGACAATGCCGCCGTGGCTGAGGTAACCCAGGCCGATCGAGACCACCTTGGTGGTGAGCTGGTAGTCGCCCTGCTTGCGCTTCTGGCGCACATAGCCTCGCTGCTGCAGGTCGGTGAGCAGGCGGTGGCAGGCGCTCAGGGGGATGTCGAGCTCTTCGGCCATGAGCGCCAGCGGCAGGCCGTCGGGGTGGCGGGCCAGGTGTTCGAGCAGCGAGAGGCCGCGGTCCAGCGCGAGGTTCATGGAAAGGGTCTCGTTTTTCCTGATGTGGAATCTCTTTCCAATATGGAAAGTGTTTCCTGTGGCGGGCGAAGAATCGGCGCCTGCGCACTGCCGGGCACTCTAGGACAGGCGCCGCGCCGCGCCAAGGCGGCAGACCCTGATCACCATGAAGCACACCGTCCACATCCTCAACGGCCCGAACCTCAACCTGCTGGGCGTGCGCGAGCCCGAGCTCTACGGGCACACCACGCTGGCACAGGTGGAAGGCCGCTGCCAGGCCCTGGCCGCCGAGCTTGGCCTGGGCTGCGTGTTCCGCCAGTCCAACCACGAAGGCGTGCTGGTGGACTGGGTGCAGGAGGCGCGCGCTGCTGGCGCTGCGGTCATCATCAACCCGGCCGGCCTGTCGTTTCGCTCCATCCCGCTGCTGGACGCGCTCAAGACGCTGGACCAGCCGGTCATCGAGGTCCACATCACCAACATCCACCGCCGCGACCCGCTGTACCAGCATTCGGTCACCGCGATGGGCGCCACCGGCGTGATCGCCGGGCTCGGCCCGCTGGGCTACGAACTGGCCCTGCATGCCATCGCACAGCGCATGCGCGATGGTGCCAGGGCGTGAACCGATTTCCTCACCACAACCACCACTGGAGACAAGAACCATGAACGCTGCATTCGATCGTCGCACTGCCTTGTGTGCCGGCGCCGGCCTGGCCGCCGCCGCGCTGGTGCCGGGTCTGGCCCGCGCCCAGTCCACCAAGCTGCGCTTTGCCGCGGTGTTTTCCGACACCGACATCCGCGCCGAGATGATCAAGCGCCTGGCGGCCGACATCGCACCCGACCACACCATCGAAACGCACCTGAACGCGACGCTGTTCCGCCAAGGCACGGAGCTGGTGGCGCTGCAGCGCGACAACCTGGAGATGGGCAACATCGCGCCGCAGGACATCTCCAAACAGGTGCCGTCGTGGTCCGTGCTGACCTCGGCCTACCTGTTTCGCGACGCCAACCACCTCAACGCCTTCTTCGCCAGCGACCTGGGCGCGCAGATGAAGAAGCAGGTGGAGGACCAGCTCAAGGTCAAGATCCTGGGCCCCACGTTCTTCGGCACGCGCCACGTGGGCCTGCGCGGCAAGAAGAAGGTCAACGTGCCGGCCGACCTGGCGGGCGTGAAGCTGCGCATGCCGCCGGGCGACGCATGGCAGCTGCTGGGCCGCTCGCTCGGCGCCAACCCCACGCCGCTGGCCTACGCCGAGACCTACACCGGCCTGCAGACCGGCACCGTGGACGGGCAGGACAACCCGCTGCCCAACGTGCAGAACATGAAGTTCTTCGAGGTCATGGGTCAGATCGTGCTGACTTCGCACCTGGTGGCCTTCGACCTGCTGACCCTCAACCTCAAGACCTGGCAGGCGATGTCGGCCGACAAGCAGCGCGCCTTCCAGGCGGCGGTCGACAAGGCCATCGCCTGGAGCGCCGCCGAGCACCAGAAGCGCGAGGCCGACCTCGCCGAGGGTTTCCGGCGCCAGGGCCTGGACGTGTACGTGCCCAACATCGCGGCCTTCCGTGAGCACGCACAGAAGATCTACCTGGCGTCCGACGAGGCCAAGGCCTGGGCGCCCGGCGTGCTCGACAAGATCGCCGGAATCAAGTGAGTCACCCCCGCCGCGCTGCGCGCGACCCCCTCGAGGGGGCGGCACCTGAGGCCCGGCAAAGCCGGTTCCTCGGTGCCACTGGCTGGCACTTGCTCGCACGGGTCGCCGAGGGCTTCGCAGCGGCCTTGCTCGCGGTCATCTTCCTGGCCTTCATCCTGCAGATCGGGCTGCGTTACCTGTTCGATCTGCCGGTGGGCTGGACAGCGGAAATCTCGCTCGTGGCCTGGCTCTGGCTGATCCTCTGGGGATCGGCCTTTGTCTTGCGCGACGAGGAGGAAATCCGCATCGACCTGCTCAAGGCCGTGCTGGGTCCGCGCGGGCAGCGCATCGCGATGTCGCTGGGTTCCATCGCCATCGTGGTGCTGTTTGCGCTCGCACTGCCCGCCACCTGGGACTACATCAGCTTCATGAAGGTGGAACGCAGTTCCTACCTCAAGATCCGGTTCGACTGGCTGTACTCGATCTACCTGGTGTTCGCCGCGGCCGTCATCGCGCGCCACCTGTGGCAGATCGCGAACGCCATTCGCGGTCGCAACAGCGCCGAATCCACCCATATCGCATCCCTGTGAACCCGACCAGTCCCTTCTCGCTGGCCGTTGCCACCATCGTGCTGCTGAGCTTGCTGGGCGTGCCCATCGGTCAGGCCATGATCGGCGCGTCCATCCTGTACCTGTGGCTCAAGGGCATGGACATGGGCAGCGCGGCCGAGCAACTGCTCAACAGCACCTATTCGAGCTACCTGCTGCTGGCCATTCCGCTGTTCATCCTGGCCGCGAGCTTCATGAGTTCGGGCAGCGTGCTCGACCGGCTGCTGCGCTGGTGCAACGCCCTGGTGGGCCGCTTCCCGGGCGGGCTGGCGCAGGTCAACGTGCTGCAAAGCGTGGTGTTCGCCAGCATGTCGGGCTCGGCGCTGGCCGACGCGGCCGGCTCGGGCAAGCTCATGCAGGCCATGATGACGCGCGACGGCCGCTACCCGGCGTCCTTCGCGGCCGCGCTCACCGCGGTGTCGGCCGTCATCGGGCCGATCCTGCCGCCGTCCATTCCACTGGTGCTGTACGCGCTGGTCTCGGGCACCTCCATCGGCTACCTGTTCCTGGCCGGCGTGTTGCCAGGGCTGCTGCTGGGCGCGGTGCAGATGGCGCTGATTCACTACCTGGCGAAGAAGCGCAACTTCCCGGTGGAAGATCCGGTGCCGCTGCGCGAGTTGCCGCGCATCACGCGCGAGGCCCTGCCCGCGCTGATGATGCCGGTGCTGCTGCTGGGCTGCCTCTACAGCGGCATCACCACGCCCACCGAAGCCGCGGGCGTGGCCGCCGCCTACGCGCTGTTGATCGCGGCTTTCTATTACCGCAGCCTGCCGCTGCGCGACGTGTACCAGTCGCTGCAGCAGAGCGCGCGCACCAGCGTGTCCATCGGCATCCTGATCGCCGGCGCCACGGTGTTCAACTTCGTGATCACGTCGGAGAACATCCCGGCCTCGCTGAGCACGGTGATGCGCGGACTCGACCTCTCCCCCACCACCTTCCTGCTGCTGGCCAACCTGCTGCTGCTGGTGCTGGGCGCGTTTCTCGAGGGCTCGACCATCATCCTGGTGATCCTGCCGGTGCTGCTGCCCACCGCGGTGGCGCTGGGCGTGGACCCGGTGCACTTCGGCGTGGTGGCGGTGCTCAACATCATGATCGGCCTGGTGACGCCACCCTACGGGCTGTTGCTGTTCATGATGACCAAGATCGCGAACGTGGCCCTGGGCGAACTGGTGCGTGCCACCCTGCCCTTCCTGGCCGTGATGATGGTCGCTCTGGCCATCACCACCTTCTGGCCCGACTTCGTGCTGTTCCTGCCGCGCCTGGCCGGGTACAGCGGCTGATCATGGTGTCACCTCGCATCGACGGCCACACCCGGGTGATCGCCCACCTGGGCCACCCCACGCACAGCTTCAAGGCGCCGCTGATCTACAACCCCTACTTTGCGGCCGAAGGCATCAATGCGGTGGTGGTGCCGCTGGACTGCCCAGCGGGCGCGCTCGACGCGCTGCTGCCGCCGCTGATGGCCGCGCCCAACGTGCTCGGCGCGCTCATCACCATGCCGCACAAGGTGGGCGTGGTGCACCTGCTTGATGAGGTGTCACGCACCGCGCGCGTGGCGGGCGCCTGCAACGCCGTCAAGCGCCTGCCCGACGGCCGCCTGATCGGCGACATGTTCGATGGCGAAGGCTTTGTGCGCGGCGTGCAGCGCAAGGGCCTGACCCTCGCCGGAGCCAGCGCGCTGGTGGTCGGCAGCGGCGGCGTGGGTTCGGCCATCGCGGCCTCGCTCGCGGCAGCGGGCGTGGCGCGGCTTGACCTGTTCGACCTTCAGCCGGCGGCGGCCAACGGCTTGCGCGAACGCCTGCTCGCGGCATATCCGGCCCTGAGGGTGCGCGTGGGCGAACGCGACCCGGCCGGCTTTGACCTGGTGGTCAATGCCACGCCACTGGGCATGGAGCCCGGCGATGCATTGCCGCTGGACGTGAACCGGCTCGACCCACACACCTTTGTGGGCGAGGTGGTCATGCGCGAGCGCATCACCGCCTTCCTGGCCGCCGCGCAGGCGCGCGGCTGCCGCGTGCAGGTGGGCACCGACATGCTCTTTGAACAGATTCCCGCCTACCTGGCCTTCTACGGCCTGCCGGTGACCAGCCCCGAGCGCTTGCGTGAACTCGCGGCGCTGGACACAGCGCCTCGCTGACGCACAGCAAGCGCCACTGGCCATGGCAGCGTATCAGCCGTTCGGAATCTCCGGCTCCACAAGTCGCGCGAGCTGTTCGAGCGATTCCTGCCAGCCCAGGTAGCACATCTCTGGCGGAATCAACGCGGGGATGCCCTCCTGCACCACGCTGAGTTCGGTGCCACAGGCCACGGCCTTGAACGTGACGCTGACCTGCATCGTGCCCGACAGGTTGGGGTCGTCGAACCGGTCGGTGTAGCGCAGCCGCTCGCCCGGCACGAACTCCAGGTACTCGCCGCCGAAGCCGTGCGAATGCCCGGTGCCGAAATTGGTGAAGGACATGCGGTGGCCGCCGCCGACCCGCGCGTCCAGGTGATGCACCTCGGCCGTGAAGCCGTAGGGCGGCAGCCAGCGGCACAGGGCAGCGGGCTCGGTGAAGGCGCGAAAGACGCGCTGCGGCGGGGCCTTGAGGACACGATGCAAGCGAACGGTTCCGGTGGACATGGGCAGTTCCTTTCGATGTTGAACATGAACCTGTGTCCGACGGATCGGGACCGCAGGATTCGACCGCCGGCCGTCGGCAGGCCAGGCTCAAGCCCGGCGCGCGCGTCTCACAAGCCGAGCCAACGTGCCAGCCAGCGCCCCGGCGCAGGCGCGCGCCGCGGTGCGGGGGCGGTGGCGCCCAGTTCAAGCAGGCGCGCCTCGGCCCGCACCAGACCCGACTGTCGCGCGGCCTGCAACGGCACCATGCCGTCGAATTCCGAATGCAGGTGCGGGTTCGCGCCGTGATCGAGCAGGTACAGCCCGATCGCCTCCTGGCCGGCGAGCAGACAGGCCACGAGCGGCGTGGAGAGGAACTCCGGGTGCGCGTAGTTCACGTCGACGCCGTTCTTCACGTGGTACTGCACCAGGGGCAGGTCGCCCTCGCAGGCGGCGTTGAACAGCTCTTTCCAGTTGCCTCCGGACATGCCTGTGCCTTCCCTTGTGTGGTGTGGTTCTTGATGCGGTGGACAGCACCCCGCAGCCCGGAAGTATCGCCGCGTGCAGGCACAAAAAAAGGCAGCCCGGGGGCTGCCTTTCGAACCTTGGAGAACACAGGCCACGGGCACTCATGCCCGCGGCGGCTGGCCGGCGATCAGTTGGCGATCGCGCCGCCGTTGGCTTGCACCACGGCGTTGCCTTGCACGGCGCGCAGGCCGGCCAGACGGACTTGCTCGATCTGTGCGTCGCTGGGGATCGGCAGGATCTCGCCTTGGGCGACCAGGCCCAGGCGGTAGGCTTCGGCGGCTTCGGCCTGCACTTGCGCGCGGCTCAGGCCGCTGGCCACCACGGTGGCTTGCGAGGGCGTGGCTTCGCCGCGGGCGATCACATCGGCGCGGTAGGCCGGTGCCACCTGGGCTTGCACTTCGGCGCGGCTCAGGGTGGACTGGAAGTTGAAGACTTCGTTGCCCTGGATCGGGCCTTCGGCGAAGGCGGCACCCGCGGTGAGGGCGAAGGCGATGGGAAGAAGAGCTGCTTTCATGACGGTTCCTTTGAGACAGAGGTTGAGGGTTTCCTGATCTGTCGAACACGCCTTGTTGTGTTCGGCATGGGGTGAACTTTAGGGTTTACCCGCATGAAGAGAAACCAGCCAGTCAGCAACGCACTGTTTCCGAATCGGCAACAACGCACGCGCATGCCGGGCGCACCGCCCGCCGCGGCCGCCCTTGAACTCAGTTTTCCTGGAACAGGCTTTCGCGCACGCCCGAGCCCTCGGGCAAGGCGAATTCCTGACGCACCGCACGCGCGAAGTAGCCCTGACGCACCGCCTGGCTCACCTGCCACGCGGCGATCGTTTTCTGCGCTCGCTGCGCCTCGAGCAGGCGCATGGGCGGCGTGCGGAAGTAGATGATGAGCGCGGCCTCACGTCGGTTGAAACCCTCGCGCAGGGCCAGCGCGACAACAGCCTGCCGCAGCTGCGGGTTGACCGTGTTGGACGGGATGCCGAGATCGCCCAGGGCATAACCCAATCCGATACGGAACCACAGCTTCTTCCACATGCGAGGCATTACATCATCGGGACCACGCTGGCGTGAGAGGGGTAAACACCGGGAGATGGCCCATTTGTGGGAGGTGGTGGTACGCGCCGACCACGGATGCGCACGGCAACGATCAGCACGCGCCGCATGCGCCCCCTTCCGTGACTTCGCACGGCTGCCCTTCGCAGCAGTGCTCGGTGAGGTAGCCCAGCAAGGCGTTCATGTGCGCGAAGCCGGCGCGGTAGATCAGGTGTCGGCCATCGCGCTCCTGCGTGATCAGGCCGGCGCGGTGCAGCTCCTTGAGGTGAAACGACAACGTGGTCGGCGTCGCGTCGAGCCGCTCGGCCAGTGCGGAGGGCGTGAGCCCTTCGGGCCCGGCCTGCACCAGCGCGCGGAAGGTGCGCAATCGCGTGACCTGGGCCAGCGCGGCGAGTGCTTGAACGGCATCGTTCTCGTCCATCGGGATCTCCTCAGGTGCCCGCACGGGATGCGGCGGGCGACGCGACGCTGGAGGCGCCGGCGTGCAGCGGCAGGCGCAACGTGATGAGCCAACACGCGGCCAGCATCAGCGCCGAGCCGGCCAGCGTCCACATGAGGCCACCCCACTGGTACAGCAGCCCCGACATCAGCGTGCCGAAGAAGCGGCCCAGTGCATTGGCCGCGTAGTAGAAGCCCACGTCCTCGGCCGCCTTCTCGCTGCCCGCGTAGGCCAGCACCAGGTAGGAGTGCACCGAGGAATTGACCGCGAAGGCAAAGCCGAACAGGGCGAGCCCGCCCACCACCACCCACTGCAGGTGCGGCACGCCCGCGAACACCGCGACGGCCAACGCCGCCGGCACCAGCGCCAGCGCGGCCGACCACGCACGCGCCGCGGGCACCTCGCGGCTCAGGCCATCCGTACTGCGGTGAACGATCTGCGGCGCCAGTGCCTGCACCGCGCCGTAGCCGATGGTCCAGGCCGCGAGAAAGCCGCCCACCATGGTGAAAGTCCAGCCCTGCGCGTAGAGGAACACCGGCACACCGACCACGAACCACACGTCGCGCGCGCCGAACAAGGCGACGCGCGCGGCGGCCAACGCGTTGATGCCGGGGCTCTTGGCGAACAGCTCCTTCGCGGACTTCGACGCCTTGCTCTTGCCCATCATCGTGGGCAGCGAAGCGATCACGCCGATCAGCACCAGCGCCAGCGCCGCAGCCATGAGCCACAGCGCGTGGCGGAAACCCAGCGCTTCGAGCAGCAGGCCGCCGAGGAAGAAGCCCGCGCCCTTCATGGCGTTCTTGCTGCCGGTGAACCAGGCCACCCACTTGAAGAGCTGGCTGTTGCTGCCCCCGCCTTCCTTCGCCTGCGGGCTCGTGACCTTGATGGCCGATTTGCTGGCCGTCTTGGTGAGGTCCTTGGCGACGCCGCACACGCCCTGCGCGAGCACCACCCAGGCCACCGACGCGGCCGCCGTCCATGCGGGGTTGAGGAGCGACAGCAGCGAGAAGCCGACGATCTGCGTGGACAGGCCCACGGTGAGCATGCGCGTGATGCCGTAGCGCGTGGCGAGCCAGCCACCGATGAGGTTGGCCAGCACGCCCGCCGCTTCGTACAGCAGGAACAGGAAGGCCAGCGTGAACGGCGAATAGCCGAGCCGGTAGAAGTGCAGCAGCACCAGCATGCGCAGCGCGCCGTCGGTGAGCGTGAAGCCCCAGTAGGCGGCGGTGACGATGGCGTAGTGGCGGACGGCGGCGTGCATGTCGGGCAGCGCGTCAGAGGCCGACGGCGTCGAGGTGGCAGGCCAGGTCCACCATGCGGCAGGCATAGCCCATCTCGTTGTCGTACCAGGCGTAAACCTTGAGCAGCGTGCCGTCGGTGACCATGGTGGACGGCGCATCGACGATGCTCGAACGCGTGTCACGCGCGTAATCGGCGCTCACCAGCGGGCGCGTCTCGTAACCCAGGATGCCCTGCAGCGGGCCGCTCATCGCCGCGGCCTCGAACAGCGCGTTCACCTCGTCGGCGGTGGTGGCGCGCCGCAGCTCGAAAACGCAGTCGGTGAGCGAGGCGTTGAGCACTGGCGCACGCACCGCGTGCCCGTTGAGCTTGCCCTTGAGCTCGGGGTAGATGAGTGCGATGGCGGTGGCGCTGCCGGTGGTGGTGGGCGCCAGGCTGGCCATGGCGCTGCGCGCACGGCGCAAATCCTTGTGCGGCGCGTCCACCACCACGTTGGTGTTGGTCGGGTCATGGATGGTGGTGATCTGGCCATGGCGGATGCCGATCGCCTCGTGCACCACCTTCACCACCGGCGCCAGGCAATTGGTGGTGCAGCTGGCGGCGGTAACGATGCGGTGCTTCGCCGGGTCGTACAGGTGGTGGTTCACGCCGACCACGATGTTGAGGACGTCACCTACCTTCACCGGTGCGGCCACGATCACGCGCTTCGCGCCGCGGTCCAGGTGGCCCTGGATCGTCTCGGGCGTGAGGAACTTGCCGGTGCATTCGAGCACCAGGTCCACGCCCAGCTCGCCCCACGGGATCTCTGCGGCGGTGGCGTGGCTGGTGAATTTCAGTCGCTGGCCGTCGATGCGGATCGTTTCATCGCCTTCGGCCGCGATGTCGGCGCGCCAGCGGCCCTGTACCGTGTCGAAGGCCAGCAGGTGGGCCGTGGCTGCGGCGCCCCCCTTGAGTTCGTTGAGGTGCACCACCTCGAGGCGATTGGCGGCCCGCGGGTCGTCCGCAGGCCGCTCGGCCGCGCCCATCGCCGCGCGCAACGCCAGCCGCCCGATGCGGCCCATGCCGTTGATGCCCACTTTCATCGTTCGTGCTCCGTTCAGGTCATCAGTTTGATATTCATCGAATTATCGTTTCATTGATGACAACTTCGTGACGGCGGTCGACCGGCTCAGGGGTGCGCCGGTCGCGTCTGACGCCAGTACTGCGTGAACGACGCACACACGGCGGGCGGTTCATCGAAGGCCGGCGGTTGTGGCAGGCAGCGTGCGCCACCGAGCCAGGGCGCCGCGTGCGGATCGTCCCAGCACAGGCAGCCGGCCAGCAAGGGCTGCTCCACCCAATGGGGCAAAGGCCCGAAGGCGCACATGCGTTGGAACACGAAACGCCAGCGCCGCTCGCTCCAGGGCCAGCGCCGGTGGAAGCCCGCGAGCCACACCGGGGCGGGCTGCCCGGCGGGCGGCGGGTCGCCCAGCGACCAGGCATGCACCAGCCAGCGGCCGGGCAACGGGGGCTCGGGATTCACGGCGCAATCGGCCGGTGGCCGGTGACACAACGCCGGTTCTTCGATGGGTTCACCGCGCCCCCCACCGACGTCGCGCGCGCTGCGCGCAATGGCCTCCAGCGCTTCGTACGAGGCGTCAACCACGCTGCCCGGGCTGTGCCAATCGGGTGGCGCGAAGCGCGCCACGTTGTCGGCGTTGAAGAGGTAGGGCTTGTGGCTGCCTGTGCCCGCCACCCATTGCCAGCTCAGGTGGTTGCTGGCCAGGTCGCCGTCGAGCAAGTGCGCGTAGAGCCAGTCGGCGCCAGCGCGCCAGTGCACCTTGCGCAGGTGCACCACGTAACTGGCCAGCCACAGGCGCGCGTGGTTGTGCAGCCAGCCGGTGGCATACAGCTCGCGCACAGCACGGTCGATCACCGGCACACCGGTGGCCCCGCGGCGGATGTCCTCGGGCAGAGCAGGCGCGTAGGCCGCGTCGGGCAACGGCCCCTCGAGCAGCGATTCGAAGATGGCGTCGCCGCGGTGGCGCCACACGTGGTGAAAGTAGGCGCGCCAGCCCAGCTCCTGCACGAAGCGGTGCGAGGGGCCGAGGTTGTGACGGGAGGTGACCGTCTGCAGCACCTCGGCCAGGCCGAGCAGGCCGTGCGTGAGGTAGGGCGAGAGCCGCGTCACCGCACCGTCGAGGTGGTTGCGCGTGCGCGTGTAGGCCTCGGGGCGCAACGCGTCCAGACGCGCGCGGGCGGCCTCCAGCGTGGGCTCGAACGCGTCGCCGTCGTTCATGCCAGGCGCCCCTCGCGCACCGCTTCGGCCCGAGCGCGGATCGCCTCGCGCTGCGGCGCGTCGATGCGCGCCAGGTTCTTCACCTGCAGCGCCATGCGCGGGTGCGCGGCGAAGCGCGCTTCGTGGCGCAGCAGGAAATCCCAATACAACGTGGTGAACGGGCAGGCACGCTCAGCCACGCGCTCGCCCGGGTCGAAGCGGCAGCCACGGCAGTGGTCGCTCATGCGTTCGATGTAGCGGCCGGTGGCGATGTAGGGCTTGCTGGCGAGCAGGCCACCGTCGGCGAACTGGCTCATGCCCAGGGTGTTGGGCAGCTCCACCCACTCCACCGCGTCCACATAGACGCTCAGGTACCAGCCATGCACCTGCTGCGGCTGCACGCCGTGCAACAGCGCGTACAGACCGGTGACCATGAGGCGCTGGATGTGGTGGGCGTAGCCGTGGCGAAGGGTCTGGCCGATGGCGTCGGCCAGGCAGCGCATGGGGGTGTCGCCGGTCCAGAACCACGCCGGCAGGTCGTGCGTGGCATCCAGCGCGTTCTGCTCGGCGTAGCCCGGCATGCGCAGCCAGTAGATGCCGCGCACGTACTCGCGCCAACCCAGGATCTGGCGGATGAAACCCTCGGCCGCCGGCAGCGGCACGCAGCCGGCGCGCCATGCGGCTTCGGCCGCGGCGATCACCTCGCGCGGGTTGAGCAGCTTGAGGTTGAGCGCGGCTGCCAGGTGCGCGTGGTAGAGCCAGGGCTCACCGGTCCACATCGCGTCCTGCCAGCGGCCAAAGTGCTCCAGGCGTTCGCTGATGAAGGTGTCGAGGGCCTGCAGCGCCTGCGCACGCGTGACCGGCCAGCCGAACGGCGCGGCCTGGCCGGGGTGATCGGCAAAGCGCGTCTGCACCAGCGCGATCACGTCCTGCGTGATGGCATCGGGTTCGAAGCGCGTGGGCGGCGGCAGGAAGCCCGGGCCCTCGGGGCCGAACGCCTCGCGGTTGTCGGCGTCGTAGTTCCATTCCCCGCCGCAGGGCTGGTCGCCGTCCATGAGCACGCGGTGCTCGCGCCGCATCTCGCGGTAGAAGTACTCCATGCGCAGTTGGCGCCGCCCGCGCGCGTGCGCCGCGAAGCGCGATGCGCTGCACAGGAAGTGGCGGTCTTCCAGCACGTCGATCGGGGTGCCACCCACCGCGGCGCGAAGCGCCTGCAGCACCCGCCAGTCACCGGGCTGGGTGAGGCGCACGCGCTGCGGGCGCCAGTGTGCGATGGCCTCGCGCAGCGCGTCGGCCAAGCCGCCATCACGCAGGGTGTCGTACTGGATCGGCACGCCCTCCTCGCGCAGCGCGGCCGCGAAGTGGCGCATGGCCGCCAGGAACTGCACGATGCGCTGTTGGCTGCTCCACACATGCGTGCTCTCGTCGGCCGCCTCGCACATCCACACGCGGTCCTGTGCGGGGTCAAAGCCATCGAACGCGGTGGCCTCGCGGTCGAGCTGGTCGCCCAGCACGACGATCAGGTGGCGGCAAGGCGTGCTCATGCGCCCCCCTTGCGGCGGCGGCAGGCATCGGAGCAGTACAACACCGCGTCCCAGTTCTTCGCCCAGGCGCGGCGCCAGCTCATGGGCCGCCCGCAGACGGCGCACGGTTTGGCGGGCAGTGCGCGCTTGTTGCCCTTGAAGCCTTTGTCGTCTTTCATCGGAAAAGATCCTGCTGCGCGGGCGCCTCATCGGTCACTTTGCGTGCGCGGCGCGTCGTCGGCGGCAGCCCGGCCTTGCGCGAGCCGTGGCGCTGCTGCACCGCATCGGCCTCGGCGCGTGCCTCGGGCGTGGCGCGCAGCGCGTACAGACGCTCCTTGGCAAAGGCCAGCGCGGCGCGCTCGTCCACGATGGGTTTCGGGTACGCGGGTGTGCCGAATTCGGGCAGCCAGCGGCGGATGAACACGCCCTGCGGGTCGTGATCGGCGGCCTGTTTGCTGGGTGAGTAGATGCGCAGCGTGTTGATGCCGGTGGTCCCGCTCTGCATCTGCATCTGGCTCCAGTGGATGCCGGGTTCGTAGTCGAGGAACTGCCGCGCGAGGAACTGGCCGGGCTCACGCCAATGCAGCCACAAGTGATAAGCAGCAAAGCTCACCAACATGGCGCGCATGCGGAAGTTCAACCAGCCGGTGGCGCGCAGGCTGCGCATGCAGGCGTCCACCATCGGGAACCCGGTGCGGCCTTCGCACCAGGCCTCGAAACGCTCGCGGTTGAAGTCGCCTTCGCGCAAGCCGTCGTACGCGTGCGCGAAGTTGCGCTCTTCGATCGCGGGTTCGTCTTCGAGCTTTTGCATGAAGTGGCAATGCCAGCGCAAGCGGCCCGCAAAGCCACGCAACGCGTAGGCGAGTGCGCGATCGTCGGTCTGGGCAATGGTGGTTTCGGTGGCCTGGTGCACGCAGCGCATCGACACCGTGCCGAAGGCCAGGTGCGGGCTCAGGCGGCTGCAGCCCTCGGCCGCGGTGAGCGGGCTGGAGAGCGCGCGACGGTAGTCGCGGCCGCGCCCACCGAGGAAGTCGTTGAGCACTGCCCAGGCCGCGCCCTCACCAGCGGCCGGCAGGGGGCGCGGCGCAGGCACACCGAGCGCGGCCAGCGTCGGCAGGTCGCTCAGGTCGGCCCGCACACCGACATAGCCTTCGGGCATCGCCACCTCGGACGCGTCCATGCGCGCATTCCATCGTGCTGCCCAGCCGTTGCGCTGGCGCAGGCGGCGCACCACGCCGGTCTGCGGCCACTCATGCCAGGCCACGCCCTGCGCGCGGCACCATGCACCGACGGCGCGGTCGCGCGCATAGGACCAACCCTCGCCGGTTTCTTCGTGGCTCAGCAAACAGTCAAAGGGATGTTCGGCGCGCAACTGCCCGAGCACCGTGACGGCATCGCCGACCCGCACGAGCAACGGCAGCCCCCGCGCTGCGAGTCGCGTACGCAACTCGCCCAGACTGGCCAGAGCGAACGCCAGGTGCTGCGGGTCAAAGGTGGGGCTGGCCAGCCAGGCCGGTTCGATCACGTAGAGCGCTACTGCGCGCCCGTGCGTTGCGGCCGCGGCCAGGGGCGCGTGATCGCGCCAGCGCAGATCGCGTTTGAGCCAGACCACCGCGCACATGGCAGTTGTCTCAGCTGCCAAGGATGGCGGGATTGCGCTGCCAGAGCGACCAGCTGAGCGCGGTGGCGAACGCCACCCAAGCCCAGTAAGGCAGCAAAAGAGCGGCGGCGAGCCGGCGATAAGGCCAGAAGGAGGCCGTGATGGCGCCCACCAGCAGCCACAGCGCCACCGAGCCGAAGAAAGCCCAGAACCCGAGCTGCCAGGCAAAGAACAGCCAGCTCCAGAGGGCATTCACCACCAGATGCACGACGTACAGCCAGAGAGCACTGGCGGCGTGATCCCACCCCCGCACACGCCACACCAGCCAGGCCGCCACGGCCATGAGGGTGTAGAGCGCGGTCCACACAGGCCCGAACAGCCAGGCGGGTGGTGCCCAAACGGGTCTGTCCAGCGCCGCGTAGAAGGGGGCGGCGTTGACCGACGCCCACCCCCCGATCACCGCCGCCAGAGCGGTCAGCAACAAGAAGCCCAGCAGCGCCGTGGCTTGTCTGAACATCGGCCTCGCCCCGAGGTGGAAGTGCCCGGCGCGCGAGGGCCACTGTCGGCCTCCGGCACGCCGGTGCTGGCTTACTTGGGCATGATGACCGTGTCGATCACGTGAATCACGCCGTTGCTGGCCGCCACGTCGGTGGCCACGACCTTGGCGTTGTCCACCGTGACACCACCCATCGTGCCGACGGTGATCTCACCGCCCTGCACGGTCTTGACCTTGCCGGCCTTCACGTCTTTCGCCATCACCTTGCCAGGCACGACGTGGTAGGTCAGCACCGCGGTCAGCTTCGCCTTGTCCTGCAACAGCGCGTCGAGTTGCGCCTTGGGGATCTTGGCAAAAGCTTCATCGCTGGGGGCAAAGACGGTGAACGGGCCGGGGCCCTTGAGGGTGTCTACCAGGCCGGCGGCCTGCACGGCGGCGACGAGGGTCTTGAACGAACCGGCGGAAACGGCGGTGTCGACGATGTCCTTCGCGTGGGCTGCGGCCATGGCGCCAAACGCGAGCAGGGAAGCGATCAGGGTCTTCTTCATGACGATCTCCAGTGACAGATGGGACGGATGAGGGAGGGTTCCACGATCAACGCCCGGCGCGCGATGCGACACGCCACGGGCGCAGAGGTCCGGCGGCCACCGCTGCTGCACGGCCAAGGTGGCTCGGACGTCCTGATGCTAATCTGAAAAGGGCAAATAGTGACTATTCAGTCACATTTCCAACCAATTGGTTTGGTCATTGCTGTCGTCATTCCACCGTCACGCTTTTCGCCAGGTTGCGCGGCTTGTCGACATCGGTGCCCTTGGCCAATGCCGTGTGGTAAGCCAGCAGCTGCAAAGGCACCACGTGCAGGATGGGCGAGAGTGCGCCGTAGTGCTCCGGCATGCGGATGACGTGGATGCCCTCGCTGCTGGCGATGCGGGTGTCGGCGTCGGCCAGCACATACAGCACGCCGCCGCGCGCGCGCACCTCCTGCATGTTGCTCTTGAGTTTTTCCAGCAGGGTGTCATTGGGTGCCACGGTGACCACCGGCATCGCGGCCGTCACCAGCGCCAGCGGACCGTGCTTGAGCTCGCCCGCGGGGTAGGCCTCGGCATGGATGTAGCTGATCTCCTTGAGCTTGAGCGCGCCCTCGAGCGCAATCGGGTAGTGCAGGCCGCGACCCAGAAAGAGAGCGTTGTCCATGCGCGCAAAGTCCTCGGCCCAGCTGATGACCTGCGGCTCCAGCGCCAGCACGGCCTGCAGCGCCACAGGCAGGTGGCGCATGCGCTTGAGGTGTTCGGCCTCCTGCTCCTCGCTCAGGTGGCCCCGCACCTGCGCCAGCGCCAGGGTCAGCAGGAACAGGCCCGCGAGCTGCGTGGTGAAGGCCTTGGTGGACGCGACACCGATCTCGACCCCCGCGCGCGTGATGTAGGCCAGCTCGCACTCGCGCACCATGGCGCTGGTGGCCACGTTGCAGATGGTCAGCGTGTGCTTCATGCCCAGGCCCTGCGCGTGGCGCAGCGCGGCCAGGGTGTCGGCGGTCTCGCCGCTCTGGCTGATGGTGACGACCAGCGTGCGCGGATCGGGCACGCTGGTGCGGTAGCGGTACTCGCTGGCCACTTCCACCTGGGTGGGGATCTTCGCAATCGACTCGAGCCAGTACTTGGCGGCGCAACCGCTGTAGTAGCTGGTACCGCAGGCGAGGATGAGGACGCGATCGATGTCCTTGAACACGCGGTACGCGCCGTCACCGAACAGCTCGGGCGTGATGCCGGCCACACCCTCGAGCGTGTCGGCAATGGCACGCGGCTGCTCGAAGATTTCCTTCTGCATGTAGTGGCGATACGGCCCCAGCTCGGCCGCGCCGCTGTGCGCGTGCACGGTGCGCACCGGGCGCTGAGCCGCGTCCAGCGTACGGCCGCTCGCATCGGCGATCCAGTAACGCCCCATCTGCAGGTCGACCAGATCGCCCTCTTCCAGATAAACGATCTGGTCGGTCACGCCCGCGAGCGCCATCGCGTCGCTGGCCAGAAAGTGCTCGCCCTGCGCGCCCACGCCCAGCACCAGCGGTGAGCCGGCGCGCGCCCCCACCACACGGTGCGGCTCGTCCTTGTGGAACACGGCCAGCGCGTAAGCGCCGTGCAACTGCTTCACCGCGGCCTGCAGCGCGGCGAACACATCGCCGTCGTAGTGCGAGTCGATCAGGTGGGCGATGACCTCGGTGTCGGTCTGGCTCTCGAACACATAGCCCCGGGCTTGCAAGGCGGCGCGCAGTTCGTCGTGGTTTTCGATGATGCCGTTGTGCACCAGCGCCACACGGCCAGCGGTGCCGCTCTGCGCACCAGGCCCATGGCTGAAATGCGGGTGCGCGTTGTGCACCGCTGGCGCGCCGTGCGTGGCCCAGCGGGTGTGGGCGATGCCGGTGCCGCTGGCGATCCCCTCGGTCAGCACCTGCTGGCCGAGCTCGGCCACCCGCGCCACGCTGCGCGCGCGCTTGAGACCCCCGCTGTGTACCGCCACGCCACAGGAGTCATAGCCACGGTATTCCAGCCGCTGCAGACCCTGAACCAGCACGGGCACGATGTCGCGCCCCGAAACCCCTGCCACGATGCCGCACATGCGCGCCTCCGGATGAATGAACGTCTCGGCATCCTAGTGAGATGCGAACGAAATTAACGATCGAACTTTCTCAACTATCGATTTTTTCTGTCACCATCTCCTACCATCGAACAAAACGTTCATCATCACAGCTTTAATGGAAGATTCATCCATCGATGCCATCGACCTGCGTCTGCTCGAACTGTTGCAGCACGACGCCTCGCTGACCAACCAAGCGCTGGCCGAGCGCGCCCACCTCAGCCCGCCCACCTGCCTGCGCCGCGTCAAGCGCCTGCGCGAGCGCGGCCTGATCGCGCGTGAGGTGGCGCTGCTGGACGCCGATCGCCTGGCTCCGCTGGTGGGCCATGGCCTCACCGCGCTGGTGGAGGTGAGCCTGGAGCGACAGGGCGCCGAAGCGCTCGACGCGTTCGAGGCGCGGGCTGTGGCCGAAGCGCGCGTGCAGCAGTGCTATCGCGTCAGCCCCGGGCCGGATTTCGTGCTGGTGGTGCGCTGCACCGACATGCCCGACTACCTGGCCCTCACGCAGCGGCTGTTCACCGGCGACGCCAACGTGCGCAACGTCAAGGGATTTTTCAGCACCCGTTGCGCCAAGTTCGATCCGCGACTGCCGCTGGGAAGCCCGATGTGACCGAACGGCTTAAATGCGTGATGCCATTCGCATCAAAACGCACACTTATGCGCGCCGCATCCCCCAGGGGGTGTTGACGGAATGACGTGGGTGTAACAACCTCGCAACAAATTCAGCCGGCCACGCAGGGCGCCGGTACCTCAGGAGGTTTGTTTCATGGACATGGTGGTGACGGGTTCGGTGATTGCCGCGGTGGTGCTGGCGCTGTGCGTCTGGCTCTACCTGCGCTTCATGCGCTCCCAGGACGACGGCCGCGACGATCGCTTCAGCCCGGAGCGCATCCTCTCCTCAGAACAGGTGGCGATGCTCGACTACCTTCAGGACACGTTTCCTGGCCAGGTGGTGTTGCCCAACGTGTCGCTGGGCAACATGCTGTCGGTGCGGCGCGCCGGCAACAAAGCGGCGGCCAAGCAGCGGCTCAAGGAGCACCGCGTGGACTTTGTGGTTTGCGCGCCCGATGGCCGCCCCACGTTCGCGTTCGACATCGAGCAGTACCACCTGAGCAATGCCGAAGCCAAGGCGCAGCGCGTTAAGGTAAAGAACCGCATCCTCAAGACCGCTGGCGTGCGCTTCCTGTTCCTCAAGAACGGCATCCACCGCATGCCCTCGCCAGCCGAATTCCGCGCCCAACTCAACCTGGTGGAACTGCCCAAACCCAAGGCGGCACCGGCACCGCAGCCCGACCGCGAAGTCGTGAAGAAGGAACTGGAGAGCCAGATGTCCACCCTGGACGAGCATTACGGCAACTCGGCCTACCGCGACTCCGAGGTGCTGGGCCTGAGCGGTCTCATGAGCCTGGAAGACGAGCTTGCGCCGCCCAAGCCCCGCGGCGAATCGCGCCGCTACGACGGGGGTTCGTTCGACGTGCGCGGCGGGCGCTGAATCCCAGCGCCGGGTACGCCCACACAAGTCAAAAGCGCCCCGCGGGGCGCTTTCTTGTTGGGCTGACCACCCTCAGCCGGCCTTCTTCTGCTTCTGTGGCCGCTTCCAGTTGGCGATGCTGGCCTGGCGCCCGCGCGCCACGGCCAACGCGCCGGGCTCGGTGCTCTTGGTGATGGTGGAGCCCGCACCCACCGTACCGCCCGCGCCGATGGTGAGCGGTGCCACCAACACACAATTGCTGCCCACGTGCACGTCGGCTTCGATCACGGTGCGGTGCTTGTTGGCGCCATCGTAGTTGGCGGTGATGCTGCCGGCGCCGTAGTTCACGCGCTCGCCCACGGTGGCGTCGCCCAGGTAGGCCAGGTGGTTGGCCTTGGCGCCCGCGGCCAGCGTGCTGTTCTTCACCTCGACGAAATTGCCGATGTGCACCTCGCTGCCGAGATCGGCGCCCGGCCGCAGGCGCGCGAACGGGCCCACGAGCGCGCCCGGGCCGACGCGTACACCCAGCGTTTCGCCGTCGATGTGCGTGAAGGCGTGAATCACCGCACCCGCCGCGATGCGGGCATTGGCGATCACGCAGTTGGGGCCGATGCGCACGCCATCGCCCAGCTCGACGCGGCCCTCGAACACGCAGTTGACGTCGATCTCCACGTCCTGGCCACACACCAGCTCACCTCGCAAGTCGAAACGCGCCGGATCGGCCAGACGCACGCCCTGCTGCATGAAGTGGCTGGCAAGCCTGTGTTGGTGGGCGCGCTCGAGCTCGGCGAGCTGCTGCGGGCTGTTCACGCCGGCCACCTGCACGGCATCGTCGATGCGGTGTGCCTTGACGGCACAGCCATCGGCCACGGCAAACTTCACCACATCGGTCAGGTAGTACTCGCCCTGGGCATTGCGGTTGTCCAGCCGGGCCAGCCAACCCCGCAGCAGGCGCGTGGGCACCACCATGATGCCGCTGTAGATTTCAGTGATCGCCCGCTGGTCATTGCTGGCGTCCTTGTGCTCCACGATCGCCTCTACCGAGCCGTCGGCACCACGCACCACACGCCCGTAGCCGGTGGGGTCGGGCATATCGAGCGTCAACAGAGCCGGGTGTTCACCCGCCCCCAGGTCGATGAGCGCCTGCAACGTCTCGGGGCGCGTCAGGGGCACGTCACCCGACAGCACCAGCGTCAGGCCATCGTCGGCCAGCAGGGGCACGGCCTGCTGCACCGCGTGCCCGGTGCCCAGTTGTGGCTCCTGCCGCACGAAACGCAAGGCGGTGGCGGCCGGTGCACTCAGCGCGGCCTCCACTTGGGCGGCACCGTGGCCGGTGATGACCACCACCGATCGCGCCGATAACCGCGCGGCGCAGTCGATCACGTGCTGGGCCAGTGCACGCCCGCCGATGCGGTGCAACACTTTGGGTCGTTGGCTCTTCATGCGCGTGCCCTTGCCCGCGGCCATCACCACCACATCCACCGGTTTCGACATGAACACCTCTTTCGCAATCGATCGGCAGGCCCGTCAAGGCAGTGCCGGATTGCGCCGGATTATCGCCCGCACCCTCATGGTGCTCGGTGTCGTGACGGCGCTGGTGGCGTGCACCACCGCGCGCTTTGCCTACAACCAGGCACCGCACCTGAGCCACTGGTGGCTCGACAACCACTTCGATTTCAATGACGCGCAGTCGGTGCAGGTGCGCGACGAGATCGACGGCTTCTTCAGCTGGCACCGCCGCGAGGAACTGCCCAGCTATGCCGGACTGCTGCGACAGTGGCAGGCCATGGCGCTGCGCGACGTCACACCCGACGAGGTATGCACCCAGTTCGAGACCATCCGCGGCCGGCTGTGGAGCGCGGGTGACCGGGTGATCGAACCCTTCGCCCGCATCGCACCGCAACTCACCGCATCGCAGCTCGCCCACCTGCAAAGGCGCCAGGCGCGCAGCAACAGCGAGTTCGAGCGCGACTTCCTGCGTGGCACGCGCGAGCAACGCCTGCAGCGCCGGCTCGACACCACCGTCGAACGCAGCGAACGTTTCTACGGCACCCTGAGCCGCGAGCAACGGGCGCTGTTGCGCCAGTGGCTGGAGAAGTCACCCTGGGACGCACAGCGAACCCACACCGAGCGGATGCGCCGACAGGCCGACCTGCTGCAGGCGCTGCAGACCGCCCAGCGCGAGCCGGCGCAGGCCGCAGCCGCGTTGCGTGCCCATGCCGAAAGCCTGCTGCGCTCGCCCGCACCGGGCTACCAGGTGCACAGCGAAACCGCCATCCGCCACGGCTGCGCGCAGTTCGCGGCCCTGCACAACAGCACCACGCCGGCCCAGCGCGAGCAGTTGGTGCGTGCGCTGCAAAGCTACGAAAGCGACTTTCAGGTGCTCAGCGCCCAGCGCTGAACCGGAACTGGCGGGCGGCGCGTGCGCGCATCAGGCCATCGCACGCAGCCAGATCCAGATCACGCCCAGGGACAGCAGCGTGACCGGCACGCCCACGATCGCGTGGCGCTTCCAGTCGATCAGGATGCCCTGCTGGCGCGCGAGGTCGGCCACGATGAGGTTCGCGATCGAGCCCACCAGCAGCAAGTTGCCTGCGAAGGTGGTCACCAGCGCCAGCAGAACACCGGCCTGCGGCGTGCCCTGCAGGTGCGGCAGCAGCAGCATCACCGCCGGCACGTTGGACACCAGGTTGGACAGGCCGACGCCCACCACCAGCATCGGGCCGGGGTCGGTCAGGCGCACGCCTCGTTCAGCCATCCAGCCAATGGCCTGTGCCGACAGGCCGGTCTGCTCGAAGGCGTGGTTCACCACGAACAGGCCCATGAACAGGATCAGCAGCGGCCAGTCGACCAGCCGCATGAACTCGGCCGACGCGAGCCGGCGACTGAGCAGCAACAACCCCGCTCCAACCAGGGCCCACACCTCGTGCTGACCGTCGTGAAACAGGAAGACGCCCATGAGCACCCCGGCCACCGCAAGGCCCTTGGCCGTCTGCCACGGATTGAATGGCGGATCTTCGGAGCGCCGGTTGCTCGGGGGCAGCGGATCGACGGCCGCATGCGGTACGCAGACAAGCCAGCCCCACAGCAGCGCCAGACTGATCGACACCGGCACGATGGCAGCCCGTGCGTAATCGGCGAAATCGAGCCGCAGCACCGAGCCGATCAGCATGTTTTGCGGGTTGCCGATGAGCGTGGCGGCCGAGCCGATGTTGGCGGCGCAGGCCAGGCCGAGCAGAAACGGCAGCGGGTTGGTGCCGCGACGCAGGCACAACCGCGCCACGATCGGCGTCATCGCGAGACAGACCACGTCGTTGGAGAACACCGCCGAGAGCAACGCCGCCACTGCTATGAGCACGCCCAGCAATGCGGCGTCGGGCAAGGGGAGCTCCCCCACGCGGCGCGTGACGGCCGCGTAAAAGCCGCCCAGCCGCATCTGGGCCGAGATCACCATGAAGGCGAACAACAACAGGATGGTGGGCAAGTCCACCGCCTCGGCCGCCTCCACCACGCCCATGCCCGAGACCGCGATCACCGCGATGGCGCCAAGCAGCGCCACACCGGAGCGGTCCAGCTTCAGGCGCGGCAGCCCGCCCAGGAACATGCCGAGGTAGACCACGCCGAAGATGAACACGACGGCCCAATCGGCGGCAGCGGCAAGCAAAGGGTCGGAGGAGGCCATGGAGCGCGCATCGTAGCGGCGGGCAGCAAAAAGCCGCCCGAAGGCGGCCTCCCGGTGGGCAACGGTGCGTGACAGACGGTCAGGCCTGCTGCAACGTTGGATGGTCAGGCCTGCAAAGCCGCCCACATCTCCTTGTCCCGCTCCGCCGTCCAGATGCGGGGGTTCTTGATGCCCTTGGCTTCGTCGTAGGCGCGGCTCACGTCAAAGGGCAGGCAGTGTTCGTAGATGAAGACGTGCCCGAACACCGGGTCCATGCTCTTGCGCGTGTGGGCCATGGCGGCCTTGAGGTCCATGTTGGCGGCCACGGCCTCCTTGCCGGCCTGGAACAGGGTGGTGACCCAACGCTTGGTGTAATCAAGCGCCTTGTTCACGTCGGCGTTGCCCTTCATGGCCTCGCCGCGGCCGGGCACGATGAACTCGGCCTTGAGCGCGCGCAGCGCCTCCAGCGTGGCGGGCCACTCTTCGAGCTGGGCGTCGCCGGTGTAGACGCCGGCCTCGTACTCCACGAGGTCACCGCTGAACAACACCTTCTCGCTCTCGACCCAGGCGATGGTGTCGCCGCGCGTGTGGCCCTGGCCGGGGTGCCAGATCTCGACCTTCACGCCGCCCAGATCGACGGTGAGCGAGCCGTGGCGGCCCGGCGTGCCATCGCCGATCACCATGGTGGGCCAGGTCAGGCCGGGCACGCTGTCGGCGCCGCGGAACAGGCGCGGGAAGCGCTCCATCTCGCTCTGCATGTCTTCGGCGCCACGCTCCACGATGAGTTCGTACGTGCCGCGACTGGCAATGATCTCGGTGGCGCCTTCGGCGACATAGGCGCTGGCGCCAAGCACGCGCACCGCGTGGTAGTGCGTGAGCAGCACGTACTTGATCGGCTTGTCGCTGACCTGGCGGATGCGCGCGATCAGGTCTTGCGCCATGGCGGGTGTGGCCGTGGCGTCGCTCACCATGATGAATTTGTCGCCAATGATCACGCCCGAATTCGGGTCGCCTTCGGCGGTGTAGGCCCAGCAGTGCGGGCTGAGTTGCTCGAAGGTGATCTTCTTGTCCTGCAGATCGGCCTGGGAGGCGAAGGCTTTGCTCATGGGGGCGGTCTCCGTGGAAAGCGGGGATTTTAACTAAACGAAATCCGTTTCACATCCGTAAATCAACAAGGCCCGACGGACGTCAGGGGCGCCGGCGGGCCAGGCCGCCCTCGATCACCGCCACCACCTCCTCGGCGAAGCCCGCGTAGCTCATCGGCCCGCCCGGGCGCAGCCAGGTGAACGTCCAGTTGATCATCCCGAACAGCATCATGGCCAGCGCGGCCTGGTTGGCCGGTGTCACACGCTCGGGATAGGCCCGCTTGATGAAGCGGGTGAAGGCCGCCACCACGTCGCGCTGGCGGTCCAGGATGAGTTCGCGCTGCACCTCGCCCAGAAACTTGGTGTCGGACACCAGGGCCACATGGCGCGTGGCGCTGCTCTCGTATTCCGCCAGGAACGCGCGCACCAGCTCGTTGAGCGCCTCGCGCTCGCTCAGATTCTTGCGCTGCGCGCGTCCCTCGGCCTCGCCGATCAGCGCCAGCAGGCGCTGGGTGTAGCGGTCCAGCAAGTCGAACAGGATGGCTTCCTTGCTCTCGTAGTAGTGGTACAGCCGTGCCTTGCTGGTGCCACACGCCTGGGCGATGTGGTTCATGCTCGCGGCCGGGAAGCTCAAGCGCGCAAAACAATCGGCCGCGACGTCGAGGATCTGGTCGCGCTTGAGGTCGTGGGTCGCGGACTTGGGTCTTGCCATGGCAGGATTCTGCCTCCCGACCCCGAGCGCCTGCCATGCCAGCAACCCTCGATCCCTTCATCGAACACGTGCGCGAACTGCTGTCGGGCCTGGGGCCGGTCGCGGCGCGCCGCATGTTCGGCGGCTGGGGCCTGTCGGTGGACGGCATGAACATCGGCATCGTCGCCTGGGACACGCTCTATCTGAAGACCAACGCCGACACCGAAGCGCAATGGTTGGCGGCGGGCTCCAGGCCCTTCGTGTACGAGGCCAAAGGCAGGCCGATGCGCCTGCATTACCACAGCGCCCCCGAGGACGCGATGGAATCGCCCGCGCTGATGCTGCCGTGGGCGCGCCTGGCGTTGCAGGCGGCGCTGGCCGCGCGCGCACCCGGCAAAGGCCGCGTGGCGCAGCCGGCGACCAAGGCGCGGCGCTGAACCGAGCCCGCCGGCGTCAAGGCGGGTTCGACTCGAAGCGCGAGAGCACGCGGCCGCGACCAGCCACCAGAAACTCGCCATAGCCGAGCACGCCGCGCAGCAAGCGCCCCAAGGCCAGCGCCACCTGGCCCAGCGCCTGCCCAAGTTCGCGCGTGGGCTCGGCCACCTCGCGCGCAAAGCGCCCGGGCGCCTTCAGGGCTGCCGGCTTCACGCACCAGTCAAAGCGCAGCGCATCACCGCTCTGCCAGGGTTCCATCACCAGGTGGGCGCCGGCCGGCACGTGCAGCCGCTCGCCTCGCTCCAGCACGATGTCGCCCAGGCCGGCGGGCACGTGCGGCAGGTTGAGCGTGACCCAGGCGCGGCCGCTGTTGATGCTCAGGCAGCTGTCCTCGGCGGGATAGAGGCTGATGGCCCGGTGGGCCGCGACGAGGTGGCCGCGGCGGGAAACATTTGATGCCGATTCGGAACGGGTAGCCATGTCGGTTCTCCAGGCGCCGGGGGTGTTGGCGCGGATGTCATCTTCCCGCCACAGGCGTCCAGCGTCCAATGAAACCCGGCTAAGCTATTGATTCTGTCGGCGCATCAATACCCGGAAATGTCGCTCACCGCCCGCCACCCCCGCACCCGCCCCATCGGCATGGGCCACCTGCGCGCCTTCGAGGCCGTGGCGCGGCACCTGAACTTCCGCGCCGCGGCCGAGGAGCTCTCGCTCACGCAGAGCGCGGTCAGCCGCCAGATCCAGGCGCTGGAGGACGAGGTGGGTGCCTCGCTGTTCCTGCGCCACACGCGCGCGGTGGAACTCACGAGCGCGGGCTCACAGCTGCTGCGCGCAGCCAGCAGCGCACTCGAACGCATGGACGCCACGGTGCGCCAGATCCGCCAGAGCGCGGGGCGCAAGAGCGTGGCCATCACCACCTGGGCCTCGTTCGCCTCGATGTGGCTGATCCCGCGGCTGGAGGCCTTCCAGCGCGACCACCCCGACATCGACATCCGCATCGACGCCACCGACTCGGCGGTCGACCTGTCCACCGCCGACGTCGACCTCGCGCTGCGATACGCGGTACCGCAGGCGGTGCCGGCGGGCGCCGTCCGCCTGTTCGGCGAGAAGCTCACGCCAGTGGCCAGTCCCTGGTTGCTGCAAAGCCACCCCATCCAGCGCATCGAAGACCTCGCGGGCTGCGCGCTCATCGAAGCCGGGGACGCACACCGCACACGACACCTCGAGTGGCTCACCTGGCAGCGCTGGCTCGACCACTTCGCCGGCCCCGAGGCCACAACGGCGCCGCGCGGGCGCAGCAAGGCCGCACAGCGCCCGCGCCTGAGCCCTCAGCGCTGGCTGTACTTCAACTACGCGCAGCAGATCGTGCAGGCGGCCGTCATCGGCCAGGGGGTGGCGCTGGCACGCCTGCCGCTGGTGGCCGAGAACCTGGCCAGTGGCGCGCTGGTGGAGCCGCTGCCGCACACGCGCATCGATTCGCCGCTGGTGTACTGGCTGGTGATGGCGCCGCGCAGCCCACAACGCCCCGAGGTCAAGGCCTTCGCGGACTGGCTGCTCCAGCAGGCCGCCCTCACGCGCGAGGCGATCGGCGAAGTGCCGGACCCGGACACGCTGGACAACATCGATTGAACATGCGCTCACTGAAACACAACAGCAACCTGCGCAGCATCGTCGCGATGCTCATCGCCGTGGGTTTCTTCGCCCTCATGGATGCGGTGCTCAAGACGCTCTCGGCGCGCTACCCCGCGCTGCAGATCGCCGCGCTGCGCGGCCTCACCGCGCTGCCGCTGGTGCTGCTCTACATTGCGTGGCGCGGCGCCTGGCACACGGTGCTTCGCGTGCGCTGGCCGCTGCACGTGCTGCGTGGCGTGCTCGGCATCGTGATGCTCACGCTGTTCACGCTGGGCGTGCGCACGCTGCCGCTGTCGGCGGCGTACACGCTGTTCTTCATCGCGCCGCTGCTCATCACCGCGCTGTCGGTGCCGGTGCTCAAAGAGCGCGTGCCGGCCGCACACTGGTGGGCCATCGGCGTGGGTTTCGTGGGGGTGCTGATCGCACTGCGCCCGAGCGGTGCCGACCTGCAGGCCGGCCTGGCCACCACCGGCGGGCTGGCCGTGCTGGGCGCGGCGTTGTGCTACGCCGTGGCCGCGGTGGCGGGCCGCCTGGCCACCCGCACCGACAGCAGCGAGGCGCTCATCCTCACCATGATGGTGGCGATGGCCGTGGGCGCGGGCGCCCTGGCGCTGCCGAACTGGCAGGCCATCGCCCGCACCGACCTGCCGCTGTTGATTGCGCTGGCCATCACCGGGTTTGGCGGCCAGCTCGCCATCACCGAGGCGTTCCGCCATGGTCAGGCGTCCGTCGTGGCGCCGTTCGAATACAGCGCCTTGGCCTGGGGCCTGGGGCTGGACTGGTTGATCTGGCAGACCCTGCCGTCGTCACACACCTGGCTCGGCGCGGCCATCGTGATCGGCAGCGGGCTCTACCTGATCCGGCGCGAGAAGCGCATCAGCGAGGCCCACGCCACGGCAGAGCACCCGTAAAGCGTGTCAGTCCACCGGCCAGGCCACGCCGGTGTCGACCAGAATCGCGTCCAGTGGCATGTCGTGCGGCTCGGGGCGCAGCTCGGGCACGAAGGCGAAGTCGTAACCCAGGCCCACGGTGAACGGGCGTGGTGCGAGTGTGGCCAGCGTGCGGTCGTAGAAGCCGCCGCCATAGCCCAGCCGGTAGCCGCCCGGTCCGTAGCCCACGCAGGGCACGAAGATCAGCGTCGGCTGCACCACCTCGGTGTCCTTCGGCTTGGGAATGCCGTAGGCGTCTTCCTCCATCGGGCAGCCCGGGTACCAGGTGTGAAAGGTCAGCGTCTTGTCGATCTTGTTGATCACCGGCAGGCCGATGCGGCGGTGGCGCTGTTGGCCCTGCGCATCCTCCTCCAGCCCGGCCTCCTGCCAGCGGAAGAGCGCCGGCAGAGGATCGAACTCGCCCTTGATCGGCCAGTAAGCCCCGATCACCGCATCGGGCCGGTTCACCAGCCACACGCGCATCACGCGCTGCAACTGGTCGTTGCGCCACATCCGGTCGGGCAGCGCCTGGCGCTTGTCGATGAGTGACTTGCGCCAGCGCGCCTTGGCTTCGCCCGGAGAGCCGCCGGCCGTCCTGCCGTCGGGGGAAGGGGAACTCTGACCGGGCTTGCTGTCCATAATCGACGTGTGTTCCGTGTGCTCGAGATTCAGGGAAGCGAGATGACGTTGACTGTGCCACCGGGTTCGCCCGTGGAATTGCCCTTGGCCCGCGCCGCGCGCCTGGGTCGCCGATTGATTATGGCGGGCCTGCTGCTGCCCGCCCTGGCCGCCTCGCAAGCGGCCACGGACAAGGCCGTGCTGGACATGCGCGAGGCCTTCCGCAAGAACCAGAGCGCCGAGCTCACCCGCCTGCTGCCCGCCACGCGCGGCCACGTGCTCGAACCCCTGGCGCGTTACTGGGAGATGCGCGTGCGGCTGGACAGCGCGAGCCCGGCCGAGATCCGCGCCGCGCTCGACGCCATGGCCGGCACTTACTGGGAAGACCGGCTGCGCAACGACTGGCTGCTGCAGCTCGGCAAGCAGCGCGACTGGGCACGCTTCACCGCCGAGCGCCCGCTGTTCCGCATGAACGACGACCGCCAGGTGACCTGTTACACCGTGATGCTGGACGCCGCGGGCAGCCGCCTGCCACCCGAGGTGGCGGCCGAGCGTGTGCGTGAACTCTGGTTCGCCCAGCGCGACGTTGACGACGGCTGCGCCACCGCGGCGCAAGCGCTGCTGGCCAGTGGCCACTTGAAAGACACGGTGGTGTGGCAGCGCGCCCGGCTGATGATGGAGGTCAACCGCCCGGCTGCGGCGCGCCAGGCGCTGGCGCTCATCGACCCGGATCGCGCGGCCCAGCTCGAGTCCATCGCCGACAACCCGGCGCGCTACCTGGACGACAAGATCACCGCGATCCGCCCGCGCACCAAGGAGCTGGTCACGCTGGCGCTCGTTCGTCTGGCCGCACTGGACCCGAACGCCGCCGCCAGCGAGCTCGACAGCCTCAAGTGGCGCAGCCAGCTCAGCGCCGAGGAACGCGGCTGGGCCTGGGGCGCCATCGGCCGCCGCGCCGCCCAGCGACTGCAGGACGACGCACTGACCTTCTTTGCCCGCGGTGACGTGCAGCACATGACGGACGAGCACCTGGCCTGGATGGCGCGCGCCGGCCTGCGCGCCGGGCGCTGGACCGCGGTGCGCGACGCCATCTATGCCATGAGTCCGGCACAGCGCAACCAGACCGCCTGGGTCTACTGGCGCGCCCGCGCCATCGAGGCCTTGGCGGAGCCGGACGCCACGGTGGCACGCGCACAATCGCGCGCCCTGCTCGAATCGATCGCCGCACCGGACAGCTTTCACGGCATGCTGGCCCTCGAATCGCTGGGGCTGCCCATCACCGCGCCCGCGGCACCCGAGCCGCTCACGGCCGAGGAGCGCCGCGCTGCGGCGCAAGAGGCCGGCCTGCGCCGAGCCCTTGCGGCCATGCGGCTGGGCCTGCGCAGCGAGGGCGTGCGCGAATGGAACTACCAGGTGGCCTTGCACAACGCCGGCGGCATGGGCGATCGCGAACTGCTCGCCGCCGCCGACTTGGCCTGCCGCGAACAGATCTGGGACCGCTGCATCAACACCAGCCTGCGCACGCGCGACGTGGTCGACCTCGCGCAGCGCTTCCCTACCCCGTATCGCGAGCAGGTGGTGGCGCGCGCCCAGGAGATCGGTCTCGACCCCGCTTACGTCTACGGCCTGATCCGGCAGGAGAGCCGCTTCGTCACGGACGCCCGCTCGCACGTCGGCGCGTCCGGCCTGATGCAGGTCATGCCCGCAACCGCGCGCTGGACGGCGCGCAAGATCGGCCTGACCGACTGGCGTCCGCAGCAGATCACCGAGCGCGACACCAACATCCAGATCGGCACCGCGTACCTCAAGTTCGCGCTCGACGATTTCGAGGGCTCGCTGCCGCTGGCGGCTGCGGCCTACAACGCCGGCCCCAGCCGCGCGCGCCAGTGGCGCAACGGCCCGGTGCTGCCGGGCGAGATCTGGGCCGAGAACATTCCGTTCGAAGAAACGCGCGACTACGTGCAGCGCGTGCTCACCAACACCACGCACTATGCGGCACTGCTCACCGGCCAGCCGCAGTCGCTGCGCGCACGCCTGGGCCAGGTGGGCCCGCGCAGCGCCACAGCCGCGGCCGTCAACACCGAGCTGCCCTGACCCACCGCGTCCCCAGGAAGATCACGCCATGAAAAACGTCCTCGTGCTCGGCGGCACCGGCTTCGTTGGCCGCCACACCTGCGAGCGGCTGCACCGCGATGGCTGGCACATCACCGTGCCCACGCGACGCGCGCGCAACGCCGCGGCGGTCCAGCACCTGCCACGCGTCACCGTGATCGAGGCCGACGTGCACGACCCGGCCCAGTTGCTGCGGCTGATGAACGGACAGGACGCGATCGTCAACCTGGTGGCCATCCTGCACGGCAGCGAAGAGGCCTTCGAGCGCGTGCATGTGGAACTGCCGCTGGCCATCGAGGAGGCCTGCCTGTCCGATGGCGTGTGCCGGGTCGTGCACGTCAGCGCGCTCGGCGTGGCGGCCGACGGGCCGTCGCGCTACCAGCGCAGCAAGGCGCGTGGCGAGGAGGTGCTCCGTAGCGCCAACCTTGCCCTTACCGTGCTGCGCCCGAGCGTGATCTTCGGTGCCGGCGACCGCTTCTTGAACCTGTTTGCGCAGCTGCAGGGCCTGGCGCCGGTGGTGCCACTGGCCTGCGCCGATGCCCGCTTCCAGCCGGTGTGGGTGGAAGACGTGGCGGCCGCCATCGCGGCCTGCCTGCGCGACGATGCCATGGGCCGCGCCAGCCAGGGTCAGACCATCGAATGCGCCGGCCCGGACGTGCTCACGCTGCGCGAGTTGGTGCAGCTCGCCGGGCGCCATGGCAGCCGGGAGCGCCCGGTGATCGGGCTGCCCGCAGCGCTGGGGCGCCTGCAGGCCGCTGTGATGGAGCTGATGCCCGGCCCGCCGCTCATGAGCCGCGACAACGTGGCCGCGATGTCCGTGCCCAACGTCGCCAGTGGGGTGCTACCCGGTCTGTCCAGCCTGGGTATCGAGCCGGCCAGCGTGCACGCCGTCGCACCCACCTACCTCGGTCAGCGCAATGGGCGCAGCCAGCTACTGCATTGGCGGCAGCAGGCTGGACGTTGATCGGACAGACCCCTCATTTCCCCCACTTGAAACTGTACTGGGGTGGTGTTATCTGGCACACTCGCGCCGCTCTGAAAAGAGCACCTTTAACCTACATTTCAGGCACAGGCGCACCATGACCCCTCAACCGCATGCCCAGCCGCCGCAGCGCGGCCGACCCATTGCCCACAGTGTCGACACCCAGCGCGACGTGGTGAACCGCCTCAAGCGCATCGAAGGCCAGATCCGGGGCCTGATCGACATGGTCCAGACCGAGCGCTCCTGCGAAGAAGTGGCACAGCAGATGTCGGCAGCCCGCAAGGCGATGGACAAGGCCTTCTATCGCATGATGGCCTGCAGCGTGATGGACGCCGTGGCCGAGGTGGCGGTCGAGGGCCCGGTGATGCGCGACGTCGAGCGATCCACGCGAATCCTGGAAAAATACGCCTGATCACACCCCCCGAATCGTCTGCATTCATGACGCGCCCGCATCCATCGGGCCCCGATTGCGCATCGATCGCAGGGCCACCACGCCCTACCATCGGCGCTCCACACGGAGCAAACCATGGCCCTGCAACTCATCATCGGCAACAAGAACTACTCGTCCTGGTCCATGCGCCCCTGGGTGCTGATGCGCCAGGCCGGTATCCCGTTCGAGGAAATCCAGATCCGCTTCGACTCGTTCGAGGCCGACTCGGTCTTCAAGCAGCGCGTGAAGGCCATCAACCCGGTGGGCAAGGTGCCCGCCCTGGTGGATGACGGATTCGTGGTGTGGGACTCGCTGGCCATCGCGGAGGCCTTGGCCGAACGCTTCCCCGACAAGCAACTGTGGCCCGCCGACCCCCACCAGCGCGCCCGCGCGCGCAGTGTCTGCGCCGAGATGCACAGCGGCTTCACAGCGTTGCGCACCCACTGCCCCATGAACATCGAGGCCGCGTTGCCCGAGGTGGGCGCGCTCATCTGGCGCGATCAGGCCGGTGTGCGCGCCGACGTCGAGCGCATCGTGTCGATGTGGCGCGAGTTGCTCGCCGCGCAGCCTGCGGGCAGCCTGCTGTTCGGCGGCTTCACCATCGCCGACGCCTTCTATGCCCCGGTGTGCACGCGCATCCGCACGTACGGTTTGCCGGTGCCGGCCGACATCCAGGCCTACATCGACCGCGTGCTCGCCCTGCCCGGCGTGCGCGCCTGGATCGACGACGCCCTGAACGAGCACGACTTCATCGCCTTCGACGAACCCTACCGCCTGGGGCCGGCAGCGCGCTGAACGCCCGCGGGTCTGACCTAGACTCGCACCCATGCAGATCTACCTGGTGGGCGGTGCGGTGCGCGATGCCTGGCTGGAGCGCGAGTTCGGCTGGCCCGCACCCGGCCAGGCAGACCGGGACTGGGTGGTCGTGGGCGCCACGCCCGAGGCCATGGTGGCCGCGGGCTACGAGCCCGTGGGGCGCGACTTTCCGGTCTTCCTGCACCCGCAGACGCACGAGGAGTACGCGCTCGCGCGCACCGAGCGCAAGACCGCGCCGGGCTACCACGGCTTCGCCTTCCAGGCCGCGCCCGACGTCACGCTGGAGGAAGACCTTGCGCGGCGCGACCTCACCGTCAATGCGATGGCGGTGGCGGCCGAGCACGCCGACCGCCCGGCCGACGCCCCGCTGATCGACCCCTGGGGCGGCCTGGCCGACCTGCGCACGCGCACGCTGCGCCACGTCACGCCGGCCTTCGCCGAGGACCCGGTGCGCATCCTGCGCGTGGCGCGCTTCGCGGCGCGCTGGCCCGACTTCCACGTCGCGCCCGACACGCTGGCACTGATGCGCGCGATGGTGGCGCACGGCGAGGCCGACCACCTGGTGGCCGAGCGGGTGTGGCAAGAGGTGGCACGCGGCCTGATGGAGGCGCGGCCAAGCCGGCTGATCGCCACACTGGACGACTGCGGCCTGCTCGCCGCCTGGGGCCTCGAGGCGCTCAAGGGCTCCGCGCTCGGCCCCACGCAGGCGCCCGCCCTCGAATCGAGCGCGCTGTTTGCCACCGCACCGCTGGCGGTGCGCTGGGTTTGGCTGGTGAGCGCGCTGCGTGACGAGACTGCCTTGCGCGCCCTGGCCGAACGCTGGCGCGTGCCCAACGACGCGCGCGATCTCGCCCTGTTGGTGCATCGCGAGCGCGAGGCGCTGTGCAGCGCGGCCGACGCCGGGGCTGTGCTCGGCCTCTTCAACCGCTGCGACGCCTGGCGCAAGCCGGCGCGCTTTCTCGACGGCTTGCGGGTCGTCGAGGGCGAGGCGCTGACAGCGCACGACCGTGACGCCGCGGTGCGCGCGGCCACCGCCCGGCTGGCACGGGCGCTGCAGCACGCGCAGGCGCTCGATGCGAGCGCCGTCACGCGCGAGGCGCTGGCCGAAGGCTTGAGTGGCCCGCAGGTGGGTGAGCGCTTGCAGGCCGCGCGGCTCGCTTGCCTGCAGGACGCCCTGGCGCAGCGCGCCTGAACCACCTGGCCTGAAAAGCCCCGCGCGGTTTGTCAAGCCGCCGCGATTTGTCGCAGCGCAGCACTGCGACAAATCCGCCAGCGCTTGCCCCACACCCCCATGCGGGTTACGGTCCCGGGTTGATGACGACGACGCTGCCCACCCTGTCGGCCCGGCGATCGGCGCTGTTTCTGGATTTCGACGGCACCCTGGCCGAACTCGCCAGCCGCCCCGACGCCGTGCAGGTCTCACCCGACCTGCCGCCCCTGCTCGACGCCCTCCACCAACGCCTCGATGGCGCCCTGGCCATCGTGACTGGCCGCGCGCGCGACGACCTGCAACGCTGGCTGCCCGCGCGGCGCTGGCCCGGCGCGTTCGAGCACGGCGCGGTGCGCGTCGCGGCCGACGGCCAGGTGCGCCTTGCAGACGCACCCGACCTGCAAGCCCTTGCCCATCTCGCGCAGGATTTCGTCTCGCGTCATCACGGCCTCGTGCTGGAACGCAAGCAGACATCGCTTTCGCTGCACTACCGGCTCAACCCTGCGCTGGGCCCTGCCTGTGAGGCTTTGCTCATGAAGGCCATCACCGACCGCAGCGATCTGCAGCTCATGCACGGCAAGGCGGTGGTCGAGGTCAAGTCGGCACAGGTTGGCAAGGGCCGCGCCATCGAGGCGTTCATGACCGAGTCGCCTTTCGCGGGACGTTGCCCCTGCTTCGCCGGCGACGACGTGACCGACGAGGACGGCTTCGCCGCCGTGCAAGCATTCAACGGCCACACCATCAAGGTGGGCGATGGCCCGACCCGCGCGCAGCACCGATGCGCCAACCCCCGGGCGCTGCGGGCCTGGCTGCACCACGCGCTGGAGACCTGCTCATGAGCCATGGCTTCGCCCCGAGCGCCCCACCCTCGCTGGACCTGGGCGTGATCGGCAATTGCACCATCAGTGCCCTCATCGACGCGCGCGCGCGGCTGGTCTGGTCCTGCCTGCCGCGCTTCGACGGCGATCCGGTTTTTTGCGCCCTGCTTGCTGGCGAACACAGCGACCAGGGCGACTGGGCGATCGAGATCGAGGACTTCGCCGAGGCGCGCCAGCGCTACGAGCCCAACACCGCGGTGCTGGTCACCGAGCTGTGGGACACGCACGGCCAGGGTCTGCAGATCACCGACTTCGCGCCGCGCTTCGCCTCGCGCGGGCGCTTCTTCCGGCCGATGCAGATCGTGCGCCGCGTGCGCGCGCTGCGCGGTGCGCCGCGCATGCGCGTGCGGCTCACACCGCGCTTCGACTGGGGCAGCCAGGCACCGCGCATCACCTCCGGCAGCAACCACATCCGCTACGTCGGCGAGCATCTCACGTTACGGCTGTACACCGACGCACCGGTCAGCCACGTGCTCTCGGGCGAGCCCTTCTTGCTGATGCAGGAACACAACTTCCTGCTCGGCCCTGATGAAACCCTGGGCGACGGCGTGGGCGAGACCGCACGCCGCTTCGAACAGGAGACCAGTGCCTATTGGCGTGGCTGGACGCAGCGCCTGGCGCTGCCGCTCGAATGGCAGGACGCGGTGATCCGCGCCGCGATCACACTCAAGCTCTCGCTGTTCGAGGACACCGGCGCCATCGTCGCCGCCATGACCACCAGCATCCCCGAAGCGCCCCACAGCCAGCGCAACTGGGACTACCGCTACTGCTGGCTGCGCGACGCCTTCTTCGTGGTGCGCGCGCTCAACAGCCTGTCGGAGATGGGCACGCTGGAGGACTACCTGCGCTGGCTCGCCAACGTGGTGGTTGGCAGCACGCGCGAGGGCCATGGCCATGTGCAGCCGCTGCTGGGCATCGGCCTGGAGCGCGCCCTTCCCGAGCGCATTGTCGCCACCCTGCCCGGCTACCGCGACATGGGCCCGGTGCGCGTGGGCAACCAGGCGCACGAGCATTTCCAGCACGACGTCTACGGCAACATCGTGCTCGCCGCCGCGCAGGCCTTTCACGACCAGCGCCTGCTGTACCAACCGGGCCTCGACGAGTTCGAACGCCTGGAGGCGATCGGCGAGCAGGCGGTGCGCGTGTTCGACCAGCCCGACGCCGGCATGTGGGAGCTGCGCACCCGCGCACGCGTGCACACCTCCTCTGCACTCATGTGCTGGGCCGCCTGCGACCGCCTCGCGAAGATCGCGCTGCGACTGAAGCTGCCCGACCAGGCGCAGCGGTGGGGCGAGCGGGCCGGCGCCATGGGCGAGCGCATCCTGCGCGAATCGTGGAGCGAGGAGCGCCAGGCCTTCGCCGAGAGCTTCGGCGGGCGCGACCTCGACGCCAGCGTGCTGCTGATGGCCGAGGTCGGCCTGATCGACCCGATGGACCGGCGCTTCGTGTCCACGCTGCACGCGCTCGAGACGCACCTGTGCGACGGCCCCTACATGCGCCGCTACGAAGCGTCGGACGACTTCGGCAAACCCGAGGTGGCCTTCAACATCTGCACCTTCTGGCGCATCGACGCACTCGCACGAACCGGCCGCGCCGCCGAAGCGCGCGCGGTGTTCGAGGCGATGCTCGCGGTGCGAAACCCGCTCGGCCTGTTGTCGGAGGACACGCACGCCACCTCCGGCGAGATGTGGGGCAACTTCCCGCAGACGTACTCGATGGTGGGCCTGATCAACGCCGCCATGCGCCTGTCCGCACCCTGGGACTCTGTCGTATGAGCCGCCTGGTGGTCGTTTCCAACCGCGTGGCCGACCCGCGCAAGACCGCGGCTGGCGGCCTGGCGGTGGCGCTCGGTCAGGCGCTGGAGCGCTCGGGCGGTCTGTGGTTCGGCTGGAGCGGGCGCATCACCGAAGGCGGCACACCCGGCGAGGGCGAATTGCACCTGCAACAGGCCGGCGCGGTGCAACTGGCCACGGTGGACCTGAGCCGTGAGGATCACGACAGCCATTACCTGAACTACAGCAACGGCGTGCTCTGGCCGGTGCTGCACAACCGGCTCGACCTGGCCGACTTCGACGCCGGTGGCTTCGCCGGCTACCAGCGTGTCAACCGCCTGTTCGCGCAGCGCCTGAAGGCCTTGCTGCGCCCGGACGACATCGTCTGGGTCCACGACTACCACCTGATACCGCTGGCGGCCGAGCTGCGCGCCATGGGCTGCGAGCAGCGCATGGGCTTCTTCCTGCACGTGCCGCTGCCGCCGCCGCAATTGCTGGCCGCCCTGCCCGAGAGCGATCGGCTGATGCGCTCCCTGTTCGCCTATGACCTCGTGGGCTTTCAGAGCCGCAGCGACGTGGCGCATTTCTCGCGTTACGTGGGTGTCGAGGTCGGCGCCGACGTGCTCGGCGAACACGAGTTCCGGGCCCACGGCAAGACGCTGCGCGCACAGGCCTTCCCCATCGGCATCGACGTCGCCGAGTTCCAGGCCCTGGCCGAGGGCAAGGAGGCGCGCGAGATGCACGATCAGCTCAAGCGCGAGTACGCGCGCCGCCGCCTGCTGGTGGGTGTGGAGCGGCTCGACTACTCCAAGGGCCTGCCGCAGCGCCTGAAGGCGTTTCGCACGCTGCTGCAGAACTACCCCGAGAACCAGGGCAGCGCCACGCTGATCCAGATCGCCTCGCCGAGCCGCGAGTCGGTCGACGCGTATGCCGCGCTGCGCGCCGAACTGGAAAGTCTCAGTGGCGCCATCAACGGCGAGCACGGCGAGCTCGACTGGATGCCGGTGCGCTACATCCACCGCAACGTGGCGCGCAAGCGCCTGCCCGGGCTGTACCGCGCGGCCGCGGTCGCGCTGGTCACGCCGCTGCGCGACGGCATGAACCTGGTGGCCAAGGAATACGTGGCCGCACAGGACCCGGCCGACCCCGGCGTGCTGGTGCTGTCGCGCTTTGCCGGCGCGGCCGAGCAGTTGCACGAGGCCCTGCTGGTCAACCCGCACGACACCGGCCGAACGGCCGAGACCATCCAGCGCGCACTGCAGATGCCGCTGGCCGAGCGGCGAGAGCGCCACGCGGCGCTGCTCCAGCGCATCCGCACGCAGGACGTGCACTGGTGGCGCGAGACCTTCCTCGCCGCCCTGCAACAGACCCGCGAAGAACACACAAGGAGTCCGCATGAATGAGAACCTCGTCGACCTGACCACCGCCTGGTGGGCCGGCCTGGGCGGCGCCGCCACCGTGGCCCTGCGCATCACCCTCATCCTGATCGCCGCGTGGGTGCTGATTGGCGTGCTGCAACGCGCCATCCGCAGCATGCGCCAGCGCATCGCCAGCCGCCTCGACGACCGGGAGGCCGCCAAACGCGCCGAGACGCTGGGGCGGGTGTTCCGCTACCTGGTGGCGGTGGTGGTGAGCCTGATCGCCGGGATGCTGGTGCTGGGCGAGCTCGGCGTGTCGGTGGCCCCCATCCTGGGTGCGGCCGGTGTGGTGGGCCTGGCGGTGGGCTTTGGCGCGCAGAGCCTCGTGAAGGACTACTTCACCGGCTTCTTCCTGCTGCTGGAAAACCAGATCCGCCAGGGCGATGTGGTGCAACTGGGCAGTCACTCGGGGTTGGTGGAAGAGGTGACGCTGCGCTTCGTGCAGCTGCGCGACTACGACGGCAACGTGCACTACGTGCCCAACGGGCACATCACCACGGTGGTGAACATGTCGCGCGGCTTCAGCCAGGCCGTGATGGACATCCGCGTGGCTTTCCGCGAGGACGTCGATGCGGTGGTGGAGGTGATGCGCCGCGTGGGCGAGCAGATGCGCGCCGACGAAGCGTTCGGCCCGCGCATCCTGGACGCGCTGGAGATCGCTGGCGTCGATCGCTGGGCCGACTCGGCGGTGGTGATCCGCTGCCGCTTCCGCACCCAACCATTGGAGCAGTGGGGCGTGCGCCGCGAATACCTGCGCCGCCTCAAGGCCGCCTTCGACGCCGAGCGCATCGAGATCCCCTACCCGCACCTCACCGTCTATGCCGGCGCCGACCGCTCGGGCAAGGCGCCTGCCTTCCCGATGCAGCAGGTGACACAACACTGAGCCGCGGCGCGCGGTATTGCCCGACTGCCGCACGCAAGAATGACTGGCGGCGCTGGCTTTGCCGTGCGCGCGGTGAGACCATGCGGAGCTGCTCCAACGCCGGAGGCTCCCATGCCCGCACGCAACCCGCTCAATCCGCCCCTGGCCGAGGGCATCCGGCGCCTGGGCTTTCGCAAGTGGTACGAGCGCGAGCTGCTCTCCAGCCATGCGCACATGGCGCTGGCGGTGCTGGCGGCGGTGGCCTTGCTAGCCAGCTTCGAGGCCTTCAACGGCGCCAGCCGCGCCGACAAGATTCTCAACACGGTGTTCGTGGTGGTGTCGGCGGGCATCACGCTGTGGGCGCTGCAGCGCTACACCTACCTGTTGATGCACGCCGAAGAACTGGCCAACCAGGCCAACTGCCCGCGTTGCGAGGCCTACGGCCAGTTGCGTCTGTCGCAGCGGCCGCCGCGCAGCGTCGGCCCGGGCGACGGCGCCAGGCGCCTGGTGCCGGTGTGCTGCAAGCGCTGCGATTTCGAGTGGGACCTCGAAGACGGTTGAACGGCGCTCAGCCGAACACGGAGTCGCTCTCGGCATGGGCCGAGCCGATGAAGACGCGCAGCATGGGGCCTTGCAGATCGTGCTCCCACAGTCGGCCCTGCACCGTGAACTGGCGCCCGCCCACGCGGAACACGTCGCCCGGGATGGGCGCCACGCCGTGGCCGCGCCAGTAGTCGGGCACGATGAGCTGCATGCGGCGCAGCCAGGCCTGGTCTTCCGGGGTGAACACGAGAACCGTGCGCAGGGCGTTGCTCATGCGGCCTCCTTCGGCGGGTTGCGGTGCGGGCCAGCGTACCGCAAGGCTAGCCTCAATCCAAGCCGTCCAGGCTGCGCGCCGCGCCCAGCAGGGCCGGCGACTCGGGGGCGGTGATCACCCACACCGGAATCGGGCGCAGGTAGTCGGCGTAGCGGCCCTTGCCTTCGAAGCGCGCGCGAAAAGGGGATGCGTCCAGGGCGGTGCCCAGGCGCGGCACGATGCCGCCGCCGATGTAGACACCGCCACGAGCGCCGAGCGTGAGCGCCAGGTTGCCCGCCACCGTGCCCAGGAAAGCGCAGAACACCTCCAGCGCGGCCACCGCCTGCGGCTGTGCATGGACCAACGCGGCCTGCACCACCGCGGCCGGCGAATCGATGCCGTGGGCAGCCGTGCCCTCGGCCGCGCACAGCACGTCGAAGGTGTCGAGCAGGCCGTCGCCGCTGCACACGCGCTCGGCAGAGGCATGGCCATACCGGCGCACCAGGCCTTCCACCACGGTGCGTTCGCGCGCGTCCTGCGCGGGCAACGTGACATGCCCGCCCTCGCCTTGCAGCGGCACCCAGCCGCCCCGCCCGTCGGGCACGAGCCCGGAGACGCCCAGACCGGTGCCGGCACCGAGCAGGCCGATGGCGGCGTCGCCCTGCGCCTGCCGGCCGCCGACCTGGCGTCGGTGTTCGGTCGGCAGCACCGGCAGCGCCAGTGCGAGCGCGGTGAAATCGTTGAGCACACGCAGGCGCCTGAGGCACAACTCGTCCGTCAGCGCACGCTGCGAGAACGCCCAGTCGTGGTTGGTCATGCGCACCGCGTCGCCCAGCACCGGGCTGGCGATGGCAATGGCCGCCTCGCCCACCGGGCCGGGCGCGATCGTGTCCAGGTAATGACGCAACGCGTCCTGTAAACGCGCAAAGCCGGCGACGGGCAACACCGTGATGGCCTCGATCGGCGCGCCGGGTTGTGACTGCCAGGCCAGCCGGGCATTGGTCCCGCCGATGTCGGCCAGCAAGCGGCTCCTGGCCCGGGTGGGGGGTTCGCTCATGGCGCCCGATGATAGGCGCCGCCTCGCGGGATCAGCGCGGCAGGTGGGCGCGCGCCCAACGTACGATGTCGGCGACACCCATCGCACCGGGCTGCCGCGCCACCTCACGCCCGCCAGCGAACAAGGCCAAGGTCGGAATGCTGCGGATGTTGTAACGCGCCGCGAGCGCGGGCGCCGCTTCGGTGTCCACCTTCACCAGCCGCACCTGCGGTTCGAGCTCGCGCGCCGCCGCTTCGTACTGCGGCGCCATCGCGCGGCAGGGGCCGCACCAGGGCGCCCAGAAGTCCACCAGCACCGGAAGGTCGGATTTCTCGATCGTCTTGCGAAAACCGGCTTCGTCCAGCGCCACCGGTGTGCCGGTGAACAGCGGTTGATGGCAGCGCCCGCAGTCGGGCGCACCGGTCAGCGCACCGGCCGCGAGGCGGTTGGTGGTACCGCAATGCGGACACACAGTGTGCAGGTGGGAGGATGCGTCGGCGTTCATGCCCGTGCACATGCGGTCGGACGCCCGAAACGCAAGGGCCTCAGATCAAGTAGCCGATCAGCGAAGCCACGAGGCTCAACAGCACCGTGCTGGCGAACGGCAGGAACCATTCGCGGCCGAAGGCCTTGAAGTGCAGGTCGCCCGGCAGCTTGCCGAACCCCAGCCGCTTGAACAGCGGCGTGGCCCAGCTGATCAGCAAAAGGGCCAGGAAGATGACGATCATCCAGCGGATCACGGCGGCACTCCTCAGAGGCGGTGCGTGCGGTCGCCACTGGCAAAGCCCAGTGGCACCCAGCCCGTGCCGCTGGCGCGCGGCGCGAGCGCGATGACCTTGAACAGCTCGCCCATTTCGTGTTCGTTCACGAGCTTGAGCATGTTCGCGTTCTCGCGCACGTCCGCGCCGCGCGCGAGCTCGATCAACCCTGCGTTGAGCAGGAAACGGCCCTGCCCGGTGTAGCCGATCACATCCAGCCCCGCGTCCTGCGCGGCCAGGGCAATGCCGGTGAAGTTGACGTGCGCGGTGAGGTCCTTCTCGCCCGGTTCGCCCAGCACGTCGTCGTCGCGCCGGTGCGCGCGGTGCGCCACCAGCGTGCCCATGGCGCGCTGCGGGTGGTAGTACTCGGCCTCGGGGAAGCCGTAGTCGATCAGGAAGGCCGCGCCGCGCACCAGGCGGTCGGCCAGCGTGCGCACAAAGGCTTCGGCCTGGGGGTGGATCTCGGTGAGGTAGTCGTGCTCGCCAGGCACCGCCAGCGGCGGACGCAGGTCCGTGCGGCGGTCGGCCCAGGCGAGGCGATCGCCATCGAGCGCCACGCCACGCTCGTACCAGTCCCCACCCACGCGGGCCAGCAGCGTCACCGGCATCGCGTCGAGCACCTCATTGCCCACCACCACGCCCTCGAAGCGATCGGGCAGCGCGTCGAGCCATTGCACGCGCTCGGCGTGCGCGGCCAACGTGGTGCGCTGGCGTTCGCGCAGCGCGCCCGAGAGGTCGACGATGCGGTAGCGATCGAGCGGTTGGCCGATTTCGGCCAGACCGTCGATGAGCTGGCGCGCAAGCGCGCCGCTGCCAGCCCCGAACTCCCAGACCTCGCGCGTGCCCGTGGCCGCCAGCGCCTGCGCCACCTGGCGCGCCAGCGCGCGGCCGAACAGCGGCGTGAGCTCGGGCGCGGTGACAAAATCGCTGCCGTGCTGCGGCAGGTGGCCGAACTTGCGGCTGTCGTGGGCGTAATAGCCGAGGCCGGGCTCGTACAGCGCCATCGCCATGAAGCGATCGAACGGCATCCAGCCACCCGCGGCGCGGATGGCCGTGGCGATGCGCGCCGACAGGGGGCTCGCTACACTCTCGGCCTCGTTCACGGGTGCGGTATTCACGCGCCGCATTGTCCCCGATGGCCCCGACCCCACCTGTCCCCCTCCCCGCTTCGCCCCGCACGGCACTGGTCACCGGCGCCGGCAAACGCCTGGGCCGTGAGATCGCGCTCACGCTGGCGCGCGCCGGCTGGAACGTGGCCATTCACCACCGACAGTCGGTGGACGACGCGCGCGCTACCGCGGCCGATTGCGATGCCGCCAGCGGCCGTGCCGGCAGCGCGCACACCTTCTTCGCCGACCTCGGCGACGAGGTCGGTGTGCGCGCCCTGCTGCCGGCGGTGGTGGCGCACTTCGGTGCGGTGCACGCGGTCGTCAACAGCGCCTCCACCTTCGAGCACGACAGCGCTGCCAGCTTCGGCTACGCCGCCATGGACACGCACCTGCGCGCGAACACCGGCGCTGCGGTGCTGCTGGCGCAGGCGCTGCACGAGCACCTGGCGGGGCGCGACGGCCATGGGGCGGTGGTGAACCTGCTGGACCAGAAACTGTGGAACATGAACCCCGACTTCTTCAGCTACACGCTGTCCAAGGCGGCGCTGGAGGCGGCCACCACCATGCTGGCCTTGGCGCTTGCGCCGCGCGTGCGCGTGGTCGGTGTGGCGCCGGGGCTCACGCTCACCAGCCACATGCTGTCGGACGAAAAGTTCGCCCAGTTGCACCGGCAGTCGCCGCTGGGTCGCTCCTCCACCCCTGCCGACGTGGCCGCGGCCGTGGCCTTCGCACTGGACAACGGCTCGATCACCGGTACCACGCTGCTGGTCGATGGTGGTCAGCACCTCATGCGCTTCGAGCGCGATTTTTCCCTCATGTAAGGGCCGGAGGTCTGCCCATGATCCCCACCGTTGCCGGCAACCAGATCCTCACGCTCAGCGGGTTGCGCTTCGACGCCAACCTCGGCATCCTCGACCGCGAGAAGCAGGCGCCGCAGCCCATTCGCGTCGACGCCGAACTCAACCAGGGCACGCAGCCGCTGCTGCCGCACGACGACGACATCGGCCACGTGCTCGACTACCGCAAGGTGCGCCAGATCATCATCGACGAGTGCACCGCCGAGCACGTGAACCTGCTGGAGAGCCTGATCGGCAAGCTCACGCGCCGGCTGATGCAGCTGCCCGGCGTGATCGGCGTGCGCGTGAGGATCGCCAAGCTGGAGATCTTCGACGACTGCGAGGTCGCGATCCGCATGGAAAGCGGGAGCTGGTGAAGGAACCCACGATGGACATCGAACGCGAAAACCACAAACTCGAGAAACGCCTGTGCCGCGAGGTCGGCCGCGCGATCGTGGACTTCAAAATGATCGAGGAAGGCGACCGTGTGATGGTCTGCGTCTCGGGCGGCAAGGACAGCTACGGCCTGCTCGACATCCTGCTCAAGCTGCAGCAGCGCGCGCCGGTGAACTTCGAGCTGATCGCCGTCAACCTCGATCAGAAGCAGCCCGGATTCCCCGAGCATGTGCTGCCCGAATACCTGAGCAAACTCGGCGTGAAGTTCCACATCGAGAACCAGGACACCTATTCCATCGTCAAGCGCGTGATCCCCGAGGGCAAGACGCTGTGCAGTTTGTGCAGCCGGCTGCGCCGCGGCATCCTCTACCGCGTGGCGGGCGAGCTCGGTGCCACCAAGATCGCGCTCGGTCACCACCGCGACGACATCCTGCAGACCTTGCTGCTCAACATGTTCTTCGGCGGCAAGCTCAAGGGCATGCCGCCGAAGCTGGTGAGCGACGACGGCAAGAACGTGGTGATCCGCCCGCTGGCCTACGTGCCCGAGAAGGACCTCGCGCGCTGGGCCGAGGTGCGCCAGTTTCCGATCATTCCCTGCACGCTGTGTGGCAGCCAGGAGAACCTGCAGCGCAAGCAGGTGGGCAACCTGTTGCGCGAGTGGGACGTGAAGTTCCCCGGTCGCATCGAGAACATGTTCAACGCGCTGCAGAACGTCGTCCCCAGCCACCTGATGGACCGTTCGCTGTTTCCGTTTGAAACGCTCCGCGCCAGCGGCGAGGCCCATGAGGACGGTGACAAAGCCTTCGACGAGGAACCCTGCGCGCCGCCGGCCGCCGCGATGGGCGACACCGGGAACCCGGGCTGGGTGCGCCCGGTCATACCGATCACCGCCGGGGACTGAGCGCAACCGCCAAACCCGGCGATAACCGGAGGACCCGCATGCCCACTTCCTTGCGTCAGGCCCTTGCCGCATTTGCCGTGCTTGCCGCCGCGCTGCTGTCGGGGTGCGCTTCGGTGTTCCTGGTGGACAACCAGGTCGAGAGCTTCCCGCGCTGGCAGGACCGCGGCACCGGCGCCGCCGTGCCGGCGCCGCCGCAGGTCTACCGCTTCGAGCGCCTGCCCTCGCAGCAGGACGAGCGGGGCGCACGCGGCCAGGACGAGCTGGAGCGCTACGCCGAGGCCGCGATGACCAAGCTGGGCTGGAGCCGCGCCGCCCCCGGCGTGGCCGCCCCCTGGACGGTGCAGGTCAACGCCAGCACGGTGCGCCTGCCGCGCGCCCCCTGGGAAGACCCTTGGGACCGCTGGGGCCCTTACGGCTCGCCGTTCGCGCTGCCCGGGCGTGACTATGTGGTCACCGGCACCGGCCAGGTGATCTTTTTCCCTGCCTTTCCCCGTTTCGAAACCCCGTACTACCAGCGTGCCGTGTCGCTGGTGGTTCGCGATGCCGCGAGCGGGCGCGTGGTGTACGAAACGCGTGGCGCGCACGACGGGCGCTGGAACAGCACGCCCGCGCTGTGGATCGCCATGCTTGATGCGGCGCTGCAAGGCTTTCCCACGCCGCCCACGGGCGTGCGCCAGGTCAACATCGAAGTGCCGCGCTGATCAGGCCGGCTCGGTACCGGCGGCAGGCTCCAGCAGGCCGCGGATCGCGGCGCCCAGCGCGTCCATGCTGTCCTGCTTGGCCAGTACCTCGTCCACCCCGGCAGACGATGCCTCGGCGATGAGGGTGTCGCTCACGTGCCCGGAGACGATGGCCATACGCATCTCGGGGCGCAGCCGGCGCAGCTCGCGCACCAGGTCGACGCCAGCCATGCCGGGCATGTTCTGGTCCGTCACCAGCAGGTCAACCGGTTCGTCCGGGTGGGCGCCGAACCACGCCAGCGCGGCCTCGCCCGATTCGAACGTGCTCACGCGATAGCCCTGCTTGCGCAACAGACGGCCCACCAGGAACACCAGCGCCTCGTAGTCATCGATGTAGACCACGTGTCGCCCGGTGGGTACGGCGAGCGCCACAGGAGGCGCCACCGGCGCGGTGTTGGCCAGCGGCGACGCAGCGCTCGCGGCCAGCGGCAGGTAGACATCGAAACGCGAACCGCGCCCAGGCTCGCTGCTGAGGCCGATGGCCCCGCGGTGCGCCTTCACGATGCCGTGCACCACAGCCAGCCCAAGGCCGGTGCCGGTGCCCGGCGCCTTGGTGGTGAAGAAAGGCTCGAACACGCGCCGCTGTGTTGCCTCGTCCATGCCGGGCCCGTTGTCGGCCACGCTCAGGCGCGCATAGGCGCCGGGTTCGAGCGCACCGAGCTGCAGCGCGTGCGCAGCGTCCAGCGCCACACGCTCCAGCGCCACCGTCACCTCGCCGCCGCGGCCCGCGAACGACTGCCAGGCGTTGGTGCACAGGTTCATGAGCACCTGCTGCAGCTGCGTGGCGTCCACCAGCGCAGGCAGCGGCTCCTTCGACAGGCGCGTCACCTGCCGCACCCCCGCAGGCAGCAGGGAGCGCATCAGCCCCAGCGCTTCTTCCACCAGCGGCAGCAACGGCTGGTGCTCCATCACCTGCGCGCCGCGGCGGCTGAAGGTGAGGATCTGCTGCACCAGCTGGCGCGCGCGGATGGCGGCGCGGTTGATCTCGGCCAGGCTCTCTTGTGCCGCGTGGTCGGCGCCGACATCTTCTCGCGCCAGCACCAGGTTGCCCAGGATCGCGGCCAGCAGGTTGTTGAAATCGTGTGCCACACCGCCGGCCAGGGTGCCGATGGCTTCCATCTTCTGGCTCTCGCGCAACTGGCCTTCCAGCGCACGCTGCTGCTCCTCGGCCTGCTTGAGATCGGTGATGTCGGTGTGGGTGCCGACGATGCGGGTGGGCCGGCCGGCCTCGTCGCGCGAGATCACCATGCCACGCGTGAGAATCCAGAGCCAGCGGCCGTCCTTGGCGCGCACCCGGTGTTCGTTGCGGTACAGGCGCGCGCGCCCTTCGAAGTGGGCCTGCCGCGCCTCCAGCATGGCGGGAATGTCGTCCGGGTGGGTGCGGGCGTCGAGGTCCTCGGCCACGCCCTTTACCTCGTCGCGCGTGTAGCCGTACATCGACAACAGGCTGTCGGAAAGGTACTCCTCGCCAGTCACGAGGTTCCAGTCCCATACACCCTCGCCCGCGCTTTCCAGGGCCAGCTTCCAAAGCGCTTCATTTTCACGCAACGCGTCCTCGGCACGCTTGCGTGCGGTGATGTCCAGCAGCACGCCTACCCGGTGCACGCCCTCGTGATCGCGCAGCACCTCGCAGGAGCGCTTGTAGATCCACTTCACCTGGCCATCGGGCAAGACGATGCGAAACTCGCCGGCGAGATCAACGCTGCCGTCCCGGATGGCCCGGGTTTCACTGTCGAGCCGCTCCATGTCCTCCGGGTGGCGATAGCGCGCAATCAGCATCGGGTCGCGCATCAGGTCCTCGGCCGAGAAGCCATACATGTCGCGCACGCCCGAGCTGACGAAGCGGTAGGCGCGCGTGCCGTCGGCACGCACCACCAGGGAAAAAACAACACCGGGGATCTGGTCCGCCAGCGCTTGCATGCGTTCTTGTTGTTCGCGTATGGCCTTTTGCTGTGCCACGCGTTCGGTGATGTCTTCCACCGTCCCTTCGTAGAACAGCACCTGGCCGTCGGCGTCGCGCACCATGTGCGCGTTCTCGCTCACCCACATGCGCTCGCCATCGTGGCGACGTTTGACTTCCGAGATGAAACCGCGGACTTCGCCGTCGCGCGCCAGCCGCCGCTGGAATTCGCGACGGCGCATCGGGTCGACATACCAGCCCTCGGGGTCATGCCGCGCGTGCTCGAGCAACTCCTCGACGTCGCGAAAGCCGTTGATGCGCGCCAACTGCTCGTTGGCATGGATCATGTGCCCCTCGGCCGAACTGCGGTAGGCGCCGATCGGCAGGAAGTGGAACAGCGTGCTGAAATCGGCGCCGGGGGTGCTCGGCATGTTCATGTGAGCCATTGTCTCGCAAGGGCCGGTACATTTCACCGATCGCGAACCCCACCACCCCACCGCCTTGCAAGCCACCCGCATCCTGGCCGTGCGCCACGGCGAAACCACCTGGAACCGCGACACACGGATCCAGGGCCACACCGATATCGACCTCAACGAACACGGCCGATGGCAGGCCGCCAGGCTGGCGCACGCCCTGCGCGAGGAGTCTTTCGCGGCCATCTACAGCAGTGACCTCAAGCGCGCGCGCGACACGGCGCAAGCCGTGGCGCAGCGTCATGGCCTGCCGGTGCACGCCGACATCGGCCTGCGTGAGCGCGGATTCGGCCGCTTCGAGGGCCACACCTGGGACGAACTCGCCCTGCGCTACCCGGCCGAGACCCTGGCCTGGCGCAAGCGCATGCCCGATTTCGCGCCGCCCGGTGGCGAAACGTTGGTGCAGTTGCGCGAGCGCGTGGTCGAGACCGTGCTGCGCCTGGCCGAACGGCATGTGGGGGAACAGATCCTGCTGGTGGCGCATGGGGGCGTGCTGGACGTGATCTACCGCGCCGCCACGCGGCTGGATTTGCAGGCCCCGCGCACCTGGCAACTGGCCAACACCGGCGTCAACCGGCTGCTGTGGTCGCCCGAAGGCCTGGCCCTGGTGGGCTGGGGCGACGTGACGCACCTGCAGGTGGGCGACGACGAGGACGTGCTCGATGAGCGCAGCGCCTGACCCCCGGCTGGGCCGATTCGCCGGGCTGATCGGCCAGGGCGTGGCCGCGATCGATACCCCCGCCCTGGTGATCGACCTCGACGCCATGGAACGCAACCTGCACCGCATGGCCGATTTCTGCAGCGCGCGCGGGCTGCGCCTGCGCCCGCACGCCAAGATGCACAAGTGCGCCGAACTGGCCAAGCTGCAGATGGCGCACGGCGCGGTGGGCGTGTGCGTGCAGAAGATCGACGAAGCGCTGGCGCTGGCGGCGCAGGGTGTTGAAGACATCTACGTGAGCAACGAGGTGGTGGACCCGGCCAAGCTCGCGCGCCTGGCGCAGGCCGTGCGCCATGGCGGCACGCGGTTCGCCATCGCGGTGGACAGCGCCCTGGGCGTGCAGCACCTGGGTGAGGCACTCGCGCACGCCGGCGTGAACCACCCGCAAGCGATCGACGTGTTCGTGGAAATCGATGTCGGCCACAGCCGCTGCGGCGTGGCGCCGGGCGCGCCGGCGCTGGCGCTGGCGCAGGCGGTGACCGCGCAAAGCACGCTGCGCTTCACCGGGTTGCAGGCCTACCACGGCAGTGCCCAGCACCAGCGTCCGGTGTCCGAGCGGCGCGATGCCATCGCACGCGCCGCGCAGGCGGTGGCGCACACGCGCGCGCTGATCGAAGCCGCCGGCATCGCGGTGCCGTTGGTCACAGGTGCGGGCACCGGCACCTTCGTCCACGAGGCGGCCAGCGGGCTGTGGGGCGAACTGCAGGCCGGCTCCTACCTGTTCATGGACGCCGATTACGCCGCCAACACGCCCGACGACGGCGCGCCGGCCTTCGAACACGCGCTGTTCGTGAAGGCGCAGGTGATGAGCCGCGGCGATGACCGCGCCGTGATCGACGCCGGCCACAAGAGCCACGCCATCGACAGCGGCCTGCCACGTGTGTGGTGGCCCGAGGGGCTGAGCTACGCCAACGGCGGCGACGAACACGGCGTGCTGCGCGGCGCCCACCTTCCCGCGCTGGGCGACACCGTGTGGCTGGTGCCCGGCCACTGCGACCCGACGGTGAACCTGCACGATGCCATGGTGGGGGTGCGCGGCGGCTTGGCCACCGGCCGTGTGGAACACCTGTTCCGGGTGGACGCGCGCGGCAGCGTGGGTTGATGCGGCTCAGCGCGGACCGTAAACCCGCGCTTCCAGCCCGAGGTTGCGTACCGTCTCGGACGCACTGACCGCCTCTTCTTGCGTGGCGAATGGCCCCACCCGCACGCGGGTGAGCGGCCCGCGCGCCGATTCGAGCGGATCGACCACCACCGGCAGACCCGCGTCGCGCAGGCGCTGCGCCGCGCGAGCGGCGTTGGCGGGGTCGGCAAAGATGCCGACCGCCACGCCATGCCCACCCAGGCGCGGGCGCGGCGTGTCGGCAACCACCGGTTCGGTGGCGGACGTTGGAATCGGGGATGCCGCCGGGTTCGGCACAGCGGCGACATCGGCAGGGGTGGGAGCAGACGCTACCGCTGGCGTTGGCGCGGCTCCGACGGGCGCGGGCAAGGACACTGGTGCGGGTGCGGGTGCGGGTGCGGGTGCAGCCACCACAGGTACCTCGGGAACGCGCTCCGACAGCACCGGCTCGGGGGCTGGCACCGTGGGCACCACAGCGTCGGCGTGACCTCCCAGGCGCCAGGCCACCAGCGCCACCGCCTCCAGTGCCAGCACCACCACCCACACCCGCCGCGCCGGCGAGGGACGGGCCAACAGGGTGCAGGCCTCCTGCACGGTGCGCGCACGCCGCACCGCAGCGGTCATGCGGCGGCGCACATCGGCGTGCAACCAGGCGTCGCCCCACCAGCCCGGCACCGCCACGGCAACCGCCACGATGGCCGCCAGCAGGCCCCAACGCACACCTTGGGGCCATGGCCCGGTGAGCTGCTGCAGCCACCACCAAGCCGCCACCGCGAAGGCCAGACCCAGCGCATGCAGCAGGGCCTGGCGCCACAAGCGGTGGTACAGCAGCCAGTGCCAGCCCAGCCAGGCCGCGGCGTGGTTCCAGTGCGCACGCGCCACGCCGAGCTCGTCAAAACGAGCGAACGCGGGCAGGTGGTGCGCCAGCCGTGCACCACCCAACGCCGCGCGGTACAGCGCCTCGGTGGCGCTGGCCGGTTGCGGCAGCACCGGCTCAACGGCGGTGCTGGCGGGTGGCGTCTCGGGCATGGCGCGGGGCGATCAGGGCGCTGGCGGGCGCATTCACGCGCCGTCGGCAAACAGCGTGCCGTCGCCTTGCGGCGGCACCACGCCCAGGTGGCGGTAGGCCGCCAGCGTGGCGGTTCGCCCGCGTGGCGTGCGTTGCAGATAGCCCTGCTGGATCAGGTAGGGCTCGATCACGTCCTCGATCGTGTCGCGCTCCTCGCCGATGCTGGCCGCGATGTTGTCCAGGCCGACGGGCCCGCCGTCGAAGCGGTGGATCACCGCTTCGAGCAACTTGCGGTCCATCAGGTCGAAACCCTGCGGGTCGACATCCAGCATGGCCAGCGCGCGTTCGGCGATGTCCTTGCTGATGCGGCCGCCGCCCTTGACGTCGGCGTAGTCGCGTACCCGGCGCAGCAGCCGGTTGGCGATACGCGGCGTGCCGCGCGATCGGCGTGCGATCTCGAAGGCGCCGTCGGCGTCGATCGGCGCGTTGAGCAGGCCGGCGCTGCGCGTGACGATGCGCTTGAGCTCCTCGGCCGTATAAAACTCCAGCCGCGCGACGATGCCGAAGCGGTCGCGCAGCGGGTTGGTGAGCATGCCCGCGCGCGTGGTGGCGCCCACCAGCGTGAAGGGCTGCAGGTCGAGCTTGATGCTGCGCGCCGCCGGGCCCTCGCCGATCATGATGTCGATCTGGTAGTCCTCCAGCGCGGGGTAGAGGATCTCCTCCACCACCGGCGAGAGGCGGTGGATCTCGTCGATGAAGAGCACGTCGTTGGGCTCGAGGTTGGTCAGCAGCGCCGCCAGGTCCTTGGGCTTTTCGAGCACCGGGCCGCTGGTCTGGCGCAGGTTCACGCCGAGCTCCTGCGCAATGATGTGCGACAGCGTGGTCTTGCCCAGGCCGGGCGGGCCGAACAGCAGCACATGGTCCAGCGCCTCGGCGCGCTTCTTGGCGGCGCCGATGAAGATTTCGAGCTGCTCGCGCACCTTCATCTGGCCCACGTATTCGTCGAGCAGCTTGGGGCGCAGCGCGCGCTCGATCGCCTCCTCCTTCGGCGAGACCGTCACCGGTGAGATGACGCGCGGTGCGGGGGCGAAGTCGTCGGTCTGGATGCTCATGGCTTACTTCGCAAGGGACTTGAGCGCGAGCTTGATGCCGTCGGCCACGCCCACATCGACCGGCAGGGCCTTGAGCGCCGCAGCGGCGTCTTTTTCGTTGTAGCCCAGGGCCATCAGCGCCTGCTGGATGTCGGCCTGCGCGTCGCTGCGCGCCACGCCGCCAGCGGGCAAGCCGAGGTCCACGCCGAGTTTGCCCTTGAGTTCAAGCAACAGCCGCTCGGCCGTTTTCTTGCCGATGCCGGGCACCTTGACGATACGGCCGGTCTCTTGCGTGCTCACGGCCTGGGCCAGGTCGTTGACCGACAGGCCGGAGAGCACCGACAAGGCGGTGCGTGGACCCACGCCGCTGATCTTGATGAGCTGGCGGAACGCATCGCGCTCGGCCGCGGTGGCAAAGCCGTAGAGGATCTGCGCATCCTCGCGCACCACGAAGTGGGTCAGCAGCGAGACCTTCTCGCCGCTGGCGGGCAGAAGGTAGAAGGTGCTCATCGGCACATCCACCTCATAACCCACGCCATGGCAGTCCAGCAGGATCTGGGGTGGGTTCTTCTCCAGCAACGTACCGGTCAACTTGCCTATCATCGGTGTCCTTCCAGCGCCTTCAGGAATTATCGGCTTGATTCTCAGACACACCTTCAGCCCGCCCGACAACACCCGCATGGCGCACCTGTGCGGACCGCTGGACGCGCACATCCGATCCATCGAAGCGGCGCTGCAGGTCAAGGTGGCGCACCGCTTCGAGCAGTTCCGCATCGAAGGCCCCAAGGCCAAGGCGCAGCAGGCGCTGGAGGTGCTGCAGGCGCTGTACGAGATGGCGCGCGGCCCGATCCCGCCGGAACGGGTGCAGCTCATGCTGAGCGGCGACACCGCGCTGCAGGAACCCGGCGATGGCGCACTGGCCATGCAGACCCGCCGCGGCGAGGTGCGCGGGCGCACGCCCAACCAGGCGCGCTACCTGGAAAACATGGCGCTGCACGACATCACCTTCGGCATCGGCCCCGCGGGTACCGGCAAAACCTATCTGGCCGTGGCCTGTGCGGTGGACGCGCTGGAGCGCAGCGCGGTGCAGCGCATCGTGCTCACGCGCCCGGCGGTGGAGGCGGGCGAGAAGCTGGGCTTCCTGCCCGGCGACCTGGGGCAGAAGGTGGACCCCTACCTGCGCCCGCTGTACGACGCGCTGTACGACCTGATGGGCTTCGACAAGGTGCAGAAGGCCTTCGAGCGCCAGCAGATCGAGATCGCGCCGCTGGCCTTCATGCGCGGGCGCACGCTCAACCACGCCTTCGTGATCCTCGACGAGGCGCAGAACACCACGCCCGAGCAGATGAAGATGTTCCTCACGCGCATCGGTTTCGGCAGCAAGGCGGTGGTCACGGGCGACGTGAGCCAGATCGATCTCCCACGCACGCAGCTGAGCGGCCTGATCGACGCCGAGCGGGTGCTCAAACGCGTCACCGGCATCGGCTTCACGCGCCTCACCAGCGCCGACGTGGTGCGCCACCCGCTGGTGGCGCGCATCGTCGACGCCTACGAGGCGCGCATCCCGCCCCGCGAGGACGACGCCCCACCCGCCCCGCGGCGCAGCCGCCGCACCGCCGATTGAAGGGAGACCGCCCATGCGCCTGCCCGCCATGTTCGCCCTGTTCGCCCTGACCGTGCTGGTCAGCGGCTGCCAGATGCTGCAGCCCAAGCCACCCACCACCGGTGCCGTGCAGGGCCCCGGCTACAGCAGCGAGACGGTGCGCTATCGCTGCGACGGCGGCGCATTCATCGACGTGGCCTATCTCGAATTCGGCCATGGCGAGTCGTTCGCGGCACTGCACCACGACGGCCGCACCGCGCTGCTCAGGGCGCGCACCAGCGCTTCGGGCGTGCGCTACATCGCGCTCGACGAGCAGCACAGCCTGCGCTGGTTCACCAAGGGCGACGAAGGCTTCCTGAGCTTCCTCGCGGCCGACCACACGGCGCAGGAGCGCGTGCTGCTGGCCAACTGCAAGGCTGTGAAGGCGGCGCGCTGATGGCACTGCCCGCGCTCACGCTCTCGCTGCAGTTCGGCCGCTTCGACGGCGTGGCCGAGCACCGCGCCGCATTGCCGCGCGCCTTCGTCACACGCTGCCTGCGCCACGCGCTTGATACCGACGCCGAGCTCACCGTGCGCATCGTCGATGCCGGGGAGGGCCAGGCCCTCAACCGCGACTACCGGGGCCGCGACTACGCCACCAACGTGCTCACGTTCGACTACGCACGCGAGCCCCTGGTGATGGCCGACCTGGTGCTGTGCGCCCCGGTGATTGCCGCCGAGGCCAGGAAGCTCAAGAAACCGCTGGCAGCCCACTACGCGCACCTGCTGGTGCACGGCGCGCTGCATGCACAAGGCTGGGACCACGAGACCAGCGAGGCCGACGCCGAGGCCATGGAAGCGCGCGAGGTGGCGATCCTCGCTGGGCTCGGCGAACCGAACCCTTATGCGTGACACGCGGCAGTCAGTGACGGGCGGCCCGCATGAAGCCGCCGTGGGCCTTCAGGCGCCCATGCGCAGCGGAATCGTCACCGGCCCGTCGTTGACCAGGTGCACCGCCATATCGGCGCCGAAGCGGCCAGTGGCCACCTGCGGGTGCGCAGCGCGTGCGGCGGCCACGAAAGCGTCGTAGAGCGCGCGGCCCAACGCGGGCGGCGCGGCGTTGCTGAAGCCCGGGCGGTTGCCGCCCGACACATCGGCCGCCAGGGTGAACTGGCTCACGATCAGCAGGCCGCCTCCCACGTCCTGCAGGCAGCGGTTCATCTTGCCCGCCTCGTCGCCGAAGATGCGCAGCTTGAGGATTTTCTGCAGCAGCTTCTGGCCCACGGCCTCGGTGTCGGTGGGTTCAGCGCACACCAGCACCAGCAGGCCCTGCCCGATGGCACCCACGGTTTCGCCAGCGATGTCGACGCGCGCCTCGCTCACCCGTTGCAGCAGCGCGATCACAGCACGCCCTCGTCTTCCACCGCCAGCGCTTCCACATCGGTGGGCAGCAACTGGATGCTGGCCAGCAGGCCCGGCACCGCGTCCATCAACGCCTGCTCCACTTGCGTGCGCAGCGCGGCGGCGCGCGTCAGCGTCCAGCCACCCGGCACGTGCATGTGCAGGTCGGCGAAGCGGCGCTGCCCGGCCTTGCGCGTGATCACGTGGTCGAAGCGCACGATCTCGCGACCCTGGTGCGCCTGAGCGAACTGCGCCAGCGTGCGCTCGATCGTCTCCTGCAGCACCGGATCGAGCGCCTCATCCATGAGCCCCTGCGAGGCGCGCCAGACCAGGCGCACGCCTTCGCGCAGGATGTTGATGGCCACAGCGATGGCGATCACCGGATCGAGCCAGAGCCAGCCGGTGATGCCGACGAGCAGGATGCCCACGACCACGCCGATGGAGGTCCACACGTCGGTGAACAGATGGCGGGCATCACCCTCCAGCGCGGCCGAGCGGTGCACCCGCGAGGCACGCAGCATCACCCACGCCAGGACACCGTTGAACACCGAGCTGATCACCGACAGCCACAGGCCCAGGCCGACTTGTTCCAGCGGCTGCGGCGCCAACAGGCGGTCAACCGCGGTCCAGCCGATGGCGACCGCGGCCACCATGATCAGCACACCCTCGAAGCCGGAGGAGAAGTACTCTGCCTTGTGGTGGCCGTAGGGGTGGTCTTCGTCGGCTGGCCGCGCAGCGATGATGACCATGAGCAGGCCGAAGGTGGCACCCGCCAGGTTGACGAGCGATTCGAGGGCATCGGACAGCAGACCCACCGACCCGGTGACCCACCAGGCCGCCGTCTTGAGCCCGATGGTGAGCAGCGCCACCGCTACGGAGACCTGCAGTAGGCGGCGGGGCGTAAGGCGGTGCAGCAGTTCGGTCATGCCCGGTATTGTCGCGTGCCAGAATGCTTCGCATGAGACGCGCGTGGCGGTCATGGCTGGGCTGGGGCGCGGCGGGTCTGGGCCTGTCGCTGCTGGGCGCATGGCTGATCGCGCAACGCGGCCTCGATGCCGAGCGCGCTGCGTTCGAAACCGATGCGCGCATCGTGCACCGCTTGCTGAGCCAGCAGGTGGTGCAGCACGACGCCGTGCTCGCCACGCTGGCCCTGCTCGAACCCGGGCGCGCCGACACCCTGCCGCGCATGAGCGCCATCTACCCGCGCTTGCTGCAGGTGCGGGTACGCGAGCCGGGCAGTTCCTGGCCCGACGCGGCGCTGGCACAAGCCGAGGCCACCGCGCGTGCCAGCGGTCGGGCCGTGATGGCCGACGCCAACCTGACGCAGGGCCGCTACGCGCTGGTGCAGGGTGCGGGGGAAGGCGCCTACGCGCTCGACATCGCGCTCTCCGGCCTGGTGCCCGAGGCCGATTGGCCCATGGACCGTGCACGCAGCCCCGTCTATGTGGCGCTGCAATGGCGCGGGCAAACGCTGGTGCTGCAACCCGGTCAGCCCCGGGAGCGCGGCTGGCGATTCGAATTCGACAAGGTCGTGGCGGCGGAAAGCCAGCCCTTCCACGCGGTGGCGACCCGCTGGGTCGGCTGGGGGGACCTGCCCTGGTTGGCCATGGGGGCGTGGACGCTGTTCGTGCTTGCGGCATTGGCAGCGTGGCGCCACGCGCTGCGGCTGCGCGAAGCGCGCCTGCGCGCGGAGGCGCTGCTGCGCCTGGGTCAGCTCGGCCGGCTCAACGCCATGGGTGAGTTGGCTGCCGGCCTGGCGCACGAGCTGAACCAGCCGCTCACCGCGGTGCTCGCCAGCACCCAGGCCGCGCAGCGCCTGTTGGCTGACGAACCGCCCGCGCTGGACACGGCACGCGAGGCCATGGGCCGGGCCGCGGCGCAGGCCAGGCGCGCGGCCGATGTGCTGGGCCGCCTGCGCAGCGGCCTGGAGCCGCCCGCCAGCGCACCGGCGGCGCGGGTGGCGCTGGATCTGGCGGCCTGCGCGCGCGAGGCATTGCACCTGCTGCAACCCGAGATCGAACGCCGGGGCGTGTCCGTGCGCTGGCGCACCATCGATCCCGTGCAGGTGCAGGCCGATCCGGTCGCCATCGACCAGATCGTGCACAACCTCATCGCCAATGCCCTGCAGGCCATGGACCGCCAGCAGGGGCTCGCGCGTGAACTCCAACTCGGGGTGCGGCGTGACGGCCATGAGGCCGCACTCGACGTGATCGACAACGGCCCTGGCTTGCCGCCAGAGGTGCTCCCGCGCGTGTTCGAGCCCTTTTTCTCGACCCGCGAAGGCGGCCTGGGCCTGGGCCTCACGCTCAGCGAATCCCTGGCACAAGGCCAGGGTGGGCGCCTCAGCGCAGCCAACGTCCTCGACGGTGGCGCGCGCTTCACCCTGCACCTGCCGCTGCACAACCCATGAGTTCCTCGCCGAACGACGCGCTGTCGCCCACCGTGCACCTCATCGACGACGACGATGCGGTGCGCGAAAGCCTGGTCCTGCTGATCGGCACCGTGGGCCTGCGCGTGATGCCCTGGGCCGACCCACAGGTCTTCCTGCGCGACTTCGATCGCGAGGGCATCGGCGCGATCGTGCTGGACGTGCGAATGCCCGGCATCGGTGGCCTGAGCGTGCTCGACACCCTGATCGCGCAAGGGGTGGACCAGCCGGTGATCATGCTCACCGGCCACGGCACGGTGGACATGTGCCGACGCGCTTTCAAGGCCGGTGCCACCGAGTTCCTGGAAAAGCCGGTGGACGACGAAGCATTGATCGAAGCGCTGCAGCAGGCGCTGCGCCAGCACGTGCAGTCGCGCCAGCGCGCCCAGACCGATCGCGCGGCACGCGAGCGCTGGCAGCAACTGTCGCCGCGCGAGCGCGAGGTGCTCGCACTGATCGTCGATGGCCTGTCGAACAAGGCGATCGCGCGCGTGCTCGACCTGTCACCGCGCACGGTGGAGACGCACCGCGCGCACGTGTTCGAGAAGTTGCAGGTTGACTCGCTCGCGCAGTTGGTGCGCGGCTACGCGGCCCTGGTGGCAGAGGGTGGGACTGCGTAGTTCTACGGAGCGTCGGTCGTAGCCGCGCGAATGGCGCGCACGACACACGATTCCTACATTGCGGGCACGGTTGATCGAACCGCACCACACCTTCCGGAGACCCGCATGAACACCCCCGTCCGCACCGCCATCGCCTTCGCCCTGCTCGGCGCCAGCATCCTGGCCCAGGCCCAGACCGCCGCCCCCCTGGTTCGCAGCGAGCGCGCCCTGTCGCTTGAGCTGGCCAACCAGATTGCCACCGCCACCGTGGCCGCTTGCAGCGCCAATGGCCACGCCGTGACGGCCGCCGTGGTCGACCGCGCCGGCAATCTGCGCGCCCTGCAACGCGCCGACAATGCCGGCCCGCACACGCTGGAGGCCAGCCGCCTCAAGGCGTACACCTCGGCTTCGGCCCGCAACACCACACTGGCCATGATGGAAGCGGCGCAGAAGAACCCCGCGGCCGCCAACCTGAAAGACATCCCGGGCTTCCTGCTGCTGGGCGGTGGCGTGCCGGTGCGCGCCGGCAACGAGGTGATCGGCGCGGTGGGCGTGGGCGGTGCGCCCGGCGGCCACCTCGACGAGCAATGTGCCGTGGCGGCGCTGGAACAGCTGAAGGCGGCGCTGCAATGAAGCGCCGCGCGCTGCTGCTGGGTCTGGCCGGCGCGGCGGCAACGGCCGCCGCCCAGGTGCCGCCCTCGCCCGGCGAGATCGCGGCCTACCAGGGCCTGCACGCCGCGGCACAGCGCGGCGACGTCACGCAGATCAAGCGTCTGCTCAAGGCCGGCGCGGCGATCGACGCCACCGACGGTGCTGGCCGCACGGCGTTGCACGTGGCCACCTTCGCGCGCCAGGGCGCAGCGGTGCGCGCGCTGATCGAGGCGGGTGCGAACCACGCAAAGCTCGAAAACGGTCGCTACGACGCGGTCACCATTGCCGCCGTGGCCGACGACGAAGACACACTGCGCACGCTGCTCACGCACGGCGCCAGCGCCAAGCTGGTGACCAGCCGCTACGACGGCACGGCGCTGATCGCCGCCGCGCACCTCGGTCACGACGGCGTGGTGCGGCAATTGATCGCGGCCGGCGCTCCGCTGGACCACGTGAACAACCTGCACTGGACGGCCGTGATCGAGTCCATCGTGCTGGGGGATGGCGGCGCGCGCCACCAGGCCACGCTCAAGGCGCTGATCGAGGCCGGTGCCAACCTGCAACTGGCGGACCGCAGCGGGCAGACGCCGCTTGCACTGGCGAAGTCACGCGGCTACACCAGCATGGTCAGCATGCTGGAAAAAGCCGGCGCGAGGTGACTTGGGCCCCCATGCTCCGCCGCTTCGCGGGTCGCTGCCCCCAGGGGGCTGATCCGCCTTGGGGCGGCCCGGCGGCGGATCGCTTGCGCCTCCGCGTTCAGCCAAGCGTCACGCGCGCAAACTTGCGCTTGCCAACCTGCACCACGTAGGTGCCGGCGTTCAGTTTCAAGCCCTTGTCGCTGATCACCGCACCATCCACGCGCACGCCGCCGCCGTCGATGAGGCGGTTGGCCTCGCTGCTGGAGGGCGCCAGGCCGGCCGACTTGAGCAGCGCCGCGATGCCCAGTGGCGCGCCGTTTAGCAACACCTCGGGAATTTCGTCCGGCACACCGCCCTTGCTGCGGTTGATGAAATCCTGCTCGGCGGCGTCCGCCGCGGCCGCGCTGTGGAAGCGCGCCGTGATCTCCTTGGCCAGCATCACCTTCGCGTCCTTGGGGTTGCGGCCGTTGGCCACTTCCCGCTTCAGTGCCTCTATGGCTTCGATCGACTGGAACGACAGCAGCGTGTACCAGCGCCACATCAACGTGTCCGAGATGCTCAGCACCTTGGCAAACATGCTGTTGGCGTCTTCGGTGATGCCGATGTAGTTGTTCTTGCTCTTGGACATCTTGTCCACGCCATCGAGGCCTTCGAGCAGCGGCATCGTCAGGATGCATTGCGGCTCCTGCCCGTACTCGGCCTGCAGGTGACGCCCCATGAGCAGGTTGAACTTCTGGTCGGTGCCGCCGAGTTCCAGGTCGCTCTTGAGCGCCACCGAGTCGTAGCCCTGCATCAAGGGGTACAGGAACTCGTGCACGCTGATCGGGGTGCCGGCCTTGAAGCGGTCGTGGAAGTCGTTGCGCTCCATCATGCGCGCCACGGTGTACTTGGCAGCGAGCTGGATCATGCCCATCGAACCCAGCGGCAGGCTCCACTCGCTGTTGTAACGAATCTCGGTTTTCGCTGGGTCGAGCACCAGGCTGGCCTGCTTGTAGTAGGTCTCGGCGTTGGCCTTGATTTGCTCGGCGGTGAGCGGCGGGCGCGTGCTGTTGCGCCCCGAGGGGTCGCCGATCAGGCTGGTGAAGTCGCCGATCAGGAAGATGACGGTGTGGCCCAGGTCCTGCAACTGGCGCATCTTGTTGAGCACCACGGTATGGCCGATGTGGATGTCGGGGGCGGTCGGGTCCAGACCGAGCTTGATGCGCAGCGGCGTGCCGGTGCGCTCGGAACGTGACAATTTTTGCGCCCAGTCCGCTTCGGGGATCAATTCTTCGCACCCGCGGCGCGTCACCGCCAGCGCGTGGCGCACGCCGTCTGTCAGGGCACCGCCGCCGCTGGGGTCTACCGCCGCCTGGACGGGCGAAATGGGGCCTTTTTTCATACGCGTTTCTTCCGATAGGAGGGGGCCGGCGTGTCGTTACACTTGCCGGCTATCGCCGGATTTTAGTTGGCGTGCTTTTTGCACACGTGAGAAAGCACCTGTAAAGCCCGGCCTGTGGCGTGAACTCTCGCGTCGCCGCCCGCTCACTCCCTGGATGCCGGTGTGTGGCCCTGGTGCCCTCACCGGCCCTTTCATGGATGACCGAAATTGATACGCCAGACACTCAATGCCACGGCCAACCTGAGCCGACAGACCGCTGACCTGATTGCACGCCACCCCCGCCGGCTCATGGGCGGGATTGGTGCGCTGTTGCTCGGCACCGGCGTCACCGCCTTCGGCATCGCCCCGCTCGCACCCGACGCCGCCGATCTGCCCGTGCGCCAGGTGGTGGAAGCCCTGCCGGCCTCGGCGCAACCGACCCTGATCTCCTCGCCGCTCGCGTCCACCGACCTCGCCCAGGGCAACCCGCTGCTGGCCGATTCCAAACCCTGGACGCTCTACCGCAGCGACACCACACGCAGCGACGACACGCCGCAAAGCCTGCTGCAACGCCTGGGTGTCAACGACACCGAGGCCCAGGCTTTCCTTGGGCGCGACCCGTTGGCGCGCCAGCTGCTCGCCAGCCGCGCCGCCCGTCTGGTGCATGCCGAGGCCGCGCCCAGCCAGGAGCTGCAGCGCCTGACCGCGCGCTGGGTCGACCCGCGTGAGGAGCGCGGCTTCTTGCGCCTGGTGGTTGAGCGCGGCGCCGACGGTCTGAGTTCGCGCCTGGAGAAGGGCAGACTGGAAGCCAGCCCGCGCCTGGCCGGTGGCGAAATCCAGAGTTCGCTGTTTGCCGCCACGGACGCGGCGAACGTGCCGGATTCGGTGGCCGTGCAGCTGGCCGAGATGTTCGCCAGTGACATCGACTTCCGCCGCGACCTGCGCCGCGGCGACCGCTTCCACGTGGTCTATGAAGCGCTCACCGCCGACGGTGAGCCGCTCAAAGCCGGGCGCATTCTTGCCGCTGACTTCATCAACAACGGTCGCACGCACGAGGCCGTCTGGTTCGAAGCGCCCGGTTTCAAGGGCGGTTACTACGGTTTCGATGGCGAGAGCAAACGCCGTTACTACCTGTCTTCGCCCTTGGAGTTCTCGCGTGTGAGCAGCGGCTACGGCATGCGCTTCCATCCGGTGCTCGGGCAGCAACGCGCGCACCTGGGTGTGGACTTCGCCGCCCCGACCGGAACGCCGGTGCGCACGGTGGGCGACGGTGTGGTCGAATTCGCCGGTGTGCAGCGCGGCTACGGCAACGTGATCTTCATCCGCCACCGCCACAACCAGGTCACGGTGTACGCGCACCTGAGCCGCATCGGTGTGCGAACCGGCCAGCGCGTGGCGCAGGGCGAATTCATCGGCAACGTGGGCTCCACCGGCATGTCCACCGGACCGCATCTGCACTGGGAGTTCCGCGACAACGGCGTGCACAAGGACCCGCTGCAGGTGGCTCGCCAGAGCGAGGCCGTGAAACTGCCCGAAGGGCTGCGGCCAGCGTTTCAGGCCATGGCCGACGCCAAGCGGATGCAACTCACCGCCGCGGCTACCCTGCAGACCGCCAGCGCCGACTGACGACCTCGACCGCAGCGCGAGGTCGCTCGGTCCACGCCCGTCGGCGTTCGCAACAGATGAAAAAGGGGAGCCAGAAGCTCCCCTTTTTCGTGCCATCAGGCTGTTTGATGTTCAGACGCTGAAGCTCGAGCCGCAGCCGCAGGTGGTGGTGGCGTTGGGATTCTTGATCACGAACTGGGCCCCTTGCAGGTCTTCCTTGTAGTCGATCTCGGCGCCCACCAGGTACTGGTAACTCATGGCGTCGATCAGAAGGGTCACACCGTTCTTCGACATCGAGGTGTCGTCCTCGTTGACCACCTCGTCGAAGGTGAAGCCGTACTGGAAGCCGGAGCAGCCACCGCCTTGCACGAACACGCGCAGTTTCAGGTCGGGGTTGCCTTCTTCGGCGACCAGCTCGGCCACTTTGGCCGCTGCGCTGTCGGTGAAGACCAGCGGGGCGGGCAGTTCGGTCTGGACGGTTTCAGCCACGGCGCTCATGGGGGTGTTCCTCTCGTAGGGCACGGGCTTGGCGCCCGCGAGTCCCCGAATGGTACGGCACCGCGCTCGGAATTGTCCCGAATCAGCTGTTTGCCGCCAATTTCAGTGTGGGCATTGCCACGCTGCCGTCGGTGGCCACCGGCTTGAGCTGGCCCGCGATGCGCGCGCCCTGGTGCATTTCGATCGAGCGGTACGAGACATCCCCCTCGATTTGGGCCTTGGGCTGAAGCTCCAGCAGCTCGCGGGCCAGCACCGGCCCCTTGACATGGCCGTTGATGATGACGTGGTCGGCCTCGATGGAGCCGTTGACGGAGGCCACCTCGCTCACGATCAGGATGCTCGGCGCGCCATCGACGGCCCGGATGTTCCCCACAACCTCGCCATCGATGCGCAAGCCCTCGCTGAACTGCAAGTCGCCCTGAATGCGTGTGCCCTGTGCAATCAGGCTCTTGATGGGGGGCTGCTTGGTCTTGTTGCCGAACATGGGCATCTCCTTGGTCGCGGCTTCACAGATCGAGGGTCTGCACGGAACGCACGGCATTGCCCTGCAGCACCTTGGCGGTCACGGATCTGACCTCCGCCTGCGCGGGCAGGTCCACCAGACCCTCCTGGCGAAGGTAGCCCTTCACCAGCACGGATTGCGGCCCAGGCGCGTGCCGGGCCGACCAGGGTTTGCCGGCCAGTGTGCCCGTGAAGCTGATTTCCAGCGTTCCGCGGAATTCTGGAGCACGGCGCGCGGCCTGGATCATGAGAACCTGCCAGCGCCATTGCGTGGCCGACAGGCGTTCCGCCTGCAAGCCGCGGATGGCCAGGGCATCGCCATCGCCGGCCGGAATGAGGCGCTCGAAGAAACCCAGATCGTTGCGCAGCGACTGGTTGTCTGCCTCAAGCTGGCGGATCCGCACCCGCAGTTGCTCGATCATCGCGCGCTCGGCCGTGAGCTGGCTCTGCGAGGTGCTGCTCTCGGCTCGGGCGACGGTCAGTTCCGCGCGCAGGTCGGTGGCTTCCATGCGCCAGCGTTGCAGCTCGGCCTGTGCATCGCGGTCGACCCCGGCGATGTCGCGCCCGAATTCGAAGGCCCACAGCGCCAGTGCGCCCGAGAACCCCAGCATGACGGCCACCAGCAGCCAACGCAGCGGCCAGGGCAGCGCGCTGCGCACCGCCATGCGCGGGGCTCCCGCGGACCACCGTCTACGCACCAGTCGCCAACGCATGCAACCCTTTCATTCAACTGCAAGCAAACGAAAGCGAGGCCCAGAAAGCAGAAACCGCCCCAAGCGGACTTGAAGGCGGTTTCTGTGGGCCGTTGACCGAAGCGTCAGCGCTTGCTGAACTGCTTGCGGCGTCGCGCAGAGCGCAGACCGACCTTCTTGCGTTCCACTTCGCGGGCATCGCGGGTCACGAACCCGGCCTGCGACAGTGCGGGCTTGAGCGTGGCATCGTAGTCGATGAGCGCACGGGTGATGCCGTGGCGCACCGCGCCGGCCTGACCCGACTCACCGCCGCCGTGCACGTTGACCTGGATGTCGAAGGTCTCGACGTTGTCGGTCAGCACGAGCGGCTGCTTGGCGATCATGATCGAGGTCTCGCGGCCGAAGAACTGCTGGATGTCCTTGCCGTTGACCGTGATCTTGCCGCTGCCCTTCTTGAGGAACACGCGGGCGACGCTGGATTTGCGACGGCCGGTGCCGTTGTTCCATTCACCAATCATTCAGGGCTCCTTCAGATGTCCAGCGGCTGCGGCTGCTGGGCGGTATGCGGGTGCTCGGCGCCGCCATAGACCTTGAGCTTCTTGATCATGGCGTAGCCCAGGGGGCCCTTGGGCAGCATGCCCTTGACGGCCTTCTCCAGCGCACGGCCGGGGTGCTTGGCCTGCATGTCGCGGAAGTTGGTGGCGTAGATACCGCCCGGGAAGCCCGAGTGACGGTAGTACATCTTGTCGGTGGACTTGGTGCCCGTCACCCGCAGTTTGGCTGCGTTGACGACGACAATGAAGTCACCGGTATCGACGTGAGGCGTGTAGATGGCCTTGTGCTTGCCGCGCAGTCGGAGAGCCACTTCACTGGCAACTCGTCCGAGGACCTTGTCGGTCGCGTCAATCACAAACCACTCGTGCTTCACGTCAGCGGGTTTGGCGCTGAACGTTTTGGTCATGAGATTTCTCTTGCGAGGGTTTGGCGGCTCTTTTCCACGGTCGGTGGCCCTCTGTCGGGGCCCTCTTAGGTGGGGATGGATGACTTCGCCGCGGAGCCAGCTGTGCGCTGCGAAGCCCGCCATTGTACGAAATCGGCGCCCCGGTAGCAAATCGGGGCTACCATCCCCCGCCCATGTTCTCCTACCGCCACGCCTTCCATGCCGGCAATCATGCCGATGTCCTCAAGCACTTGGTGCTGATCGCGACGCTGCGCCACCTGATGCTCAAGCCGGCGGCGCTCACCCTGGTGGACACGCACGCCGGCGCCGGTCTGTACCGGCTCGACAGCGAGTTCGCCGACAAGGGGGGCGAAGCCGAGCACGGCGTGGTGCGTCTGTTCGCCGCCCTGCGGCCCGCCCAGGGCAAAGGCGGGGCGAGCACACCGCTGATCGACGACTACCTGGATCTGGTGGCCGGGTTCAACCCGGGCGGCTCGCTGCGCGTCTACCCGGGCTCGCCGTTCGTGATGCAGCGGTTGATGCGCGACGCCTCGCGCGACCGCCTCAAGCTGTTCGAGCTTCACCCCACCGATGGCAAGACGCTGTCGTCCAATATCGCCCAGCTGGAGGCTGGACGCAGTGTGGTGGTGGTGCGGCAAGACGGTTTCGAAGGCCTCAAACCCTTGCTGCCACCCCCGGTCGATGGCCAGGGCTCGCGCCGGTCACTCGTACTGATCGATCCCAGCTACGAGCTGAAGAGCGACTACGGGAAAGTAAGTACCTGCATACTCGATGCGCTCAAGCGTTTCGCGACGGGCACCTATGTCGTCTGGTACCCGGTGATTCCGCGCACCGAGGCGCATGACCTGCCGCGCAAGTTGCGCGCCGCGGCGCAACGCGCGGGGCGTGGCTGGCTGAATGCCACGCTGGCCGTCGGGCATCCGCCGCTCGAGCCCAACGAGCGCCCAGGCCTCACCGCCAGCGGGGTGTTCGTCATCAACCCGCCGCACACGTTGGCCGCCGGGCTCAAAGAAGCGCTGCCGCTGCTGGTGGATGTGCTTGGGCGCGGACGGGGCCAGGGGTACACGGTGGAGAAGGGCGACGGCTGAAGATCGCCAGGATGGGGTGGTCCGGCGCGGGGAATTCAGGGCCGGGCCAGCACCATCGTCCAGTACGGTGTCTGTCCTGAACCCTCCCTGCGCATGCACGCCAGCCCGAACTCCGTGACATTGGCCCGCATCAGGTTCTGGCAATGGCCGGTGCTGTTCATCCACCCGTTGAGCGCCCCGCCAAGGGTGGTCTGCTCTGCGGCTATGTTCTCGGCCACCGTGCTCCACACGTAGCCTGCGGCGCTCGCCCGGTCGCCCGAAGTGCGCCCATCGCTGCCGGTATGGCTGAAGAAGGCGCGCTGGGCCATGTCGCTCGAATGCACCTGGGCAGCCTCCGCCAGCCGGGCATTCCAGGCCAGGTTGCCCACCGCCGGGTAGGGCACCCCGCCGCAAAGCTGGGCGACGGCGCGCAAGGCATTCACCGCGGGCACGGCGGCGGTGGAAAGGTCGCCAACGGGGCAAGGCTCGACGGCCGGGAGTTCGGTGGCGGCAGCCGGGCCGCTAGCGCCACCCCCGCCGCCGCCCCCGCATCCGGCAATGGCAAAAAGTGCAACGAGGCCGGCAGACTTCAGAAAAAGGGCACGCATGGGTGAAGGCATGTGGGGTGGGGACGCAATGGGTTATCGGAAGGCGCCAGCGGGTTCCCGACCAACGGGAATCCATTAGCCGACCGATCGGTCGGCTAATTTGCTAGACTGCGATCCGCGCCCCGGCTTGGGCGAGGAGACACGCATGTACACGCAATCCTTCAACGTGCCCGACGGGCAGGCGACCCCCGGTCTTCACCCCGTGGCCAGCGACGCCGATGCCGCACTGCAAGCCGATTTCGACGCGGTGGTCGACGCCGACGGCAAGATCGAGCCGCGCGACTGGATGCCCGAGGCCTACCGCAAGACACTGGTGCGCCAGATCAGCCAGCACGCGCACAGCGAGATCGTGGGCATGCTGCCCGAGGGCAACTGGATCAGCCGCGCGCCCAGTCTCAAGCGCAAAGCGATTCTGCTGGCCAAGGTGCAGGACGAAGGCGGCCATGGCCTTTACCTCTACAGCGCGGCGGAAACCCTGGGTACCAGCCGCGACCAGATGATCGAGGCGCTGCACAGCGGCAAGGCCAAGTACAGCTCCATCTTCAACTACCCCACCCTCACCTGGGCCGACGTCGGCGTGATCGGCTGGCTGGTCGACGGCGCGGCGATCATGAACCAGATCCCGCTGTGCCGCTGCAGCTACGGCCCGTATGCGCGCGCCATGATCCGCGTCTGCAAGGAAGAGAGCTTCCACCAGCGCCAGGGCTACGAGGCCTTGCTGGTGATGATGCAGGGCACGGCCGAACAGAAGGCCATGGTGCAGGACGCGGTGAACCGCTGGTGGTGGAAGTGCCTGGCCATGTTCGGCCCGCCCGACGACAACAGCCCCAACAGCGTGCAGGGCATGCGCTGGGGCATCAAGCGCATCAGCAACGACGCGCTGCGCCAGAAGTTCGTCGACGCCACCGTGCCGCAGGCCGAGGTGCTGGGCGTCACCCTGCCCGACCCCGACCTGAAATGGAACGAGGCGCGCGGGCACCACGACTACGGACAGATCGACTGGGACGAGTTCTGGGCCGTGGTCAACGGCAATGGGCCCTGCAACAAGGAACGCCTCGCCACGCGCGTGAAGGCATGGAACGATGGTGCCTGGGTGCGCGAAGCCGCGCTGGCCCACGCCCGCAAGCAGCAGGAACGCGCCATGAAGGAGGCCGCATGAACGCACCCGCACTCAAGGAATGGCCGCTCTGGGAAGTGTTCGTGCGCAGCAAGCAGGGCCTGGAGCACAAGCACTGCGGCAGCCTGCACGCCAGCGACGCTCAGCACGCGCTGCAGATGGCGCGCGACGTGTACACCCGCCGCCAGGAAGGCGTGAGCATCTGGGTCGTGCCCTCGGCCAGCATCACCGCCAGCGAACCCGGCGCCAAGGACGCCTTCTTCGACCCCGCGGCCGACAAGATCTACCGCCACCCGACTTTCTACGAGATCCCGGAGAAAGTGGGGCACATGTGAACGCGGCACCCACGCACGCCCCCGTCGAGTACCTGCTGCACCTCGCCGACAACGCACTGGTGCTCGGCCAGCGCAACGCCGAGTGGTGCGGCCACGGACCCGTTCTGGAAGAAGATCTGGCGCTGGCCAACCACGCACTCGACCACCTGGGCCAGGCGCGGCTGCTCTACCAGCACGCGGCCGCTCTGATCAATGCCGACCCGAGCCTGGCAGCGCGCTTTGCCCACCTGCAGGGCGCACGCGTCAACGGTGCGATCACCGAGGACACGCTGGCGTACTTCCGCAGCGGCCGTGAGTTCCTCAACTTCACGCTGCTCGAACTGCCACACCATGGCCCGCTCGCCGGCCCGGCTCGCCAGGACCGCGACTACGCCACCACGATCGTGCGCAACTTCCTGTACGCCGCGCTGATGCGCCTGTGGTGGGAGGCGTTGCAAGGCAGCGCCGATGCCCAACTCGCGGGCGTCGCCGCCAAGTCGCTCAAGGAGGTGCGCTACCACCTGCAGCATGCGGGCGACTGGTTGGTGCGCCTGGGCGACGGCACCGACGACAGCCACGCGCGCGTGCAAGCCGCGTTGAACCACCTCATGCCGTACACGCAGGAGTTCTGGAGCGGGGGCGACGCCGAAGCCGAGGCCGCGGCCAGCGGCACCGGCGTGGCACTGGCCACACTCCAACCCGCGTGGGATGCGCTGGTGGATGAAGCGCTGGCCGAGGCCACGCTCAAGCGCCCCGGTACGGCAGGCCACTTGCCGCAAGGCAAGCAAGGCCTGCATTCCGAGCACATGGGTTTTCTGCTGGCCGAGATGCAAAGCCTGGCGCGCGAACACCCTCAAGCGGTGTGGTGATGGACGCCACGGTGCGCGCCGATCCATTGCAGGCGGTGCGAGGCGCGATCGCTCACCTGAGCGATCCCGAGATCCCGATCGTGAGCCTCACCGAACTCGGCATCCTGCGCGAGGTGCGCATGGGTGCCGACGGCGTGGCCGAGGTGGTCATCACGCCCACCTACTCGGGCTGTCCGGCGATGGGCCAGATCGAGGACGACATCCGTGCCGCACTGGCCAGCGCCGGCCTGACGGCGCGTGTGGTGACCCAGCTCGCCCCCGCCTGGACCACCGACTGGATGACGCCCGCCGCGCGCGAGAAGCTGCGCGCCTACGGCATTGCGCCACCGAACGGGCGCGCTGCACATGGCAGCGACAAGGTGGTCACGTTCGCGCGCCGGGCCGCCAGCCAGCCCGTGCCCTGCCCGCGCTGCGGCTCCACCCACACCACCGAAACCTCGCCCTTCGGCTCGACGGCGTGCAAGGCGCTTTATCGCTGCCTCGATTGCCTCGAACCCTTCGACCTCTTCAAGCCGTATTGACCATGAACACCCCTCCCCGCGGATTTGTCGAGCTGCCCGTTGCGCGCGTGAGCCCGGAGGCCGCGGGCTCGGTGGCCGTCACGCTCGCCGTACCAGAGGCGCAACGCGGTGCATTCGCCTTCGAGCCCGGGCAGTTCCTCACCGTATGCGCGCGCATCGACGGCAAAGAGGTGCGGCGCAGTTACTCCATCAGCAGCGCCCGCAGCGTGTTCACCCACAAAGGCGAACTGACGCTGGGCATCCGTCCGGTGGAAGGCGGCGTGTTCAGCAACTGGGCCGCCACGCAACTCAAGGCCGGCGACACGCTGCAGGCCATGCCACCCGATGGCCGCTTCACCGTGCACCGCCCGCGCGCGCTGCACCGCGTGGGTTTCGCGGCGGGCTCGGGCATCACGCCCATCCTGTCGATCATGACGAGCACGCTCGAAGAATCGCCGACCGCGAAGTTCACGCTCGTCTACGGCAACCGCCGCATGGCCAGCGTGATGTTCAATGAGGCCCTCCAGGACCTGAAGGACCGCTACCGCGACCGGCTCACGCTGATCCACATCCTGTCGCGCCAGGCGCAAGAGGTGCCGCTGCTCGAAGGTCGCATCGATGGCGACAAGGTGCGCGAGATCATCGCCACGCTGCTGCCGGTGGCCAGCATGGACGAGGTCTTCATCTGCGGCCCCGAGGCCATGATCGAGGCCACCGAGCAGGCGCTGCTCGGCGCCGGCGTGAAGCCTGAGCGTATTCACACCGAGCGCTTCACCTCGCCCACGCTGGAAGCCCTGCCGAGGGCCGAACGTGCGAAGGTGCAGCTCGGCCACACGGAACACAGTGAGGGCGAGGTCGCGCTCACCGTGGTGCTCGACGGGAAACCGCACGACCTGCGAATGGGCCGCGACCAGCGCGTGCTCGACGTCGCGCTGGAGGCCGGGCTCGACCTGCCGTGGTCGTGCCGCGGTGGCGTGTGCTGCACCTGCCGCGCCAAGGTGATGGAAGGCAGCGTGCAGATGGACAAGAACTTCACGCTCGAGCCCTGGGAGATGGAACAGGGCTTTGTGCTGAGTTGCCAGGCACGGCCCACCACGGACCGCATCGTCGTGAGCTACGACGAGCGCTGAGCGTCGCGCTCATTCCGCATAGATCACCACCGGCGCGACACCCGCGCGAACCAGGCCGATGCGTTCGGCGCCGGCACGGCTGAGATCGATCACACGACCCGGCGCGAACGGGCCACGGTCGTTGATGCGCACCACCACCGCCTGCCCGCTCGCCGGGTTCAACACCCGCACCCGCGTGCCGAAAGGCAAGGTCTTGTGGGCCGCGGTCAGGGCGTTCATGTCGAAAACCTCGCCACTGGCGGTGCGCCGGCCGTGGTGCTGCGCGCCGTACCACGAGGCGATGCCGCGTTCGATCTCACGGCCGTCGCTGACCACGCCAGCATCGTCGCCCGACGAGCGCGGTGGTCCGCTGGCGCAGCCCGCGAGGGCGGCGACCAGGGCCAAGGCGATCAGGGAGCGAACGGCGGGCATGGGTTCAGTTCGGATCCAGGCGGCGCAGCAACTCCAGTGTGGCCACGCTCTGGTTCATCGTGTAGAAGTGCAGGCCCGGCACACCGCCGTTGCACAGTTGCTCACACAAGTCACTCACCACATCGAGCCCGAAGGCCTTGATCGACGCGGTGTCGTCGCCGTAGGCCTGCAACCGCAGTCGGATCCAGCGCGGGATCTCGGCGCCGCAAGCGTCCGAGAAGCGCATCAACTGTGTGGAACTGGTGATCGGCATGATGCCCGGCACCACCGGGATGTCGGCGCCAAGCTTGTAGGCGTCATCCACGAAGCGGAAGTAGGCGTCGCTGTTGTAGAAGTACTGCGTGATCGCCGAATGCGCGCCGGCCTTCACCTTGGTGACGTAGGCCTTGAGGTCGGCTTCGGGCGACTTGGCCTGCGGGTGCACCTCGGGGTAGGCCGCCACCTCGATGTGGAAGTCGTCGCCCGACTCGGCGCGGATAAAGGCCACCAGGTCGCTCGCGTACTGGAACTCGCCGCCCAGACCATAGCCGCTGGGCAGGTCGCCGCGCAGCGCGACCAGGCGCTTGACGCCCATGGCCTTGAGCTGCGCGAGTTGTTCGCGCACGCCGGCGCGTGTGGCGCCGATGCACGAAAAGTGCGATGCCGCGTCCACGCCCTCGGTCAGGATTTCCTTCACGGTGCCGAAGGTACCGGCCTGCGTGGAGCCGCCGGCGCCGTAGGTGACCGAGCAGAACACCGGCCGGCGTGCATAGAGCTGCTGGCGCACCGCGCGCAGCTTGTCGGCGCCCTCGGGCGTCTTGGGCGGGAAGAACTCGAAACTGATAGGCAGGTTCATGCCGGTTTCCGGACGAAGACGAAGAACTCGCGGTTGCCATCGCCACCGGCGATGGGACTGTCGAAATAATCGCGCACCTCAAGGCCCAGGCCTTGCAGCGCGGTGGTGATGCGCTCGCGCACCAGCGGGAAGGACGCCGCGTCCTTGCCATGCTCGAAAGGTGGAACTCAATAATTGCCTTTGTGAAGGAACTACTTGGCGACCGGAATTTCCTCGCCCACAACTTCATGACTACCTACCGGTCCCCTTCCGGCGAGGTGGAGATTCACGTAGGCCCGTCCCTTGCAGGGTCCATTCTTGGCAAGGATCGTCGCGATCCCATGAACGCCGAAGAGGTCCATAACGTTTGCGAGGACATCGCGCTAGCAAACGATCTTGTGGAAGACTTTCACCGGCACTGCGCCCTGATTGGTCCCCCGCCCGCTCGTCTGTTCCGACCGATATCGCGGCGGCGCCCAAGCATCGGGGAGAGAAGATCGCGACGCGGAGCCGGGCAGAAGTAGCGCCGCAAGCTGACGATTCGGATCAACATCCGCCGCGAACTCATCAGATGTCCGCAGCGCGCTCCGCCTCGCTGAGTTCCGCCGCCTCTGCGTGCCCCTGTAGAAGTGACGTCCGGCCCGATCGGTGTTCCCGCCAGGTCCGCAGCATGATGTCCCTCGCGGTCTTGAACTCGACATGCATCTCGTCTGCGATTCTGCGCGCGCTCTCGCGTAAGACCGCTTCGACCTCGGCGATCTCTTGGGCGACGAGCCTGGTCGTCTGCAGCGCTGCCTCGGAAGCGAGGACGTAGATGCCTTCGGCCTCGGCGTTCCGCCGGCGAAGGGCACGGGCCTCCTCCTCGAGCTTCTGGATCCGCGCCAGCTCGTACCGGTCGGGATCCGCCTCCGGAAGGACACTGCCTTCCCGCGCCGTTCTGACTGGCACCTCGGTGTTCGCGTCCGCCGCGATCTGGCGCAGCGCCTGTTTCGTGCTCGCACCATTTCCTAGGAGCTGACCCGGGTGCAGGGTACGGTTCAGCCTCTGGGCGACCCGTTCCAGGTCGAAGCGACGATTCCGGCCTTCACCGACGAAGCAGCCGTCGAGCTTGCCCTCGCGGACGTACTGGCTCACCCGGCTCTTGTCGACGCCCAGCTCGCGTGCCAGCTCAGTCGCCGTCATCTGCCTCGTCATCGTAGAGCGCCTTAGTTGAGGTTGAGGCCGTGGGGTTGAGGCTTGTTGAAAAGTTGAGCGGGCCGAAACTCATGCGCTCAGCCGCCCCGTATACGCCGGGCTCCCGGAAGGACCCGAGAGGGGTAGGGCCGTCATGCCCGACCGGCTGGAATGGCAGCGGCCAGACTGGCGAGCGGGTCAGTGTGCCATGCCCGCACCCGCGCCGCCGCGGTATCGCAGAATTGTGCCGCTGCCTCGGGTCCGACCGTGTCGACCATCAGGTCGACGTTCGCCACCATCGCGCCCATCACGAGGATGTCGAACGGAACCTCTGTCACCCGGTTCAGCTCGATGAGTGCACCCGTCACCATGTCGGCAGCTTGGTCGATCATCTTCACGCGTTCTTCTTCAGACATGTCGTATCCTCGCTCCAATTGCGGGCTGTCCATCTGGAACCGATGGAACCGATGGAACCGATGTTTCGGGATTGTCCGCGCACGCACACGCGCGCGCGTACGTGAGGCGATGCGGAAAGGATGGTTCCATCGGTTCCATCGGTTCCACTCTCTTCATCGAAGGCCCTCCGGTCTGGCCCTCAGCGCAATCCCGCGCCAGACCTTCACCTTCTTCCCCTCGACTCGCGTCTGGTCGCGCCGGAAGCCACGACGGCCTAGGTTGTCGCCGAACCGGTTGGCCGGACCAGGCGCGACCCCGGCCGCTTCGGCGTAGATCTTCCAGCTCTCGAACAGGTCGCGGCTCGTCTCCCACGCATGGGCAGACGTCGAGTCTGTGATGCACTCCTCCTCGAGCCACTGGCCGATTACGTCCTGCTGCTCGAAGTATTCGTTCGTTGCAGCCATGATGACGGCCGGGCGGATAAGGCCGTTCTCCAGCCAGTCGCGCGCCCCGTTGATGGCCCACCTGAGGATCCCAGGCCATTCCGCGCGGAGCTTGTCCTCGAGCTGCAGGTCGACCTCCGCAGGTGTCTGCGTGAACGGCACCATGAGGAACCGCCGCCGCGCCGCCTGGTCTACGTTCCTGAGGATCGGCCGGACGTTGCCCGCGATCGACAACTTGAACGCTGGACGGAAGGTGAAGGGGTCCTGCCTCATGAACCGCGCAGTGATCGGATCGCCGCCGGTGAGGGCCTTGATCCGGCTCTCCGCCCAGCGGCGACCCTCCTCTGTCTCGCTCGCCGTGACGACGCGAGCGCCGCGGAGGGCGGCGAGGTCCACGGGATGCCGGTCCCCTTGGCTTGCGGTGAAGGTGTCCATCGCGGCCGTCGTCGCGTAGGATCCGGCAAGGCCGGTGATCGTGTTCAGGAACACCGACTTCCCGTTGCCACCCGGGCCGTAGAAGAACGCGAGCGAGTGCTCCCGGGTGTCACCGGTGAGGGAGTACCCGGCCCACTGCTGCAGGAAGCGCATCAGCCCCTCGTCAGCGCCGGTCGTGTCCTCGAGGAACCGGTGCCACGTCCCGCAAGCCTCGTGCTCGGCCGGGGCTACGGCCGCGATCTTGGTGATGTAGTCCGACGCCTGAGGCGTTCTGACCCCGCCAGTTCGAAGGTCGACGGTGCAGCCGGGGCACGCGAGCAGGAAGGGGTCGCGGTCCCACTGGTCGCTGTTCACCGCGTGACGCTGATCAGCTCTGGCAAAGAACTCGACGCCGCGCGCAAAGCCCGACCGTAGCGCGGTCGCCCGCTCGCTCTTCTTCACGGCGGCGCTCGACCGCCTGGCAATGTCGCGAGCATAGTCGAACGCAGCTGCCTTCGAATCCTGCCGCCAGTGATCCCCGAGAAATTCGTACCAGCGGCCAGCGTTATGGTCGAACTTCAGCCGGGCGGAATACATGGCAGTGAAGGCGAGGGCGCACCCGTCCTCTGTGACCTCGTCCGGTAGGTCGCGGTCTTCGGGATGGTTCGGGCCTGCGTCGGGCGGTCCCTCCGGTGGCGGTCCTTCCAGAGGGGCGCCATCCGAGGGCGGGAGGCCGACGCCCTCCATGTCGACGCGCTCGAGGTCCCCGAGAATGTTGCGCGCTTTGGCGATGCCGGGTGGAAGATCGACCTCCTCGCCGCGCTCCACGATCCGCTTCACCTCATCCAGCCTATCGGTCATCTCGTGACCTCCTTGGCGGCGCGGCTTACAAATGCGTTCCGACGGTCGTGGGGGAGGGACAAGAACGCGACCAGGGCGTAGACCTCACGCTCGCGCTGTGAAGCAGCGGCGGCCCAAATTGTCGCCGTCCCGACCAGGTCAACCAGCGGCGGCCATGGTACACCGGCCTCGCCCATCACCTTGAGCACGACACTTTCGGCGTCGTCCTGATCAAGCGAAGCGAGAAACGCCGCCGCGATGAGCTTGCGTTCGGAATCCGTCAGGCCCCGTACAAGGACATCGGGAACCGATCCCCAAAGTGCCGGATCGCCCCTTGTGACCGCGAAGTCGAGCGCATCGTACACCTGCCCCCGGCGAGAAACGCCGTTATCATGTTCGCCGGGCGTTCCCGCTCTGTCCTGATAACCGTTTTCGGATAAGTCCTTGGTCGCGCTGGCGATGCCTCGGGATTTGCAATCCGCTGCGTAACCACTCCGCCAACTCGCCTCGCGGAACCGCGATCTATACCATGCACAAAGGTCACGCAAGCGATCTTCCCCGGTCGCCGCAGTTGCGGCGTGGCGGGAGATGTGGCACATCTTCGAAGAATCTGAACAGTTGAGTTTAGTCTCCATGACCGACTTCCCCGCGCGCCGCAGAACCATGGTCGATACGCAGGTCCGCCCCTCGGACGTGACGAAGTATCCGATCATCGAGGCGATGCTCGAGGTCCCGCGCGAGCTTTTCGTTCCGGCGGGCCGCAGGGAGGCCGCCTATATCGGGGAGAACGTCCCCCTCGCGCCCGGGCGGGTGATCCTCGAGCCCCGGACGCTCGCCAAGATGCTCGACGCGCTCGACATCCGCGACGACGAACTCGTGCTCGTCCTCGGCGCGGGGCTCGGCTATTCTGCGGCGGTCATCGCGCATCTCGCCCAGGCCCCTGTACACGCTCGCGATGATCGACATCGGCTCGCGCGAACAAGGCATCACGTTGGTGAACAGCACCGCCGTGCTGGTGATGAGCTACACGCTGGGCGGCGTGCTCGCGCCCGCGCTGGGCGCCGCGGCGCTGCAGTGGTCGCCGGCGCTGGGCTTTCCCGCACTGCTGCTGGGCGTGGCCGCCTTGGGGGTATGGTTGCTGCGGCGCCCGGAACCCTGAGCCGCGCCGCGCCTCTCACCCCGTGTTTGCACAAGGACCCTTGCCATGGCCATTCCCTGGATCGCTGCGCTCAAGATCATTCCCTGGGGCGACGTGATCGAGCACGCGCCCAAGGTGCTCAACGCCGCGCGCAAGCTGCTCGACAAGCAAAAGGCACCTAGCGTGCCCGTGCCCGCCAGCGCGCCGCTGGACCCGAATGCAGAGCCACCCAGCCTGGGCGAGTTGCGCAACCGTTTGATCGAAGCGCGTCAACTGATCGACCAGCAAACCACGGCGCAGCAGCAGATGGCACAGACGCTGAGCGAACTGGCCGAGCAGAACGCGCGGCTGGTGGAGGCGGTGAACCTGCTGCGCGTGCGCACGCGCATGCTGATGGTGGTGATCGCCCTGCTCGCGCTGGGCGTTTTCATGCTGTTTGTGCGCTGATCAGCGGGGCTCGGCCTCCACCGCCGCATCACAGCCCACACCCGCCGCGATCCAGCGCCGCGCCAGCCGGCGCAGCAGCGGCGCCGCAAACGCCCAGCGCGGGCCGAGCACACGCGCCGGGTCGGTGATGGCGCCGCACCGGTAGATCGTCAAGCGGTCGTCCCAGCGCAGCGCGTCACACGCGCCGTGGCGCTTGCGCGAGATCACCCGCCCCAGCGGGCAGGGCTCCAGCAGGCAGCACACGCCGCAGCCGTTGCACGGCGCGCCCAGCGCGGGCTTGGCCGGCGCCGCGGGTTCGATGTGGATCACCTGCCCCGCACGCACCGATCGCCTCACTGCCGTGCGAGCACCGGCGCCAGCACGCGCCCGGTGTGCGTGCCCGCAGCCACCACCGCCTCGGGCGGGGCCGCGGCCACCACGCGGCCGCCTCCAGCACCGCCTTCGGGGCCCAGGTCGATGATCCAGTCGGCCTCGGCCATCACGTCGAGGTCGTGCTCGATCACCACCACGCTGTGGCCGCCGTCCACCAGGCGGTGCAGCACGCGGATGAGCTTTTCCACGTCGGCCATGTGCAGACCCACGGTGGGTTCGTCGAGCACGTACAAGGTGTGCGGCGCCTTCTGGCCGCGCCGCCCGACGTCATCGCGCACCTTGCTGAGTTCGGTGACCAGCTTGATGCGTTGCGCCTCGCCGCCGCTGAGGGTGGGCGACGGCTGGCCGAGCGTGAGGTAGCCCAGGCCCACGTCCTTGAGCAGTTGCAGCGGGTGGCTGATGGCGGGCATGGAGGCGAAGAAATCCACCGCCTCGTCCACCTCCATCTGCAGCACGTCGCCGATGCTCTTACCCTTCCAGGTGACGGCCAGCGTCTCGAGGTTGAAGCGCGCGCCGTGGCAGGTTTCGCAAGGCACCTTCACATCGGGCAGGAAGCTCATCTCGATGGTGCGCATGCCCTGGCCCTCGCAGCTGGGGCAGCGGCCTTCGCCGGTGTTGAAGCTGAAACGACCCGGGCCATAGCCGCGCGCCTTGGCCTCCAGCGTGTCGGCGAACAGCTTGCGCACCGTGTCCCAGAAGCCGATGTAGGTGGCGGGGCAGGAGCGCGGCGTCTTGCCGATCGGGGTCTGGTCGACCTCGAGCACACGGTCCACCGTTTCGCTGCCGAGCAGCTTGTCGCAGCCGCTCCACGCGGGGCGATCGCCCTTGTCCCAGCTTTTCTTGCCAGCCGCCGTGCTGCGCATCTGCACCGCGGCCGCCACGTTGGTCAGCAGCACGTCGCGCGCGAGGGTGCTCTTGCCCGAGCCGCTGACGCCAGTGACCACCACCAGGCGCTTGAGCGGCACGGCCACGTCGAGCTTTTGCAGGTTGTGCAGCGCAGCGCCGCGCAGCTCCAGCGCATCGTCCGCGGCCTTCACCACGCGCCGCGGCTGCAGCGGGTGCTTCATGGCGTGCAGCAGGTAGCGTCCGGTCAGCGAATCGGCCGTGGCCGACAGATCGGCCACCGTGCCCTGCGCCACCACACGCCCGCCGCGCTTGCCCGCGCTGGGGCCGATGTCGATGATGTGATCGGCGCGGCGGATGGTGTCTTCGTCGTGCTCCACCACCACCAGGGTGTTGCCCTGTTCGCCGAGCTGGTGCAGCGCGTCGAGCAGGATCTGGTTGTCGCGCGGGTGCAGGCCGATGGTGGGCTCGTCCAGCACGTAGCACACGCCCTGCAAATGACTGCCGAGCTGCGCCGCGAGGCGGATGCGCTGCGCCTCGCCACCGCTGAGCGTGGGCGCGCCGCGGTCGAGCGTGAGGTAATTCAGGCCCACCTGTTCGAGAAACGCGAGCCGGCTTTCGATTTCGGGCAGCAGGTCGCGCGCGATGTCGATCTCGCGACCGGACAGGCCGCTGCCGGCCATCAGGTTCTGGACCCAGCGCCGCACCTCGGTGACGGACAGCCGGGCAATGTCGGTGATGGCCACGCCCCCGAAGCGCACGGAACGCGCCTGGGCGTTCAGGCGCGTTCCTTCGCAAGTCGGGCAGGCTTCATCGCCCACGCCTTCCACCTCGGGCTCGGCAAAGCTCTGCTCGCGGCCCTTCTCGTTGTCGTCACGCACCGAATCGTCGAGCGCCTTGCGCTGCTCGCGCGAGAGCTTCACGCCCGTGCCCACGCAGTCGGGGCACCAGCCGTGTTTGCTGTTGTACGAGAACAGGCGCGGATCGAGCTCGGGGTAGCTGGTGCTGCACACCGGGCAGGCGCGCGCGGTGCTGAACACCTCGACGCGGCCGATGTCGCGCGTGGAACGGCCGTCCGCGATCGCGTCCTTCAGGCCATCCAGCGGGTGCAGCAGGTGCAGCGTGCCCTTGCCCAGTTCCAGCGTCTTGGCCAGTTGCGCACGCAGGTGCGCTTCGTCGGCCGGATCGATCACGAAATCGGCCACTGGCAGCTCGATGGTGTGCTCCTTGAAGCGGTCGATGCGCGGAAAACTGGTGGTGGGCAGAAACTCGGCGTCGACACGCAGATGGGTGTGGCCGCGCGGACGCGCCCAGTCGGCCAGCTCGGTGTAGACGCCCTTGCGGTTGACCACCAGCGGCGCGAGCAGGCCCACGTGCTGGCCGGCGTGCTTGCGCAGCAGGGTGGCGGCGATGCTGTCGGCGCTTTGCGGCTTCACCGCCGCACCGTCGTGCACGCAGTGCTGGGTGCCCAGCTTCACGTAGAGCAGACGCAGGAAGTGCCAGACCTCGGTGGTGGTGCCCACCGTGCTCTTGCGCCCGCCGCGCGAGAGGCGCTGTTCGATGGCCACCGTGGGTGGGATGCCGTACACCGCGTCCACCTCGGGCCGCCCCGCGGGCTGCACGATGCTGCGCGCGTAGGCATTGAGACTCTCCAGGTACCGCCGCTGGCCTTCGTTGAACAGGATGTCGAAGGCCAGTGTGCTCTTGCCCGAACCGCTCACGCCCGAGATGACGTTGAACTTGCCGCGCGGGATGTCGACACTGAGCCGCTTGAGGTTGTGCTCCTTGGCGTTGACGATGCGGATGGCGTTGCCACCCGCCGCATAGCGTGAGGCGGGCCTGCCGGCATAAGGGATGGCCGGCGCTTCGTTCACCGCGACCACGCGGTCCATCGCGAGGGCGTACTCGCGCAGGGCACGCGCGGTGTGGCTGGTGGGGTGTTCGCGCACCGCCTCGGGCGTGCCCTCGGCCACCACGGTGCCGCCGCCCGATCCGCCCTCGGGACCAAGGTCGATCAGCCAGTCGGCGGCGCGGATCACATCGAGGTTGTGCTCGATGACGACCAGCGAATGACCGGCGTCGATGAGCTTGCGCAGCGAGCGCATGAGCTTGGCGATGTCGTCGAAGTGCAGGCCGGTGGTGGGCTCGTCGAACAGGAACAACGTGCCCTTGCGCGACAGCGGCTGGCGGCTCGCGCTCGCGGACTTGGCGGCCTCGGCCAGGAAGCCCGCGAGCTTCAAGCGCTGCGCCTCGCCGCCCGACAAGGTGGGCACGGGCTGACCGAGCTTCACGTACTCCAGGCCGACGTCCACGATCGGCTGCAGGGCACGGATCACTTCGCGGTCGTTCGCGAACAGGTGAGCGGCTTCGTTCACCGTGAGTTCGAGCACGTCGGCCACGCTGAGCAGGCGTCCGCCGCGCTCGATCTTCACCTCCAGGATCTCGGGCCGGTAGCGTTTGCCATCGCAATCCGGGCAGCGCAGGTACACGTCGGAGAGGAACTGCATCTCCACATGCTCGAAGCCCGAGCCGCCGCAGGTGGGACAGCGGCCGTCGCCGCTGTTGAAGCTGAACTTGGCCGGCGTGTAGCTGCGCTCGCGCGCCAGCGGCGCGTCGGCGAACAGGGCACGGATCGCGTCCCATGCACCGACGTAACTCACCGGATTGGAGCGCGCGGTCTTGCCGATGGGCGACTGGTCAACGAAGACCACGTCAGCCAGCTGCTCGGCACCGAGAAGGCGGTCGTGGGCGCCCGGGGTTTCGGTGCTCTGGCCGAAGTGGCGCATGAGCGCGGGTGCCAGCACGTCTTGAATAAGCGTGGACTTGCCCGAGCCCGACACGCCCGTCACCACCACCAGGCGCTGCAGCGGGAATTCCACCGACACGCGCTTCAGGTTGTGTTCGGTGGCGCCCTCGAGGATGAGCCGTGGCGTGCTGTCGGTCACCGCGCGCTTGAAGCCCATGCCGATGGTCTTGCGCGCGCCCAGGTAGGCACCGGTAAGCGTGTCGGCCGCACGGATCTGCTCGGGCGTGCCGTCGAACACGATCTGCCCGCCGCGCTCGCCCGGGCCTGGGCCCATGTCGATGAGGCGGTCGGCGGCGAGCATGACGGCCGGGTCGTGCTCCACCACCACCAGCGTGTTACCGGCGTCGCGCAGGCGCTTCATCGCGTCCACGATGCGCCCCATGTCCCGCGGGTGCAGGCCGATGCTGGGCTCATCGAGCACGAACAGCGTGTTGACCAGCGAGGTGCCGAGCGCGGTGGTGAGGTTGATGCGCTGCACCTCGCCGCCGCTGAGCGTGCGGCTCTGGCGGTCCAGCGTGAGGTAGCCGATGCCGACCTCGCAGAGGTAGCGGATGCGGGTGTTGATTTCTTCCAGCAACAGCTTGAGCGCCTGCTGCTCACCGGCGCTGCCGGCCTGTGCGGGCGCGATCGAATCGAAGAAGCGCCGCAGACTGGTGAGGGGCATCAACATGAGGTCGTGCAGGCACAGGCCGGGCAGCGCTTCCAGCTGCGCGCGGCTCCAGCGTACGCCGGCAGGCAGGTAGCGCTGCGCCGGCGGCAGCACCGCATCGGCCTGCGCCTGGGTGCCGATGCGCCAGAGCAGGCTGTCGGTCTTCAGGCGCGCGCCGCGGCAGACCGGGCATTCGGTGTAGCTGCGGTACTTCGACAAGAGCACGCGGATGTGCATCTTGTAGGCCTTGCTCTCCAGGTACTCGAAGAAGCGGCCCACGCCGTACCAGTGCTGGTTCCACTTGCCGTTCCACTGCGGCGAGCCGTTCTTCACCCAGTCCTGCTGCTCGGGCGTGAGCTTGGCCCAGGGCGTGTCGCGCGGAATGCCCGCGGCCTCGGCGTGGCGCATCAGGTCGTCCTGGCACTCCTTCCACGCGGGCGTCTGGAACACCTTGATGGCGCCGTTGCGCAGTGTGAGCTTGTCGTTCGGTATCACGAGGCCGTAGTCGACGCCGATGACCCGACCAAAGCCGCGGCAGCTCTCGCACGCGCCCACGGGCGAGTTGAACGAGAACATCGAGGGCGTGGGCTCGGTGTAGCGGATGTCGCTTTCCGGGCAATGCAGGCCGGTCGAGAATTTCCAGATGTCGGGTTCGCCTTCGTCCTTGAGCGCATAGACCGTCAGACGCCCGCCGCCACGCTTGAGACCGACCTCGATCGCCTCCATCACGCGCGCGGCGTCGGCTCCCGCCAGACGAAATCGGTCGGCCACGACGTCGAGCACCTTCACGGCCTCGATCGCCGGCTTGGCCTTTTTGCCCTTCGCCGAAGCCTCTTCCTTCGCCTCGCGCTGCACCGTGCGCTCGGCCTGCACGCGGGTGTAGCCGCTGGCCGAGAGCCACTGCTCCACCTCGTCGGCGGTGGTGTTGGCCGGCAGCTCGACCGGGAAGGTCAGCACCAGCCGCGGGTCACCTTGCGCGGCGCTGCGCCGCTGCAGCTCGGCATGGATGGTCTCGGGCGAGTCGTGGCGCACCGGCAGCGCCGTCTCGCGGTCGAACAGCTCGGCCCCGCGCGCGAACAGCAGCTTCAGGTGGTCGTTGAGCTCGGTCATCGTGCCCACGGTGGAGCGCGAGGAGCGCACCGGGTTGGTCTGGTCGATCGCGATAGCGGGCGGTACGCCTTCCACGCGGTCCACCGCCGGCTTGTCCATGCGGTCCAGGAACTGCCGCGCGTAGGCGCTGAAGGTCTCGACGTAACGGCGCTGGCCTTCGGCAAACAGGGTGTCGAACACCAGGCTGGACTTGCCCGAACCGCTGGGACCGGTCACCACGGTGAGCTCACCGGTGCGGATGTCCAGGTCCAGCCCCTTGAGGTTGTGCTGGCGGGCGCCGCGGATGCGGATGAGGCCCTCGGCTGCGCCGGCGTCGGCCGAACCCTCGGGCGCGGCCTGCGGGCTGGTGTCGGGACGGAGATCGTCGGACATGAAGGCTCCAGAACAGGAAGCGGAAGATTCTAGGGACCGCCCGGACACCCCGAGGCGCAGTACGTCATTTCCACAGTAGAACCTCCTGGGGGTATGCGGCCAGAATCTCGCGCCTTTCATCAGGAGAACCCGCATGACGATTCGATGGCTCGCCGCCCTGGCGATGTCCTTGGCGCTCGGCGCCGCCCACGCCCAGCTGCGCATCGGCCAGCCGTCCGGCTTCACCGGCTCGGTGGCAGCGGGCGTGAAAGAGAACACCGACGGTGCCCGGCTTTACTTCGACGCGGTGAATGCGCGCGGCGGCGTGAACGGTCAGCCCATCCAGCTGATTTCGGTGGACGACAAGTTCGACCCCAAAGTGACGGTGGAGGTATCGCGCGAGCTCATCACCGAGCGCAAGGTACTGGCGTTGTTCCTCAACCGCGGCACCCCACACGCGCAGGCCTTGCTGCCGTTGCTGGCCGAACACAAGGTGCCGCTGGTGGCGCCCAGCACGGGCGCCATGGTGTTGCACGAGCCGGTCAACCCCTGGGTGTTCAACGTGCGCGCCACCTACCAGCGTGAGGCGGCACGCGCCATCGAACACCTCGCGAGCATCGGCCAGAACCGCATCGCCATCATCGAGACCGACGACTCCTTCGGCGCCGACAGCGCCGCCGGCGCCATGCAGGGCTTTGCCAAGGTGAAGCTCGAACCCGTGCTGCGCCAGAAGACACCGCGCGACAAGCCCGACTACAGCGGCGTGGCGGCCGAAGTGGCCCGGCTGCAGGCCCACGCTGTGATGGTGATCGCCTCGGCAGGCAACACGGCCAGCGCGGTCAAGGCCCTGCGAGCCGCGGGCTCGCGCGCACAGGTGGTCACGCTGTCGAACAACGCCTCCGACGGCTTCATCAAGCTGCTCGGTGAACACGCACACGGCGTCATCGTGACCCAGGTGTTCCCCAATGAGCGCTCGGTGAGCTACGGCCTCATCAAGGAAGCGCAGGACCTGGCCCGCGCCAAGGGCCTGCCTGGCGTCTCGCCCGCCATGATGGAGGGCTTTGCGGCCGCCAAGGTGCTGACCGAAGGGCTGCGCCGCGCCGGCGCCAACCCCACCCCACAAAAGCTGCGGGATGCACTGGAGGGCATGACGCGATTTGACCTGGGCGGCCTCACGGTGAGCTACAGCCCCACCAACCACACCGGCCTGGACTTCGCCGATCTCTCCATCATCGACGCCTCGGGCCGCTTCCGGCGCTGAGCAAAAAAAGGCGTGGCACCTTGCGGTGACCACGCCCAACCTTGGAGAACAAACGTTGCGGGCCGCGCTTACAGCATGCCCGAGAGATACATGATTGCGCTCGTGGCAGCGAACTCGAATTCGACGAAGGATTCGAAATCCTTGCCGCTGGTGAAGGCCTGTGTCCAGCCGTTCTTTTCCACCGCCTGGCGCCAGGCCTGGGTCTTCACCGCCTCACCCACCGCCATCGTGAGCACGTCGCGCTGCGCCGCGGTGATGCCGGGCGCGCCGTACACACCGCGCCAGTTGCCGATGATCACATCGTGACCCTGCTCCTTGAGGGTCGGGGTGTCGGGCAACGCAGGCAAGCGGCGTTGCGAGCTGACACCCAGCAAACGCAGGCGCCCGGCCGCGACCTCCTTGGCGAATTCACCGTAACCGCTGCCGATGACATCGACATCGCCTTTGTAGAGCGCGGCCAGTGCGTCGGCACCGCCCGCCTGTGGGGCGTAGCTGATGGCGCGTGGCGCCACGCGCACGCTGCGCGCGAACATGGCCGTGGCGATGTGCTCGGTGGACCCCCGGGAACCGCCGCCGAATCGCACGGCGTCGGGGGACTTCTTCAAGCGCTCGGCCACATCGCGCATCGACGTGAGGGGCGAAGTGGTCGGCACCGCGAACACGCTGTATTCGCTCGTGAGGCGCGCAATCGGCGTGCACTGCTGAAGGCGCAAGGGTGACTTCGTCGACACCAGGCCGCCGATCATCACCGCCCCCATCACCAACATCGCATTCGGGTTGCCCGGCGCGTCCTTGAGGAATTGCGCCAGGCCGATGGTGCCGGCGGAGCCTCCCTTGTTTTCGAAGGCGACTTCGCGAAAGCGCTGCGCCTCGATCAGCGCCGCGCCCAGCGCGCGGCCGGTGGCATCCCATCCACCGCCCGCGTTGGCGGGGATCAGCATGGAAAGGCGGTTCGGGTTGTTGGCCGGTGTGTTGGCCAGGGCCGGCAACCACGCGGCTGCCGCGAGCCCGCTCAGGGCCTTGAGAAAGTCGTTGCGACGCATGAAACCTCCAGGGTGTGGCTGGCGAAGTGCCACGGAGCGCCAGTGGGTTCATGGTCCGCAGAGGCGCTGTCAGAACGCTGTCATCACACGGTCTGGCGGCAGTCGACGGCCACAGGAACTAGACGCCGGTACAAGGTGTTAGGCCGCAGTTGGCGGCGTTGTCTGAACCGGGCTGTCTGGCTCCGGACAGAGCACAAGACGACCTCGGTGCCTGGCGTCCCTGCGGGTTTTCAATTAGGCCAATCGGACAAGCGCCGGCACGCCACAGACCGGAACGAGTGGAAGGCGTCAAACCACCCAAGTGTGCAGAGCGCCTTCGCGAGGTGCCACTGCTCCACACCCACACGGAGAGAGACACATGACCACAAACCACGCATGGCGTGAGCAACTCCTGGATCTGATTGCCGACACACGCAAACAACTCGCCCTTCCTGCGGTTGCCGACGACACCACACCAGACAAGGCACTTCTGGTCGAGTTCCTGGTCGACGACGTGCGCTTCGACCTCCTGCACACGAACGGAGGGCCAGCCTCGGGGGCCGGTTTTCTATTGCAGTGCCACTTTGGAGAAGTGCGCCCCGATGCACCGGAGAAGGTGCTGGCCGACGTCATGACCAAGAACTGGTCGCTTGCTCGCGTCCAGCTGGGCCACTACGGCCTGGACGAGGACGGCAAGGTGCTCGTCTTCAACCTGCTGCAACCCATGGCAGGGCTCACCGGGGTTCAGTTGGCCGAGGCCATGACCGACATCAGCGCCGTCGCCCGTCAGTGGCGCGCCGATCACCCGACCACCGTTCAGTAACCCACGCAGAGACCCACCATGACACCTTCACCCCTTCGCCAAAGGCTGATCAAGATGATCCAGGTCCTGCCACAGCAGCTGGAGCGGTTTGCGCTGGAGGACCCGCTACCGGACTGGGTCGACGTCATGGGTGCCGAGCATCTGGCCATCGAACTCCGGCTCGGCCCCACCCACTTCTGCATTGCACACAGCGATCTGCCCCCCCTTCAGAGCAGAGCCACGATCGAATCCAGGCTCGGCCCCGTACCAGCCGCCGGCAACGCAGAAACCTACCGGCAACTCCTCAAGATCAACCAACGCTGGGCCGCTACGCAGCCGGTCGGCTTTGGCATCGACCCGCAGTGTGGCCAATTTGTCTTCTCCAGCCTGCTCGACATTGCGAGCTCGGGCCCGCGCGATCTGGCGGATGCCCTCGAAGGGGGTGCAAGGGTAGCGCTGATGTGTCGCATGGGTCGTCTGTTGGGCGACGCCGATGCACCGGCATCAGCCACTACCCCTTGGCCCAATGGCCGAAGCGATTTCGCTCGCGCCTGACGAACACACCGAACAGACCCCAACACAGGACATCACCATGCACCGCACCTCATCATCAAGCTCCGGTTCAAGCCCGCGCACCATCTCGTCGACAAAAATCGATCCTTCTTCCACCCACGACGATTCGGTCAGCGGGGTTGGCAACGACGCCGCGCTGATGAGACGCTCCGGCCGAGCCTCGGCCCCCCCTGAAAAACACCCATGCATTCAGGCCTCGAACTGCTGGAACTGCTTAGGCGGCGTCACCGAAAACGACAACGGCGATGTGCTCGTGGACCTGTCGGGTATCGACGGAGGTGATTCGGAATTCCCATCGGTGTCCGAAGCTGTGTCAGGCGATAACGACGTCGACGCGACTGGCGCGGTCATGGTGCCTCTTCCGTCATTCACTTCACATGAGATCGCAGACCTCAAGACCGCGCTGACCAACGAGTCCAAGCATTGGTCAAACAAGTACAACGTCAACCACGCAGATCATGACCCGCAGTTCAAGCTGCTGATCGATGCTTATGTCCATGAGCAAGCCAAGTTTTCGGCGGCTATCGACAAGGGCACGTTGAGCCCCAAGGAAATTCTGGACACCAGCAACAAGCTGGGTACCTTGCTCATGCGCGCCTACGGTCTGGCCGACCAGAACGGATGGACCGAAACCACCCACTTGTGCATGCGCGACTCCGGTGAGGCCTATGCCACGCCTTCCAGGACCACCAACTGGTTCAACATGACGGCGGGCATCATGCGCGGCGTGGCATTGACCTCCGTCGCCACCTTGGGCGCAGCGGCAGGCGCCGCGCCGCTCACGCTCCTCTATGCCGGCTCGGCCATCAATTTCACCTACGTCGGCGTGCAGCTGGGCTTCTCGGTGATGCTGCCGCTGCAGAACGCGGGCGCACAAAGTGCCGCAGTGGCGCGGCAGGCGCAATGGGGGCCGTTGTACATGCCCAACCTGTTGTCCTCGAAATGCGTCAATCGTCAAGGCGGTGAATTCACCTTGGTGCCCAAGCAAAAGTTGCAAACAGAACTCCAGGAGATGAAGCGGCTAAAGGCGCTGTATGGCCAGGTCACCTGCGATCAACAGACCGTCATTGATGCAAAAGAACGTTCCGAAATCAAGCGAGATGCGGCCAGGGCACGCATCGAAAAGCGGATCCAAGCACTTAAGGAGCGCCTCCACAAGGCCCAGAATGCCGGCGCCGATATCGGTGGCAGCGGCAAAGCAGTGCTTGCCGCCGACGATCCACTGGTGGCCCTCGATGCGGCACAAAAACTGACCGGGACGGCGTACTCCCCTTCCGCCAAGTGGTTCTCGCGCACCAGCAAGGCCCTGGGCCAATACCAAGTGCATGACGCGGTCGTAAAGAACCTTGACGCAGCGCTTACGCAAGCGACAACGAACGATGGTGGCATCTACACGCTTGATGAGCAGGCACTGGCAGTCGCTCTGTCAAATGTGCCTGAGGCCGTCACAGGGCGCATGAACGCCCTGGCATGGGAGCTGGCTACCGTGGACCGGTACGAAACGCTCAACGTCCTGACCAATCAGGGGCACAGCCGCACGGTGCGCAACGCCTTGAACCTGATGGCTGCGCTCTTCTCGATGGTGGGCAATACCGAGGATTGGGGTTCAGTCGAAGAGGACACACGGGCACTCATTCAGGAGCTGACCCAGGTTGGGGCCGAACTGGCGCAGGAAGCGGCAAAGGCGGGCGCCGAGGCCAGCGGGCTGGCTGCAATGGCGCAGTATGTTCAATATGTATTGAATCTGGTCCCGAACATCTGGCAAGGGGCCATCGAATCGAAATGGGAAGTGCTTTCTTGGCTCACCTTGGTGGCACAGCCCTGCATTTACCAGTACACGCAAGGGGTGGCCACCGCCTTCGACCAAGAAAACAAACTGGCCACGCAGGCACAAATCATGGCCCTGACCAACCTGGGGCAGATCGTCAAGGGGGACCAGGTCAACCCCGCGGGCCTGGACGCGGCCATGAAGGGCTCGATGAAGACCCGCATGGAGCACTTCAAGGCGGCCCTTGAGTTCGACAGCAAGGTCTATAGCGAAGCCATGTGGTCATTGCTGGCGGACGAGGACCACATCACCACCGCGCAAGCCGCAACAGCCGTGATTGCAAAGGACGATACCGGCGAATCCCTGGAAATCTCGTGCACCTTCACGGGTCTGTCAACCGCGTTTGCGGCGTGCAAGAGTCCTGACGAGCGTGGCGCGTTGATTGGCAGGCTCGCCAACGCGCGCCAACTCACCGATGCCAAGAAGAGATCGCTGCAGGTCATTCTTGAGCTGTACGAGAAAAACCTGGTCAACATCGATCACGTAGGGAAGAACAATTTGGAGGCGCTGTTGGGCCCCGGGTCGACGCTGCCGCCGCAAAGCCAGGTCATGCTGGGTGGCGCGCTGCGTTACGCAATGGTGCCCAAGCACCTGCCTACCACCGATTCGCGCCACGACAGCGTTCAGAAGTACCTCAAATCCGCCGAGGGCAGGAAAGACGCAGAAATGGACGATCTGCTGGCCACGAAAAAGGGGCAGGTGGAGCGGTTCACCAACACCGCAGGCGTCAACCAGGCAACCCAGAAGATAGGGCAGACCTATGCGTGGGGATTGGCCGGTTCGGGCGGACCGACCACCATCAAAGCATTGACCACGCTCGTGAGCGAGGTTTTGAGGATGATGGGAGGCTACCAGGACATCGGTCTCAACCGGGCGGCCTTGGGCGTGAAGCTCGCGGGCAATGCGGTCTCGATTGTTGGCTCCGCCGCGGGCATCTTCCTAGGCTACGCATACCACAAATACATCCTGCTGAAGAACCTGCATCGCCAGCGCGATGTCAAGCTGAAGATTCCGTCGGTGGCCAACTCAGCGGTGCTGTCTGTACAGAACCGCGACTTCATGACCTTGCTCAGCATGGACCGCCTGCGCGGCCAGGTGACCAACTACGGCACTCTGGCTGCAGAGCGCATTCCCGAGGCAGCCTTGCCTGCGTCGCTGGAGAGCTTCAAGTCGTTCGTCCTGTCGGTGCTGCCGGCCTTTCTGGGGCAGGCGCAGGCGGGCGATGGCCCACCGGTGAACTTGGACCAATTGCCGCCAATGAAGTACGAGTCCAAGACCAGCTTCATCGCCGACATGAAGGAGCAGATGACGGCGGCCAGCCTTCGAGAAATCTTCACCTACTTCATGGCCGAGCCTGGTGGTTTGGCCGAGATCTCCGACGAAGACATCAAAGACATTGTTAATGAGGTGATCGCTGCAATCGCCGAGCGACTGGAATCCCAAGGCTCAGAGAAGACTGAGGACGATGAGTCCGTTCTGACCAGCCACGAACTGATCGAATTCGAGGACCCCGAGTCCCCGGTTACGAGTTCAGAGATCAATGCAGCAATGACCATGTTGCAGGACATCGGCTTCTTGACTACCAGACCTTTGCCGGATGCAGACTGGAACGAACGGGTCCAATCCACGACCGAGTTCGTCGGAAATAACCGTGAGCGTCTGAACACACTTCGACAAACCGCTCGTGCTCTGGCCGAGGCTATTCGACAGGTCAATGCGGGCAGTCTGCCTGGGGTCAGCCGTGAATCGCTCATTCAAGCCGACGACATGCTCACGGCGGCACTTCGCCAGCTGGATGTCGATCGGTTGATCGACAACCCGAACAATTCTGTAGATACCGACTCGTCCAGCTCGACTTGATCCAAGGGTCCACGGACCGGTTGGCGCGGCGCCGCCGGTCCACTTACCCCTTCACGATCATCACCGGCACCTGGGCGTGCGTAAGCACTTTCTGCGCCACGCTGCCCAGGATCAGGGCCTTGACGCCCTGGCGGCCGTGTGAACCCATGACGACGAGGTCGCAGGCCTCCACCTTGGCGGTCTCCAGAATGCCCTCCCACACCAGGTTGCGCTCGATGGTGTCGCCCGCAAAGGGCACGCCGTGCGCGCGGCAGGCGGCGGCCACCTGTTCCAGGGCCGCGCCGGCCACGCGCTTGGCGTCGCTCAGGTAGCTCTGCAGGCCCACGGCCGACGCGTCGCCGATGCCGATGTAGGGGAAGGGGTCGATCACGTAGACGCCGACCACCTGGCCGCCCGCGGCCTTGGCCATTTCAGCCGCCACGCTGGCGGCCTTGGCGCCCACGTCGGAGCCGTCGGTGGGAACGAGGATCTTCTTGAACATGCGGGCCTCCTGTGGTCAACGCGGGATGGCCCATTGTGGGCCGGGGCCGCGGCCCGGCGCTTGACCGAGGTCAAGCCATGGGCCGCACGTCCACCGCACAGTACTTGAGCTCGGCGATCTTGCCCAGCGGGTCCAGCGCGGGGTTGGTGAGCAGGTTGGCCGCGGCTTCGGCGTAGGCGAACGGGATGAACGCGGTGTCGGCCGGCAGGCCGTCGTCCAGCCGCACCGGCAGCGTGATGGCGCCGCGCCGCGAGGCCACGCGCGCCACGCTGCCGGCCCCCAGCCGCAGGCGCGCGGCGGTGCGCGGGTGCAGGCTCACCACCGGGCCGGGCTCCAGCGCATCCAGCACGGTGCTGCGCCGCGTCATGCTGCCGGTGTGCCAGTGTTCGAGCTGGCGGCCGGTGATCAGCACCAGCGGGAACTGCGCGTCCGGTGTTTCAGCGGGCGGCGTGAGGGCGGCAGGCACCAGGCGCGCGCACCCATCGGCCGTGGGAAAACCGTGCGTGAACACCACCGGCTGGCCAGGGTCGGTGTCGTCGGCCACCGGGTAGGTGACGGCGCCTTCGCGCCACAGGCGGGGCCAGCCCAGGCCCGCGATGCTGGGCATGAGCGCGCGCATTTCCTCGTACACCGCGCCGATGCCCTGCGTGGTGTCGGCGCTGCCGCTGCCGTCGGGCGCCACACCGTAGCGCCAGCCCAGCCCCAGGCGCCTGGCCAGTTGCTCGGTGATCCACGCATCGGCGCGCGCATCGCCGGGCGCGGCCACGGCCTTGCGGCCGAGTTGCACGCAGCGGTCGGTGTTGGTGACGCTGCCGGTTTTCTCGGGCCAGGCGGTGGCGGGCAGCACCACGTCGGCCAGCGTGGCGGTCTCGGTCAGGAAGATGTCGATCACCACCAGGTGCTGCAACCCCGCGAGCGCTTCGCGCGCATGGTTCGCATCGGGGTCGCTCATGGCCGGGTTCTCGCCCTGCACCAGCATGGCGGTGATGTCGCCGCGGTGCGCGGCGTCGATGATCTCCACCACCGTGAGTCCGGCTTCACTGCCCAGCGTGCCGGGCGGCAGACCCCACAGCGCCTCGGCCTTCTCGCGCGCACCGGCATCGCCCACGCGTGCGTAGTCGGGCAGCACCATGGGGATGAGGCCGGCGTCGCTGGCGCCTTGCACGTTGTTCTGGCCACGCAACGGGTGCAGTCCAGTGCCGGGGCGGCCCACGTGGCCGGTGATGAGCGCGAGCGCAATCAGGCAGCGCGCGTTGTCGGTGCCGTGCGCGTGCTGGCTGATGCCCATGCCCCAGAGGATCATGGCGTTCTTGGCGGTGGCGTAGGCGCGCGCCACCTCGCGAATGGTGTCGGCGTCGATGCCGCAGACCGGCGCCATCGCCTCGGGCGTGAACGCGGTCACGTGTTCGCGGATGCGTTCGAAGTCGCGCGTGTGTGCGGCGATGTAGGCCGCATCGGTGAGGCCTTCGGTCACGATGACGTGCAGCATCGCGTTGAGCAGCGCCACGTCGCTGCCGGGCGTGAAGCCGAGGTGCTTCCACGCGTGGCGGGCGAGCTCGGTGCGGCGCGGGTCGGCCAGCACCAGGCGCGTGCCGCGCTTCACCGCGTTCTTGATCCAGGTGGCGCCCACCGGGTGGTTCTGCGCCGGGTTGGCGCCGATGAGCAGCACGAAGTCGGCGTGTGCCACGTCGCGCAGCGGGTTGGTGACGACCGCCGAGCCCAGGCCTTCCATGAGGGCGGCCACGCTGGAGGCATGGCACAGGCGGGTGCAGTGGTCCACGTTGTGTGTACCGAAGGCGCTGCGGATCAGCTTCTGGAACAGGTAGGCCTCTTCGTTGGTGCCCTTGGCCGAGCCAAAGCCGGCCACCGGGCTGGCGCGGCCGCGAGCGGGCGTGGCCCGCAAAGCGCGCCGCAAGCCGGCGGCCGCGGCGTCGAGTGCTTCGTCCCAGCTGGCTTCGCGGTACAGGGCGCGGATCTCGTCGGGCGTGAGGCGACGGCCCACGGCCAGCGGGTCTTTCGCCACGCCCTCGCGGCGGATCAGTGGACGCGTGAGGCGCTCGGGGCTGTGTGCGTAGTCGAAGCCGAAGCGACCCTTGACGCACAAGCGCCCTTCGTTGGCCGGGCCAGCGATGCCTTCGACGTGCGCGATACGGTCGTCTGCATCGACGTGATAGCGCAGCTGGCAGCCCACGCCGCAGAAGGGGCAGACCGAATCGACCTGTTTGAACGAGGGCTTGGCAAAGGCGCCGTTGGCGGGGGCGATGGCGCCCGTGGGGCAGGCCTGCACACACTCGCCACAGGCCACGCAGGTGCTGGCGCCCAGCGCGTCGTTCTGGTCGAACACGATCTGCGCGTGGCCGCCGCGGAAGGCCAGGCCCAGCACGTCGTTGCCTTGCGTCTCGCGGCAGGCGCGAATGCAGCGCGTGCACTGGATGCAGGCGTCGCGGTTGACGGTCATCGCAGGATGTGAGTGATCGCTGCCCACGGCGGCACGCGGCGCAAAGTGGCCATCACGCGCACCGGTGTCGCGCGCCCAGCGCGCGAGCTCGCTGTCGTGCTTGACTGCGGCGGTGCCGGGCGCGTCGGCCAGCAGCAGCTCCAGCACGGTGCGGCGTGCGTTGGCGGCGCGGGGTGTTTCGGTCTTCACCACCATGCCGGCCGTTGGCGCACGGCAGCACGATGGTGCCAGCACGCGCTCACCCTCGATCTCCACCACGCAGGCGCGGCAGTTGCCCGCGGGCCGCAGGCCCTCACTGGCGCACAAGCGCGGCAGCACCACGCCCGCGCGTTCGGCGGCCTGCAGCAAGGTGTCACCGGGCGCGGCTTCCACAGCGCGGCCGTTGAGCGTGAAGGCGATGGGTGCGGCATCGCGCGGCAGGTCATTGCCCTTCATCGGCCCACCTCCTGCGGGAAGAAACGCAACACGCTGTCCACCGGGTTGGGCGCGGCCTGGCCCAGGCCGCAGATGCTGGCTTCGCGCATCACGGCGGAGAGCTCGCCCATGCGCTCGGCGTCCCATTGCGGCGCCTGCATCAAGCGCGTGAGTTGCCCGGTGCCGGCGCGGCAGGGCGTGCACTGGCCACACGATTCGTGTTCGAAGAAGCGCATCAGGTTGAGCGCGGCATCGCGCGGGGCGTCATGCTGGCCCAGCACCACCACCGCCATCGAGCCCACGAACGCACCGTGTTCGGCCAGGGTGTCGAAGTCCAGCGGCACATCGGCCAGCGCCGCGGGAAGGATGCCGCCCGACGCGCCGCCCGGCAGGAAGGCATGCAGGGTATGACCGTCTGCCATGCCGCCAGCGAACTCATCAATGAGTTCGCGCAGCGTGATACCCGCGGGCGCCAGGTGCACCCCCGGTTTCTGCACGCGGCCCGAGACCGAGAAACGCCGCAGGCCGTGGCGGCCGCGCCGCCCCTGGGCGGCCCAGTGGGCGCCGCCCTGTTCGATCAACACGGGCACCCACCACAGGGTTTCGAGGTTGTGCGCCAGCGTGGGCCGGCCGAACACACCATTGAGCGCCACGATGGGTGGCTTCAGGCGCGGCAAACCGCGCTTACCTTCGATGGATTCGATCAGCGCCGACTCTTCGCCGCAGATGTAGGCGCCCGCGCCGCGGCGCAGTTCGAGCACCGGTGGCACGTATTGCGGGTAGCGCTCGCGAAGGGCTTCAAGCCGTGGCCGCAGGGCAGCGAGTTCGGCCTCGAGCAGCGCGCGCGCGTCGTGGTATTCGTCGCGCAGGTAGAGCCACACATGGCTCAGGCCCACCACCTCGGCAGCGATCAACACACCCTCCAGCACCTGGGGTGCGCCGCTGGTGAGTACCTGCCAGTCCTTGAAGGTGCCGACCTCGCCCTCGTCGATGTTGACGATGCCGTAACGCGCGCCGGCTTGGGCGCGCACGGTCTGCCATTTGCGCCAGGCCGGAAAACCCGCGCCGCCCAGGCCGCGCAGGTCGGCAGCTTTCAGCTCGTCGATCACCGCATCGGGCGAGAGTTCGCCCGTCAGCAGGCGCTGGAGTTGTTCAAGCCCGTTGGGTGCGGGCGCAGGCAGCGCGCGCGGGGACGTTTCGCCAAGCGCCACCAAGGTCGCGATGCGTCCGGGCGAGGCGTCGGGCAGCTGGCGCTGGCCCACGCAGGCGGCGGGCGCCTGGTGGCACAGGCCGATGCACGGCGCCTCCTGCACGGCCACGTCGCTGCGCCCGGCGAGCGCAGCGCGCGTGTGGGTGACGAGGTCTTCACCGCCCGCCATGGCGCAGGCCAGGCTCGTGCACACGCGCACCGTGGTCGTGGGGACGGAGGCGTCGTCGTCCACCACAGGGAAGTGGTGGTAGAAGCTCGCGACCTCGAAGACCTCGACCTGGCTCAGGCGCAGGCGTTCGGCCAGCGCGGCCAGGTGGCCACGGCGCAGCGCGCCCTCGGCATCGTTGAGGCGGTGCAGGTGCTCGATGAGCAGATCGGGTCGGGGATCGAGGCCTTCGCACAGCGCGGCCACGCGATCACGCGCCGACGGCGTGACCTGCCGGCCCTTGGGCGTTTGGCGTGCCAAGCCTCGCGCCAGGCGTTCGAGCGGACGGATGGGGATGACCACCGGAGGTGCAGAAGTCGGGCTCATGGTGGGGGCACGGTAGCACCGGTCGGTCGGCTTAATATGTCGTCTCGTACATATAGTGAGCAGGTCATGCCCCAACGGTTACCCCCCGAACCCCTGCAGGTGAGCCTGCGACCGCGCTGGCGTGTGGGGCGCGAGGGCAGCGAGGCGCTCGATGCGACCACGCTGCTGGATCTGCTGGCCACGGTGCAGGGCACGGGCAGCATTGCCCAGGCCGGGCGCGAGTTGGGCTTGTCCTATCGCCATGCCTGGGGCCTGCTGCAGCAGGCCGAGGCGCTGTTCGGCCAGCCGCTGTTGATGCGCGGGCGCGGGCGCGGCTCGGCGCTTTCCGCGTTGGGTGAGAAGCTGGTCTGGGCGGACGCGCGCATCGGCGCGCGGCTGCAGCCGCTGCTGGAATCGCTGGCTTCCGAGCTCGAAGGCGAGTTGGGGCGCACAGGGCAAGTGAAGGGGCGCGCACCCGCCGTGCCACGCCTGCACGCCAGCCACGGTTTCGCGGTGGCCGCCCTGCGCGAACAACTCGCCGCGCGCCGCGTGGTGGCCGAGGTGCGCTACCGCAACAGCCTGGAAGCGGTGGCCGCGCTCGCGCACGGTGAGTGCGATCTGGCCGGATTTCATGTGCCGCTGGGCCCGTTCGAGGCCGCGGCCGCGCAGCGCTACCTGGCCTGGTTGCGGCCCGACCAGCACCGGCTGGTCCACCTGGCGGTGCGCACGCAGGGCCTGTTCGTGGCGCCGGGCAATCCGCTGCGCATCACCGGGCTGCAAGACCTCACGCGCGCGGGACTGCGCTTCGTCAACCGGCCCGAAGGTTCGGGCACCCGTGTGCTGACCGAACTGCTGCTGCAGCGCGAGCGCATCTCACCACGCGCGGTCAACGGCTACGACAACACCGAACTCACGCATGCGGCCGTGGCCGCCTTCGTGGCCAGCGGCATGGCCGACGTGGGGATCGGCGTGCAGACCGCGGCGCAGCGCTTCGGCCTGCACTTCATTCCGCTGCTGCGCGAGCGCTACTTCTTCGCGGTACCGGCCGGCGCGCTGCCGAGCGAGGCACTGCGCCCGGTGCTCGGCGTGCTGCGCTCACCGGCGTTTCGCGCACGCGTGGCCGCGCTCAAGGGCTACGAAGCGGCGCAGACGGGGCAGGTGCTGACGCTGGCCGAGGCCTTACCTTTGTGAACCCTGGTCAGGGAGGTCGAGTTCGCCCTGTGGGTCTGCCGGAGGCCAGCGGCCGGCCTTGACGCGCTGCTCAAACCAGCGGTGCATGGCCGCGTCATCCACGGCGTACTCACCTCGTGCCGACTTCCATACGAGCGCTGGCGTACGTTCCCGCAACGACTCAAGCGCCTTTTGCGCCTGCTGCGGGCTGACGCGCGCTCCCACTCTCTCACGGTAAAAGCCCAGCGCCTCACCGTCATAGGGACGGAAACGAGGCCCCAGGTCCAACAAGCGCCAAAGAACCGCACGCTCAATCGGCTTGAGCGCAAGAAACTCGGACTCCATCTGCGCCTCGTCATCCTGCTGCCGTTGCAATGCGGCGTCGAGCACAGCTTGCTCGAACCGCTCCTCCAAGGCGGCCAATGGGCTGAGTGCTTGACCCAGCGCCTCCATGAAGAACTGCGGCCGATGACCGAAACATTCGAAGGCTTGATTCAGTTTTGCGATGTCTACGGGAGCCAACGTGGGCCGCTGGGCCAACACCAGTCGAGCCACATGGTCAACAAACTCGGCTCCCAGGGTCGGCATTCGTGTGATTTGAGAGCCGTAGAAGGGCGCACCAGCCGTGTTGACGAGACGCAGCAGCTTGTCCCGATCCGACCCCGACATGACCAGCATCAGGTTCACTTCGCCCGGTCGGTTGAGTTGATCGCGCGCCGATTTGAGCGCGGCCATGGTGGCTTCGCCCGCTTCGCTGGTGAGTGCATGCTGGGCTTCGTCGACGATCAGTGCCACGGGTGAACAGGCAGCCTCGCGCAACATTCGCAAGGCCTCGGGCAAGGTGACACCATCCATGCGCCCGATCCTGGTCAGATCGATCTTGAGAGCCCCAGCAACGGTGACGCTGTCAATACCGGCGGCCTTTGCCGTGCGAGCAACCACACCCAACCTGGGCATCAGGGATCGGGCGATGGCATCGGCAATCAACATCCCAGGGTCACGGCGCGGATCGGCCCACAGGTCAACGTAGACCACGGTCACGCCCGCCCTTTCCAGAGCCGGTTTCAGATCGGCTTGCAGAAAGGTTGATTTGCCAGTTCGGCGCGGCGCGGCGAGGAATAAGCCATTGGGTGCGTCGCCAAAGATGGACTTGCCCAACAAAGCGTCCTGAAGTTGATGTGCCAGAACCTGCCGAGGAAAGTGGATCATTTTTACCTCCCGTTATCGGAAGGATGATAATTTATCAGATTTCAGATAAAAGCCGGTAAACGCAGACTGAAGATGGGGACCATCAACGTCAGCGGCGCTGCACGCCCACCGCGGTGTTGGCGGCGCGTTCCCAGGCACCGCCCTCGAACCAGGCATCGCCGCCCAGCCAGGCCTTGAGCATGGGCAAGGCGTCGAAGCCCCAGAAAACCCGCCCGTCGACCACCATGGCGGGCACGCCGAACAGGCCCAGCGCCAATGCTTCGTCGGTGTTGGCGCGCAGGCGCTGCTTCACGGCATCGCTGTCGGGGGCCAGCCAGGGCCGGCCGCGCTGCGCCATGTGGTCCTGCAGGTGCGCCTGCAGCGCAGCCAGGCGGTCCGGGTCGGCAGCGTCGGCACCGCCATGCCACACGTGCTCGAACAGCCGCTCGGTGACGTAGCGACCCGTCTCGCCCGGCGCGTCCTCCACCGCGGTGGCCAGGCCCAGGCGAAGCAGGGGCAGCGGGTTGAACGGGTGGGCAGCCGGCAGATCGAGCCGGATGCCGTGCGTGTGCGCAAGCCACTGCACCTGGCGGTAGGTCCAATCGCGCTTGGCGGCGATCTCGGCCGGGCCGAGCTGGCCGTTGGCCTTGAGCAGCGCCGCGAACAGCACCGGGCGGTAGTGCACCGCCACGCTGTGGCCCATCAGCGCCTGCGGCAGCGCCGCGAACGCGAGGTGGGCGTAGGGCGAGATCGGGTCGTAGAAGAACTGGATGTCTTTCATGCGGGCACGTCGCGGTGTTCAATCTGCCCCCAAACGGCCAGCTTCTCGGCGTCGCTCATACGGCTCCAGGCGCCGATCTCTGCCAGCGTGCGCCGGCAGCCGGTGCACATGAGGTTGCGCTCATCCAGACGGCAGACATTGATGCACGGCGACGGCACGGCCACGCCGGGCTGTCGCTGGCGCGCACGCCCGAGGTCGGGGCGCTCTGGCGTGGTCATGCGTTCGCCTCCTGCACCACGTCGTGCACCGGCGCGCCGGTGTAGCGCTGCAGTTCTTGCGGCGTGAGTGGAAACACCGCGTGCGGATGGCCGGCAGCGGCCCAGACCACATCGAAGCGGAACAGCTCTCGGTCGATCAGCGTGACGGGCTCGTTGGCGTGCGCGAGGGGCGACACGCCGCCGATGGAGAAGCCGGTCTGCGCTTTCACGAAGTCGGCGTCGGCGCGGCCCAGCTTCTCACCCGCGGCACACACCAACGCCTGCACGCGCTTTTCATCGACCCGGCGGTCGCCCGAGGTGATGACCAGCACCGCACGCTCGTCACTCTTGCGGCGAAAGACAATGCTCTTGGCGATCTGACCGAGCGCGACCCCGAGCACATCCGCCGCCTGCTGCGCGGTGCGGGCGGCGTCGTCAAGCATGACGGGCGGGTGTGCGTGGCCGAGGGAGACCAGGCGGTCGGCCACGCGCTGGATGGCGGGAGAAGGATATGCAGCGGACGAACTCATGGACGCGGATGTTAGCCCCGCGCCCACGGCCGTGCAGCCTGTCAGCCCAAGCGCCCCGGCAGCCAGGTGGCGATGCCTGGCAGGAAGAAGACCGCCATGAGCAGCAACACGCTCATCACCAGATAAGGCACCACGGCCGTGAAAATGTGCCCCATGGTGACGCTGGGTGGTGCCACACCGCGCATCGTCATGAGCAGCAGGCCATGCGGCGGCGTCAGCAAGCCAAGCTGCATGCAGATCAGGAACATGACACCGAACCACACCGGGTCGATGCCCAGTGCCTGAACGATCGGCATGAAGATCGGCAGCGTGATCATCATCATGCTGATCTGGTCGACGAAGATGCCGAGGAAGATCAGCATCAGCATCATGCCGACCACGATCATTTCGGTGGACAGGCCACGGCCGGTGATGGTCTGCACCAGTCCACTGCTCGCACCCGAAAACGACAGGATCTGCGCGAAGGTGGTGGCACCCAGGATGATGAAGAGGATCATCCCCGAGATGCTGGCCGTGCCCTTGAGCGACTTCATCACCGCATCCACCGACAGCGATCGGTACAGAGCGGCCAGCACGAGCGTGGCGAAGGCGCCGAGCGCCGCGCACTCCGTGGGCGTGGCCCAACCGTAAGCCAGCGCACCCACCACCACGCCGAAAATCGACAGCGTGGGCAGCACGTAGGCGAAGAACGGTTGCCAGCGCGCCCAGCCCCGGTGCTGCGGCGCGTCGTCATCGTCCGGCGGCGCCAGGTGCGGGCTGATGCGCACGCGCACGACGATCCACAGCACGAAAGCGACCGACAGGATGATGCCCGGCAGCACGCCGCCAACGAGCAGCTTGCTGATGGAGATGCCCGAGAGCGAACCCAGCAACACGGTGAGCGCCGAGGGCGGGATCAGCATGTCGA